>JAESGX010000017.1_pt1 | contig 574091 bp, 547 predicted proteins | sample 9269801 | NCBI WGS metagenome assembly JAESGX01 (sample SAMN16773122, study PRJNA677054) | algae metagenome | isolation source: Pleurocapsa minor GSE-CHR-MK-17-07R and co-occurring heterotrophs from wet... | place: USA: Lower Calf Creek Falls, Grand Staircase Escalante National Monument, UT ... | reverse complement strand
ATCGCGCGATGTCCGCTCCGTGGTGGGGCGCCTCGACGGTTATCAGCGTATGGGTCGGTACGACCTCGCCGGAAAGCGTACTAAGCGATGCGGCGCCGGTATGCGGGTCGGCGGTCCAGGCCGCCCGCCCCTTCCTCTCCGGCGCTGCCACCTGAGCGAGGAATACCGGGTCGGATGCGCAACCGATGGACGTCGCACTTCTGCTCGTCGGCGGGCTCGTCCTGCTCATCATCGGCGCGAGTGCTCACGCGTGGCTCGGTGCGACTCTCCATGCGATCGCTTCGGTCTGCTTATTGTCCAGGCGCGAGAGCAGGGTGGTGGCGGGCCACTGATTCAGGCTCTCGCGGCGTGCCTCCGACTGGGCGTCGAGCGCCTTCTGCGGGTCATCAATAATAATCAGATTGCCGCCGATGCCGGTCAATGTCCCGGTTACGGATGTGGCGCGCCGAAAGCCACCCTTGGACGTAGTCAATTCATCGTCCACGCTGCGGCTAATCCGCATAGCGGGAAACGCCGAGCGGTAGCGTCTTGACGTCACAATCGACCGGAAATCGCGCGCAAATTTCAGTGATAGGTCGTTGCCATAGCTGATAGCGATGATCTTACGCGTGGGGTCGTGACCGAGAACAAACGCGGGGAACGCCACAGACACGATCACGGATTTCAGATATCGTGGAGGCAGGTTGATGATGAGTCGGGTGATCTGTCCGAGCCGTACCTGCTCGAGTGCATATGCAATCGCTCCGATATGCCAGTTGTGTTGATACTGCTCACCCGGGTTTACGGTCTCGAAGCAACTTTGAACGAAGGTCTCGAAGTCGCTGCGGAGCACTGCGTTCAGCAAGTCCCGATCGTCGCGGGTCATGAGGTATGCTCCTCACGCTCGGCGAGGCGGGCGAGGGCGTCGGCCAGCAACTTTTGATCCTCGGTGGATATCGGTTGGCTCACATCGGCTTGTTCAGGGTCCTGGAGCCCGCGAACTAGGTTGACCAGGAACGCCAAGGATTTCAGATCTTGCTTTAGCGCGTTCTGCGCTGCGCCGAGCAGCGCAGCATGGATGAGTGGGACTTTACGCTTTCGCCCGGCGCCGGATACAGCCACCGGCATATTGAGAACTTCGTTCACAACGGTAGCGAGGTTTTTCTTCCCCTTTGGCCGGCCGCGGGGGTTGCCGCTTTTGCCAGGCTGAAACTGAGTCTCATTCGGTGGGCGGCCATATCCGACGTCAGCGCGCTGGGGCGCGGGCTGCTCCGTTGCTTTGCGCTGCTTTCGCCCAGAACTTTGCGGCTTCCTCTTTTGGGCAATCATCGACGCCTCCGCACAGCCTTGGAAGTGGGGCCGCTTGTCAGCACTTCGTCGAAGGTTTGTCCGGTAGAGCTCAGTATGGCGTCTTTCCGGGTGTGAGCCTGCCAGCGTTTCAGTGCGACTTCGACATAACGAGGATCAACTTCGATGCCGAAGGCGCGCCGGCCGATTTTCTCCGCCGCCATTATGGTGCTGCCGGAACCCATGAACGGATCCAGGACAATGTCACCGCGGGTGGAACAGTCGCGCATGGCGTCAGCTATCAGCGCGATGGGCTTGACGGTCGGGTGCATTGCGAGATCGTCCATCTGCCCCGCCCGAAACGTGTTTGCACCGGCATAGGACCAGACGTTGGACCGGCTGCGGCCATGACGCCCGAGATTGATGTTGTTCTGATGCGCCCCTTCGCCGTGCTTGAACACGAAAATGAGTTCGTGCGCTGACCGGTAGAACGATCCCTGGCCGGGGTTGGTTTTCGTCCAGACCACCAAGTTCTTCATTTCGGAATAGACTTTGCCGCCGGCCGCTTCCAGCTCACCGATATGGCGCCAGTCCATACACACGAAATGAATGGACCCGTCTGTGGACGCTGCCGCACACTGCGATAGGGTGGTGGTCAGGAAGTTAACGAAAGCCTCGCAATCCATTTCCCCCGAGGCGACGCTGAACTCGCGGTGCTTGATTCGGCCCCGCCCCTGAAACGACTTCACCGGCAAGTTGTACGGCGGGTCGGTGAAGACCATCGCAGCCCGATGTCCATCCATCACCAGATCGAAGGCGCGGGCATCACGCGCGTCGCCGCACAGCAGACGGTGCGACCCCAAGAGCCACAGATCGCCTGGCGTGACGCAGGCGGCCGGCTCAGGCGGCGGAATGTCCTCAGCTGGCTCGGCCTCGCCGTCGCGAAGGTCGACCATCAGATTGTCGATTTCGGCGGCCTCGAAGCCGGTGATTTCCAGACTGAGCCCGGACTCCGGCAGAAGAACCGAGAGTTCCTCCAGTTCGGTCGCGAGGATTTGCGCGTCCCATCCTGAATTGAGCGCAATCTTGTTGTCGGCAAGTGCAAGCGCGCGCTTCTGAACATCGCTCAGCCCAGGCACCGAGATGACGGGGACCTGTGTGAGCCGTAGACGCTTCGCGGCCTCGAAGCGCGCATGACCCGCGATGATATTGTGGCCTTCGTCCACCAGGATCGGATTCAGAAACCCGAATTCCTTGATGCTGCTCGCAACCTGGTCAATCTGTTTTTTCGAGTGCGTGCGCGCGTTGCGCGGGTTGATCCGCAATTTACGGATCGGCGTGTAAACCAACTCAAACTGGGTCATCCCGAATCGCTCCAACAAAGGAGCTAATCATCTCTAACTCCCGACTAGCCTCGGCAAGCCCCTAAATTAGGAAGCCTGGGATAACTGAGTTCCCGCAACTCCCAATGCTGCTTCTCGTAAATCGCGTTGGCAACCGATGTCCATAATGCACGTTATAGGCTGGAACGGTGGTCGCCATTGTGGACACTTTGAAGATTGCGTGGATGTGATCTAAAAAACGGTTGCTGTAACATGAACGAAAAAGCTGTTCGGTTTGTTGATGCGCATTATACGACCTGAAGAGTGCCGCCGTATGCGTTGGTTGAACGGGGGAGGCGAAACGACTGAGCTTGCAGTCTCCCCTGAACATGCAACGTTCGACACTTTTGACTGGCGCCTCAGTGCGGCGCACGTGGCAATCGATGGTCCATTTTCAAGCTTTCCGGGAATTGACCGAAGCCTGATCGTCACATCAGGTGCTGGCCTGACATTGGTCTCGCAGGGACTTCCCTCAACCACGTGTACGCCGGACAAGCCACCGTTGGAGTTTCCAGGCGATCGTGCGATTCAGGGGGTGTTGGTCGATGGTCCGGTCAGCGACCTGAATGTTATGACAAGGCGCGGGCGATATGCGCATAAGTTGGTCGCTCGACGTATTTCTGATCAGTATGAAATCGAAGGCGCTTCCGGAATTCTGATTGTTTCGTTGCGCGATTGCGCCGCGCAGTGCGAATATACTAGCGGTATCGATACACTGAGAGCCGGTGATTTCGCGATCCTGCAAGAAGGTGAAGGCCCCCGGCTCACCATTACGCCGGAATCAGAATCGCTGCTTTACGAGATCAGATTGTGGCCGGTTTGAGCCGCGTTACCGAGCTGTGGCGCTAGCAGACTCTCTCATAGGATCTCGTAGTCCAGCGAGATCCCGAGTCTCTTGAGCGTCTTCATAACCGGCGTCGGCATGGCGGATCACGCCGATACCCGGGTCTACATGAAGGCAACGTGAGAGTCGTCGTGCCGCACCCTCGGTTCCATCGGCGACGAGCAGATGTCCGGCGGAAATCGACCCGCCCATGCCGCTGCCAGCGCCTTGGTGTATTGTCACGAGATCGGCGCCGCATGATGCATTGAGCAGCGCGTTCAGCAACGGCCAGTCTGCGACGGCATCCGATCCGTCCTTCATCGCCTCTGTCTCGCGTGTCGGCTGAGCAACCGACCCGGTGTCGAGATGGTCGCGCGATATCACAACAGGGGCGGTAACCTTGCCGTTGCGGACCAATTCATTCAGCAGTGCGCCAAGTCGCTCGCGTTCCCCCATGCCGAGCCAGCATGTCCGCGCCGGCAAGCCCTGAATCTTGACCTTGCTCATCGCCATATCCATCCAGGTTCGCAGCATCGGGTCGTCTGAGAATTCCGCTAGCACAGCCGCGTCGGTTGTTCGCAGATCATCGGGAGATCCGGAAAGGCAGATCCAGCGCAAGGGGCCACGACCGCGGGCGAAGCTTGGCCGTATAAACATCGGGACGAAGCCGCCGATATCGAAGGCGTTGTCGGTACCATTCTCTTTAGCGTGCCCGCGCAGATAATTGCCGTATTCAAAGACGATAGCGCCGTCGTGCTGGTAGTCGAGCAAACACTTGATATGTTCGCTCATGCTGTCGAGGCTCCGGCGGATATACTCCTTGGGATCCTTTGCCCGCAAATCGGAGGCTTCGGCAAGTGAAAGTCCGAGCGGAATGTAACCATTTAGCGGATCATGCGCCGAGGTCTGGTCCGTTACAGCGGCAGGTTTCAGTCCCAGTTTCCGTAGTCGCGGCAGCAAATCGACGGCGTTGCCGATCAGCGCGATTCCAAGTGTCTTTCTGTCCCGAGCCGCCGCCTGCGCCAGCGCCATCGCCTCTTCGGCGTTGTCGCAGATGACGTCGCAATAGCCGGTCTCAACCCTCTTCTCCGCGCGGCTGCGGTCAATCTCGACAGCAACGCAGACACCACCGGCCATCTTGACCGCAAGCGGTTGCGCGCCCCCCATACCGCCGAGGCCGGCCGTGAGAACGATCGACCCGCTCATATCTCCCGCCGGCAACATCTTGCCGCATGCGGCGAAGGTCTCGTAGGTGCCCTGAAGGATGCCTTGCGTCCCGATATAGGCCCAAGTGCCGGCAGTGTACTGGCCGTACATCATAAGGCCCTTGGCCTCGAGCATCCGGTAGTGATCCCACGTAGCCCATTTGCCGACCAGATTGGTGTTGGCCGCTAGAACGCGCGGACAATCTTCGTGAGTGCGAAAAACGGCGACCGGCTTGCCGGACTGAATCACCAAGGTTTCGTCGTCGCGCAGCGATTTCAGCGTACGCACGATTGCGCGAAAGCTCTCCCAGTTGCGGGCAACTTTGCCTGAGCCGCCGTAGACGATCAGGTCTTCCGGACGCTCGCCATTTGCCAGCGTATTCTCCAGCATCCGGAGCATGCCTTCCTGACGCCATCCCTGGCAGCGCAGCTCTAGACCGCGGCCGATATCGAAGGAGGGGAGGTTGCGGGTCGCATCACTCACTTCATTACTCCGGGGCCCAAGCCAAGGTTAAAGCGCGCGCGCGCGCCTTGGGCCGATTCATAGCCTGCATCGGCATGACGCAGGATACCCATGCCGGTGTCGCAATTGAGGGTGTTCTGTAAGCGCGCTGCGGCGGACGTGGTACCGTCGGCTACGATAGTAAAGCCAGCACTCTTGCCGTAATCGGCAAGGCCGTGAATGGTGACGAGATCGGCGCCCGCAGCGCCATTGAGCATGGCGTTCAGGATTGGCCAGTCGGCGATGGCGTCACTACCGTCGCGCATATTTCCAGTCTCGCGAAAAGGCATCGCGGCCGAACCCGAATCGAGATGGTCGCGCGTGAAGGCGATAGGCCCTGCGAGACGGCCATCGGCGACCGCCGCGTTCACTTTTATTGCCAGATGACTGCGCTCGCCGTGTCCCAACCAGCCGATGCGGGCGGGGAGCCCCTGGAACTTCACATGCGATCGGGCAAGACGAATCCAGTCACAGATCCGCTTGTTGTCCGAGAACTCAGAGAGAATGATATCGTCAATGACGCCGATATCGGCGGGTTCTCCCGAAACCGCGATCCATCGGAACGGTCCGATGCCCTCGCAAAAAAGCGGCCGGATGAACAATTCAATAAAGGATTTGATCTCGAAGGCCGACTTTGCTCCGCCAATCTCCGCCCGGGTTCGCAGGTTGTTGCCGTATTCAAAGACGATGGCGCCGCGGCGCTGCATCTCCAGCATCGCATCCATATGAGCGCGCATCGACTCGAACGCGCGGACCTTCACCTGCTCCGGGTCGGTTCGACGCAGCGTTTCGACGCTGGATAGCGACAGGCCGGCAGGGACATATCCCATCAATGGCTCGGTCGAGGTTTGGTCGGTGACAATATCGGGAGTGAGATTGCGACGCACAAGCTCTGGCAGGATGTCAGCGCAATTGCCGACGAGCCCGATCGAGACGCCGTCACCGCGCTCTTTCGCTACCTGACAAATCCCAATGGCCTCATCGAGATCAGTAACGAGCGACTGACAATAGCCGGTCTCGATCCGTCGCCTGATCTTTCCTTCGTCGACGTCGATCACCAGCGTGGCGGCGCCCGCGAGTTGGCCGGCGAGCGGTTGTGCGCCGCCCATGCCGCCGCAGCCCCCCGTGACGATCCATCGTCCGGCTAGCGAGCCTCCAAAATGCGTGCGCGCGCACGCGACGAATGTTTCGTAAGTGCCCTGCAAGATTCCTTGACTGCCGATATATTGCCAGGCAGCTGCGGTCATGCCGGGATAGATAGTGAGGCCCTTGGCGGTCAGACGCTCCAGGTGGTCGTCGGATGACCAACGGCCCACCAAATTCCCGTTCGCCATCACGACGAGGGGGCCACCGCTGCGCGTCGGGAAGATACCGATCGGCTTGCCCGACTGCATTACCAGCGTCTCGCCATCCTCGAGCCGCTTCAGCGCCTGCACGATCAGATCGAAGCTGTCCCAATCGCGCGCGGCCTTCGCAATCGACATATAGACGACGAGAGAGTCTGGATCCTCAGCGTTTTCGAGGTTGTTTTCGAGCAGCCGCAGGATCGCCTCTTGCCGCCAGCTCTTGCAACGCAACGTATTGCCCCGCGCGGCAGTGATGCGATTATGTCCATTCATCAATGCGTACTCATACCAAGGTATCTGTCCGAAAAGCCCGTGTCGTTGCGAACCATGGCGCTCGTGCCGCTGAAGACGACATGACCTGAAGCGAGGACTGTCACGGTGTCGGCTATGGAAATGGCGCGGTTAGTATTCTGCTCGACCAGCAGAACGCCGATGCCCTGATCCGCGAGCGCCTGAATTGCTCTTATGCAAATGTCGACCATTGTCGGCATCAGTCCGAGTGACAATTCATCGATCATGATCAGGCGCGGCGAGGCCATGAGCGCGCGACCGATCGCGAGCATCTGCTGCTCGCCGCCTGACAAGGTCGCTGCGCGCTGCCGGTGTCGCTCCTTGAGACGCGGAAACACCGATAGGACGCGCTCCTCATTAGCGGAAGCCTCGGTTATGGAGCGTGTATAACCGCCGACCAGAAGATTTTCTGAAACCGTGAGGTCGGGGAAAACCCTGCGGCCCTCGGGTACGATCGCGATGCCAAGTCGCGTCCGGTCAGCAGGCGAAAGGCTAAGCAGGTTTTTCCCTTCGAACGACAGGTTGCCGCTTTTCACCTCAGTATGTCCAGCGATCGCCATGATCGCTGAACTCTTTCCTGCGCCGTTTGGTCCCAGCAGTGCTGTGATCTTCCCTGGCGCAACCTCCAAGTCCAGACCGTGCACCACGGTGACCGAGCCGTATCCGCAGCACAGCTGCTGGACCTCAAGCATGTGCGTCTCCGAAATGTGGTGCCGACTCACCAAGATAGGCCGCCCGCACATCCCTGCGCCGCATAACTTCATTCGGTTCACCGGTCGCAAGGACGGCGCCGTTGTCCAATACGAGGATCCGCTGAGCAATGCGGGTGACTTCACCGAGATTGTGCTCAACAAGGAGAATGGTGCGACCCTCGCGGTTGAGTTCCGTAATGATGTCGGCCATGCGTGCCGCTTCGCTGTAATTCAGCCCCGCCAGCGGTTCATCAAGGAGCAGGAGTTCCGGGTCCGAAGCGAGGGCGCGCGCCACTTGCATACGTTTCAAATAGCCAAGCGGCAAAAACGCCGCCTTGCGGTCCGCGGCATCGTCAATGCCAAGCCGTTTGAGAAGCGCGATTGCGCGCGCCCGGGCGTCTCTCTGGCTGACATGTAAGAGGGACTGTATTGGACTTGCGATGAGCGCCGGCTCGGCAGCCAGTATAACGTTCTCGATCAGGGTCATTTCGCGGAACGGCCTGACGATTTGATGCGTCAGCACGAGACCCCTTTGTGCGCGGGCATAGGTCGGCAAGCCCGTGATGTCGGAATTCTTAAACCAGATGTGACCAGAGGTTGGTCGCAATGCTCCCGTGAGCGCACGCAGGAGTGTCGTCTTGCCGGCACCGTTGGGGCCGATGAGGCCGAGCAACTCGCCTTTAGTGATGGTTGCGGTCACGCCGTCTAGTGCGCGAACGCCACCAAAGTCCATGGAAACATTCTCGATACGCATGAAACTCATGAGCGTATCCGTACGATGAGGGCATTCACAATTCCAGCAATGCCGCCATTTGCAAAGCGCATGACTACGAGCAGCAGTGCGCCGTAAACGAGCAATTTGTAGTCGTTGATGAAGCGGAAGGCCTCCGGCATAAGCGTCAGTATTATAGCGCCAGCCACTGCGCCCCAGGTTGATCCGATGCCCCCGATCACCACCATCGCGAGAATTGTGACGGATTGAATGAAGTTGAAGGCGTCCGGCACAATCAGCTGAGTCATGTAAGCATAAAGGCCGCCTGCTAGGCCCGCCGCTGCAGTACCAATAGTGAAGGCGGCGAGCTTGAATCGCGGTACGTTGACGCCGATGCTGCGCGCTGCGTCCTCATCCTGTGCCACTGCTCTCAAGGTGTGCCCCATCCAGCTCCGTCCGATGTGCAAGCTGAGAGCAACGACGCACGCCGCAAGCGCGACGCACAGTACAGCAAAGCCGGTACGATCGAGCGGGGGTGCTGGGATACGGGAAATCCCCATCTCTGCGCCGAGCCAATCTTGTTTACGCACAAAGCCCAGAAACAGAAAGCCGACGCCCATGGTGGCGATGGCGAGGAAGTCTTCGCGTACCCTGAGAGAAATGAATCCAACAAAAAATCCGATGAGAGCGGCGACTCCGACACCCAAAAGCAGATTGCCCATGAACGGACCACCTGCGACCGCTGCAAGTGCTGCTGCGTAGGCTCCCAAGCCATAGAATGCAGCGTGACCAAGGCTGATTTGTCCGCAAAAACCACTGATCATGTTGAGGCCAACCGCGAGCATTACGTTGAGGGCTACAACGGTTGCAATGCTGATGAGGTAAAGCTCCATGACTACTTGGCCGCAAACAGGCCTTGCGGCCGTACCATGAGGACGATGATCAGGAAAAGGAAAGCAATTGCATCACGATCGAGTATTTTGCTGAGATATACTGTCCCAAAACTCTCAATGATACCAAGCACGATACTCGCAATCAGCGTGCCGACGACATTGCCCAGCCCACCCAACACAATAATCGCGAGCCCCTTGTAGCTCACGATATTTCCCATGCCGGGCTCGACGAGATTGTTGAGTAGCCCGACCAAGACGCCCGCCACGGCTGCGAGACAAGAGGCGATGAAGAAGCTTGTGTAACGGACCCTTATTACGTCGATGCCGAAGCTCGATGCCATAGGCGGATCGGATACTGTCGCACGCCACGCAACGCCAGACCGGGTTGCGCTACTGAATATCGCAAAAGCCGATATCAAGACCACAGCAGCCAAAACGATCCATATCTGCACCAAGTTAAGCGTGATACCGCCCAGTTCATATACCGTGGTGAACCATGGATTGTTCCGGAACGACAATCCGTATGGTCCGAATAAGATGCGGAAGCCGTCCTCCATTGCGATCAACACGCCGATCGAGGCGATGAGCGCGACGTAAGGAGGTTCCTTGAGGATGGGTTCGTAGACGAGCCGATAGATAAGCGGTCCCACGAGACCGGCAATAATCATGGCGGCTGGGAAGGCCAGCCACAGGCTGCCGGTCTGATTCGCGACCAGGATGCCGATATAAGCGCCGAGGGTGAAGATAGCGGCATGTGCGATGTGAAGAATACGCAGCAGCCCGTAGACCAGCGTAAGCCCGAGCGCCATCATCGCATAGGTGCAACCCCACACGAGGCCAACGACAATCAGTTCAAGCTGGAACATGGCTGCTGCGGTCTATGCTACTTCGTCGGAGGTGCAAGCAGCACCGGGTCCTCGATTACCGCGTAATGGCGGAATTTCCCGTCCTTGATGATCTGGGCCTGCACGTTTTTGGCGATCTCGCCCAGATCGTTGAAGATGATGGTGCCAGTGGCCGCGCGCACCTTGCCGGAGGAGATGGCCTCCCGAATCTTGACGGGATCCTCTGTGCCGGCTCTGCGCATAGCGTCGGCGGCTACACGGACCGCAGTATGCGTGGTTGCGGCAACCATGTCCGCAGCGACACCATACTTCTTCTCGTAACCGTCAATGAACGCGCGCATTTCCTCGTCCTTGCTATCGCGATCAAGCGAGGTAGTTATGATAACGCCTTCTGCGGCGGCCTTCGCGATGTCGATGAAGTTCGGCGTGTCGTAGCCTTCCTGGCCGACAATCGTTGCGGTCACGCCACCGGCACGGAGCTGGCTTACCAGAGGCCCTGCAGTGAAGAAGTAACCCGACGCATAGATCACATCTGGGTTGTCGCGCTTCACACTCGCGACGATCGACCCGAACTGGCGATCGCTCATCCCGTAATTGTACTCAGAGATGATATCGAGACCAAACTTCGGGGCGGCTTCCTTGAAACCGGCGCCGAGGGCCTGGCCGAAGTCGTTGTTCAGGTTGATCATGGTGACGCGCTTTTTCTTGATGAAGTCGCCGATCAGCTTCGCCCCGGCGCGACCCTGCACTTCACCCATGAATGAGGTTCGGAAAACGTAATCGCCCGCACGGGTGATGTCGGGATGAATTGCATAGGCGGAGATGTAAGGTATCTTGGCGTTTTGGAAAATTCCGGCGGCGGCGCGAGTTGGCCCCGAATAGCTTCCGGAAATGACAAGCTTCACGCCATCGCCGAGCAGGCGGTTCGCAATCGGTTGAGCCTGATCGGCGCGGCCCTGATCGTCATACACGACAAGTGCGAGCTTGCGGCCGTTGATGCCGCCCAGGGCGTTGATCTGTTCCACCGCAAGTTCTGCGCCGTGCAACGCTGATTTTCCATCAGCGGCGGCAAAGCCTGTCTGCGGGGCATGGAAGCCGATCTTGACGTCTTGTGCGGATGCAGCGGCGACCGACGCCAGAAGGGCTAAAGTCGCTATTTTTAAAGAGCGGAATGTCATCTGTCAGACTCCTCTCGACGTTGATTAATGTTAGATGGCATTTCGGAAAGCCTCGCCTAATTCCGGCGCGGTTGGGCGTATCGTTTGTCCATCAGCTACGACCGTCTTGCCGGATACAAGCACTTTGTCGACGAGGTTGAACCCGAACCGGTTGATGACCAACCCGTGCTCCGGAACCTTCCAGATTATTATGTCTGCGCGCTTTCCCGGTGCCAGACTGCCGCGATCTTTCGCGCGGCCTAGCGAGGCTGCGGCGTTGATCGTGCACATGTTCCAGATCTCAGCATAGCTAAGCCGGAAAAGACGGGCTGCGAGCTGCATCACGATTTGCATTGATGGGGTAGGGCATGACCCCGGATTGTAGTCAGTGGAAAGTGCGATGGTGCAGCCTGATTCCACTGCGCGGCGAGCCACCTGAGGCATGAATGGCTTTTCGGCCGGGATAAGCTTGCCGTTCGTCGCCTTCGGAGTCATCTCGCACATATGAAGGGTAACCGCGGGAAACATAATCCCGACAGTGCCGGCTTTCGCCATCGCAGCGAAGCCGGCGTCAGAGGTATAGTCGAGATGATCTGCCGAGTGCGCTCTCAAATCAGCTGCAAGTTGGGCGCCGTCCGCGTCTCCAGTCTGGTCCGCATGTACTCGTATTTTCATTCCTAGCGCCTGCGCAGCCTTGGCTACGCGGAGGCACTCATCATAGGTGAAGCTGACTGGGTCGCAGCATACATCGCAATACTCCGCGAGGGTGGCAGCCCGAGGCAGCAAATCCAGCACGAGTTCTAAGTATTCGTCTCGGCGGCCTTCATAATCTGACGGGAGCACATGGGCTCCTAGGTACGTCGTGATTATTTCGACATGATGTTTGAGACTATGCGTCAGACGAAGTAGGCGCAGCTCCGTATCGCGATCGAGGCCATAGCCTGTTTTGGCTTCGAGTGTTGTCGTGCCGTGACAAAGCATGACATCAAGATCTGCCAGGGCCTGGGACACTAGTGTGTCGTCAGTTGCTTCTCGCGTTCTGCGAACTGTGTAATTGATGCCGCTTTGAAGACCGGAGCCTGAGGAACGACCGGTGATCTTTGCTTCGTATTCGATATGGCGTGTGCCGCCATACAGAAGGTGTGAGTGCGGATCGACAAATGCGGGGCTCACAAGCGCGCCATCGGCGTCGATAATCTGTTTGGATGTAAAATTTTGCTCGATGTCCGAAGTCGTTCCGACAGCGACGATACGACCGTTGCTTATCGCAAGCGCGCCATTCCTGATCACTTCAAGTTGGCTCACGGATGGACCCGCAACGCCTGTGTCTGGCCCGGCGCAGGTCAGCATTTCGCCGGCACCTCGAACAATAAGCTCGACCTCGCTCACGTCTTGACCTCAATCCTAACTCAAAGTATTTCCATCTGGTGGAAAAGCCTGCCACTAGATGGAAATCATGGTGTAATGAACCAGCAAGAGTCAAGTGTGGTGGGTCGGGAGGATGCGGGTGAACGTTCGTCCGTTCGTGCTGTTGAACGTGCCCTACAAGTCCTTGCGTGCTTTTCGGACGGGCGTGCAAAAGTAACGCTCAGCGAAGCGGCGCGGTTGACCGGACTTCCCATCAGCACGGTATCCCGTCTGTTGGCTACGCTTGAGAGCGGAGGCTTCCTCCGCCGCTCCGGTTCAACCTACGCCTGTGGCACGCGCCTGATTCAGATTGGGCTGAATGCCTTGCAGAATCTGTCGGCCTATGAGGTCGCTGAGGCGCACCTGACACGATTGACCGAGATGACGGGAGAGTCGAGCTACCTCGGTGTCCCGGGCGACGATGGTTATGTTGTCTACGTTCGACAGAGTTTAAGCTCAAAGTCGATCCGCCACTCCGCGTGGCTTGGGCGAACCGTTCCGGTCAAGGGAACGGCTATTGGGGCTGCAATTACGGGTATCGTCGGCGAGTTTGGCTTCACCGCCACGCGCCAGACTCTTGAGCCGGATGTCACTGCCATTGCGGCACCGATCCACGGTTCTGACGGCTCCATTGTTGCTGCTGTGAATCTCACGGGCCCGACCTACCGAATCGCAGACGATGATGTCCATCGTTTCGGAATCGCGGTGGCTGTTGCAGCGCGAGCCATCTCCGAGGAGATTGGTGGGTCCTGCTAGTGAATCATTCGAAGAAGGATTTTGCGATGAGCTTAACGCAACCTCCGGAGGGAACCGCATCAACTTTCCTCGGCGCTCCGTACTCCGCAGAGTTGACTGCCGGTGCAGCAGACTTCGCTATCATCGGACTGCCGTTTGGCTCGCCGTACAAGATCCGACAGGTTCATTATGGCGCGTCAGATGCACCGCGAGCGATTCGCGAACGTTCGATGCGTCTTGGAGCGATGCTCGGCAACTACGACTTTGATATTGGATGCGCGTTCTCCGATTTGAATCTTCGTATTCAAGACTGCGGCGATGTAGTCGGCTATCCAGGCGAAATTTCAAAGAACAATGCGAGTGCTACTGAGGCGGTAAGGCAAATCGTGGTCGCCGGCTCCGTGCCGATAGTGCTGGGGGGGGACGACTCCATAACCGCACTGGCCTTGGCCGCCTTCGAGCAGCTCGCGCCTATCACGATTGTCCAAATCGATGCGCATATAGACTACCGACACGACGTGGATGGCATAACGACAGGCTATTCCAGTCCGATGCGGCGCGCGGCCGAGATGCCTTGGATCGACAAGATCATTCACGTTGGAACACGAGGAATTGGCAGCGCTCGGCCAAGCGATGTGCATGATACGCTCGAGCGAGGGAACGTCATCGTTTCCGCAAGAGACTTTCGATCGACAGGCGTTGGCGCCGTGCTCGAACACGTTCCTGAAAAATCTAATGTTTATATTGCACTGGATTGCGATGGGCTCGATCCGTCAGTAATGCCGGGGACGAGCGCGCCAGTGCCTGGTGGTCTGCTTTATGAGGAGGTTGCAGACCTTTTTCTTAAAATCGGTCGCAGGGGGCAGATCGTCGGGTTCAACGTTGCTGAACACTATCCGGCGTTGGACGTAAATCAAATTACCGCGCTTGGTATCACCCGGCTCATTATGATGGTTTTCGCGTCGCGTAGTTCGCGATAGGTCCGTGCGGTTTTCATACATCTCTCCGGAAGCGCGGGTGCGGGCACGTAGAAAATCCGGGAGCTTTGTGCGCGATTGCTAGGCGGACTGAACCGCAGTCTCTCGCAGCTCTATGCGAGCGAAGAGCGTCCTTCGATCCCGCCAGAACAATTGCTGAGCGCCTTGCTGGGACGAAAGTCCCGCGAACCAGCGATACAGCAGATTGTAATCCATTAGCTGCAGGTGTTCTACGGCATCCGGTCGGAACGTCAGTGGAGCAACCCTCCCCAGGCGACGCTGACGGCGGCGGAAACGTCCATGGCCAGGAACGCAAGAGCGACACCGATGCCAAACGACCGATCCCGTCAGCCGCCTTTACCGCAAGGCCGCAGGTCAGGAGGCCAAGTATCCAATACGGCTCCGTCGTAATGGAGAACAGGCATGGACTGGCGGTGGACGGCATGGTCACATACGCGAACGCACTGCCGAGCGCCGCGCCTCGAGATCTTGATCAAAGCCAAAGCCAAAGCCAAAGCCAAAGCCAAAGCCAAAGCCAAAGCCAAAGCCAAAGAGGCCGGCAGCCGCATCGATGTCATCACCTGGACCGAAGCGCGGCCGGAGCGCCGTCGACAAGCGCAGCACTCGGTATGAAGGCTACGCCATGTCGCAATACTGCCGAGCGATGACCGAATGCATCTTCGGCTTGGGTAAGCATCACGGCACGATGAGTAAGTCCAGGCATCACCACGTCGCCAGCGTCACCGCCGACGTCCTGCTCAATCAAAGGGACGGAGGCATGACATAACTTCCCAGAGTTTCCGCAGACCGGTAGCGTGCAATCGTCGAAATAATTTTACGTGAGCGTAAAAAAATATTGACGCGCGCTTCGCGCTCCCTATACTTGCGGCAATCAGAGTGTTGTGAGGGTAGGAAATGCGTGTCGAGATTCAGGGGCGTGTTTATCCGTCCTACAAGTTGCGGCCAGATCGGGACAAAGCTCGCAAGTTCATGGCTGCACTGGGCGTAGCTGAATCTGGCAAGCCGCCGCTGACCTATCTGGTGTTTTTGCGTGGTGAGACGCTCGGTGTGAATCTTTTCAAGGATCTCGACATCCCACGTGAGAAGGCTCTGCATGGCGGACAGCGGTACGAATGGTTCGCGCCTATATCTTTTGAAGACGAGCTGAATGTGACGGCAACGATCGACAAGGTGACCGAGAAAACGGGCAAGCGCGGACCGATCTGGTTTGCCGACGTTTCCTTCGAATATCATAAGGCAAATGGTGATCTCGCGCTGCGCGAGGTCACGCGCCTCGTCAAGCAATCGTGAGCGTGCAATGGGCATCCTGAAACAGGGCGACGTTCTGTTCGAGGAAACGATCGCGCCGGCCGGTCGCGAGCGCGTCGCGCTGTTCTCGGAGGCAACCGAAGACCCCAACCCGATCCATGTCGACGACGATTTCGCGCATAGAGCTGGCTTCCGGACAGTGCTGCAGCAAGGTCCGATGACCACGGCACAGTTCGCACGGTTGCTCGCGAGGGTCGTCGGTGACGATGCGGTGACGGCACTCGATGTGACGTTCATGGCACCAGTGTATCCGGAGGATGCGCTGACCCTGCGTGCCGAGGTCGCCGAGACAGGACCGGTCACAACGCGTTGCGCGCTAACCGCCGTCAAAGGCGACGGTACCCAGACGGCAAAGGGCTTTGCCGATGTGAGATCGCCGATATGAGGCGGCGGCACCCTCATCGCGTTCTGGTGGCCGGCGGCGAGGTTGGCCGGTTCGGACGGCATCTAGGCCGTTCGCTGACGGAAATTGCGGGTGAAGCGGTGGTGGCCGCAGTCGCATCAGCGCGAGTGTCGCGGTCAGAGATTGCGGCTGCCTTTGTCGGCAACGCCTTCGGCGGCACGATGACAGCCCAAGAGTCGATCCTGGCGCAGACGCTGCTGATGCCCACCGGGATTTCCGGCATTCCGATGCGAACCATCAAAAATGCCTGTTCGAGCGGGGCTGATGCCGTTCATCTTGGCTGGAGTGCGATCGCTTACGGTCAATATGACTGTGTCCTGGTGCTTGGCGCCGAGAAGCTTACGCACGAAGACAGGACGCTGGCCTTCAGTGCGCTCGCAAGCGCCACTGATCATGCACCGGTGGGAAACGGCCGCTCGGTCTTTGTGGATGTCAATGCCGGGCGTGCAAGAGCCTACATGGAACAATACGGTGCGAGGCGTGAGCACTTTGCGAAAATTGCCGTAAAAAACCGCGCGCATGCGGGCTTGAATGCGCGGGCGGCCGAGCGCAAGGCACTGACTGTGGAGGAGGTGTTGTCGGACCGCGTGGTCGTCGAGCCGCTTACACGCGCAATGTGCGGCGGTATCTCCGACGGAGCGGCTTGCGTCATTCTGGTGAGCGAAAGCTTTTCGGCTCGGCGGGGACTCAATGGCACAAGCGAGATCGTGGCGTCTTCCGTTGTGTCCGGACTTCCTTCCGGCAGTGAGAGCGGCAACGCCACGCATCGCGCCGCCCGGGGCGCTTATGAGGCTTCGGGCATTGACCCGCGGCACATCGCGGTCGCCGAAGTGCATGACCCCACGTCGCCGCAGGAGCTGTTCGATATCGAGGATCTTTTGTTCTGCGGCCGCGGCGAAGCAATCCGACTGCTCGAAGACGGAGACATCGGGATTGGCGGGCGCATTCCGATCAACACGTCCGGCGGACTGACCAGCCGTGGGCATCCGGTTGGTGCGACCGGAGTCGCGCAGGTCATTGAAATCCACGAGCAGCTGACCGGCCGCGCCGGCGTGCGTCAAGTCGAAGGTGCCAAGCTAGGTCTCGCGCAAATGGCAGGCGGTCTGCTTGGCGGCGATTCGGCAGTTGCCGCTGTCCATCTTCTTTCAGTTTGAGGCAATTGATGTCCCACCAGATCCAGGATCGCTACGATCTATTTATTAACAACGACTGGGTGCAGTCGTCGTCCAATGCCATGCTCGAGGCAAAGAGCCCGCTGACCGGTGACGTTTTATGCACCGTGCCTGACGCGAGCGAGCGCGATGTGGTCGACGCGGTGATGGCCGCAAAAGCGGCTTGGCCCGCGTGGCATCGCGCCGGCGCAAAGAGGCGGGCGGAAGCGATCGCGAAGCTCGCGGACCGTCTACTCGCGGAAGCCGACCGCTTCGCGTGGCTTGAGACCGCCAACACGGGTAAGCCCTGGCGCGAGAGCAAAGCCAATGTGCTGACGGCGGTCGATCGTCTGCGCTATTACGCCGGGGTGTCGCGAGCACTGGAAGGACGGACGCTTTCCACAGGTAATATCTTGAGCTTCGATTTTCGTGAGCCGCTCGGTGTCGTTGGCATCATTGGAGCGTGGAATTTCCCGATCAACATGTTCCTTGGTAAGATCGCGCCGGCGATCGCGGTCGGCAATGCTGTGATCTATAAACCTGCGGAGCCGACACCGGTGACGACACTGGAAGTCGCCAAACTGATCGCGGAATGCCTGCCGCCCGGGATCGTCAATATTCTGACGGGCGGCGGCGCAACGGCTGGGCTCTCGCTCGTCTCGCACCCCGATGTCCGTAAGATTTCTCTCACTGGATCGATCGCGACTGGTCGGACGGTGATGGCGGCCGCGGCGCCCTCAACCAAGCAGCTCACACTCGAACTCGGCGGAAAGAACGCGCAGATCGTGTTCCCCGACGCTGATCTCGACCGCGCTGCGCAGGGCATCATGCTCGGCGCGTTCATGAACCAGGGGCAGGTCTGCACCTCTGGTTCGCGCGTATTCGCTCATTTTTCGATCGCGAAACAGTTGCAGGATAAGGTTACGGCGCTAATCCCGCAATTGCGCCTCGGCGATCCGTTCGACAAGGCGACCACCATGGGCACGATGGTGTTTGAGGAGCACCTCGAAAGCGTGCTTCATTATATCGATATCGGCCAGGCCGAGGGGGCGCGCCTTGTGACTGGCGGGAAGCGCGCTCAGATTGACAAATATCCGAAAGCGCTCGCGATCGAGCCGACCATCTTTGCCGACGTCGAAAGCGACATGATGGTGGCTCGAGAGGAGATTTTCGGACCGGTCGTGACCTTTCACACATGGTCGACCGAATACGAGATGTTTGGCGCGGTGAATTTGCTCGATTTCGGGCTCGCCGCCGGCATCTGGACGGAGAATCTAGGCCGCGCGCATCGCACGGCGCAGGCCGTTGAGGCCGGCCGGATCTGGATCAATTGCTACAACCTGTTTCCATCCGGATCGGCGTTCGGCGGGACCAAGGCGAGCGGCTTCGGGCGCGAGGATGCATTCGAGACGATGTACGCGTTCACGCAAGTCAAGAACGTAATCGCTGACATTTCGGAACGGCAGCGCAGCTTCTACGGTTGAACATTAGGGAGATCATCCATGATCCAACTCAACGCCAATGAAACCGGCATCGGCAACGTCACGCCTGTCGAGTTCTTCGACCAGGAAGAGGAGTTCAAGAAGCTTCAGCTCAACGTCATCGCCATTCATGTGGTGAGCGAGGAGGTCGGTGCCGACTTCTTCGAGCAGTCGATTCTGCGCGCACCCTCGGCCGACATGAAAATGCGAATGGCCAAGACGGTGATGGAGGAGTACGGGCACCATCTGCGCTTCCGCAAGCTGCTGGAGGATCTGAATCTCGACTGGCAGGAAGCGGTGAAGGACAAGGAACATCTGTCGACTTTCGACGTTCCGATGGAATCATGGTCTGACCAGATGGTGTTCCTTGCGCTGGTGGATCGTGCTGCCGCCCACCAGTTCCGGCATTTCATCAAGTCGCCCTACGAGCCGTTCCGTATCGCCTGCCAGGACACCCTAAACGAGGAATACGGCCATGTCGGCCTCGGCATGGACGGCGTGAAGGATCTTCTCAAGACTGTGGAGGGCCGCGCCGAGGTGGAGAAGTCGGTGCGGAAATGGCTGCCGGTCGGACTAGCTTCGTTCGGCGGCGACAAGTCGCGCACCAACGAGCGCTATCGCCACTGGGGCTTCAAGTCCGCGTCCAACGAGGAGATGCGCGAGACTTATTATCAACAGGTGCGCGCCTTTATCGTGAAAGACTGGGGCGTTCCGCTGCCGGCCACCGGTGCGGAATTCATCGCGAGCATCGGCGGCGATCTGGGCAAGCACGTGATGTATGTCGGCTAGGAAGCGCAAAAATCCAGCAACCATCCCTGGGCATCAGCATGCTCGATGAGCCGACCGCCGGCGCGTTCAAGGTCCGGCTTCTGCCGGAGGGCAATGACCTGTCATGCCCTTCGTCGCAGACGCTGCTTGACGCCTGCATCGCAGCCGGGGTGCCGATCTCTTACAATTGCCGCTCCGGCGAGTGCGGAGAATGCATGGCCTCGCTAGTCTCCGGCGACGTTTATGAATTGCCGGGCGCCGATCCGGCGATCTTCACGGAAGCACATCGCACGCAGGGTAAGATTCTTACCTGTATGTGCTTTCCGCGCAGCGCCCTATCCCTCGATGTTCCGCTACAGACGGGCGCGCCGGTCATCCGTCCCACGACAGTCAACGCGATGGTGCAGCGGGTGGAGCAACTGACGCCCACGATCTACGGCGTCACTGTGGAGACGCCTTGGCCGATCGAATTCTATGCCGGTCAGGCATTCGAATGGATCGTGCCCGGCATCACACCTAACCGCACCTATTCGGCTGCCAACCGTCCCGGCAGCGACGTCATTGAGTTTCATGTGCGGATCTATCCGGGCGGCAAGATTGGCACCTTGGTTTCAGACATGACCGCGGGACAGCCGCTGCAACTCGTCGGCCCCTACGGGCAGTTCCGCCTGTCCGGAAACGACTGGCGGCCGGCGCTTTGCGTCGCAGGCGGGACCGGACTTGCGCCGGTGCTCTCGCTTCTGGAGCATGCGGCGGCGACGAAGGATAGGCGCGCGATCCGCCTCTTCTATGGCGCCCGTTCGCAGGATGAACTGTATTGCCTCGACCGGATTGAGTCGTTGCGGACATTTTTGCCCGATTTCGAGTTCACGCCGGTGCTGTCCAACGAGTCGCAAGACTCCGGCTGGAGGGGCGCGCGCGGCCTTGTCACCGATCTACTCGCCGAGCAGTTGGGCGACGCGTTCGGGCTTGAAGCCTATCTATGCGGGCCGCCGCTCATGATCGATGCCGCCATGAACGTTCTGACGCGCTTCGGCGCTCTTGAACAAGACATCCGCTCCGACCGCTTCGTTCAGGTTAAGGCGTTGTCCCGGGCATGACACTGAACCATGCCTTCACGGTTCCTCCGCCAGCCGAGCGTGTGGACCTCGTGATGGCCGACGGCGCGGAGATTCGGCTGCGCCGCTATGGGCGCGCGGGCCGCACGCGGCTCGTACTGAGCCATGGCAACGGGCTTGCGATCAACGCCTATTCGCCATTCTGGCTGCCCCTGACGCAGGACTATGACCTCGTCGTCTTCGATATGCGCAATCATGGAGAGAATCCGCAGCATACCTTGGAGGGTCACACCTGGGAGAACTTTTTTTGCGATATCGAGGAAGTTTTTCAGGGAATCCGCAATCATTTCGGCGCGGCGCGCACCGTCGCTGCCGTTCATTCACTGGCCTCGGTTGCAACGCTCGGGCATGCGCTGCGCCACCCGGACCGTTGGGACGCGCTGTGCCTGTTCGATCCGCCGATCATGCCTCCGGCTGGACATCCGTTACATGAGGTTCAGAACGCCGACATGGAAAGCCTCGCCAGTCGTGCGTTGCGGCGCCAGGAAATCTACGATTCGCCGGAACAACTCGCGGCGCTGTTCCGGCGGCGGGCATCGTTCGGACGCTGGGTGCCGGAAGGCGCGGACCTTCTGGCGCGCCACACTTTGCGTCGGCTGCCTGACGGACGATGGGCGCTGTGCTGCCCGCCAGCATTCGAGTCCGATGTGTTTCGCAACAACGTAGACCCGACGTTGTTTCCTCGGCTCCACGAAATCGAGGGTCCGCTGAAGATCATCGCCGGTGATCCGGATTCGCCCCACACAAGTCCGGCCGCGGCAATCGCGAAATCGGCGCACGAAATTTTCGGCATCGATTATGCGATGGTGCCGGGCACCACGCATTTTTTGCAGATCGAGGAACCGCGTGCGTGCCGCGACCGGCTTATCGATTTTCTGAAGCGACACAATCTGAACTGAAGCGGCGAGTATTGACCAATGACCGACCTTTCCGAACTGCGTATCCCCTACGGCGCGTATTGGTCCACACCGTTTTCGCGCTGGCAGATGAGTCTCTCTGACCTGCACAGCATGAAACTGGCGGCGATGACAGCGGCCAAGGTCGCCAAGCACAAGGAATGGCCGCTGGAAACGTTCGACCATGCCGTGCTCGGCATGACGGTGCCGCAGGAGAAAAGCTTCTGGGGTGCGCCGTGGGTGATGACCATGATGGGTGCACCCTTTGTTACCGGACCAACGGTGTCGCAGGCCTGCGCGACCTCGGCGCGGGCGTTGTCGGCCGCGGCAAGCGAAATCGGTGCGGGCGATGCCACCGCATCTCTGGTCGTGACCTGCGATCGCACCTCGAATTCCCCCGTGGTCGTTCATCCCAATCCGCGCGGGCCGAGCGGCGCGCCGAGTGTCGAGAATTGGATGCTGGACAATTTCAACGACGAGCCTACCGGACATTTCGCCATGGTCGACACCGCGGAAAACTGCGCGCGCGACTGGCAGATATCCACGCAGGAGCAGCATGATCTTGCCGCGCTCCGCTATGAGCAGTACCGCGACGCGTTGAAGGACGACGCCGCCTTCCTGAAGCGCTTCATGACGTTGCCGTTTGCCGTCCCGGACCAGCGTTTCAAGAAAGAGGCCGCGACGCTGACCGGCGACGAAGGCATCCACGACACCACGCTGGAGGGCCTGAAGAAGCTGAAGCCGGTGCGAGAGGGCGGCACTGTTACCTTCGGCGGTCAGACGCATCCCGCCGACGGCAATGCCGGGATGATCGTGACCAACAAGGATCGCGCCTCCGAATTCACGCGCGAGCCTGGCATCGAAATCCGTATTCTCGGATTTGGTCAGTCGCGCGAACGGCATGCATATATGCCGGCTGCGCCGGTCAAGGCGGCACGGCGCGCACTCGACGCGGCAGGGCTGACGATCGACAGGATCGACGTGTTTAAGTCGCATAATCCGTTCATCGTCAACGATATCGTGTTCGCGCGCGAAACCGGCGTCGATGCCACGCGCATGAACAATTTCGGCTGCTCGCTTGTGTTCGGCCATCCGCAGGGGCCGACAGGCCTTCGCCTGATCATCGAGATGATCGAGGAGCTTGTGCTGCGCGGCGGCGGTAACGGTCTGTTCCATGGTTGTGCGGCGGGCGACACGGCGATGGCCACCGTGGTGTCGGTACGCGACACGCGCTAGCGGCCAACGTGTGCGAACGGTCCGGAGTCGATCATGAACATTGCGGGACAAGGCGCGGTCGTCACCGGCGGCGCGTCGGGACTCGGGCGTGCGACCGCTGAGGCTTTGCACGCGGCAGGCGCAAGGGTTGCGATCCTCGACATCAATGCAAAGGCTGCGGAAGAGGCCGCCGCAACGCTCGGCGGATTTGCGGCGGCCTGCGATGTGACCGGCGCGGACCAGACCGCATCCGCTCTCCGTGCGGCTGAGAATGCGATCGGCCCGATCCGCATCTGCGTCAATTGTGCCGGCGTTGGTCCGGCGAAACGAATCCTTGGCCGCGACGGTCCGATGGATCTCGATGCGTTTGCCCGCGTGGTTCAGATCAATTTGATCGGCACCTTTAACGTGCTTCGGCTGGTGAGTGCCCAGATGGCGAAACACGAGGCGTTGCCGGACGGCGAGCGCGGCGTCATCATCAACACCGCCTCGATTGCAGCTTACGAGGGGCAGATTGGGCAGGCCGCCTATGCGTCGTCCAAGGGCGGCGTGGCTTCGTTGACCCTGCCGGCGGCCCGCGAGCTTGCGCGCCACGGGATCAGGGTTCTCGCGATCGCACCCGGCATCTTCGAGACGCCGATGCTGCATGCGCTGCCGGACGCGGCGCAGCAATCGCTCGCCGGCGCCATTCCATTTCCTTCGCGACTCGGACGGCCGTCCGAATTCGCCGCGCTGGCCGTTCATATGATCGAGAACACCATGCTGAACGGGGAAGTCATTCGCCTCGACGGCGCTATCCGGCTGGCGTCGAACTGACGCGGCGCGGTACTATAAAATTTACGTAATCGTAAAAAACGATTGACTCCGTCCTTCTTCGGAAGGAGACTTGTTTTAAAGAATAATGGCTGCGGCGCGCCTGCGCGTGCGCCAGAAACGTGCCGCCAGGGAGGTATGATGTCCGCATTCGCGCCGACCTCGCATGATTTCATCGATATCGCGCTGGCCACGCCGGCCGTCGATGTCGAACGGCGTGACAGTGGCGAAATTTTGCTTCGTTCGCCGCTTCCGCTGGCTGCGCATGCACGCCATGTCGGCGAGTATCTGCAACACTGGGCGAAAGCCGATCCGGCGCGCTCGTTTTTGGTTGAGCGCGATACGGCGGGTGTTTGGCAGCATCTGAGTTTTGGTCAGGCCGCGCAACGCGCCGATGTGGTGTCGCAATGGCTGATCGATCATGGACACAATGCTGACCGCCCGGTCGCGGCACTCTGCGACAATTGCGTGAATATGGCGTTGCTCAAGCTCGGCGCGATGCAGATCGGGATTCCGTTTTTGCCGGTATCGCCGGCCTATTCGCTGATGTCGGAAAATTTCGCGAAACTGAAGCATGTCGTCTCCGAGCTTCAGCCTAGCCTCATTTATGTGCCGTCACTTTCACAATTCGCGCGGGCGCTGAAGGCGCTCAATCTGACCGGGATACAAGTCGTGGCCGATGCGGCGCACCCTGATTTCCCAGATGCGATCCCATTCGTCGACCTACTCGCGCCAAAATTAGGACCGCAGGTCGCACAACGGCGCGATGCCGTTGGGCCTGACACGGTCGCCAAGATATTATTGACCTCCGGATCCACCGGTATGCCGAAGGGCGTAATTAACACCCAGCGCATGATGTGCGCCAACGGAACCGCCGTCGACCAGGTCTGGATGTTCCTGACAAAGACGCGGCCCGTGCTTGTTGACTGGCTGCCTTGGAACCATACCTTTGGCACCAATTTCAATTTCAATCAGGTGCTGCGCCACGGCGGCACGATGTATATCGACGCCGGCAAGCCCGCGCCCGGCAAACTCGATATCACGCTGAAGAACCTGCGCGAGGTACAGCAGACGCTGCTCTACAACGTGCCGCGTGGCTACGACATGCTGCTGCCCGCGCTGGAAGCCGAAGACGACTTCGCCCGCCACGTGTTCGAGAAGCTCGACGTGATCTTCTATGCCGGCGCGGCGCTGCCGCCGCATTTGTGGCAGCGGCTGGAGGCACTTGCCATCAAGCACCGCGGCAAGCGGCTGCCGATCCTCTCATCGCTCGGCTCGACCGAGACAGGGCCGGTCGCGAGCTTCTGCCACTGGCCGGCGTCCGATATCGGCGGCGTCGGGTTGCCGGTGCCGGGATGCACGCTCAAGCTCGTGCCGGACGGCGGCAAACTGGAGATGCGGGTCAAGGGCGCTAACGTAACGCCCGGTTATTACCGGCGCGCCGATCTCACCGAGCAGGCGTTCGACGATGAAGGCTTCTTCAAGCTCGGAGACGCGGTTGCGTTCATAGATCCTGAGCGGCCGGAGCGCGGGTTGCGCTTCGACGGGCGGGTGTCTGAGAATTTTAAGCTATCGAGCGGTACCTGGGTGCAAGTCGGCGATATCCGCCTCTCGGCGATCAGCGCGGCCGCACCGGCTATCCAGGACGCGGTGGTCACGGGCCATGACCGTGAAGAGGTCGGTCTTCTGATCTTTCCCAATCTCGATGGCTGCCGAAAAATCTGCAACGCGCCGGAAGCCACGATGGCTGACCTTATGAGTTGTCCCGAGCTGCACGCGCATCTCGCAAGGACTCTCAGTGTATTCAACGGGGCCAATCCCGGATCGAGCCGCCAGATTTCACGCGTCCTTGTCATGGCGACGCCGGCTTCGATCGACGGCAACGAGATTACCGACAAGGGCTACATCAATCAGCGCGCGGTTCTGGAAGGCCGTGCCGCGGAAGTGTCCCGGCTGTATGCCGGGACCGCTCAGCCGGATGTAGTCCTCATCCCGCGCGAGGCAACGACGAAGCAGCAAAGTGCCGCCTAACGGCGGATTTCACGCGCACAACACGGGAGACGACCATGAGGGCATTTTCTGCCAACGGCATTCTATTGTCGGCAATCATATTGGCCACCCCGCTGGTGGGCCATGTTGCAGCTCAAGACGCGAAGCCGATCAAAATCGCGGTCATGAACGACATGTCCGGCGTTTATGCCGATTTCCAGGGCATTGGTTCGGTGGTTGCAGCGCGGCTAGCGGTTGAGGATTTTGGTAAAAGTATCGGCAATAGACCGATCGAAATCGTATTCGGCGACCATCAGAACAAAGCCGACGTTGGCGCCACGATGGCTCGCAAGTGGTATGAGGTGGATGGGGTCGAGGCGATCGTCGACGTGCCAAATTCCGGCATTGCGCTCGCGGTGAGCGACATCACCAGGGAGAAGAACAAGGTCTTCCTGATCTCCGGCGGTGTGACGACCGACCTGACCGGATCGAAATGCACGCCGAACAACGTGCACTGGACGTTTGACAACTATTCGCTCGCCAACGGCCTCGTGCAGGCGGCCCTCAAGGCCGGCAACGATTCTTGGTACTTTCTAACCAGCGACTACGCCTTCGGACACAATCTCGAACAGGCCGCTTCCGGTCTCGTCAAGGCGAATGGCGGAAAGGTGCTGGGCTCGGTGCGTCACCCGATCGGCACGGTCGATTTTTCGTCCTTCCTGCTGCAGGCGCAGGCCTCGAAGGCCAAGATCATTGCGCTCGCGAATGCGGGCGGCGACACCACGAGCGCGATCAAGGGCGCGGCGGAATTCGGCGTCTCCAAGGGCGGTCAGCGGATGGCCGGGCTCGTCTTCATCATCAACAATGCGCATGCCCTCGGCGTTTCGGCGCAGGGGTTGCTCTCGGTTACGCCGTTCTACTGGAACACGAACGAGGCGACCCGGGCCTTCGCCAAGCGTTTCCAGGAGGCGCATCCCCAAAAGAATATGCCGAACGAAATGCAAGCTGGCGTCTACGCCTCGATCCTGCACTATCTCAAGGCGGTCCGGGCGCTGAACGGCGACACCACCGGCGACAAGGTCGTGGCCAAGATGAAGGAAAGCGAGACCGACGACCCTCTGTTCGGCAAGGGCCGTATCCGGGTCGATGGCCGCAAGATCCATCCGATGTACCTATATGAGGTGAAGGCGCCCAGCGAGATGAAGGGCCCGTGGGACTATTACAAGCAGGTCCTGGAAATTCCTGGCGAGCAGGCCTTCAGGCCGCTCGACAAGGGCGGGTGCGCGCTGGTGAAGGCGAATTAGGCACTGGCATGGCACAATTCCTCTCCCCGCCGGCGGGGAGAGGAAGAGCCGAGGTGAACTGGCACAAGACCCGCGGATCGGTTATGCAAGGGCGCACCCTCCAGCATCATCGGTGAACAAAGTATGTCCGTCCGCGAGCCCGCCAAGAAGGTGAAGAAATCGGAACTCCGCCGCGAAGCGATTTTGCAGAACGCGTTGAAGATTTTCGATCGCCAGGGCTTTGCGAATACCTCGCTCGACGATATCGCAAAGGAGACCGGGGTCAAACGCGAGGCGATCTATTATTACTTCAATAACCGCGCCGAAATCCTGCTGCACATAATCCGCCCGCAGAGCGAGTCTCTGGTCGAAGGCCTGCGCGAGGTGGTCAATTCCAAGGCATCGTTTCAGGACAAGCTTTATGGCGCGATCCGCAACCACCTCCGGCGCTTCGACCGGCATTGTCTGGAAATGACCGTCAGCCTGCGCGATGTCTATCTCGAGGATGCCCGCGAGGTGCGCCGGGAAATGGCCAAGATCTGGCGGTCCTACGAATCGATGTGGACCGAACTGATCGCCGAAGGACAGAAGAAGGGCGATTTCGAAAAGTACGGCGAGCCGAAGATGATCGCGTTCGGCATCCTTGGCATGTGCAACTGGCTGGCGCGCTGGTACGACCCGAAGAAAGCGATCGCGATTGAGGAACTAATCGAGACCTATTTCGGCATGATCGCGTTCGGACTGGTAAAGGATCGCGCTCGGCGTGCGGTTCCGTCGTCCGACAAGAAGGTTGCTCCGCGGCGCGGGTCGCGGAGCACACCTGTCGGGATTGCGCTGAACGCCGTGAAGTAGTCTTCACCACTTCATGGCGCACTTGCCGGCGAAGTTGTCCTTAGCGTCCTTCAGCACCGTGGCCGCGGTCTTGAGAGTGAGCGCGCCGTCGGCATCCTTGACCACGTCCTGCAGATAGAAATTCTGAATCGGGAAGTGGTTGTTGTTGTATCGGTAAGGCCCGCGCACCGAAGGATAGTCCACCCGCCGCATCGCATCGCGCATCGCATCCTTCTTTGACGTATCGCCCTTCACCGCATTCACGGCGCTGTTTATGAGATTGGCGGCGTCGTAGGTTTGCGCGGCATAGAAGGAAGGGTAGGCTTTGTACTTCGCCTTGAAGTCGGCCACGAATGTCTTGTTGGCATCGTTCGGAAGATCGGCAACCCAGTGCTGGGTACCGGGAACGCCAAGCGCGAGATCGCCCTGACGCGGCAGCGACAGCGCGTCGATCGTGAAAGCGGTATAGAGCGGGATCGTGCCTCTCAATCCGGCCTGATTGAACTGGTTGAGGAACTGGACGCCGGCCGCGCCGGGATAGAACACGAACAGCGCGTCTGGCTTGGCGGCGCGCACTTTTGAAAGCTCCGCCGAGAAGTCGAGGTGATCGGGCCATTTGGTATAATCCTCACCGGCGATCTTACCCTTGAACACGTTTTTCACGCCGCCAAGGATGTCCTTGCCGGCCGCGTAGTTCGGACCCAGCAGGTAGAGCGACTTGATGCCTTTCTGATTCATGTATTCGCCAATGGCGGCCGGGGTCTGATCGTTCTGCCAGGAGGTGGTGAAGAAGAAGGGCGAGCAAAGCTCGCCTGCGATCTGGGACGGACCAGCATTGGCGCTAATCAGGAACGTGCCGGAATCGATGACCGGTTTCAGCGATGCCAGCAGGACATTGGACCAGATATAGCCTACCACGAAATCGACCTTGTCCGACTGGACCAGCTTCTCGCTCTTCTGGCGGCCGATGTCCGGCTTCTGGCCATCGTCCTCGTAGATCACCTCGACCGGCCGCCCCCCGATCTTCCGGCCAAGATTATCGAGCGCGAGTTCGAACGCATTGCGCATGTCGTTACCGATGACCGCAGTCGGGCCGCTGAACGTGCTGACGAACCCGATCTTGATTGGTTGTCCCTGCGCCATGGCGATCGTAGTCATAGCGATCGTGGCGGCTGTGCCGAGCAGAATAGACTTCATGGGCTTTCTCCCTGTGCGCTGGTTTCTCATTATTGTACGATCGTCGCCACGGCAGCGCCCCGCTTGGCGGTTCGTGGATCAATTGCTCGCAGCCTGCTGTCGTAACCGGAAGCGTTGGATCTTGCCGGTGCTGGTCTTCGGCAATTCGTCAACGAACTGGAACCAGCGCGGGCATTTGATGTGTGCAATGCGCCCGCGCACATGCGTGCGCAGTGCTTCGTCCAGGTGAACGAGATCGGAGCCGTTCGACTCGCGCAGAACCACATAAGCTTTGGGCTTGATCATGTCGTCTTCATCAGGGTGCCCGACGACTGCGCATTCAAGCACGGCGTCGTGCTGGGCGATGACGCTTTCCACTTCGGCTGGCGAAACCCAGATGCCGCCGACTCGGAGCATGTCGTCTGACCGACCCACCAGAAAGAAGTTGCCATCCTCGTCCTGGTACATCTTGTCGCCTGTGAGTACGCCACCGCCTCCCATTACTTCTGCGGTCTTGTCCGGCTTGTTCCAGTACTGCTGTGCGGCGGATGGCCCGAACATGCGCAGATTTCCGACCTGGCCCTGCTCCACCGGGTTGTCGTTGTCATCAACAATCTCGGCACGGAAACCGTTGACGAGCCTCCCACAGCTTCCCGGCACTGACTGTCCAGGCTTGTTGACGATGAACATGTGGGTCATTTCCGTGGTCCCAACGCCATCGAGGATTTCAATGCCTGCAAATTGCTTCCAGCGGTCGAGCAGGGCAGCAGGCAGAATCTCGCCGCCACTGAGGCAGAACCGCAATTTGCGCGAGGCGTGGCGTACTCGCTCCTGTCCGATCTTTTCTTCGGCGAGCCGTAGGAGTCCGGCAAACAACGTGGGCACCCCCATGATCACTGTCGGCTCATATCTCAGCCATTGCTCCCAGACCGTCTCAGCTGAGATCGGCCCTGGATTAACGATCACTTGCGCGCCGGTACGGATCGGAAAGTAGACCTGATTGCCAAGGCCGAAAGCGAAGTACATCTTCGGAGGGGACAACACTACGTCATCCTCGCTCATCTCCAGTGCGCCCCGGCCAAACAATTCCGTAGCCCAGTAGATGTGGTTGCCGGTATGCACGACGCCTTTCGGCTTTCCGGTCGAACCGGACGAATAGAGCCAGAAGGCCATGCCATCAGGGTTCAAAGGGTAGGTATCGGCATGCACCGGTTGCGAGGCCAGAAGATCGTCGAGATAGTCGATCCCAGGTGCGTGTCTGCGCGCGCAGAACAGGTGACGCATGCCCGGTAGGTCGTGGCGTAGGCTCGCGATCACGGGGGCGATGGTATGATCGGCGATGACGGCGACGGCTTCACTGTCGGCTATGTAATATCGGTAATCATCGGGCTTAAGATAGGTGTTGATCGGTATCGCGATCGCACCGATCTTCATCGCGCCGAGAAATAATGACGGGAAGTCGATGTCATCGACCAGGCTAAACAACACGCGCTCACCGGGTACCACCCCGACTGAACGAAGCGCGTTTGCAACTTTTGCGACGCGCGCAGCGAGTTCTCCGTAAGTCCAATTGAGATCCTGTCCAATCAGGTAGGTTCGGCTGGCGCAGGAGCCGGTGTGCTTTTCGAGTAGGTAGTCAACGACGTTTCCGCGCAAGCCCGTGCATTCACCGACTGGTGAGACCGACTTCATAGCCTTCCCCGTGAACTTATTTTTACTTGTGTGTAAAATTTACACATGGGTAAAATAATGTCAAGATCGCGCTTGCTTTATCGTTCCGGAGGCGTGCTGACTGTTGTCACCACGAGATACGTTGGTGTCGAGATCGCCAAGTCGCACGCGTCAGTCACCCAGAAATAGTGAAACGACCGCGGCCAAATATCCGAGTTCAAAGCAACGCTATTGGAATGGCGTTCTGGCAACCGAAATTAAGTTAGGGCAGGGATCGTGTCCCAGGGCGCGGTGCAGCAGCGGCGGGCGCCATCGTGACGCCCGGCGGGGCGGGGTCGCTCATATAAGCCACCGGACTTAGGGAGGACCAACGAGCAGACCAAGGGACGATTTACAGCGTCTCTATATCGTCCGGCAGAGCGGCAAGATCGATGCCAGCGGGAATACATCCTGACTCGCAGACCGTCACGCAGTGTTGAGTCAATCCGCCGCAGCAATCCTCCCACCACCGCAGGCCGCCACCGCTGTTCCGGCGCTCTCCAGTCGACACCATCGATCAGCGGCGACCGCTCCGTCGACGTCAACGACAGCGTCTCGCCAGGCGCGATGCTCGGAGGCACCGGAACACCGTGCTCTCGAGCCGCTTGGTGAACAGAAAGAAGCCGGTCCCGCCCAAGTACACAATCTTGATGAGGTTGCCCGGGTGAGCCCCGGAACACGAACAGATGGCCTGTGAACGATCCTGGTGCAGGACGCCTGCACCAGGATGGCGGGACCGTCGATGCCTTTGCGCATGTCGATGAAGGGCCATACCGGCGCGCCACCTCCGCGGCACTCGTCGCAGGTCAAGCTGCCTTTTGGAGAATCCATCGCTTGTCTGCGTCGCTGAACCGGCGCCGATGACCCTCGCGCGGCCGCTGAACAATGGGAGCCGTCAGCTGCGAGGAGGGATAAAGCCGGACTTAGGATAGGGCTAACGGGGCGGACTTAGGGGAGGGCTTATTGGCCGGCGCCGATAGAGCAACTAGCGCTGTGGGGGCTCCGGTTCGAGCTTGAACATATGGCGCCAGTTCTCGAATGCTGTCTGCGGCAGCCCGTGAACTCGAAATATTGCCGCTGATTCAAGTCGCTACGCTTCCACGCCTCATGATGCGCTCGCCAGAAGTCCTCACGCTGACGCTTCGGTCGTTGTTCGCTAGGCATCTATTCTCTCCTCACTTGTAATCGAGGATGAGAACAAATCGTACTCATGAGCGTTTGGACGCTTACCACGCACGGGACCTCGTCCCTGCAGACTCGACCAGTAATCCCTATTCCTTGAAAAATATTCCCTGTTCCTTTTCATAGCGAATTTGATCAGTTGTGCCCGGTTTTATTGGTCTAGCGCGTGCTCCGGCGTTCCCGTAAACGGAGAAGTTGGCAATTTCCCTGTTCTTTTCCCTGTTAGCAGGGAAAGGTTTGCGGAGCAGGGTTCGTATCCCACTGTGCCGCCAGCCAATTGATCTGCGGTAAATTGTCCTTTTAATTCAATCGCTTAGTGCTTCGGTGCCGCTCGACGGGCGCGAGGCCGATGCGGCTCGAAGCGCCGCGCGCAGACAAGCCGGCGCCGTAATTCATTCGAGCTACGACGACAGCGACCGGACATGCGGCTTAGCGGCAAAGAAAATGCCCTCGTTCCAGGGGTGAGGGCGGGTCTGGACAACGAAATTCGCATCCTTTAGCCGCTGCCGGCAGCGCTCGAACACACCGGGCACGATATTCTCATGCCATTCGACGCAGGCCGTTTCCACATTGGCAAGAACCGCGTCGGACGCACCGTCCAGGATATCGCCTTCGGCGCCCTCGGTATCGATCTTGAGCATCCAGATCGGTGCGCGGCCCATGCGATCCCATACGTCGTCGAGTGTGATCATGGGGACCGATCGCTTGGTGGCGCCCTCAACGGGAGCATCGCCGTAGGCGGTGGCAAGTGTGGTGGGGACGTCGGTCCAGATATCGAGTTTGCCCCGTTCGAAGCCCACGGCGTCGCGATAGGTCGTGACTTGCGACGTCAAGCTGTTGGCCTCGATGTTCTTTCGCAACGCGCTGTAAGATTGCGGGTTAGGTTCATAAGCATGAAAATGAATGTCGGGCCTTGAGCGCGCCCAATAGAGCGTAACCGCTCCGATATTGGCACCAATGTCGACGACATTGGCATGACGAGGCGCATCCAGCGATTCATAAAAGCGATCGACATAAACCTCGCGGAAGAGTGCGACGGGCTCATCGAAGGGGCCGTGATGCAACGTAGAGCCGTCGCGCAATTCGAGTGGCGGCAGCGCTTTGTTGCGTCTTTCGTTCCACCAGACCTGAACGCCGTTCTTCATGTAATACTGGTATTGCAAAGCCGTCCAGGATGAGCGCAGAGCGCGTTCACCGAGGCGAATAAAGCGGTTTGTCATTCCAAAGTTCCTGCCGGGCCACCCGTAATCCGCACCGTACGAATGATGAAACGCGGGAGCCAGCCGAAGGGCCGTTTGATCGTCGTTAACATTAAAGCGCGAAAGGTCCGGAACCGGACCGCATGCGGTTCGACCGCGTGCCTAGGATCGTACCCGGCACGGAAATCGCATGTTCGCGGTCTCGTGCCACGACTTCGTATCGGGAGCTCGATGCCTATGATCGCGCGCTGGTTCCGCCTCGGCGGTCTGCTGATCGCCTGTTGCCTCGTTTGCGGCACGGCGTCGTCGCAGCCGTTGATTGTCGCGCTTGGCGACAGCAACACCGCCGGCTTCGGCGTCGGTCCGGGCAATGCGTTTCCGGCCCAGCTCAATGCCATGCTGCAGCGTCGCGGCTATAGCGCACGGATCGCCAATGCCGGAATATCCGGCGACACCTTCGGCGGGATGTTGAGCCGGCTCGATACCAGCGTGCCTGCGGGCACACGACTCGTGATCGTGCAAGGGGGCTATAACGATCTGATCCGCGGCACGCCCCGTGATGTCATCATTGCTCGAATGCAGGGCATCCTGGCGCAGCTCCGCGCGCGGCGGGTGTCGGCGATTCTGTGCGGCTTCTTCTTTCCGGAATGGGATGCCGTCGGCCGCAAACTCGCGGCGCAATATGCGGCGCGCTTCGTGCCGGGCAGCACCTGCTACTCGCCGAGCCATACCGGGCCGGACCGGCTGCACATGTCCGCCGAAGGGCACACGGTGGTAGCGCAACGGTTGGTGCCGGTGGTCGCAAGCGCGCTCGGCGCCTCGAGACGGCAACCCGTGCAGCAGATAGCATCAAAGAAAACAAAGCGGCGCTGACGAGGGCCGAAACTACGGCCGCAGGTTGAGCAATCGCGCTGCATTCTCCTTCAGGATCAGCGGCCGGACCTCCGGCTTGATGTCGATTTTTTCGAAATCGGCCAGCCAGCGATCCGGCGTAATCGCCGGAAAATCCGATCCGAACAGCACCTTGTGTTTGAGCAGCGAGTTCGCATAGCGGACAAGGATCGGCGGGAAGTATTTCGGCGACCAGCCGGACAGGTCGATATAGACATTCGGCTTGTGCTGGGCGACCGCAAGCGCCTCCTCCTGCCAGGGGAAGGACGGATGCGCCATCACGATCTTCATGTCGGGAAAGTCGATCGCGACCTGATCGAGATGGATCGGATTCGAATATTCGAGCTTGATCCCGTAGCCGCCGCGCATGCCGGAACCGACGCCGGTCTGGCCGGTATGGAATAGCGCCGGCTTGCCGCTTTCCTGAATCGCCTCGTAAAGCGGGTAGGCCATGCGGTCGTGCGGATAAAAGCCCTGCGAAGACGGGTGAAACTTGAATCCCTGAACGCCGAAATGTTCGACCAGCCGTCGTGCTTCGCGCACGCCGAGTTTGCCCTTGTGCGGGTCGATCGATGCGAACGGGATCATGACGTCGGAATTCTCGTTGGCGAGACGCGCCACTTCCTCGTTGGCGTAGCGCCGGATACCAAGATGGTGTTCACAATCGACATGGAAGATCACGAGCGCCATCTTGCGTTGACGATAATAGTCGGCAATTTCCGGAATGGTCGGCGCCCAGAGCTCCTGCTTGAAATAGGCCTGCATGCCCTCGCGAAGCTCCGCGCCGTCTTCCCAGGTGTGCGTCCCGCAAGGACCTTCGGCATGAGTGTGGATGTCGATGGCGACGATGTTGTCCAGATCAATCATGATGGATGTCGGTTCAGCCGGTTGGTGTGAGAATCTGTTGTGATGTTTCAGCGCGCAAAGAGCATCACGGAATTGTCCGGCGCTTCGCCGTACAGCGCCTCGATCAGGGCCGCCCTCCGTGCAATGATCCGCCGCTGATTGAGGTAGCCCTTGTCGGTGATTTCGCCTGCATCGATGTCCGGTGGTTCGGTCAGGATGATCGCCCGCGCGATCCGCCGGCTGGAGCCGCTTTCGCGTGCATTATAGGCCTCGATCTTCTGCCGCAGGGCGGCGCGATAGTCGAGGGTATCGGGCGCGGCGGGCGCATTGGGACTGGGAATGATCAGAAGGCCGATGACGTTCCGGTTCTCGCCGGCGATCACCACATCCTGCATATAAGGCTCGCAGGCCTTGATCAGGTCGAGCCGGAGCAGGCCGACGACGACGAAAATCCCGGTGGTCAGTTTGAAGTTCTCGGACAGCCGTCCATGATAAGCGAGGCCCGCCGCAATATCCTGCGGATCTGAGAAGCGCACGGCGTCGCCGATGCGCAGGAAGCCTTCCTCGTCGAAGGCATCGCGCGTCGCATCGGGCTGTCCCCAATAGCCGGGCGTGATGCCGATGCCGCGGAAGCGCACCTCCATATCGTCGTCGTTCACCTTGATAAGCTTTGCCTCGATCCCGGGGATCGGCAGGCCGAGTGAGCCGGAGATGCCGGTGCCCCACCATCCAAGCGTGGCCGGTGAGGCGGTTTCGGTCGAACCGAGCGAGGACACGATCGGAATACGCGCGCCGCGCACGGCGATCGACAGGCGCTCAAGACGATCCCACAGATTCTGCGGCAACCCCGCAGCGGCGTAGAGCAGGAGCTCCATGTTCGAGAGCAGATGCTTCGCAAATTCCGCGTCCTGCTCCATCTGCGGGATCAGCGCGTCGTAAGCGCTCGGCACATTGAACATCAAGGTCGGCGAGACCGAGCGAAGGTTCTCGACCGAGCGGCCGATACCCGCAGGCGTCGGCTTGCCGTCGTCGATATACAAGGTGCCGCCAGCGCGCAGGATCAGGTTGAAGGTCCCGTTGGCGCCCGCGGTGTGATTCCAGGGCAGCCAGTCGACCATGACCGGTGGACGGTCGAGGAGAAACGGCCAGACCGTTGCGAAGCCTTCCGCGACCGCCAGCATCATGCGCTGCGTGACCATCACGCCCTTCGGATCGCCGGTTGACCCGGAGGTGAGCATGATGCGGGCCACGCTATCCGGCGATACGGCTGCGAAACGGGTCTCGACCTCCGGTCCCGCGGTGGTGGATGTCAGGGCGTCGAACGGAACGGCAAATTCGAACGGGGCTGAGGCGGTGCCGGTAATCAAGCGTCCTTCAAGAGCGTTCAGTCGGCTCAAGGCTGCCTGAAACGGTTTCGTATCCTCCACGAAGATGTGGCTCGGTGCGAACCTGTCTATAAGAGCGATCAGCTTCTGATGATCCTTCGAGACCAGCGAATAGGCCGGTGACAGCGCCAGCACCGGCACGCCGATCTGCATCGCCGCGAGTTGCAGGATGGCATGCCGGATCGAGTTCTGACTGAGAACCGCCACCGGCCGTGTGCTGTCGGCGCCGTGATCGATCAGCCATTGCGAGGCGGTGTCTACATCTCCGCGTATGGCGGCGTAGGTCCGGCGCTCCCAGGCGATGCCATCGGCGGCCTTCTGCCGTTCGGCTAGGAAGACTGCATTGGGGGTCCGGTCTGCGTGACCGCGCAGGAAAACGCCGATCTGCGATGCGCGCAGGTCCGGCACGATTGCGTTTCCCAGGATGATGGTGCCGTCGTCGCGATAGCTCACGAGCGGCGAGCGATCGGCAAAGCGGGTGGCAATGAAGGGCGAACGCTTGATATCGAGGGGCTCGGGACCCGGATTATACTGCCTGTAGCCCTGCATTTTGCTCCCGTCGCGTCCCACTACAGGACAGCAAGCGAATATACGCAGCCACGGCCCATATCAAATGCCGGGCGCGGGCATCAGCTTCGCGAATATGGCAGCCCTCGGGGTTGCGCCGATATGGAGCGCGCAGAACTATCGAGCCTACGCCGGATGCCCGTCGTCCGGGTCGATCGGCATGTTCTTCTTCTGCTGCGGTGTCATGCGCGCAGGATCGGGCTCACCCGGCACGCCGCGCGGGCCGAGATGCTCGCGCTGCATCTCGTCCTCGGTCTTCAGATGATCGCGGTTTTCAGAGAGGGGGCGCGGCTCTTTGGGCTGCGGCACTTTCGGTGGATGGGTCATAGCATGTCTCCTGCGCAAGCCGAACCGTATCACGCCCGCTTTCGTTCCATCACACTGCGGAGCCCGCACCTTGCCTCTCAAAGTGGCGGCAGCGCATGCGCGAGCGGTTCGCTCGGTATCATCAGCAGACCCGTGAAGGGGCGCCCCAGTTCGAGAATGAGATAGATCGCGCCGGTCGCCGACAGCGCAAAAACCCCGAGCGCCCCGATCATGACCGGCCCCGGACGCGCGAACATGCTGAAACTCGCAAAAAGGATTGTCAGCCAGAACACCAGCATCGCGAGAAACGGCAGAGGGATCGGATTCTGTCCTTGCGTAAACATGAGTACGCGCGTTTGCGCTGTATCTGAAATCAACTGCAATGCGCGTGTCTGCAGAAAACGCTGCCCGTCGGTGGCTGGTTTCAGCCCCTGGGTCTGCTCGTAAAGCGCCAAGCCTTCGGGACTGACTTCGAATCTCGGATCCGTGCTCCGGTTCTTGTTCCAGACATGATCGACAAGCAATGTCGTTTGATTTCGCAGTGCGCGGCGTGCGTCGGCCGATTCCGGCCCGTATTCCTTCAGAAACACGTCGAGCAGCATGATATTGGCGGTAATCTGCCGGATCTGACTGGTCTGCGTATCGAAGGAACTCTTGGCTGATGCGATCAGCAGGCCAAGTACGAGTGCGGCAATCGTGCCTATCAGACCGGTTCCGAGCCTGATCGCTTCCTTGGTGTCGGAATTGAGCTTGTCGCCCGGGAGCAGGCTGCCGAGCAGGATGCCGGCTAAGATGCAGCCGAGCGTCAAGAGAGACAGCCCAAATGAATTCACAGGCTCCTCCTGCAGAGCGACAAGCTGAGACTACGCTTGGTCGAGGGCAAGCGACAGATCCTCAATGATGTCGTCGGGATGCTCCAGCCCGACCGACAATCGCAGGAAGCCATCGGTGATGCCGAGATCAGCGCGAGCCTGCGCCGTGATGCGCTGATGCGTCGTAGTCGCCGGATGCGTGATCAGGCTCTTGGCATCGCCGAGATTGTTGGAAATGCGAACCACCTGCAACGCGTCCTGCACCGCGAAAGCGGCTGTCTTGCCGCCCTTCACTTCAAACGCAACGAGGTTGGAGCCGCCTTTCATCTGGCGCTTGATCACCGCGGCCTGGGGATGATCGGCGCGGCCGGGATAGATCAGCCGCGTGACCTTCGGATGGTCCGCAAGAAAATCCGCGACCTTGGCCGCGGACTCGGTCTGCTGGCGCACCCGCAGTGGCAGCGTCTCCAGTCCCTTCAGCATCACCCAGGCATTGAACGGCGACATTGACGGACCGGTCTGCCGGTGCAGGTTGTGGATGTTGTCCTGGATGAACTTCGCCGATCCCAGCACGATGCCGCCGAGGCAGCGGCCCTGACCGTCGATATGCTTGGTGGTCGAATAGACCACGCAATCTGCGCCGAGCGCGAGCGGGCTTTGCCACAGCGGCGTCGAGAACACGTTGTCGACCGTGACGGTGGCGCCGGCTTCATGCGCGATCTTCGCAACCGCTTCGATGTCGATCACTTCCAGCGTCGGGTTGGATGGTGTCTCCATGAAGAAGGTTTTGGTGTTCGGTCGCACCGCGTTCTTCCACTGTTTGAGATCGGTACCGTCGACCAGCGTCGAGGCGACGCCGAAGCGCGGCAGCAATTCCTCGACCACATAGAGGCACGAGCCGAACAGTGCGCGCGACGACACGATGTGGTCGCCGGCCTTCACCTGACCCATCAGCGCCAGAGTCACCGCCGCCATCCCGGTCGCAGTCGCGCGCCCGTCTTCTGCGCCTTCGAAATCCGCCATGCGGGTCTCGAACATGCGCACCGTCGGATTGGCGAACCGCGAATACTGAAAGCCGGGGCTCTCGCCCTTGAAGCGCGCCTCGGCCTGCGCGGCATTCTCGTAGACATAGCCCTGCGTCAGAAACAGCGCTTCCGACGTTTCAGCGAATTGCGAGCGCAGAATGCCGTGATGCACAAGGCGCGTCTCGGGCCGGAAATTGCGTTGCGGCGACTTTGAATCCGACGACATAGGATACTTCCTTCGTGCTTTTCTGCCTGAGCATGCACGGCATGTTCGAGGCACAAAAAATCCCGGCCGAAAACCGGGCCGGGCACACGTGTCCCCGGCCTTTTAGCAATTTGTTTTACGTGGCTGCAAGCCGGCCGGCTCAAATGACCACGGATCGGATTTGGTCTTACGATGCGGGGCGAGGGCGCGTCAAGCGTTGGCGTGCGCTACGCCGCCTTCGCTTGCTTCGCCGCCTGGATCGCCGCCCACACGCGGGCGGGAGAAGCCGGCATGTCGATATGCCGGATGCCATAGACCGACAGCGCGTCCACGATCGCATTCATCACGCAGACCAGGGCGCCGGCACAGCCGGCTTCGCCGCAGCCCTTGGTGCCGAGCGGGTTGGTGGTCGCGGGCGCCGGATGGCTGACAAAGCCGATATCGGGGAAGCTGTGCGCACGCGGCATCGCGTAATCCTGGAACGAGCCGGTGAGCAATTGCCCGTCCTCGTCATAGACCGCGTTCTCCATCAACGCCTGGCCGATGCCCTGGATCACGCCGCCATGGACCTGCCCCTCAACCAACAACGGATTGACGATGGTGCCGAAGTCGTTGACCGAGGAATAGCGCACGACCTCGACCTCACCGGTTTCGGGATCGATCTCCACCTCGGCAACGTGACAGCCATTCGGAAAGCTCGACGGCACACCCTCGTTGACGATGCTGGCATCGAGGGTTGACGGCGCGCCGTCCGGAAGCTTCAGCCCGGCGCGCAACTGGTCGGCCAGCTCCATGATGCCGACGGCCCGGTCGGTGCCGGCGATCGTGAAGCGCCCATTCGCGAATTCGATATCCGCAACGGCCGCTTCCAGCACATGCGAGGCGATCGCCTTGCCGTTTTCGATCACCTTGCCGGACGCTTCGAGGATCGCAGCGCCGCTTGCGGTGATCGAGCGCGAGCCACCGGTGCCGCCGCCGGCGATCAGCTGATCGCTGTCGCCCTGAACCAGCCGGATGCGCTCGAACGGAATGCCGAGCGCGCGCGACAGCACCTGCGCATAGGGCGCGGCGTGGCCCTGGCCGTAATCCAGCGTGCCGGTAATGATGGTGACGTCGCCGTTCTCTTCGAAGCGGATGCCGCCCATCTCCTTGCCGGGAGGGGCGGTGACTTCGAGGAACGAGCCGATGCCGAGACCGCGCAGCTTGCCGCGGGCTTCGCTCTCGCGCTTGCGAGCGGGAAAGCCCGCAAGGTCGGCACCCGCCACCGCTTCGTCGAACAGGGCCGTGAAGTCGCCTGAGTCGTAATTCATGCCCGACGAGGCCGCGTATGGAATCTGCGACGGCGCGATATGATTGCGGCGCCGCAATTCCAGCCGGTCGATCCCCATTTCGGCCGCCGCGGTGTCGATCAGCCGCTCCATGTAATAATTACCCTCGGGGCGGCCGGCGCCGCGATAGGCCGAGACCTGGGTGGTGTTGGTGAACATGCACTTGGTCGCGACTTCGAGCAGCGGTGTGCGGTAGACGCTGGGCGTATTCTTCACCGCATTCAGGGTGCCGGGCAGCGGCGCCACCATCGCGAGGAACGCCCCCATATTGGCGTAGCCAGAGAGCCGCACCGCGAGAAAATGCCCGTCCTTGTCGAGTGCAAGCTCGGCGGTGATCTCGTGGTCCCGGCCATGCGAGTCGGAGACGAAGGCGCCGGAGCGGTCGTCGGTCCACTTGACCGGACGGCCGAGCAGCCGCGCCGCATGCAGGATGCAGACATATTCGGAATAGGCCTGCCCCTTCATGCCGAACGAGCCACCGACATTGGGGGTAACGACGCGCACCTGGTCGGGTTTGACGCCCATCAGGTCGACGATCTGGCCCTTCATCCCGAACGCGCCCTGGCTTTGGGCATGCAAGGTAAAATGCCCGGCCTTGGGATCGTATTCGGCGACCGCCGCGCGCGGCTCCATGGCCGCGACCACGAGACGCGTGTTGCGCAGCGAAAGCTTGGTCACATGCGCGGCTTGCGCGAACGCGGCGGCCACTTTCTCGGCATCGCCGTAATGATAGTCGAGCGCAAGATTGTCGGGCGCCTCGTCGTAGATCTGCGGCGCGCCCGGCGCTGCAGCCTCGCTTGCAAGCGTCACCGCAGGTAACGCCTCGATGTCGAGCACCACGGCCTCTGCCGCATCGCGTGCTTGCAGCGCGGTCTCGGCCACCACGAAGGCGACGGGGTCGCCAGCGTACCGCACCTTGCCCTCGGCGAGCGCAAACCGCTGCGGCTTTCTCATTTCGGTGCCATCGCTGTTCTTGAACGGCACGATGCATTTGAAGGTGCCGTAGCCGGCAAGATCCTTCGCGGTATAGACGCCGAGCACACCCGGCATGGCGGCCGCTTCGGCCGTCTCGATGCCGTTGATCACGCCATGCGCGTAGGGTGAGCGGACCATCACGGCAAAGGCCTGACCGGGCAGGGCGATATCGTCGGTATAATGGCCCTTGCCCTGAACCAGCGTCGGATCCTCGGTGCGCGGCACCGGTTGCCCGACGCCGAATTTCGCAACGGCCCAGTCGTCGGTCTTCGAGACATCTTCGCGGATATTCATGCGGGCCTTTGCGGGGTTGGCGCTTCGCGTCCGATCCGACATAGCCGCGGCGGCCGGGCCCGGCAAGGTTGGGCAGCGGCATGCCAGTTTCCCTGCGGAAGCAGGGCGAGGCCCACCTTGGTCATGCCTTGAGGGTGACCGGCGGCCCCCGGTTTCCCACGGACGGCAAAGCACGCTAGACTTTGCCCGATCTTTGGACACAAGGCCGCGGAACCCGCGAGGGCGTGCGGCAGGACAAGTTGGATGAGCGACGAGGTTCGGGCGACCGGCCTCGACCCCGTGCGTGACCGCGCTCAGCCTGACCCTCCCCCGCAAGCGGGAGACGGAGCGGGAGGGGCGTCGCGGTCTGGTTATGAGGGGGGTCGGGACTCGCCCAGATATCCCTCGCAAGAGGGCAAGGTGCGGGATGAACCAGCGCCTTACGAGCATGCGCGCCGAGAGGCTCGCGTCGATTCGGCGGCATTGGGGATCGATCTTTACGGGCCGACCTATGCCGCGCTCGACCTCGGCACCAACAATTGCCGCCTCCTGGTAGCCCGCGCCACCCATGACGGGTTCCGCGTCATTGATGCGTTCTCCCGGATCATCCGGCTGGGGGAGGGAATCACCGCCTCGGGCCGGCTCGGGGAACCGGCGATCGGGCGCGCGATCGAGGTGCTGGGCATCTGCCGGGACAAGATGCGCAATCGCGGCGTCACCCGCTCGCGCCTGATCGCCACCGAAGCCTGCCGGCTTGCGACGAATGGCGGCGATTTCCTCGACCGGGTCCGCGCCGATGTTGGCATCTCACTCGAAGTGGTGGATCGCGAGACCGAGGCCATGCTCGCAGCGACCGGCTGCACCCCGCTGGTCGATCCTGACGCCGAGGGTGCCATCCTGTTCGATATCGGGGGCGGCTCGTCGGAAATCGCAAGCCTCGGCCGCTCGAAGCCCAGCCGGCGCGGGCCCCCGGAGCCCGCGATCCAGGGCTGGACCTCGTTGCCGCTCGGGGTGGTGACGCTCGCCGAGCGCCACGGCGGCATTTCCGTGACCCGCGAGATTTTCGAGGCCATGGTCGCCGAGGCGGCAGGCCACATCGCGCCGTTCGCGCGCGATCACACCCCGCATGCGCCCACCATGCATCTGCTCGGCACGTCGGGGACCGTGACCACCATCGCCGGCGTCCATCTCGGGCTGCGGCGTTACGACCGCAGACGAGTCGACGGTTGCTGGATGATGGACGACGAGGTGACCGAGGTGATGGAGCGGCTGCTGGCAATGTCCTATGACGAGCGCGTGTGCAACGCCTGTATCGGCGCCGAGCGCGCCGATCTCGTGCTGGCGGGCTGCGCGATCCTGGAAGCGATCCGCCGGGCATTCCCGACCGGACGTCTGCGCGTCGCCGATCGCGGCCTGCGCGAGGGCATGCTGGTGCAGATGATGCGTGCCGACGGCGTCTGGCGCGAGGCGGGCGTCTCGTGAAAGCCACACGCGGCAGCGGCGGACGCGAACTCAAGACGCGCGTCAAGACCGGCAAGAACCGTTCGCTGTCCTCCAAGCTCTGGCTCGAACGTCAGCTCAACGATCCGTATGTCGCGCGCGCCAAGCGCGAGGGCTATCGCGCGCGCGCCGTCTACAAGCTGTCCGAGATCGACGACAAGGCGAAGTTTCTGAAGCCCGGCGCACGGGTGGTCGATCTCGGCGCCGCCCCCGGTGGCTGGAGCCAGCTGGCAGCGCAGCGCGTGCGTGCGGCGGAGGGCAAGGGGCGCGACAAGGGCCGCGTGGTGGCGATCGACATTCTCGACATGGATCCGGTGGCAGGCGTCGACTTCATGATGCTCGACTTTCTCGATCCGTCCGCACCCGAATTGTTGAAGGAGCGCCTCGGCGGTCCGGCCGACGTGGTCCTGTCCGATATGGCCGCGAATGCCACCGGGCACCGGAAAACCGATCACCTGAAGATCGTCGCATTGGTGGAGGCGGCGGCCGCGTTCGCCGCGGAAGTGCTGAAGCCGGGCGGCACATTTCTCGCCAAGGTCATCCAGGGCGGCACCGAGGGCGACCTGCTCGCCATGCTCAAGCGCGACTTTGCCAGTGTGAAACATGTGAAGCCGGCCGCGAGCCGTCAGGATTCGGCCGAGCTTTATGTGCTGGCGACCGGTTTTCGCGGCGGCGTCAGCGACGCGTGACCGACTGTCACTTTTTCTTCGCCAGACACTGGTCGAGCGCATAGCTGGTGTTGCAAAGCCTGCCGGCCGTCTCCGCGCTCGCGCCCTTGACCGCTTCCTGCAATCTGCATTCGGCGACCGACACGTTGGTTTGCAGGTAGCGCATCTGACAGGATTCCCGCCTGTTCTTCGTGCGCATGCCCTTGCGCACGATAGCCTGATAGCGCTTGCGGTATTCGGGGTCTTTTGCCGTGATTGCGGCCAAAGCATTCTCGTAATCGCCCGTCGCCAAAAACGGTGCGGCATACAGGCCAAGCGCGACCAGAGCCTCGAAGGCCTTGCGGCCTTGTTTCGGCGGCGGCGGGTTGTCGCGAAAGGCTGCGACGAGCGCCACACTCTCACGGCTGAGGGCCTCGCCACGTGCTCTCTGATCGGTATTGCCGATCTCGATATTGCGCAATTGATCCCGCAATTTCATCGACTGGTCGCAGACCGGGCAATCTGTCTGCGCGAACGCCGCGGTCGCTGTCATCAACAGGAAAACCATAGCGAGCTTTATCATGCGACCTCTGTCCGCAGCGGGTTCGGCATGCCTTGATAAGACGATCGCTTGCAGGGCGAAAGGCCTCGCGATCCTGCCGCCTGCATGCGCAATTCGCAAAAATGCCGTGTTTGCAGGCGCTTTTGACCCTGCATCGTCCAGGAAGCCTTATTTATCGACATTTTTTGCATGTCCGGCGTGCGCTTTTCCTTCGCAAGGCACCGCGAATCTCCTATGCGATGGCTCTTGCGCACACCGCGCATCTGAGAGGGCATTCCCATGGCGGCAAAAGCCAAAGCAAAATCAAAGGCAAAACCGGCGGCAGCTAAGCCGGCAGCAAAGAAGTCGGCGGCGCCGAAGGCCGCCACCCCGAACCGGGTCACACTGAAGCATCTGGCCGCGGCGCTCGCCGAAGAGCATCAGATGACCAAGAAGCAGGGCGAGGCGATGCTGAACGATCTCGTCGCGCTGATCACCAAGCACCTGAAGAAGGGCGAACGCATCCGCATCGCGGGCCTCGGTATCCTTCAGGTGCGCAAGCGCGCCGCGCGTATGGGCCGCAATCCCGCGACCGGCGAGGCGATCAAGATCAAGGCCAGCAAGAAGGTTGCCTTCCGTCCGGCGAAGGAACTGAAAGAAGCCGTCTAGTGGTCCGATTCTAACGTTCGCATCCCATTTCGGCGACTTCTTTTGCGAACGTTAGAATCAAAGGACCACTAGCAAGTATTGGATTCTAGTGGAGCTTTGGATTTGACATTCGCTTTGCGAACTCGCGGCAGCGTGGGTAGCGAATGTCAAATCCGCTCCACTAGCGCTTCCCGCGTTCGCTCATTTCCGCGCAAGCGGAAATGCGGAGCATGTAGCCTCCAGAACTTCAGTGCTCCGAGTCCCCGCCTTTCTTGGCGGGGACGAGCGGGGGCACTTTAGTTTGCGCAAGAGCGCAAAGCCTAGCCGAGCCGCCGGTCGGATGTTTCGGTCGCGGCGATCGGTTCTGCGGTGGTTTCGGCAGGCTCCGTCGTTGCCGGCAGACGTCCGGACATTTCCGCACCGGCATCGGCCGGCAATCTCCAGAACCATAATGCAGACGACGCCGAGATCGCGGCGACGACCAGGAAAGCGGGCGTGAAATCCGCCGCGGTGAATTCGGTCGCCCCGCGCCAGGTAAGCGACATCTCCACCATCAGCGCGCCGACCGCGACACCGGCAGAAATCGACAATTGCTGGCCGACCGAGGCGAGCGCGGTGGCGCGGCTCATCCGCCGTTCCTCGATCTCGGCATAGGCGATGGTATTGACCGCGGTGAATTCCAGCGCGCGGAAAAAGCCGCCGACCAGCAGGATCGTGATCAGCACCGAGACCGGCATGCCGGGGCGGAAGATGGCGATTGCGGCCAGCAGTACTGCGCTGATCAGGGCATTCGCGATCAGGACGCGCCGGAAGCCGAAGTGATTGATGGTGCGCGCGGCCACCGTCTTCATGCCGATGGCACCGAGCGCACCGGCAAAGGTCACCATGCCGGACTGGAACGGCGTCATGCCGAACCCGGTCTGCAGCATCAGCGGAAGCAGAAAGGGGATCGCGCCGATGCCGAGCCGGAACATGAATCCGCCGACCACACTCGCGCGGAAGGTCGCATAGCGCAGCAGCGAGAAATCGAGGATCGGCGCCGGCACTTTCTTCGCGTGGAAGAGATAGGCCGTCATCGACACCGCGCCGCCAGCGACCAGCGCGACGATGATCTGCCACGGCAGCATGTCGAGGCCTGCGACCGACAATCCGAAGGCAAGGCCCGCGACGCCAAGTCCGGCGAGCAACATGCCGGTGCCGTCGAACGGCTCCTGATGTTCGGCCGGCACCGGGTCGATATAGATCAGCACCAGCACGATGCCGACGATGCCGATCGGAATGTTGATCAGGAAAATCCAGTGCCACGAGGCATAGGTGGTGATGAAGCCGCCGACCGGCGGTCCGATCACCGGGCCGATCAGCGCCGGAATCGTGACCCAGGCCATGGCGCTGACGAGCTCGCGCTTCTCGATGGTGCGCACCAGCACCAGCCGTCCGACCGGCGTCATCATCGCGCCGCCCATGCCCTGTACGATGCGCGCAGCGACGAAGCCCTCGAGCGAGCTAGCCAAAGCGCAGCCAATCGAGCCCAGCATGAAGACGAAAATCGCCGCCGCGAACACGCGGCGCGCGCCGAAGCGGTCGGCGGTCCAGCCGCTGGCGGGGATGAACACCGCGAGCGACAGCAGATACGATGTGACCGCGAGTTTCAGTGCCAGCGGATTGGCGCCGATATCGGCGGCGATCGCCGGCAGCGAGGTGGCGATCACCGTCGAGTCGAGATTTTCCATGAACAGCGCGCACGCGACGATCAGCGGAACAAGGCGTGGATGTTGCTGCATGGAGAACTCGGAAGGCCGGGGCGGGCGTTCTAGCATTTCGATAGCATGCGGGCGCGGGAAGTCTTGCGTGGGGGTCTGCCCTTCCTACATGGAATGGCTGCGAAGGCCGCGCTTTCTCGGCCGGGAGGGCTCTGGAAAATGATCTACGTTCTGGCGTTCTTTCTGCCGCCTCTGGCGCTGCTGCTGAACGGGCAGATTTTCGCGGCGATATTCAACGCGCTGCTGTTCGTGGCGTTCCTTGTGATCGGTCTGCTGACGCTGTCGCCGTATCTGTGGTTGATTGCGCCGGCGCACGCGATGATCGCAATCTATTCGCGCCGCGAGGACCGCAAGCATCGCGAACTGGTCGAGGCGATCGAGCGGCACGGTCCGCCGGCGAACTGGCGGCCGTAACCTCTTCCGTCATTCTGGGGCGCGGGCGAAGGCCCGCGCTCCTCAGCGCGGCAGCGCGCCGCTTCGCTCGCTGACGATGCAGCAGGCCGAAGCCCAGCCCGAATGCCCGCGCCACGTCACCTCGCACCAGGGATGGGCGCTGCGGCGATCCTGCGCCGGACGGCACTGTCCGACCAGAAGTCCGGTCGCGCCGGCCGGAATCGACACCACCAGCGGGAAGTTGGTCCCGGGACCGCTTCGCATGTTGTGGATGCCCTGCGAGACATTGCCCAGCACGCGGTAGGTCTCACGCGGCAACGCCGCGACCGGGGGCGGGGCGGGCGGCGCAAGCTGCGGCGAGGCTATGGCGGGCGGCAATGTCACTGCGGCTGGAGGGGGTGACGGCGGCTGCGTGCGCTGCGGCCGTGCGGGCGGCGGTGTCGTCGCATCGGTCCGTGCCAGAAAGATGCGGCCGGGGATCTGGTCGTAATAGGCCGGCAACTGCTCGTGCCCGATGCTCGCGGCGAGCTTGGGCACTTCGATCTGCAATTCCTTGGCGACATCGATCAGATCGAGATCGGGCCGCTTCACCAGATCGATGAACAGCCGCGTGAACACCGAATTGGGATGCGCGTCGTCGGGCCCGAGCCGGTCGAGCGCCTCCTGTCCGGCGCCGGCTGAGAACATCACGAACATCCCGCGCCGCGTATCCATGCGCGAAAGCCCGCGCGATTGCCCGATCGAGCGGCCGGGTCCGGCCTTGAACGGATTGTTGCGGCAGGCATCGAGCACCATCACCGTGGTGGCGGCGCCGCGGTCGCGCAGCCGCTCGGAGATATCGTCGGCGAGGAAGCCTTCGGTGCGCAACAGGTTGCGCTGGCCCTCGGTGACGTTCGGAACGTCGGTCGGCATCAGGTAGTTGCCGCCGTCGAGTGCGACGCCATGACCGGCAAAGAAGAACAGGGCGGTGTCGCCCGGTGAGACCCGGGTCTCGAAGTCAACGAGCGCGCGCGCCATGCGCTGGCGGTTGGCGTCGAGGAGGGTGATGACGTCGAAGCCGAGCCCCTGCAGCGTCGTGGATATCGCCTGTGCGTCGCCGGTGGCCTTTTCGAGTTTTGAGACCTCGCTATAGGCGTTGTTGCCGATCACCAGCGCGATGCGCTTGGCGGCGAGCGCCGGAGTGACCGCGCCCAGGCACAGGCACGACATTGCGGCGAGCAAGGCCAGCGGCCGGGCGATCGATCTGGGTCTCGTCATGTCCGCGACATTAAGTGATCCGGCCGGCTCAACCAAGCCGGCGCCGCATGACCTTCCTGTGACCCGGAAATATTGCGCGGGATGACCGCCGGCGCACCGTGACGGGCGCTTTCGGCCGTGCTATCCGCCCATGCCAACCGGATTTCTCCGTCGCGTTTCGCCCGCCTTGCGGGAGCCCGAATCCGTCGCTAGGTATGGCAATGGCAAACCCCAATTCTCAAAGACCGAACGGCGCCCCGCGTGAGGCGCTGACCTTCGACGACGTGCTGCTGCAGCCGGGTCTCTCGGATGTGATGCCGTCCGAAGTCGACATCCGCTCGCGCATCACCCGCGACATCACCCTGAATATCCCGATCATGGCCTCGGCCATGGACACCGTGACCGAGGCGCGCATGGCGATCGCCATGGCGCAGGCCGGCGGCATCGGGGTGATCCACCGCAACATGGATCCGGACGAGCAGGCCTTCCAGGTCCGCCAGGTCAAGAAGTTCGAATCCGGCATGGTGGTCAATCCGCTGACCATTGCACCGGATGCCACGCTTGCCGACGCGTTCGCGCTGATGAAGGAGAATGGCATCTCCGGCATCCCGGTGGTGGAGGGCGCGAGCAACGGAAAAGCCGGCAAGCTCGTCGGCATCCTGACCAATCGCGACGTGCGCTTCGCCACCGATCCGTCGCAGCGCGTGTCGGAGCTGATGACCCATGAAGGGCTCATCACCGTGCGCGAGAATGTCGGTCAGGACGAGGCCAAGCGGCTGCTGCATCAGCACCGGATCGAGAAGCTGCTGGTGGTCGACGCGAATTATCGCTGCGTCGGCCTCATCACGGTGAAGGACATCGAGAAGGCGGTGGCCAATCCGAATGCCTGCAAGGATGAGCAGGGACGGCTGCGCGTCGCCGCCGCTACGACGGTCGGCGACAAGGGCTTTGAGCGCACCGAGCGGCTGATGGCGGCAGGCGTCGATCTGGTCGTGGTCGACACCGCGCACGGCCATTCACGACATGTGCTGGACGCGGTCAACCGCATCAAGCGGCAATCCAACAAGGTGCAGGTGGTCGCCGGCAATGTCGCAACATCGGACGGGGCCAAGGCGCTGATCGATGCCGGCGCCGACTCGATCAAAGTCGGTATCGGGCCAGGCTCGATCTGCACCACGCGCATCGTTGCCGGCGTTGGCGTGCCGCAGCTCACCGCCATCATGGATGCGGTCGATGCCGCGCGAAAGACCGGTACGCCGGTGATCGCCGATGGCGGCATTAAATATTCCGGCGATCTCGCCAAAGCGATCGCCGCCGGCGCCGATTGCGCGATGGTCGGCTCGCTGCTCGCGGGCACCGACGAGACACCGGGCGAAGTGTTTCTGTATCAGGGCCGCTCCTACAAGACCTATCGCGGCATGGGATCGGTCAGCGCGATGGCGCGCGGCTCTGCCGACCGCTATTTCCAGCAAGACATCAAGGACACGCTGAAACTCGTTCCAGAGGGCGTTGAAGGACAGGTGCCCTACAAGGGCGCGACTTCGACCGTATTGCATCAACTGGCCGGCGGTCTGCGTGCGGCAATGGGTTATGTCGGCGCGGCGACCATCGAGGATCTGCACAACAAGGCGACATTCGTGAAGATCACCAGTGCCGGCCTGCGCGAGAGCCATGTCCACGATGTGACGATTACCCGCGAGAGCCCGAATTATCCGGGCCGCGCGTAACACCCGTCACTCCAGGGGCGCCGTCCATTCTTATCCCTCCCTGAGCGGGACGGATCGTTCGCACACGCTGCGCCGTCGAACCGTTACATCCACCCTGTCGGGTCGTCGATCGGCTCGCCGTTCAAGGCGCGGACCAGTCCGCGCAGGCAACGGAAGAGCAGCCAGGCCGCGACTGCGACCACGATCGGAATGCCGATACTGAAAAAGCTGAGATAGAAAGCGATCAAGCCGACGGACGCGCCGATCCAGAAGGTGTAGATCGCCGACGTCATGTGCGAGGCATAGGGCGAGCCGCCGCACTGGACGCGCTTCAGATAGGCAATGCCGAGCCCCAGAAAAAATGTGAACAATGTGAAGGTCCCAACGAGGTAGAGCACCCACACGGCAATGGCCGCGTTGCGCTCTTCACAGGGTTTGACCGGGTTCTGAACCGCCATCATGCCTCCGCGCGATATCGCGTCGTACCCCTCGCCAAAGCCCGCGAATTTGAGCTGTCTAACGTAGGTCGGACCTCATGTATCAGCATGGGGCAGAACCGCCAGTGCCCGAATGTGACATTTCCGCGAGCACATGCTGAACAATTCGGTTACAACCATCCCGTCGGATTTTCGATCGGCTGGCCGTTAATGGCCCTCACCAGACCGCGTACGCATCGGAAAAGCGTCCAGATGACGAGCGCAATCAGGATGAAAATCCCGACACCGACGATGACAAGGACCATACCGATCAAGCCGACCACAAGACTGATCCAGAACGTCCGGATCGCCGACGTCATGTGCGACTCATACGGCGTGCCGACGAAAGCATCGCGCTTCATATAGGCTATGATCAGGCCTGCGATGACGGTGATCATTGTGATATGGCCGCCGAGATAGAGCAGCCAGACCGCGATGGTCCAGTTGCGCTGTTCCGTTTGCGGGACCGGCTCCTGAAGCGGATCCTGGACCGACATGTCATCCCCCTCGCGACAAGGCACGCGTCAGGCTATAGCACATTTGCCTTTGGCGCGGACCTGTTGGCGAGCGAGGATATCGCGTGCGGAGCGATTCCTTCCAAAGCCAAGGCGCTCTAGCGCCAACGACCCGGTGTCCGTCGAAGCTGTATGGCACTCACATATATCGGCGCACGCGATAGCGGATGTGATATTCGCCCGCCGGCAGCGGCACGGTGCCTTCGCGCGGCGAGGGCAGGAGGTCGATGCGCTGCCAGGGGCCGAATGCCTTGTCGAGCGGCGCGTCGCCGGTGAACGGAATCCGCCAGCGCGATTCGATATTCGGCGCCCAACCAAGCGCCATGTCGGTCCCCTTGCTGTTTTGATCGATCGCAAAGCTGCCTGAAATCTGCGCGCGTCCGTCGACGGTTCCGGTGCGGTCGATATAGATGCCGCGTCCGGAGGTGCCTTGCCATTGGCCCAGACGGATCGCGCCCGCCGGCGGCAGTGCAACGCCGGTTGGCAGCCGCAATTCGTATTGCACGACCGGATGGCCGGAGCTTTTCGGCCAGTCATAAGCCGCAACCATCATGGCGGTTCCGCCCAAGACCGAGATCACGAGGACCGCGAGCGCGCTGTGCTGGACCCAGCGCTGGATCGGAGCGAGTGCCACGATGATCCAGAAGCCTGCGGCCGCGCCGATGGCCGTGCCCGCGATCGCGCTTGCGACCAGCACGTCCTTGAGTTCAGCAATGTCGCGATCGGTCAGCCAGGCGATCGCGTAGCTCAGCGTCTGTCCGAGTTGCATGCCGCCAAAGGCGCCGGCCGCGGCCATGATGAGCGCGAGCAGCAGGATCACGATGGTGCGCGGGAGGCCCGCTTCGGTCATAACGATGTCGTCCGGCCTGCAACGAAAGCTGGAACCATTCGTCGCTCCGGCTGTTGCGACGGTTCAATTTCAATTCCACCGGACATGGTCTAAAGAGCGCGTCCGGAGATCACCATGCCCGATCAGGCCCGCCGATTCGTCCTTGCTTCGCGCCCTTTGGGCGAGCCGAAGGAAGCAGACCTGCGGCTGGAGACCTTCGCCATTCCCGCGCCGGGGGCGGGGGAGGTGTTGCTGCGCACGCTTTATCTGTCGCTCGACCCGTATATGCGCGGGCGCATGAGCGATGCGAAGTCCTACGCCGCACCGGTTCCCGTTGGCGGCGTGATGGAAGGCGGCACCGTCAGCGAAGTGGTTGCGTCCAACAATCCGGCTTTTGCCGTAGGCGACATCGTGCTGGGCCGCACCGGCTGGCAGACCCATGCGGTGTCCGACGGTGCGTCACTGCGCAAGGTCGATCCGGACTTGGCGCCGATCTCCACCGCGGTGGGAGTGCTCGGCATGCCCGGGATGACCGCCTATGCGGGCCTGCTCGACGTGGGGAAGCCGAAGGCGGGCGAGACCCTGGTGGTGGCGGCGGCATCCGGCGCGGTCGGATCGGTGGTCGGGCAGATCGCCAGGATCAAGGGATTGCGCGCGGTCGGCATTGCCGGTGGTCCGGACAAATGTCGCTACGTCAAAGATGTTCTCGGCTTCGACGATTGCCTCGACCATCGGGCGCCGGATCTTCCCGCGCGGTTGGTCGCCGCCTGCCCTAACCGCATCGACATCTATTTCGAGAATGTCGCCGGTCCGGTGCTGGATGCCGTTCTCCCGCTTCTGAACAATTTCGCGCGCATCCCGATTTGCGGCACCATCGCCCATTACAACGACACCGCGCCGCCGCCGGGCCCCGACAAGCTGCCTGCGGTCTGGCGGATGATCCTGACCAAACGGCTCACGGTGCGAGGTCTGCTGGTCACCGACTTCGCTGCGCTCCATGGCGACTTTCTGCGCGACATGGGGCAATGGGTGAAGGAGGGCCGCGTCAAATATCGCGAGGATATCGTCGACGGCTTTGAGAACGCGCCGCGCGCGCTGATCGGGCTGCTGCGCGGCGAGAATTTCGGCAAGCTAGTGGTGCGTGTCGCGGAACGGAGCAAATAGATGTCGGTTCAGATGATCCTGTTGCCGTTATTCGTGCAGATTCTGCTCACGATCGTACTTGGCGTGCATCTCGCTGTGCGGCGAAGAATAGCCTTCGCGGAGGGCACGCGCTGGCAGGACATCGCGGCGCGCGAGCCGAACTGGCCGAAAGATGCCATCGTCGCGCACAATGCCTATCTCAATCAGTTCGAGATCCCGGTGCTGTTCTATGTGCTGACGATCCTGGCGCTGATAACCAAGCAGGCCGATCTGCTGTTCGTGATGATGGCGTGGATCTTCGTCGTCATGCGAATTTTGCAGGCGGGCGTGTTCGTCACAAGCAACCACGTGCCGATCCGCGGCGCCTTTTTCGGCATCGGCGTCATCATCCTCTTCATGATGTGGATCATCTATATCGTCCGCATTCTTACGCTGTGACGTTATGATGCGGAACGTAACGACATGATCCCCGCCGCGCGCATTTCAGCCGCGATCGAGGTGCTGGCCGATATCGAGATCAAGCGCCGGCCCGCCAACGATGCCCTGAAGGAATGGGGGCAGATGCACCGCTTCGCCGGCTCAGGCGATCGCGCGGCGATTGCCGGCCTCGTCTACGATGCGCTCCGGCGAAAGGCGTCGAGTGCCTATGTGATGGGTGAGGCGACGCCGCGTGCGGTTATGCTCGGCATGCTGCGGCTGGAACGCGAGCTTGGCGTGGATGCGATCGCGGCGTTGTTCAGCGGTGCGCGCTTCGCGCCGGAGCCGCTGAGCGATGACGAACGCGAGAGGCTGTCCGCGGCGAGTCTCCAGGATGCGCCGCCGCATGTCGCGGGCGATTATCCGGACTGGCTGGATGCGAGCTTCGCCACCATATTCGGGGAGGCGCGGGCCAACGAATTGTCGGCTCTGGCGGCGCGCGCGCCGCTCGATCTGCGGGGCAACCTGCTGAAGGCAGACCGTGACAGAGCGTCTGCAGAACTCGGCGAGTATAATCCGGAACAGACGAGCTGGTCGCCGTGGGGCTTGCGCATTCCCGTTGCGCCCGATGCGAAAAGTCCGGCGATCCAGTCGGATCCGGCTTTCATCAAGGGCCATGTCGAAATCCAGGACGAAGGCTCTCAGCTTGCTGCACTTTTGTCCGGTGCGCAGCCCGGCGAACAGGTCGTGGACTTGTGCGCCGGAGCAGGGGGAAAGACGCTGGCGCTCGCGGCGATGATGGGGAATTCCGGCCAGATTTACGCCACCGATACCGACAAGCGCCGTCTTGCCCCAATCCATGCGCGGCTCGAGCGCGCCGGCGCCCGCAATGTGCAGGTCCGCACCCCGCGCGGAGCCTCTGAAATCCTTGACGATTTGGCGGGCAAGATCGACCTCGTGCTGATCGATGCCCCCTGCACCGGGACCGGCTCATGGCGTCGCAATCCCGACGCCAAGTGGCGGCTGCGCCCCGGCGCGCTGGAGATCCGCCGCCGCGATCAGGTCGCCGCGCTTGATCGGGCGGTGCCGCTGCTTAAAGCCGGTGGCCGGATCGCCTATGTCACCTGCTCGGTTCTGGACGAGGAAAACGGCGCGCAAATCCGTGAATTTCTGGTGCGCCACTCCGACTTCTCCGTGGAAAAGCCGGACCAGGTCGCCGAAGCGCTGGGCGAGCGCAGCTATCTGTTTCTGAAAACGGCGCTGGTGTCGGACGAAGGCATTCTCATGACCCCGCGGCGAACCGGCACCGACGGATTTTTTGTTTCGGTGATGCGGCGAACCTAACCAACATCGAACGTCACGCCCTGCGCCAGCGGCAGGGTCCTGCCGTAATTGATGGTGTTGGTCGCGCGCCGCATATACGCCTTCCAGGAATCAGAGCCGGACTCGCGCCCACCGCCAGTTTCCTTCTCGCCGCCGAACGCGCCGCCAATCTCCGCACCGGAGGGGCCGATATTCACATTGGCGATGCCGCAATCCGACCCACGCGCTGAGAGAAATAGTTCGGCCTCGCGCAGATCATTGGTGAAGATCGAGGACGCGAGACCCTGCGGCACCGCGTTATGCAGGCCGAGCACCGTTTCGAAATCGCTGTAGCGCATGACCCAGAGCAGTGGTGCAAATGTTTCCCGCATGACGAGATCGGTTTGCTCCGCGGTTTCGGCGAGAGCCGGACGCACATAAAACGCGTCTTTCCAGCCGCCGAAATCGACGCGCTCGCCGCCAGTCACGGAAGCGCCGCGCGCTTTCGCGTCAGCCAGCATCGTTTGCAACGCATCGAACGCAGCCCGGTCGATCAGCGGGCCAACCAGCGTTCCGCTGTCCAGCGGATTACCCACGGTAACAGAGGCATAGGCACTCTTCAGCCGCGGTAGGAAGCGGTCGTAGATGCTGTCATGCACGAACAGCCGACGCAGCGTCGTGCAGCGCTGCCCCGCCGTACCCATTGCGGCGAATGCCACACCGCGTAGCGTCAGGTCGAGATCGGCCGACGGACAGACGATGGCCGCGTTGTTGCCGCCGAGTTCAAGAATGGCGCGCGCGAAGCGCTGGGCCAGTCGTGGCGCGACCGCGCGGCCCATCGCGGTCGAGCCGGTCGCCGAGACCAGTGGCACCTTCGGATGATCAGCGAGTATCTCGCCGAGCGTCCGCCCGCCGATCAGCACAGCCGACAGGCCGGCCGGGGCTAAGCCGCCCTCCGCCGCAAAGCGCTTCATCGCGCGCTCCAGCAACGCCTGCGTCGCAAGTGCGGTCAGCGGAGTCTTCTCGGACGGCTTCCAGACGATGCTGTTGCCGCACACGAGCGCGAGCGCCGCATTCCACGACCATACCGCGACCGGGAAGTTGAACGCCGAGATGATGCCGGTGACGCCGAGCGGATGCCACGTTTCCATCATCCGGTGTTCGGGCCGCTCGGTCGCGATGGTCAGGCCGTAGAGCTGCCGCGAGAGGCCGACCGCGAAATCGCAGATGTCGATCATCTCCTGCACTTCGCCGAGGCCCTCGGAAACGATCTTGCCGGCTTCGATGGAGACCAGCCGGCCGAGCGCGGTCTTGTTGGCCCGCAATTCCTCGCCCAGCAGCCGCACCAGTTCTCCGCGCTTCGGGGCGGGAACGTTGCGCCAGGTCAGGAAGGCGTCGTGGGCGCGCGCGATGGCATCCCGCGCAGCGTCTGAAGAGGTCTCGGCAATCGTGGCGAGTACCTCGCCGGTGATCGGCGAACGCGCCGGCAGCGGTCCGGCGGTCGTCGTGACCCCGAGCGTGTGCAGCAGGGCTGCGGCTTCGCCGGCAATGGTGGCAGGTATTGTCATGGTCCCGGTCTCGGTGCGGTGGCGTGTCGTGGAGTTGATCCTTGCAGCATAAAGGGTGCGCGATGTCATGTGACCCCGTGGGCAGCGCCGCCGGGCCGGTAGCGCGTCGTCCGCTTCCGCTCCATATTTGCGTGGATATCGTCCGGAAATGGCGCATTTGAGGGGCGATTGGCGCTACCCCTTGGTCAGCAGCCGCCCGCAGATGGGCTGTCTCAAGCCCAAATCCTTGTGTCTCGACAGCACGCGAATCCGTCTCTAAAACCTGCCATGGCGCACACACCCCAGCACGACAAGCTCCTCATCGTCGATTTCGGCTCGCAGGTCACCCAGCTCATTGCAAGGCGGGTGCGCGAAGAGGGCGTCTATTCCGAGATCGTCCCGTTCCAGAAAGCCGATGAAGCCTTCAAGGCGATGAAGCCGAAGGCGGTCATCCTGTCCGGCGGGCCGGCCTCCGTTCATGAGCAGGGCGCGCCACTCGCGCCGCCGGCGATCTACGAGGCCGGTGTGCCGGTACTGGGCATTTGCTACGGCGAGCAGGCGATGGCGCAGCAACTCGGCGGCAAGGTCGAGGGCGGGCACCATCGCGAATTCGGCCGCGCCGAAGTCACTGTGACCGACGACACGCCGCTGTTCGAGGGCGTGTGGGAGAAGGGCCAGAGCTATCCGGTGTGGATGAGTCATGGCGACCGCGTCACCGTGCCGCCAGCGGGCTTCCGCACCGTCGCGACATCGCCGAATGCGCCGATCGCGGCCATCGCCGACGACAAGCGGAAATTCTACGCCACCCAATTCCATCTCGAAGTGATGCACACCCCGCACGGTGCGGCGCTCCTGCGCAATTTCGTGCGCAAGATTGCGGGCTTCACCGGCGACTGGACCATGCGCGCCTTCAAGGACGAGGCGATCGAGAAAATCCGCAAGCAGGTCGGCAACGGCAAGGTGATCTGCGGGCTGTCGGGCGGCGTCGATTCCGCGGTGGCTGCCGTGCTCATTCACGAGGCGATCGGAGATCAGCTCACCTGCGTGTTCGTCGATCACGGGCTGCTGCGTCTTGGCGAAGCGGAGAAAGTCGTTGCGCTGTTTCGCGGCGCCTACAACATCCCGCTGATCCATGTCGAAGCCGAAGAGATGTTCCTGACGGAGCTCGAAGGCGTCGACGATCCCGAAACCAAGCGCAAGATCATCGGCCGGCTGTTCATCGATGTGTTCGATGCTGAAGCCAAGAAACTCGGCGGCGCGGATTTTCTCGCGCAAGGTACGCTCTATCCCGACGTGATTGAGAGCGTGTCGTTCACCGGCGGGCCGTCGGTCACGATCAAGTCGCATCACAATGTCGGGGGGCTGCCCGAGCGCATGAAGATGAAGCTCGTCGAGCCGCTGCGTGAATTGTTCAAGGATGAGGTGCGCGCGCTCGGCCGCGAACTTGGATTGCCGGATGTGTTCGTCGGTCGCCATCCGTTTCCGGGGCCCGGCCTTGCGATCCGCTGTCCCGGCGCGATCACGCGCGAGAAGCTCGATATCCTGCGCTATGCCGACGACGTCTTTATCGAGGAGATCCGCCGCCACGGCCTCTACGACGATATCTGGCAGGCCTTCGCGGTGATCCTGCCGGTCAAGACCGTCGGCGTGATGGGCGATGGCCGCACCTATGATTTCGTGGTGGGCCTGCGCGCGGTGACCTCAACCGATGGCATGACCGCGGACTTCTATCCCTTCGACATGAAATTCCTGGGCCACGTCGCGACCCGCATCATCAACGAGGTCAAGGGCGTCAATCGCGTGGTGTATGACGTGACGTCGAAGCCGCCGGGCACGATAGAGTGGGAGTGAACGGCTTGAGGAAGCGAGAGTGTTGGCCATGCGCGTTATGGTGCAGGTGAAAGCGACCGAGGACAGCGAAAAGGGCTTTGTCCGAACGCCCGAAAACCTCGCGATGCTCGAGGCGATGGGGAAATTCAATGACGAACTAATCAATGCTGGCATCATGCGCGCCGGCGATGGCCTCAAACCCTCCTCGCACGGCAAGCGGGTTGCGTTCGACGGGCCCAGCCGAGCGGTGATCGACGGGCCTTTCGCCGAGACCCGCGAGCTGGTCGCCGGCTTCTGGATTTGGGAGGTCAAGGATATGGACGAGGCGGTCGCCTGGGTGAAGCGCTGTCCCAACCCCAACCCCATGCCCGGTCCGAGCGAAATCGAAATCCGGCCGCTTTACGAGATGGCCGATCTGCAGTGATCGCATCGCAATCGCCATGACCACCGCCCCGCATTTCGACATCGACATGGCCGCGTTCTGGCGCGATCCGTATCCGGCGCTCGCGCAATTGCGCAAGGATGCCCCGATCGCCTTCGTGCCGCAGCTCGGCGGCACCGTATTCGCGTGCCGCGACGATATCTTCGTCTGCGAGAAGATCATCGACGTCTTCAGCTCGCATCAGCCCGGCGGCCTGATGAACACGCTGATGGGCGTCAACCTGATGCGCAAGGATGGCGACGCGCATATGGCCGAGCGCAAGGCGATCTTTCCGTCGGTCTCGCCGAAGACCGTGAAGGCGCACTGGACCGCGCAGTTCCAGGCCCATGCCGACCGCATTCTGGATACGCTCGAGCCGGGGCGCGAAGTCGACTTTTGCGCCGCATTCGCCCTGCCGTTCTCGGCCGAATGTCTCAAATCGATCACCGGCCTGACCAACATGCGCTATCAGGACATGGATGCGTGGTCGCAGGCCATGATCGACGGCATCGCCAATTATACCGGCGTGCCCGAGGTCGAGGCGCGCTGCCATGCCGCCACCGCGGGGATCGATGCGGCGATCGACGACATGCTGCCGGTCGTCACCAAAGCGCCGGACCAGAGTTTGCTCAGCGTCATGCTGCAGGCCGGCCTGGCGCTGGACAGCATTCGCGCCAACATCAAGCTCGCGATCAGCGGCGGGCAAAACGAGCCGCGTGACGCGATCGCAGGCACGGTCTGGGCGCTGCTAACCCATCCCGGCGAACTCGCACTCGTGCAGTTCGGGCAGGTGTCCTGGCTGCAGGCATTCGAGGAATATGCCCGCTGGATCTCGCCGATCGGCATGTCGCCGCGCCGGATTGCGAAGCCGCACGCCGTGCGCGACATTCTGTTTGACGTGGATGACCGGATCTTCTTTCTGTACGGATCGGCCAATCGCGACGAAAAGCATTTCGAGCGCGCGGAGATGTTCGACGTCCGGCGCGACACCTCAAAAAGCATTGCCTTCGGCGCCGGTCCGCATTTCTGCGCCGGCGCATGGGCGTCGCGCGCGATGATCGCCGACGTTGCACTGCCGACGATCTTCTCCCGGCTGCGAAAGTTGCGACTGGCTGGTGACGAGGATGTTCGCTTCGGCGGCTGGGCGTTCCGCGGGCTCGCCAGACTGCCGGTGACGTTCGACCGGGCCGACCACTGACGTCGACGGACCAGCGCCTCCATGCCCCGCTTCCTCAAAATTGTCCTCGCTTTCCTCGCCGGCCTGATCGTGGGCTGGGCGATCCCGATCGTCTGGTATATCGTCGCAACCAACTTTTTTGGGCTGTTCGACCGGGATGGCGGCGGAGCGATGGGGGCGATCTTCATCCTGGGCCCGATCCTGGCGTTGATTGTCGGTGTTGTCGCGGCGCTCGTAACCGCGGTGAAGACCGGCGCGGCGTGAGTGTTACGCCGGCTATGGCGATGGCGGTGCAAAGCTGAGGGACCGGCAGAAACTGCGAGGTGAAGAACGCGCTCCACCTCGCATGCATTTATCCTAGTCTATCCCATCGCGGCAAAATTGGCGGCGATGCGCTGCTGCAGGAAGTCATGCGCCGTGACCGGCGGATAGGCCTTGCCCGGTCCCTGCACGATGGCATCTGGCGTGTCCGAGCGGAGGCAACACGGTTGCCGCTGTCTTAATATTGTTGCGGGCAAAGACATATCGTTTCTAGATTCGGTTGTGTCCGGCGCGGCGCCGGACGCAGGTTCTTGCGCCGATTCTCGGGAGGAAAGGATATGAGCTTTTTGCAGATTGCCAGCTGGAATATCGAGCATCTGGGCGGGTCGCCGCGGGCTCAACGCAGGCAAAGCGCGTTCGCACTTGCCGATCATATCGAAATGTCCGGCATCGACGTCATCGCTTTGCAGGAGATCTACGTCACACCGGAGGACGAAGAGGTGCGTCTTGGTCCGACACAGCCCGTGATCGCGACGCGCGCACAGACCAATCGCCGGAATTCGGACCTGGATATCGTCTGCTATTTGCTCGAAGAGCATCTTGAGGTGCCGTGGGCCTACTACATCCTTCCGAACCGTCAGGCTGGCGACAAGTCTCAGTTGTGCGCTGTGATGTGGAACACGCAGCGCCTTACCCTCGACAAGGTCACGCCGCTTGGTGTCGCGCATACGGATGGCGGCGATCCACTGTGGGATCGTAAGCCGCATGTCGTCGGTTTCAAGTCAAGCATCAAGGTCTGGCGGCGTGCAGACAACGGCGAGTGGCAGCAGCTTCCGGAGACGCGCGGACTCAGTCTTGTTCCGCTGCACATGAAGTCGAACTATGGCGGTGTAACCCAGAACAGACGTGTTCGCGCCAAGGAGGCTGTGACGCTCTGCGAGGCTATCGCAGCGATTCGGGAACAGATTGATCCGACAATTGTCATGATTGGTGACACCAACATTCTCAACAACAGTGAGCCGGCGATAGATACCTTCATCAGTCATGACTTCGTTGACCTTAATAACAACGATAGCGCGACATACTGGAGTGCGCAGTATGACGAGGCACCGTTCGATCGTGCCTTCGTCGCCGCGAACCGGGGTGAATTCCGCTACTCGCGGCAGTATGTTTTGCGTTCGTCGGATCTGACGTCGCACGACCGCTTTCTGTCTGATCATTACATGATCAAGATCAGCGTGAAGGATTACGTCGACGACGCCGATCCACGTTGAGCCTTGTGAGTGTATCCCCCGCTTTGCAGAAGCGCGGTCGGTGCTCGCGCATCGGCCGCGTTTCTGCATGCCCAAGTAATTGTAGTTCAACGCTTGGACGGGAGTCAGTGCTTCACGCCAAGTCGCGAGCCTACGACATCGGTTGGTTCCAGGGCGCGATCGCTTCCGTCGCTATCCCATCGCGGCGAAATTCGCCGCGATCCGCTGCTGCAGGAAGTCATGCGCCGTGACCGGCGGATAGACCTTGCCCGGTCCCTGCACGATGGCGTCGCAATTGGCCTGGCAGAAGAACGGCAGCGAATAGCGCGACCCGAGATATTCGTGTGCGTGCGGCATGCGCACGCGGTGGAGTGTCGACTGCAGCTTGTCGTCGCTCCAGCGCTTCAGCATGTCGCCGATATTGCAGGTGACGACGCCGTCCTCGGGCTCGACATCGGTCCAGGCGAGTTCGCCCGCTTCCTTGCCGGGGCAGAGTTGCAGGCCGCCCTGGCCCTTGCGCTGATGCAGTAGCGTCAGGCAGGCGTAGTCGGTGTGCGCGCCGGCACGCCAGCCGGTGAAGTCCGCGGGCTTGGCATCGACCATCGGCAGATAATGCAGCAGCCGCAGCGTGGACTGATATTCCGGCGATTGCGGATCATGCGCGTCGGTGAAGAAGTCCGGCGCGAAGCCGAGCTTCAGCGCGAAGCAGGACAGCACCTTCATGCCGAGCGCCCAGTTGGCGCGCTCGAACGCCAGCATCGTGGCGTGAAAGCCCGGCAGGTTGTCGCCGCCCGGCCACAGCTTCGCCATGCGCGGCACGGTGATCTGATAGCTTTCCTTGTTGTCGGCGGTGCCGGTCGAAGGCCGCACCTGGCTCTTGTATTCCCAGCCCGAGTTCGTGCCCTTCAGGAGTGGCAGCGTCGCCTTCACCTCATGCGGCAGGTCGAAGAAGCGCGCCGTCATCGCGAAGGCTTCATCGATCTGCGCCTGCGGGATGCCGTGATTGACAAGCTGGAAGAAGCCGATCTCGGTCGACGCAGTCCAGAGCTGGTCGGCGATCTCCTGCTTGCGCGTCTCGAAATCGCCGAGATCGATGCGCGGCACATCGCGCTGCTTGGTGGTGCCGACGCCGCCGAAGGTGGTTTCGAGATTGAGTTCGGGCAGGTCGTAAGTGGCTGCGGTTGCGGATTTTGTCATGACATTCTCCACGGACGTTTCGGCGCTTCAGGCCGGGTTGCGGGACGCAAAGGATCGCCGCGCCGGAGCATGCGCTGCCCATTTTCTGAGCCGCACCGAAGCCAGAATCCGGGCACGCCAAAGCGCTGCACGCGCAAAGGTGAAACCCCGGCAAAGGATGCGGCTGTGCTCGGAAGAAGCATGGTTGCGCGGCTCCAGAACGATAAAATCGATCCTTGCCGAGCAATGTCCCGGGCGCCTCGCGCCCTGACCGCTTCTACTCGCAGGCAAAGTCTAGCAGGGGCGCGGGCCGCTCCGAAGCCTGAAAAGGCGGCAGCGGCACCGGCATTGCGTGCGGGTCGCGGCCTTGCCAGACTGACCTGAAGAATCCGTCCGGCTTCAGCCTGGATATGAGGGAGTTACGCGCGGCCCATGGATGAGGATTGGATCGATCTGGGTGCTTCCGAGAGCCTTTCGGCACAGCCGGTGCAACGCCACAAGGCCGGGCATCTCAATATCGCACTGACCTGCGTGAACGGGCAATTCGGTGCCATTCACAACAATTGCAATCACGTCGGCGGCCCGCTGGGCGAGGGCACGCTCGACGGCGACTACGTTGTCTGTCCCTGGCACCAATGGAAGTTTCATCGCGTCACCGGTCTGGGCGAACCGGGCTTCGAGGACGATCGTGTGCCGGCTTTTCCGGTCAAGGTCGAGGCCGGCCGTGTTCTGGTCAATGTGAAGGCCGGAACGGCGCGGCATCGCGCGCCGCATGAGCCGCATCCGCTGGCGCGTCCGATCGAGCGCGCAGAGGGCCCGGTTCGCGTCGCCGGCATTTCGACCACCGCGATGGATCAGAAGGCGCCGCGCTATTCCGGCTCGGACGATCTTCTGGCTGCGGCCCTTGCTGCCGCCGCCGGAGAGGGGTGCGAGACGCAGCTCATCAAGCTGAACGATCTGAAATTTCGCTCATGCGAGGGCTATTACTCAAAGGCGGCGCGCGCCTGCACCTGGCCGTGTTCGATCACCCAGATGCATCCAAACGATGAACTGACCCCAGTTTACGAGGCGCTGGTGCATTGGGCGGATGTGATCATCGTGTCGACGCCGATCCGGTGGGGGCAGGCGAGTTCGCTCTATTTCAAGATGGCGGAGCGGCTGAACTGCATCCAGAACCAGGTGACCACCCACAATCGCGTGATGATCCGCAATAAGGTCGCCTCATTCATCATCGTCGGTGGCCAGGACAATGTTCAGGGCGTTGCCGGTCAGATGCTCGGGTTCTTTGCCGAACTAGGCTTTCACTTCCCGCAATTCCCCTTCATCGCGCATAGCCGCGGCTGGTCGGCCGAGGATATGGAAAACAACGTTCGTGATGTGAGAGATTCAAAGGAGTTGCACGAGGGCGCGGCGGAACTGGCCCGCCGCTCGGTCGAATTGTCGACGCGTCTGCTGCAGACGCTCCCGGCCGAAAAGCTCGAACGCGGTGGCCGCAAGGCGCACGCCAACCGGCATGGTGCCGGCTGACGCGCGCAGTCTTGCATCAGCCCCAGAGCTGCTTGCTGGCGATCCGGGCGCCTTCGGCCAAACTCTCGAACTTCGCCCACATCACCTGCGGGTGCACGCGCTGGGTGGTCTCGCCCTGCGCGAAGCCGCAATCGGTGCCGGCGATCAGGTTTTCTTTCCCGATTGCGCCCGCGAAATTGACGATGCGTTCGGCGACAAGCTCGGGATGCTCCACGGTCGTCGTGTGATGGGTGATGATGCCGGGGATCAGGATCTTGCCGGCCGGCAGCTTCTTGGTCTTCCACAGCTTCCATTCGTGCTCGTGACGCACGTTCGCTGCCTCGATCGAATAGGCGCCGGCCTTTACGCTCAGCATTAGGTCGACAATATCCGAGAGCTTGGCGTCGGCGACATGTGGAACGTGCCAGCTGCCGAAGCAGATGTGATAGCGGATGCGGTCTTCGGGGATGCCTTCCAGCGCCTTGTTCAGCGCGGCGACGCGCAATTCGGCCCAGTCATAATATTTCTTCGGGCTTTCCTGGGTGAGATGGTCGAACATGTTGGCGAGCACGGCGTCGTCGACCTGCAGCACGAATCCGGCATTAATGATTTCGAGATATTCCTCGCGCAGCGCGTTGGCGATCGCGAACACGTAATCTTCTTCATTCTTGTAATATTCATTCTCGGCGTCGTAGCCGACGCTGGCGGGCGCGACCGCGGTAAAGAACACGTCCTCGGCCTTGGTCTTGTCGAGAGCCGCCTTAAGCGCGGCGATGTTGCCGCGAATGGCGTCCTGGCCGGTATAGGTGATCGGTCCAACACATGCATGGCCGGTCGAGCCGGCGGCGCCGCGTGGAAACTGCTCCTTCATGAATTCGTTGAAGCGGATGCGGTCGCGGCCGAGCCACACCGCCTGATAAAGCTTGTCGGTACGTTCTTCGAATCCGCTGAGGCGCGCGAGGATGTAGTTGGCCCAGCCTGATTTGCCGTATTCGCCGTCATTGACGATATCGATGCCGGCCTTGACCTGATGCGCAACGATGTCCGCGACTTCTGCCTCTAGCTTCTTCTGATCGTGATTCCTGACGGCCTCGATTGCTGCTTTCGAACGGACAAGGCTGCCCACATGCGTGGTCAGGATGCGGTTTTCGCTACGCTTCATTGTTATGCCTGTTGAGGTTTCTTGGTTGGGAGAAAAAAGAGGCGCGGCAATATCACCGCGCCTCGCCGTGTGGTTGTATTTAGTAGGCCGAGTTGCGCTTCTTAACCGTCGCTTTCAGGTCCTCCAGCACAGCCTTGGGATCCTGGCCGGCCTTCTTCACGTCGGCTTCCCAGTTGGCGACAATCGGCTCGGCCGATTTGCGCCATTCTGCGAGTTGCTCGGGCGTGAGCGGATACACCTCATGCCCCGGCAGCGCCTTGATCTTGGCATTGCCGCCGGACTCGTAGTCGGCCCATGGTGTGGCGATCTTCAGTGCCCAGTCGCTTGAGCAATGCTCGTCCATCACCTTCTTCTGGGCCGGCGACAGCTTGGCGTAGGTCGCCGGGTTCAGCACCCAGACCTGTTCGGAGACATAGATCGGCGCATCGATATGGTACTTCGTCACCTTGTCGATGCCGAACAGCAGGACCGAGCCCCATGGCGCGCCTGCACCTTCGGCCACACCCTTTTCGAGCACGTCGCGGATTTCAGGGGCCGAGGCCTGTACGTTGCTGGCGCCGAGCGAGCGCATCCAGCTTGCAATCACCGCGTTGGCGGGGCGGAATTTCATGCCGTTGATGTCGCCGGGTACCTGAACTTTCTTCTTGGTGAAGTGGAAGGTGCCGGGATCGTGAGCGAACATCAGACAGAACTTGACGTCCTTCATCTCCTTGTCGGCATATTTGCGATACCACTCGTCCATCGCAGCACTGCCTTGCTTCGAATTGTTGAAGATGAAGGGCAGCTCGACCGCAGCCACGATCGGGAAGCGACCCGGCTCATAGCCCGGGTTGACGTGGGAGATGTCGACGATGCCGTCGCGCGCCATGTTGTAATGGTCGAAGGCCTTGCCGAGCTGCTGCGACGGATAGATCGTGACCTTGATTGTGCCGTTCGACGCCTTGCTGATCGATTCAGCCCAGGCCACCGCGGCGGCATGCATTGGATGCTGCGGGGGCACCCAGTGCGAGAACCGCATCTCGACCGGCTTGTCCTGAGCCGCAGCCGGCGCGGCCGCGAGGCCGATCGCCGACAGCGCCGTCAAACACAACAGTGCATGTCTCATTTCGCATTCCTCCGATGTTGTTTTCGTTGCAGTGGGAAAAGACTCATACAGCAATTCTGGTCTTGAATCGAATAAGCGGCGAGCCCGGCACAAGCTCGCGGGTCAGGTGACTGCGCAGCGCAAGCTCGAGATTTCGGCGTGCCAGCCGCGCATGCTCGCGCATGAGAAATTCAGCACGTTCGCCTTCGCCGTCTTCGATTGCACGGGCAATGCAACGGTGATGATCCTGCGCCACCGTAAACAGTATGAGTGTTTCTGGCAGGCTCGCCTGCACGTTGACGAAAGCGGAGGCCGAGGCGAACGGAAGCGATACCGCGCGCGCAATCTGCCGCTTCAGCACCGCGCTGTCGGCAAGATCGATCACCTCTTGATGGAAGCGTTCGTTCAAGTCGACATAGTGCGAGAAGTTGTCGGCTGTGACGCCGCGGCCGAGCACGAGGCCGTCGAGCGCGGCGAGGCAATCCTTGAGCGGGGTCAGGTCCGCCGCCGTCAACCGGCGTTCGCCCGCAAGCCGGGCGGCGAGGCCCTCGAGCGTGCCACGGATCTCGATCGCGGCGTGGATGTCCTGTTCGCTGAAGGCCGAGACTGCAAAGCCTCCGGTCGGGATCGGATGGGTCAGCCCCTCCTGTTCGAGGCGCATCATCGCGGCGCGGATCGGGGTACGCGAGACGCCAAGCCGCTCGACCAGCGCGAGCTCCGAAAGCCGTTCGCCGGCCTTCACGTCGCCGCTCAGAATCAACTCGCGCAGCTTCAGCAGCGCAGTCACATTTTGCGAGGAGGGCGCGTCCATTGATTGTGGTTTTGGCGTTTCCTGATCAGCAGGCTGTATACAATCTCCGCGGTTGTCAACCGAGAAGCGTCTGTAAAAGCGTTAATGCGACCTCGCGGCACCGCCGTGATTGTATGCAGCCCACCTTGACATGACCTTCTTGGCTTGGGCGAGTGAACGAAAAATCCGGCCGCGCGGGGCTGGATTTTCGTTTGGCGGGTAGGAACGCCCTTGAGGTTGCCGAGGCCTTACATCGCCGTCTTGATATACGCCACCATCTGGTCGACGACCGTGCCCCAGCCGTCATGGAAGCCCATGTCCTCGTGCTGCTTGCGGCCGCCAGGGTCTCGATGCAGTGCGGTGGCAACGTAGCGCGTGCCCTTGCCCTGTTCGAACAATTGGAGGGTTGCGGTGAAGAAGGGCTTTTCGGATGGGCGATAGCCCGGCAGCAAGGCGTCGGTGAACACCAGCAGCACATTCGGGATGATGTCGAGATAGCAGCCGAGATTCGGAAACTCCTGTCCCTCCGGCGAGCGCATGACGGTGCGGAAGATACCGCCACGACGCAGGTCGATCTCGCATTCGGTGACCGACCATGGCTTGGGACAGAACCAGTGCTTCAGATGCTCGGGAGTGGTCCAGGCCTTCCAGACCAGTTCGCGCGGTACGTCGACAACGCGTTCCAGCACGAGATCGACGTTCGGATCGGGCTTGATCAGGGCAGTCATCAACTTTTCTCCTTCATGTCGAGCAGATAGGCATCGAGCTGGTCGAGACGGCGTTCCCACAGGCTGCGCTGGCGCGACAGCCAGTCTTCCGCGAGCTTCAGCCGCTTTGGGGAAAGCTCGTAAGTGCGCACGCGTCCGGTCTTGTGCGAGCGCACGAGACCGGACTGCTCCAGGATTCGCAGGTGCTGCAGGAAAGACGGCAGCGCCATTTCGAAAGGTTCGGCGAGTTCGCTGACGGAAGCGGAACTGCGGCTCAGCCGTTCCAGCACATGCCGGCGTGTCGGGTCGGACAGCGCGCGGAACACATGATCCACCGGGCGGGCATCGGAGGTCGCAGGCGATCCGCTCATGACGGTTCAATGCTCGGTTGGGCTGTGGGTTCGCAATGACGTCGGAGGTCATAACGGCGGATAATAGTTAGGTCAACACCTAACTATTGATCGTGCCGCGTGTTGTCCACACAGGGTCTGCATCGTCGTCTTCGGGCAGCGGTCCCGGCGTGATAGACAGCCGCAAAACGGGGGCGACGCATGACCGTCACGATCTATGGCATCAAGAACTGCGACACCATGAAGAAGGCGCGCGCCTGGCTCGAGCAGGCTGGCGTCCAATATGCCTTCCATGACTACAAGACCGCCGGCATTGACAAGGCGCATCTCGAACGCTGGAGCAAGGATGCCGGCTGGGAGACGCTGCTCAACCGCGCCGGCACCACGTTCCGCAAGCTGCCGGACGCAGACAAGGAAGGTCTGACCGCGGCGAAAGCAATCAAGCTGATGCTGGCACAGCCGTCGATGATCAAGCGGCCGGTGCTGGAAGCAGGCAAGACGCTTCTCGTCGGTTTCAAGCCGGAGGACTACAAGGCTGCGTTCGGTAAAAAATGACGGCCCGTCTTTCCAGGCGCGCCGTCAGGTTCACTTCGGTGATGGCAAATCCTTGCCGCGCATCCGCTGCCAAAGCCAGTCGATTCCGGTCCGCGCATCGTGCTGTTCGCGGAATCGCTTTGGCGCCACCGCCGCGACCGCCGGGCTCTGCCGCTGCCCGACCACGAAGTTGAAGCTGTAATAAGGCTCCTGACCCATACGCAGGTCGGAGATGATGACCTTGCCGTCGCGCTCGCTGAGCTTGAACAATCCTTGCGTGAACCATGCGACGCGTGCGACCGAAGAAAAATCCCGCACGGTCTCGTAAAGCTCGCCGCCGCGCGGATAAGCATCGAAGCGCATGCGCGGCTCGCGGTCGAGGAAGGAGCGGAAGCCTTCGAGATAACCGTCCGGAGTCACGGCCACGACGCGCCACAATACGGTGTTGAAGGGGGTCGGCGTTACCAGCAGACGCTCGATTGTGTGGCCGTCCGCCTTGAGTGAGGCTTCGGCGATCGTCTTAACATGCGCCTGCGCGAACACGCCCCAGCCGAGATACAGCGTGCTCAGCACCAGTCCGCCGAGATTCCAGCGCCAGCCGCGCTCGTTGCGCAGGATCAGGGCCGCAGCGATGCCGATCAACAGCGGCAGCGTATAAAGCGGATCGATGATGAAGATACTGCCGACCGCGTACGGAAAGTCGGTGAAAGGCCGCAGGATCTGCGTGCCGTAGATTGTGAACCAGTCCAGGATCGCATGCGTCACCAGCACCAGCCACACCGCCAGCCACCAGCGCATGAATCGGTCGCGCTCGCGCGCTGCGATCGCCGCAATGAAAGCCACGACGGGCGAGGCGAGCGTGAGCCAGAACAGCGCATGGCTGTGGGCGCGATGCAGCGTCACGTTCGAGATCGGATCGCCGTGGTCGTAGAAGGCGTCGAGATCGGGCAGGGTGGCCACGAGCCCGCCGATCAGAGCGGCCTTCCACGGCTTGGTGCGCCGGTGCATGACCGCGACGCCGATCGCGGCGCCGAGTGCGAATTGCGAAAGTGAATCCATCGGGTCTCAGCGCCGCTTGAACAGTTCGTAGCGCACTGGATTGTCCGGGCAGGCGGCGAAGCCGCAGATCGCCAGTGTGGACAGGATATTGGCGGCCGTAAGCCCGATCGCAAGGAGCACGCCGAGACGGGCCAGCGCCGTGGGTTGCGGTTCCACCTCTCGGCGACCGAACTGGCTGTCCAGAAGCAGCATCAATGTGAGCAGCACCAACGCGACGGTGAACAGGATGAAGGCCCAGGTATAATAATGATAACCGAAGGTTGCGCTGCCATAGCCCGGATCGCCCGGGAGGATATGCAGGAGCATCTGCCGCACCGAGACGGCGGCGCCGGCGAGCGCGGCCAGCATCGATACCGCATAATGCGACGGCCGCGGTCCGAAGCGCAGATTGAGGATCGGGCCTATCGCAAGCGCACACATGAAGGCCCGCTGCAAAAGGCAGAGCGGGCAGGGCAGTTCGTTGCGGGCAAACTGCATCGCGAAGGCGGCGATCAGCACGGCGCTGAGCGCATAGAGCGCGACTGTGTTGAGCGCCAGGGAAAGGGACCGCGTGGTCATCAGAATGACAGCGTCAGCGGATCGGTCATATGATGGACAAACAGCGCGGTGCTGAGAACGAGCGCGACCGCGAATCCGCCGATCGCGACCATCCGCGGTGCAAGCCAGGCCGCCGCCAGCACGCCGGTCCACATCACAAACAGCAGCGAGAAGATCATGCGGGCCTCGCAACAGAGGTCCGGCGCGTCATCCTTGGCTGCGAGCGAAGTAAGCCGTGATGGACGGGCGCCGGCTAATTGATCTTAACGTCGCCGGCCTTGATGATCGGCGACCAGCGCGTGATCTCGCCATCGATCACCGCACGGAATTCGGCCGGCGAATTGCCCACTGGTTCCATGTACTGCGTGGCGAGCTTGTCGCGGACGGCGCGCGTACCGAGCGCTTCGACGACGTCCTTGTTGATCGCGGCGATCAGGGCCGGGGAGGTCCCGCCGGGCGCGATCAGACCCATCCAGGTGTCGGCTTCGACGTCGACGCCGGATTCTTTCAGCGTCGGAATGTTGGACAGATAGGGCGAGCGCTTCGGCAGCGAGACCGCGAGGATATTGACCTTTCCGACATCGGCCTGCGGGGTCACCGCGATGGCTGGAAGCACCGCCATATGCACGTCGCCGCGCACCAGCGCGGTCATCGCCGCAGGCGAGGACGCATAGGGGATATGAACCATCTTGGCGCCGCTCTTCTGCCCGATCGCTTCCATCGTCAGATGTGAGAGCGAACCGTTACCGATCGAACCGAAATTGTATTTGCCCGGTTCCTTCTTCAGCAGCGCGATTAGGTCCGCCACGCTCTTGACCCCGAGATCGGGATGCACCGCGAGTGCGCTCGGCATGGTGACGAGCTGCGTTACCGGCGCGATATCCTTTTGCGGATCATAGGGCAGCTTGGAAAACAGCAGCGTATTGATCGCGAGCGGTCCGCCGATCGAGACGCCGATAGTCGCGCCGTCAGGGGCGGACTTCGCGACCGCGTCGGTACCGGTGTTGCCCCCCGCGCCCGTCTTGTTCTCGATCACAAAGGCCGAACCCGGATATTTCGTCTGCAACTGCTCGCTGAGAAGACGGGCGACGATGTCCGGCGTAGAACCGGGACCGAACGGCACCACGATCCGCACCGTCTTGGCCGGCCAGTCCTGCGCCTGTGCCGGTGCAAAGGTCGTGAGGATGATGGCAAGGGCCAGGGCTGTACGCGTCATTGACTGTCCTTTTCCGCGAGAAGCGCCGCTTCGACAGCGGTTATCGTCTTGGTGCCAAATCGGCCGGCCACTATCTATCCAGTCCCGGTTTCGTTTCTGCAAGTCGTTTTGCCGCAGGAGCGTGCAAGCGAAAGGGGCTGTGGAAGAGTTCGGGACAGAGGGGGCGCTCCCGCAAATGGCCCCGTCCAGACAGCCCTTGTCCCGACTGGAATTGCAGGGTGCTCAATCGTCGCAACCGGCGGCATTCTGACGCGCGAGCGAGCTTGCAAGCGCGCGGCGGGTCGCATTAACTGGAACCGTTCCAGCTTGGCCGACACCACCGGACGTCAGATGGGTTTGACCGCACTTATTCTCGGACTGATCGTATTTTTTGCGCCGCACGTGTTCGTGACCCGTCGCGAGGCGCGGGCCCGGCTGATCGCGCGGATCGGCGAAGGCCCTTACAAGATCGCGTTCTCGGTGATCTCGGCCATCGGCATAGGTTTGATCGCCTATGGCTTTGCGCGCTACCGCGCTACCGAATGGGTCGACCTCTGGTATCCGCCGGTCTGGACGCGCCATCTGGCGCTACTGCTGAACTGGGTCGCCCTGATCTGCGTCGTCGCCGCCTATATACCTGGCAATATCAAGCGCGTGCTGAAGCACCCCATGCTGGTCGGGGTTAAACTCTGGGCGTTCGCGCATCTGATCTCGAATGGCGATCTCGGCTCGATAATCCTGTTCGGTTCGTTTCTCGCATGGGCGGTGTTCGACCGCATCACGCTGAAGCGCCGCACCGACGCCGGTGCGCCCGATATCCGGCGGGGCGGCTGGCCGAGCGATGTGGTCGCACTTGTGGTCGGCACGGTCGCCTATGCTGCGGTGACCTTCTGGTTCCATCCGGCCGTGATCGGTGTGCCGGTGCTTTCGCGCTAGCTGGGCGCGCCGGACGTTGCCGCCGCCTAGGCGAACTGAACTTGGACGTTCTTGTCGCGGACGCTGGCGATGGTGCAAAGCCGCGATATCTTGTCGGCGCCGATCTGCAGCTTGAAGCGTTGCGGGATGCCGGCGGTGCTCGCGACATCGAGGCTCGCGCCGGTGTCGGAGAGACCGCGCACGGTGCAGTCGATGGTCGAGTGGCCGGCATTGAAGCTGATCCGTCCGGCCTTTAAGACCCGCCGCAGCATGCCGGCGGGGGCGGCTTCTGCCGTCTTCCAGAACGAACAGGTGTTGCGTCCGGCCGCTTTCGCTGCGGAAAGCGTCTGATCGGCGCGTTCGAGCAGTTCGCCGATATCGCGTGCCGTGCCGTCAATCGTCGCGACGCCGAAACTCGCCGAGAACCGCACCGGCCTGAACTTGCCCGGAACGAATATCTGTCCGATCGCGGAGCGGATCTTTTGCGCCACGTTCATCGCTGCGTTGCCGTCGATATGCGGCAGGACGATCGCAAATTCCTCACCGCCGATCCGTCCCACCAGATCGCTGCTGCGCAATTCCTGGTGGCACACCTCGACGCAGGCCTTCAGCACCAGATCGCCGATGGCATGACCATTCTCCTCGTTGATCGCCTTGAGATGGTCGAGGTCGAAAATCACACAGCTCAGCGGATGTCCGTGGCGCCGGGCGAGCGAAAACGCGCGCTCGGCTTCCTGCCGGAAGGCCTGCCGCGCCAGCGCACCGGTCGCCCCGTCGCGCAGCACTAATGTGCGCAGTTCGAGTTCGCTCATCACGATGGCGGCGAGATCGGACAATGTCTTGATATCCTCGTCGACGAATGGTCGCGGCTTGGTGTCCATGGCGCAGAGCGTGCCAACGGCGATGCCGTCCGCTGTGCGCAACTGCATGCCGGCATAGAAGCGCAGATAGGGCGGACCGACGACGAACGGATTGTCCCTGAACTGCTCATCGGCCAGCGTATCGGTGACCACCAGCGGGTCGCTGCGTTGAACGACGAGATTGCAGAAGGCCGGTCCCTTTTCGGTCTCGCAGGCCGCCATGCCCTGCCGCGCCTTGAACCACTGCCGATGTCCGTCGAGGAATGTCACAGTCGACATCGGGACATTGAAGATGCGGGTCGTCAGCCGCGTGATGCGGTCGAACGCCTCTTCCGGAGGCGTGTCGAGAATGTCGTATTTGGCTAGCGCGGAAAGACGGGTGTCCTCCGCAAGGTCAGTGTCGGTCTGCATGACCTCAATCCCGGCGGGAGATATCCAGCGCGAACGGGCGCAATATGGACGCAAGTCGTTGAAGAACCATTTTCGCGCTTGCTTGATATTTCCTTTATTTCCGGCTGACGGCGTGCCGATTACCTCACGCCCGCGGCCAGATAGCGCTTCTCCAGCATCACGTGCACGCCCTTGCTGACGTTGACCACCTGGGTGATGCGCAGGTCCGCGGCGAGACTGCAGAGCGTGTAGGCGTCCTCCCGCGACAATCCGGTGTGCGAACAGATCGCGGCGATCATGTTGCGCAGCGCGATGGTGACGCAGACATCGAGATCGGGGTCGAAGGCCATCGTGATCAGGTGTGTCGGCGTCTCCGCATAGGGCCAGTCCAGCGTCCGGCCCGGATGCAGATGCAGTTCGAATGTTCCGATCAATCCGGTTTCGATCGCAGTCAGGCAGACCTCGCCATCGCCCTGCACGCCATGTCCGTCGCCGACCGAAAATAGCGCGCCGTCGACATGCACCGGCAGATACAGCGTTGCACCCGGCACCAGCTCCTTGTTGTCGATATTGCCGCCATGGCGGCCGGGCGGCACCGACGACACCATGCCCGCGGATGGCGCAGGCGCGACACCCATCACACCGAAAAACGGGCGCAGCGGAATCTCCATGCCCCAAGGCAGGCGGCCGATCATCCGCTGCGCATCGAGCCCGATATGGATGAGCCGGCCTTGCGTGAAATCGTCCGGCAACGCGCCGGCACCGGGGCGGATCATGTTATAGCCCCAGTCGTCGTTGAGCCCCACCGCCTTGATCCGCACCTCCAGCGTGTCGCCGGGCCTGGCGCCGCGGATCGCAACCGGACCGGTGCAGATATGCGGTCCGAGCTTGCGCTCGACGCTGTCGTGAATCGCGCGCAGCGCCGGCGCGATGGTGTGGCCGGACGCCGCACCCGGCAATTGGTCGGCCGCGCCCGACACGCTGGTCATGGTGACGGTGTCGCCGCTCTCGATTGTGAGCGTGGGCGGTATCGTTGCGTCGAAATGGCCCCAATGGACGGTGGCGGGGGAGGCGTCGAGGCGGTGTTGGGTCATGGCGATGGTTCTCGGAACGCATTCGTCGTCGCGTGTGCAATGACGAAACGGCGCGGGAGACGCAACATACCCGCGATGCCGGCGCGCGCAATGAATTGCGGCGCGCTTGCCGGCGAAGCCGAAGCGAGGCGAACCGGACCCCGGGCTCGCGTCCGGGGGACCGGCTCGTCTACTCAGGCGGCGCGCGACGCGTACACACGCTACGGCGTATCGGACTCGTAGAACGCATCCTCGTTCGGCAGCGCCATCGGCGCCTCCGGCCTGGACTGGTAGGCCTTGAACGTCGCCGCGAGGAATAGCGACCTTGCCATCTCGCCGGACAATCCAAGGATCCGCTTCTGCAGATCGGCGACGAGGGCCGGGTTCTGTTCGGCCAGATTGTTCTTCTCCGACGGGTCCTTGGCGAGATCGTACAACTCGATCCTGGACGGAAGCGTCGTGCGCCAGAACAGCTTCCAGTCGCCCTGGCGCACCGCGCCGCGGAACATTTCGATATTGTAGATGATTTCCCGGCGCGGAGACGGTTTGGCTTCGGACAGCGTTGGCCACATGTCGACCCCGTCCAGCGGCAAGCCGCCATCCGGCTTCGCACCCGCGAGTCTCGTCAGGGTCGGGAACCAGTCTACCACATGCATCGGCTGGTCGCTGACGCCGGGCTTGATCCGGCCTGGCCAGTTTACAAGCGCGGCGACGCGCGTGCCACCCTCGTACAGCGATCCCTTGCCGTCGCGGTAGGGGCCGTTGTCGGCGGGCAGGGCCCCCTTGGTTTCGATCTGACCTGCCAACAACGCGGAGCGGGTGCCGCCGTTGTCGCTATGGAAGACGATGATGGTGTTGTCGCGCATGCCGCGCTTCTCCAGCGCCTGCACCACATTCCCGATCTGGTCGTCCATCGCCGTGATCATGGCCGAATAGGCCCGGCGCTGCGGATCGTCGACCGACTTGTACCTGTCGAGATAAGCTTGAGGCGCCTGAAACGGTGTATGCGGCGCCGTGAATGCCAGATACATGAAGAGAGGCGTCTTTGTATCATGCTTGTCGATCAGCCGCACCGCGTCCTCCCCGAGCAGGGTGGTGACGTATCCGTCCTCCTTCAGCGGCTCGTTGTTCCGGTACCAGTCGCGCTGCCCGTGCATCTCATGTGTGAAATAGTCGATCTCGCCGATCAGCGGGCCATAGTGATAGTCGAAGCCGCGCTGCCGCGGCCAATACTCGCGCTTGGCGTGACCGATATGCCATTTGCCGACGATTGCCGTGCTGTAGCCGCTCTCCTTCAGCGCCTGCGGCAACAGGCGCTCGGTGGTTGGCAGGCCATAGGTTTGGTCCGGGAGAATGACGAGCGTCTGCAGTCCGTATCGCATCGGGTATCGGCCAGTCAGCAGAGCCGCCCGAGTCGGCGTGCACATCGGCTGCGCATAGAATTGCTCGAACCTGACGCCGGTCTCCGCCAGCCGGTCGATATTCGGCGTCCTGATGTCGGAGCCGTGGAAGCCGACATCCTTCCATCCGAGATCGTCGGCCAGGATGTAGACGATGTTCGGCTTGCTGCTCGGCTGGCCGAGCGCCGCGACTGGTGCGATTGCGATCGATGCTACGGTCAGAAGCCATAAAGCGGGTCGTTGCATGGGGCTCTCCCGGTCCATTGACCGACGGCTATCCAAGCCAGCCGCGTCCCGCTACTCAAATAGCGCAAGAGATGGCTGGGCCAGACGAAGAAAACCGCGTCATATCAATTGCTTGTGAAAGCGGCGCGGTCATGCGCCAAATCGGCTAGCGTCCGGCCCAGCTCGATCGGACCGACCACCCACGCAAACCATGCGCCGCACCGCCCTTGCTCCGGTTACAACGCCGCTGAACGCCTTCCCGCTGATCCAGGCGGATGCGGTCGACACGTTCTGCGAGGGCATCACCCGGCTGTTCGCCGATTCGACCTTCGACGTGTCGATCGACCGCAAGTCGCATCAGCCCTTTCGCGCCAGCGTCAATTTCCGCCGCTTCGGACATGTCGGACTGATGCACGCATCCTACGGCGCACGCATCCGCGCACAATTCTCCGATGTGAAATTCTACACCCAGGGGCTTCCGGTCGCCGGTGTGGGCGAACAGGCGACGGCCGGCCGTGCCCATAGCGTCGGCAGGAAGACCGGCGGGGTGCTGTCGCCCGATACTAAGATTGGCCTCGTCTTCGATGCCGACTTCGAGCATTACGCCTTTCTGATCGATCCGGATGCCGTGGTCGCAACACTGACTGCATTGACCGGGCAGCGCGTCGATGCGCCACCCCGGTTCACTGGCGTGACCGATTTCCAGACACCGGCGGCGCGACGGCTGCGCGAACTCGGCGCGCAATTCGCACGCCGGTCGCACGATGCTGGCGCCATTCCTCTTATCATCTCCGAATTGGAGCAGCGGACGATCGTGCTGTTCCTGTTTGCAAACGGCCATAACTATTCACACCTGCTCGACACCGAACCGCCGGCGGCCGCGCCGTGGCAGGTCCGTCGCGCGGAGGATCATATCGAGGCAAACTGGCATCGGCCGATTGCGATCGAGACATTGAGCGCGCTGTGCGAATGCAGCATGCGCAGCCTGTTTCATCAGTTCAGACGCAGCCGCGGCTATTCGCCGATGGAATTCCTGCGCCATGTGCGACTGCATCGTGCCCGCGTGATGCTGTCGCGTCCCGACGACACCACGTCCGTGACCGATGTCGCCTTCGCCTGCGGCTTCGGCAACCTTGGCCATTTCTCGAAATATTTTCGCCACGCGTTCGGAGAGAAGCCCTCGGAGACGCTGGCCCGTGGGCGAGGCCGCGGATACGACGGCCCACCTGAGCCCTTTTACCGCCGCGCCGCCTCTGCGGCCATGCGCAGGCGGCTGTGGCGGATGCTGTAGAGGAAATACACGCAAAGCCCGATCGCACCCCAGATCACGAGACGCAGCCAGGTCGCGCCCGGCAGCCCTAGCATCAGCAGAAACGCACTCAATGCGCCGGCGGGGGCGACGAGCCAGATCGCCGGCACCTTGAACGCCCGCGGCATCTCCGGGTGGCGCACGCGCAGTACCAGCACGCCGATGCAGACGATCGCAAACGCCATCAGGGTGCCGATCGAGACCAGTTGCGCCACCATATCGATCGGCAATGTTCCCGCCAGCGCCATCACCACGACCGCAATCAGCAGCGAACTCACATAGGGCGTCTGGAGGCGCGGATGAATCCGCGCACCCCATGCGGGCAGCAGGCCATCGCGCGACATGGTGAAGAAGATTCGTGCCTGGCCGAGCAGCAGCACCAGGATTGCCGAGGTGAGGCCAAGCACGGCGCCGAGCTTCACCAGCGGCTCGAGCCAGGTCAGGCCGGTCGCGTCGATGCCGACCGCGATGGGATCGGCGACGTTGAGTTTGTCATAGGGCACGATGCCGGTGAGCACGACGCTGACCAGGACGTAAAGCACTGCGCAGATCAGAAGCGAACCGAGAATGCCGATCGGCATGTCGCGGCGCGGGTTCGTCGCTTCCTGCGCCGCGGTCGAGATCGCGTCGAAGCCGATATAGGCAAAAAAGACGATCGCGGCGCCACGCAGCACGCCGCTCCAGCCGAAGACCCCCGAGCCCTCATTCGGCGGAATGAAATGGCCGTCGGGATTGCCCGCCGTCACCCAGTTGCCGGTATCGAAATAGAATGCGCCGGCAACGATGAACAACACCACGATCGTCACCTTGATCGCGACGATGACGTTGTTGAAGCGGGAGGATTCGCTGGTGCCGACGATCAGCAGCGCCGTCATCGCTGCAACGATCAGCATCGCGGGCAGATTGACCAGCGCGCCGGTCGTGGACCAGATTCCGGTCGCGGCATCATAGGCAAGGGGGGAAGCCGCGAGCCGCGGCGAGATCGGCAGGCCTGCGCCCTGCATGAAGCTCACCACATAGCCCGACCAGCCGATCGCTACCGCGGTGGCGCCGAAGGCATATTCGAGAATGAGATCCCAGCCGATGATCCAGGCGATGAATTCGCCGAGGGTTGCATAGGAATAGGTGTAGGCGCTACCCGAGACCGGCACGCTCGATGCCATTTCGGCGTAACACAGGCCGGCCAGCGCGCAGACGGCAGCGCTCAGCAGAAACGACAGCGACACTGCGGGGCCGGCATTGGTGGCTGCGGCATTGCCGGTGAGGACGAAAATGCCGGCACCGATGATGCAACCGACCCCGAGGGCGACCAGGCTGGAGGCGGACAACGTCCGCTTCAGTCCGCCGCGGCCATCGGCGCTCTCGGCTTCCCGCTTCAGATCGGCAAAGGATTTCCTGGCAAACAGATCGGACATTTGCTGAAACGCCTGCGGTTATCGGTGCGGCCAGATCGGACGGTATAGCCGCCTGCCGTTAACGGTTCGGTACTGGCTCGCCCGCTGCCGCGCTTCTGGGCCGGCGCCACGCCCTTCCCATTGCCCGCTCAATCCGCTACCTCGCACCTCGATAGGGCCAACCCCTCGCCGGGAGTGCAGCACGTGTCCGTCCAGCAAGAGATCAGGCGCCTGACCGCGCCCGACATCCGCGCCCGCAAGAATGGCGAGCCGATCGTGATGCTGACCTCGTATCACGCCCATACCGCCAGCCTGGTCGACAGATATTGCGACGTCATCCTGGTCGGGGATTCGCTCGGCATGGTCATGCACGGGCTCGAGACCACCATTCCCGTCACGCTCGACATGATGATCCTGCAGGGCCATGCGGTGATGCGCGGGTCGCAGCGGGCGCTGGTGGTGGTCGACATGCCGTTCGGCTCCTACGAGCAATCGAAGGAGCAGGCGTTTGCGTCATGTGCGCGCGTTCTGAAGGAGACCACCTGCGGCGCGATCAAGCTCGAGGGCGGCGTGCGCATGGCCGACACCATTCGCTTTCTGGCCGAGCGCGGCGTGCCGGTGATGGCGCATGTCGGCATGACGCCGCAATCGATCAACACGCTGGGCTCGTTCCGTGCGCAGGGCCGCGAGGAAGCCGACTGGGCTCCGATCGAGGCCGATGCCAAAGCGGTGGCGGAGGCGGGTGCGTTCTCGGTGGTGATCGAGGCGGTGGCGGAGCCGCTGGCACGCAAGATCACCGCGCAGATTCCAATCCCGACCATCGGCATCGGCGCGAGCCCCGCCTGCGACGGCCAGGTGCTGGTGCTGGAAGACATGCTGGGTCTTTCGCCGCGGGTGCCGAAATTCGTCAAGCGCTACGGCGATCTCGGGCCCGGCATCGAAGCCGCGATCAAGGGCTATGCCGACGAGGTGCGAAGCCGCGTATTTCCGGGGCCGGACCATGTATACGGGATGAAGAAGAAGTAGGGCCCCAATTGCGCCGCGCCCGGTTCAAGCGCGGGGCCCAGCCGGCAGCTCGCGCTCTTCCCATGTGCGTCCCGATCCGCTACCCCCGCATGTAGGGTAGGTGGGGCAATGACTCCAAAAAACACGCTGATTATCATGTCGGACGAGCATCAGGCGCGCGCGATGGGCTGCGCCGGGCATCCGTTCGTATCGACCCCCAACCTTGACCGGCTGGCCGCGCGCGGCACGCGCTTCACCAATGCGGTGACGCCGAGCCCGATCTGCGTTCCGGCGCGCGCCGCCTTCGCCACCGGCCAATACGTGCATCGTACCCGTTATTGGGACAATTCAATCGGCTATGACGGCCGCGTGCGCGGCTGGGGGCACGCGCTGCAAGAAGCGGGAATTCCCGTCGAGTCGATCGGTAAACTGCATTACCAGAATGCGTACCTCCCGACCGGTTTCGACGTCGAACACGTCCCGATGCATCTCCACAAAGGTGTGGGAATGGCGTGGGCGTCGATCCGCGACCCTCTACCGACGAAGCGGCCGACGGACAAGCGCATGCTTGGCGACTATATCGGTCCGGGTGAGTCCGACTACACGCGATACGATGGCGCGGTGACGGATCTGGCCATCGAGTGGTTAACGGGCAGGAACCTCTCGTCCGAGCGACCATGGTGCCTCTATGTTGGCCTGGTCGCGCCACACTTTCCGCTGGTCGCACCGCAGGAATTCTTCGATCTCTATCCACCCGACACGATGGCCGACCCGAAGCTCCTGCCGCGCAATGGCTACTCGCTGCATCCCTGGGTTCAGGATCACGAGGATTTCTGGAGCCAGGATGCGACCTTGAAGGACGATACCGAACGACGCACCGCCCTGTCGGCCTATTACGGGCTGGTATCCTGGCTCGATCACAATGTCGGGCGGTTGGTTGGCGCGCTGGAGCAGGCCGGTCTGATGGACTCGACGCGCGTATTCTACGCGTCCGATCACGGCGACAATCTTGGTGCGCGCGGTCAATGGGGGAAGTCGAACCTCTATCGTGAGTCCATCGACGTTCCGCTGATCATGGCGGGACCGGGCATTGGGCAGGGCGTGTGCGAGACACCGGTCAGCCTTATCGATCTCTCGGTGACCATACTGGATTCACTCGGGCTCGATCCTTCGCGGGAGCTGCCGGACGCGAACGGGCGTTCGCTGTTCGATATCGCCGCAGCGCCGGCGGAGCCGGGACGTGCGGTTTTCAGCGAGTATCACGCGGTCGGCTCGAACACCGCGGCCTTCATGCTGCGCAGGGGCCGCTGGAAGTATCATCACTATGTGCGCTACGCGCCGGAATTGTTCGACCTCGAGACCGACCCCGAAGAGATGGAAAATCTCGCTCAACACGAAAGCCATGCCGGCATCGTCGCGGAGATGGAACGCGAACTGCGTGCGATCTGCGATCACGATGCAGTTGACCGTCAGGCAAAGCGGGATCAAGCTGCGCTGATCGAGCGCCTCGGTGGAATGGAAGCCGTGTTCGAGATGGGTAAGGCCGCCGCAAGTGGAACGCCGGCGCCGAAGACCGGGAGGTAAAGTGCCAGATGAAAAAGCCGCAGGTGAAGCGCCGTGACTTTCTGAAGGCGGCTGTTGCGTCGTCTTTTCTTGCAACGCCTGCATTGGTGACTCGCGCCTTCGCGCAGGACAGCAACTGGCCGAAAGAAAGAACGATCCGGTGGTTGATCGGTCTGCCACCGGCCGGGACCACCGATCCTCTGACGCGCGCGATTGCCGCGCAGCTTTCGGAACGCCTTGGCCAGAAGATCGTGATCGAGAACAAGACGGGCGCACTTCAGACCATCGCGGCGCGCGAAGTGACCGGAGCGCCGGCCGACGGCTATACGCTGCTGAGCATCGGCGGGCCGCAGGTCTATGCCGACAAGAGCTTCCCCGTGATCGGCCGGGGACTCGATCCGGTGATCCGGATGGTCACGCAGCCAATGATCGTCGCCGGCATATCGAGCCGGCCAACGCCGGACCTCAAGCACGTCATCGCTGCGGCGAAGGAGAAGCCGGACGAGTGGAGCTATGCGACCGCAGGGTATGGCTCGTCGCACCATGTTGCGGGTGAACTTCTCAATTCGCTCGCGGGAACGAAAATGCTTCATGTCGCCTATCGCGGCGGGGGCGCAGCGATCCAGGACGCTGCTGCGGGACACGTTCCGCTGATCGTCATCGGAACGGGTCCCGTGATCCCGCATATCGCCGCCGGAAAGATGCGCGGCTATGCGCTGACGACTGCCAAGCGCCTCGCGTCGCTTCCCGGTGTGCCAACCATGCAGGAGCTGGGCTTCACGGATTTCGACCTGGCGCAGTGGCATGGTGTTGCAATTAAGGCGGGCACGCCGCGCGCGATCACCGAGCGCTTCAACAGCGAGATCCGCGCGATCCTTGCGACGCCCGAGCTTGCCAAGCTGATGGACACACTCGGTGCCGAGAATGGCGCGGGAACGCCGGAAGATTGGAGAACGTACTATAATTCCGATATCGCGAAATACGAAACACTGATGCAGAAGCTCGGAATCAAGATCGAGTAGCGCCAGTCCATGTTCACCAGACTTGCTGCGCCGCTCGCGCTTGCCGGCGCTCTGTTCTGTGCGTCGCCCACACTTCACGCGCAGGACGCCGCGACCATCGCCGCCACCGTCGAGCGCGCCTTCCTTCCCCTGATCAAGGAGCACGACGTCCCCGGCCTCGCCGTCGGCGTCACCGCCGGCGGCAAGCCGCATTTTTTCTATTACGGCGTGGCCTCCAAGGAAGCCAGCGCGCCGGTCAATGCCGACACGCTGTTCGAGATCGGCTCCATCTCGAAAATGTTCACCGCGACGCTTGCAGGCTACGCGCAGGCGCAGGGCAAGCTCTCGCTCACCGATCATCCCGGCCAATACATGCCGGCGCTGCGCGACAGCGCGCTGGACAAGGCCAGCCTGATCAACCTCGGCACCTATACCGCCGGCCTGCCGCTGCACCTGCCGAACGCGATCAAGACGCCCGCCGAGATGGAAAGCTTCATCGAGACGCTGAAGATCAAGGCCGCGCCGGGCACGATACGGCTCTATTCCAATCCCAGCGCGGGTCTGGTCGGATACGTCACCGCGCGCGCGATGAACCGCAATTTCGCCGATCTGATCGAACTGGACCTGCTGCCGAAGCTCGGCGTCCGCGGTTGCTTCATCCGTTTGCCGCAGGTGCGGATGCAGGATTATGCGCAGGGCTATAAGGGAAATACGCCGCGACGGATGGGGCAGGCGGTGTTCGACGCCGAGGCCTATGGGTTGAGATGCACCGCCTCCGGGCTCCTGCGCTTTGTCGAGGACAATATCCGCCCCGACGCGCTCGAGCCTGCGCTACGGCGCGCGGTGGAAAGCACGCAGGTCGGCTATTTCCAGATCGGCGGCACGGTGCAAGGATTCGTTCAAGGCTTCGGCTGGGAACAATACCCGTGGCCTGTGCCGCTGAAGCGGCTGCTCGCGGGCAATTCCAACGACATGATCTTCAAGCCGAACGCGGCGACGAAACTCGATCCGCCGCGCGCGCCGTCGGGGCCGACCTTGTTCAACAAGACCGGCGGCACCGCCGGCTTCAGCGCTTATGCGGCATTCGTGCCGGCGCAACGGATCGGAATCGTGGTCCTGGTCAACAAGAGCATCCCGGCGCCAGCGCGCGTCACCGCAGCGCATGCCGTGCTGGAGCAGTTGGCGCAGGACCGCAGGGCGCAGTAAGCGAAGCGCATTGCGCCGTTGACCGTCCAGGCACATGAACGAGAGGCCGCCCCATGAATGCGATTCAGACCACCCATGTCGGCAGTCTGGTCCGGCCGCCGGAACTGATCGCATTCCTGCTGAAACAGCAGAGCGGCGAAAGCTACGACAGGGTAGCGTTCGACGAATGTCTGCGGAGATCGGTTGAGGACGTGGTGCGCATGCAGGTCGAAACCGGCATCGACATCGTCAGCGACGGCGAGTTCGGCAAGACCATCAGCTGGTCTCGCTACATCCTCGAACGTCTGAGCGGATTCACCGAACGCGAGGATCCGCACGGCGCCCCAGCATCGGTTGTCGGCAAGGACCGGCGCGACTTCAAGGACTTCTACGAGGAGTACGAGGCCGAGAAAGGCGTCGTCGGCATGGGAAAGCAGGCGACGAAATTCCGGGCGTCGGCGATCACCGGCCCGGTCGCGTATACCGGACAGGCGGCGCTGGGGCGCGATATCGACGACATAAAGCAGGCGGCCGCGAAGGCTGGTGCCAAGCTTGCGTTCCTGCCGGTGGTTGCGCCGGCGAGTGTCGCGCCCGCGCGCTCGGATGACTATTACAAGAGCGAAGAGGAGGCGCTCTTTGCGATCGCCGATGCGCTGAACGTCGAATACAGGATGATCGTAGAGGCCGGGCTGATCGTGCAGGTCGATGATGCCTTCCTCACTTCGACCTACGACGTGATGGTGCCGCCCAGGACGCTCGACGATTATCGCAAATGGGCCGAACTTCGCATCGAAGCGACCAACCACGCATTGCGCGGAATTCCCGAAGAGCGCAGCCGCTATCATTTGTGCTGGGGCAGTTGGAACGGCCCGCATACGAACGACGTAGCGTTGAAGGACATCGTAGACCTTGTGCTGAAGGTTCGTGTCGGTGGTTATTCGCTCGAAATGGCCAATCCGCGCCACGAGCACGAATGGCGCGTATGGGAAAACGTGAAGCTGCCGGCCGGGCGCAAGCTGATGCCGGGGCTCGTCAGTCATTCCACCAATGTGGTCGAGCATCCGGAACTGGTGGCGGAGCGTATCGTCAGGCTGGCCAAGCTGGTCGGGCCGGACAATGTGATAGCCAGTACCGATTGCGGCTTCGCGCAAGGCCCGTTCGCGCGGCGTGTTCATCCGTCCATTCAGTGGGCAAAGCTCCGGTCGCTGGTTGAGGGCGCGCGGATCGCGACCAGCCAATTGTGGCCTTGAGCTTTGGCCGCGCGGCGCGTTCGGGTATGGTGCGCGCGAGTCGTGCACCGCGATTCAGTAGGGAAGGACGCATCATGAATTTCATCGCCGATTACATGAAAGCGATTGATATTCTCGCGGTGGTCGCTGTGATCGCGATCGGTGCGGCGTCGTTCGCGCGGACCGGCGTGGTCTGGCTCCTGGGTACGGCCATCATTCTGGGCATCTGGTGCGCGAGCCGGATTTTCGGATGGTTTCCGTGAGCGGGGCGGCCGCTCGTTCAGGCGACACGCGACACAAGGAACTGAGGATCACGACAATGCGAAACGCTGTACTTGCTGCTTTGGTGTCATCGATGGTCGCGTGCGGATCGACGGGTGTGTCCGCCGCCTTCGTTTGTCCGGTCAAATCTCCCGGCGCAAATGCCGCGCAGGATCAGGCGATCGCCAAGGCGATACCGGCGGGCAATGCCCTCGACGATGTGACCAGGCTCAACACCGCCGTCACCGATTTGCGGGCACAGGGCGTCAGCAATGCGGTTCTGATCGACAGCCTGATTTCGTCCTATTGCCCGGCGGTCGCGCGCAACACCGCGTTGAGCGATGACCAGAAGCGCGCGCAGGTGCGGCGTTTTGCGTCCCGGATCGTTCGCGTCGTCTATTCGCTCGACAGCGCCGACGCTGTGATCCTGGATGTGCCGTTCACGCCCGGTGTCATCGACGCGATCAATGCCAAGGCGGCCGCCGAGCGGATTTCCCCGGAGGCCTGGGTCGCTAATGCCATCGGCCGCGATCTGAAGGCGGCCCGATAAGGCAGATCGCGGCCGGTCGGGGCAGGCGGGGCGATCGGCGCGAGCATCACGGCGAGCATGGGCGAGCAGGGTGCTCGCGGCCCGAAAAGCCATGCTCAAGTCCGAGGATCGGGGCTTTTACGAGGATTAACGACGGGGTCCGACGGATTTTGCCTTGCCCGCGCCATATCGCTATTTTACCCGACTGTCGGCGGGCCGGTATATAAGCGGGCTCGAAGACGCTCCGGGGGCAAGCGCTTGGCCAATATCTTTCATGAAGTCGATGAGGAAGTCCGTCGCGAACGGATGAAGAGGCTGTGGGATCAATACGGCCTCTATCTGCTCATCCTGGTGGTTCTGTTCGTGGCCGGCATCGCCGGCTGGCGCGGCTGGGAATACTATCAAAATCAAAGGGCTGCGGAGTTCGGCGTACAGTTTGAAGCAGCTTCTGCGCTGGCCGAGGCGGGTAAATTCGCCGAAGCCGAGAAGGATTTCAGCCGGATTTCCGCCGACGGCACCCGCGGTTATCGCCTGCTCGCGCGCCTGCGCGAGGCCGAGGCCGTGTCCGCCCGCGACCGCGCCGCCGCCATCTCGCAATTCGACGCGATCGCGGCCGATGCGAGCCTCGATCAGCGGTTCCGCGACCTCGCGTCAATCCGTTCGGGGTTGCTCCTGGTCGACACCGCGCCGCTTCCCGATATGGAGAAGCGGCTCGAAACGCCCGCTGCCTCAGGCCGCCCCTTCCGTCATACCGCCCGCGAATTGCTGGCGCTTTCGGCCTTCCGCGCCGGCGACCAGAAGGCTCTGCAGCGCTGGGCTGAATTGATCGCTGGCGACGCGGAAAGCCCGGCCCAGATGCGCGCGCGGGTCGAATCGCTGACGCTCCTCGCCGGCCTCGCGAAGGGGTAACGCGATGGCCGCTCCGCGCCGATGCATGCTCGTACTTGCCGCGATCGGTTTCGGTTTCAGCCTGTCCGGTTGCGCCAGCGGCGGACTGGAACTGGATCCGGCCTACTGGTTCCCGGACGGCAAAAAGAAGCTCCCGGGCGATCGGCGAGAGGTGTTTCCGGGCGGTGTGCCGGGGGTAACGCAAGGAATTCCGCCGGAAATGATCCGCGGCAATCCGGCCAATCCGACCAGCCAGCCGGAGCAGGCGCTGGCGCCGGAACAGCAACAGCAGCAGCAACAGCAGCCCGCACCCGAAGCCGCAGAGAAGCCCCGACCGCGGCCGAAAAAGGTCGCGCGGCCCAGGCCCGCTCCGCCCCCCGATCAGGAGCCGCAAGCCCAGCCGGCGCCGCGGGCAACGCAGGCCGCGCCGCGCCCGGTCCAGCAGCAACAGCAGCCGGCGGGCGCCTGGCCCGCACCGCAACCGCAAGCGCAGCAGCAACCCCAGCAACAGGCCCCTGCCGCCGGCGCCTGGCCCGCGCCCCCGGCTTCGGGCACTTTCACGCGATGAGCCCATGCGCGCATTCGGCGCGCGCTCAGCCAAAACGCGCATTCAGCCGCGCGGACCGGTAAGATAACCCATGATTCCAAAAGTCGTGATTGTCGGCCGGCCCAATGTCGGCAAATCGACGCTGTTCAACCGTCTGGTCGGGCGGCGGCTGGCGCTGGTCGACGACCAGCCGGGCGTCACCCGCGACCGCCGCGAAGGCCAGGGCAGGCTCGGCGATCTGAACTTCACTTTGGTCGATACCGCGGGCCTGGAAGACGCCGCGCCGCAAAGCCTGTCCGGCCGCATGCAGGCGCAGACCCGGACCGCAATCGCGGAAGCCGACGCGATCCTGTTCATCATCGATTCCCGCGCCGGATTATTGCCGGCGGATCAGGCGTTCGCGGAAGAGGTGCGGAAATCCGGCAAGCCCTCGATCCTGGTGGCCAACAAAGCCGAGGGCAGAGCCGGCGCCGCCGGCGCACTGGAGGCCTACGAACTTGGCTTCGGCGAACCGGTCGCGGTGTCGGCCGAACACGGCGAAGGTCTGTCCGATCTGTACGATGCGCTGCAGAGCGTCTTGGATCCTCTGCAATCGTCTGACCGGGAGGACGGCGAGGGCGAGTCTCTCACCCGACCGGTCCGGGTCGCGGTGGTCGGTCGGCCCAATGCCGGCAAGTCGACGCTGGTGAACCGGCTGCTCGGCGAGGAGCGCCTGCTGACCGGGCCGGAGGCCGGCATCACCCGTGACACCATATCTGTGCCTCTCGTATGGGAGGGGCATAACTTTCTGTTTCACGACACCGCCGGCATGCGGCGCAAGTCGCGCATCGACGAGAAGGTCGAAAAGCTCGCGGTCTCCGACGCGCTGGAGGCGATCCGCTTCGCCGAGGTGGTGATCGTACTGATGGACGCGGAGCGTCCGTTTGAAGAACAGGACATGCGCATTGCCGATCTGGTCGAGCGCGAAGGCCGCGCGCTGGTCATCGGCATGAACAAGTGGGACCTGAAAGGCGATGCGCGCGGCTCGGCTGGCAAGCTGCGCGCCGAGGTGGATCACTGGCTGCCGCAGGTGCGTGGTGTGCCGATCGTGGCGCTGTCGGGACAGCACGGCGAGGGCATCGACCGGCTGATGCGCGCGGTGCTCGACGCGCATGCGGTCTGGAACAAGCGCGTTCCGACCGCCGGCCTCAATCGCTGGTTCGAGGACACGATTGCCTCGCATCCGCCGCCCGCGGTGTCAGGACGGCGCCTGCGGCTGAACTACATCACCCAGGCCAAGGCGCGCCCGCCGAGCTTCGTGATTTTCTGCACCCGCGCCGACGCCGTGCCTGAACAATATCTGCGTTATCTCACCAACGGCCTGCGCGAAGCGTTCGATCTGCCGGGCACGCCGATCCGCATCACGCTGCGCGAGAAGGTTAATCCGTATGCCGGGCGGAAGAATAGGCAGCGGTGAGGTGGAAGAATTTTCGACGACTTGTTCAGCCGATGCAGAGGCGGGCCCTCAAAAGGGCGCTAGTCGCGTTTTATCGCTCCTTCGAGCAAGCAGAACGGAGTCGTTGTAGATGTGACGGAATCCAACCGGAGACCGGCCGCAGCAAAGATGGATGAGAATTCCTTGCGTGTGCGTTCGCGCCCTCCGTTCATCACCATCATCGTCAGGTCCATTAACGCGGCGTCCGACGAGTTTTCGGTGTCAAGGACATACTCCGCAACAAGCAAGCGGCTCTCACGCGTCATCGCCCTGCGGCACGATTTCAGTATCTCAACCGAAGCCGTGTCGCTCCAATCGTGCAGGATCCACTTCAGAAGATAAGCATCGCCGCCTTCGGGAACGCTCTTAAAAAAATCGCCGGCCACGAGCTGACGGCGGTTTGCGATCTGGGGATCAGGGGTTCCGGAGCGGGCAATCACGTGCGGCTGGTCGAAAAGTGTGCCGCGAATTCCTGGGTGGCGTTCCAAAATCTTTGCAAGGAATATGCCGTCACCTCCGCCGACGTCGACGACATGTTCGAAGCGTCCGAAATCGTATGCATCGAGTACGGCCTGAGCGAACCGACCGGTGCCGGACGCCATGGCACGGTCAAAAACGCCGGCTTCGTCCGGATACCGGGATCGGAATTCCCAAACGCTGCAGCCGTGGACATGATCGAATGCTGTATCGCCGGTTCGGATGGTATGAAGGAGATCTCCCCAGGCCTGCCAGACGTTCGGCCGGCCGAACAATTCGGCCATCGGAGCGCAGGTTCCGCTGGCGTCCCGACGGAGAAGTTCGCCCATTGCGGTCAGCGCAAAACGATCTGTCCCGACGTATTCCACGACGCCTATCCCAGCTAGAACTCGCATTAATCGATAGAGCGCATCGGGATGGGCCCCGATGGCGCGGGCGATTTCGGCAGCGTCGGCAGGCCGATCACGAAGCTGATCCGCGAGCCCGAGCGCCGCTGCGACGGAGATAGCCTGGCTGCCTGGAAACCGTTGATCAGTAGGACGAGTTCGGCTCTATTGTTCATGGCGACAATGTTCCCGGGAAGGCAGCGCCTGCTTTCTGTTCACCTCATTCAGCTTCCAGATCCTTCACCAGCGGGAGCCATATGGCACGTTGCTGGTCGACGAATGCGGTTGCCTCCGCTGACGAAACGATGCTGATCGGGACACCGAGTTCGGCAAAGCGTTGCTTCACCGCCGGCGACGCGAGCGCTTGATTGAGGCTCTCATTCAAGCGTCGCACGATCGGTTCGGGTGTCTTGGCAGGCGCGGCAAGACTCATGAAGCCAATGGCAGTCAATCCCGGCAGCGTCTCCGCGACGGTGGGCACGTCGGGAAAATCAGGATCGCGCTCCGTGGACATCACGCCGATAAGCTGCAGATCGCCGGACTGCAACGGACCGCGCAGACCGAATGCGGCTTCTATGGTCGCGTGGACACGGCCACCCATGATATCGCCGACAGCCGCCGGCGTGCCGCCCTTACTGTATGGCACGAGTGTGAAAGGCAGTCCGCCCTTCTTCTGCAGCAGCAGGCCGGCATAGTGCGGAAGCGTGCCAGCGCCGTTGGTGCCAATCACGATCTCGCCTGGCTTCGATTTCATCCGGGCGACCAATTCCGGGAACGACTTGATGCCAAGTTTCGGCGGCACTGCAAGGAACATCACGCCACGGCCGACGATCATCCCGACATGGGTGAAATCGCGGCCCATATCGATCGGCAGCTTGTCCTTCTGCGCAGGCAGGATCGTAAAGATGCCGGCAGCGCCGCCAAGCAGTGTGTAGCCGTCGGCCGGTGCCTCCGCCACGGCCTGCGCCGCAAGCAATCCCCCAGCTCCTGGCCGGGGTTCGACCAGGATTTGTTGGCCGAGACTGCTTGACATCTGATCGGCAATCACACGCGTGACGACATCAAGGGCGGTGCCTGGAGGCACCGGCAGGACGATCTTGATCGGTCTGATGGGATAGTCGGCTTGCGCGGCTGAGGGGGCCACCGCGAGCGAAGTCGCGAGCAGCGTTGTGATAACGGCCGTACTGGCGAGGCGGAGTCTCGTCACGTCTTCCTCCTTCTGAGGGCAGCAGGATGATTTTGTTCGGCTTTTGGGTCGGGTACTTTCGGAGCTGGTAGAGGCCCAAACTTCCAGCCCAATTCAGCATAACCGGTTTGACTCGCCCTGAAGGATGGCTGAAATTTCCCTCAAGAAATCCCCAAAACAGCTGCCATCGACCCTCCAAGCTGGGACCAACGGGAGACCCATGTCCGGACCACGCTATACGTTCGATCGATGGACGCTCGATTGCGCTCGCGGCACGCTGATCGGCGACGCAGGAGACATCTTTCTGCGACCGAAGAGCTTCGAGGTGCTGCGGTATCTGATCGAGAACGCGGGCCGTCTGGTTTCGCGCGAAGACGTGCTCGGTACGGTGTGGGCGGATGTGATCGTGTCCGAGGAGTCGCTGACGCAGTGCGTGAGCGAGGTGCGGCAAGCGCTCGGAGATTCGGACCAACGTGTCATCAAGACCGTGCCAAGGCGCGGCTATTTGTTCGCAATCGCGGTCGATGGCGGCGGAGCCGCCAATCATGGTTCTCCGCGGGAGATCGCGCACGAGGTTGCTCTGCCAACGCGTCCCGGCCATCACATGATTGAAGGGCCGTCCATTGCCGTGCTGCCGTTTGCTAACCTGAGCGGCGACCCAAGCCAGGACTATCTGAGCGACGGCATTACAGAGGATGTCATCAGCGGACTGTCACGCTTTTCCGATCTGTCGGTGATCGCGCGGAATTCGTCGTTCAGCTACAAGGGCAGGTCAGTCGACGTACGTGAGGTCGGAGACCAACTCGGTGTGAGGTATCTTGTCGAGGGCAGCGTGCGCCGCTTCGACGAGAGGATCAGGATTACAGCCCAGTTGGTCGATGCTCAATCGGGTGTTCAACGGTGGGGCGAACGCTTCGATCGCGCACTCGGTGACGTATTCTCCGTCCAGGACGAGATCACGCAGTCGATTGTCGCGATCGTCGTCGCCCATCTCGGCAATGCCGAGGTTGAGCGGGTCTCGCGCAAACCGGCCGGTTCGTGGACGGCTTACGATCTGACTTTGCGCGGCGACCAGGCGCAAACTCTGGCAGAGCAGTATTGGGACGCGAAATACGTCTATGAAGCGCGCAGGCTCTATTCGGAAGCCCTCAGAATCGATCCCGAAAATTCCAAGATTTGCGCCAAGCTCGGACATACCTATGTCCGGGCCTATGCCGATCCGACGTCTCCCGATCTGGGCAGACCAAACGACCTCGCGCACGGCGTGGATCTTGCTCGCCGCGCCGTCGGTTACGATCCAAACATGCCGCTTGCACGCGCGCAGCTTGGCTGGGCCTATGCTTGGATGCGGCAGCCGGATGCCGCTATCGCGGAGTTTGAGAAGGCGCTCGCTCTTAACTCAAGCTTCGTCGATTATCGTTTCCCGCTCATTCTCACGTTCGCCGGTGAGCCGGAAAAAGCGCTGGATGTCGCACGCGACTATGTCCGCCTTGACCCGTTTTATGGATCGATGCTTCCGGTCATCCGGGGGATCGCGCTCTACATGCAGGAGCGTTACCCAGAAGCTTTGACAGCGCTTCGCGAGTGCAGAGGCCGCGCTCCCCATGTGCCAGGACAGGCGGTCCTAGCGGCTACGTTGCACAACCTCGGACAGCACAACGAAGCGAAGGCGGTGGTCGCAGACATCCTGAAACGGCTACCCCATCTCACATCTGCGCGCTGGCCGATGTCCTCCGTCTTTCTCAATTCGCGCGATGCAGAGCGTTTGTTCGAACCGTTGCGTAAGAGCGGGTTTCCATAGGGCGCAGAGCGAGGACAAGTGTAGCGTGCGCCGACCTACTCAGAAATACAAACCGATCTACGGCGCTGCCGTGTCGCAACTTGACTTGGCCCGATCCATGCCCTTGGATCAGCGCAAGTACAATCAAAAAAATATAATTTTCGCGGGGAGAAAATCAGCATGAAACGCCTCGGGCTTCTGACAGGACTTTTCGCTGGCATCGTTGCCTGCGTTTCGACAGGCGCGCAAGCGCAGACCTATCCCAATCAGCCGATCCGCATCGTCGCGCCGTTTCCCGCGGGCGGTCTGGTCGACGTTCTGGCGCGCGCCGTCGGCGACGAAATGTCGAAGAGCATGGGGCAGCCGGTCATTGTCGAGAACAAGCCCGGCGCCGGCGGCAATATCGGCGCCGAACTGGTCTCGAAAGCGGCGCCCGACGGCTATACGCTGATGATGACCTCGCCCGGCATCCAGAGCATCAATCAGTTCCTCTACAAGACGATGCCGTTCGACCCGGAGAAGGCGTTCACGCCGATCTCGCTGGTCGCCGACATGCCGATGCTGGTGCTGGTGAATCCGAAGACCGGCATCAAGTCGCTCAAGGATCTGGTTGCGGCCGCGAAGGCCAATCCCAACAAGCTGAATTTCGGATCGGCCGGCGTCGGCACCACCGGCCATCTCGGGCAGGCGCTGCTTGTGCATGTCGGCGACATGAAGGTCACGCACGTGCCCTACAAGGGCGCAGCGCCCGCGGTTAACGATCTGCTCGCCGGCCATATTGATGGCGTCGTCGACAATCCGCCGATCGTGATGGCGCATATCAAGGCCGGTACCGTCACGCCGCTCGCAGTCGCGGCCAAGGAGCGCCTGTCGGTGCTTCCGGATGTCCCAACCGCGGTCGAGGCCGGCCTGCCGGACTGGCAGGCTTCGTCATGGTTCGGGCTGATGGCGCCGGCCGGCACGCCGCCGGCGGTGGTGCAGCGGTTGCATGCCGAGGTGGTCAAGGCGCTGAAGCAGCCTTCGATGCAGCGCTTCGTCACCGAATCGGGACTGAAGCTGGTCGGCAATTCGCCCGAAGAGTTCAACACGCTGATCGTTGCCGAGCGCAAGAAATGGGGCGACATCATCAAGGCTGCGAATATCCAGGCGAACTGACCAAGCGGATCGAGCCGTCCCTCCGTCTGTCATGCCCCGCGAAGGCGGGGCATCCAGTCCATCCGAGCGCCACATGCGTTGACTAGATCACCCGCCTGCGCGGGAGATGACAGTTGGACGAGGTAGCCTCAGCCGTCCAACCTGTAGCCATCGTGGGTGAACCGGAAGAAAGCCTGCGCCGCCTTGACGCGCGCGCTCGGTCCCGGCGTGATGCCCCAGTGATCGAGCCGGCCGGGCGGCCAGGTCCAGTCCTGCGGCATGCCGACACGATGGCTTTCGTCGACCTGCTGCATCTCGCCGGTATATTCGACCGGAAGGTCGCCGGGTCCGCAGAAATAGGCGAACACGTTATTGCCCGGTCCGTGCCGGCCCGGCCCCCATTCGACCGGATACCCATGGTCGCGCATGCGGCCGATCCCGCGCATCACGGAGTCGAGGTCCGGCAATTCGAAGGCAATGTGGTTGAGATTGGCGTTGTCGTTGAAGCCGAGCACCAGGCTGTGATGGTCGGCATTGCAACGGATGAAGCGGAATTGCCGCGTCTGGTCCGACAGCTTGAAGCCTAAGACATCGCGCAAAAATCCGAACGTCGCGTCGTTGTCTTTGCAATTCAAGTTCACATGCGACAGCTTGGTCGGGCGGTCGGTCTGCGGCGCAGCGTCGGAGTGGTCGGCCATGTCGCAGACGATGGAGAGATTGCGTCCTTCCGGATCCTGAAAGCCGAAGCCGTAGCCGCCGCCGGGGGTGTCCAAGGGTCGCGGTGCGCCGTCGATGGCGGTGCCGAACCGCGTGACCTGCTCGAAAAGTTTATCGACCGCAGGGCGGTCGTCCGCCTGCATCGCGATCCGCACCAGACCCGCCTCAGCTGCCGGTGCGGCGCGCAGGCTGAGCACGTGAAAACACGGCCCGGTGGCACGCAGATAGACAATGCCCCCGGCCGACGCGACCTCCTGGAGCTGCCAGACGTCGGTGAAGAAAGCCCGCGCGGCTTCGAGATCCTGGACCGCGAGGTCGACGCTGCGCACGGCTATGACAGATGCTCGATTCAAGACCGCCTCCGATAAATCAGGCGCGCTTTCCTGCCGGTCATTCGTAGTGTTGGCAAGTGAGCGGGCGACCCGAACGGATTGCGTATGACCCGAATGCTTGTCTGGCGCGGATTGTTTCATGACCGGAAATCGGGACGCATCCGGCTCGCACGTGCCGATGGCGTCGTCCGCTGCGCCTGTTGTAAGGAGGGGCCCCGTTCCCGTTTCCAATGGTGTGTCCACCAATGTCCGCAACTGAGCCGCAAGCCGGTGATTTCATCATCCGGGATTTTCTGTTCCAGAGCGGGGAGCGTCTGCCCGAACTGCGCCAGCACTATCTGACGCTCGGCGAACCGCGGCGGAATGCGCAGGGCGAGATCACCAACGCGGTCCTGCTGCTGCACAACACGACCGGAAGCGGCAAGGGTTGGCTGACGGCCGAACTCGCGGGCGAATTGTTCGGTCCAGGTCAGCCGCTCGATGCATCGCAATATTTTCTGATCATGCCCGATGCGATCGGCTTCGGCAGTTCTAGCAAGCCGAGCGACGGTCTGCGCGCGAAGTTTCCGCAATACAGATACCAGGACATGGTGACCGCGCAGCATCGCCTGCTGACCGAGGGGCTTGGCGTCTCTCACCTCAGGTTGGTTCTGGGTCTGTCGATGGGCGGCATGCTGACATGGCTTTGGGGCGTGACCCATCCTGATTTCATGGACCTGCTGGTTCCGCTTGCGAGCCAGCCGACGGCGATGAGTGGGCGCAACTGGATCCAGCGCCGAATGCAGATCGAATCCATCCGCAACGATCCGGACTGGAATAACGGCGATTACGAGCAGCAGCCGTGGCGCTACACTCTGGCTCCGTCCGGCGCGTTGTTCATTCAAAGCGTCGTACGGATTCAGGAAACCGCACCGACCCGCGAGGCTGCCGACGCCCTGTATCGCCAGATGGTCGAGCGCGGGCGCAAGGGCGACGCCAACGACCGGCTCTATCAACTCGAATCGTCGATGGATTACGATCCGGCCCCGAACCTTTCGCGTCTGAAGGCGCCTGTCGTAGCCATCAACTTTGCCGATGATGCGCTGAATCCGCCGGAGCTTGGCACCGCCGAGCGTGTGATTAATGCGTTGCCACAGGGCTGCCTCGTGCTGGTCCCGGCGAGCGAGACCTCACGCGGCCATGCCACGGCGCTGCTGGCGTCGTTCTGGAGGTCGCACCTTTCGGAAGCCCTGGCGCAGTTGTAGGCGGACAGACACGCGGTCTGTCGGGACGATCTCTCGTCGTCCTGTTCGCGCGGCCCCCTGCGCGCATGATGCAACCGATGGTGCACATGGTGCGGAAGCGTGTCACTCCTGTTGTGCGGCACCCGCAAGCTTGGCATGCCGGTACCGTGCGTGCGATCATCAGGCGAAGCCCGGCGCAGAACCGGGCGCCCGAGGGTGCGATCCAGGGCCCGAACCAGAGATCACCGGAGTTACCGCATGTCCTTTCTGAACCGCCCGCTGGGCCGCCTTCCCGTGGCCATCACGGCCGCCATCCTGTTCGGGGCCGCGGCCGCGGGGCCAGCCGCCGCACAAAGCTATCCCGAACGCCCGGTCCACCTTTATGTGCCCTATCCAGCGGGCGGGCCTAACGACGTGATCGCGCGGCTGCTCGGGCAGGAGCTGAGCAAGTCGCTCGGGCAGCAGATCGTGATCGAAAATCGCGCCGGCGGCAGCGGCAATATCGCGATCGAGGCACTCGGCCGCGCGCCGGCCGACGGCTATGCGCTAGCCTTGCCGGCGATGGCTTACGCCACCAACCCGTCCTTGTTCTCGAAGGTCGGTTACAATTTCGACCAGTTCGCGCCGGTCTCGATCGTCACCAAGGGGCCGCTGGTGCTGGTGGTGCATCCCTCGCTTGGCGTGAAGTCGGTGAAGGAATTGATCGACCTCGCCAAGTCGAAGCCGGGCAAGCTCGACTATGGCTCGGGCGGCAACGGCTCGTCGTTGCATCTGGCGGCCGAGATGTTCAAACAGCAGGCCGGCGTCGACATCCAGCATATTCCCTACAAGGGCACCAACGATCTGATCGCCGATCTGCTGACCGGCCGGGTTCCGATCGCGTTCATGTCGCCCTTGATCGCGCAGACCCATGTGAAACAGGGCAAGCTGATCGCGCTCGGCGTGACCTCGCCGCAGCGTTCGCCAAGCTGGCCGGATACGCCGACGGTTGCCGAAGCCGGCGTGCCGGGTTTTGCGGTCGAGGCCTGGTATGCGGTGATCGCGCCGAAGGATACGCCCAAGGACGTGGTCGAGAAGCTGAGCCAGGAGATCGCCAAGGCGGTGCAGTCGCCGGCGGTCAAGGAGAAGTTCGCAGCGCTCGGCAATGAATCCGTCGGCAGCACCAGTGCTGAGGCTCAGAAATATATCGCCGACGAAGCCGATCGCTGGAACAAGGTGCTGAAGGCGGCCAATATCCGCGCGGACTGATTGCGTCCAGACTCACCACGCGATGACTGACCCGTCATGCCCGCGCTTGTCGCGGGCATCCACGTCTATCATAACGCTTGCAAAGACGTGGATGGCCGGGTCAAGCCCGGCCATGACGGCACTGCCGGAGATTCCATTCCATGACCAATGATATTCTGATCCGCGGTGGCCTTGTATTCGACGGCGCCGACAATCCCGGCGTCAAAGCCGATGTGCTGGTGCGCGACGGTGTCATTGCGACGGTCGCGCCGTCGATCTCGGATAAGGCTGCCCGGGTGATCGATGCCGACGGCCTGGCGGTGGCGCCCGGTTTCATCGACATCAAGACCCATTCCGATTTCACGCTGCCGATCAATCCGAAGGCCGAGAGCAAGCTGCGGCAGGGCGTCACCACCGAGATCATCGGCCATTGCGGGTTTTCGGTCGCGCCGGTTCTGCCCGGCAAGGTCGAATTGCTGCGTGATTATCTCAGCCCGTCGGCGCCGTGGCTGCCGTTCCGCGAACTGAGCTTTCCCGATTATCTCGATACGTTCCCGGCGACCGCGCTCAATCCCGGCATGCTGGTCGGGCACAATACATTGCGGCTCATGGTCATGGGCATGGACCAGCGCGCGCCGACCAAGGATGAACTCGCGGCGATGATCGTGCTGCTGGAGGACGGGCTGAAAGCCGGCGCGCTCGGGCTGTCGTCGGGTTTGTTTACCTCGCCCGGCTCATATGCCGCGCCGGAAGAGATGATCGCGCTGTGCAACGTGGTGAAGCGCTACAACGGCGGTTACTTCACCCATATCCGCGACGAGTCGAACCATGTGATCGAGGCGGTCGAGGAGGCGATCCACATTGCCGAGACCTGCAAGATCCATGTCGAGATCGTGCACTTCAAATGTTCCGGCATGGACAATTGGGGCAAGGCCACGCGCTGCCTGCAGATGATCGCCGACGCCAAGGCCCGCGGTGTCGATGTCGATTGCGACTCGCATCCCTATACGGCGGGCTCCAATCCGCTGAAGAACCTGATGCCGCAATGGGTGCAGGCCGGCGGCGTGCCGGCGATGCTGGAGCGGCTGAAACTTAAAGAAACCCGCGACCGCATCCGCGCCGATATCGAGCGCGACGGGCTGAACAATTGGGGCCGCATACCGGACTGGGACTGCGTGCAGATCTCGATCACGCCGAACCTGCCGCAATATGCCGGGCGCACGATCGCCGATCTGGCGAAAGAGCGCGGCCACGATCCGATCGATGTGGTCTGCGACTACATGATCGATGACAAGGGCGCGACCCGCGTGCTGGTGATCTCGATCTCGGAAGACGACATCCGCGCCATCGTGAAGTCGCCGCGGGCGCTGGTGGGCTCCGATGGCAATTGCGTCGCTGATTACGGCATCACCAGCCAGGGCATGCCGCATCCGCGGTTCTACGGCACGTTTCCGCGCATTCTCGGGCATTACGTGCATGAACTTGGCATCATTCCGATTGAGCGCGCTATCCACAAGATGACCGGCCTGACCGCGAAAGCGCTGCGGCTGAAGGATCGCGGGCTGCTGAAGGAGGGCTATCGCGCCGACATCGTGCTGTTCGATCCGGCCGACTTCAAGGATCAGGCCACCTATGCCGATCCGCACCGCTATCCGACCGGGACGCGGACCACGGTGCTTGTGAACGGCGAGGTGGTGATCGACAACGCGAAACACACCGGCGCGTTGCCGGGCAAGGTGCTACGGCGCGATGCAGCGGGTGCGGTGGGCTGAGCAATATTGACCGCAGGCCCGTTCTGCACGAGCCGTCGAAGTTGCTTAGACTAACGGACAACCGGCAATAATTCGTGAGCGAATAATTCGCAAGTGACAGAAGCCAAGTCGCCGCGTCGCGCGTTGTCCGACCATGCGACAATACCCGTCTCTGAAGGAATTCGATAAGCCGTATTTCGGCACCTCCATCGCCCTGGTCGACGATGACGCGCTGCTGCGCGACGCCCTCGCCAGGCTACTGGAAATGACCGGCATGACGGTGGAGCAATACGTTTCCGGCGAAGATTTCCTCGCGGCCGCCGCGACCAGCGGGGCCGCTTGTGCGGTGCTCGATATACAGCTCGGCGATCTCAGCGGTATTGCGGTGGCGCACCGGCTGAAGGAATCCGATCCACATTTTCCGATCGTGTTCATCACCGGCTCGATCGATCCGGTGTTCGAGCAGCAGGCCGACGCGATCGAAGGTGCCGCTTTTCTGCGCAAGCCGTTCCTGCGCGACACCCTGATCGACGCTATCAAGGCTGCGATGGCAACCCGGAAGTATCCTGAGACAGACAGCGCGCATGGCACCCGCCCTGACGACCTACGCTAGCCGCCGGATCAGCCGGTCAATTCCACATACATCCGCCGCCACGGCTGGTCGTCGATCAGTCGCCAGCGATGGCCGCTGCCGGTGGTGTCCTCCGCCAGCAAAACGTCGCCGGGCTTGAGGATGAAGGCTTCGCCGTCGCGGGTCGTGAATTCCAGCGTGCCGGAGAGCGTAACAACATATTGCCGGCAGGGCGCGACATGCCAGTCGAGCGCGGAATGTGCGGCGGTCTCCTCGACATGCACCGCCTTCGCGGCTTGCAGGACGCCCGTCGTCAGCGTGATGTGTTCGACATGGGAGCGGCCGTCCGGCCCGGTGAACAGGCGGATGCAAGCGATCATGGACCAATCCATTTTTCGATGAGGCGGGGGAGGGTGCCATTGTCGCGCAGCCGCGCCTGCGCGTTGTCGATGGCCTGCTGCAACGGTTCGTTCGAAAGCGCGACGGAGACCGCCAGATCCTCCTGGGTGATCCCTTCCTGCACCACCCGCAGATGTGGCCGGTCTTTCACGAACCAGTGCATCACCGGCGCAAGCTTCATCACCGCAGCAATCCGGCCGGCGTCGAGATCGTCCAGCATGGTTGCGATGTCGTGATAGGCGTAGACGCGCACATCGCCGACGCGGCCGTCCGCCTTCAGTCGAAGTGCCACCGGCTGCGAGGTGTTGCCGGCCTGCACGGCCAGGACGAGTCCCTTGAGGTCATCGACCGAATGCACGTGCGGCGTGGCCGCAACATTGACCACCAGGCTCTGGCCCGAATGAATGTACGGCTCGCAGAACAGCGCCTTGCGTTCGCGGCCGGGGGTGACGGTCGCGCCTGAGGCAATGCAATCCATGCGCCCGTCAGCGAGGCCGTCGAAGATGTCGTTGAAATCGGTGCCCTGATAGACGACCAGTTGCCATTGCAAGCCGAGCTCGGCCGCGATCGCCTGCATCAGCTCGACATCGAAGCCGCAATCTCTGCCCTGATCGACAAACTCGAATGGCGGGTCGGGCAGGGCGGAGCCGACGCGCAGGATGCCGGGCGAGATGGTCAGCGTGCTCACCGATCGCATTCCAGGCAGGGTGTCGTCCGACCCTTCCATTGCAGGCGCATTCGGACCGCGAGTTTCTCCCAACTTTGCCAGGCCGCGCAAGCCACGGACCACATCACCATCACGCGATCGTCCCTGAACGTTCTTGACTGTGACAGCCTCTTGATATGACTGATTTGTGTCAAGGAGGCTTCGTTTACATGACTGTTGACAGCAAGCTCGTGGCTGTGCGGCAAGGCCTGAATTCAGCCAGTTGCGTTCCGCGCATGGTCGAGCGTGCCGGCTATCTGGCCGACGAGACCGTTTTCAGTTTCGTCCGTGATGGAATCGCGCAGGCGCTCACAGGGCGCGGCGTGGCGGCTCCGGTGTTTATTTGCCATTCGCTCGGCTGCTTTGTCGGACTGGATGCTGCCTCGCGCGAACCCGGTGCCATCGTGATCGCGATCAACATGCCAGCGAGTCCGTGGCATGGTTTCCGCCGCGCCGCAGTCACGGTCGCGCGAATGACACAGATCGCGAGCCGGAAAGGCGTCGCCGAAGCAAACCAATTCCGCGACAATTGGGTCTATTTTGGCAGTCAGAATGTCGACGATCTGTCACGTCAACGGCTGAAACGTATCCGCCGGACCATTCATGGCTATTCGACGCCGCGGCGCCAGGACACCGCGCTGTTCTTGAAAACGATCATGCTCGAACATCGGCCAAAGGGACCGCATGCCCCTCGGGTGCTGCTTCTACAGGGCCGCCGCGATCCGATCGCACCCGCGCACGACGTCAATTTGCTCCTGCGTCGCGTGCCGTACGCGACGCTGGTGACAATTGACGGCGGGCACGTGCTGCCAGTGACGCATCCGCATGAGGTGGTACGCGCGGTCGAAAGCTTCCTGCCGTCGAATTGATCGGTGAGCAGATCGTTCGCGCTCACTCCGGCGTGCGGAAGCTGAGCAGCCGCTTTTTCGGATAGGCAGAGACCTTGCCGCTGTCGGTGAATGACGGCAGGCACAGCTCCACGATCTTGCCGGCAACCCGTTCGGGCGTCTCCAGCGACATCGGGTCTTCGCCCGGCATCGCCTGGGCGCGCATGCGGGTGCGGATCGGCCCGGGCGTGAACAGGTTGACGCGCAGCGCAGTCTTGGAGGTTTCGGCGCCCCAGGTCTGCACCATGGTGTTGAGAGCGGCCTTCTACATCGCGTACGGCCCCCAATAGGCGCGCGCAGCCCACGGGCGGGTTATAGTCGCCGGGTGCGGCCGCCAAGCTGGAGGGTTGTCAGTGTGACCGGGTCTGAGTCGATTGTCCCCAAGCCGCTCGCCGGACTGCGCGTGCTCGACTTCGGACACACCGTCATGGGTCCATGCGCTGGCGTGATCTTCGGCGATCTCGGCGCTGATGTCGTCAAGGTCGAGCCGGTCGGAGGCGATCCGACCCGGTCTCTGCCGGGCTTCGCGGCCGGCTTCTTCGCCAGCTACAACCGCAACAAGCGCTCCATCGCCGTCGATCTGAAGCGGCCCGAGGGACAGGCTGTCGTTCACCGACTCGCTCTGAAGGCCGACGCGGTCATCGAGAATTTCGCGCCCGGAACCATCGAGCGGTTGAAATGCGGCTGGGACGATCTCAAGCCGATCAACCCGCGGCTGGTCTTCCTGTCGATGAAGGGCTTTCTGAAAGGTCCTTACGAGGATCGCGGCGCCCTCGACGAGGTGGTGCAGATGCAGTCCGGGCTCGCCTATATGACGGGCCCACCCGGACAGCCGCTACGGGCCGGCGCACCGGTGGTCGACATTCTCGGCGGCGTATTCGGCGTGGTTGCGGTCCTGGCCGCATTACGCGAACGCGATCGGACCGGTCTTGGCCAGCGGGTAGCGAGTTCGCTGTTTGAAAGCGCGACCTTCATGCTGGCGCCGCTGGTCGCCGGCAGTGCCGTGATTGGCGAGGCCCTGCCGCCGATGCCGGCGCGTAAGAATTCCTGGGGCGTTTACGACGTGTTCGCCGCGAGCGATGGCGGCCAGGTGTTCATTGCCTGCACGTCCGACGGCCACTGGCGGCGCTTTTGCGAAGCATTGGGCTTCGACGACTGGCGCGACGACCATCGGCTCGCGGACAACGCCAAACGATGCGACGCGCGCGACTGGATGATCCCGGAATTGCGGCGTCGCCTGAATGTGCTTCCGCTCGAGGAGATCCTGAAGCATTGCGACGCCGCAAAGGTCGGCTATGCCCGGGTCGGGCGACCGGATGAACTTGGAGGCGATGTTCACCTCAGGTCCCATGGCGGATTGATCGCGACCGCGATTTCGGCATTCGGCGGAGGTGCGCTCGTGGACATTCCAGCGCTGCCGATCGAACTCGGCGAGGCGCGCGAGCGGCCGGGTTTGGTGTTTCAGCCGCCACGCATCGGCGAGCACAGTGTCGATGTGCTGCGATCCGCCGGATATCGACAGGAGGAGATCGAAGCGCTGGCTGCGGCCGGTGTCGTGCACTGCGATGGATAGGAGGTCCGCCGGACCGGCGCCCTCACTCCGGCGTGCGGAAGCTGAGCAACCGCTTTTTCGGATAGGCATAGACCTTGCCGCTGTCGGTGAATGACGGCAGGCACAGCTCCACGATCTTGCCGGCAACCTGTTCGGGCGTCTCCAGCGACATCGGGTCTTCGCCCGGCATCGCCTGGGCGCGCATGCGGGTGCGGATCGGCCCGGGCGTGAACAGGTTGACGCGCAGCGCAGTCTTTGCGGTTTCGGCGGCCCAGGTCTGCACCATGGTGTTGAGAGCGGCCTTAGACACCGCATAAGGCCCCCAATAGGCGCGCGGAGCCCACGACACGCCGGATGAGAGAAACACCGCCCGGCCGGCGTCGCTCTTCAGCAACAGCGGCTCCATGCAGCGGATCAGATGCCAGTTGGCAGTGACATTCACCGCCATCACATCGTCCCAGGCCTTCGGCTCGACATGCGACAGCGGCGACAATGGTCCGAGAATGCCGGCATTGCCGACCAGCACATCGAGCTTCTGGTAGCGCTCGAACAGCGCGCTGCCGAGACGGGCGATGCCTTCGTAGTCCTTCAGGTCGAGCGGCACCAGCGTGGCGCTGCCGCCGGCGCTTTTGATTTCGTCGTCGAGTTCTTCAAGGCCGCCGACGGTGCGGGCGACCGCGATCACATGGGCCCCGGCCTTGGCGAGCGCCAGCGCCGTGGCGCGGCCGATGCCGCGCGAGGCGCCGGTGACGAGAGCTGTGCGGTCGGCGAGGGTAGAAGGCATCTTGGGCTTAGGTCCAATTAATGACGGTGAAGCCAGGTCCACTCATTCCCGCGCAAGCGGGAATTTAGAAAGGCCGGGTCCCAGCCTTCGCGGGGACGAGCGGAGTGTGGATGCAGATCAGCGCGGTTTGTCAACCTGCATGCGCGCCGCGATAGAGCGGGCATTGTTGCCGGGCGACGCGGACAGTGCTGCGGCTACAGATACCCGATCAGCCTCGCTGCGGTTCTGGCTGAGTTTCAGCTTGCCTTCAAGCGCTTCAATGGTGAACCGGAAACCGACAATGCCGCTGAGCTGACGCTCCATGTAATCCGCCGGCGCGTCGCTGACATGCCAGGGTTCCGGAAACGCCGCCTCATGGCGGTCCGACAATTCGCCGACATGGGCGTGAAGCGCGTCGCGCTCGTCGAAGATCTGGATATGCCCGCGGGCGCAGATCGCGACGTAGTTCCAGGTCGGCACCGCCTTGCCGTGCTCGGCCTTCGATGGATACCAGGACGGCGAGACATAGGCGTCCGGTCCCATGAAGATGGCGAGCGCGGGTTTCGAAAAGTCGCTGTCGAGCCATTGCGGATTGGCGCGCGCGATATGGCAGCGCAACTCCCCGAGCGGCCCGACGGAGGTGTCGAGCATCACCGGGACATGGCTGACCAGCGGACCGGCAGCGCCGATGGTCGTCAGGCTGCAAAAGCCGATCCGCCGGATTTCGGCCTGCAGGGTGGCGGTATCGGTCTCGCGGAAGGCCGGTGGAATGTAGAGCATGGGGTGAGCGCACCTATTCCAGCGCCGCGCCCGGCAGCTCAACGCCAAGGCCGGCTGCGACCGCGAATATCTGCTCGGTGCGGTAGGGCTTCTGGATGAATTCGCTGCGGGGCAGCAATTCCTGACGCTCGGCATTGCCGCTGGCATAGATCACCGGCGCATCCGGCTTCAGCGCCCGCACTTTGCTCGCGAGCGACCACCCGTCCATGCCCGGCAGCCGGATGTCGGTAAACAACAGATCGAGAACGGAGATGTCCTTCAGCCGCAGCAAAGCTTCCTCGGCACTGCCGGCATCAACCACCTCAAAGCCGGATGTCTCGAACTCGAACGCGATCATTTCGCGCAGCAGGGATTCATCTTCGACGACGAGGACGAGCGGGCGTCTATCTGATGTCATCAAACTAAACCTCGCGACATCCGCGGCGGGGCTGCGGGCGCCCATCTGGCGCCGCGCAGAATACCTCACGGGCCCGGAACGGAAAGCCCGCCGGGGTTCACATCATCAGGAGGCTGATTATTCAGCTCGCCTCGGCCAGCAATGACAATTGCCGCGGCGTGTGGGCGGCCGCGCTCAGGTCGGTCAGCGGAGTCGGGTATTCGCCGGTGAAGCAATGGTCGGTGAATTGCGGCCGCAGCGGATCGCGGCTCTCGTAACCCATCGAGCGGTAGATGCCTTCGACCGAGAGGAAGGCGAGTGAATCCGCGCCGATGAAGGCCCGCATCTCTTCGAGCGTGTGGGTCGCGGCGAGCAGCTTGTCGCGGTCGGGCGTATCGATGCCGTAATAATCGGGATGGGTGATCGGCGGTGAAGCGATGCGGAAATGCACTTCCTTTGCGCCGGCATCGCGCATCATCTGCACGATCTTGGTCGAGGTGGTGCCGCGCACGATGGAATCGTCGACCAGCACGATGCGCTTTCCGGCCACCACCGCGCGGTTGGCATTGTGCTTGAGGCGCACGCCGAGCTGGCGGATCTGCTGGGTCGGTTCGATGAAGGTTCGGCCGACATAATGGTTGCGGATGATGCCGAGATCGAACGGGATGCCGGATTCCTGCGCATAGCCGAGCGCGGCCGGCACGCCGGAATCGGGCACCGGCACGATCACGTCGGCGTCGGCGGGTGCCTCGCGGGCGAGCTCGCCACCCATGATCTTGCGCACTTCATAGACGGAACGGCCGCCGATGAAGGAATCGGGGCGCGAGAAATAGATGTACTCGAAGATGCAGGGCCGCGGCGCGGTCGGCGGAAACGGCTTGTGCGAATGCGCGCCCTTGTCGTCGAACACGATGACTTCGCCATTCTCGATGTCGCGCACATACTTCGCGCCGATGATGTCGAGCGCGCAGGTCTCCGAGGTCAGGATCGGGCAGCCGTCGAGGGTGCCCATCACCAGCGGACGAATGCCGAGCGGGTCGCGGGCGCCGACCAGCTTCTTGTTGGTGAGGCCGACGAAGGAATAGGCGCCTTCCAGCGCGCGCAGGCCGTCGATGAAACGGTCGACGAAGCGCGCCTTGCGCGACCGCGCCACCAGGTGAAGGATCACCTCGGTGTCGGTCGTCGACTGCATGATCGCGCCCTCGTGCACGAGCTCGCGGCGCAGCGTCAGTCCGTTGGTCAGGTTGCCGTTATGGCCGATCGCGAGGCCGAACGGATCGAGTTCGGCGAACAGCGGCTGCACGTTGCGCAGCAGGGTCTCGCCGGTGGTCGAATAGCGGACATGGCCGACGGCCGACATGCCGGGCAGACGGTCGATGATCTTGCGCTCGGAAAAGTGGTCGCCGACCAGGCCGAGCCGCCGTTCCGAATGGAACCGGTGGCCGTCGAACGACACGATGCCGGCGGCTTCCTGCCCGCGATGCTGGAGCGCATGCAGGCCGAGCGCGGTGATGGCGGCGGCGTCGGGATGGCCGAAAATCCCGAACACGCCGCATTCCTCGCGCAGGCGATCGGCATTCAAGTCAAGATCCAGGGAGGGGTCTGGGGCAGGGCCGGTATCGGGAGAGACTGTCATCGCGCGGTCCAAACCCTCAATCTCCCGCTAACGCGCGGGCGCGGCCCTCGTTTCGATCAGCTGACGCATATCCGTACGATCAGCGCGGGCGTATCCTTCGCCGGAATTCCGGGCCGGCGGGGTCAAGTCGGACTTCTGTCCGGGCGCCGGTTCCTCGGCTTCACCGTCCTTGGGACGCTTCAGCCGCTTCAAGATGGTGCTTTCGGGGTCATCCGGCAACATCGACTTAAGCCAATCTCCGGTGCCGGCCAGCACGACCCGCGATTTCGCATCGGTCACCCAAGTGGGCTGCGACTTCTGCGGAACCAGCCAGTCGAAAAACAGGTAGGCCACGACCACGATAATCAGTCCGCGGCCGAGGCCGAACAGGAACCCGAGGGTACGGTCGAGCGCCCCGATTCGGCTATCCAGGATCATGTCCGAAATTCGGACAGTGATGATCGACACGATCAGCAACGTGCCCAGAAACACGCCACCGATCACGACGCCGGCGGCGACATACTGGTTGTTGAAATAGCTTTCCGCGAACGGCATCAGCCGCTTGTAGAAATACAGCGTCGCCGCGGCGGCCGCGATCCAGGCCGCGATCGACAGGATTTCGCGCATGAAGCCGCGAATCATGGCGAGCAGCCCGGAGATCAGCATCACGGACAGTAAGATAATGTCGAGCAGCGTGATCGGCATGGTTGCGCGGGTTTCAGGTCCGGGGCGGACGGGCGCGCCTGTATAGCCGCCCGCCTTGGCCGCGTCACCCGTCTTTCTGCCCCGATTCCGTCATGAACCACAGCGGGTTTTCGCGTCACTGATGAGATGGCGGGCGTGCAACGGAGTCGCGCTCGCCAAGGGTTTCGCGGCCAGGGTGGTTCGGCCACAATGGTTGCGCCCTGGCGACCGGGCGGAGGACGCGATGACTGGCAGGCATTTGATCGGCTGGATCGGGGTATGGCTGGCGCTGGCGGCCGCACCGGCTGCAGCGCAGGGCGATATCCGTGCGCTCACCCAAGCCTACAACAAGTCCGGACAGGAGCTGTTCAGGACGCTGGCCGCCGAACCCGGCAATGCCGTGCTGTCGCCGCTGTCGATCGGCACCGCGATGGCGATGGTGCTTGCGGGGGCTCGCGGCGACACCGAGGCGGAGATGCGCCAGGTGCTGCGGCATACGTTGTCGGGCAAGACCATTGACGAGGCCAACGCGCAGGCGCTTGCAGCCTTGCTTGCCACCGGCGGGCTGTCCTGCCCGGACGGCTTCAAGCTCAGCGGCCGGCTGTGCGAAGCGCCCGCGCCGAAAGGCAAGGACCAACCCTGTCCGCATGACGCTAATCGTGACGGCGCGCTCTGCGTCACGGATGCTAGGGCGTCGAAGGCCACATTGCGGATTGCCAATGCGCTGATGCTGGTGAATCCGTCGGCGACGGTGGCCGACAGCTTCCGCGATACCATCCGCACGAAATACAACGCCGAGATTTTTCCCGGCGCCGATCTCGCCACCGTCAATGACTGGGTCAAGGACAAGACCGCGGGCAAGATCCCAACCATCCTCGACAAGCTCAGCCCCAACGATTCACACGTGCTGTTGAACGCGGTTTATTTCAACGCGCCCTGGGCGCAGGCCTTCGCGAAGAATGCCACCCGCGAGCGTGAATTCCACCTGACCGCGAGTGACAAGGTCGATGTGCCGACCATGGTGCAGAGCGCGGCTTTTGCGATCGAAAAAGGCTCCGGCTTCCAGGCGATCCGGCTGCCTTATGCGCAGGGCGGCCTGTCGATGATTGTGCTGCGGCCGGACGACATCGACGGACTCGACACGGTGATCGCGGGCCTCGATGGAGCAAAGCTTGACGCATTGAGGGAGGCGCTGCGCACGGCGCAGACGCGGCCGATCGTGTTGTCGCTGCCGAAGTTCAAGTTCGAATTTTCCGCCGAACTGATCCCGCCGTTCAAGGCGCTCGGCATGAGCAAGGTCTTCGATCCGACGCAATCCGACCTGTCGGGCCTGACCGGCCTGCCGCGCGACAAGGCGCAATCGACCATCGATCAGATCGCGCATCGCGCGGTGATCGAGGTGGCTGAGGAGGGCACCGAGGCCGCTGCCGCGACGGCTGTCGTGGTCACCACCCGCACCATGGCGCCTGGCCAGCAGCACGAGCGTTTCACAATCGACCGGCCGTTCATGTTCCTGATCGCGGACGACAAGACCGGCGCGATCCTGTTTCTGGGGCGGGTCAGCGATCCGAGGACTTAGGCTGCATGGCTCGCGGGTGACGAGGGGCTAAACCTCGATTTCCGTCAAATCCTCACCGATCACGATCCGTCCGGAAAAGTCGCGCGCCACTTCCTCGGCGAGGAGCTGCAAGGCGCTCTCATCCTTGCGCGGCAGATGATGCGTGAGCACGAGGGTCTTCACGCCGGCCTGGACTGCAATCTTGCCGACGCTGTCGCCCGCGGCGAGGGTGTATTGCGCGACGCGGCGGAAATGCTCGTTCTTGATTTCGGCGGTGGCCATGTAGCAGCATTGCACCAGCACATCGGCGCCCTGCGCGATGCGCCGCAGACCGTCGCAATCGACCGTGTCGCCCGAGATCGCGACCACCTTGCCCTGCGCCTCGAAGCGGTAGCCGTAACAGGTCCAGCGCCGCAGGAACGCCTCCGGAAAGCCAAGGCCGTTGCCGTGTTCGACGAGGTCAGCGGTCACGCGCCACCGGCCGTTGTCGAGCACTAGACCCGTACTGACGTCCTCGGCAATCACCGGCTTCCAGCCGCCGAAAGTCGGCTCGCCCATCGAGCGCCATTGCCAGTCCTTGTCGAAAACCTGGGTCAGCATGGCGTCGGAGATGCGCAGGGTATCGGGAGGACCGTAGATATGCAGCGGGCCCTTGCGGCCGTGCATCCAGGTTGCGAGCATCACATCGTAGAGATCGCCGATGTGATCGTAATGGTGATGCGTAATGAACACCGGTCCCAGCGTGTCGAGCGGCACGCCGGCCTTCACCGCCTGCAGCACCACGCCGCGGCCGGCATCGAACAGGATATTCTCCTCACCGAAACGGATCAGCGTCGTCATCGCGTTGCGCCTCGGATCGGGACGCGGACCGCCGGTCCCGAGCAGAACGACCTTGAACATGGGCTGCTGCTATTGGTCGAGCGTGAAGCCGGTCGATTTGATGATCTCGCCCCAGAGCTTATAATCGTTGGCAATGATCTTAGCGAATTCCTCAGGCGTATCGGTCACGACCTGAATATCGAGATTGGTGATCTTCTCGCGGATCTGCGGATTTTTTAGCGCGGCCACGATCTGCGCGTTGAGTTTCGCGATCACCGGCGCAGGCGTTTTCCCCGGCGCGAGAAATCCGTACCAGAGTTCGGCGTCTTCCATCGGGCCGAGATTGAGGTTGAGCTCCTTGAATGTCGGCACATCCGGCAGCGACGGCGACCGCTTCGCGCCGGTGACCGCGAGCAGGTTGATCTTGCCGCCCTTGAACAGCTCCATGGTCGCAACGGTGGTGTTGAAGGTCGCCTGGATCTGGCCGCCCTGCAGGTCGATGTTCACCGGCCCCGAGCCCTTGTAGGGAATATGCTGCATGTCGGTGCCGGTGGCGCGGTTGAACATCACGCCGAGGAAATGCGAGGGGGTTCCGGCGGACAGCGAGCCGTAATTGATTTTGCCGGGATTGGCGCGGACCCACGAAATGAACTCTTCCACCGATTTGGCCGGAACTGCGTTGTTGGTCGCGAGCGCGAACTGGAAATTGCCGAGCCGCGTGATCGGCGCCAGATCCTTCATCGGATCGAAATTCAGCTTCTTGTAGACGAAGGGTGTGAACGCGGTGGTAACGATGGGCGCGGCCAAAATGGTCCTGCCGTCCGGCTCCGCTTTCGCGACAAATTCGGCGGCGATACGCCCGCCGCCGCCGGCGCGATTGTCGACGATGATCGGCGTGCCGGTGTCGAGTCGGACCTGCTCTGCAATCAGCCGCGTTAAGACGTCGACGCCCGACCCCGCCGGAAAACCGACTATGATTTTGAGCGGCTCTTCGGCCCGAGCTGGTGTGGCCGGTACGAGCCCAATCGAGATCGCGAGCGTCGCAAAAAATGCAATCCCGGCACGATGAACACGGGGACGCTCCATCCAAAGGCTCCTTCATTGCAATTCGCAAACAACAATGTGAGGCTGATGGTGTGAAGTAAAGCCGCTTTGGAGCGCAATAGATGTGCGTCGCTGCCGCTTTTAACGTCACGCTTCCCGTTTCAGGCGATTGCTGTTGCCGCGCGCGGCGATGTCGGCGACCAGCGACGCGAGATTGCCATGATGCGCCAGGGTAAGCCCGGCATCGGCCGGCGCATCGGCGCGGCCGGGATCGGGCAGGAAGGCGCGCTGAAAGCCGAGCTTGGCGGCCTCCTTCAGCCGCGCCGGCGCCTGCGCCACCGGACGCAACGCGCCGGACAGCGACACTTCGCCGAAATAGACTGCATCGGCGGGCAGGGGAGCGCCGGCCAGCGACGAGACCAGCGCGGCGGCGGCGGCGAGATCGGCCGCAGGCTCGTTGATGCGAAGTCCGCCAGCGACATTGAGATAAACGTCGTGGGTGCCGAGCCGCACCCCGCAATGCGCCTCCAGCACCGCGATCACCATCGAGAGCCGGCTCGGATCCCAGCCGACCACCGCCCGGCGCGGGGTGCCAAGTGAAGTCGGCGCCACCAGCGCCTGGATTTCGACCAGCACCGGGCGCGTACCCTCGATGCCTGCGAACACCGCGGTGCCGGGCGAGCCGAGATCGCGCTCGGACAGAAACAGCTCCGACGGGTTTTGCACTTCGCGCAAGCCCAGCCCGGTCATCTCGAACACGCCGATTTCGTCGGTCGGGCCGAAGCGGTTTTTCACCGCGCGCAGGATGCGGAATTGATGCGAGCCTTCGCCCTCGAACGACATCACCGCATCGACCATATGCTCGACCACGCGGGGACCGGCGATCTGCCCGTCCTTGGTGACATGACCGACCAGGATGACGCACGCACCGCTGCGCTTGGCAAAGCGGATCAGCATCTGCGCCGACGCGCGAACCTGCGTCACCGAGCCGGGCGCGGATTCGACGCTGTTGGTCCACATCGTCTGGATCGAGTCGATAACGACGAGGCGCGGTAAGTCGCCCTGCGACAGCGTCGCGATGATATCCTCGACCGAAGTTTCGGAGGCGAGTTCGACCGCGGCATCGGACAGCGCGAGCCGCTCGGCGCGCAGCCGCACCTGCGCCACCGCTTCCTCGCCGGAGATATAGACCGAGCGGTGCTTCAGCCGCGCCATTGCGGCCGCGACCTGAACCAGCAATGTTGACTTGCCGATGCCGGGATCGCCGCCGACCAGGATCACCGAGCCGCGCACAAGTCCGCCGCCGGTGACGCGATCGAATTCGCTCAAGCCCGTCGGAAGCCGCGGCGCATCATCGCTGGCGCCGGATAGCGGCTGCAGTGCGAAGGGGCGTCCGCGCCCGGACAGCTTGGCGCCGGCCTTGCCGACGGGAGCTTCGGCGGATTCCTCCGCGATTGTGTTCCACTCGCCGCAGGACTCGCATTTGCCCTGCCAGCGGCCATAGGCGGCGCCGCAATTCTGGCAGACGAAGGAGAGGACCTTGCGACTCATGGGGCTATCGGTGCGGACAAGGCGGGCGCATGTCAACCGGACAGGACGATCGTGGTGGCCGGGCGGCCGGGGACCGGGAGAACCCGTCAAACAAAGCGATCAACCACGATGGCGATGCGTCTTTCGACCTGTTTCATATTCGGCCTGGTCCGGAGACTGAGCGAGGTGAGGAGAAAAAGGCCGATCGACGCGCCGAACAGCATGTCGGCTGTCGCTTCGATGTCATCGATTGCAATCAGGCCGTGCCGCACCAGCCGCCTGAGGCGGGCCACCACCATTTTCTTCCCGCGCAGCATGCCCTGTTCGTAATAGTGCTTTGCCATCTCCGGGGCGGATCCGGATTCGGAAACCACCAGACGGCTGATATTGATGTGCCGTTCGGACAGGACAAAACGCGCGATCGCCATCAGCGTGGATCGCAGCGCCTCGGCCGGATCGGCATGGTCGTCCACGGATACGGACAACGGAAAGGCGTCACCATCGGCGATCAGCCCCTTGAGCAGCTCTTCCTTGCTGCAGAACACCTCGTACAGGGTCTTTTTCGACATTTCGCACCGTTGCGCGATGTCGGACATGCTGACGGCCGTGTAGCCGGAAGTTGCGAAAAGCTCTTCCGCAGCCTGCATGATGCGCCGCCGTCGCTCGTCGGGCGGCATGACCACAGGGCGGCCTGGTCTGGGAGAGGGCGTGCTCGCGCTGGCCATTTGAAATCCCGGTTGACCTCGTGTATGGAAACCCATTGGTTTTGTAAATAGGTTTCGAATTGCCATGACAGTCTCTGAACGGCCTTCGTCCAGCCTCGTTCTCATTCTGGGGACATTGAGCGCCATCCCGCCTTTGGCAATCGACATGTACCTCCCGGCGCTGCCGGTCATCGCCAGGGATCTCGCTTCTGACGAAGGTGCCGTCCAGTTCAGCCTGATGGCGTTCTTTGCCGGACTGATGCTCGGACAGCTTTTCTACGGACCGTTGGCCGACAGGTACGGCCGCAAGCCGCTGCTGTATTTTGGTTTGACGGTTTTCGTGGTTGCGTCGCTGGGATGCAGCCTCGCCGCCAATGCGCGTGACCTCAGCATCCTTCGATTCGTTCAGGGATTGGGTGGGTCGGTGGGGATGGTCATGGCATTTGCCATTGTCCGCGATCTGTATACCGGACTGAAGGCGAGCCATCTGCTGTCGCTCGTCGTCATGGTGCTCGGCGTCACCCCGATCGTCGCGCCGCTGTTAGGGAGCGCGATCATTGCGATCGGCTCCTGGCAGGCCATCTTTCTTGTGCAGGGCGCACTGGCCGCGATCCTGATGGTGTTTGTGGCGCGCAATCTGCCGGAAACCCGGTCTGTCGCATTGCGCAAGGCGGCCCATCCGGCATCCACCCTCCGGAACTATGCGTCGCTTCTGGTCAACAGGCGCTATATCCCTTTTGTCCTCGTCGTCAGCATCGCGCAGGCCGGCTTCTTTGCCTATCTGTCGGCTTCCGCCCCGATCTTCATCGCAACGTTTGGACTATCGCCCTTTGCATACAGTGTTGCCTTTGCCCTGAATGCGCTGGGCATGATGGCGGGCGCGCGGGCGAGCGCATTCGTGGTGCGAAAATTCCGCGCCGAGCACATCGTTCGCATCGCGCTCGCGGTCTATCTCCTGTCAGCGCTGGTGCTGCTTGCGGCCAGTGTGGCAGGCATTGCATCGCTGGTCCCGTTCGCAGCGATCTTGTTCATCATCATTGCGATGCTTGGATTCGTCATGCCGCTCAGCAGCATGCTGGCTATGGAGTCGGTGGGCGCGATTGCGGGCACCGCCGCGGCGTTCATGGGTGCCTTTCAATTCGGTGCCGGTGCGCTGGCGAGCGCGGCGATGGGCGCGTATTCAGACGGGTCTACGTTACCGCTGGCGGTCTGCATCTTCGTTTGCGCGCTGGTTGCGGCCTCGCTCTCGCAGTTGGCGTTCCCTAAACATTCGGCCGAAACGGGTGTCCGGTGAAGGCCTGACCGCAGTTGCGGCTACCCGCCCTTATAGATCCGCGCGTAGCGTCGCCCGAGTCCGGTCAGCACCTCGTAGCCGATGGTGCCGAGCATTTCGCCCAGTGCATCCACATCGCGGCCGGCGCCGATGACGGTGGCGAAGTCGCCGCGTTTCACGCTGCCGGCCGGCAGGTCGGTAACATCGAGCGCGATCAGGTCCATCGAGATCCGGCCGACGATCGGGCAGGGCTTGCCGCTGACGATCAGCGTGCCACCGGACTTCTGATCGCTGCCGCCCTGCGAACGCAAGAAACCATCGGCGTAACCCATGGTCACGATCGCGATGCGCGAGGGCCGCCGCGCGGTCCAGGTCGCGTCGTAGCCGACGGTGTCACCGAAGGCGATGTCGCGCAGCTTGACGATCCGCACCTTCAACTCGACCACCGGCTTCATCGGGTTCGGCTTGCCGGGCGTCGGGTTGATGCCGTAAAGCGCCGCGCCAGGCCGCACCAGATCGAGATGGGCTGAGCCGCCGAGAAAGATGCCGGAGGAATTCGCGATCGAAGCCGGCACGCCGCGAAACAGCGCGCGCACATTGCGGAATGCGAGCATCTGCTCTTCGTTGCGCTGGCTCTCGACGAATTGCGAAGCCACGAAGTGACTCATGATGAGCTTGAGGCCGTGGTTCTCGGTATTGATGCGCGGCGCAATCGCGGCGGCTTCCTCCACCGAAATGCCGAGCCGGTTCATGCCGGTATCGACATGCAGCGCGAATCCGCCCTCCCAATTGGCGCCGCTCGAAAAGGCATCCCACTCGGCGAGTTCTGCCGAAGAGCCAATCACCGGACGGAGATTATGGTCGGCGAAGACCTGCCCGGTGCCCTGCGGCAGGCCATTGAGGATGTAGATCGCAGCCCGCGGCGCGGCCTTGCGCAGCCGCTTGCCCTCGGACAGATCGGCGACGAAAAAGGTGTGGCAACCCACGACCGCAAGCTGTTTCGCTACGGGCTCGAGCCCGAGCCCGTAGCCGTCGGCCTTGACCACGGCGGCGCATTCGGCCGGCACCGAGGTCGATCGCAGCGTCTTGTAATTCGCCTCGAGCGCCGACAGGTCGACGGTCAGGATGCCCCCAGCCTCGTCGGCGGGCGGTCCTGCGGTGATGACCGGATCGGAAAGATGGGACGCGGGCGTCGGTGACAGCATCGGGTCGTTCTGCCGCAACTTGTGGGGGTAACCGTGTCAATAAGCCAGCACGCCCCCGAAAGCAAAATTATGGCAATCAGTCCCCGATGCGCTCCGGGAGCCGGTCCTCCGGCGCCAGATCGCTGAAGCGGGTGACGCTGCCGTCGAATTGTAATTGCACCGTGCCGGTGGGACCATGGCGCTGCTTGCCGATGATCACCTCGGCCTTGCCGTGCATCATCTGCATTTCGACCATCCACTTGGCGTGTTCGTCGGTACCCGGCCGCGGCTCCTTGTTCTGCAGGTAATATTCCTCGCGATAGACGAACAGCACGACGTCGGCGTCCTGCTCGATCGAACCCGATTCGCGCAGGTCGGAGAGCTGCGGGCGCTTGTCGTCGCGGCTTTCGACCTGACGCGACAATTGCGACAGCGCGATCACGGGAACGCTCAGCTCCTTGGCGAGCGCCTTGAGGCTGGTGGTGATTTCGGTGATTTCCTGCACGCGGTTTTCCTGTCCGCGCTTGCTCGATCCCGACAGCAGCTGAATATAGTCGATCACCAGCATGTCGAGGCCGCGCTGACGCTTCAGCCGCCGCGCGCGCGCCACAAGCTGCGCGATCGACAAGCCACCGGTCTCGTCGACGAAGAATTTCATGTTCTGCAATTCGAGCGAGACGTCGCGGATGACCTCGAAATCCTGCTCGCTGATCCCGCCGCGCCGGATCGTGCTCGATGGAATACCGGTGCGTTCGGCGATAATACGGGTGGCGAGCTGTTCGGCCGACATTTCGAGCGAGAAGAAGCCGACAATGCCGCCATTGACGGTGGTGATATGGCCATCCGGCCGGACCTCGCCCTGCCAGGCCTTGGCGACGTTATAGGCGATGTTGGTCGCGAGCGCGGTCTTGCCCATACCGGGGCGGCCCGCCACGATGATCAGATCGGAATGCTGCAAGCCGCCCATCTTGGCGTCGAGGTCGTGCAGGCCGGTGGCAATGCCGGACAATTTCCCGTCGCGCTGATAGGCCTTCGCCGCCATGTCGACGGCAGTGGTCAGCGCCTGCGAAAACGCCTGGAAGCCGCCTTCGTAGCGGCCGCTTTCGGCGACTTCGTAAAGTCTACGCTCGGATTCTTCGATCTGCTTGGCGGGCTCGAAATCGACCGGCGCGTCATAGGCCTCGTTGACCATGTCTTCGCCGATCACGATCAGCGCGCGGCGCACCGACAGGTCGTAGATCGTGCGCCCGTAATCCTGCGCGTTGATGACCGTGGTCGCTTCGGCGGCGAGACGCGCGAGATACTGGCTGACGGTGAGCCCGCCGATATCGACGTCGCCCGGCAGGAACGTCTTCAGCGTAACCGGGCTTGCGACCTTTCCGGCGCGTACCAGTTGCGACGACAGTTCGTAGATCTTCTGATGGACCGGCTCGTAGAAATGGCGCGCTTCAAGGAAATCCGAGACCCGGTAAAACGCTTCGTTGTTGACCAGGATCGCGCCCAGCAAAGCCTGTTCGGCCTCGAGATTGTGCGGGGCGGTGCGATAGAGCGGTGTCTGATCCGCGGCCAGCCGGCGCGCGGTCGAATCCAAAGGTGCCATCGGTCCAGCAAGGGTTTGTTATCAGTGAGTCTTTTTAGTCGGCCCAAAATTCGGCACGCATCGCAACGAACACACGCTTGTCTACGCAGTTATACGCAGCACCTCCGAGATTGCAGCGAACCCCGACGGGATTGCTGTAGCACCGTGTTTGCGGCGCGTCTGCCGCAATTGCGGATGTCCCCATAACTCACTTGCGGCGCACTTTCGGAATCAAAATGTCTTGACGGGACCGCTGGACTGCGCAGCGGCTTACCACTACTCGCCGGCCATGCGCAGGGGAGGCGGGCTCTTGCGTTCGCGCGTGCGCAGGCGCTCTTCCTCGCGCTCGATATAGCTGCGGGTGATCGGAACCGCGTCGACGCGCTTGCCGAGCTGGATCTGGAACACCGTCAACCCCTGATGGCGGAATGCCATCTCGGATGCGGCCAGGTAGAATTCCCACATCCTGACGAAGCGGTCGTCGTAGAGCCGCCGTGCTTCCTCGGCGCGGGCCATGAATCGCTCCCGCCAGTGCTTCAAGGTTTCGGCGTAGTGCAGGCGCAGGATTTCAACGTCGCTCACGATCAGCCCGGCGCGTTCGATTGCGGGCAGCACCTCCGACAAAGCGGGGATATAGCCGCCGGGAAAGATATACTTGTCGATCCAGGGATTGGTCACGTTCGGACCCTCTGAGCGGCCGATCGAGTGCAGCACCATGATTCCTTCATCCGACAGGAGCTTCGCGCACTGATTGAAGAAGGTGCGATAATGTCCGATGCCGACATGCTCGAACATGCCGACCGAAACGATCCTGTCGAAGCGCTCGGTTAGATCGCGATAATCCTGCAGGCGGAATTCCACCGAATCCGACAGTCGCGCTTCGGCGGCACGGCCCTGCGCCAGCTTGAGCTGTTCCTGCGACAAGGTCACCCCGGTGACTCTGGCGCCGCAATGTTCCGCCAGATAGAGACCGAGCCCGCCCCAGCCGGATCCGATATCGAGGACGCGCTGACCGTCTTCGATCAAAAGCTTGGCTGCGAGGTGCCGCTTCTTGGCGAGTTGCGCATCGTCGAGCGGCTGATCGGGGCTCTCGAAATAGGCGCAGCTGTATTGACGGTCGGCGTCGAGGAACAGCGAGTAAAGCCGGGCGTCGAGGTCATAGTGATGCGCGACGTTCTGTCTTGCGCGTCTGCGATTGTTGAACTGATTCAGCCGCCGGCGGCTGTAGCGCAACGCGGCCTGCGGGCGCACGAAATAGGGTGCGGCATCGTGCGGCGTCTGCGACATGAGAAGGGAGAGCAGGTCGGCAATGGTGCCGGCTTCCAGCGCGAAGCTGCCGTCCATATAGGACTCGCCCAGCCGCAGTTCCGGGTCGAGAAAGATTTTGGTAACGGCGCGGGGGCTTGCAAAACGCAAGGCGACCGGGTTCCCCGAACCGTCCCCGAATTGCAGCGGTTTTCCGTCGCGGATCGACAAACGCAGGTTGCCGGTGCGCAGGAACCGTGTCAGAGCAACTTGAAGCAACCGTTCCACCGGCCGCCTCCATTCAGTTGGTAAAGCCGTCCTTCCGACCGGCTATCACCCCAAAAAGCCTGACGATTAGACCAAAGTCTGGCCGCTCCGGCAATGCGGTGATAACTGTTCGCTACGTAGGTCGTCCGCTTCGAAAATGGGCCACATTCACCTATTAAGCGCCCGGTATTCCCTGTTCGGGTTCAGTCTGCGCGTGGGTGGCATGGCTGAATGTGCGGCCGGCGGCGGCGGGAGCATGATGTTGCGACAGAGGGGCTGGCTGATAGGATTTGCTGCGCTGCTGGTGGTGTCCGTGGCGCCCGACGCCGTCGCTCAGCAGCGCGGAGCGCCACCCCGTCCTGCCGCCCAGGCCCCGGCGCTGCCGCCTACCGGTCATCAGACCGAGCCCGTCGATCTGAACGAAGGCAAATCGCCGGCCGAATTGTTCAATGCCGGCTGCGCGGTGTGCCACCAAAGTGCAGTCGGACTTGCAAAGGGGCAGCGGGAACGCGAACTCGCCAATTTCCTGCGTCAGCACTACACGTCCAGCATGCAGCATGCCGTCGCGCTCTCAAACTTCCTTGTGGCACGGGGTGGGCCTGCTGCAGCGCCATCCCGGCCGGCCACGGTGGAGCGGCCCCCGGCGTCGATCGGCCGGCGGCCGCCGGATGACGACCGCAAGCCCCAGGATACGGCCCGCACGCCCGAGCGTGAGCCCGCGAGCAAGCGCAAACCACCTATTGCTGCCGCCCGTACGCCGCCACCTGTGGCGCAGGCTCCCGCAGCTGCCGCCTCGGCCGAACCGGCCGTCGAGGCCGCTGCCGATGCCAGCAGCCCGGCCAGTTCAGCACCGGTCGAGGAAAAACCGGCCGCGCCCGAAATCCCGCTCTGAGCATCGTCATGCCCGGCAATTGCCGGGCATGATTCTTTCGAGACGGAGACTCAGGCTTTCTCGCTGGCTTCCGTTTCCGCGTCCTCGTCGGAGTCGTCTTCGGCGTCGAGTGCTTCCGGATCGAAGAAGGCTTGCGCCGCAACCGCCGCCTGCTCGCGCTCGACCTCGGCATCCTCACGCCGCACCGTGACATCCTCGCCGCGCTTGATCCGCTCGGCTTCCTCCGGGTTGCGCGCCACGATGATCCCGACCTTGACCTCGACTTCGGGGTGCAGGGCGATCTCGACCTTGTGCTGGCCGATCATCTTGATCGGCGCATTGAGCGCGACCTGGCTGCGTGCGACCGAAAAGCCGCCTTCGGTGACGAGATCGGCGACGTCGCGTGCCGACACCGAGCCATAGAGCTGACCGCCTTCGGAAGCCTGGCGGATCGCGGTGAAGGTCTGGCCGTTCAGTTTGTCGGCGATCTTCTGGGCCTCGCCGCGGTTTTCCAGATTCTGGGTCTCAAGCTCCTTGCGCATGCCTTCGAAGCGTTCCTTGTTGGCCTTGGTGGCGCGCAGCGCCTTGCCCTTGGGCAACAGAAAATTGCGGGCGAAGCCGTCCTTCACGCGTACCGTCTCGCCCATCTGGCCAAGCTTTGCGACGCGTTCGAGCAGGATTACTTCCATGTCAGTCACTCCTTCAAGGGTGTTTGATTGTTACTCAGATGACGGCCGGGGGCGTCCCGCTGGGGGCCGACTTCCGGAAATCGAAGATGGAATCGGCGACGCCGAAGATTGCGAGCAGCACGCTGGCCGGCCAGAAAACCATAAGGATCAGGTAGATTGCGGACAGGATAAAGACGCGGTCGCCGAGCGATCGCGTGACGTCGTGCAGGATGGCAAGGCCCATCAGGGCGTAGGCGATGATCAGGGCGCCGGAGACGATGCCGCCGATCATGCCGATCGTGCCCGGCATGAACCAGACAAACAGTGCGATCGCAAATGCGGTGGGGGTGTGTTTCGGGAAACGCAGCGCGGGCAAGTTGGGCCATGGCCGTTTCAGGCGGCCGGACACCATGGCGACACGGCCTGCGATGTAGAGGTTGAGCGCATAGGCCATGGTGATCATGGCCGCGGAGAGCGGCGGCACGAAGCTCATGATCAATTCGCCCGCGCGCTTGACGTCGATTTTGGTGAAATCGGGCGCGGCGCTTCCGTATTCCTTTGCCATGCGATCGAGCGTGAGCTTGAGCGCGGCCTCGAATTGCTGCTCGTCGATACGGACATTCCACATCACGATCGCAACGATCACGGACGCGATGACGATGCACCAGATGACGAGCCGGCCCGGCGGGTACCATTCCACGCTGCCGTCGTCGTTGCCACGCGCGAGCAGCACGAGATAGCCGAGCCACCAGCCAGGAAGACCCGCACCGACCAAGTAGATCGGAATCCAGAGCGGTTCGCCGAAGGCCAAAGCTAGTGCCGCTGCGGCCGCGACCACAGCCACCAGCGCGGTCCAGTGCGACCAGCCAAGCGCGGCAATCATGACCGGCAGCGGCGCGAGCAGCACCAGCATGAGCGACAGCGGCGAGCGCGAAGCCATGGTCGCCATCAGCAAGGCTGACGCCGCACCCGCTCCAAGACCAATCAAGGCTGTCGGTACCATCACGAGCTGTCCCGCCTGTTCAGCGGTTAGAGGCAAGCCGCGCCAACCGCGCCGGCCCCAACCATCAGCGTCCGGAATGGTCCGGATGCCTCGTTGTCGTTGTCATTCCGGGGCACCCGCGAAGTGGATGAGCCCGGAAATCCATACCCTGTCGTTAGTATGAATTCCGGGTCCGGCCCTGCGGGCCGTCCCGGAATGGTAGCGTTCTTACTTGATCACGTAAGGCAGCAAGCCAAGGAAACGGGCGCGCTTGATCGCCTGTGCGAGTTCGCGCTGCTTCTTGGCCGACACTGCGGTGATGCGGCTCGGCACGATCTTGCCGCGCTCGGAGACGTAACGCTGCAGCAGCTTCACGTCCTTGTAGTCGATCTTCGGCGCGTTGGCGCCGGTGAACGGGCAGGTCTTGCGCCGCCGGAAGAAGGGACGGCGTCCGCCGCCGGAGTTTTGCGTCGACATGATTATTGCTCCGTCGCGGCGGCAGGTGTTTCGCTGGCGTCACGCGGGGCGCGATCCTCGCGGTCACGACGCGGGCCACGGTCGCGATCGCCGAAGCGTCCGCCGCCACCGCCGCCGAAGCCGCCACCAAAGCCACCGCCGAAGCCGCGGCCGTCGCGATCACGATCGTCGCGCTCGACCTTGCGCATCATCGCCGACGGGCCTTCCTCATGCTCGTCGACACGGATGGTGATATAGCGCAGCACCTCTTCGGACAGGCGCTCCTGCCGCTCGATCTCGTTGATCGCGGCCGGCGGCGCTTCAAGATTCATCAGCGTGAAATGAGCCTTGCGGTTCTTGTTCATACGATAGGAGAGGGACTTCACGCCCCAATATTCGGTCTTGGCGACCTTACCACCGGCTTCTTCGACGATCGCCTTGAACTGGTTGGTGAGGTCGTCGACCTGCTGGCTGCTCGCGTCCTGACGCGCGAGAAATACGTGCTCGTATAACGGCATCATGCCTTCCTTCTGTTGGCGCTGTCCGGCGCAAAGCCCAAACGAGACTTCGAAAAGGTGCAGAACCTTGAAAGGCCGACCTTCGGAAAGCTCGATGCTCTGGTTGGCGGGGACACGGGACGACGGACCGACTGGTCCTGCCACAGGATCCCCGAAGGCATATCGCGGCCGTCCGTTCAGCCCCCGGCCGGGACGAGCGGAAGCGGGGGTTATAGGGGTTTTGGGCCCGATGGCAAGGTGGATGTGCCTCTGCCACCCTTGACTTGAGGGGCATCGCATTGTCTTTCGGCCCGGATTTCGAGCGGGCAGGGCTCGCAGAGGGGCTTTGAGTGGCGGCGGCATTCGTATTTCCAGGACAAGGCAGCCAAGCCGTTGGCATGGGCAAGGGGCTCGCCGATGCGTTTCCGGCGGCGCGCGCCGTGTTCGACGAGGTCGATGCCGCGCTGGGCGAAAAGCTGTCGGCGATCATCTGGGAGGGGCCGGCTGACCGCCTGACGCTCACGGAGAATGCGCAGCCCGCGCTGATGGCGGTATCGCTTGCGGCCATGCGGGTGCTTCAGACCGAGGCGGGGGTCGATCTGCGGCGCGATGCCACATTCGTAGCCGGACACTCGCTTGGCGAATATTCCGCGCTCGCGGCCGCCGGCGCCTTCACCATCGGCGATGCGGCGCGTCTTCTGCGGATCCGCGGCAACGCCATGCAGAAGGCGGTTCCGGTCGGTGAGGGCGCGATGGCCGCACTGCTCGGCCTGTCCTTCGAGGACGCGGCCGCGGCCGCAGCGGAAGCCGCCCAAGGCCAGGTCTGCCAGGCAGCCAATGACAATGGCGGCGGCCAGGTGGTGGTGTCCGGCAACAGGGCCGCGGTCGAGCGTGCGGTCGAGATCGCCAAAGGCAAGGGCGCGAAACGCGCGATGTTGCTTCCGGTCTCGGCGCCCTTCCATTGTGCGCTGATGCAGCCGGCCGCGGACGCCATGGCCGAGGCGCTGGGCAAGATCGACGTGAAGAAGCCTGTCGTGCCGGTGGTCGCCAATGTGCTGGCACAGCCGATCGACGAGCCGGCCGAGATCGTGCGGCGGCTGGTCGAGCAGGTGACCGGGACGGTGCGCTGGCGCGAATGCGTGGAGACGATGGCCGGTGCCGGCGTCACGCAATTCTACGAAGTCGGCGCCGGGAAGGTGCTGACCGGGCTGCTGAAGCGGATCGCTTCGGGGGCGACCGGTTCCGCCATCGGGACCCCGGATGACGTGGCGGCGTTCAAGGCTGCGCATCGGGGATGACCCCGAAAAGTGAGCACCGGTTTTCGGATCGGATCATGCGTCAAACAAAGATAAGAGGCTCAAGATGTTCGACCTGACCGGGAAGACCGCATTGGTGACTGGGGCGACCGGTGGCATCGGCGGCGCGGTCGCGCGCGCGCTGCACAAGCAGGGCGCGACGGTTGCCATTTCAGGCACGCGCAAGGAGGTCCTCGATCAACTGGCGACCGACCTGAAGGAACGCGTGCATGTGCTGCCCTGCGATCTCTCCGACAAGGATCAGGTGGAGGGGCTGGTGCCGCAGGCCGAAGAGGCAATGGGCAAGCTCGATATCCTGGTCGCCAATGCCGGCATCACCCGCGACAACCTTTTCGTTCAGTTGCGCGACGAAGACTGGGACACCGTCATCAACGTCAATCTGACCGCGACATTTCGGCTGTCGCGTGCCGCGATCAAGACCATGATGCGCCGCCGTTTCGGACGCATCGTTGGGATCACCTCGGTCGTGGGCGTCACCGGCAATCCGGGCCAGGGCAATTACACCGCCGCCAAAGCCGGCATGATCGGCATGATGAAGTCGATCGGCAAGGAATATGCGAAGCGCGGCGTCACCGCCAATTGCGTGGCACCCGGCTTTATAGCCACTCCGATGACCGACAAGCTGAACGAAAAGCAGCGCGAGGCGATCCTGCAAATGGTGCCGTCTGGGCGGCTCGGGACAGCGGACGATGTTGCGGCTGCGGTGGTTTATCTTTCCTCCGACGAGGCGTCCTATGTCACCGGCCAGACGCTGCACGTGAATGGCGGCATGGCCATGATCTAAGTGACGATACTCACAGGGTTTTCACCGGTGCCCGGGCCTGCTGGCCTTGGCATTTGAAGTATGGTAGCCCGTTTGGGCCGGGCTTGGGGGCAGCGTCCGGGTGTGGGCTTGACGCAAAGTCTGCGACCCAATACAGCCGCCGTCATCTTGGTTTAGGGAACGGCCATGGGGGGCCTCGCGCTTGAGATGATCAAGCCGCTTGAACCGGTCAAGTGGTCGTGCAACGACAACTTCGATCGCGCCGCCGATTGAGCCCATCATTGGAAGCAGAGGTTCGAACAGATGAGTGACATCTCCGAGCGAGTGAAGAAGATCGTGGTGGAGCACCTCGGCGTCGAGCCTGACAAGGTCACCGAGCAGGCCAGCTTCATCGACGATCTCGGGGCCGACTCCCTCGACACGGTCGAACTGGTGATGGCGTTCGAAGAGGAATTCGGCTGCGAAATTCCCGACGACGCCGCCGAGACGATCCTCACCGTCGGCGACGCGGTGAAGTTCCTCGAGAAGAACGCCAAGAGCTGATCGCGGTCCGTCCGAATGTCCCGGCGTCGCTGTCCGTTAAGGACCGACGCCGATGCGGCCGAAGTCTCACGAAGCCGGGGCGGGGCAAAGCGGACGCGGCAGGAGCCGGATCATGAGGCGTGTCGTTGTCACAGGTATGGGAATGGTGACGCCGCTTGGCTGCGGCGTCGAAATCTCGTGGCAACGCATCCTCGAAGGCCGCAGCGGCGCTCGCCAGATCGACACCTTCGAAACGTCGGACCTTCCGTGCAAGATCGCTTGCATGGTCCCGCGCGGCGATGGCTCCGACGGCACCTTCAATCCCGATCAGTGGATGGAGCCGAAAGAGCAGCGCAAGGTCGACCCGTTCATCATGTACGCGCTGAGCGCCGCACGGCAGGCGCTCGATGACGCGGGCTGGAAGCCGTCAACGCCGGACGAACAATTCGCGACCGGCGTGATGATCGGCTCGGGCATCGGCGGCGTCGGCGGCATTGCCGAGGGCGCGATCCTGGTCAAGGAACGCGGCCCGCGCAAGCTGTCGCCCTTCTTCATTCCCGGCCGCATCATCAATCTTGCATCCGGCTATGTGTCGATCGAGTTTGGACTGAAGGGGCCGAATTCAGCGGTGGTCACGGCGTGTTCGACCGGCTCGCATGCGATCGGCGATGCAGGACGCATGATCGCGCTGGGCGATGCCGATGTGATGGTCGCCGGCGGCGCGGAATCGCCGGTGGATCGGCTGTCGCTCGCGGGCTTTGCCGCCTGCCGGGCGCTATCGACATCCTTCAACGAGACGCCCATGCGGGCCTCGCGTCCCTATGACAGGGATCGCGACGGTTTTGTCATGGGCGAGGGGGCGGGCGCGCTCGTGCTCGAGGAATACGAGCATGCCAAACGCCGCGGCGCCCGGATCTATGCGGAGCTGATCGGTTACGGGATGTCGGGCGATGCCTATCACATCACCGCGCCGTCCCCGGATGGCGAGGGCGCATTCCGCTGCATGAGCGCGGCGATCAAGCGCGCCGGCATATCGCCGGGCGACATCGACTACATCAACGCGCATGGAACCTCGACCATGGCGGATGGAATCGAGTTGGCCGCGGTCGAGCGGGTTGTCGGCAATGCCGGGGCCAAGATATCGATGTCGTCCACCAAGTCGTCGATCGGCCATTTGCTCGGGGCCGCCGGTGCGGTCGAGGCGATCTTCTCGATTCTGGCGATACGCGATCAGATCGCGCCGCCCACGATCAATCTGGACAATCCGGCGGTCGAAACTCCGATTGATCTCGTTCCGCATCAGCCGCGCAAGCGCGACATCAAGGTTGCGTTGTCCAATTCCTTCGGCTTTGGCGGCACCAATGCATCGCTGGTGATGCGCGCGGTCGATTGAGCGGACGGGTTGCGGGCATTTCAGTTTTGATCGGTTGAAAAGCGGACAGGCGCTTCGCGCCCAGCAATGCGTTGCTGCGGATCGTGCGGCAGCTCGCCGCCTTCATAATTCGCTGCGGTTTCCCACTATGGGCAGCCTCTTTCACGTGCCACAGCAACGCCATAACGCAGATGTACCGATTCGCTGATAAGCCATGGAAATGCATCTCCCGTGTCTGGACACCCGCCGCTGCCGCCGAATATTGATAAGTCGCTGACTGGCTCGGGCGGAGCAGGATCTGTCCTGGGCGGCGGTTGCAGGGTTCCAGACGGCCTTCGCCGGTCCCGATAGACTTCGTTGCACGCCCCTCGCCACAATTCCGGACGCCGACCGCGATGGATGAGAACAGGACGACCCCGCGTTCAGCCCGCGCCGCGCTCGAGCCGGAGCGGCTTGTGACACCCAAACTGCGCTCGCGCCGCGCGCGTCATCCGATCGTCATCGTGGGCAACGCGATCTTCACGTTCGTGCTGTTGCTCGCGGTGGTGTTCGGAGCTTTGGCCTATTGGGGCAACCAGCGGTTCCAGGAGCAGGGGCCGCTTGCCGAGGACAAGCTCGTTAACATCCCGCGCGGCGCCGGGATTCGCGACATCGGAGAGATTCTGGCCCGCGAAGGCGTGATCCGCGATCCGTGGATATTCATCGCCGGCGCCGCGGCGATGAAGGCGCGTGGCGCGGATCTTAAGTTTGGCGAATACCAGTTTTCAAAGGGTGCAAGCCCGCGCGACGTCGCCGAGACCATGGTTGAAGGCAAGGTGGTGCAGCATCAATTCACCGTCGCCGAAGGTCTGACCTCGGAACAGATCGTTGCGCGTCTTCTGGAGAACGACAAGCTGATCGGCAACGTCCGCGAGGTGCCGCGTGAAGGTTCGCTGCTGCCAGACGGTTATCGCTTCACGCGCGGCACCGCGCGCGACGATATCATCAAGCGTATGCAGGCAGCCCAGGCGCGCGTGCTCAAAGAGGCCTGGGACCGGCGAGCGTCCGATCTGCCGGTCGCGAGTCCTGAACAGCTGCTTGTGCTTGCCTCGATCATCGAGAAGGAAACCGGTAAGGCGGATGAGCGCACGCGCGTGGCGGCGGTTTTCGTCAACCGTCTGAAGAGCAAGATGAAACTGCAGTCCGATCCGACCATCATCTACGGCCTGGTCGGCGGCAAGGGCGCGTTGGGCCGCGGCATTCTCAAGAGCGAGATTACCCAGCCGACGCCCTACAACACCTATGTGATCGAGGGGCTTCCGCCGGGGCCGATCGCCAATCCGGGCCGCGCCTCGATCGAGGCTGCCGCCAACCCGGCGCGGACGCGGGAATTATTCTTCGTCGCCGACGGCACCGGCGGGCATGCTTTTTCGGAGACCTACGACCAGCACCAGAAACATGTCGCGAAGTTACGCGGCATCGAGAGGGACGCGCGGGAGGCCGCCGAGGCCGCTGCGAATCCTGCCGCGCAAAGTCCGGCACCGACAACGGCGCCGGCCGCCCCGCAGCGTCCGGCACAGGCTGTCCGCCCTGCCGGAGCGGCGCCGGCGCAACGTCCGGCGGCCGCCCCGCAACCGGCGCGGCCGGCTCCCGCCGCGCAGCCAGCGCCACGAAATCCCCAGCAAGGGGCCGCGCAGCGCGGTCAGGCGGCGCCTGTCCCCAACGCGGCGCGGACGCAATAGCGCAGCTACGCCTGGCCTTGTAAGGTCTGGCCACCCGATTCCTCTACTCAAGAGTTCCGATGACGTTGTCGAGCATGACCGGATTTGCCCGCAGCCATGGCGCGAGCGGGAGCTACGCATGGTCGTGGGAAATCAAGTCGGTCAACGCCAAAGGACTGGAACTGCGTCTGCGGCTGCCGCCGGGTTTCGACGCCGTGGAGATCCCGGTTCGCACGCGTGGGGCGGAAACGCTGTCGCGCGGTAATGTCTACGCGACGCTCACCGTGAACCGGGAGGGCGTTGTCCCGGTGGTCCGCATCAACGAACCGGTGCTCAATGCGATCATCAACGCCGTCGGCAATCTGTCCGGCAAGGTCGATGCCGAGAAGCCGCGGATCGACGGCCTGCTCGGTCTGAGGGGCGTGATCGACGTCGCCGACGCGGAGGAATCCGAGGAGGAGAAGGCTGCGGCCGAGGACGCGATCGTCAAGGGTTTCGTGCAGGCGCTGAAGGGGCTTACCGAGATGCGCATGCATGAGGGCGAAGCGATCGGGCGGGTCCTGTCGGCGCGGCTTGACGAGATGGCTGCACTCTCGGCGCGTGCGGAGGCGGCGCCTGGCCGCCAGCCCGAGGCGGTGAAGAAGAAGCTGGCCGATCAGATTGCTGTGCTGCTCGACGCATCGAGCCGCTTCGACCCGGACCGACTGCACCAGGAGGCGGTTCTGCTCGCCGGCAAAGCCGATATCCGCGAGGAGCTCGACCGGCTTGCCGCCCATATCGCACAGGCGCGCAAGCTGATGGCCGGAGGCGGGGCGATCGGCCGCCGGCTCGATTTCCTGTCCCAGGAACTCAACCGCGAAACCAATACGCTGTGCGCGAAATCGAACGACGTGGAACTGACCAATATCGGCCTCGAACTGAAGAGCGTGGTCGAGCAGTTCCGCGAACAGGTCCAGAATCTCGAATGAGCGAGAACATCGAGATTGCCCGCCGCGGCATCATGCTGATCGTGTCCTCCCCATCGGGAGCGGGCAAAACAACGCTGACGCGCAACCTGCTCGACCAGGAAGAGAATGTCAGTCTTTCAATCTCGGTCACGACGCGGGCGCGGCGGTCGAGCGAAATCGACGGTATCCATTACAAATTCCTGACGCGCCGCCAGTTCGAACTGATGCGGGACGGCGGCGAATTGCTGGAATGGGCGGAGGTTCACGACAATTTCTACGGCACGCCGCGCGAGCCGGTGGAGACGGCACTCGCGGAAGGCCGCGACGTACTGTTCGACATCGACTGGCAGGGAACGCAGCAGCTCTACGAGACGATGCGTGCCGATGTGGTCAGCGTTTTCGTTCTGCCGCCGACCGCCGAAGAACTGAAACTCAGGCTGGAGCGGCGTGCGGAAGACAATCCCGATATTATCTCGCGGCGGCTGAAGAATGCGGCAGAGGAAATTCCGCATTGGGAAGAATACGATTACGTTCTCGTCAATCGCGATCTGGATAAGAGTTTCATGCGACTGCGCGGTATCCTCACCGCCGAGCGGCTGAAGCGCGTGCACCGGGACGATATTGCGGGCTTTGTCGATACGCTTTTGTCGGATCTGAAAGCCCTGACGCCCTAAGAATCAAGTCCGCGCCGAATAGGCGCGCGCCAGCCGTACAAAGCCCTCGATTGGGATATCCTCGGCGCGATCCGTCGGCGCGATGTCCGCTGCCTCCAGCAGCGGCAGTGGATCGGGGATCAGCGATTTCAGACTCTGACGCAGCATCTTGCGCCGCTGCCCAAAGGCCGCTTCGGCCACGCGCCGCAGTGCGATCCGATCGCAGGGATCGGGGGCGCCGCGCGGGATCAGCTCGACCACCGACGACGTAACCTTCGGCGGCGGCACGAAGGCGGACGGCGCGATGTCGAACAGGATTTTCGGCTGTGTCCGCCATTGTGCGAGCACCGACAGGCGGCCATAGGCCTTGGTATTTGGTGCGGCGACGATCCGCTCCGCCACTTCGCGCTGGAACATCAGAACCAGGCGATCGAAGAAGGGCGGCCAAACGTCGCTTTCAAGCCAGCCGGTCAGAAGCACAGTGGCGATGTTGTAGGGAAGGTTGGCGACGATCCGGACCGGGCCGTCGCCAAGATAGGGACGCGGGTCGAACGCCAGCGCATCGGCCTCTATCGCGGCAATCCGGTCCGGGTAATGCGCGGCAATCTCCTGCAGCGCGCCGATTGCCCGGGCGTCACGCTCCACCGCAATGACACGGGCCGCGCCTTGGTCCAGAAGGGCGCGTGTCAGCCCGCCCGGTCCGGGACCGATTTCAATGACGGTTACGCCTGCAAGCGGACCCGCCGCGCGCGCGATCCGGCCGGTGAGGTTGAGGTCGAGCAGGAAATTCTGGCCGAGCGATTTCTTGGCGATCAGATCGTATTTGCGGATGACGTCACGAAGCGGCGGCAGGCCGTCTGTTGCGACCATTATGCGGCCGTAAGCGATGCGGGCTGGCGTGCCGCAAGTCGGGCTGCGAGTTTGAGCGAAGCCATCAGGCTTTCAGGATTGGCGCGTCCTGTTCCGGCAATGTCGAACGCGGTGCCGTGGTCGGGCGAGGTGCGGACGAAGGGCAGTCCAAGTGTAACATTTACCGCCTCATCGAAGGCCAGCGTCTTGATCGCGACCAGCGCTTGGTCGTGGTACATGCACAACGCGGTGTCATAGCTGCGGCGCGCCGCTGCATGGAACAGCGTGTCGGCCGGCAGCGGGCCGCGTGCATCAATCCCCAGTTTTACAAGCCGCTCGATCGCCGGCCGGATGATCCGGATTTCCTCGTCGCCGATCAACCCGTCCTCGCCGGCATGCGGATTGAGGCCGGCAATCGCAAGACGCGGCGTCCGGATGCCGAAGCGATCCGTCAGATCCTGCGCCACGATCCGGCCGGTTTCGACGATCAGGTCGGCCGTCAACAGATCGGGAACCGCGCGCAACGGAACATGAATAGTCACCGGCACCACCGCGAGTTCGCGGCACCAGAGCATCATGACCGGGGTTGCGACGACGCCCATCATGTCGTTGGCGAGCCGCGCCAGATACTCGGTGTGACCGGGATCGGGAAATCCCGCCCTGTAAAGCACCGCTTTCGCGATCGGATTGGTCACAATGGCCGAGGCGCGCCCGTCGATGACATCACGCACGGCACGTCGTATCGAGGCGAGCGAGACACTCGCGCTGGTTTCGTCTGGATGGCCGGCGCCGGCAGTGGCGCGCTCCTCGAGCGGAGCCACGGGCAGGGCGGTGTCGAAACGAGCCGGGGCCTGTTCCGGAGTCACGGCTTCCAACGGAACCGCGAGGCCAATCTGTTCCGCCCTCGCTGCGACATGACGAGGGTCGGCAATCAGGTAGAAGGCCGGGAGATTGTGTTCGCGCCGCAGGGTCCAGGCGGCGAGCGCGATGTCGCAGCCGATGCCGGCCGGCTCGCCGATGGTCAGCGCGAGCGCGGGCATCTCAGTCTTGCTTGTATTCGATCATGGCCTGCGATCGCAATTCTTTCAGATAGCTCTCGGCCCGGGACTGGAATCGGCGCTGGAAGATTTCATCGCGGACCTTCCGTTTGGTTGGAGAGTCCGAGTTGGTTTCCTTCTTCTGGCACAGAGCGAAAACCTCGACACCGCCTTCGGTGATCTCGGGCGGGGTCACTTTGCCGACCTCGACTTTGGCGAGGACCTCGCGCAGGGCCGGGCTCAGATCCGCGGAGTTGCGGCGGATCGGTGCCCGCACCACGACCTCGCGCAGCGCGCGCGCGAAAGGCAGCCCGGTATTGCAGGACTGGAAGCGCTGACGCAGCGCGTCAGCTTCGCGCCTCCGTGCTTCTACGACGTTGGCGGGCGAACCGCGCGGGACCACGAAGGTGATCGGATGCAGCGTATACTCGACGCCGGATTCCTTCTGGTCGCTTCTCATCTCCGCCTCGAAAATATCCTTCTCTGAAGGATCGAGCGACTTTCCGAACCTGCCGCGCACCATCTGGTTCCAGGTCATGTCGGCCTTCAGCCGGGCCTTGAGCGTATTCGGATTGACGCCGCGGCCTTCGAGCATCTTGCTGAACTGATCGGCGGTGGTTCCGGCATTACGTGCGATTCCGGCATAAGCGGTGTCCACCTCGGCCTGACTCATCTCGAAATTGAAGCGCTTGGCCGCCAAGATCTTGATCCGGTCGTCGATCAGTTCGTCGATGACCTCTTTGCGGGATTTGGGCTTGCCGCCGAGACCGATCAGCCGGCTTCGTTGTTCGATATCGTAAGCCGTGATCGGCTGGCCCGTGACATAGAGGACAATCTGCGCCTGTGCGGGCGACAGAAACATGATCGTGAGGGCTGTTGCCGCCAGCGCACCAAGAAACGCACGCACTGCCACCGGTCTTGCTGGTCTGTTCTGCATTATCGATCGTCCAGATTAAGCGCGGCGCGCACCGTCGCGCCCCAGCCAATGTCCCGAATCCAGAGACCGCTTCAATTCGCGGTCTGTTCGTGAGCGGGCTCCCGAACCACGAACTTACAGCCCGCCGATGCCCGACACGCCGGTCGATCCCGAGGTGGTTCCAAGGGTTCGCAGGCTCAGTTGCAACATCAGCTTGTGGTCCTTCGTCGGATTGCCGCTGTATGTGTAACTCGTGATGTAATTCAGGGCCAAGATAAGGCAATCGTCGATATAACCCAGCCCAAGGCGGGTCTGGTCGAACTTGTCGGCGTCGATGTCGTAGCGGGCAGCCGCCAGCACCGCCCAATTCTGATTCACCTTATAGGACACTCCGCCGAGGATGCCCTCGCGCCGCGACAGGAACCCGAGTTCCGGCTGCTTGTCGTAATTTCCATACAGCGCCTGGAGCGACAGCCGGTCGAAATTGGCGCGCCCCTCGAGCTCGAAGCGGCGCATTTCGAAATTCTGCTCGTCGAAGCGGTACCGCGTTGTGAACGTGAAGATGCGGTCGGGCTGGTAGGCGAGGCGTGCCACATAATCTGACCGGCGGGTGTCGAGGCCGCTGTTCAGTCCGGTATTGGTCGCATCGCCGGCCGCGAAGGAATTGGTGCCGAACAGCTGATACGATTGGCCGAACAGGATATTCACATAGCCACCCTGATTGAATTGGGTGGTGGTTTGGACGCCGTAATTGACGCGGCCGCCGCCTTCGACGCGGTCCCAACCCGAAAACTTGTCGACCCGAAACAGGTTGCCGTCGTCGAACACGAAGCTCTGGGCATCCTCGTTCGGAAGCTTTCCGATGTTGGTTTCGTTCGGACGCGCGATGACCTGGGCCATCGGCTCGACGATCGTCGTGCCCCAGGGTTGTACGTTTATGAGCGGATAGCGGTATTCCAGACCCGCAACAGGCATGCCGCGAAAACGAGCGGAGTCGCTGGTCTGGATGAAGTTGGAAACACCCGGCTCGTTCTCAAGGTTGACCGACGCCAGATCGGCGCGCAGCGAGAAGAATGGCGTGAATACCTGGCCAAATGGGTCGGTGATCGTCCTTTTCCAGTTCGCCTCTCCGGAGAAACGTGAATAGGAACCGGGCGCTCCACGCAACAGGCAGTTGTTGGTGTTCTTCACGGCGGGGTCCGCCGAGTTGAAACCGCAATAGCCCAATTCCGAAGCCTTCGGATTGATCGGATCAAAATCCGCGGTGTCGCGCGACAGGCTCGTCAAGTTGAACCGGAAGCCGAGTTCGCCGCCGAGCACCGGCTGGCCGACGATGTAGCTGTAATCGATCACCGGGTGGACGACCGGCAATTCCTTCTGCTGGTCGAATTCCGAGAAACCGTAATAGTGGATGGTGCGCGCATCGAAATAGGCGCGGTTTCCGCGACCGACCAGGTAAAGTTGCGACACGCCTTCCATCTTGGTGTTCTGGAATGGATTGCGCGCGTCATTGGTAAAGGTCTGGACCTTATAATCCTGGTAGAAAGTCTTGTCCGAGATCAGGAGCGCATCCCAGCCCCAGACCCAGCGCCTGTTGAGCCCGAACTGGCCGTTCGACTCGATCGCACCGCGCCAGTCGCGATAGCCGGGCGTCGGTTCGCCATTGGTGTGAATGAACTCGTCTTTATCGAATTGCCTGATTCCGGCTGCGCGGATCGCATAGGCGCCGTTCATCAGCCGATGGCGGAATTCGGCCTGCATGAACGGACCCTGCTTGGTCGACACGCTTGGGGTTAGTGTCAGGTCGTAGTTCGGTGCCATCGCCCAGAAATATGGGGCCTCCATCACGAAGCCGAGCTTGGTCGTGGTGGAAAACACCGGCATGAGCCAGCCGCTCTTGCGCTTCACGGTCGGGTCGGGAGTCGAGAAATAGGGGAAATAGGCGATCGGCGTTCCGAGCAGTTCGAACGAGCCTTGCTCGAAATGGATCATTTTCTCCTGTTCGTCATGGATGATGCGCGCGCCCTTGACCTGCCAGAGCGGCGGCTTGCGCGGGTCGGTCTTGCAGGCCTCGCACGCGGTATAGACGCCGCTCTGCAGAACCGAGTAGCGGCCTTCGCTGCGGTCGACGCGCGCGGCGGCAAATCGTGTCTGGTCGGGCGTTTCCACCCGAAGCGAATCAACAAAGCCATCGCGGTAGTCGTCGTTCAGTTCGAGGATTTCGCCATAGGTGATGTTACCGCCCGGTTCGGTGAGCCGCACATTGCCTTCCGCCCGCAGCCGTTTGGTTCTCTGATTATAGATCACCCTGTCGGCTTCGACGGTCGATCCACCGTAGTAGATCTGCACGTTGCCGACGGCGTTCACCCGCTCATTAACATGATCGTACTGGACCTCGGTGGCCTGCACCATCATCTGCTTGTCGCCGGCCGCCGCCGGGGCGCCCACGGGCGTCGATTTCTTCGCGGATTTCGGCCGCTGCTCGAACCGGAAAAAATCGGTCTGGGCGGACGCAGGAATAACGGTCGCGGACCCGATCAGGGCCACGGCAATACATACCGAGGCCGCGACAAGCATGGCGCGGCCGAGCGATCCGGGACGGGGCGGGTTACGCAACGCCATCACCCGTCTTCCTGATAAAGCAGCACCAAAAACCCCGTCAGGCCCCCAACAAGAACCGGCGCCCAAGCCGCCGTCGCTGGCGACAATAGCTCGGTCTTACTCATGTCGTCTGTGATTTTCGAGAGAACATAAAGCAAAAAGCCCGACAATACGCCGCCCAGCACCATTTTTTGTACGCCACCCATACGGGCGAAGCGCAGACTGAATGCAGCTGCCAGCAACACCATCGATGCGAGCAAAAATGGGCGGGAGAGCAACTTCTGGTATTGCAGGCGATAGCCTGCGGCAGCGAGGCCGGCATTCTCGGCGAGTCGGATGTATTCCGGCAACTCCCAGATCGTCAAAGTTTCCGGTGTTGCAAAATTCTCCCGCACCTGTTCGCGCGAGATGTTGGTCTTGAGGGCGTAAGTCTCGTGAACCGTTGGAGGGCTGTTGCTCGGATAGATACGCGCCTGGCTGAGTTCCCAGGCACCGTCCCGCAGAACTGCGGTGCGCGCCTCGATCCGGTCCTGATATCGGCCTTGCTCGTCGTAGGTGAACACGGTCACGCCCTCAAGCCGCAATCCCTGATCGCGGCTGTTGTGTGCGTTGATGATGGACTGACCGTCAGGGCTTTTCTGGCGCACCCAGAATCCGGATTCCTGCTGACCGAACTCGCGCTGGCCGAAGATTTCGATCTCGTAGCGCTTCGATCGCTCCTGCAGGCTCGCCGCCACCGGATTGTAGACCAGGGTGGCGAACACCCCGAGCAGGAGCGCCACGATTACTGCCGGTGCCGTGAATTCCCAGGCCGAAACGCCAGCGGCCCGTGCCACCACGAGTTCGTTGCGCCGCGATAGACCGAGGTAGCAGGACATCGCGCCGATCAGGGCGCAAAACGGCATGATGCGCTCGGCAATGATTGGCACCCGGAAGAAGGACAGTTTGATGACCGCGAACGCGGTGGCGTTCTCGTTGTTCGCGGTGCGGCGCATCAGTTCGACTGAATCGAGCAGGGCGACGAGAAAGATCACCCCGGCAAAGACCGCCAACACGGTGGTCAGGAACCGCATCCCGAAATAGCGCCCGAGTGTCAAAGATACGCGCACCGCCAGGCCTCCGTCAGGTTGCCGGCGAAGCGGATCGGCCAAGGCGCGAGAGTCGCGCGCTGATGGCACTGATCGCATCGGTGACGAAGGTGGGCGGCTCAATCTCGAGCCCGCGGTGAATGGCATAGAGGCCCAGTCCGGTCGCAACCGCGAGCAGCAGATACTGGAGTGCCAGTACCCAAGGGTAGCGCACGCACAGCACGATCACGACGAAGCCCATCAGCCGGATCATGGCAATCACGATCGAAGCGCCGGCTATCGACATGGCGCGGCCCTGTCGCGTTGTTCGCGGCGCACCCAGATAGGCAAAGGTGATGATGGTGAAGACGATTGGATAAATCGGGGCAAAAATCCGGTCGTGCAATTCGGCTCGGACCTGACCCGCCTGAAGTTTGGAATTCTCGGGATCGTGGTTGAGCAATTCCCAGAAAAAGCGGTCGCGTGCCGAAGCGCGCTGGATTTGCTGGCCGTTATCGGCCTGTGCCAGGTCGAGCGCGTAGCGCTCGAATTTCACGATGGTGGGGTCCTTCTGCTTGAGCGGGCCCTTTTGCCCCTTCTCCCGCCGAACGATTTCCAGCCGCTGCACGCTGCCACTTTCCAGCACAAGGAAGGTTCCGCGTTCATCCTTCACGATGGTGCCTTGCTCGGCGAGGAAGGTCGCGCGTTCCTTGGGGTTGCGGCGGTCGTCGACAAAAACGCCAAGTAGAACGCCATTCGCCTGGCGTTCGCGGATATGGAATACGAGGCCACGCTCGAACCCGTTGAAGCGGCCCGGCTGCACCACGTTGGTGACCAGATCGGCGCGGACCTCGTTCGCCCAGATATTCAGCGTCTGCAAACCGAGCGGGCCGAGCCAGCTCCCGATCACGGTCATGACCGCGCTGACTGCAACCGCCATGATGAGGAAAGGCCGAAACAGCGCCCATGGCGACATGCCAGCGGCATTCATAACGATCAGTTCCGAATCGTTCGACAGGCGCCCGATGGAATGCATGACCGCGATCATGAGAGCGATCGGTGCGATCACCAGCACCAGCATCGGGATCACTAGACCGGTTATCCCGAGAAAGACCAGGACGGTCTGGCCGCGACTGGTCATGAGGTCGATGTCGCGCAACGCCTGCGTGATCCAGATCACCGAGGTCAGGCTGAACAGAACGATCGCAAAGGCGCTGAATGTGGTGCTGAAGATATAACGATTGATCGCCCCGAGCCCGGGTATCTGCGGCAGGCTGACACCAATACGCGGCCACCCAACCGGCATGCGCGGCATGCGCGGCCGGAAAGGCAGCTTCAGCGATCCAGATCCAAGCGAAGCCATGCGCTCCGACATTCCCCCTGATACCGTCCGCGGATCCGGCTGGACCTTTGGCACCCCTGCGGCCCATGGCTCCCAGCCATCTCCCGCAGAACTTTCATGATCGATTCATAAAGTGTCCCAGCCAAGGCAAAGCTGTTGAAAATGCATCGAAAAAAGTTAACCGGGCAGCAAGATTTACGCGCCTGTGGCTTCCGTATCACGATCCATCTGTCTTCAGGTTCCATTATGGTTAAGGGTGTGTGACCGGGTCGCCAGGCTGGCTGAATCCAGCCGGTCTCCGGCCGAGGCGGGCCACGAATTTCGTTTCCCGGGCCCGGGTTCGGGGCCATAAAGAGACACCCGCACGACCAAAATGACAGGACGGTGAAACTATGGCTGGCGCCCTCAAAATTGGATTTTCGTCCTACGCAGCGCCGGACAAGGGCGTCCTTATCGTCTTCGCCGGTCCGGATCTGAAATTCGGACCGGAAACGCGGAAGCTGCTCGCACCTGCCGCAGACTTGGTGGCTCGTGCCGCCGCAGCCGATGGCTTCAAGGGCAAAAGCGGTTCTGGGCTCGACCTGATCGCGCCGGCCGGACTGAAGGTGGGCCGACTGATCGTCATCGGCGTGGGGGCCGGGGAGGACGAAAAGTCTCCAAAGCCCAAGGACATGGTGAAGATCGGGGGCGGTGCGTTCGGGCGCGCGCCCACATCCGCGGCCGAGGTCGCGATCGTGGCCGAGTTGCCGGACGGGCCGCTCTCCGCAGATCAGGCGGCTGATCTGGCACTGGGTGCGATGCTGCGGTCCTACTCGTTTGACCGCTACAAGACCAAGAAAAAGGATGGCGACGACACCCCGAAGCAGCGCCGCCTGACCATCGGTACGGCCGCGCCGGACAAGGCGCGCAAGGCGTTTGGCGCGCGCGAGGCCATCGCAGAAGGCGTGATGATGGCGCGCGACCTCGTCAACGAGCCCGCCAACATCCTGTTTCCGGAGGAATTTGCCAAGCGCGCCAGCACCTTACGCAAGGCCGGGTGCCAGGTTGAGATTCTCGGCGAGAAGGAGCTGACCCGTCTCAAGATGAACGCGCTGCTCGGCGTCGGCCAGGGCTCGGTGCGGGAAAGCCGGGTCGTGATCATGCGCTGGAATGGCGGCAAGAAGGGCGCCAAACCATTGGCATTCATAGGGAAAGGCGTGACCTTCGATACCGGCGGCATCTCGATCAAGCCGGCGGCCGGCATGGAGGACATGAAGGGCGACATGGCAGGGGCCGCCTGCGTGGTCGGACTGATGCATGCGCTGGCGTCGCGCAAGGCCAAGGTGAACGCGATCGGCGCCATCGGCCTGGTCGAGAACATGCCCGACGGAAACGCCCAGAGACCCGGCGACATCGTCACCTCGATGTCCGGCCAAACCATTGAAATCATTAACACAGATGCCGAGGGCCGGCTCGTTCTCGCGGACGTGCTCTGGTACGTCGGCAAGACCTACAAGCTCGAATTCATGGTCGATCTGGCGACGCTGACGGGCGCAATAATCGTCTCGCTCGGGCATGAATATGCCGGGCTGTTTTCCAACAACGACAAGCTCGCGGAAAGGCTCGTAGAAGCCGGGAAGCTCAGCGGCGAGCGCCTCTGGAGGATGCCGCTCGGACCCGAATACGACAAGCAGATCGATTCGAAGTTCGCCGACATGAAGAACACCGGCGGCCGCATGGGCGGAGCGATCACGGCCGCGCAATTCCTGCAGCGCTTCGTCGAGAAGACGCCCTGGGCGCATCTCGACATCGCCGGTACCGGGATGGGGTCGCCGCAGTCCGACATCAACAAGAGCTGGGGCTCCGGCTTCGGCGTGCGTCTGCTCGATCGGCTGGTGGCCGATTCCTACGAGAAATAGCCGCATGCGGGCTTTGCCGCGATGAGGCTGGTAGCCGCGGCATTTGTTGCGATTTTGGCGCATGCGCTGCCCGCGCAGGCGCAGCCCGCCGGCCAACCGGTTTCGGAGCGCATCGCTGTGCGCGACGAGAGCGGCCGCATCGATGCCGAGACCGGCATCGTTGCGTTCACGCGCGCGCCTTTGCCGGGGAGTGAGCGCCCGATCGCTTTCGTCATCGGCGGCGGTCCCGGAACGTCGTCGGCCTATCTTAATCTCGGCGCGCTCGGGCCGCAGCGCATCGGCTTCGCGGGCGCGGCTTCCGAGCCGCGGCCGCTGCTCGCCAACGATGAAAGCTGGCTCGCCTTTACCGATCTCGTCTTCCTCGACCCACCCGGCACCGGGCAGGGACGCTTGGTTCGCAACGACGGCAAGGCGAAGGAGCGGGTGTGGTCCGTCGACGGCGACATCGAGCTGCTGTCGGACGCGATTGCGACCTGGCTGCGCCAGCACGACCGCGCCAATGCGCCGAAAGTGATCGTCGGGCAGAGCTATGGCGGCTTTCGCGCGCCGCGCATTGCCGACGCGCTGCATCGAAGGCACGGCATCGCGCTGAACGGACTGATCCTGGTGTCGCCAGTGCTGGATTATGGCTGGCGCTACCATGCGCGCTCGTCGCCGGTGTCGTTCATGACGCTTTTGCCGTCATTTGCGGCGGCGCGCATGGAAAGCGAAGGCGCATTCGATGCACAGAAGCTCACTGCCGTGCAGGATTATGCGAGAACCGCCTTTGTCGACGATTTTCTGAAGGGTTCGCGCGATCGCGAGGCGCTGCAGCGCATGGTGGTGCGCATCACCGCGATTACAGGATTGCCGCGGACGGTGGTGGAAACCGCACGAGGACGCGTCGACGAGACCCTGTTCGTGCGCGAGGCGGCGCGGCGCGACGGCAAGGTCATCTCGTCCTACGACCCGGCCATTGCCGGCGACGATCCGGATCCGTCGATGCCGCGTCCGGATTTCGCCGATCCGTTTCTCGCGGCACTGAAGCCGCCGCTGACCTCGGCAATGACGAATATGCTTCGCGGCAACGGCAAGACGCTGGCGATTCCGTATGTTGTGTCGAACGAAGTCGTGTTTCAGAATTGGCGCTGGAGCGACGGTCATGGGATGCCGGAAGCGGTGACCGCGCTGCGCAGGATGCTGGCGCTGGACCGCGGCCTGCGCGTATTGGTGGCGCATGGCTATTCCGATCTGCAGACGCCGTATTTCGAAAGCACGCTGATCCTCGCACAGCTTCCGGATTTTGGAGGACGGGTCGAGCAGCGCAACTACCGCGGCGGGCACATGTTCTACAGCCGCGACGAGTCCCGCATTCAGTTCGGGCGCGATGCGGACGTGTTCTTCGGCAACCTGCTGAAACAGCCATGACCGAGGTTCGTTTTTATCACTTGCTGGACCAGCGGCTGGAACGGGTGCTGCCGCAGCTCCTCGAAATTTCGCTTGCGCGCGGGTGGCGCGTCGTGGTGCAGGCGGCATCCGGTGAGCGCATCGAGGCGCTCGACGCGCATCTGTGGACCTATCGCGACGACAGCTTTTTGCCGCATGGCATGTCGGGCAATCCCGACGCCGCCGATCAACCGGTGCTGCTCACCGCCGACGAGGGCAACGCCAACAATGCCAGTGTCCGCTTTCTGATCGACGGCGCGCCGCTTCCGGCCGACGTGTCGCAATACGAACGGCTGGTTCTGATCTTCGACGGCACCGACGACGAACTGGTGGCGCGCGCACGCGAGCAATGGACGCAAGCCAAGGCGGGGGGCCATGACGCCAGCTACTGGCAGCCCGACGACAGCGGCCGCTGGGTGCAGAAGGCGTGATCGGGAGCAAGCCGGGCTTTCCCCGGGTGGCAGCGGTAGCCGACGATTGCCAAACCCGTCCCACGCAATTTCGGTAAGTCGCTGCGAATATTAGACTTTTTCAATCTGGGCCGAGGCGGGCAGTGGTCGAATTAACGAGCGCGGCAGTTTTCGGCGGCCGTCCGTTGATCATCGCCATGTTGCTGACTAACAATCCGGGTTCGGTCGATTGGGGATGATCCTGAGCCGGGGGCTTTCTGTGAGAGATGGTGTGAGGAGCGGGCGTGTGGCACGGACGGCGATGCCGTTTGCTGCGCTGCTGCTGCTTGCTGCCTGCGCCAGCGCCGATGCACCGCAACCCACCGGAAAGGTCTCGGATATGTTCGCGACCCCGGAATGGGCAAAGGGCAATCAGGCTCGGGCCCAGACCAAGCGCGCGATCACACAGAATGATCTGATTAATCCGGATGGCTCCTGTGCCTTTGCGGCCGCGACCGACGGTGTCGCTCCGCCTTCGGACGCGGGCGAGACGCTGGCCGGGCAGGGGCCGCTGCCGGCGGTGCAAAGCGGGGTCGCACTCGGGATGACCGAATGTGAGATCCTGCAACGGACCGGCGCACCCGACACGTTCAATATCTCCGCCGAGGGCACCGAGCGCGTCGCGACGCTCACGGTGATGCGCGGCTCCTGGCCCGGACTGTATCGCTTTCGCGGCGGACGCCTCGTCTCGATCGAGCGCGTCGAGGTGCCGACGGCGCCGAAACCTGTGCGCTCGTCCAGACCGAAAAAGGCGTCCTCGACATCGCAGCCAATGCCGCTGCGCGGCGCGCAGCAATAACTCCGCTTCAGTTTTGCGCCGCTTCGTAGGCGGAACTCGCGTCGAGCCAGTCTTCCTCCGCCTGCGCGAGCCTTTCGGCCGCGTCCCCGCGCGCCCTTGCAAGTTCGCCGGCCTTGACCGGATCGCTTGCGAACATATCGACGAGTTTTGCGTCCATGGTCTCGATGTCCTTGGACAGTTTCTTTGTCAGTTGCTCGGCCGCAGAAATCCGCTTGCGCAGCGCCGCCAGTTCGGCGCGCTTCTCACCCGATGCCTTGCGCGTTTCGGTGCCGAGTTTCGGACTGCCGGCAGCGGACGTATTGTTGCGCGTGTCGCTCGACTTGCCGGACAGGATCAGTCGGCGATAGTCGTCGAGGTCGCCGTCGTAGCTCGCGACGCCGCCATTCTGCACGATCCAGAGCCGGTCCACGCAGGCTTCCAGCAGATAGCGGTCGTGCGACACCAGGATCACCGCGCCCGGATAATCGTTGATGGCTTCGATCAGTGCCGCGCGGCTGTCGATGTCGAGATGGTTGGTGGGCTCGTCGAGGATGATGAGATGCGGTCCGCCGAAAGTGGCAAGCCCCAGCATCAGGCGCGCTTTCTCGCCTCCGGACAGGGTCTCGACCGCGGCATCGGCGCGCTGTGCGGAAAAGCCGATGGCGCCCGCCTTGGCGCGCACTTTCGCTTCCGGATCGTCCGGCATCAGCCGGCGGACATGATCGTAGACGCTGTCCTTGGGACGCAATTCGTCGAGCTGATGCTGTGCGAAATAGGCAATCCGCAGCTTGTCGGCGCGGGTGATCCGGCCGCTCATCGGGGCGAGACGATCGGCCAGGAGTTTCACCAGCGTCGACTTGCCATTGCCGTTGGCGCCAAGCAGCGCGATGCGATCGTCGTCGTCGATGCGCAGCGACAGGTTGCGCAGCACCGGCTTTCCCGGCTCGTAACCGACCGATACGGTGTCGAGTGCGAGGATCGGCGGCGACAGCGTTTTCTCCGGCGCAGGCAGCAGGATCGGACGCACGTCGTCGTTCACCATCGCCGCGGCCGGCTCGAGTCTGGCCAGCATCTTCAGCCGTGACTGCGCTTGCCGGGCCTTGGTGGCCTTGGCCCTGAAGCGATCGACGAAGGCCTGCAGGTGCTTGCGCTGCGCCTCCTGCTTCTTGGCGAATTTCGCATCCTGCATCTGGCGCTCGCGGCGCTGGCGCTCGAACGAAGAATAGCCGCCGCGATAGAAGGTGAGCTTGCCGTTCTCCAGATGCAGGATGGAATCCACCGCATTGTCGAGCAGGTCGCGGTCGTGGCTGATGACGATGACGGTGTGCGGGTAGCGGGCGAGGTGGTCTTCCAGCCAGAGCGTGCCTTCGAGATCGAGATAGTTGGTCGGCTCGTCGAGCAGGAGAAGGTCGGGCGCGGCGAACAACGTGGCGGCGAGGGCGACCCGCATGCGCCAGCCGCCGGAAAATTCCGACACCGCGCGGGCCTGGTCGGCGGTCGAAAAGCCAAGACCGGACAGGATCGCAGCCGCGCGCGCGGGCGCCGAATGCGCATCGATATCGGCGAGCCTCGTATGGATGTCGGCAATCCGCTCCGGGTCGTCGGCATGCTCGGCCTCGGCCAGCAGCGCGGACCGTTCCAGGTCGGCGGCGAGCACGATCTCGATCAGGCTGTCCGGGCCGCTCGGCGCCTCCTGCAGCAAACGACCGACCCGGGCGCGCTGGCGCACGGTCAAAGTCCCGGATTCGGGCGCTAGGTCGCCGGTGATGACGTTGAACAGCGTGGTTTTGCCGGTGCCGTTGCGGCCGACCAGGCCGGTGCGGCTGCCGGCCGGTACCCGCACTGAGGCTTCGTCGATCAACAGACGCCCGGCGACGCGGACTGAGAGGTTTTCAATGGTCAGCATGCGGCGCGTTGTGGCGAATACCCAGCGAGAGATCAACGGGTCTGCAAGGGGGCGCAAGGCGCGGATGGCGGCGCGCCGTTTCGCGACGATTCCTGTCACGGTCCAGGCCAAAGACACCATTTCGATGAGGAAAAGAATTGCGGGGATGACTCAAGACACATCGATGACAGTGACTCTTTTCGCGAATCACTGGAGATTGCTGCGGGGCTAGCCCTCCGGCTGCTCGAGTGGCGTATCACCTCAAACCGAAAGAGGACGCTATGGCGAAAAAGGCCAAGAAGAAAAAAGCTGCGAAAAAGAAAAAGAAGTAACGAGTTTATATCGGCCCGGGCAGAGACACTCTTCCCGGGCCGAATGCTTCTTGACGCAGGCTCGGACTTAAGCCTCGGACTTACTGGCGCTGTGACTGCGTCGCCTTCACGATCCCTTCCCAGGCCTTGATCTCGGCGCGGACGAAAGCCGGAAACGCGTCGCGCGGCATCGGCGAGATATCGAGCCCGAGCTTGTCCAGACGTCCCTTCAGTTCGGGGTCGCCCAGCACCTGAAGGATTTCGGTCTCGAGCTTGCGCTCGATTTCCGGCGCCGTGCCCTTGCGCACGAAGATGCCCATCCAGGATTTGAGGTTGAAGTCGACAAAGCCTGCTTCGGCGATCGTCGGCAAGCCGGGCTGCGAGGACGGCCGCTTCGAGGAGAATGCGGCGAGCGCGATCGCCTGCTTTGCGTCGAGGAATGGCGTCGCCGCGCCGAGGCCGGACGCGATCACCTGGACTTCGCCGGCGACCAGCGCGGCATAGGCCGGCGCCGCCCCCTTGTAGGGAACGGCGACGATGTCGATCCCGGCGGTGCGTTTGAACCACTCCATCTTGAAAAAGTGCGGGCTGCCCGGCCCGAGATGGCCGTAATTCAGTTTGCCGGGATTTGCTTTGGCGTATTTGACCAGTTCTTCAACGCTGCGGGCAGGTACTGACGGATGCACCATCAGGGCAAACGGCAGTTCGATCAGCCGCACCACCGGAGAAATGTCCTTCTCAAGATCGAAGCGGCGACTGGGGACCAGCGTCTCGTTGATGGCGATCGCATTCGACAGGATGGCGATGGTCTGACCGTCCGGTTCCGAACGCGCGAGCGCTTCGGTCACGATCATTTCCGAGCCGCCGGGCCGGTTGTCGATCACCACCGGGCGACCGATCCGCTCCTGCAGTTTCTGCCCGATCAGCCGCGCCACGATGTCGGCGCTGCCGCCGGGCGCATAGGGGACGAGGAAGGTCACCGGTCCTGTGGGCCAGGATTGCGCAAGGCCGGACGTGGTGGTCAGCGACAGTATCACCGCAGCGGCAACGAACGAGCGCATGAAAGCCATGAATGATCCCCGATATGAGCCGGCTCGAAACGATACTGTGCGGTATCGCAGCAAGCAAGCGCGCGCGAGATCGGTCCTGGAACCCGTCACTCGGCTTTACGTCGATCCGGATCGGGCTCCGGCTGGGATATGTTGCTAACGGGGATCTTTCATGGCGCCGGCAGCGTCCAGCCGGGATTGCGGGTCGCCGAGGTCAGCATTGCGCGGCCGGCGGTGATGGTGGCGATGACCTTGACGTCCTTGATGGTCTTGGCACTGACCTCCTGCGGATCCTTATCGAGGACGACGAAGTCCGCGTACTTGCCCGCTTCGATGCTGCCGACGCGGTCGTCGACGCCGAGCGTATAGGCGGCATCGACGGTGACCATCCGCATCGCGCGTTCGACATTGCGCACCCGCTCGGCCGGTGCATGGACCTTGCCGGACAAGTCGCCGATCCGGTTCACCGCGGTCCAGACCTCGAAGAGCGGACTGGGCACGCCCACCGGGGTATCGGAATGCAGCGACAAGACGATATTCTCCTTGAGGATCGTGTTCATCCGCGCGGCCAGAGATGCCCGATCGGTGCCGATATAGTCGGCATTCAGGTCGGCGCGCTCCGACACGTAATAGGGATTGGTCGAGATCACCGCGCCCAGCGCCTTGACCTGGCGAACCTGTGCGGTGCTCGAAATCCCGAAATGCTCGAACGAAAAGCGGTGGTCGAAGCGCGGCGTCTCGGCCTGCAGGGCGGCCAGCGCATCGAGCGTGATCTGGTTGCCGCCGGAGCCGTTGGAATGGACGTGAATCTGGAAGCCGGCATTCCACCACGGTCGCATCGCGTTCAGGAACGCCTCTTTCGAGGAATACATGAACAGGCCCTTGAACCGGTCATTGTTGATATAGCCGGGATATTGCAATTCCATACCGAGCGAGACGAAGGCGTCGTCGGCATAGAATTTCACCCCGTTGAAGATCAGCCGCTCGTTGCTGGTGTAGCGCAGCTTGGTGACCTCCTCGACGGCGCGGTCGCCGAACAATTCCTGGAAGGTGGCGCCGTCGGCGACGTGCACGATGCGGGCGATTGAATTGGGCCGGCCGAAATAGTCCCGGGTCAGCATGTTCTCCAGTTCGAGATTGACGCCGCCATAGAACAGGTCGCCGGTGGTGGTGATGCCGGCCTGCTGCATCAGCGCGCCGAGATAGCGCAGCCGCCGCATGCCTTCCTCCGGCGTGAGGACCTCCGACAGCGGCTTCAGCATGATGATCTTGGCGGCCTCGGTGCCGAGGAATTGTCCGTTCGAGGAGCCGTCGGGATTCTTTCCGGCACCGATGGTCTTGGCCACCAGCTCATTGGTAATGCCATATCGCTCGATCGCGGCTGAGTTGGCGAAAACATAATGCTCCGACGCATCCCAGACGATGATCGGCTGAGTCTTTGAAATCGCATCGAGTTCGTCGCGGTTGAGCAGGTCGCCGCCCATCGCCACGACGTCATAGCCCCAGGTCAGAACGGTGGTGCCCGGCTTGGCTTGCTTGACGTATTTCGTGAGCGCCTGCATCGCGGCTTCGCGGGTTTTCACGCCCGGAAAGTCCGGCCCGTAAGGGTTGCGCAGCGGGAAATAGGTCAGGGGCGGCAGGCTGATCGCAACCGATCCCATGACCGGATGACCATGCGCCTCGACGAAGCCGGGATAGATCACCTGCTTGGCAAAACGCTTGTCGATTTCGTACGGGAAGCGTTTCATCCAGGGCTGCAGGTCTTCCAGCGTGCCGACCGACAGAATGCGGCCGTCCTTGACCGCGACCGCGGTCGCGGTCGGCCAGCCTGGATCCATGGTGACGATCTTGCGCGCGACGAAGATCGTCATCTTTTCGGTGGTTTCCTGAGGCTTGGCCGATAGCGAGGGTGGCAGCGGCTTCAGCAGCGGGAGGTTGGACGGCTGCGGCGTCATCTTCTGGGCGGGCACCGGGAAGAACGGTTTGATATTGACGGTGCCTGCGGGTTGGCTCCGCGCGGTGGCAACCGGTGCGCCGGGATTTGCAGATGGAGGCGTTGCCGGTGCGGTGGACTGATTGGCCTGCGCCAGCTGGATCGCCTCGCGGAACAGCGGCGCAAGCTCGGTGATGCAATAGGTGCCCCAGGTCTCGGGCGCTCCAGTCGGGGTCTTGTGGCTGGCGCCGATGCGCGGGCGATGCACGCCGTGGGCATCCACGGAAAAGCGGGCGTCCGACAGCAGAAGGGTTATGCAAGCGATCGCTGTGGCTACTCCCACGTTGCGTTTTGCCATCACTTCGTACTCCCTTCAGCGTCCCCGCGACATCTAGCGTGATTCTTCACCGCGATTCACGGCGTGAGTTCCGCATGGTGGCGCTGCACTTCGCGTCACGGTGACGCGCGTTCAAGAACGCGCGCGATCGCAATGTGGATTGCAAGGCTGGTGCGAAGGCGCGATCATTGCGGCGTTTGCCGCGGATCATTCGATCGGGGAGTTGCATGCATGTGCGTTCCGGGATGTGAGGAGGCGGTTCGTGCCGCATTGACGCGGCGCGGCTTCTTCAGGGGCGCGGCGGTGACCGCATTTGCAGCAACCGCGGTTGCGGCTCCGGCCGCGTTGGCGCAGGAGCGCAACTTTCGCCGCGCGATCGACCTGACGCACACGCTGTCACCCGACTTTCCAACCTTCTTCGGCGTGCCGGGCATCGAGATGAAGCGGCAGGCCTCGCTCAAGCCTGACGGCTTCAACGCCTATATCTGGCAGGTCATGGAGCATGCCGGCACCCATCTCGATGCCCCGATCCATTTCTCGGAGAATAGTGCGACCGCCGACCGGATCGATGTGGCGTCACTGGTCGTGCCGCTCGCTGTGGTCGATGTCGCAGCGGAGGCGGCGAAGAATCCCGACTACCAGGTCACGCGCGCCGACCTCGAGGCTTACGAGAAAAAGCACGGCCGCATTCCAGACAATGCCTGCGTCGCAATGCATTCGGGCTGGGCGCGCTACGCTGCCGACGGCGCGAAATACACCGGCAAGGACGCAGCCGGCGCCTTTCATTTTCCGGGCTTTGGACCGGACGCAGCGCAATGGTTGATGTCCGAATGCAAGGTCGTTGGGCTCGCGGTGGATACATTGTCGCTCGATCACGGTGCGTCGAAGGATTTCAAGACGCACTATCTGTGGCTGCCGACCGGACGCTGGGGATTGGAGAATGTCGCGGGTCTCGACCAGGCACCGCCTGCCGGCGCGACGCTCGTGGTTGGCGCCCCGAAGGTGAAGGATGCGACCGGCGGTCCGGTGCGGCTGATCGCGCTGGTGTGAATGTTCTTTCCAAGCTGCGTTGCGCCCGGCGGACGCGATGCAAAGAAGAAGAAGCCCCGGTCCCGTGAGGGATCCGGGGCTCTCTGCCTCCCGGCAGGATCGTCTGACTGAATGATCAGTAGCAGACGTTGATGCGCTTCCAGAAGCCGCCGTGGTAGGTGTTGACCCACACCTTGCGCCAGCAATTGTGATAGATCGGGCGAACGTGGAAGTGGTGCTTGTGCCAGTGGCGATGATGATTGCCCTTCCAGCCGGCTTCGGCCGAGGACGGAGTCGCGAGCGAGGCAATGCCGACGGTGGCGACGGCGGCGAGCGCGATGGCAGTGGTGCGAAGCATTGTGTTCTCTCCTTCGGGGCGGATGCTTGATTGCATCCTGTGCAAGTCAGTCGCGAGGAGAGCGGATCGTGTTCGCTTGCAGCCGATTAAACTTGCGCAATGAAAGCTGCGTCATGTTGTGCAAACAGCGACGCGTTGGGGCGGGGTCTTGAACCGCGTGCCACGCACCGCCTGCCGGATCGGTGTCTTGCGCCAAACGAAAAAACCCGGCCTCACGTGGAGGCCGGGTCAGCACGGCGCCATGAGGCGCGTCGTGCTTAGTAGTAGCGGTAGTACGAGCGATAGCCGTAATACGGCTTGTACGAACGGTAGCCGTAGTAAGGCTTGTAGTAGGACTTGTAGCCGCCGTGATACCCGTAGCTCTTGTAGCCGTAATAGTGGGCGGACGCTGCGGTCGGGGCGAGCGCGGCAGTGACGAGCGCAGCACCGGCAGCCAGGCCGAGGATGGTCTTGCGGAACATGGTTGTCTCTCCTGTGGGGGATGTGGGGGCACATCCTGATCGTCTGTCGCGCCCTGTCCGCAAAAGGTTCGAAGCTAACCCGCAGCCGGAAAATCTTGCGAATTCATGGGCTTGTGGGGCGCAGGAGTGCGGCCGGACGCCGCGCCGGCCGCCTTGCCGTAGATCGGGCGCATGGCTATAAGCCGCTCGCGCCCATTCCGGGCTTCATTTCCCAGTGTCTTTAGAGGACGTCACCCATGGCGATCGAGCGCACCTTTTCGATTCTCAAGCCGGACGCCACCGCCCGCAACCTGACCGGTGCCATTAACGCCGTGATCGAGAAGGCGGGGCTGCGCATCATCGCGCAGAAGCGTATCCAGATGTCGCAGGCACAGGCCGAGACCTTTTACGGCGTGCATCGCGAGCGGCCGTTCTTCGGCGAACTCGTGTCGTTCATGACCTCCGCCCCGGTGGTGGTGCAGGTGCTGGAAGGCGAAAACGCGATCGCAAAATACCGCGAGATCATGGGCGCGACCGACCCGGCCAAGGCTGCCGACGGCACCATCCGCAAGCTGTTTGCGAAGTCGGTCGGGGAGAATTCGGTCCACGGCTCGGATGCTGCCGAGACTGCGGCCCAGGAAATCGCCCAGTTCTTCTCCGGGAACGAAATCGTCGGCTGATAGGGTTTTCGTATCGGCTGAGCTGCCGCGACAGTTGCCCCTGTAGAATTACAGTCGTAAATACCCTTCGGCTTGTTTAACAAGAGAGGGGTATCGGGGTGGGAGCGCTTTGGGCGGATATTCTGTCGCCGGCCTTCTGGGTCGCGGCCGGGCAGATCATCGGGATCAATATCATCCTGTCGGGCGACAACGCGGTGGTCATCGCGTTGGCCTGCCGGATGCTGCCGCCGAAAGAGCGGTTCTGGGGCATGGTCCTCGGCGCCGGGGTCGCGGTGCTGCTGCGCATCGTATTCACCCTCGTGGTGGCGCAGGCGATGGGCTACCCGTTCCTGAAGCTGGTGGGCGGCATCCTGCTGATCTGGGTCGCGGTCAAGCTGGTGGTCCCGGAGGAGGATCACGGCGAGGGCAAGGTCGCGGCGGCCGACAATCTCTGGCGCGCGGTGCGGATCGTTGCCATCGCCGATATCGTGATGAGCCTCGACAACGTGATCGCCATCGCTGCGGCGGCGGAAACCGCCGGCATCCGCGTCGATCCGGTCCATGCCGAACAGATCAAGACCGCCTTGATCATTTTTGGCCTGGTGACGTCGGTCCCGCTGATCGTGGCCGGTTCGGCCTTGCTGATGTCGTTGCTCGACCGGTTCCCGATTCTGGTCTGGGCCGGTGCCGCTTTGCTCGGCTGGGTCGCCGGCGACATCATGGCCAAGGATCCCGCGCTGGCGCGCATTCTGACTGCGGACCAGATGCACAGCCTGCATTACTGGGCGGCGGCAGCCGGCGCGCTGTTCGTGGTCGCATTCGGATACTGGCTGCGGCAATACCAGCACCGGAAGCTGCTTGAGGCGCCCCTTGTGGTCGATCGGCCCGGGGGAGAGGAGTTTCCGCACAAGCGGTAAGCAAGGATTGGCGCGCAATCCGCTTTGATTAAGGTGGCGCTCTAAACTAGAACGGGAGGCAGGATGAACATCCATCACCCTGCCTCTCTTGCTGTTCGGGCCTCGGCCTGTCCGCACGATTGTCCCTCGACCTGCGCGCTCGAGGTCGAGGTGCATGACGGCGTGCGGATCGGACGTGTCCGCGGTGCGGATGAGAACGCCTATACCGCCGGCGTGATCTGCGCGAAGGTCGCGCGCTATGCCGACCGCATCCACCATCCGGACCGGCTGACGAAGCCGCTGCGCCGCAAGGGTGCGAAGGGCGAGGGCGCGTTCGAGGAGGTCGGCTGGGACGACGCGCTCGACATCACAGCCGAGCAATTCCTGAAAGCGGAAGCGCGTTACGGCTCGGAAACCGTGTGGCCGTATTTCTATGCCGGCACCATGGGCCTGGTGATGCGCGACGGCATCAACCGCCTGCGTCACGCCAAAAAATATTCCGGCTTTCAGACCACGATCTGCGTCAATCCGGCCTGGACTGGATTCATCGCCGGCACCGGGCGGCTTGCCGGCGCCGATCCGCGCGAGATGGCGAAGTCCGACCTGGTGGTGATTTGGGGTACCAATGCGGTGTCCACTCAGGTCAACGTGATGACGCATGCGACGCGCGCCCGCAAAGAGCGCGGAGCCAAGATTGTGGCCATCGACATCTACATGAACGGCACCATGGAGCAGGCCGATCTGCCGGTGCTGATCAAACCCGGCACCGATGGCGCTCTGGCCTGCGCGATCATGCATTGCCTGTTCCGCGACGGCGCCGCCGACTGGGATTATCTCGAGCGCTACAGCGATGCGCCGCGCGAACTCGAAGCGCATGTGAAGACCCGCAGTCCGGAATGGGCGTCGGCGATCACGGGCTGTCCGGTCGAGACCATCGAGGAATTCGCGCGGCTGGTGAAAGAGAACAGGCGCGCGTTCTTCCGGCTGGGTTACGGTTTCTCGCGCTCGCGCAACGGCGCGGTCAACATGCATGCGGCAAGCTGCATTCCGGTGGTGACCGGCGCCTGGCAATATGAAGGCGGCGGCTCGTTCCACAATAACGGCGCGATCTATCATTGGAACAAGGCGATGATCGAGGCGCCCGAGCTCACCGATCCGTCGGTCCGCATGCTCGACCAGTCGCGCATCGGCGCCATCCTCGACGGCGAGCCCGATGCGCTGTTCGGCGGACCGCCGGTTACGGCACTGCTGATCCAGAACACCAATCCGGTCTCGGTCGCGCCCGACCAGAATGTGGTCAAGCGCGGCTTTGCGCGCGATGACCTGTTCGTCTGCGTGCACGAGCAATTCATGACCGAGACCGCCGCGATGGCGGATATCGTCCTGCCCGCGACCATGTTCATGGAGCATGACGACGTCTATCAGGCTGGCGGCAGCCAATACATACTGCTTGGACCCAAGCTGGTCGATGCACCGGGCGAATGCCGCAGCAACCACGATGTCATTACCGGCCTCGCGCAGCGACTCGGCGTGACCCACCAAGGCTTCGATCTGTCGCCGCGCGAGATCATCGACTGGACATTGAAGAATTCCGGCTGGGGCGATCTCGAAAAACTCGAGCGCGAGCGCTGGATCGATTGCCAGCCGCCGTTCGAGAAAGCGCATTATCTCGACGGCTTCAAATGGCCGGATGGCAAGTTCCGCTTCAAGCCGGACTGGCCGACGGTGCCGTTCAAGTCGCCATGGACGGCAGGACCCGTCACGCAAATGCCTGTGCTGCCGGATCACTGGGCGGTGGTGGAGACCGCGGACGCGGAGCATCCGTTCCGGTTGGCGACCTCACCCGCGCGGCAGTTCCTGAACTCGACCTTCAACGAGACCCCGGTTTCGGTGAAGCGGGAAGGGCGACCGACGCTGATGATGCATCCCGACGATGCTACGGCTCATGGCATTGCCGACGGCGACAAGATTGCGGTCGGCAACCGGCGCGGCACCGTGAAGCTGCACGCGAAACTGTTCGCGGGTGTGCGGCGCGGTGTGGTGATCGCGGAATCGATCTGGCCGAATACAGCCTACGAGGACGGTTGCGGGATCAATTCGCTGACCGGTGCGGATTCGATCGCGCCCTATGGCGGCGCTGCTTTCCACGACAACAAGGTGTGGGTTCGTTTGTCGCAGGCCTGATTTGCGCCGCATCAACACCGTGCATGCCGCGGCGGCTAGAAGCCCCGTTCACGCCCGGTACCCTGCCTGAGGATCGATGACCGCAGCCTCCGAGACCCCATTGCCCATCGCGTCCGTTCAGTCCGGCGCAAGCATGCCATTCGTCTGGCATGCCGCGCCGGCCGACGATTGCTTGCGCCGTCTAGAGACCCAGGCCGACGGACTGACATCGGCCGAAGCTGTGCAGCGGCTCGCGACATTCGGACGCAACCGGTTGCCGACCTCGAAGCCACGTTCGGCGCTGATGCGGTTCCTGGCGCAGTTCCACAATCTCCTGATCTACGTCCTGATGGCAGCCGGCATCATGGCGGCATTGCTCGGTCATTGGGTGGATGCCGCAGTCATTTTCGCCGTGGTCCTGCTGAACGCCGCGATCGGATTTGTGCAGGAGGGACGTGCCGAACAGGCGCTCGACGCCATCCGTGCCATGATCACGGCTCACGCCTCCGTGCTCCGTGACGGGAACCGCACCACCGTCAGCGCGGAAGACATCGTCCCGGGCGACATCGTGATCATCGAGGCCGGCGATCGCGTTCCCGCAGATCTGCGGCTGATCCGCGCGCGCAATCTGACGGTGGACGAGGCAATCCTGACTGGCGAATCGGTGCCGGTGGAAAAGGGCGCGGCTCCGGTCGACGTGAATGCAGTTCTGGGGGACCGGGCGCCAATGGCTTTTTCCGGCACGTTTGTTGCCGCGGGGCAGGGCCTTGGCGTGATCGTTGCGACGGGATTGCAGACCGAACTCGGTCGCATCAGCGCTATGCTCGGCGCAGTAGAAACCTTGACCACGCCGCTGGTGCGGCAGATGGACCAGTTCGCGCGGCAACTGACCGTTGTCATTCTCCTGGTCTCCGCGATCATGTTCGTCTTCGCGGTATTCGTCCGCGACTATGCTTGGGCCGACGCCTTCATGGCGATGGTGGGGCTTGCGGTCGCGGCCATTCCCGAAGGTTTGCCGGCGGTGATGACGATCACGCTCGCGATCGGCGTGCAGCGGATGGCGGCGCGCAACGCCATCATCCGACAATTGCCCGCGGTCGAGACGCTTGGATCGGTGTCGATCATCTGTTCCGATAAGACTGGAACGCTCACCCGCAACGAGATGATGGTGCAATCGGTCGTCACCGCCTCGGACGAGGTCGACGTCGCCGGCAACGGCTATGAGCCGAAGGGCGCATTCACGCAGGGCGGGCGTTCGATCGATCCCCAGGATGACGTCGTGCTGAACGCGCTCGCGCGCGCGGCGTTGCTGTGCAATGACGCGACACTGCGCCGGGGCGAGACCGGCTGGATCGTCGACGGCGATCCGATGGAAGGCGCGTTTGTCAGCTTCGCCGCCAAGGCCGGCTACGATGTGGCGTTGACGCGAAAGCAATATCCGCGGACCGACGAAATCCCGTTCGATGCGCGCCATCGCTTCATGGCGACGCTGCATCACGGCCATGAGGGCGGCGCCGTCCTGTATCTGAAGGGCGCGCCGGAGACCGTGATCGGCATGTGCGCGAGCGTGCTTGGCCCCAAAGGGGCGGAACCGATCGACCCGGACATTTGGCATTCCAGAATCAACACGCTCGCGTCACGCGGGCAGCGCGTGCTCGCGCTCGCTATGAAACCGATGCCGGAGGGCAGCCGCGATCTTACATTCAAGGATGTCGAGAGCGGCCTCGTCCTGCTCGGCATCGCCGGTCTGATCGACCCGCCGCGCGAGGAGGCGGTTGCCGCGATCGGCGAATGCGTCGACGCCGGAATCGCTGTCAAGATCATCACGGGTGATCACGCTGCAACAGCCGGCGCCATTGCCGCTCAACTGGGGTTGCCCAACCACCACGCGGTGATGACAGGCGATATGCTCGAGAGGCTCGACGAGCCGCGCTTCCGCGAGGCCGCACGTAACACCACGGTGTTTGCGCGCGCCAATCCCGAACACAAGCTGCGTCTGGTCGAGGCGCTGCAGGCGGACGGCGCCGTGATCGCGATGACCGGCGACGGCGTCAATGACGCGCCCGCCCTCAAGCGCGCCGACGTCGGTATCGCAATGGGCCGCAAAGGCACCGAAGTGGCGAAGGAAGCCGCCGAGATCGTGCTTGCCGACGACAATTTCGCCTCGATCGTTGCGGCGGTGCGCGAAGGACGCACTGTGTACGACAATCTGACCAAGGTGATCGGCTGGACGCTGCCGACCAACGGCGGCGAGGCGATGGCGATCATCGTCGCGATCCTGTTCGGGCTTGCGCTGCCGATGACGCCGGTGCAGATCCTGTGGATCAACATGGTGACAGCCGTGGCCCTCGGCCTGACGCTGGCATTCGAGCCAACCGAGCCGAACGCGATGCGGCGCCCGCCGCGTGCGCCGGACCAGCCGTTTCTCTCCGGGTTGCTGATCTGGCGTGTGATGCTCGTGTCGACGCTGTTCGTGATCGGAGCCTTCGGCATGTTTTTCTGGGCCAGGGCGCGCGGCCTCCCGATCGAGGAGGCGCGGACCATCGTCGTGAACACGTTTGTGGTCCTGGAGATTTTCTATCTGTTCAACGTTCGATACATGCATGCGACGTCGCTGAGCTGGACCGGGCTTGTGGGGACGCCTGCCGTGCTGATCGGGGTCAGCGCGATCACGATCGCCCAGTTGTTGTTTACCTATGCGCCATTCATGCAGGCGACTTTTGCCACGCGGCCGGTGTCTCTTGCGGACGGCGTCAGCATCATCATCCTCGGCATTGCATTCTTTGCGATCCTGGAGCTCGACAAGCTTGTGCGATGTCGCCTTCGCATATTGCCGGAGCAAGCGACGCGGCATGACCAAAGCGCATGACGCGGGGCCTTCGGTAAATGTATGCGAAAAATTGTTGCATCGCGTGCGGTGGCCGCAGGCGCCGCTGGCGCGATAGTGTCTTGCTTCAGCCGTAATTTTACGATTCCCTTGCTTGGCAATCTGACTTTGGTTCCTTCGCCTCCCGCCCGCCTCGTCGTGACGTGATCGTTCGGATCCCCCAAGCTTAGGTTGTGGCGCCGATGCGAACGCGATGCGGGCGTCATCTCTGACTGACAGACCAGGAGACAGACGATGCCGAAGGGTACCGTCAAATGGTTCAACCCGACCAAAGGCTACGGGTTCATCCAGCCGTCCAGCGGCGACAAGGATGTGTTCGTGCACATTTCGGCTGTTGAGCGGGCAGGGCTCTCGACCCTGAACGAGGGACAGACCGTGGAGTTCGAACTGGTGACAAACCGCGGCAAGGCATCCGCGGAAAATCTCAAGATGGTTTAGTCCATCTTCAGGAACGCGGGGCGCTCTCGCTGACCTGTTGTGAAGCCCCGGGCCATCCCGGGGTTTTTTTATTGCGCGGCGAGATGTGTCGGCACAAAGGGGCGATCCTCAGGGTCGATCGTTCCGCCGATGATGCATCGGCCGTCGGTCACCCGGATCCGATCTGATGCGACGAGTTTCAGCGCCAGCGGATAGATGCGATGCTCGACGCCGAGCACGCGCGCGGCAAGTGTTGATTCCGTGTCGTCCGGCAACACCGGCACCGCGCCCTGTGTGATGGTCGGACCCGAATCCATTTCAGGCACCACGAAATGCACCGTTGCGCCGTGTTCGCGCGCGCCGGCTTCGATGGCACGTCGATGCGTATCCAATCCCTTGAAGGCTGGTAGCAGCGCCGGATGAATATTCAGCATCCGGTTCGGCCATTGTCCCACAAACCACGCCGTCAGCAGGCGCATGAAGCCGGCGAGGCAGACGGTCTCGATCCGGTGCTGCAGCAGCACGTCCTGCAAGGCGCGCTCGAAGGCTCCGCGATCCTTGCCGTATATCGTGTGGTCGACGACCGCTGTTGCGATTCCGGCATCCGCTGCCCGCTGAAGGCCCAAAGCGTCCGGCCGGTTCGATACCACGAGACAGATTTGCGCAGGATAGTCTGCTTCGCGCGCCGCCTCGATCAGCGCGGTCATGTTGGAGCCGCGGCCGGAGAGCAGAATGGCGGTCCGCTTGCGATCCATGGAGCGCTACAGCGACAGGTCGAGCGTGCCGCGATAGGTCACGCGTTCGCCGTCACCGGCCGGCACCACATCGCCGATCTTCGTAGCGCGTTCGCCATGCTCGCGCAGCACCGCAAGCACCGCGTCGGCCTTGTCGGCCGTCACGACTGCAATCATGCCGATTCCGCAATTGAAGGCGCGCAACATTTCCGGCACTGCCACATCGCCGGTTTGCGCCAGCCATCGAAACACCGGCAGGACGTCGACCGCCGACAGGTCGACGGTCACGCCCAGCCCCTTGGGCAGGGCGCGCGGGATGTTGTCGGTAAATCCGCCGCCGGTGATATGCGCCAGCGCCTTCACCGCGCCGGTCTGGCGGATCGCTGCGAGACAGGATTTCACATAGAGCCGCGTCGGCACGAGCAAGGCTTCGCCGAGGCTCTTGCCCGGCGCGAACGGCGCCGCCGCGTCGAAACCGAGGCCGGACCGTTCCACGATCTTCCGCACCAGGGAAAAGCCGTTGGAGTGAATTCCGGACGAGGCCATCCCGATCAGCACGTCACCCGAGGCAATGTCGGCTCGGGGCAGGATTGTCCCCCGCTCGGCGGCACCGACCGCAAATCCGGCGAGATCGTAATCTCCCGGCTGATACAGACCCGGCATCTCGGCGGTCTCGCCGCCGATCAGCGCGCAGCCGGACAGCCGGCAGCCTTCTGCAATGCCGGCTACCACCTTTGCCCCAACCTCCGGATCGAGTTTGGAGCAGGCAAAATAGTCGAGAAAGAACAAGGGTTCGGCGCCCTGGACGACAAGGTCATTGACCGACATGGCGACCAGATCGATACCGATCGTGTCATGCCGACCAGTTTCGATCGCAATCTTGACCTTGGTGCCGACGCCATCGGTCGCCGCCACCAGAACCGGGTCCTTGAAACCAGCCCGGGCGAGATCGAACAGTCCGCCGAAGCCGCCGATTTCGGCATCCGCGCCGGGGCGCGCGGTGGCGCGGACAAGCGGCTTGATCAGATCCACCATTCGGTTCCCGGCATCGATATCGACCCCGGCATCGCCATAGGTCAAACCGCGCTTCTCGCCGGACATGATCGAGCCCTCGTCACGCCGTTGCGGCGCGTTTCGCCGCGTGGTAGCGCGGAAATCGCATTAGGTGCAATGCCTTGTGCGCGGTTATACTCTGTTGGGTGGCCGGCAGATCCGGCCGATTCTGCCGGGACTCTTGCACCTTGAACCTGCCTAATCTGATTACCATGGCGCGCATTCTCTGCGTGCCGCTGATCGTATGGGCGATCACCGCCGGTCACATGTTGCCGGCTTTTCTGCTGTTTCTCCTAGCCGGGATCAGCGATGCAGTGGACGGGTTTCTCGCCAAACGCTTCAACATGGCGACCGAACTTGGCGCCCTGCTGGACCCGATTGCCGACAAGGCTCTGATCGTATCGATCTATGTGGCGCTCGGGTTTACCGAAGCGGTGCCGCGCTGGCTCGTGATTCTCGTGGTGTCGCGAGACATCCTGATCGTGGGCGGCTTCCTGGTTGCGATGTTGTTGGCCCGGCCGATGCCGGTCCGGCCGCACCCGGTGTCGAAGCTGAACACGGTGGCCCAGATCGTGCTGGCGGGCACGGTCCTGGGGTCGCTCGGGCTCAATTTCGATGCCGGCTGGGCCTTGCCCGTTCTGATGGCGTTGGTCACGATATTGACGTTGCTCTCAATCGGCTTCTATGTCGCCGAATGGATACGTCATTTCAGTACCAACGGAGCCGCTCGGTAGGGCGGCAGGGGGACGGCGACGCATGAACACCACCACGACGGGTCCGGCCGGCATGCCGCCGCCGCTACCGGTCACACCAATATCGTTGCGCCGCCAGCTCATCTTCTGGACAGGCGCACTGGTGGTTTTTATCGCGCTCCTGTGGCTGCTCGGCGACGTGCTGCTGCCGTTCGTCGCCGGCATGGTGCTCGCCTATCTGCTCGACCCGATCGTGCGCAAGCTTCAGAAACTTGGCTTGAGCCGCCCGATTGCGTCGGTCCTGATCGTGGTGATTGCGATCGCCGTGATCGCGGTTGCGCTGATCACGCTGCTGCCGCTCCTCGGCGAGCAGATCGCGGGCTTTATTCAACGCATACCGGAATATGTCGAGCGCATCCGTCAGTTGATCCAGGAGCAAAGCAACGGCTGGTTGGGCCAGGTGATCGGCGAGAGATTGCCCGATGCGGAAAAGCAATTGGGCGGGGTGGCGGCTGGCGCTGCAGGCTGGGCCGCGGGCTTCCTCGGATCGCTGGCCTCAGGCGGGAAGGCGCTGATTTCGCTCCTGTCCATTTTTGTGATTGCGCCGATCGTGGCATTTTATCTGCTGCTCGATTGGGAGCGAATGATCGACGCTGTCGATTCCTGGGTGCCGGTGCCCTATCGCGACACCGTGCGAGGCCTCGCACGCGAAATGAACGCGGCGATTTCGGGTTTCGTCCGCGGCCAGGCGATCGTATGCCTGATCCTTGGCACGTTCTATTCCGTCGCGCTGATCTCGATCGGGCTTCATTTCGGACTGCTCGTTGGTATCGTTGCAGCGGTGCTCGGCTTCGCACCCTATGTCGGCACCATCACCGGCTTTATGCTCGCTGTCGGTATTGCGATCGCGCAGTTCTGGCCGGACTGGACTATGCCTGCGCTCGCTGCCGCCATTTTCCTCACCGGGCAGTTCGTCGAGGGCAACATTCTGCAGCCGTTCCTGGTTGGCAAGGAAGTCGGGTTGCATCCGGTCTGGCTGATGTTCGCGCTGCTCGCCTTCGCCTATCTGTTCGGCTTCGTTGGATTGCTGGTCGCGGTTCCGACCGCTGCCGCGATCGGCGTGCTTGTGCGCTTCCTGCTGCGGCAATATCTGGCTAGCTCCTATTATACGGGGGGCAAGCTCGGCTGAGATGGCGTCGCCGCCGCGACAGCTCGCGCTTGCGCTCGATCACGCCGAGAAGCTTTCGCGCGAAGATTTTCTGCCGGGCCCGCCGAACGAGGCGGCACTCGCCATGATCGAACGCTGGCCGGACTGGCCATCGCCTACGATCGCGATAACCGGTCCCGAGGGCAGCGGCAAAAGCCACCTCGCGTCAATCTGGGCCCATATGTCCGGAGCGCGCGTGCTGTCGGCGCGCGCCTTGACCACCGCAATGCTGCCGGAGGCGCTGACAACCGGTGCGCTGGTCCTTGAGAATTGCGGGGAGGGCGCGCTCGATGAGCGCGCGCTATTCCATCTGCTTAATCTGGTGCGCGAGCAGCAGGGCCACCTTCTCTTGACCGGGCGGTCCATACCGGTGCTGTGGGGTGTGGCGCTGCCCGATCTGGAATCGCGGTTGCGGGCGGTGCCAGCCATCGCCGTGTCGATGCCCGACGACGCATTGTTGCGTGCGGTGTTGGTGAAACTGTTCGCGGATCGGCAGCTTGCGGTCGACGAAAGTCTGCTCACCTATCTGCTGGCCCGGGTTGGCCGGTCTTTCGCGACGTTGCAGGCGGCGGTGCGGACGCTCGACCGCGAAGCGCTGCAGCGCAAAAGGCCGGTGAATCGTGCGCTGGCTTCCGAACTGTTCAGGGACGGGTTGGAGTAGGGCCGATTCGGGCTTGTCCTTCCTAACCATTGAGGTCAATTCTCGCGGCGTCCGTCACGGCTAGGTCACGAATTCGTCTTATGGTCGGGCTTTCTGGAACATTGCCATGCAAGATCGCGCCGAAGCTGCTGTTTTAAATGAGGAAACCGTCCAACCCGCGCGGCCGGAGGAATCGCGGCTGGCGAGCCTCATGGACAGTCCGGAACGGTTCATCAACCGCGAATTGTCGTGGCTGCATTTCAACCAGCGTGTTCTGGAAGAAGCGGCGAACCCGAATCATCCGCTGCTGGAGAAGCTGCGTTTCCTTTCGATCTCCGCGAACAATCTCGACGAGTTCTTCATGGTGCGGGTGGCCGCGCTGAAGGGCCAGGTCCGCGAGGGTGTCTCGGATCGCTCCCCCGACGGGCTGACTCCGTCGGAGCAACTGGCCCGGATCGCCGAAGTGGTGGCGGTGCTGGCGAACGACCAGCAGGCACGATGGCGCGATCTGCGCGCGGAACTAGGCGCCAGCGATATCGTGATCGTCGATGCGCAAGGCGTGACGAAGCAGGAGCATGAGTGGCTGGAGGAACAATTCCTGTCCGCCATTTTCCCGGTTCTGACACCGCTCGCGATCGATCCGGCGCATCCATTTCCGTTCATTCCCAATCTCGGTTTCACGCTGGCGCTGCAACTGTCGCGCATCAGCGACGGCAAGGCGATGAATGCGCTCATTCGCGTGCCGCATAAGATCGAGCGCTTCGTGCATCTGCCGCGCGGTGCCGACGGCTCGCGGCGGCTGATTACGCTCGAACAGGTCGCGTGTCTTTATATCGGCCAGTTGTTCCCGGGCTACGACATGAATGGCGTCGGTGCCTTCCGGGTGATCCGCGATTCCGAAATCGAGATCGAGGAAGAAGCCGAAGATTTGGTGCGATCGTTCGAAAGCGTACTGAAGCGACGGCGGCGCGGTTCGGTGATCCGCCTTGAACTCGAACAGTCGATGCCCGAAGACCTTCGGCGTTTCGTGCGGCGTGCGATGGCCGTGAACGAGGACGAGACCTTTCTGGTCGACGGCATGCTCGCGCTCAACGATCTGAAGGAAGTGGTCTCGGTCGACCGCCCCGATCTTCTGTTCGTTCCCTACAATCCGCGCTTCCCGGAGCGGATCCGCGATCATGGCGGCGATTGTTTTGCGGCTATTCGCCAGAAGGACTTCGTCGTCCAGCACCCCTATGAATCGTTCGATGTGGTGGTGCAGTTCCTGCAGCAGGCGGCGCGCGATCCGGATGTGATTGCGATCAAGCAAACATTGTACCGGACCTCCGCGGAATCGCCGATCGTCAAGGCGCTGGCGGAAGCGGCAGAAGCCGGAAAGTCTGTCACCGCGCTGGTCGAGTTGAAGGCGCGCTTCGACGAAGAGGCCAACATTCGCTGGGCGCGGGATCTCGAACGCGCCGGCGTGCAGGTGGTGTTCGGTTTCATCGAACTGAAGACCCACGGCAAACTGTCGCTTGTGGTGCGGCGCGAGAGCGGCAAGCTTGCGACCTATGTGCATGTCGCGACCGGCAATTATCATCCGATCACCGCGCGCATCTATACCGACCTGTCCTATTTCACCGACGATCCGGTGATCGCGCGCGATGCCGGGCGCATCTTCAATTTTATTACCGGCTACGCGGAACCTGCCGAACTCGAGGTGATGGCGGTCTCGCCCGTGTCGCTGCGCAAGCGTCTGGTGGAACATATTGATGCCGAAATCGAGCATGCCAAGGCCGGCCGCCCCGCCGCGATCTGGCTGAAAATGAACTCGCTCGTCGATCCTGGGATTATCGACAAGCTGTATCTGGCCTCGCAGGCCGGCGTTGCCATCGATATTGTGGTGCGTGGTATCTGCTGCCTGCGGCCGGGGGTGCCGGAGCTGTCGGACAATATCCGCGCCAAATCGATCGTCGGGCGCTTTCTCGAACATTCGCGCATTTATTGCTTCGGCGCGGGCCACGGGCTGCCGCACCCGAAGGCCGTGGTTTATATCTCCTCTGCCGATATGATGCCGCGCAATCTCGACCGCCGTGTCGAGGTTTTGTGCCCAATTGCCAATCCAACCGTGCACGAGCAGGTGCTCGACCAGATCATGGTGGTTAATTTCAACGATAACGAACAAAGCTGGAAGCTCTTGCCTGACGGCACCGCAACCCGCATAAGGCCCGCGAAAGGCGAGGAGCCTTTCAACGCGCAGAATTACTTCATGACCAATCCGAGCCTGTCGGGACGTGGGAAATCGCTTAAAGAGTCAACGCCGCGCCGCCTCAGTCGCCGTCAGGACCGCCGGTAGCCGGCGCATCGATTCGAACAGCGCCGAGAGCAGCGGGATCGGGCCAAAACTGTCGACATCGAAGGTCAAGACACCGTTGCTGCCAGAGGCGGCGCAGGGCCGCCTCGATCACGGGCCTGCGGTCGCCGTCATCGATATCGGCTCAAATTCGGTGCGCCTCGTGGTGTATGAGGGCGAGACCCGCAGTCCGACGCCGATATTCAACGAGAAGGTGCTCGCCGGCCTCGGGCGGCAGGTTCAGTCTACGGGGCTGCTGGCAGCGGATGCTGTGACCGAGGCATTGCTGGCGCTGCGGCGATTCCGTGCGCTCTGCGACAACCTCCGGGTCGGCCGTGTCTTTGGTATTGCAACCGCAGCCTGCCGGGACGCCAGCAATGGGCCCGCATTCATTGCGGAGGCGCAGCGCATTTGCCGAATCAAGATCGACGTCTTGTCCGGCAGGCGCGAAGCTGAACTGGCGGCGCTCGGCGTCGTATCCGGCATCTATCAGCCGGATGGAATCGCCGGCGACCTTGGCGGCGGATCGCTGGAACTCATCGATGTGCGCGGCAGCAAAATTCGGCGCGGCGTCACCGTTCCGTTGGGCGGGCTGGCGCTGAAGGATGCCGCCAATCAATCGTTGAAGCGCGCCGGCAAGATTGCTGACAGCGAATTGTCCGATGTGCCGTTCCTGAAGGCGGGCAAGGGCCGCACCTTCTACGCCGTCGGCGGCGCCTGGCGCTCGCTGGCAAGCCTGCATATGGCGCAAACCGGCTACCCGCTCCACGTCATGCATGGCTATACCTTGCAGGCGCGCGAAGCCCTTGAATTCTGCGAGCTGGTTCAACGGGTCGATCCCGAGACGCTGTCGAATATCGAAGTGGTGTCGGCGGCACGCCGTCCGCTACTGGGGTATGCCGCGGTGGTGCTCGGCCGGCTGATCCGAAAAATCCGGCCTGACACAGTCGTGATCTCTGCTCTCGGTGTGCGCGAGGGATTGCTCTATTCGCTGCTCAGCGAACGCGAGAGAAAAAAGGACGCGCTGATCGACGCCGCGCGCAATCTCAATCTGTTGCGCTCGCGCTCTCCCCAACATGGCGAACAATTGGTGGCGTGGACCGACCGCTTTATGGATTCGAGCGGCATCGATGAAACCGCGGCAGAACGAAGGCTGCGCCACGCCGCCTGCCTGGTGGCGGATGTCGGATGGCGGACCCATCCGGATTATCGCGGCGAACAATCGCTAAACCTGATTGCGCATGCCGATTTCGTTTCCCTCGATCATGCCGGCCGCGCCTATCTCGCACTCGCGGTGTATTTCCGGCATGTCGGCGTCACCCATGACGATGACCTGTCGCCAAGACTGCGTGAACTTGCGACCACGCGCATGCTCGACCGTGCGCGTATCCTCGGTGCTGCGATGCGCGTTGCCTATATGGTGTCGGCATCGATGCCGGGCGTTCTGCCTAAGACGCCGTTGCGGGTCGAACGCGGCAAGTTGGTATTGCGCTTGCCCGGCGCGCAGGCCGCACTCAACGGCGAGCGCGTCATGAACCGGATGCGGACGCTGGCGCGGCTGATTGGACGCGAAGCGGTGGTGATCGAGGAGTAAGCCCGGCCTCAGGTCAGGTGAAACTCGACCGCCACCTGGCCGCTGCCGCTCGACGGAAAGTAGTCGCACAGCTGTTCCGCCTTGCCGCCATACCGGTCCCAGCCAAGCGCGCCGAACAGCATCACCGTATCGACCATGAGCGCTTCACCGCTGCACTTGCGGGTATAATCCGGAAGCATCGCACAGAATTCCGCAAAGCGCCCCTCTCGCCACAATTCCAATACGCGCAGATCCATCTGCCGGTTGAACTCGGTCGAGATCTTGTTCCAAGCGTCCGGTCCGAGCTTGGAATTTTCGAACAGCTGATGGGACAGCGAACCGCTCGCGAGGATCGCGGCCTTGTGTTTGGAACGCGTGATGGCGCGATGCACGGCTGGCCCGAACCTGCGATTCTCATCCACCGAGGCGAAGACCGGAGAGGCGATCGGCACCACCGACATGGCTTTGTCGCCATTCATGTAATGCATCGGGACGATGGTGCCGTATTCCACTGGCATAGTCTTGACGCGATGCGCCAGAGCCAGCGGCCCGTCCTTTGCCGTTTCTTCAGCGATGAGATCGGCGAGATCGGAATTTCCCGGGAAATCATAGCTAACGTCGTTGATCATGTGCGGCGCTTCCGGGCTGGTATAGGTGCCGCGATGCCAGGAGTTGGCGTTGATGTGGAAGCCGAAATTCGAGATCCAGTGAGTGTCGAACACCACGAAGGTGTCGGCGCCGCGCTCGCGCGCGCGCTGTCCGATCAGTTTCAATGCGTTGATCGGACCGTCACGCGTGCCTTTCAGCGGCTCGATATGCTCGGACAGCATGAGCGATGGCACATGCGTGATCTTGGCGGCCAGAACCAGTTCGCCCATGTGGTAGCGCTCCCCGACAGCAAATTTCGCGGGAGCTTAGGAAGCGGGGTTGCCCACACTCTTGCGCTAGGTCAAACGCAGACGATTCAGCCCGGGTGGGCCGTGCTCAGGACGAAGCGCTATCCTCGCCCGCGACCTGCGTGAGGAAAAACACATATTCCTCCGCGGCTTCTTCCAGCGCCGTATAGCGGCCGGACTTGCCGCCATGGCCCGCGCCCATATTGGTCTTGAGCAGCAGGATATTATCGTCCGCCCGGGTGGCACGAAGTTTCGCAACCCACTTCGCAGGCTCCCAATAGGTGACGCGGGGATCGTTCAGGCCGGCGGTGACCAGCATCGCCGGGCAGGCTTGCGCGCGCACATTGTCGTAGGGGCTGTAGCTCAGGATATAGTCGAATGCTGCCTTGTCGGTGATCGGGTTGCCCCATTCCGACCATTCGCCGGGGGTGAGCGGGAGGGTGTCGTCGAGCATGGTGTTCAGCACATCGACGAACGGCACATGCGCGGCAATTGCACCGTAAAGCTCCGGTGCCTGATTGACGATCGCGCCCATCAATTCGCCGCCCGCCGAGCCGCCGGCTGCGGTCACGCGGCCCTCCGATGCGAAGCCCTGGGCAACCAGATAGCGGGTCACGTCAACGAAATCGTTGAAGGTATTGGTGCGTTGGAACAGCTTGCCGTCCAGATACCATTGATATCCGAGATCATCGCCGCCCCGGATATGTGCAATCGCGCAGGCAAAGCCGCGATCGAGCAGCGACAGCCGGTTGGTCGAGAATCCGGGTGGAATGGCGTGACCATAGGCGCCATAGCCGTAGACATGCAGGCGGCCTTTGCCGTTCTTGATAAAGTCGCGGCGATAGACCACCGACACCGGCACCATGACGCCATCGCGCGACGGCGCCATCAGTCGTTCCGTGACATATTGCGAGGCGTCGTATCCGCTCGGGATTTCCCGGACTTTCAGCGTCTCCAGCCGGCCGTCGGCGAGATGATAGTCGTAGACGGTGTTGGGCGTGACCATCGACTGATAGTTGAGGCGCAGACGGTCGACCACATATTCGCGATTGCCGCCGAGACCGACGACATAACTCGCCTCCGGGAAGCCGATGTAATGCTCGGCGCCGTCGGCATAGTCGCGCAGCCGAATCTGCGACAGGCCGTCGATGCGCTCCTCGATCACCATCAGATTGCGAAACGTGGTGAGACCGAGAATGTAGTGCCGGTCGCTGCCGGCGATGATTTCGCTCCATTGTCCCGGAGTGGAAACCGGCGCCTTCACGACGCGGAAGTTCAGATGGTTGTCGTTGGTGCGGATGTAGAGAATGTCCTCGCGCTCATCGAGGTCGTAGAGACGGTCGGTGACGCGCGGCGATACCAGTACCGGCTCGGCTGAAAAATCCGACAGCGGCAGAAGCCGGATTTCGTTGGTCGCGTGATCGCCGGTTGAGAAGGTGGCAAAGCGCCGTGACTGGGTGCGGCCCAGGCTCACTCCGAATTTCGGATCGTGTTCGCGATAAATTTCGTGGTCGGCGCTCTGCGGATCACCGAGCCGGTGGTGCCACACGGCCTTCGAACGCCAGTTCTCGTCGGCATCGGTATAGAGGAAGCTTGCGGAGTCTGCGGCCCAGATCAGGCCGTAGCGCCAGTTCTCGATCACGTCCGGCAGATCGGCGCCGGTCGCAAGTTCGCGCACCTTCAGGACGTAACGTTCCGACCCGTCGGTGTCGATGGCGTAGGCGAGCAGCCGCCCGTCCGGGCTGACAGCGTGTCCGCCGAGCCGGAAATAATCGTGGCCGGCGGCCAGCTCCGGTTCGTTGAGGATAACCTCGTCGCGGCTATCGGCGAAATGGCGGCGATACCATTTCGGATATTCCGCTCCGGCATCGAACGCGTACCAGTAGAGCCAGTCGTCGTCCTTCTGCGGGACGCTCGAATCGTCATCCTTGATGCGGCCCTTCATCTCGGCGACGATGGTGTCCAGAAGACCGCGATGCGGCGTCATAGCCGCTTCGAAATAGGCGTTCTCCGCGTTGAGGTAGCCAAGGACGTCGGCGTCCTTGACCTCGGGATAGCCGGGATCGCGCAGCCAGGCATACGGATCTTCAATGGTGATGCCGTGGCGCGTGAAGGCATGCGGCACGCGTTTGGCGACGGGAGGCGGGTTCGTCATCTGATTTGCGCCATTCGCTATCGGTCGATCGCCGAGACACGGCCCTTCTCGATCGCCAGCGCGAGCTTGCCGGACTTCAGCGCCAGCGCCTTGTCGCCGAACAATTCGCGGCGCCAACCTCGCAGCGCCGGAATGTCGGCGTGATCGTCGCCCGCGATGCGTTCGAGATCGTCGACGGTGGCGATCACCTTGGCCGCGACGGCGTGCTTCTCGGCGGTCATGCGCAACAAAACTTTGAGCAGCTCGACGATTGCCGAACCGTTCTGCATCGGCTTCACCCGCTCGATCGACGGCAGCGTCTTCGGGTCGCGCTCAAGCCCGCGCTTTACCACGTCGGGGATTTCCAGACCCCAACGCGACCGCTCGAAGCCCTTCGGCAGAGAGCGGAGCGACGACAGCCGTTCCACCGTGGTTGGCGCCTGGATCGCGATATCGGCGACGAGGTCGTCCTTCAGGACGCGGCCGCGGGGAACGTCGCGGGCCTTGGCTTCGCGCTCGCGCCACGCCGCAACCTCGATCAGGACCGCAAGCTCCTTCGGCTTTCGCACCCGCGTACGCAGCCGCTGCCAGGCATTGTCCGGGTCCATCCGGTAGGTCTCGGGCGAGGTCAGGACACTCATCTCCTCGCTCAGCCACTCGGTACGCCCGCGCTTTTCGAGGTCAGCCTGCAGCTTGCGATAGACATCGCGCAGATGCGTCACGTCGGAGATCGCATATTCGACCTGCGACTTGCTCAGGGGGCGCCGGGTCCAGTCGGTGAAGCGTGAGGATTTATCGAGCGTATCGCCGGTGATGCGCTGCACGAGCTGGTCGTAGGAGACGGAATCGCCGTGGCCGAGAACCATGGCAGCAATCTGCGTATCGAAGATCGGGTTCGGGATCAGATTGGCGCGGTGCCAGACGATTTCGATATCCTGGCGGGCGGCGTGGAAGACCTTCACCACGGTCTCGTTGCCCATCAGTTCGAAGAACGGCTGCAGATCGATGCCGGGCGCCAGCGCGTCAACCACGACGGCTTCGTCCGAACTCGCAAGCTGTGCGACGCAGAGCTGCGGGTAATATGTCGACTCGCGCAGGAATTCGGTATCGACGGTGACAAAGGGATGCGTTGCGAGACGTTCGCAGGCATCGATGAGGTCCTTGGTGGTCGTGATCAAATCCATGTGGCGTGGATCACCCGCGCACGCGTGGCATCATGATGAACTCCCACGGGCTCGGCATCGCCTCAACCGGCATGTCGATCAGCGTCGGGCCACCTCTGCGCTTGAAGCCGCGTTTCAGGGCGGCGCGCAGTTCTGCGGGCGTCTCCACGCGCTCGGCTGCTGCGCCGAAGGCTTCAGCGAATTTCACGAAATCCGGATTGGTCAGGTCGCTCGCGATGGTGCGGCCGCCATACCATTCCTGCTGGATCAGCTTCACGTTTCCGAACGCGTTGTTGTTGAACACGACGCTGACCAGCGGGATCTTGTGGCGCACCGCCGAAGCCATCTCATTTGCGGTGTAGAGAAATCCGCCGTCGCCCGAGACCGACAGCACCGGCGTATCGGGCATCGCATCCTGGACGCCGAGCGCGGTAGCAAAGCCCCAGCCGAGATTGTCCTGATAGCCCGGCGAGATGAAGGTGCGCGGCTTGTAGACCGGCATCGCAAGCCGTGCGGCAAAGCCGATCTGCGTGACTTCGTCGACGAAAATGCCGTCCTCCGGTAACTCGGCGCGGATCGCATCGAGAATGGCCATCTGCGGCACCAGCTTGGCCATGCGCTTGGCAAGCTTCGCCTGCCGCTCTTCCATCTCTGCCTTGCGCGACTTGCGCTTGGAATTGTGCGCGGGGAGGGCGGCCAGCAATTTGCGCAGCACCCGCACCGAATCACCCAGCAGGGCCACATCCGGCTTGCCGGCGCGCTCCGGCTCGTCCGGATCGGCCTCGACCCGGATCACTTTGAGGTCCTTGTCCGCGCCCCAGACGGTCAGCTGCTGCAGCAGGCGGGTGCCGACCCCAATTACCACATCGACCTCGCGCCACATGTCATGGGCAAGCGGCAGGGTGATCGAGAGCGGATCGCGGCTGTCGAGAATCCCGCGGCCACGGCGATAACCCAGCACCGGCGCCTGCAGCATGGCCGACAGTCGCTGCACCTCTTTCGACGCCTCCTGCGCGCCGCCGCCGCAGACAATCATCGGGTTCTTCGCGGCGCCGAGCAGTTTCGCGGCGGCGGTGATGGCATCGTCATCGATCGGCGGCTCGAATGCCGCCATTGGGGCGTGATCGAGGACAGGCTCGCTGCGGCCCCAGACATCCATCGCGCATTCCAGCGCCGCCGGCCCCGGCCGGTCCATGGTCATGGATTGGACCGCCGCTGCGACCATGCGAGGGGCATCGGCGGCGCGGGGAATCCGGGCCGAATGATCCACCAGCCGTTCGATAATGCCAGCCTGATCGCGAATCTCGTGCAGCTGGCCGAGGTCGCGCCGGATGGTGCTTTGCGGAATTTGGCCGATCAGGGCCAGCACCGGGGCGTTCATGGAATAGGCAGTGAGGAGTGCAGCGCCGGTATTGAGCAGGCCCGGCCCCGGAACCACACAATAGGTCTGCGGTTTGCCGGTCGCGAGCGCGGCCCCCAGCGCCATATAGGCGCAGCCCTGCTCGTGGCGGGTATGGACGACGCGCACCCGGTTCCCCGCCTTGTAGAGGGCATCGAAGAAATGGTCGTTGTGGACCCCGGGCAAGGCGTAGACCGTGTCGATTCCGTGCCCCAGCAGGGCGTTGACCACGGCCTGGCCGGTGGTCATCCGGACCGCCTGCGCGCTGGATCTGCCGTTGGCGGCAGCCTTCTTGGTTTGTTTCGGCATTGATTCCGTCGGGGTGAGTTTCCACCCTCAGAATGCAGATTGAGACCGTTCTGTCGAGGCATTCGCTTGCCTTGACAAAGCACGACCCCCATGCGCTTTTCCCGCGCTTCCAGCCCACTTTTGCGCGCCCATTCGACCGGAAACCCCGCCATGCACCGTTATCGCTCTCATACCTGCGGCGCGCTGCGCGAGAGCGATATCGGCTCCGTCGTCCGGCTCTCCGGCTGGGTTCATCGGGTCCGTGACCACGGCGGCCTGCTGTTCATCGACCTGCGCGACCATTACGGGCTGACCCAGGTGGTGGTGGACCCCGATAGCCCGGCCTTCAGGGATGCCGAGAAGCTCCGCTCGGAATGGGTGGTGCGGGTCGACGGCAAGGTGCGCAATCGCCCGGCCGGGACCGAAAACCCGGACCTGCCCACCGGCCTGGTCGAGGTGTTCGCAACCGAGATCGAGGTGCTGGGACCGGCGGCCGAATTGCCGATGCCGGTCTTCGGCGATCAGGAATACCCGGAAGACATTCGCCTGCGCTACCGCTTCCTCGATCTGCGCAGAGAGCGGCTGCACGCCAACATCATGAAGCGCGGCCAGATCATCGATTCGATCCGCAGCCGGATGAAGGATGGAGGGTTCTTCGAATTCCAGACCCCGATCCTGACCGCGTCCTCGCCGGAAGGCGCGCGCGATTATCTGGTGCCGTCACGCATCCATCCCGGCAAGTTCTACGCGCTGCCCCAGGCGCCTCAGCAATTCAAGCAGCTGATCATGGTGTCGGGCTTCGACCGCTATTTCCAGATCGCGGCCTGCTTCCGCGACGAGGACGCACGCGCCGACCGCTCTCCCGGCGAGTTCTACCAGCTCGACATCGAGATGAGCTTCGTCACCCAGGAGGACGTGTTCAACGCAGTCGAGCCGGTGCTGCGTGGCGTGTTCGAGGAATTCGGCGGCGGCAAGCCGGTGACGCAGAAATTTCCGCACATCGCCTATGCCGACGCGATGCGGCTTTACGGCTCGGACAAGCCGGACCTGCGCAATCCGATCAAGATGGCCAATGTCACCGATGCGTTCCGCGGTTCGGGCTTCAAGATTTTCGCCAACATGATCGCGAACGATCCCGCGGTCGAAGTGTGGGCGATCCCGGCCAAGACCGGTGGCAACCGCGCCTTTGCCGATCGCATGAATTCCTGGGCGCAAAGCGAGGGCCAGCCGGGGCTCGGCTATATTTTTTGGCGTGAGGGCGAGGAGGGCGGTGCTGGTCCGCTCGCGAAGAATATCGGGCCGGAGCGCACCAGGCAGATCGCCGATCAGCTTTCGCTTGGTGTTGGCGATGCCTGCTTCTTCGTCGCCGGCAAGCCGAAGGATTTCGTCAAGTTCGCAGGCCTTGCCCGCACGCGCGTGGGCGAAGAACTGAAGCTGATCGACACCGAGCGTTTCGAATTCTGCTGGATCGTCGACTTCCCGATGTACGAATGGAGCGAGGAGGAGAAGAAGATCGACTTCTCCCACAACCCCTTCTCGATGCCGAATATGCCGGTGGATGAATTCCTCGCGCTCGACCCGAGCGACAATGAAAAGATCCTCGGCATCAAGGCGTTCCAATACGACATCGTCTGCAACGGCACCGAGCTGTCGTCCGGAGCAATCCGGAATCATCGCCCCGACGTGATGAAGAAGGCCTTCGCCATCGCAGGCTATGACGAAAGCGTGCTGGAGGCGAAGTTCGGCGGCATGCTGCGCGCGCTGTCGCTCGGGGCGCCGCCGCATGGCGGCATCGCACCCGGTATCGATCGTATCGTCATGCTGTTGTGCGGCGAGGAAAACCTCCGCGAAGTGGTGCTGTTCCCGATGAACCAGCGCGCCGAGGATCTGTTGATGGGTGCGCCGTCCGAAGCGACGCCGAAGCAGCTCAAGGAGCTGCATATCCGGTTGGCGCTGCCGCAGAAATCCTAGGTCGTCGCCAGTCCGGAGGGAGCGATTCGTTCCTTCAGCGCATCGAGATCGGCGCGCTCGGCAATGGAGCGGCGGCCCTCGTTCCAGACCATTGCGAGATGGCGTTCGATGTCGGCGCGCTGTGGCGTATTCGCCAGCGCCCACAGATCCATCAGCCGGTCGGCGAGGCGGATCAGGATCGCCGGGCTGCCGCTGCCATTCTGCCGGATCATGTTGAAGCTGGCATCGACGAGCCCATCGAAGCCGGCGGCCGGTATGGAGAGCCGGTCGCAGCCGTCACTGTCGCGCCAGACCGACTGCGCATCGCCTCTCCTCATGATGCGTGCCAGAGACATGGCAAGCCGGTCGATCGCGACCATTGCGGTGAACGGGTCGTTGATGCCCGGCGACAGCGCCCGGACGGCGATCTCGACCATCTGGCGGACTGCGAATTCCAGATCCTGGACCGGAGTGCGTTCGCGTCCGACGATCAGCGCCGCCTCGACGCATCTGGACAATTCCGGCGTTGCTGCCGAGTCCGGACTCACATGCCCAATCGCCATGCCTGCCAGCACCAGATGCCCGGCCCTCCGGTCGAGCGTGACGCAGGCATCCGCCCGCTTTGCAGCCTCGACAATCTCCTCATGGTCGATAGCCTGGATATAGCCTTGGCACTGCACGCGCAGCAGGGCGCCGCCTGTGGTCTGACGACGCGTGACCGAGGGTTCTTGGCCACCGCGTTCCGGCAGCAGCATCTCCGCCTGACTGTCGATGTCGCTGCCGACACTTTCGATGACAGTGTCCGCAATGATCGATCGCGCCAGATGATGCACGAACAGCAGCAAAGCCAGGGTACTAAGCAGCACAAAGAAGGTCCCGATCGTCACCGCGAGGTTGGGGGCTTCGTCGCCGGCGCCATAGACACTGCGCAGCACCAGAAGCAGATACACAACCGAGGATGTGAACATCCCAAGGATGATCTGGGTGCGGATGTCGCCCATGAAGATGCGGATCAGACGTGGTCCGAGCTGCTGGGCCGCGAGCGTCAGCACCACCATCGTGATCGAGATCGCCAGCGTCGCCATCGTGATCATGGAGGTCACGAGCGCGGACAGGAAGTCGGGGGCCTCCTTGGTGTTTCCGCTATACAGGAACCAGACCGGGTCGCTGCCGATGTCGATCCGGATTCTCATGGCCACAATGGCCGTCGCGACCGCGAAGACCATCATCAGCACGGGAACGGCCCACAGGCTGGTGCGGATATTCTCCCAGATCGTCAACAGGCGCGGCAGCATGATATTTCTCCTGCGGAATCGCAGCGCCCAAGTAACATTCGCATTCGGCCGATAAGTTCCATAGAAAGTTCGTGGGCGCCCCATTGCGTCGGGACGCCGGAGGAAGCCTGAGATGCCGTCCGTGATGTCCAACCTGTCCGATGATCTCAAGAATCAGGCGCTCGCCTATCACCGCTTCCCGAAGCCCGGAAAGCTCGAGATCGCGGCCACCAAGCCGCTCGGCACCCAGCACGATCTGGCGCTGGCCTATTCGCCGGGGGTGGCGGCGGCCTGCGAGGCGATCGCCGCCGATCCGCGCGAGGCGGCCGAACTGACCGGTCGGCAGAATCTGGTGGCGGTGATCTCGAACGGCAGCGCGGTTCTGGGGCTCGGCAATATCGGGCCGCTGGCGTCCAAGCCGGTAATGGAGGGCAAGGCCGTCCTGTTCAAGAAGTTCGCCGGCATCGATGTGTTCGATATCGAGATCGACGCGCCCGACGTCGCCCGCATGGTCGAGGTGGTGTCGGCGCTGGAGCCGACCTTCGGCGGCATCAATCTGGAAGACATCAAGGCGCCGGAATGCTTCGATGTCGAGGCGCAGCTGAAGGAGCGCATGAAGATTCCGGTGTTTCACGACGATCAGCATGGCACCGCCATCATCGTCGGGGCCGCGGTCACGAATGCGCTTTACCTGGCAAAAAAGAAGATCGGTGACGTGAAGATCGTTGCGTCCGGTGCCGGCGCCGCCGCACTGGCCTGTCTCAATCTTCTGGTCGCGCTCGGCGCCAGGCGCGAGAACATTTTCATCTCCGACATCGAGGGCGTGGTCTACAAGGGCCGTCCCAAGCTGATGGACCGCTGGAAGGACGTCTACGCGCAGGACACCGATGCGCGGAAGCTTGGCGACATCATCGGCGGTGCCGATATCTTTCTCGGCGTGTCGGCGGGCGGCGTGCTGAAGCCCGATATGGTCAAGCGCATGGCGGATCGGCCGTTGATCATGGCGCTCGCCAATCCGACGCCGGAAATCATGCCGGACGAGGCGCGGGCGGTACGGCCCGACGCCATGATCTGCACCGGACGCTCGGATTATCCGAACCAGGTCAACAACGTCCTGTGTTTTCCCTATATCTTCCGGGGTGCGCTGGATGTCGGCGCCACCACCATTAACGAGCCGATGAAGCGCGCGGCGGTGGAAGCGATCGCGGCGCTGGCGCGTGAGGCGCCATCGGAGGTTGCGGCGCGCGCCTATGGCGGCGAGGCGCCGACCTTCGGCACCGGATCGCTGATCCCCAATCCATTCGACCCGCGGCTGATCCTGCGCATCGCGCCGGCGGTCGCGCGTGCCGCCATCGAGTCGGGCGCCGCGACGCGGCCGTTCGGCGACTTCGACGCCTATCACGAGCGGCTGAACCGCTTCGTGTTCCGCTCCGGCTTCATCATGAAGCCGGTTTTCACGCGCGCCAAGGAAGACCGCAAGCGCGTGATCTATGCCGAGGGCGAGGACGAGCGCGTGCTACGCGCAACGCAGGTCGTGGTCGAGGAGGGGCTGGCGCAGCCGCTCCTGATCGGCCGGCCCAGCGTGGTCGAGACCAGGCTGGAGCGCTACGGCCTGTCGATCCGGCCCGGCCGCGACTTCACGCTGATCAACCCGGATGACGATCCGCGCTACCGCGAATATGTGCAGGCCTATGTCGAAGCAGCCGGCCGGCGCGGCATCACGCCCGACGCCGCGCGCACCATCGTGCGCACCAACGCGACGGTGATCGCTGCGCTCGCGGTGCGGCTGAAGCTTGCCGACGCCATGATCTGCGGACTGGAAGGCCGCTACATGGCGCATCTGAAGAATATCCGCGACGTGATCGGCCTCGCTCCCGGCGTCAACGAATTCGCCGCGCTCTCGCTCGTCATCACCAACAAGGGCGCGTACTTCCTCGCCGATACGCAAGTCACGCCGGAGCCGAGCGCGGACGCAGTCGCGGACATGGCAGTGCTCGCCGCCGCGCATGTGCGCCGTTTCGGATTGGATCCAAAGATCGCGCTGCTGTCGCATTCCGATTTCGGATCGTTCGACAGTACTTCGGCCGCGAAGATGCGCGCCGCGATGCGGCTGCTGCAGGAGCGCCATCCCGAGCTTGAAGCCGAAGGCGAGATGAACGGCGATACCGCCCTCAGCACGGCGATCCGCGAGCGGGTGTTTCCGCATTCACGGCTGAAGGGTGAGGCCAACGTGCTGATCATGCCGAATCTCGATGCGGCCAACATCGCCTATCAGATGACCAAGGTGCTGGCGGATGCACTCGCGGTCGGACCGATCCTGATGGGGGCTGCAATGCCGGCGCATATTCTCACGCCGTCGGTCACGGCACGCGGCGTCATCAATATGACGGCGCTGGCCGCCGTTGAGGCGCAGGGCGCGCGCATCTAGAGTGCGGCGGTTTACGCCCAGAAAGCCGCGATCTTTGGTGCTTCGACTTTGGCCCGCTCGTAACCCGCCTTGAGAGCCGGCTCGATCTGCTTGGGGTCGAGAAGGTTCACGCCCGGCGGTGTGCCGGCGATGATCAGCATCGCCTTGGTTCCCGTCGCTTCCAGCGCCGCGATTTCCTTGTAGATGTTGTGCGGAATGCCGCTGAGAAGGCTGCCTTCGTAGCCATTCGTCAACGTGATAACGAGCGCGCGCTTGGACCCGGCAACGAGGTCGGTATGGGCCCAGGTCTTGGATATGCCGCCATCCATGCAGAAGCGCTGACCGAGCAGTGTCGGACCGATAACGCCTGGCAAGGAAGAGCTGGCCGCAGTGGCATGGGCCAGCGGAATATTATTCTTTCGCGCCACACTCTGGTGCACAACAAGACGTTCGCCGGTGTAGCAATCGTTGGAGGTTGTGAACATCTTCGCCAATGGCCAGCCGGTTCGGCTGTCGCCTGTCAGAAGCCATGCCAGGCGTTCGACCCCGTCTCCGTTGAGCTGATTGTTGGCAGCCAGTGCGGCGCGGCCGATGGTCCGGATCGTTTCCGGACTGCCATCCTTGACGCCGAAATTAATCTGCTGTGCCCGTTGCTGACTTGCATTCGGCGCTGTCACCGGCGCGAGCTTCGCAAACAGTCCCGGGAAACGCCCGAAGAAGTCAAACTCTGCAAGCAACTGATCGAAGCGGCCCGAGAGCAAGGAGGAGCCTGCATACGAACCGGCGGATGTGCCAACCACCATTTCTGCGATTTTCAGATCGACGCGCTGCTCGATCAGTCCGTGAATGAAACCGCAATACCAAGCGACATAATATTCGCCGCCACCGCCAAGTACGAGCGTGCGATCCAGATTCCGTGCGAAGTCGGAAACGACAGGGCTTTCAGGTACCGGGCGGGCCAGGCCGTCGGCATCGAACAACTTGTCGGAAATCGATGCCGCAAGCTGAGCCAGCGCGGTATTTGGGACGTCCGATTGGGCGCCGTGCGCGATGACGGGTAGCGAGGCGGCAGCCGTAACGCCGCCGGTGAATTTTATGAGCTTTCGACGAGAAAGCATCGTTTTCCCTTCGGTATTCGAAGTGCAACACACGCTGGCCGCTCGCATGACGACTAGAACCACAGTAGCAATTCGGTATTACCGATTTGATTATCGCTTCGACCGATCTGGTCGAACTTCGTTATCGAATTCGAAACGCGGCGAATCCCGCAACGGGTGCGGGCCGTGTGTGCGCTGGAAAGCTCGAAATCGTCAGAACTGGTTCGCCAGAAACGTCTCGAGCGTCACCGGATCGGCCTTGAGCAACGGCTCCGCCGGGGCGACGCCTTCGAACTCCGTTGCCTCGAAGAACCAGGCGCGCGTCGCCGGCAATCCCCAGAGTTGCGATCGGCTGGTATTGGTCAGATCCCAGCGGATCGGCGGCACATCAGGATCGATCGCCTGATAATGGGTATTGAACAGCTCGATCCGATGTCCGTCGGGATCGCGGAAATACACGAACAGCGCGTTGCCGATGCCGTGCCGGCCCGGGCCGCGCTCCATCCGGCTCGCATAGCCCATGCTGGCGGCGACATCGCAGGCATGGATGAGGTCACGCACTTCCGGAACCGTGTAGGCGAAATGGTGAAGCCGCGGACCGCGCCCGTTGCTGAAGACGATGTCGTGTGGATTGCCCTTCCGCGCGAGCCAGATGCCCCATAACTCGTCAGTGCCGTCGCGCGCGGTGTATTCCGTTAGCCTGAAACCGAGTGCGGCATAGAAATCGAACGCGCACTGGATGTCGGATGCGGCCACCTGCACATGATCGAGATGTTGCGGAGAGCCGCCGTGAAACTTGTCGAAGCTCTGCATCAGGCGCGGCACGATATCCATTTTTGCGCAGAGTTCGATCGGGGTGCCGGATGCATCCGTAAATCGCAATGTTCGGCCCTGGTAGGGCGCTTCGATCCACTTGCTTGCAACCCCACGACGGCCGAGCCAGTCCTTGGCCTTGTCGAGTTCGGCGTCAGTGAGAACGCGAAAGCCGATGGTCTGGCATGCCGGTGCGTCGCCGCACTTCCGGATGACCAGGGAATGGTGGCTCGCTTCTTCCAGTCCACGCAGATAGAGCGCGTCAGTGTCGCCATCACTGACGACGAGACCAAGCACGTCGGCGTAGAATCTACGGCTCGCGTCGAGATCGCGGCTGGTCAGGATCACATGGCTGAGCCGCGTGATGTTGAAGGGCGGGTCCAGAACTGGCGCGGGTAGGGACATGTGAGGGCTTTGGCTGGAGCGGCAATGCGTCCGCTCGGTAGGAGATGCCGCGCACCATATGGGTGCGCGCGCGCGGTTTCAATCATGGGCGCGTCATCGCATTGCGGTCATGGTTCGGTATAGACTGTCGGGCAGCCCATCATCATTGTTGGGCGCAGTACGTGGGACTTCGGAGCGCGCATGAGCTTCTTTCCGGGCGAGGACCCGACCCCAGGTGACCGAAAGGCTTGCGACGCGCTGGAACGCGTGATCGTGCCACGCTCGACCGACCTCGGCAATTTCGAAGTCCGACGCGCGCTCCCATCGGCGCAACGGCGTATGGTCGGCCCGTTCGTGTTTCTCGATGAGATGGGGCCTGCCACCTTTCACGCCGGCACCGGCATCGATGTGCGACCACATCCGCATATCGGGCTTGCCACAGTGACCTACCTGTTCGATGGCGAGATCACCCATCGCGACAGTCTGGGGACCTTTGTCGCCATCCGTCCGGGTGAGGTTAACTGGATGACCGCGGGACGCGGCATCGTGCATTCCGAGCGCACCGCGCCCGAGCGGCGGGTCAACGGCGACACGCTGCACGGCCTGCAATGCTGGGTGGCGCTGCCGGCCGACAAGGAGGAGATCGATCCGTCATTCTTTCACCGCGGCGCCGATCAATTGCCGTTCGTGACCGACCGCGGCTTCACGGCGCGGGTTGTCGCGGGCCGGGCGTTCGGCACCCGCTCGCCGGTCGCGACCGCGTCGGACACCTTGTTCGTCGATGTCGTGATCGAGGCAGGGACAACGATTCCGCTCGACCCGGACTACGAGGAGCGGGCGATCTATGTGGTGGATGGCGAGATCGAGATCGCGGGTGATCGCTTCACCGGTCCCAGGCTGCTGGTTTTCCGCCCAGGCGATCGCATCGCGGTGCGCGCTGTGACTGCCAGCCATATCGCGATCCTCGGCGGTGCCGCGCTCGAAGGCCCGCGCCATATCTGGTGGAATTTCGTCTCCTCGCGCAAGGACCGGATCGAGCAGGCTAAGGAAGACTGGAAGGCGGCGCGCTTCGACATCGTGCCGGGCGATGAGGCGGAATTCATCCCGCTGCCTGCGCGCTGACCTCGGTCAGAGCCCGAAAATCTCGATCGGCTCCGCCATGCCGCGCAACGTGTAACGACCAAGACTTTTCGGACGATTTGCGAGCCGCGCTGCAACGGGCGCTGTCATTACGATCGCATGTCCCAATTGCTTGGTCATGCCCTCGACACGGCTTGCGCCGTTCACGGCGCGGCCGATCACGGTGAAGTCGAGGCGCTCCGGCGCGCCGATGTTGCCAAAGAATACGTCGCCTTCGTGAAGTCCGATGCCGGAGCGAAGCGGTCGCCAGCCTTCGATCGCGGCCAGTTCCGGCGGCGGCGCCTGGTTGAGATAGGCAACCGCAGCTTCGGCAGCGAGGGCTGCGGCGCAGGCTGCTTCGCCCGCATTGCCCTCCGCATAACTACCGTCATGCGGAAACACAGCGAGCAGGCCGTCGCCCATATATTTCAGGACCTCACCGCCATGCGCGAGGATCGAGCCTGTCATCGTCTCGAAATAGGCGTTCAGCACGGTGAGCATATCGGCCGGCTCCAGGCGGTCGGAAAGATCGGTGAAACCGCGAAGGTCCGAGGCCCAGATGACAGCGTCAATGCGGGTGCCGGCGCCGCGTTTGATCGAGCCTTCCAGCACGCGCGCGCCCGCTAGCGTGCCAAGATAGGTGTCGACCACATTGCTTGCGATCCGCATTGCGATATGCCGCTCGACATGCAGCGCCAGCAGGCGCAGCAGTCTTTCCAAGGTGTCGCGCTGCTGCGCCGTGAATCCTCCCGGTTGCCTCGTCGCGATCGTGGCCACGTTATGATAACCGGCGCCGCCCATCGGGAATGCGATGTATTGCGTGATGCCAAGCTCGAGCAGGTCGGCGGTCAGACCGAAGCGTGCGGAGGCGCCCGCTTCCATTGTATCGATCGTGATCGCCGTGCCGGTGTCGAATACGACCGCAAGCGGACTGCGCCGGTAGGCATCGGTCCCAAGCGTCGCCTCGCCAACCTTAACCTCGTCCACCAGCCCATCGGCGATATTCCAGTTCCAGGCGAAGCCGATCAATTGCGGATGCAGCGTCCCGGCATGCAGACTCGCTCGGTCGAGCGGCACGCCCGCAGCCACGAGGCGCCAGACGAACATTTCGAACAATGCGATCAGGTCGCTGACCCGCACCGCCTCATCGAGGAGCCAGTGTTCGATCTGCAGGAGCGACTGGCTTGCCGGCGCGGCCGCCCGTCTGCGGTCGGCGCGGCGCAGCAGACTTACGGAAGGGGGATATTTGCGGGGCGCAGGGTCGAGCGGGATGTGCGTCATGACGCACATTTATCCTGGTTTGGCCGATGTCTCACAAGCACCGTTGCGAGACCGGGCGGCTACTTCGTGGTGTAGCCGCCATTGACGAGGATGGTCTGGCCGGTCATCCACCAGCCATCGGAGACCAGCATTCGAATCCACGGAACGATGTCTTGGATATCGGTTAAACCGGTCTTCGAGAATTTCGACAATGCGGCAGCCGTCTTGTGATAGGCGACCGCATCCGCGCCTTCCGCCGGGTAGAAGAACGGCGTGTCCATCGGCCCTGGACCGATCGCGGTCACCGATATGCCGCGTTCGCCGAATTCCTTCGAGGCGGCGCGGGTGAAATGCTCGACCGCGGCCTTGGTGCCGGCATAGGTTGAGTAGAACGGTGTGAATGCCCCAAGGAGCGATGTCACGAGCGTGCAGATGCTGCCGTTATCCTTCACGTGTTCGCCGGCCGACTTCAGAAAGAAGAATGCGGACTTGGAGTTGACGGCGCTCATCTCGTCGTATTCGGCCTCGGTAACGTCGAGGATCGGTTTCTTCAGAACCTTGCCGACCGTATTGATCGCGATATCCGGCCGGCCGATGGCGGCGACCGCGTCCGAGAACAGCTTTTCCATGCCGCCCGCCGTCGTCAGGTCGGCCTGAAAGGCGAAAGCTTTCGCGCCCGCAGCCTGGACGGCCGCCAATGTCGCATCGACCTCCGCTTTGCTCGCGCTGCTGTTGTAATGGATGGCGATGGCTCCTGCGCCATGCGCGGCAAGATCGCGCGCGATGAGTCCGCCCAGATTCTTCGCCCCACCGGCGATCATGATGGTCTTTCCGTCGAGGCTGCGATCGGCCATGGCAGTAGTCTCCCTAATTTGACCGTGTCAGGCGGCGCAATTTCGAGATCCACGATACTGTTCATTTTTATAAGATAATGATGTATTTTATGACTTCACTGTTCGTGTTTTCAGAACATTGGAGGCGCATTGGACCGCGTTGACCTGTTTCGAATCTTCGCGCGGGTCGTCGACTGCTCGAGCTTCACACGGGCGGCGGACACGCTCGGGATGCCACGCTCGACGATCTCCGCAGCCATCCAGGAACTGGAGGCCCGGCTTGGGACGCGGCTCCTGCACCGCACGACCCGGAAGGTCTCCCCGACCCAGGACGGTGCCGCCTTGTACGAACGATGCCTCCGTCTTGTTGCCGACATAGAAGAAACCGAAAGCCTTTTCCGGCAATCGTCGTCCCAGCCGTCGGGCAGGCTCCGCGTCGACGTGCCCGCGCGGATCGGCCGGCTGATCATCGCTCCGGCTTTGCCCGAGTTTCTGGATGCGTTTCCTCAGATCGAGATCGATCTCGGAGTTACGGATCGCGCGATCAACCTGGTCGAAGAGAGCGTCGATTGCGCGGTTCGGGTTGGTCCCCTGGTGGATTCGGGATTGATCGCGCGTGCCGTCGGCACCCTGCCGCTGGTCAATGTCGCAAGCCCCGCATACCTCGAGCGACATGAGATACCGCGAATGCCTGCCGACCTCGCAAAACACTGGGCCGTGAATTATGCGTCACCCGCAAGCGGGCGAGTTGAAGATTGGGAATGGGTTGAGGGCGATCATGCGCATTCCATGAAGTTGCGCAGTCGCGTCACCGTCAACAACGCCGAGGCCTATATCGCGTGCTGTCTGGCGGGTCTCGGATTGATCCAGATTCCGGCTTACGACGTCAGAGGACATATCGAGGCGGGAGAGCTCCTGGAGGTGATGTCGGAGTATCGCGCGACATCGATGCCGATGACAATTCTCTATCCTCATCGCCATCACTTGTCGCGCCGTCTTCAGGTGTTTGCGGATTGGGTCGCTGAGCTTCTCAGGCGGGAAACGTCAAGCTGAGCGGGTTGGCGCCTAGGCTCTCAAAAAGGGCATGTCCCCGCGCAATCAACCAGACCCCGTTGTTAACACATGCATAACCATGTGTGCTGTCGGCGCGCACGCAGGTTCCGGGTCCGGGACGGGACCCTCTATGCTTAATCTAACCTTCACGCGATACCGGCAATTTGAGCCGTATTGCGTTGCGTAGGGGCGTCCTTCCTTGTCGTCGAAATTCAGCAAACTGATGGCGATCGGGGTCGGCATCCTGCTTGCGGGTGCGCCCATGGTGGGCCTGAATTTCTGGGTCGATGGGCTGTTGGTCCGTCAAAGCTCAAGCGATGCCGAGACTTTCGCCCGACGCTCGATCCATATCGCCGACGCTCGCCTTGGCGCGGTCCTTGCCTCGCTTCAGAACCTGGCCGCGCGCGGGATCGATGGCTGCCGTCCGGATCAAGTCGAGGCGCTTAGAAGCGCGAGCATGCCGATTGCCTGGGTCAAGCAGGTAGCGGTGCTGGGCGCTGCAGGCCAGCCGCTTTGCGGCGATCTTCTCCTGCCCGGACTGGTCAAGGTGCTTTCGGCGCGCGATGTCCGGGGCAGCAATGCCCAGATCGAGGTGGTGCAACTCGGCGATCAACCCGGGCGGATGGTGCGGTTGCGTCAGCCGGTGGGACCCGGAGGGACCGCAAGTCTGGCCGCTCTCATGCTTCCGGATGTTCTGATCACCGGTCTTGGCATTAACGCAGCATCAGCCTCCGAATATGCGCAGCTTGCGCTTGTCGATGGGACAATCATCACCGAGGCCGGCGCCCGTCCCGCGGACAGCGAGGCGCTGTCCGCGGTGAGCCGCAATGCCCGCGTCAATGATCGCTTTGGCCTACGGGTCGCCACCTCGCATCCGCAGATCGAAGGGGAGGTCTCGCTCGACGATCTGCGCAAGATCGCAATCGCGATGACCGGCATCCTGTCGTTCGCACTGGTCGCATTCGCCCTGATCCTGCGCTTGCGCCAGCGTGACAACCCGGTGACCGAACTCGAGCGCGCGCTGCGCCGCGGCGACTTCGTGCCCTATTATCAACCGATCGTCGATATCACCAACGGCCGCCTGCGCGGTGCCGAGGTGTTGATGCGGTGGAAGAAAAGCGACGGCACCGTGGTGCCGCCCGCAGCCTTCATCCCGCTGGCGGAATCGAGCGGTTTGATCGTGGCGATGACGCGGAGCATGATGCGCCATGTGGTGGCGGAGATGGGGCCAGCCTTTGCGGCCCGTCCGAAGCTGAAGCTCGGGTTCAACATGACCGCCGAGCATTTTGCAAACGAAACCATCGTGCGCGACATCCGGAGCATCTTCGAACGCTCACCAATTCGATTCGCGCAAATCTTTCTCGAAGTGACTGAACGGCAACCGCTCGAAAACCTGAGCCGGACCCGTCGCGTGATTGCGACGCTGCAGGATCTCGGTGTACGCATTGCGATCGACGATGTCGGCGCCGGCCATGGCGGTCTTTCCTATATTTTGAAGCTCGGTGCGGACGTCATCAAGATCGACAAGATGTTTGTCGACGCGCTCGGCAGCGACAACCATTCGAGCATCATTATCGAAACGCTGGTCGATCTCGCCGAGTCCATGCGCATGGACGTCATTGCTGAAGGCGTCGAGACTTTCGAACAGGTGGTCGCGCTACGGGAGCACGGCGTTCGCACCGCGCAGGGCTATGTGTTCGCGCCGCCGCTGCCCGGTTCCTCGTTCCTGAAACTGGTCGAGGCGATCGAGCCGTCCACGGTGGCCGAATCCGCGCCGGGCGGGAGGCTGCACTACAGGACCGGAATGTTCGAGTCGTCGTCGGCTGCCTGAGGCCTTTGAAGGCCTGCGGCGACCGGTGCTATGATGGTCCCGATCTCAAATGAGGGAGGACGACCGTGATTCGCGGCATGATCGATGCGACCTGTTTGACGCTGGCGCTCGCCATCCCCTTGATGCTCATGCCCGTGCAGCCGGTTGCGGCGCAGGAGGGGCTGATCGGCGGAGCCATTTTCGGTGGTGCCGCGGGCGCGATCATCGGCGGTGCGGCCGGCGGGCGGGGCGGAGCCGCAACTGGCGCGATTATCGGAGCGGCGACGGGCGCAGCGCTCGGTGCGCAGATGGAGCGGCGGCGAACCGGCTATTATTGGTATAACGGCCGTTGCTGGCGCCGGGATGCGCGTGCCAATTATCATCTGGTGTCGCACAGGTTCTGCGGATGAACCGCGGAATTCGGCACAACGCGCCGGTTGCCGCGCGCTGCGCCTCAGGATTGCCATCGCGCCCGCGCAGGACGTAGATAGAACCCCACTTGGCCCCCGCATATTCATGAAAATCTTCTTTTTTGCCCTCGCGCTGACGATCCTGCCGGTGTCGTCGAGTCTCGCCCAGAATGCGGCGCCGAAGTCGCTCCTTGAGAACGAGCAAATCAGCGTTCGCGAAATCAAGCTCGCGCCCGGTGAAAAGCGGCCGGCGGTTCAACGTCCCAATACCTTTCTGTATGCATTGACCGACGGGTCGATCGTATTCACTCCGCCGGGCCGCAAGGGCTATGAATTGACGTTCAGGGCAGGCGAGGCGCTCTGGCTGCCGTCGCAGGAGACCGCAACCTCGAACGAGAGCGACAAGGAGGTCCGGGCTCTGATCGTGGAAATCAAGGCACGGGCGCCGGCTGGCAAGAAGGGCAGGCCGTCCAAAGGGACGAAGGGAGCGAAGGGTACGAAGAAAGGTGCGACGAAGAAATAAGCGTCGCACCGCGCGAGCTTTTCGGATTATCGGTTCCGATCGACGGCGGCGTCGGACCTTGGGGAGATATCGCCATGCAGGTGATTTTGGTTCTCGGACGCATCCTTTTCGTTCTGGTGTTCATTCTCTCCGGCGCGCAGAAACTGATGGATATCGCGGGCACCGCAAGCGCGATCGGCGCCAAGGTGGTGTTGCCGGATGCGCTCGCTGCATATACGCCCCAACTTGAAACGATGACCGGTATGACCACCCCCACCATCCTCGCCATCGTGGTGGGCGTTGTGGAGATCGGGGCGGCGCTGATGATCGCTGCGAATATTGGCGCACGCGCGGGCGCGGTGCTGCTGATCCTGTTCACGATCGCCGCGACCTGGTACTTCCATCCGTTCTGGGCCATGTCCGGCGCGGAGCGCGAAACGAATATGATCCAGGCCCTGAAGAACCTTTCGCTAATCGGAGGTCTTCTGGTGATATTCGTGATCGGGCCGTGGCGACCGGGATATGATCGCTATCCGGAACCCGCCGCCGAGCGTATGTGAGCCACAGAGGAGTTTGAAAACATGCGGCATATGACGACGGGCCTGCTGCTCGCAGCGACTGCGCTGATCGCGCTTATCGTACCGGCGACCACGGCTGCCGCGAGAAGCTATGGCTATGCAACGGAATATTGCGCTCGGGACTATGACGGCGCGATGGATTGCTCCTATTTCACGCTGCGGCAATGCCGGCAGGCTGTCTCGGCAACGGGCGGCGATTGTGCTGTGAATCCGCGCTATTCCGGCGGGCCCGCGCCTCGTTACCGTCGCGCGCCCCGGAATCGTTGAGGGCCGAAAGCAAAGCCCAGCATCGGGATCCCGCAATAAAAGGGGGCGGCCAATTGAGCCGCCCCAAGGTTGTTACGCCACGCGGGAGGAACCTCTGCGGGATCGGCCCCCTCTACCGCCGGTCCCACGTGACTGAAGAATCGAATCGATATTCGATTGAAGGATTGCCTGAAAATTCAGCGCCGTCACCCTTATTGTCCTACCGCGGGTGCGAATCCCTATTCCGCATCGGACCACGCGTACGACTGCTCGGTCGAATCATGTGACCCCCGCGCCGCAGCGAGCTCGGTCAGAAAACGAAATCGCCGGGCAAAAGCCCGACGATCGGAGCCGAAATCTAAATACCGAGCTGCTCAATCGACCGTACGCACCACGCTCGCGGTCGGACGCTGGTCGACGGTCGGAAGCTTGGCTTCCTTCTTCATCATCTCGTCGTACTTGGCCATCGACTGCACGGTGCCCTTGGCCTTCATGTGCACGACCTTGTAGCCGCCGTCCTTGAGCTGCTTCAGCAGGTCCGGCAACGCCTCGGCGGTCTGGGTCTGGAAGTCATGCATCAGCACGATTCCCTTGCCGGTCTTCTTCAGCTTGTTCATCACCGCGTTCACAACCTGCTCGGGACGACGCGCCTTGAAGTCGAAGGAGTCGAGGTCGGTCGAGAAGATCGCGATGTTGCGCTCGCCGAGATAGGTCACGAGTTCCGGAGGGTGCCTGAGCGCAACGAAACGGAAGAACGGCGCGGACTGCGTGCCAAGCGACATGTTGACGGCGCTGATGCCTTTCTCGATTTCTTCCTTGGCCTGTTCCGCGGTGATGTTCTTGCGGCCGAGATCGGCATGGCTCCAGGTATGGGAGCCGATCGTGTGACCGCCGTCAGCGACCTGCTTCAGAATCTCGGGGTAATAGGTGGCGTGCTTGCCGATGATGAAGAACGTCGCCTTCACGCATTGCTCGGCGAGCGCCGCCAGAACCTTTGGGGTGGTCGGCCAGGGGCCGTCGTCGAATGTGAGCAGGACCTCCTTGTTGCGCAGGAAGTCGTGCTGCTTGAAATGCTCGAAGCCGAAACCGGGACCGCCGGTGGTGTCGATTTCAACGGTGCGGGATACCCGGAGGGCATCCGGATTGGCACATTTGGCCGCGCCGGCACCGGGAGCCTGCGCGAAAGCCGCGCCGCCCGCCAGCGAAACGGAAACCAGGATAGCGCACGCGAACGAGTGGCGCATGTTGGACCCCCTCATGAAGAGCGGACCCAGGCGGTCCGCATGGCAAACGTATGGCATGGAAAACCTGACCTGCCATAAGAGTCAACGAATCCTCCCGCCGATACCAGTGGGGATTGGGGATTATAGTTATTTGTGATGGGTTCGACACGGCCAATGGCTGTGTGACTTAACGATTGTGTCAGGATATGGACGATTTCGGGACAACGTGCCGCGGTCCCGGGAGCCATGGCAGGTCAGGCGGGCGGCAGCTCACGCTCGACCGCTGCAACCAGGCGTGGATCGATCGGCTCGATCGCTGAGGCGAACGAGGCCGCGAGGGTGCCATCCCGGGCAACCAGGTATTTGTGAAAGTTCCAGCGCGGTGTCTCGCCTGGCCGCTGGATTGCGGCCCAGCGATAAAACGGATGTGCAGCCTCGCCCCTGACCGCGACCTTTTCGGTCAATGGGAATGTCACGCCATGGCGGTGCGCGGTGCCGTGAATTTCGGAGCTTCCGCCAGGTTCCTGCCCGCCGAAGTCGTTTGAGGGTACGCCGAGAACCAGCAGGCCACGATCGCGGTACCGGCTCCATAACGTTTCCAGGCCTGCATATTGCGGCGTGTAGCCACAAAGCGAAGCGGTGTTGACCACCAGCAGCGGGCGTCCAATTTGTTCCGATAGACGAAGCTGCTTCCCGTCCAGCGTCTTGAACGAGAATGCGAACGCGGTGGCGCGACTCATGGCGGTCTGCGCTTTGCCGCGCCGGGACAAGACCGGCAACGCGGCGACGCCGCCAATCGCGTTGAGGATGATTCGCCGGGTGATCATGTCAGCTGCTCCGCGCGTAATTTTATCAACGGGCGGATGCTGAGCGAAGCCACATGCGCGTGAAGCGTCATGTGCTTGCCGATGGAACCAAGGCGCGCGCGCCATCGTTCATAAAGGAACAGCATCAGGTATCGGCATGAAAAGCTTCAATCCGTTTCGTATGTCCTTCGACACGCCGCTGCGGCCGGCGGAACGGACGCGTGCGCGCGTGACCGCAACAATTGTCGGTGGGGCCGCAATTTTGCTGGGGATTTCGAGCGTCGGTGCGCTGTTGAACGCCAGTTCCCAAGTGATCGGCACTTGGGCGAATGCCGAGCCACCAGCGGAGGCGCGGCTTTTGACCACGGAGGCCGAGGATCCAGCGGGCAAGAGCTGCGACGAGCAAACCTGGCCCTATCTCGAAGCGCGGTGCCTGAAATCCGCTGACACGCAGGCACCCCGGCGCTCCACGCCGAAACACGGACTAGGATCGCAGCAAATCGCGTTACCGGATGCGCCAGTCACGAATGCGCCACGGTCGCCAATCAGCCCGGCTCCGGAACGGGGCACAACCGGCTCCGCGGCATATGACGACAGACCCGAACCGATTGCGGCTGACCCAACTGGGGAGACGAGCGGGATCGCGGTGCCGCTCCCGGTTCCTGCGCCCGCCCTTGCAGCGCCTTCCGTTGCAGCCCCTGGCCAAACCGGCTCACTGCAGAATGTTTCAGGGCCCGACGCCGCCCAACAACGCAGTGAGGCTCGACCGGTGCTGTCGGAACGCCAACAGCGTCGTCTGCAACGGCAAGAGCGGAAAAAGTGGCAACGTCAGCGCCGCGAGGAAGCGCGTAAGCTGCGTCACGAGCGGTTGCGCGCGCGGCATGAGGCACGCCGCCCAGACGATATGTTCTTCATTTTCCGCTGACAGCACTTATCCAGCGACTTGAAACGGCAAACCGCCGGCTGCATTGCTGCAGCCGGCGATCTGCTGTTTGAGTCTTGTTAGTGGCAGTTGCGCTTGCCGTAGCCTCCATATCCGCCATGCCCGTAAGAGACCTTGCGAACCGGAGGCGCGAATTTCGGCTGCACGAATTTCGGCTCGGCAACGATCACCTTGGGCGCGAATTTCGGTGCGACAAACTTCGGCGCGACCACGGGGGCAGCGTCCTCGGCCGGAGCGGCTTCGGCACCCGGCGCCTCGACGGCCGGAGCCTGGCCTTCGAACCGGGCCGGCGCCTGTTCGGCAATGGCCGGCGCCTGGGCGACCTGCTGGTTGGGGGCCGGCAGAACCTGGATTTGCCGGGTCGGACCCTGCTGGGCCTGGGCGGACACGGCCATGACGGCCAGGATCGCGGCGGCGAGGGCGGTTTTCGTGATGGTCATGGCCTTGTTTCCCGGAGTGAGTGATTGGTTGATGCCCATTCGTCGCACCGTCCCGAACGACGGTTCAAAGGGCGGTTCGAAATTTCGCTCGCCCGTGCGGCCATGCGGGCGGTGGCCACTGAGGCATGAAACCGGCTTTCGCCGACGGCGTTGAGACGAAGGTAACCAGCCCGGTCATCCGCACTGAACGACCATCCGGCTGGCGCGACCGACCCTAGGAGCGGTTTTTTCAAGGGTTTGGCCGATGCCGACGGAACGCTTTGTTCGAATGACGGGCTTGTTACTGGCGCTGCTGGGCAGCCTGGCGCTCTGCGGACTTTCTTATGGTACCGTTCGAACCGGGTTTGCAGTGAGTGCGACTGATATCAGCTGCGTTTCGTGGTGATCGGCGAACCGAACTGATCCGAGATTTCCGTTCCTGTCTTGTCATCGCGGTCGCATTGAGAAAAAGCCCGAGCCGGAGAACCAGAATGAAATTTCTCGCTGCTGCCGCCGTTATCGGCGCAACTTTGTTGACAGGCGCAACCCCGTCGTCAGCGCAAGTCGACTATCCCTGGTGCATCATCACCGGTGGTCGTGATGGCGGGGCCATGAGCTGCGGTTACGTCAGCTTCGCGCAATGCATGCAGACCCGTGTCGGAACCGACATGTGCGTGATCAATCCGCGCTATCACGGTCCGCGTTCGCGCGGGTGACGCAAGCCGGCGCGCGCAAAGTCCACGATCTGAAGCAACCGGTCATCGCCTTTCGGCAGCTGCATCACTATGTGTGCAGCGGCCGAAATTTCGACGAAAGAGATGACCGATGGTTCGCATCCTGGCGATCGCGATAGCTGCATTGTGGGTCATGACCGCCCATGCGGCGGATGAACCCGACTTGATCTTCAAGCGCTCCACCGTTTTCAAGTGGATGTCGCCGGACGACAAGCTTGCCACCTATGGCCTCGACGATCCCGAGGTCGATGGCGTTGCCTGTCACTTCACCGTGCCGGAGCGCGGCGGTTTCAAGGGCTGGCTCGGTCTGGCCGAGGAAGTGTCCGACATCTCGCTGGCCTGCCGGCAAATCGGTCCGATCCAGATCAAGGCGAAATTCGAGCAGGGCGAAGACGTCTTTCGCACCCGTCGCTCGTTGTTCTTCAAGAAGATGCAGATCGTCCGCGGCTGTGACGTCAAACGCAACGTGCTGGTCTACATGGTCTTTTCGGACCGCATCATCGAAGGCTCACCCAAAAACTCGACCTCGAGCGTCCCGATCATGCCGTGGGGCGCGCAGACCGATATTCCCAAATGCGCTGATTACATCGAGAAGTGACAGGGCCCAGCAGCTCGTGTGAGCGAACGAAAAACGGCGCCGTCCCGGGACGGCGCCGTTTCGATTTCAAGTACATCTCTGCTCAGTAGCGCCCGTATCCGCCACCACCGTATCCGCCACCACCGTATCCGCCACCACCGTAGCCGCCGCCGCCATAGCCGCCGCCACCATAACCACCGCCGCCATAACCGCCACGATCGTAATAGCGGGGGCGATGGTATTCGCCATAATAGCGCGGCTTCGGCTTGTGCCTGACGACCGGCTTTTTCTCGATCAGGACCGGCCCTTCCTTGACGAGCTTCTGCGGCCCACCCTTTGCGGGTGGGGGCGGAGCGCCTGGGGCTGCGTCACCCGGAGGAGGCGCTCCGGCGGTGGAATCCTCTTGGGGAGGGCCCGCATCCGGCGCCGGTGCGGCCTGTTGCAGCGGCCGGCCCGGGCGTCTCCGTTGCGGGGCTGCGGCGGGTTCGGGCGGCGCGGCATTGGCGTTTGCAGCGTCTGGCCCGGGCCCTTGATCCGGGGCGACAGCAGCAGCTGGCGCACCTTCGCCACCCGGTGCCGGCAAGACCTGAATCTGCCGGGTCTGCCCTTGCTGGGCGGAAGCTGCGCCCAGTGTGGCCGCCATGATGGCGGCCGCAAGGGCGCATGTAAGCGATTTCGACATAACCTTCTCCTTCGCATGGTCGGAAAGACGGTTCTTGTCAGTCGCAGTCAGGAGGGTGCGCGTTCGATCCGGCGCGCATCAAGCAACTCGCGTCCGCTTCTTGGCCGGCAGTGTCCGTCCGGATCGGACGGAGCGCAACGCTATTCTGTTCAATGGGCCGTGATACCCGGACGGGTCTCACGGGTCTTCCTCTGCAAATAGAGCAGGCCGAACCCGATCGCCGGAACCAGGATATCGGTCCAGAAGATGATCCCGGCATTGCCGGCTGCGAAATTCTGTGCCGCGATCATCTGGTAGATATGACCGCCCGCGGCGCCGAGAAGGAATAGCGACGGGCCAATTACGGCGGCCATGCGCAATCCGCGATCGCCACGGTAAGCAAGGAAGCCCACGGCTGCGAAGCCGAGGCTCGCGAACCCGACCTCGGTCTGGAACGGGCTGTCGGCCCAGCCGATGAACCTTGCCGCCACCTCGCCGAAAAACACGTGCATCACGAAATTGTAGAGAAAACTGAAGCCGATGGAGAACAGCAGGAAATACGAAAACAGCGCCTCGACCAGCTGCGCGCTGCTCCGCGGATCGGGCTTCGACAGATAGGCCAAAGCCGACGCGATCAGGCCGATCATTAGAAAAGTGAGGGTGAAATTCGACAACACAAAGCGGATGAGGGAATCGGTCATGGTTTTCCGTCGAGCGGGAGGGGGACGCTGTGATGAGGACAGACCCTTGAAAGCAGCCTTGGCAGACGGTCCGACAGGGACCATATTTGCCGCATGAGCGACACCCTGACCAAGACTTATCCCGTCACCCGCAGCGATGCCGAGTGGCGCGCGCTGCTGACCCCCGAACAATATTACATCATGCGCGAGCATGGCACCGAGCGGCCCGGCAGTTGCGCGCTGAATTACGAGAAGCGTGCCGGCACCTTCGAATGCGCCGGCTGCGGACAGCCGCTGTTTAAATCCGGGCGTAAGTTCGAAAGTGGCACCGGCTGGCCGAGCTTCAACGATCCAGAGCCCGGCGCGGTCGAAACCACCGAGGACCGCATGTTCGGCATGGTCCGCACCGAGGTCCATTGCAGCCGTTGCGGCAGCCATCTCGGGCACGTGTTCCCGGACGGTCCGCCGCCCACCGGCCTTCGCTACTGCATCAATGGTGTGGCGATGAACTTCAAGCCGGCCTAGCGGCGTTTCAATTTCCGCAGGGCGCGTTATCCTGCCGCCGCAACCCTGCGGAGGCTGGGACATGCCGGACACCGCCACCCGCGAGATCGGCCGCGTCTATGCTGCACGCGGCCCGTGGATCGACGGCGTCATGCCAGGCGATCCGGCCGACGATGTTCATTTCGAGAGCCGGCCGATACCGCAAGACGCCTGGACCGCGTTCGAGAATTCGGCCCTGTGCGAGCATATGCATGGGCTGCCGCACGAGGGCATCATCGGCTCCTACGAGGAGTTCTGGTTCAAGGCCGAGCAGCTCGCCGCACTGGTGGCACTGATCGAAACCGAAGCCTCGAACGCGCCGGCCGTAGCGCGGGTCTGGCTGGCGGATGTTGTGCGGTTTTCGCGGCGCGCCCAGGAACGCGGCGTCGGCATCACCTTCATTGTCGGCGGGTGAGGGCGCCGTCATCTCGGCGAAACCCTGATCGCGCGAAACCGTGATCGCGCGAAACCGTGATCGGATCCCGGGTGCCGTTCCGGCGGTCCTGGCCTATCATGCCGGGCGATGCCCGTGCCGCCCCGAGGCCGCGATGCCAGACCCCAACGTCAAGACCCGCACCAAGACAAAGACCAAGACGGCACGGCCGCCCTTGTTCAAGGTGATCCTGCTGAACGACGATTACACGCCGCGCGAGTTCGTGGTCCAGGTCCTGAAGGCGGTGTTCCGCATGGGCGCGGAGCGCGCGCAAGCGGTGATGTTGACGGCACACCGGCGCGGCGCCTGCGTGATCGCGGTCTATACCCGCGACGTCGCGGAGACCAAGGCGAAGGAGGCCACCGATCTCGGCAAGCAGAACGGCTACCCGCTGTTCTTCACCACCGAGCCGGAGACGTGAGACATCTGTCCGCCCCGCAAATTTAGCTGCACTTCAAATCTGGCTGCTCACATTGTCGCGCGACAGGGTGCCCCGGGCGTGGAATGCGGGTTCGTGCGTTAGCATTGAATGGCAACGCGCGGAGATGTGTCATGACGGACATCAGGCGCAAGGACGACGCGCTCGAACTGCGCTCCGGCAGCACCTTGCTCCGGCTCGACCGGGCCGGCGGCAAGGCGGTGCTGCAGCGCAAATTCCTGTTTGTGAAGATGAAGCCCGCGGAGATGGACCTCTCCGATATCGCCGATGTGACTCTGGATGTCGGGGTCGATCGTGCGTCCGGCGTCGAGGTCTGCAATGCGATGCTGGTGTCGCGGGAGGGCTCGGCATTCGCGGTGCCGGCCGCCGACAAGGCGGATGCGGAAAAGACCGCACATGCGATGCGGGAGTTTCTCGGGCTGCATTGATGCCGCCCTGCGGGCATCTTGAACTGATCCGCCCGGCGCCGATCGCGCCGGACGGATGACGCGTATACGCCGATCAGCGTGCGCGGCCAAAGGCGCGGCGCGCCTTCGCACTGACATTGTAATTGCTGTAGCCGCCGGTGTCGAAATGGATGTGACCCGAGGCATAGGTGATCACTGCACCGCCCGAATTCGCGCGCAGCCACGCCAGCATGGCGCCGCGCTGGCCGGACCGCGGCACGAAATCCACCGCCTTGCCGTAGCGATGCTGGGAGGGCCGGCCGGAGCCCGCGATCACGGCGCCGGGACGGCAGGTGGAAATCACCTTCACCGCGCCGAACCGCGCTTCCAGTCCCGACAACACCTGGCGCGTCTGGCCGGTGAGGCAACCGCGCGATGCGCTGGCGCCGCGGCGTGAACTGAACTCGTTTTGCGCCGTCCGGAACGGACCGAAGGCCTCGAATTGCGAGGTGGCGATGCCGGGCGCGCGGACGGCGGCACCGTCGGCATTCTGCGCATGGACGGGGAGGGCGGGGAGAATTGTTGCAGCCATCAGAAAGGCAAGCGACGTTGCGATACGCATTGAACCTCGAACTCGTTCGTGTGGGTGGATTGCTACGCTTGCGAGGTCCGCATGAACGACGTCGTCGTTCAGACCGTCACAAACTGATGCCGCGCGCCAAACGCAACGCGACCGCGGTGACACCGCGTGAGGGGGCTTAAAGCTTTGGGATGGGGCGATTTTGCGACAGAAGAGGGGCGAATACCCCATGTGCATCAAGCACATAGCGCAAAAACAGATATGCCCTGAATCGGCACAGTTTCAGACAATATGTCCGGTTTCGACGCCGCATGGCCGCAATTCTGCGCGGGAGGCAACGCGATCGCCGCGCCCGCAACACGGATTTGCCGGCTTCGTTAAAGCTGCCGATGGCGCGCTGCCGCTGGCATAAGCGGGCCCTGCAGGTGGCGGAGCATGAGGCGCGCCCGCTATTTCTTCTCGATCGTGATGCCGCCTGGCCCGACATTGATCTGCACGCCGTCGGGCTGCTTCTTGGCCTGATAGAGATTCCAGGCGAGGATCGCGGCAACCACGGCGAGTGCGCCGACGAGCAGATAAAGCATGTTGTTGCGGGTCATGGTTTCGCGGGCCCCTGATGGTGCAGCGCTGTAGCGCATCGGATCGGCGATGACCATGCGCGGCGCATTGGCTGGCGGGCAGGGCGCGTGCGGACAAGGCACGTGCGGACAAAGCTCCGCCGGCCCTGTTTTTGTGCCGGCGCGGGCGCGCCCGTATTCCGCATCTCGCATTCCATCCCTTGGAGGAACCAAGGGCGCGCGGAACGCCGGGCTTTCAGCTGAGCCCGCAGCCCCGTGTGGGATTTTAGAGAGTATCCACACGAGCAAGTCACCACGGACCGCCGAAAAGCGTCGGCGTTCCGCGCGCGGTGTTTGAGGCTTGCTCTGCGATAACCCCGGAGGAGCCGTGCCCTGGCCGGGCCGCCTGTTATCCTCCGCTACTGACCCACGGTCTGTGGATCGGGCGCATCGCAGCTTGGGCCTCCGCTGCGATGCTGCGTCTCAGCACCCACAACGGCCACCGCATCCCGCCCCGCGTCTCATGACGCTGATCAGACGCCCCTTGGACGAGGCGGGATGTGAAGCAGTAGAGCAGGGGAAGAAGGCGGAAATAAGGAATTTGGTCCTATATAGCGATTTGATGTCAGATGATGATGTCGTCTGGTGACCGTAACGGCCGTTGATGATGCGTGGATTCCAGCCCTGCCACACTGTCAAAAGTCTTGAGCGCTCCAAAATCGAGGCCTGTCTCGGCTTCAATGGTCTCGATCGTTGTCTGAATTCCGTTATCGACAAGTTGTTGCGGCGTGTAAGGGGCAAGGCCGGTGAAGATACGCTCGCGTTCCTCACTCAATGCGGCGAGCAAGCTGCCTTGCCCGATCATGAAGCCAGCGGCTGCAATCTTGTTCGAGGACTTCTGGATTGCGACGACTTTCCAATACTCGACCGGAATTTTGAAGGGTCCCCCAGGCCTGCGGCGGCCGTAGGTGGCAGGGTCCCTTCGACGAAAAATGGGCCCACTGAAGACGGTCATTCTTTTGCGATCCCGGTCGCACTTCTCAAGAAGATAGTCTTCGAGATTTCCCCACATGGTGTTGTTGAAGCGAGCGATATGAGGTGCGGAATTTGTGAAGTGGAAGGTATCTTCCACCGCGCGAATGGACTCGGCTTGTGTACCCCAGGACGGGTCGACACGACGGACCAGATGGCCGCGCTGAAAGTAAACCTCTTCCGGCGCCACCGACTTCTTGTAGAAAGTGTCGTCGCACTGACGCGTGACGTCGATGCGACCGTCGCGGCGCCAGGCCTTCTCGACATCCTTGTTCTGATTCAATCTGTTGCCGTCGATATTGACTGCCGTGAATCGCGCAAACCTGCGGTCAGCGTCGAAGACGATTGAGAAATGGGTGTATTTAAGCTCGACTTCATTCTGATTTGCTAGGAGCTTCGCAATGTTGTTCCGGTCGGCCGCACTGACGACCTTGGGCAAAGGGATCGGCTTCGACAGGAATCGGCTATCATATCCGCCTACGCCGGAGAAAAATGCCGGCGCGGAATCTGCTTCCTGATCGCGGTACTCGCCCAAGTCCGATTGCGAAGAAAGCTCCGGCAAAGTGACTCGCGGTGCGCTTGCCAAGCCATATATTAGTCTGTCGCGCACCGCGGCAGCCTTGGGGTCGCTGAACTGCTTTTCAGCAAGGACATTGTGGATTGCGCTGATTCTGACGCCTTCGTTGGCGATCCAGCCCTTTTCGTTCTCGCCCATTTCCTCCCGCCAGATTGTCTTGCCGTCGCGGGCGAGACGATTCTGCTGCGCGTCGTAGTCGGGCACGGCTCGATGATGAAGCGCGACCACCTGCCACTGATCGTTCAATACCGGCGAACCTGACGAGCCCGGTTCCGAGTCGGTCGTGTAATGTATGAAGCGTTCGAGATCCACGCCGTGACTATCGGTGTTGTCGAGCACGACGATCTGGCTGTTTCGGATGGCGATCTGCTTTGGCTGGCCCTTCGGATGTTGAATCATCGAAACCCATTCGCGATCGATTCCTTTTCCGGTTCGCGGTATCAGCGGCAGGTATCCGAAATCGGATAGCGGTGTGCCATCAAACGCTCGCGGTGCAACTTCGACAAAGGAAACGTCATGGTCTCTATCGGTGTAGAAGAGCACCGAAGGCATCAAATTGAAAACGCGGCGCGGCAGTTCGACTCCGTTGAGATCATGCTCGAAGTTGAACTCCGCAATTGTGAGAGCCGCGGCTTCTTCGGCGGGCAAGACGTGATTGTTGGTCACGAGCAGGCCCGGTGCGACGAGAAACCCTGTTCCGGCCCACTCGGCAGAGCCGTCCGGCAAGCGCGCGCGAAGTTTTGCTACAGCCGCAGAGGCGCGGAGTGCACGCAGAAGAAAGTTCGTGGAGACGAGATCGCTCGTCCCTAGAATCCGTTCGAGGCCGTGGGGATCGCGGTCCTGCGGCTCGATGAGCTTCAATCGCGCTTCGACCCTGCCGGGTTCTTCCCTCCGGCGAAGCATAGCCTCGGCGTGCAAAAGAGGCGTCCCCACCGGCCGCGCTTGCTTTATTTCCCGCGCGATTTCTTGATCGATGGCCTTTCGGATTTCGAACTGCATTGAGCCCCCCGGAGCGAAAAAGTGACTGCAAATGTCGCCAGACAAGGCTAGCGATCAAGCCGCACGCCGTCTACCGCGGGTTGAAGTAGGCTTGATTGCACTGTCGTGAAGGGCGTGGGCCAGTGGCCGCCTCGCGAGGCGCAGCCCCCTCATCATCGTACAATCGAATGAAAATGCGCCGGTGAGCGCGGCGCCGTGCGCGCTTGAGATGGCAACCTCGTGTCTGACCGCATGATGGGTTTCGCTGCGCTCAACCCATCCTACGATTGCGTCTGCTACCTCAACACCGCAATGCCGGGCTCAGCCGACGGAAATATGATCTCGATGCAGTCGCCGGGGCCGTCCGTGATCATCCAGGGATGAGTGCGGAAGGTGTCGATGGTTTTGCTCTCACGGGGATTGAAGCCGCTGAAATCCTGAAACTCGCCCTTGAAGTTCATCCACGTGACACCGCGATAGGCCCGACTTGTTGACGAAGGTAATCTTGGTCGGTTCCCCGGAATGCAACGATTTCAGTTTCTTGCTCTCAGCGCAGGGGCGCTGCCCGGGTCTTGCCGAGGAAGGAACGGGCTGGGCGAACGCTTCGAGGCCCATCGCGACGACTTAATCAATATTCGCACGGCACATGCGCGAACCGCTGGATCGTCCGCGCTCAAGCGTATAGACGGGCGCTCCATTTGCGGACGCCACCATGTCATTCTGCGGATTTGATTTCGGAACCTCGAACACCACGCTCGGGCATATGATCGATCATGTGCCGGTGCTGGTTCCGCTGGAGACGGAGCATGTCACGATTCCGAGCGCGATCTTCTTTGAGCAGAGCGGCGGCGTTTTGATCGGCCGGCGCGCGATCGACAGCTATGTGGACGGCACCAATGGTCGGCTGATGCGCAGTTTGAAGTCGCTGCTCGGCACCTCGCTGATCGATGAGACCACGCAGCTCGGGCGCGAGCGCAAGACCTTTCGCGACGTCATCGCCGCTTATGTCGGCGCGGTGAAGCGGCGCGCGGAGCAGGCGGCGGGCGTCACGTTCCGCAGCGTCGTGCATGGCCGTCCGGTGCATTTCGTCGACAACGCGCCGGATGCCGACGCCAAGGCCGAGGACACGCTGCGCGAGATCGCGCGCGGGCTCGGCTTCGACGAGATCACCTTCCAGTTCGAGCCGATCGCGGCCGCACTCGATTACGAGCGCGCGATATCCGGCGAGCAGATCGCGCTGATCGCCGACATCGGCGGCGGCACCTCCGACTTCTCCATCGTGCGCCTCAGCCCGCGCCGGCATCGCGTGGCCGATCGCGCCGACGACATTCTCGCCAATGATGGCGTGCGGATCGGCGGCACCGATTTCGACCGGCGCGTCAGTCTCGGCGAGGTCATGCCGCTGCTCGGCTATGGCAGCGCGATGAACCGCGCCGGGCTCGACGCACCGACCAGCTATTTCCACGATCTGGCGACCTGGTCGAACATCAATCGGATGTACGAGCGCGGCATCGCCGATGGTATCCGTCAAGTCCGCCGGGAGGCGAGGCAGCCGAAGCTGTTCGACCGCCTGCTGCGGGTGCTCGACGATCAGCGCGGCCATACGCTGGCGATGGATGTCGAACGATCGAAAATCGCGCTGTCGGACGCGCCCCGCGGCGGCTTTGCGCTGGACTGGATCGAGCCGGGCCTCAAGGTCGAGATCGCACGCGCCGATCTGGTGCGGCATACGGCGGCGCTGGCCGACGGCATCGCCGCGCGAGTCGGATGCTGCCTCACGCAGGCCGGTCTCGGCGCCGGCGATATCGATGCCGTGTTTCTGACCGGTGGCTCGGTGCAGCTGGCGCATGTGCGACGCGCGATCATCGCCTGCGTGCCCGATGCGCGCGTTGTCGAAGGCGATACCTTCGGCGCGGTCGGCAAGGGGCTGACGATCGAGGCCGAGCGGCGCTATGGCAAGGCTGACGCTGCGCAGGGGATACTGGGCTGACCCCGCCCGCGACCTCACCCCCGCGGTGTGAATCCGTCGCCGCTCCAGAACTCGCTGCCGACCTGATGGTGGCCGGTGAACAGCCCGTCCGGATCGTATTTGCGCTTGGTGGCGAGCAGCGTCGCGTAATGCGGGCCCCAGGCGGTCTCGCGCCAGCGCGGTTCGAAAAAGTTCATCTCGGATGAATAGGAGCCGGCGTCGGGCGCGACCGCGCGCAAGGCCGAAAGCGCTGCCGCCATCTTCGCCGCATCGGCGCGCGCGGCGGCGAGATCCGGCTCGTGACCGGGAATGCCGGGATAGCGCTGGCTCTGTCCGCCGGCGATGATCGCCAGCGCGAAGGCGTCGGCCGCATCCGGATGCAGCATGGTGTCGCGCGCCTCGACACGGCGCTCCGGCGTTGCGCCCGCCAACCCCTTGTTGAAATGCAGCGTCGTTGCGTAGTGGCGCGAGGCATCGAACAGCGCCGCGGCCAGCGACGCCTGCGCATGTGGCTGCAGCAGCCGTTCCGGCAGCCAGATCGATTCATAGCCGGAGAGAAACAGACCGACTTCGTCGCTGTTGCCAGCCCACCAGAAATTGCCGGACGGCGCGCCGGGCCGCTGGTCGAAGATCACCGAGTCCGGAAGGTGCTGCCTGCGATAGACCGGGTCCCACCAGTTGTGCGCCGGCGCCGAAACGAGCTGCAGGTCGGACACGGCCTCGAAGTCCGCTGCATTGTCGGACAGCCAGCGCCAGAACGGCGCCCAGACGGCGGCGGCTTGCGCGTCCGACAGGCCTTGGAAGGTCATGGCGATGTCGAGGCTGTTGTCGGGTTTGAACGCGATCTGCTCGCCCCAATGCGGATCGATCAGCGCATCGCGGGCAAAGCCGCAGCAGGCGGCGACCAGCCTGCGGAAGCCGGCATCGGACCGGGCCTTGACGGTGCGGCCGAGAAAACCGAAGCGATCCGGCAGGGGATGGGTTGCGAGCGTGAGCCGCGTGGTGATGCCGAAGCCGGCGCCGCCGCCCTTGAGCGCGCGAAACAGATCGGCATGATGCCGCGCATTGACGATACGCACGCTGCCGTCCGCGGTCACCATCTGGGCTTCCAGCAGGCCGGCCGCGGTCAGTCCGCCATATTTGGAGAAGCTTCCGAAGCCGCCGGTCTGCATGTGACCGCCGACACCGACACTGGTGCACCCGCCGCCCTGCACATAGCGGCCGTGCCGCGTGGTGACGAAATCGTAGAGCTGGGCGAACACCGCGCCTGAGCCGACACTCACCGCGGGCTGCGGATCGACAAGGCCGGCGCAATCTTGCGGCACGAAGCTGTCGTGAATCGTCAGCGCATTGAGCCGCCGGGTCCAGATCAGCAGGCTGTCGGCGGCATTGGACTGGCCGAGATAGGAATGGCCGCCGCCCTTGATGACGAGGCGCAGATTCTTGGTGCGGGCGAAGTTGACGGCGGCGGCACTGCCGGCCTCCACCGCATAGGTGCTGGGCGCCGAGGTCCAGGCGTCGAGCCAGCCACTCTGCTGCGTGCCGCCGGCCTGATCCTGGATGAAGAATGGATTGCGCAAGGCTTCGAGCGCGCTGTTGCAAAGCGCGCCGTCAGCGTTGCGCATGCAATCCGCCAGCGGCGAGACCACCGGCTGCAGCCGCCCGCCGACGGCGCGGCGCAGCTCATCCCAGTCGGCGGCGGATGGCCAGTCCGGATCGGTTGGGCGAACGCGCCGGCGTGGCGGTGCGGCAGCGCCGTGTCTCGGCCACAGCGACGTCACCCCAAGCAGGAGCGTCGCGGCGATGCTTTTCAGCAGGCCGCGACGTGGCAGCGATGCGCCTCGCGGGCCGGGTGCGTCGCGTGCGACCGTGTCCGGCATCGCGCGGGCGTGTGGCGGTCAGCGCAGCGACACCGCCATGCCGTTCAGATCGAGGTTCACCATCAGCCCGGTCTGGTTGCCGGACAATTCCATCACCGCGCCGCGCTGGTTGGTGAGGATCACCGCCTGCGGACCGCGGATCACCGCGGCGCCGGCCGAGCCCGCGCCATAGACGCCGGCGACATCGCCCGGCGAATTGATGTTGCGGACACGGCCGCGCAGATTCGTGACCGAGCCGCCGAAGGTCAGCCCGTAGCTCAGCCCGCCGATCGACAGCGGATAGCGGCGGCCGCGAAACGTCAGCGTGCCTTCGCCGATGGTGCCGCCGATCACCCAGCCAGCTTTCAGGAAGCGGATGCTCACGCGGCCTTCGTCGGCGCGCGCGGAGGAGGCAAAGCCGAGCGCGAGCACGGCGATGAGAGCTAACGCGAAGCTGCGTAGGCGCGTGACGGTCATGGAATGTCCCCGGGTTGATGCGGTCAGCGATGCCGGAGTTCCGGCCAAAGCAATGACGCGAGGTCTAACTCTATCTGATTCGGACACCGGGCCAGGGGCAGGGCAGCCCGGCGGGTGGAACCGCTCAGGCCGCGCTGTCGATGCGCCTTGTCGAATCACCGCGTCCGGCAAGCAAACCCTCAACCGAAATGTCCTCGTCGAGGTCGTCCCAGTGCAGACCGGTGCGGCTCAATTCAACCTTTTGCCGTTGCGCCGGCGAGGCATGGAGCAAGCGCGGAAACCAGGCGAGCGGAACACCGAGCGTGCGGCCATCGCTGATCGTGACCCACATGGTGTGCTCGTCGAAGGTGACCTTAGTCGGCGAAATGGTCATGCTTGCTCGGAGGTCTAATCAAGGCTGGTAATGCGGTATCCTTTTTTCTTAGCGTCTTGAAGATACTCGACCACTGAAGAGGGAAGGGGTCTGCGTATTCCTAAACGCTTTCGCTTGGCACGCTCCAGCTCCTGAAGCCGAATCCTAGCAGCGGTAAGGCTGATATCGAAACGGTCTGACAATTCTTCGGCAGTCATCGCATCACCCGACTAAGTGAGCTGGGGCCAGGAAGGCGGCGGCGAATTGCTCCGCCTCGCGCTCATCCTGTGCGTTGCCCTTAGTTGACTTACGGTATGCGTTGGATTCGCCACGATGGCGTATTTCACTATGCCCGAGAACGATATGTCCAACCTCATGCGCAATAGTATATCGCGCCCTGCGCCGCTCCATCGTTGAGCAATTTGAAAGATCATTTGCTGCGCGGAAAGTGCGCTCACTGATATGCAGCAATCGAGAATTTGGGTCGTAGTACGCCTCGCTACCCTGCATTTGTGCGTCGGGCATTCGGATGTAGTTCTTAATGAGCCCATGACTCTTCAACTTGAAGATCACAGTGATCATATCGGGACGCAGCTGATCGTCTATCCCCAGCAGAAGTCGTAGACGACGTGCTGTAGCTTCGATGTTGTCTGCGTCCCGCATGTTTTGGCTCTCCTACGAACACCCCGTGGTGGAACCGCAGGTGTCGCATTTCATGCAGGTGCCGTTGCGCACCAGCGTGAAGTTCTGGCATTCGCCGCAGGCTTCGCCCTCATAGCCGCGGGCTCGTGCTTCCGCGCGGCGTTCGGACACCGCCGGCTTGGGCTGAACATGAACCTTCGGCTCCTCCAGCATCGCGCGCATGCGCTCGGCCACCGGATTGAGATCGAGCGCGGGCGCCGATTTCAGTGCGGTCGCGCCCGCGGTATGGAACGAGGTGACGTTGGTCGCCGCCTGCTGCGAGCCGGCCGTCGTCCCTGACGCGGACGGATGAGACGAGATCACCCCGAGCTTGTCGGTGCGCGAGCGGGTGATGCCCTTCGACAGATATTTCGCGGCCGGCGACTGCACCTCCGGCGCCTTGCCTTCCTCCACGCCCTTGCCGAGCGCGTCGAAATTGCTTTCGGTCGGGTCGACATGCGCGAGGTCGAAGCGGCTCATATAGCTCACGGCCAGTTCGCGGAACACATAGTCCAGGATCGAGGTTGCGAACTTGATCGAGTCGTTGCCCTGAACGGGGCCGGACGGCTCGAACCGCGTGAAGGTGAAGGCGTCGACATATTCTTCCAGCGGCACGCCATATTGCAGGCCGAGCGAGACCGCGATCGCGAAGTTGTTGATGAAGGAGCGCAGCGCCGCGCCTTCCTTGTGCATGTCGATGAAGATCTCGCCGATCCGGCCGTCATCGTATTCGCCGGTCCGCAGATACACCTTGTGGCCGCCGACCACGGCCTTCTGGGTGTAGCCCTTGCGGCGATCCGGCAGCTTCTCGCGCTCGCGGATCACGGTGATGCGCTCGACCACTTTCTCGATGACGCGTTCGGCGAGCTGCGTGGTGCGCGCGGCATTCGGCTTGTCGATGAAGGATTCGAGTTCGTCGTCATCCTCGTCTTCATCCGCGATCAGCTGCGAGTTCAGCGGCTGGCTTAGCTTCGAACCATCGCGATAGAGCGCGTTGGCCTTCAGCGCCAGCTTCCACGACAGCATATAGGCGCTCTTGCAATCGTCGACCGAGGCCTCGTTCGGCATGTTGATGGTCTTGGAGATGGCGCCCGAGATGAAGGGCTGCGCCGCCGCCATCATGCGGATGTGGCTTTCGACCGAGAGATAGCGCTTGCCGGTCCGGCCGCACGGATTGGCGCAGTCGAACACCGCGTAATGTGCGGGTTTCAGGTGCGGCGCACCTTCCACCGTCATCGCGCCGCAGACATGGATATTGGCGGCCTCGATCTCGCGCTTGCTGAAACCAAGATGGGCAAGAAGATCGAAGGTCGGGTTGGCGAGATCGGCCGGCGAGACGCCGAGCGCATCGCGGCAGAATTGCTCGCCCAGCGTCCATTTGTTGAAGGCGAACTTGATGTCGAAGGCGGTCGGCAGCGCCTTCTCGATCAGCGCGATCGCCTCGGTGGTGAAGCCCTTGGCCTTCAGGGTGGAATGGTTGACCGCGGGGGCGTTGGCGAGATTGCCGTGGCCGACCGCATAGGCCTCGATCTCGGCGATCTCGGCCTCACCGTAGCCGAGCGTGCGCAACGCTTCCGGCACCGCGCGGTTGATGATCTTGAAATAGCCGCCGCCCGCGAGCTTCTTGAACTTCACCAGCGCGAAGTCCGGCTCGATGCCGGTGGTGTCGCAATCCATCACGAGGCCGATCGTGCCGGTCGGCGCGATCACCGTGGCCTGGGCGTTGCGATAGCCGTGCTGCTCGCCGAGCGCGATCGCCTTGTCCCAGGCGAGCTTGGCATGATGCACCAGCGTCTGGTCCGGGCAATGCGACGCCTCGATCGGCACCGGATTGGTGCCGATCTGCTCGTAGCCATGAGCCTCGCCGTAAGCCGCGCGGCGATGATTGCGCATCACCCGCAGCATGTGCTCGCGGTTTTTCGCATAGCCCGGGAAGGCGCCGAGTTCGGCCGCCATCTCCGCCGAGGTGGCGTAGGAGATGCCGGTCATGATCGCGGTCAGGGCGGCGCCGATGGCGCGGCCGGAATCGGAGTCATAGGGGATGCCCGACGACATCAGGAGCCCGCCGATATTGGCGTAGCCCAGTCCCAGCGTGCGGTACTCGTAAGACAATTGCGCGATTTCCTTGGACGGGAATTGCGCCATCATCACCGAGATTTCGAGCACCACGGTCCACAGCCGCACCGCATGCTCATAGGACGCGACGTCGAATATCTTGGTGTCCTTGTCGCGGAAAGTGAGCAGGTTGAGCGACGCCAGATTGCAGGCGGTGTCGTCCAGGAACATGTATTCCGAGCACGGATTGGAGGCGCGGATTTCGCCCGAGGCCGGGCAGGTGTGCCAGTCATTGACCGTGGTGTGGAATTGCAGGCCGGGATCGGCACAGGCCCAGGCGGCGTAGCCGATCTTCTCCCACAGATCGCGGGCCTTCAGGGGCTTCGCGACCTTGCCGTTCTTGCGCCAGGTCAGATTCCAGTCGCCGTCGGTCTCGACGCCCTTGAGGAAATCGTCGGTGACGCGCACCGAGTTGTTGGAGTTCTGGCCGGAGACGGTGAGATAGGCCTCGCTATCCCAGTCGGTGTCGTAGATCGGGAAATCGATATCGGTATAGCCCTGGCGCGCAAACTGGATCACGCGCTTGATCATGCCGTCGGGCACATAGGACTTGCGGGCGAGCTTGATCTCGCGCTTCAGCGCCGGATTCTTGTCGGGGGAGAAGCAGTCGTCGCCGGAGCCTTCGCAATTGACGCAGGCTTTCAGCACCGCGCGCAGATGCTTCTGATTGAGCTTGGAGCCGGTAACGAGGGCCGCGACCTTCTGCTCTTCCTTCACCTTCCAGTCGATATATTGCTCGATATCGGGATGATCGGCATCGACCACCACCATCTTGGCGGCGCGGCGCGTGGTGCCGCCCGACTTGATCGCACCCGCGGCGCGGTCGCCGATCTTGAGAAACGACATCAGGCCGGACGACTTACCGCCGCCGGACAGTTTTTCGTTCTCCGCCCGCAGCGCCGAGAAATTCGAGCCGGTGCCGGAGCCATACTTGAACAGGCGCGCCTCGCGCACCCATAGGTCCATGATGCCGCCCTCGTTGACGAGGTCGTCGGAGATCGACTGGATGAAGCAGGCATGCGGCTGCGGATGCTCGTAGGCGCTTTCCGACTTTCGCAATTCGCCGCTCTGGTGATCGACGTAGTAATGGCCCTGCGACGGACCGTCGATGCCATAGGCCCAGTGCAGGCCGGTGTTGAACCATTGCGGCGAGTTCGGCGCGCACATCTGCATCGCCAGCATGTAGCGGTGCTCGTCGAAGAACGCCTGCGCGTCGGTCTCGGTGTCGAAATAGCCGCCCTTCCAGCCCCAATAGGTCCAGGTGCCGGCCAGGCGATCGAACACCTGCTTGGCGGAATGCTCGCCGACATTGCGTTCGGCTTCCGGCAGCAAAGCGAGTGCGGCATGATCGGCGACCGAGCGCCACAGGAACGAGGGGACCGAATTCTCCTCGACCTTCTTCAGCGCCGCCGGCACGCCGGCCTTGCGGAAATACTTCTGAGCGAGAACGTCGGACGCCACCTGCGACCAGAAATCCGGCACTTCCACATTGTCGAGCCGGAACACCACCGAACCGTCCGGATTCTTGATCTCGCTCGTGGTCAGGCGGAAGTCGATCCCGGCATAGGGAGACTGGCCGTCTTTGGTAAAGCGCCGTTCAATTCGCATTCTTCTCGCCCCGTATTGCCGGCGGCATTGCGCCGGTCTGTTCCGTGGTGAAGGCCCGTCCCGCCCGCCACCATTCGGCTCTGTTCTTGTTCGACGCCCGTTCACTTTAACGCCGGGGGCGGTTGATCGCACCCCGTTGAAATATCCCGCCGGCAGAGACGCGAAACCCACCCCCGCCAAGGGCTTAGTCTGGGCGGGTGCCTGCCTCGCAGACGCTGTCGGAGGAGCCGGCGGAGACCAAAGACACACCCGCGCCGGACTTGAGACTCAACCTATGAAGACTTGCCCGGCCCGTCAAGTTCTAGTGGCTCAGTTCTAACCAAACCCTAAAGCTTGTGTCCCCTGTTGAGAATTACGGGGATTACTCACGAACCGGTGAAGGCAGTTTGGGAGCCCTTGGCGGATTCGCCAAGCGGAAATCTGCCTGCGGCGAAGTGCGCAGGTCATGGTCCCGTCGCATCTCTCGAAATAGGCTCAAACACGAAGATTCGCTGTCAAGCGTCACACGGGAGGACGCACAAGGGAGGGCCGCGTGCCGGTGCTCTGGCACCTCACGCGACCCTCCTAACAATATCAAAGCGCACCGATTCTCCGTTTAGCCCCAGACAGATAGCGTCAGCCGGCTGGTCTATCCTTGGGGTAGTCCCGTTCCGGATCGCGCTTGGGCGGCGGCTTCTGTTCGGGCTGCTGCGAGGATTCTCCCGGCAGTTTCCACGGTTCGTCGGTCTCGCTGTCGCTGTCCTTGCCGCCGGTCATCGGTTGGTCTCCGCGGTGCCGGGTTTGGCCTTCTTGGTGTGCTGCCGCGCCAGAAGCTCCGCAGGGAGCACATGTGCGAGCGCGGCCTGCATCTTGTTCTGAAAGCCGCTGACCACGCCGCCGTCGCCGGCCATCATCGACTTGAAGCCATCCTTCGCAACGTCCAGTGGGCTGGCTTTTTCCTGGGTCGCGAATTCGGTGTCGAGCAGGCCGGCGCGACGGAAGAAATCCGCTTCCGTCGGCCCCGGCATCAGGCAGGTGACAGTGACACCGGTGTCTTTCAATTCCTCGCGCAGGGCGTAGGAGAACGAATCCACGAACGCCTTGGTCGCGTTATAGACCGCGTGATAGGCGCCCGGCATGAAGCCTGCGATCGAGCCGGTGATCAGGATCTTGCCTTCGCCGCGGGCACGCATGTCGCGGGCGACTTTATGGATCAGGTACAATGTGCCGGTGATGTTGGTGTCGATCACATAGCGGATGTCTTTAAAATCCTGATCGAGGAAGGCCTGACCGAGACCGCGGCCGGCATTGGCGAGCAGGGCTGCGACCGGTCGTCCATCGATCGCCCGATACAGCGCGTCGTTTCCATCAATGGTCGCGAGATCCGCCTGAACCGCCTCGACCCTGGTCTTGCCGACGCGCAGTTCATCCGCGGCCTTCTCGATCTCGGCCTCATTGGCGGCGATGATCAGATCGAAGCCGTGCTCGGCGCATTGCCGCGCGAGCTGCAGACCGATACCCGTCGACGCGCCGGTCACCACAGCCAGTTGCCGGGTCGCCGTATTAAGCATGAGCCGACTCCTTGCGGCTTTCCAGCGGCGCTTCGCTCATCCCGGGCTTCAGCACGACCTTGATGCAGGCATCCTTCTTGTCGCGGAACGTTTCATACAGCTCCGGCCCTTTCTCGAGCGGGGCCACATGGGTAATGACGACCGTCGGATCGATCCTGCCCTCGTCGATATATTGCAGGAGTTTCGGCAGATAGCGCTGCACCGGAGTCTGTGCCATCCGGAAAGTGAGGCCGCGATTGATCGCCGAGCCCATCGGAATCTTGTCGAGGAATCCGCCATAGACGCCAATGATCGAGACGGTGCCGAAATTGCGGCAGCAATGGATCGCCTGCCGCAGCACATGCGGCCGGTCGGTGCCCATGAAGGTTGCGACCTTGATGCGGTCCCAGCGCGCCATCAGGCTGGATGAAGGCTCGGCTTCGGTGCCGACGGCATCGATGCAGGCGTCCGCGCCGCGGCCGCTGGTCTTGTCCATGATCGCTTCGTAGACATCCTCATCCAGGAAATCGATTGTTTCCGCCCCGGCCTCGCGCGCGAGCGCAAGCCGCTCGGGGACGGTATCGATGGCGATGACGCGCTCGGCGCCGAGCAGGAACGCGCTGCGGATCGCGAATTGTCCGACCGGACCGCAGCCCCAGATCGCGACGGTCTCGCCGCCCTTCAGGTCGCAGAATTCCGCGCCCATATAGCCGGTCGGGAAGATGTCTGAGAGGAACAACACCTGCTCATCGCTGAGATGATCGGGAACCTTGATCGGTCCGACATCGGCATAGGGCACGCGCAGATACTCGGCCTGGCCGCCGGCATAGCCGCCGAGCAGATGCGAATAGCCGAACAATCCGCCGGGTGCATTGCCCCACAGCGTTTTGGCCTTGTCGCGGTCGGGATTGGTGCGCTCGCAGCCGGAGAAAAAGCCGTTGCGGCAGAAGAAGCATTCGCCGCAGGAGATCGTGAACGGAACCACGACGCGGTCGCCGACCTTGAGCTTCTTGTTGTCGCGTCCGACCTCGACGACTTCGCCCATGGTCTCATGGCCGATGACATCGCCGCTCTGCATCTGCGGGATGATGCCGCCATAAATGTGCAGGTCGGAACCGCAGATGGCACAGGCGGTGACCTTGATGATCGCGTCTTGCGGATGCTCGATCTGCGGATCGGGAACCTCCTCGCAGCGGATGTCGCCTTTGCCGTGCCAGGCCAACGCTTTCATTCGACACTCCTTCGCGCGCAATCGGCCGGGGCCATCCGGCATTGCAGGTCCAACGAAGGGTGCGAGAAGAAGTTCGCGCGCAGACACGAATAATTGCAGGCCGGCCCGCTGCGTGAAGCGAGCCAGCTGGTCATCCAGTTCGGACGCTTCTTCCGATGGCGCGGGCGAGGCGGGTCGCGATCAGCCCGTCCGGCTGCCGCTCAATCCTGCAGAATGAACGTCACCTTCAGATTGACGCGGTATTCGTCGATCTTGCCTTTCTTGATCACGCATTTCTGGCCTTCGACCCAGACGCCTTCGACGTTTTTCAATGTCTTTACAGCACGGGTTACGCCCTGCTGGATGGCGTCTTCGAAGCTCTTTTTGGACGCGGAAATCAGTTCGGTCACGCGAGCGACAGCCATTGCGATCCTCCCTAGATTTTGCAGAGCCCTGATGTGTGCGGCTCCACGTTCAGCGTAGGGGGTAGGGCAGGGCGGTCAAGCGCTGTTGCAGCTGCGCTCAAAGCGAGCCGATGCGGTCGCGAAAGGCGCGGGGTGACTGGCCGGTGGCCTGCGTGAAGGTGCGGGTGAAATAGGCCGGATCGTCGAAGCACAGCGCATAGGCGATCTGCGAGATCGACAGATTGGTATAGACGAGGTGGCGCCTGGCCTCGCGCACCATGCGGTCGCGGATCATGTGCGTCGCCGGGCAGCCATAGGTCTCGCGCACGACGCGGGTGAGATGGGTCGGGGTCACCTTGAGCGCCTCCGCGTAGCGTGCGACCGGCCAATGCTCGAGAAAATGCGCGTCAAGCAAGTCCTCGAACCGTCTGACGAGATCGGCGCCGGGCGTGCGCGCGGTCGGCCCGTGTTCCGCAGCGAGCGCGCGCGCGACCAGACCGAGCAGCATGCCGGACAGCGACCGCAGCAGGTGGGCCCTCGCATAATGCCGCGCCCCGAACTCGGCGAAGATGCCGGTCGCGACCTTGCGCATCTCGGCGGTACCGCGCAGCACGCCCGCCTTGGCGAGAACGCGCGCGAGCCCCTCAGACGGCACCAGCGCCTGATCGAGGAATTCCGCGACGAAGGTGACCACCCAGCCGTCGGTTCCGGGTTTGAACGAAAAGCCGTGGACCTGGCCGGTCGGTACGTTGACGAGAGACATCGGTTGCAGCCGATGGCGCTGCCCTTCGATCGTGACCTGTCCACCACCGCGCGATACCAGCAGCACCTGATGCAGCCGTGCGTGCCGGTGCGGCTCCAGCTCCCAGTCATGCAGCACCGAGCGCGCCGCGATGGTCTCGCAATGGATGACGTCGGGAACGTCGCTCGTTTCGCCGAACAGGTTATAGGACTGGATCGACGATCGGGCGGAGGCGCGCATGTTCGATTTGTACAAGAGATCGTGCACTTGATCCATGTCCTTTCGGCGCCGGCGGACCTAGTGGAAGGTGCAAGAACAGGAGGACACGGCCATGAAAACACAGGTCTGCATTATTGGCGGCGGCCCGTCCGGCCTGCTGCTGTCACAGCTTCTGCACTTGCGCGGGATCGATACTATCCTGCTCGAAAAGCACAGCCGCGAATATGTGCTCAGCCGGATCCGGGCCGGTGTGCTGGAGCATGGCTTCGCCAAGCTGATGCGGGAGGCGCAATGCGGCGAGCGCATGGATCGCGAGGGCGAGATCCACGAGGGCTTTTTCATCGCCCATGACGGCAGGCTCGACCGCGTCGATCTGCACAAATATTCCGGCGGCAATTCGGTGATCGTCTATGGCCAGACCGAACTGACGCGCGATCTGTACGAGGCGCGCGAGCGCATGCATGGCAACGTCATCCATAATGTCGAGGACGTGCATCTCAACGACATTGCGACCGATGCGCCGTATGTGACCTATCGCGACGGCGACCGGATCGTCCGGATCGACTGCGACTATATCGTCGGCGCCGACGGTTTTCACGGCGTCAGCCGCAAGGCGATCCCGAAAGGCGTGCTGCGCGAATACGAACGCATCTATCCGTTCGGATGGCTCGGCGTGTTGTCACGCACCAAGCCGGTGTCGCCGGAGCTGATCTATGCGAAGCATGAACGCGGCTTCGCGCTGTGTTCGTTGCGGTCGCAGGTGCTGAGCCGCTATTACATCCAGGTGCCGCTGGAAGACACGGTCGAGGACTGGTCGGACGATGCGTTCTGGGCGGAGTTGAAGCGCCGCCTGCCGGAGGAGGCTGCGGAACGCTTGACCACCGGACCCGCGATTGAAAAAAGCATCGCGCCGCTGCGCAGCTTCGTCGCCGAACCGATGCGCTACGGACGCCTGTTCCTGGCCGGCGACGCCGCCCATATCGTGCCGCCGACCGGCGCGCGCGGGCTGAACAGCGCGGCGTCGGATGTCTATTATCTCTATCACGGTCTGGTGGATCACTATCAGAACGGCGACGACGCCAGGCTCGACGGCTATTCCGATAAGGCGCTGGCGCGGGTGTGGAAGGCGCAGCGCTTCTCGTGGTGGATGACCACGCTGCTGCATCGCTTTCCAGCCAACAGCCCGTATGAAAACAAGCTGCAGGACACCGACCTGCAATATCTGTTTTCATCCGAACTGGCGAAAGGGTCGCTGGCGGAGAATTATGTCGGGCTGCCGTTGTGACGGTTCGTCACAGCACCACAATGCCGGCATGCTTGGCCTTGTCGTCGGGCTCGACATGGATCGAGATCAGCGCGTCCTGCATCTCGGCCTTGATCGCGCGTTCCAGCCGGTCGCAGATATCGTGCGCCTCGGTGACGGTCATGTCGCCCCTAACGACCAGGTGGAAATCGACGAAGGTCATGCGGCCGGCATGGCGGGTGCGCAGGTCATGCGCCTCGATCGCGCCATCCGCATTGGCCGCGATCACGGTGCGGATGCGGGCCAGCTCGCCATCCGACACGGCCTCGTCGAGCAGTCCGCCGACGGAGTCCTTCATTACCCGCCAGCCTGCCCACAGCACGTTGACGCCGACCAGCGCGGCCAGGATCGGGTCGAGGATCACGTAGCCGGTGAGCGCCGCAAGCGACACGCCGACGAATACGCCCACGGATGAGACCACGTCGGTGAACAGGTGCCGGCCGTCGGCCAGCAGAGCTGGCGACTTGCGTTTGCGGCCCTGGGTGATCAGGACGTAGCACCAGATCGCGTTGATCACGGTCGCCACGCCGTTCACCGCAAGACCGTTCCAGGGCGCCTCGGTGATGCGCGGCGCCAGAAAGGCCGCATACGCCTCACGGAAGATTGCGAGCGCAGCCACGATGATCAAAACGCCTTCGACCACCGCGGAGATATATTCAGCCTTGTGGTGGCCATACGGGTGGTTGGCATCGGCAGGCTGGGCGGCAAACCGGATCGCCACCAGCGCCGCGACCGCGGTCGCGACATTGACAATGCTCTCGATCGCATCCGACAGCAGCGCGACGCTGCCGGTCAGATGATAGGCAAGATATTTCAGCGCGAGGACGACGAGTCCGACCGCGATGCTGCCGGCGGCAAGAATCTGGACTCGTTTCATCGGTGACCGAGGTGGGTTGACCCGCGATCTAGGCCCGCGGGTGCAGCGGTGCAAGCGCTTTGATTTTAAATGCAAATCGGTTGCAAAAGCACCGTCTGGACTTCGCCGCGGGGCGATGGCATGACATCGCACCCAACACAACGGCGCGCCGCGATGAAACATTTCCTGCTCAAGGTCTTCACCTGGTGGAACGGCCAGACGCTGAACACCCAGATCTGGACCTGGCTGTATGGCGAGGTGGTCGGCGTCGACGAGTCCGGCAACCGCTATTACCGGACCAAGGGCGGCAAGATCGATCCGGTGCTCGGCTTCGAACGGCGCTGGGTGATCTATAACGGCTATGCCGAGGCCTCGACGATCCCGCCGTCCTGGCATGGCTGGATGCACCACACCGTGGACACGCCGCCGACCGAGGAAAAGTACAAGCCGCGTCCCTGGCAGAAGCCGCACCGGCCGAACCTGACCGGAACACCCGGCGCCTATCGCCCCTCCGGCTCGACGCTGGCGCAGGGCCGCCGGCCCAAGGCCACCGGCGATTACAAGGCCTGGACCCCGGGACGCTGAGCAATCGGTTTGTCATTCCGGGGCAAGCGCGGAGCGCTTGAACCCGGAATCCATTTAAGCGGCGCTCGCAGTCATTCATTCTGAACTCCGGGTTCGCGCGTTTTCACGCGCGCCCCCGGAGTCACAAAGCTACATCGAGCCTTCCAGCCCGAGCTTGCGCACCAGCGTGCCCCACTTTTCGCGCTCGCTCTTGAAATATTGCTGGATGCCGTCGACCGACGGGGTGTCGACCGGGATGAGGCCGATATTGGTCGCGAGCTTCTTCATCTCCGGATCCGCCATGATCTTCTTCATCTCGGCATGCAGGCGGTCGATCACCGGCTTCGGCGTCGCCGCAGGCGCCAGCAGCGCGTGCCAGGACACCGCCTCGAAATCCGGTGCGTTGGCTGCTTCGGCAAAGGTCGGCACATCGGGCAGCGCGGGTATGCGAGTCTGCGAGGAGACCGCGAGCGCACGCAGGCGGCCGTCCTTGATCAGCGGCAGCGAGGCGCCGGCCTCGGCAAACGACATCATGACGTGTCCGGCCGCGATGTCGGCCACCGCCTGCGGCGAGGACTTGTAGGGAACGTGAGTCATGTCCAGCCCGTAGCGCTGCTTCATGTATTCCGACGACAGATGCAGGGCGGTGCCGGTCCCGGATGACGAGTAGGTCAGCGGAGCCTTGCTCTCCTTGGCGAATTTGATCAGGTCGGGAACCGACTTGACCGGCAGTTTTGGATCCACCACCAGAATGAAGGGCGACTTCGCGTAGAGCGAGATCGGTACGAAATCCTTCTCCGGATTGTAAGTGAGCTTCTTGTAGAGCACCGGGTTGATGGCAATCGGCGCGCTGGTCGAGACCAGCAGCGTGTAGCCGTCGGCAGGCGCAGTCGCGACCGCTGATGCCGCCAGCATCAGCGCGGCGCCGGGCCGGTTTTCGACGATCACCGGTTTTCCCATGACGGTTTGCAGCTTGTCGGCATAAAGCCGGACCAGCGAGTCCATGCCGGTGCCCGCGGCCAAGGGGACCACGATGGTGACGGTATGTTGCGGATAATCCTGGGCGTGTGACGCAACGGGTTGCAGGATGGCGCAAGTCGCGAGCGCGATCAGCGCCCGGCGGCCGGTGACGAACGGCATGAAAAGATCCTCCCTTGATCCGGCGCCTTTGCGGCGCTCTGGTTCCACCACCATGCAGGGCTGCAACGCGATCGGCAAGCGGGTGCGACACGCCGCCCGTTGCCGGGCCGGATTACCGCTTATCGCCCTTTCGCCGCCGCATTCGGCATGTTAACCGAAGAATTGCATAATCGCAGGGCGGGCGAAGGTGCTGATTTTGGGGCCTGGATGAAGGTCGTTTCGATACGACGGCGTGCTGCCGGGCTCGTCGCTGCGGCGGCGGGCAGCGCTTTGATATGCCTTGCTCCGCTCGATGCCGTGGCTCAGTTCGGATCGATTTTCGGCGATCCGCCGCCGCGGCCGCCGGGGAATGTTCCGGGCGGACGCCAGCAGCAGCAGCAGCAGCAGCAGCAGCAATTCCAGCAGCAACCGCAATTCCCCGACCGGCTGCCGCCCGGTCCGCCGCCGGGTGCGCGCCGTCCGCCGCCACAAATCCAGAGCGAGCCGCTGCCACCGCCGCCGGGCGGAGCCCGTCAGCAGGAGGCTCTGCCGCCGAACATCCGTCCGCCGCGTGGAACCGCGGCCCCTGCCAACACGACGCCGCAGCCGGGCGACGAGGTGGTGGCGCCCCCGCCGACGCAGAAGATTCCGAATCAGACGGCGGTGTTTTCGGGCCTCGACAAGATCACCGGCCGGATCATCACCTTCGATGTGGCGCTTGGAGAGACGGTGCAGTTCGGCGCGCTGCAGGTGGTGCCGCGCGTTTGCTATACCCGTCCGCCGACCGAAGCGGCAGCGACCGATGCCTTTGTCGAAGTCAGCGAGGTCACGCTGCAGGGCGAAGTCCGTCGCATCTTTTCCGGCTGGATGTTTGCCGCCAGCCCGGGTCTGAATGCCGTTGAGCATCCGATCTATGACGTCTGGCTCAATGACTGCAAACAGCCGACGGTCAACGTCGCCGAGCAGCCCGCCCCGCCGCAACTCGGACTGCAGGGACCGCCGCAGGTGATCCCGGAGGTCGACACGGAGGAAGCCGCCGACACGCAGCAGCCGAACCAGGAGGCGGCGCCGCGTCCGCGTCCGCAGCAGGCCCAGCAGCCCGCGCGCGCCCAACAGCCTGCGCGCGCTCAACAGCAGCAACCGGCCCGGCCGCGTCCTCAACCGCAACCAAGCGGCGGCGGCGCAAACCCGTTCCCGACACCGATCCGTTGATTATCTGAGACTCTGACCAAGCGCCGCGAGCGCGGCTGCGCCCGGCAGCGGATCGGAATCGAGCGCGAAGAAATCCGCTTCCCCTTCCAGCGCGCGTTCGAGCAGGCGATTATAGTGTCGCTTGCTGACTTCGACGGCACCGAAGCTCGTCAGATGCGAGGTGACGAATTGGGTGTCGAGCAGCGCAAATCCGCCCGCCCGCAGCCGCGCCACCAGATGAACCAGCGCGACCTTCGAGGCGTCACGCTCGCGATGGAACATGCTCTCGCCGAAAAAGGCGCGGCCGAGCCGCACACCGTAGAGGCCGCCGACCAGCTTGCCGCCGCTCCAGGCCTCCACCGAGTGGCAATGGCCGATCTCATGCAGCTTGCAATACAGGCTCCGGATGCGCTGGTTGATCCAGGTCCGCGAGCGCCCGACCTGCGGCTCGGCACAGGCATCGATCACGGCCTCAAAGTCGCGATCGACGAAAATCTCGAACCGATCCGATCGAACCGTGCGGGCCAGCCTTTTCGGCAGATGGAACCCGTCAAGCGGTATCAGGCCCCGCATATCGGGCTCGAACCAGTAGAGCGAGGGATCGTCGGCATTCTCCGCCATCGGGAAAATACCACAGGCATAGGCCTTCAGGAGCACCTCGGGGGTGATCTCCACAAAGCCCGTTTCCCGTGCCGAATCCCTGCTGGCCATGCTCTTAGCTTAACGTCGCGTTATCCCTGAACCTGTTAAATTTTCGACACTTTGCGAACAAATCAGCAAGCCAAGGTTTAGCCGCCCGCAGTGGTTGCGTAACGAGGGGTGGAGCATGACGCAGAAGTCCTCAAAACGGAAGGCCGTCCGCAAGGCCGTGCCTGAAGAAGCCGAAAAGCCGATCCTTCGTGAACAGACCTGCGTCCTCCTGGTCGAGGATGAAGCGCTGATCGCCGAGATTATCGGCGAGGCGTTAAGCGAATCCGGTCATGCGGTTCATGCCGTGGCCAACGCCCAGGAGGCGATCGCGCATCTGTCGAACGGCGCGCGCGTCGATCTCCTGTTCACCGACATCAATCTGCCCGGCGAACTTGACGGCGTCGGTCTGGCCGAGCATGTGCGTGCCGCCAATCCGCAATTGCCGATCCTGTTCGCGTCCGGCCGCTGGTGGCGGCTCGAAGAATTGCAGAAGCTTCCCAACGCCGCCACGCTGCGCAAGCCCTACAGCCCGGCGCGCGCCTGCGAGGCGGTCGAATTGCTGCTTGCGGAGCAGGGCGGCAGGGTTGACGACAGCGGCCCGGAGCGCGCAGCGGCGTTAGCCCTTTAGCTTGCTCAGCAAGTCCATCGGCAGCGGCAGCACGATGGTCGAGGCGCGCTCTCCGGCAATGTTCTGCAGCGCGGCCAGATAGCGAAGCTGCATCGCCTCCGGACGCTCGGCGAAAATCGCGCCGGCATCGGCGAGCCGTTGCGCCGCCTGGAATTCGCCTTCCGCATCGATAACCTTGGCGCGACGGATGCGTTCGGCTTCCGCCTGCTTGGCGATCGCGCGGATCATGTTCTCGTTGATGTCGACCTGCTTGATCTCGACATTGGCAACCTTGACGCCCCAGGCATAGGTCTGCTCGTCGAGAATTTGCTGGATGTCGGAATTGAGCTTGGTGCGCTCCGACAGGATCTCGTCGAGTTCATGATGTCCGAGCACGGAGCGGAGCGTGGTCTGCGCAAGCTGGCTGGTCGCTTCGTTGAAGAACTCGACCTGCACGATCGCCTTTTCTGGATCGATCACGCGATAATACACCACCGCAGACACACGCACCGAAACGTTGTCGCGCGAGATCACATCCTGCGGCTCGACATCGAGCACGCGCGTGCGCAGGTCGACGCGCACCATTTGCTGGATGAACGGAATGATGAGGATCAGGCCCGGACCCTTCACCTTCCAGAGCCGGCCGAGCATGAACACCACGCCGCGTTCGTATTCGCGCGTGATGCGAAAGGAATTGAAAAGGACGAACAGTACGACGATGGCCGGGATCAGCAACACCGCATAGGCCGGCAGATATCCAACCATGTTCGCCTCCAATCAGACGGGTTCGACGATCAGCACGAGGCCTTCGCGGCTCGTGACCCGCACCTTGTCACCCGGCATCAGCGGACGTGCGCCACGGGCCGCCCAGACCTCGCCATGGATTCGAATATTGCCGCTGTTGCCGGACCAGTCGATGACCGTGCCATGCTCCGACAGTAATTGCTCGGCGCCGGTAGCGGTCGGGCGCTTGCGCGCCTGCATGGCCGCGCCGACGACGAAAAAGATCAAGCCAGCGCTCGCAACCGACGACCCGATCAGAAGCGGCATGGAAACCCGCATCTCGATCTGGCCGGCGGGCGCATCGAACAGGAAATAGCTGCCGGACACGAACGCAATGAAGCCGAGGAGTCCGAGCAGGCCGAAGCCAGGCGTGAATGCTTCCGCCGTCATCAAGGCGATACCGGCAATCAGCAGCGCCAGCGCGCCATACTGAACCGGCAGCGCCGACAGCGCGAAGGCCGCCAGCGCCAGGCAGATCACGCCGATAATGCCAGGCAGGAGCGTGCCGGGATGCGCGACCTCCAGCAGCAGCGCGTAGATGCCGACCAGCAGCAAGACGAAAGCGGCATCGGGATTCGCAATGGCGCCAAGCAAGGCGTCGCGACTGTCGGCGAAGGTGGAGGCCGCGTGCGAGGGTGGCGCCGATAGCAGCAGCAGCGCCAGACCGGCTGGCAGGCTGCGACCCGCAACGGGGACCAATGCTCCGATTCTCATTGCTCCGAAATATGCAGGATTCGGCAGCCGCGCAATGGCCGCGACCCAGGGCTTCCGCCGCGATCAGGCCGCTGGCATCGCGTTGCACTCGAAAGTCATGACGACGCGAGTGCCGGCATGTGAAGGATCATAGACGACATCGGCGCCCAGCCTTGTCGCCATGGCGCCGACGATCGAGCGGCCAAGGCCGGTCGAACGCGGCAGCGTCTTGATGTCGTGGCCGATCCCGTCATCCTCGACGCTCAGCATCGCATGCTTGCCGTTGACCCTCTTCAGCCCGATCCGGATCGGACCCTTTTCCTCGGGATAGGCGTATTTCATCGCGTTGAGCACCAGCTCGTTGACGATGACGCCGATCGCGACCGCGCGGTCGGGATCGAGATCAATAGGCTCGGTGGCCAGGCTGAGGGCGGACGTGTCGGATGCATCGGTCTTGGCGAGATCGTCGACCAACGCAGTCAGATACTGGTCGACGGAGACCGACTGGACATCGTCGGATGTGTAGAGCCGCTTGTGCACCTGTGCGACCGCCATCACCCGGCGGGTGGCGTCGGTCAAGGCGACCTTGACCTGCGCATTCTTGGACGAGCCGCCCTGCAATTGCAGGAAGGCCGCAATCAGCTGCAGAGAATTGCCGACCCGATGATTGACCTCGCGCAGCAGCATGGCCCGCTCGACCGCCAGCTTCTCGAAGCGGTCGCGCTGCTCGCGCAACTCGGCTTCCGCCGCCTCGTGCGCGCGGCGCAACCGCATCGCGTCAGCGGCGCTGGTCAGCGCCGCGAGCAGCAGCGTGACGAATTGTCCGGAGGCATCCTTGAGCACATAATCGAAGGCGCCGGCCTTGAGGGCGGCGATTGCCACGCTCGAATCCTGCTCGCCGGTGACGATGATCACCGGTGGATGGTTCGGGACTTTGTGAATCCGCTCGAGTGCGCCGAGTCCGTCCAGCCGTGGCATGTGATGGTCGAGCGCGACCACGTCGAATTCTTCCTGCTGCAGCCGCTCGACGGCGGCGAGGCCGTCTTCCACCGTAACGATGCGAATGCCCTGCGCGCCGAGCCCGCGTTCCACCAGCCGGCGGATCCCCGGGTCGTCGTCGGCATAAAGGACACTCTTGGGCATGGCTATGTGGCTCAGTCCGTCGCCGGAACCTGGATGACCGAAAAGAACAAGCCGAGCTGACGAATAGCGTTGGCGAAACTTTCGTAATTCACGGGCTTGGTGATGTAGACATTGGCACCGAGATCGTAGCAGCGCTTGATCTCGCGCTCGTCGTCGGTGGTGGTCAGCACCACCACCGGTGTGAGTTTCAGATGTTCGTTTTCCTTGACGCGCTTGAGAATGTCGACGCCGCTCATATCGGGCAGGTTGAGGTCGAGCAGGATCAGAAGTGCGCGGCCGCTATTGACGCTGCCGGAGCCGTCGGACCCGAACAGAAAGCGGACCGCATCGGTGCCGTTCTTGAACGGCAAAATCTCGTTGGTGACGCCAGCCCGTCGGATATTGCGCTCGATCAGAAGCGCATGGCCTTCGTCGTCCTCGATCATGATAATGGTAACGTGTTCGCTCATGCGGCCTGTCTTTCGTCCTCTTGCATGCGACGCGGCAATGTAACGATGAACGTGCTGCCTTCGCCGAGCGCGGATTTCAGCGTCATGTATCCGCCCAGGCGGCGCACCAAAGCGCGGGTATGGGCGAGACCAATGCCTTCACCTTTCTGGTCCTGCGCGCCGGCGCGCCGGAACAGGTCGAACACGCGCTGATGATCCTCGGGCGCGATGCCGCGACCGTTATCCTCAACCTCGTAAACGACCTGTGCATTGTCGACGCGCCCGCGAATGCGGATCCGGCCCGGGCGGTCGGCGCGCGTATATTTCAGTGCATTGTCAACGAGATTGGAGAAAATTTGTTCCAGCGCCAGCCGGTCGCTCTTCAGCGGCGGCAGCGTTTCGACCGTAATTTCGGCGTCCTTTTCCGCTGCCTGATGGGCCACCGCATCGGTAAGCGTCTTGATCAGCTGGTCCATGCTCACATATTCGGCCTTGAAGGTTCGTTGCCCCTCGCGCGACAGCTTCAGGATCGAGCTGATCAGGCGATCCATTTTTCCGATCGAACTTTTGATAAAGACCAGCGACTCGTCGAAGTCTTTCGACAAATCTAATGCCTTCCGCGCCGCTTCGGTATCCTTTTCCTGCATGGCGGCAAGCTGATCGAATGTGTCTTTTTTAATAGACTCAATCTCAGTTGTGAATCCCATGATGTTGACCAGCGGCGACCGCAAGTCGTGGCTGACGATGTAGGCGAAGCGCTGAATTTCGTCGTTGGCTTCGCGCAGGTCGGCGGTGCGTTCGGCGATCGTGGCTTCCAGGTTTTCGTTGGCCACCAGCAGCGCGCGCCGCGCCTGTTCGCGCTGGCGGCTGCTGCGTTGCACCAGATAGACGGAGATTGCGCCGATCAGAAGGATGAGGCTCGAGCCGACGAGATTTGTCGCAAGAAGATAGGCGTTGGTTGTGGCTGAATCGGCGCGTCTGGTGTCCAGCAAGCGGCGCTCTTCGGCGATCATGCTGAGCACTCTGGTCCGGATTTCCTCCATCAGGTCGCGGCCTTCGCCGGCGCGAACCAGCGTCTGCGCCTCGGAGAAATCGCCGTTGTCGTAAAGTCCGATCGCTCGCCGCATTTCGGTCAGCTTGTCGGTGACGAGCGTCGCAACGGCGTTCAGTTCGCGCGACTGGGCGGCATTGTCCGCGATCACGTCGCGCGCGTTGTCCAGCGCCGGGCTGGTACTCTTTGCGGCCAGCTCGTACTCAGTCCGATACGGCGCCTGACCGGTGATCAGGAAGCCGCGATGCGCCGATTCCGCGCGGCGCAAAGTGAGCAGGATGAGGGACAGCCGGTTCTGCACCTCCATGGTGTGGACGACGAGTTCGGAATCCTCGCGCGAGCGTTCGGTCAGAAAGATTGACGCAACGCTGATCAGAATGAGAATGAGGAAACCTATGGCGAGCAAGACCGGCTGGGCGCCGGGCGACCGGGAGGGACCGGCCGTCGCAACGGAAGTCATGTCGGGAAAGCGCTCCCTGTGGAGTCGATAACTCGAACAAACGCCTGAAGCGGCGCTTGGTTCCCTGGAAAAGCCGCCGCCTAGCCTTCCATTCCTCCGTTGGCGAGAAATTTTTCGAGCCAGTGGATCGAGTAATTGCCGTCGATGATGTCCTGGTTGCGCACCAGCGTCCGGAACAGCGGCAGGGTGGTTTCCACCCCATCGACCACGAATTCGTCCAACGCACGCTTCAAGCGCATCAGACATTCCTGCCGGGTCTTGCCGTGCACGATCAGCTTGCCGACCATCGAGTCATAATAGGGCGGGATGGTGTAGCCCTGATAGGCGGCGGAATCGACGCGCACGCCGAGGCCGCCGGGTGGATGATAATGCAGGATTTTCCCCGGCGACGGCCGGAAGTTGAGCGGGCTCTCCGCGTTTACCCGGCATTCGATGGCATGGCCGTGGAAACGCAGATCCTCCTGCCGGCACGGCAATTCGCCGCCGGCCGCGACCCGGATCTGCTCCAGCACCAGATCGATATCGGTGATCATTTCGGTCACCGGATGCTCAACCTGGATGCGGGTATTCATCTCGATGAAGTAGAACTCGCCGTCCTCGTAGAGAAACTCGACGGTGCCGGCACCGAGATATTTCATCTGGCGCATCGCGTTGGCGCAGATCTCGCCGATCCGGTCGCGCTGTGCGGTGTTGAGGGCCGGCGAGGGGCTTTCCTCCAGCACCTTCTGGTGACGGCGCTGCAACGAGCAATCGCGCTCGCCGAGATGGATGGCGCCGCCGCGTCCGTCGCCGAGAATCTGGATCTCGATATGGCGCGGCCGCTGCAGGTATTTTTCCAGATAGACGGCATCGTCGCCGAAGGCGGCCTTGGCTTCCGAGCGTGCGGTCGACAGCGCGAGGCTCATCTCCTCTTCGGTCAGCGCGACCTTCATGCCGCGCCCGCCGCCGCCGGCTGCCGCCTTCACCAGCAGCGGATAGCCGATCTCGCGGCCGATCCGGAATGCCTCCTCGTCGGAGGTGACGCCGCCTTCCGAACCCGGCACCACCGGGATGCCGAGCTTCATGGCGGTGCGCTTGGCTTCGATCTTGTCGCCCATGGTGCGGATATGCTCCGCCTTCGGGCCGATGAAGCCGATATTGTGTTCGCCGAGAATTTCGGCGAAGCGCGCATTCTCAGACAGAAAGCCGTAGCCCGGATGCACCGCGTCGGCGCCGGTGATTTCGCAGGCTGCCAGCAGCGACGGCACGTTCAGATAGCTGTCGCGCGCCGGCGGCGGTCCGATGCAAACGCTCTCGTCGGCGAGCCGCACATGCATGGCGTCGGCGTCGGCGGTGGAATGCACCGCGACCGTGAGGATGCCGAGCTCCTTGCAGGCGCGCAGCACCCGCAATGCGATCTCGCCGCGATTGGCGATGAGGATTTTTTCAAACATGTCGGTCTCGTGTCCCGGGCGAGGTGCAGCGCGTCAGCGGTGCATCGCAGAACCGGGACCCATCGTGCCGGCAAATGGACCCCGGTTCAGCAGCGCACCGTTTCAAGCTGCGCTGCGCCCGGGGAACGGAGCTGAGAGACATGTGCGTCACTCAATAATCATCATCGGCTCGCCGAACTCGACCGGCTGGCCGTCCTCGACGAGAATTTGCGTCACGACGCCACCGCGCGGTGCCGGAATCTGATTCATCGTCTTCATCGCTTCGATGATCAGAACGGTGTCGCCGGCCTTTACGCTCTGGCCGACATCGACAAACGGCTTGGCGCCGGGTGAGGGTGCGAGATAGGCGGTGCCGACCATCGGCGAGGGCAGCATGCCCGGATGTTTGGCGAGATCGGCGCCGGCCGCCGGAGCCGCCGCGATGCCCGGCGTCGCGACAAGCGCGGGCGCACTGACGCTGACCGCGCGCGCGGCCCGTCCGATCCGGATGCGCTGACCGTCGCGCTCGATCTCGATCTCGGTCAGCCCGGTCTCGTCGAGCAGCTTCGCCAGCCCGCGGATGGTGTCTTCGTCATAAGGCGCAGGATGCTGGGCCGTGCGGCCCGGTTTCTTGTCTTTGTCAGACGCCACGTGTCAGCCCTTCGATGGTGTGAGCATGGCCGCGAGTCCGTCGATCGCGAGCACATAGCCGTTGACGCCGAAGCCACAGATCACGGCTTTGGCGGCAGGAGAGATATAGGAATGCCTGCGGAATGCGTCGCGGGCATGGACGTTGCTGATATGCACTTCGATCGCGGGAATGCTGACCGCAAGCAGCGCATCCAGGATCGCGATCGAGGTGTGGGTATAGGCGGCCGGGTTGATCACGATGCCCGCCGCCTTCTTTTCGCGGGATTCCTGGATCCAGTCCACCAGCGCACCCTCGTGGTTGGACTGATGGAACACGATCGTAAAGCCATGCCGCCTGCCGGCGTCGTGGCACATGGCCTCGACGTCCTTCAGGGTGGTGTGGCCGTAGACCGCCGGCTCGCGGGTCCCGAGCAGGTTCAGATTCGGGCCGTTCAGGACATAGATCGTCGTCGCCATCGGGCCAAAGTTGCGCCGTCACTGGAAGCGGAAAACAGGGCGCGGGCGCCCCGGCGGGCCTCCTTATAGGCGGGTCGACCGGCGAGGAAAAGCCCGCTCGGGCCGCGGCGCGAGGCCCCGGCCGGCGAGCCGGAGCGTCAGCAGGTGGCCTTGCCGCAGCGCGCGTTGTTGATCTTGGCCTGGAGATCCTTGACGCCGACGGCGCCCACCACCGCCTCGTTGCCGATCACGTAGGACGGCGTGCCCTGGAATCCGAGGGCTTCGGCGAGCGCAAAGCTTTCCTGCAGCGCGGCCTTGACCTCGGCGCCATTCATGTCCTTCTCGATCCGGCCCATATCGGCGCCGACTTCCTTGGCGACCGCAAGCGCGCGCGCCTTGTCGACCTGCCCACGCCCGGTCAGGAGCTTCTGGTGGAAGTCCAGATAGCGCTTGCCGCTCTTGTCCTGCATGGCGACCGCGACGCCGACCTGGGCCGCATCCATGCTGCCCTGGCTCAGCACCGGCATCTCCTTGAGCACGACACGCAGATTCGGATCGGCCTTGATCAGGGTCATCATGTCGTCGAGTGCGCGTTTGCAGAATCCGCAATTGTAATCGAAGAACTCGACCATCGTGACGTCGCCATTCGGATTGCCGAGCGTCACCTGGCGCGGCGAGTGAAACAACGTCTGCTTGTTCTCGACGATCACTCGCTTGAGCTTTTCGCTTTGCGCCAGCGCTTGCAGCTCTTCGATCATCTCAGGATGCTTGATGAAATAATCGCGGATGATCGCTTCGATTTCGCCGCGCTGTTGCGGCGTGAAACTCTGCGCCTGAGCGGCGCCGGCCGTGAAAACGGTCGCTGCTACGGCGATGGCGGCGAGCAGGCGGGAGAGGGTGATCATCGAAAAAATCCTTGTGACTTTGTCAGTTCCGGCGATTGCCCGCCGTCGGTACTTTGGCAGCAACGATATCGTCGGCGCGGACCCATGCGGGCGAGCCGACCGGCAGGCGAATTTTGGCGCGTGCAGCGAGTTCGCGCGCGGTCTTGATGTCGCCGCGGGCGAATGCGGCTTGAGCGGAGGCGAGATCGGCCTGGGCCACGTCGCCCTTGCGGCCATAGGCCATCGCCAGTTGCTGATAGCCTTGCGGCGTGTCGGGCTCGCGGGCAAGGCCGTTGCGCAGAATTGCAATCGCTTCATCGGCATGCGCCGGATTGTTGGTGGCGACCAGGGCCTGACCGAGCATGATCTGGATCAGCGTGGGATCGGGGGCGAGCGCCACCGCCCGGCGCAACGGCGCGATCGCATCGGCCGGGCGGCCGCCTTCGAGCAAGGCCTGACCCTTCAACTCATGGAAGTAAGGATTGTTGGGCTGGATCGCGATCAGGGCGTCGATCTGGGCGATGGCGGCGCGGATGTCGGAATGGCGATAGGTCGCGATCGCGCGCGCATAGCGGGCCGGCAGCGAGGTATCGCTCAACGGATAGCGGCGCGCCACCGTTTGCGGCGCCTCCATGAAACCCGACAGTTTGGCGCGCATCATGTCGTGACGCGCCTGCAATTCCGGAGGGTCCTTCTTGTCCCAGTTCGGACTGGTGCGCGCGATTTCGGACAGGGCGGCGATGCGTTCGGTCGGCATCGGATGCGATTGTGCATACGGGTCGGCGAAGCGCGCCGTGAACATCGACTGGTCGGCGAAGCGCTTGAAGGTCTCGTACATGCCCTTTGCCGACTGGCCGGTCGCGGCCAGGAATTTCACGGCCGCGCGGTCGGCGGCCTCCTCATGTGCGCGCTGGTAGGACAGAAGGGTGCGCTGCGCGGCATGCTGGCTTCCCATGATGGCCGCCATGCCGGCCTGACCGGCGCCGTCCGCGGCCCCGCCACCTGCGGCGCTGCCGGCCGCAATGGCGGCTGCGCCGAGCAGCATGCCGATCAGGGCGGCGGTCTGCACGTTCGCGAGTTCCTGGCGCAGCTTGGACAGATGACCGCCGGCGATATGGCCGGTCTCGTGCGCCATCACGCCGATGATCTGATTCGGCGTGGTCGATTCGGCCAGTGCGCCGGTATTGATGAAGATGCGGCGGCCGTCGACCACGAAGGCGTTGAACGACTTGTCGTTGATCAGCACGATCTTGACATTGGCCTTGCCCAGTCCGGCGGCGCGCAGGATCGGCTGGGTGTATTCGCGCAGCAATTGCTCGATCTCGGCATCGCGGATCAGGGGGATGCCGCCGCCGCGCTTCTGTGCGGCGGCCGGGAGCGGCGGAATGGCCAGCGCAAGCGCCGTCAGCGCCACGATCAGGCGCGAGACTGGCTTCGCGGCCACCGTCCTGCTAGTCCTGTGCGAGGTTGCGGCTGGTGTCATAACGCTCTGATTTGTCTTGCTAACGACGCGAACCTAATCAGCCCGCCGGAGGCGGTCAAATCACGCCAAGGTCATGGTTCGGGATACCGGCAAGCAATCGCGCGAATGCGGCAGGAGCGGGGCATATGCCGGTCCGTGAGATGAAAACAGGCCCCTGAATCAGATGCTGGAACGCGCCCGCCAGATTTTATCGCCCTCCGCGCGCAGCGATGTTCCGCCCTTCATGGTGATGGACGTGATCGCGGCCGCCACGCGCGTCGAGGCCGCCGGCCATCACGTCATCCATATGGAAGTCGGGCAGCCAGCCGCGCCCGCACCGCAGACCGCGATTCGTGCCGCGAAACGCGCGCTCGATGGCCCGCTGCGCTATACCGAAGCGCTCGGCATCGGCTCGCTGCGGGCCCGCATCGCGCGCCATTACGGTGAGACTTATAATGTCGATCTCGATCCCGCCCGGGTGATCGTCACCACCGGCTCGTCGGCGGGTTTCATTCTGGCATTTCTGGCGATGTTCGAGCCGGGCGACCGGGTCGGCATCGCCAATCCGGGCTATCCGCCCTATCGCCACATCCTCAAGGCACTCGGTTGCGAGCCGGTGCTGATCGAAACCGGCGACGCCACGCGTTGGGCGATCACGCCGGAGGCGGTGCTGGCCGAGCATGGCAAACACAAACTTGCCGGCCTGCTGGTGGCGAGCCCGGCCAATCCGACCGGCACCATGATGCGGCCGGAGGCGCTGGCGGCATTGATCAAGGTGACGGAGGAGGCCGGCATCCGCTTCATCTCCGACGAAATCTATCATGGCCTCGACTATGCATTCCCTGCCGAAACTGCGTTGCGGATTTCGGACCAGTCGCTGGTGATCAATTCGTTCTCGAAATATTTCTGCATGACCGGCTGGCGGATCGGCTGGATCGTGGCGCCCGAGCCGCTGGTGCGGCCGATCGAACGGCTGCAGGGCAACCTTGCGATCAGCGTGCCGACCTTGTCGCAGATCGCGGCGGAAGCCGCTTTCGATGGCCGCGACGAAATGGATGCCGTCAAGCACGGCTACGAGGACAACCGCCGCATCCTGATCGAGGGACTGCCGAAGGCCGGGCTCGAGACTTTCCTGCCCGTCGATGGCGCCTTCTACCTCTACGCCAACGTGGCGCGTTTCTCCGATGACTCATACGACTTCGCCAGGCGCATGCTGGAAGAGGCGCATGTGGCGGCAACGCCCGGTGTTGATTTCGATCCGGTCGACGGGCGTCATTATCTTCGCTTCTGCTATGCGCAATCGCAGGCCGATATGCATGAGGCGGTGGCGCGCATTGGCACGTGGTTGCGCCAGCGATGAGCGCGGTAACCGGACCGGCGCCGCTGCCGCGCGTGGTGCCGCCGCTGCTCAGTCTGGTTGCCGGCTATGTCGACAGCATCACCTTCCTCGCGCTGTTCGGATTTTTTGCCGCGCAGGTGACCGGCAGCTTCGTGGTGGCCGCGGCCGAACTCGTGGTCGACGATCGCGGCGTGGCCGCGAAGATGCTGGCGATCCCGGCCTTCATGCTGGGCGCCGGCATTGCCGCCGCGATCATCATCGTGCGTCGGGGCGCGAAGCGCTCCTCGTTGCCGCTGGTGTTTGCGCTGGAAGGCGTCCTGCTCGCGGGCTTCGTTGCGCTCATGCTGTATTCATGGCCGATCACCGATCCGGATGCTTGGCTTGGCGCAATCGCCGGCCTGCTGTCGGCGGCAGCGATGGGCGTGCAATCGGCGCTGGTGCGCTTGCTGCTGCGCGGCGTACCGCAGACCAATGTGATGACCGGCAATTCCACCCAGCTCGCGATCGACGCGACCGAACTGCTCTATGCCCGCCTGCGGCCCGCGCGGGTCGCAGCCGATCCGGATCTGACCGCGCAGATCGCGGAGGCGCGCAAACGCTTCGCCACCGTGTTCGCAATCCTGATGGGCTTTCTGGTCGGCGCGCTCGCCGGTGCGATAGCTTTTGCCACAGGCGGCCCGTGGAGCGCATGCCTTGCGATCGTGATCGTGGCCGGTCTGATCGCATGGTCCGCCAGGCGCGGCGGCAGCGATCCGATGTGAGGGCGATGTAGCGGCGCATAGGTCATGGAAAGAGGCGTCGAGGACCGGCCGGTATGGCTCGGTGCGGTGACGTTCGACCGCAGCCTGGGACTCAGTCACACTGGAAAGACGCCGTGATGAAGCAGCTTGGCGATAAGTTTGGGAATTGACGATGCTTGCAACGCTGCATGAAGGCTGGGCGATCTTCGAGCCGTTCATCAAGACCTATGGCGCGTTCGCGATCTTCGCCATGATCTATCTGGAATCGATGGGCTCGCCGGTGCCGGGCGAGACCGGTGTGATCGCGGCGAGCCTGTTGGCGGCGCAGGGCGAACTCTCGATCGTGTCGGTCTATTTTGCGGTGCTGGCGGGCGCGATCCTGGGCGACTCGACCGGCTATCTGATCGGACGGCTTGGCGGCAATATGCTGTTGCGCCGGTTCGGGCCGCGGATCGGACTGAGTGAGGAGCGGCTGGACAATATCGAACAGCGCTTCACCAAGGGCGGAGTCTGGATCGTGGTGGTGGCGCGCTTCATTCCGCTGATGCGCCAGGTCAACGGCCTGCTGGCGGGGTCGCTGGCGATGCCATTTCCGCGCTTTCTGCTGGCGCAGTCGGCGGGCGCGTTTTTGTGGACCAGCCTCTATACGCTCGGACCTTATTTCTTCAGCGAGGCGTTTCAGCATCTGCGGGGAGGCGCGGGCTGAGCTCCCTTTAACTCCCGCGCACCGCACCTATATCAGCCGCCACCCCAGCAGCGCGGCCGGCGGCATTGGGCGCCCCAAAGGCGCTTCTGCGACCCCGTCTGCGGACCGCGCACCTATGTGTATGTGAGAGCGTGCCATGCTCGACGTCACCCATACGTCCACCTTCGACACCGACGAAGCCCAGCCTCATGTCGACAGCGCGGCGCAGGATGCAGCCCTGCTCGATGCCTATTCCCATGCCGTTATCGGCGTCGCCGATCGCGTCGGCCCTGCCGTGGTGCGGGTCGAAACTCGCAAGACCGACGGTAACGGCCGTCCGGCCGGCGGTGTCGGCTCCGGGGTCATCATCGCGCCCGACGGCCTGGTGCTGACCAACAGCCACGTCGTCGACGGCGCGCGCGAATTGCGCCTCACCGATTCAGAGGGCCGCGTGATGGACGCGCGTCTGCTCGGCGAGGACCCTGACACCGATCTGGCGCTGCTGCGTGCCGACTCGGTGCGCAATCTGCCGACCGCCCCGCTCGGCGATTCCAAGGCGCTGCGGCGCGGGCAATTGGTGGTCGCGATCGGCAATCCGCTCGGCTTTGAATCGACCGTGACCGCGGGTGTGATCTCGGCGCTCGGCCGCTCGCTGCGCGCGCAGACCGGTCGGCTGATCGAGGACGTGATCCAGACCGATGCCGCGCTCAATCCCGGCAATTCCGGCGGACCGCTGGTCACCTCGCATGGCGAGGTGATCGGCATCAACACTGCGATCATCATGGGCGCTCAGGGCATCTGCTTTGCGGTCGCAAGCAACACCGCGCAGACCGTGTTGAGCGAACTGATCCGGCACGGCCGGGTGCGGCGCGGCTTCATCGGAATCGCGGGGCAGACCGTCGCGGTGCCGCGCAGGCATGCGCGCTCAGCCGATATCGACAATGCCTCGGGTGCGATGATCACCACCATCGAGCAGGGCGCTCCGGCCGATACCGGCGGGCTGATGACGCTCGACGTGATCGTCAAGGTTGATGGTGAGACCGTCACCGGCGTCGACGACCTGATCCGGCTGCTCAATGCCGACCGGATCGGCCGGACCGTTACGTTCGATGTGCTCCGGCGCGGCATGCTGCGCCAGTTCGATGTCACCCCGGCCGAGCGCGTATCGACGCGTTCGGCAACGAAGTGAGGCTGACAGTCGGATCCAACGCGATGTCTGGCGTGCTATTCGCGCAGCGGTAGTGATTATGATGAAACACAAATAATGCTCGCGCAAAAATTTGTCGCGCAAACGGCAGGTGCAAGATGAGTGTAGAGACGATTACGTCAAGATATCGGGTCGTGGTCAGCCGGCAAGTCAAATTTTGGTCCGATTGTGCCCTTCGTTGAAAGAGCACCTATCTCTGGCGCTTGATATATCGCAAGTTGAGTATGTAAATTAAAGCGCATGTGTCGACGTCGTCGGTGGTCTTCGGCACTCATTCGTAGCATTCCCCTTCTCTAACATTTCAAGGACGAGATGGATCTACGATCCGAAGTGATCCCGAGCGAGCTTCTTCGCTCATTCTTGGTGATACAACGAACCGGCAGCTTCACCGACGCTGCCGAGATGCTCGGTCTCAGTCAGCCGGCCATCAGCTCGCACATGAAGCGGCTGCAGCACTTGGTCGGCGGCGAGTTGTTCGAGCGCCGGACCGGCGGTTTGCATCTGACTCCCAAAGGGGAAACGGTGAGGGACTACGCAACGCGTATCCTCAATCTCAATACGCAGATGCTTCGACTATGCGGCGCCGGCGAGAGACAACGGACGCTGAGAGTCGGGATTCAGAACGTGTTCGCTCCGACCCATCTCGCGGCATTGCAGCGAAGTCTGGAATCCGTGCTTCCGAAGTATCGTTCCATTGTCACCTGGGGAATGGGAAAAGAGCTCCTGGACGATGTCCATGCCGGCTATCTTGACGCCGCTTTTGTGGTCCGGCTTGCCGGCAACGAAGGCCCCCTGAACAATCAGTGGGACGAAGAAATGTGCTGGATCTGCTCGCCGAGTTTCGTTCTCGGAGAGGGGCGCCCCATTCCGCTTCTGAGTTGGCCGAACAGCGTCGCCGATGCGCTTGCGGTTGCGGAGCTTTCCCGAGCCGGCGCGTCCTATTCGTTCGTGGTGGTCGGTAGCGACCTCACCACCCATCTTGCCGCAGCGCGTGCCGGAATCGGCCTTTTCACTCTGCCGCGAAGGCTCGTGCCTGCGGATCTAAAAATCGCCGACTTTCATTATTTGCCGCGTCTCCCGCGCGCAAGAGCCGCTGTGTGTGTGAATGAAGCGATTTCTACAGCCGATGCACAATTACTCCACGAGGCGATCGGCTCGGCGATGCGCCCCGACGCGTCGGTCGTCGTCGAGGCGGAAGCCCGGCGGCGACAAGCTGCACCTATGTGAGCAATGCATCTTTCAGTGCGGTGCGTGCGTCGGCAGTATGCATCGGCGCGCATACGCGATAGCGACATGTGCGCAGTTTGACGTTTCGGCCGCGCAGCTTAGCCGGCAGGACCGAAGCGCATGATGAACCTGTTCCACATCCAAAGTTGCGGGATTGCAGAGCTCGATATCTACAGAGTCGCGCCGGGATTCATTCGCTCAATGTTTGTGCGGAAGATGTCGGCGATGCAAACGTAAAGGCTTGCACAAGATCGATCGCGTCATGTTAAAGATTCACATGGCAGATATTTGGCAATCTCAATTACATTGAGCGGTTTTCCGAAACTATGCGTGATGCGCCACCCGTCATTTTTTGTTCGTTCTAATGTTGACCTGGATCAGTATGCGCCCCTGAGGATTGGGGTGTGACACATCATCAGATCATGCAAGACGGAATCTTGGCCGGACCGGTCGTGGGGATCTATGGTTCTCGGTATCGACATCATACCAAGTGAATTGCTGCGGACATTCCTGATCGTCAAAAGAACCGGAAGCTATACCGAAGCCGCCGACATTCTGGGCCTCACACAGCCCGCGATCAGCTTGCAGATCAAGCGGCTGCAGCATTTGGTGGGCGGCGATCTGTTTGAACGAGGCGCGGGCGGTTTCGTTCTGACGTCCAAAGGCGACATGGTCGAACGCTACGCGACCGGCATCATGAATCTGAACGTGCAGATTTTGAGATGCTGCGGAAACGGCGATGTCGGGCGGACCTTCCGGGTCGGGGTTCAGAATGTCTTCGCCTCGACCCATTTGCTTAGCCTGAAGGATGCGCTGAACAGCAGACTTCCCGAACATCGCGCTTTGATTTCATTCGGCAAGGGCGAAGACTTGCTCGACAATCTCAGGGCCGGTTACCTCGATGCGGCGTTTGTGGTGCATGCCGACACCAACGCGCCTTTGCCAGGGGTGAGCCGGGACGAGATCTGGGAGGAACCAATGGCCTGGGTCTGCTCGAACAGCTTCGTTGTCGGTGAGGGCCGTCCCATTCCGCTGCTCAGCTGGCCAAAGACCGTTTCGGATTCTCTGGCGGTCAGATCGTTTTCCGATGCGAAGGCGACCTATGCGGTGGCGATCGTTGCGTCCGATCTAACGACCCATCTTGTTGCCGCCCGAGCGGGACTCGGGGTTTTCATCTTGCCTCGACGGGTGGTGCCGCCAGACCTGAAGATCGCTGAATTCCACTATCTGCCGCGCCTGCCGGCCAAGACCTCAGGCGTCTACGTCAACGAGTCCTTGTCGTGCGGGGAGGCGCGTCTGCTTCGTGACGCCATCGCCTCTGCCATGCGTCCGGACGCCACTCCCGCTCCGGCGAAGGTGTTTTGACGTCGCGGACATGGCAGAAAGGCGTCGGGTCTCTTCGATGCTGACGCACGGATGCGCCGAACTGATTCCGCATTTATTGCGCTTATGATTTCAGATACGGCGGATTAAGCGCACAGCTTTACCTTCGCTCAGCCATGCGAGGCGACCGGTCGCGAATCACTTCGCGGATCGCCCTCACCAGAAAGATGAGCCGAGCCACATGACCGACAATGCCGCGCTGAATTCCCGTCTCGATTTCATGGGTATGGATGAGAAGACGAAACAGGACCTCAAGGCCCTGAAGCCGCTGGTCGACAAGGCCCTTCCGGGAATTCTCGACGGCTTTTACAAGAAACTCGGCACGGTGCCCGAGGTGGCGCGGTTCTTCGCCGAGTCGAGCCGTGCGAGCTACGCCAAGAACGGTCAGGTCCGCCATTGGGGGCGCATCAGTTCGGCCGATTTCAGCGCCGATTATCTGCAGAGTGCGCGCGTCATCGGTGAGACCCATGCCAGGATCGGACTGGAACCGCGCTGGTATATCGGCGGCTATGCGCTGATTTCGGCCGGATTGATCAAGGAAGTGATGGCCGCGCATTGGCCGAAGGGTTTTCTTCAGAAGAAGGGGCATGAGCAGGCGGCCGATGCCGTCGCCGCGATGGTCAAGGCGGTGCTGCTGGACATGGACCTTGCGATTTCGACCTATATCGATGCGGCGGAAGAGGCGCGCAGGGCAGCAGAAGAGGCCAGCGCGCAGGCCGCCAAGCAGCAGGCCCAGGTGGTCGAAATGCTGAGCAAGAATCTATCGCTGCTCGCCCAGGGCGATCTGACCTGCCAGCTTCCGGATGTGCCCGCGCAATATCAGCAACTGAAGGACGATTTCGACGGCGCGGTGAACAAGCTCAATGAGGCCATCGGTGCGATCTCCGTGGTCGCTCAGGAGGTGACCGGCGCCTCGCAGGAAATTTCCAGCGCCACCACCGACTTCTCCGGACGCACCGAAGAGCAGGCCGCGAGCCTGGAAGAGACGTCGTCGTCGATGGAAGAAATCGCTTCCACGGTGAAAAACAACGCCGACAATGCGAAACGGGCGAACGACCTCGCGCAGGGCACGCGCGAGATCGCCAATCGCGGTGGTGAGGTGGTTTCCGAGGCAGTCACGGCGATGGCCCGGATCGAGGAATCGTCGCGCAAGATTGCCGACATCATTTCGGTGATCGACGAAATCGCGCGCCAGACCAATCTGCTCGCGCTGAATGCGGCGGTCGAGGCGGCGCGGGCCGGCGAGGCGGGTCGCGGCTTTGCGGTGGTCGCGTCCGAAGTCCGCAGTCTGGCGCAGCGCTCCTCGCAGGCGGCAAAGGACATCAAGGACTTGATTCTGAACTCGTCGGGGCAGGTCAAGGACGGCGTCGAACTGGTCAATCGTACAGGTTCTACTCTCAGCGAGATCGTCGAATCGATCAAGAGCGTAGCCCAGATCGTATCGGAGATTGCGACTGCGAGCGCCGAACAGTCGACCGGCATCGAGCAGGTCAACAAGACGCTCACGCAAATAGACGAAATGACCCAGCAGAACTCCGCGATGGTCGAGGAAAACGCGGCCGCGGCCCGCACCCTGGATCAGCAGGCCGACGCGATGGTGGAAAGGCTGGCCGCGTTCAAGCTGGCTGGCCACGCCACGCCGGAGCCGAAGCGATCGAATGTCGCGCCGATGGCCCAGCGCCAGCAGCCGGTCAAGAAGCAGGCCGCCCCTCGCGGTCCCGCTCGCAAAATGCAGGGCGCGCTCGCGACTGCGGTCAAGGCCAACGAGTGGGAGGAATTCTGATCGCTGCGACCGAATGCGGCGGCGGCAGCTAACCTGCTCCGTCGTCGTTCGGTCGGTGTGATCTGCCACTCTGCCAGTGACCTTGCCAAGCGCGCCTCGATATGGCCTTTGCATCCGCAAGGGCCAATCGGGAGAGCGCTCGTGCATCGCATCGTGAAAATTGCAGGTCTGTGTTCCGCACTGGTTGCGTTTGCCGCAATGCCGTCCGCGCAAGCACAGGATTATCCCAACAAGCCGGTGAAACTGCTGGTGGCATTCGCGCCGGGCGGGCCTGCCGATTCGATCGCCCGCATCATCGGGCAGAAGCTCAATGACCGCTGGAAGCAGAGTGTGGTGGTCGAGAATCGCGGCGGCGCCGGCGGCAATATCGCCGCGATGCAGGCCGCCAAAGCGGATGCCGACGGCTATACGATTCTGGTCACCACCTCGGCCTTCGCGGTCAACCAGACGCTGACGAAGAATCCGGGCTATGCGCCGGGCGACTTCAAGGCCGCCGGCATTGTCGCGACCACGCCGAACCTGATCATCGGCGCGCCGACCCTGAAGGCGAACAATCTGAAAGAAGCGATCGAGGCCGCCAAGACCGAGAAGATGACTTACGGCACCGCGGGCGCCGGCACCACGCCGCATCTGTCGGCGGAGCGCATCTTCAAGCTCGAGGGCAAGGTCGACATCCCGCACGCTCCGTTCACCGGCGCGGGACCTGCGACCCAGGCCGTGCTCGGCTCGCATATCCCGCTGGCGAGCGTTGCGCTGTCGGCGGCGGTGCAGAATGTGCAGGCCGGTCAGGTCAAGGGGCTGGCCGTCACCAGCAAGGACCGCGTCAAGGCACTGCCGAATGTGCCAACCGCTCGCGAACTTGGCCTCGGCGAAGCGGACGATACCACCTGGGTGGTGTTCTTCGTGCCCGCCAAGACCCCTGACGCGGTGATCCAGAAGATCAATGCCGACGTCAATGCGATCGTGACGGACAAGGACACCGAGGCGCAACTCGAGAAGATCGGCTTCATGCCGGTCGGTGGCTCGGTGAAGGAGGCCAACGCTTACGTGCAATCCGAAACCAGCCGCTGGGGCGATATCATCCGCCGCGTCGGCCTCGAGCCGAAATAAGGATAGGAAGACCATGCAGGTTCGCCGCGTCGTCACCGGTCACAAGAAGGACGGAAAGGCCACCGTCCTGATCGACGAAATCTCGAGCGACGTGGTCAATCCACGTCAGGGCTGCACGTTCTTCAATATCTGGTCGACGCCGCTGCCCGCCAACAACGATGGCGACAGCGATGGCGCCAAGGAAATCGTCGGCACCGCGATGAAGGATCGCGCGGTGTTCCGCGTGATCGAATATGCGCCGGGCGTCGCGCCGCGCAATCACCGCACCAATTCGATCGATTATGCGGTGGTTCTGTCGGGCGAAATCGACATGACGCTCGATGACGAGATCGTGCATCTGAAGGCCGGCGACGTTCTGGTGCAGCGCGGCACAATCCACGACTGGATCAACAATGGCGACAAGCCCTGCGTGATCGCGTTCGTGCTGATCAACGCGGCGCCGGTGGGCGCGCTCGAGGCGGTGGGGTAGGGCGGCGACTGTCGATCTGTCACCGTCACCCTGAGGTGTCCGGCCGAAGGCCGGGCCTCGAAGGGCGACGGCCCCTGAAACACTCGGGGCCGTTCATCCTTCGAGTCACTACCGCTCGCACCTCAGGATGACGGATTACGTGCAGCGATCGGGAGAGGCGCGCATCATCCCCCGATCTTCACGCCTGCTTCCTTGATCACCTTGTTCCAGCGCTCGACCTCATCGCTCAGATATTTCGCGGTCTCCGCCGTCGAGCCGCCGACCACTTCGGCCGAGAAGTTCTTCAGCTTTTCCTGAATCGCGGGATCGCGCAGCGCCTCGTTGATATCGGCATTGATTTTCTCGGTGATCGCTTTTGGCGTCTTGGGCGGCGCCACCACCGCATACCAGGCGACCGATTCAAAGCCCGGCAATGTCTCGGCGATGGTCGGGACGTTCGGCAGCGAGCCCATGCGCTTCGATGTCGCGACCCCGAGCAGCTTGAGCTTGCCGCTCTGCACCAGCGGCAGCGACACGCCGAGATTGTCGCACATGAAATCGACATTGCCGGCGACCAGATCCTGCAGCGCCGGTGCGGTGCCGCGATAGGGGATGTGCTGCACCTTCACATTGCCCATCATCTGCAGCATCTCGGAGGTGAGATGCGACGTGGTGCCGTTGCCCTGCGTCGCCGACGTGACCTTGCCGGGATTGGCCTTCAGATGCGCGAGAAATTCTGGAACGGTGGTCGCGCTGACTTTCGCCGGATTGACCATGATGCCGTTCGGCACCTGTGCCATCACGATGATGGGCTCGAATTTTGCCGCATCGAAATTCAGATTCTTGTAGAGATTCTGGTTGATGACGAGCGGCGGCGGCGGCGCCGACAGCAGCGTGTAGCCGTCGGGTTCGGCGCGATAGGCCTGCTCAGAGCCGATATTGCCGGCGGCACCGGTCGGATTTTCGATAATGACCGGCTGCCCCCATTTTTTCGATAGCCAGTCCGCGACCAGGCGCGGTACCGCATCGGCAGTCCCACCGGCCGGGAACGGCACGATGATCTTGACCGCCCGGTTGGGGTAATCCTGCGCAAGGGCAGAGGTGCCTGCCGACAGAATGACAAAGGCCGCGAGCGCTGCGCGCATGGCGCTGGTTTTCAGCATGGACGTCTCCCGTATTTTCTGTTCTTCAGGCTTGCCGCACCCCTTACTTGAAACCGGCGCATATCCGAAGCATTTTCATGTCGCAGGGAGCCAGGAGTTTGACCATGTCATCGCGTCCAAGCGTTGCAATTGTCGGCGGCGGCATCGGCGGGCTATTTGCTGCCAATGCGCTGATCGCGCATGGCTTGCAGGTGCAGGTCTACGAGCAGGCGCCGGCACTCGGTGAAATCGGCGCCGGTGTTTTCATCACGCCGAACAGCGTACGCCAGCTCCAGCGCGTGGGACTGGGGCCTGCGGTCGAGAAGTGGGGCGCCCGGGTCGGCGCCGGCTCTCATTATTTTCGCGATGATGGAAGTTCGATCGCGCCGGTGCAGGTGACGGATTCGGCTGGCTGGAACGCGACCTTCGGCATGCACCGCGCCGATCTGGTGAATCTACTCGCGGCCGCTCTGCCTGCAGGGGTGGTGAGATGTGGACACCGCGCCACCGGGTTTACGCAAGACGAGAATGCGGCGCGAGTGACGTTCGAGAATGGCGCGGTGGCGGAAGCCGATATCGTCATCGGCTGCGATGGCATTCATTCCGAACTGCGGCCTTATGTGTTCCCGCCATCGAAGGCTGTGTTCTCCGGCACCGTTGCGTATCGTGGATTGGTGCCGCATGCGGCGGTGCCGGACTGGCCGACAAACGCGTGGCAGATGTGGCTCGGGCGCGGGAAGCATTTCCTGGTCTTTCCGGTGCGCGCGGGCGAGATTGTCAACTATGTCGGCTTCGTACCGGCCGATGCCGAGATGAAGGAATCCTGGACTGCGAAAGGCGACCCCGACGCATTGCGCGCGGAGTTTGCCGGCTGGGATCCGCGCATCGAAGGCTTGCTGGGCAAGGTCGAGTCCACCTTCAAATGGGCGCTCTATGATCGCGAGCCGTTGCCGACCTGGACCAAGGGCCGGCTGACGCTGCTTGGTGATGCCGCGCATCCGATGCTGCCGCATCTGGGGCAGGGCGCCAATCAGTCGATCGAAGATGGCATGGCGCTCGCAACCATTCTGACCCGCACCGATCGCGAGAGCGCACCTGCCGCCCTCGTTGCATACGAAAAGCTGCGCCGCGAACGCGTCGCCGGCGTGCAGCGCGGCGCGCGCGAGAACGGATTGCGCTATGACACGATGCATGGCGATGTCGCCAAGCGCGACGCCGAAATCGTCGCGCATGCGTCGTTCCGCAAGACCATCTACGACCACGATGTGGTGGTCGGTGCGAAGGAGATCGCTGAGGCGCTGTAGTCGCAAGGGGGCAGCTTGTAGCCCGCATGAAGCGAAGCGAAATGCGGGTGGAGCGTCCCGGATTTCGCTTCGCTCATGCGGGCTACGACGCATTCATGATTCAACGTTTCCGGTCCAGCCCGTCCTCCGGGATCGCCCATTGCCCGCGCAAGGCGCGCAACGGCGTTTCGACATAGGCCCAGAAATCCCAGCCCGGCGCGAAGGTGTCGATGGTCGCGGTCTTGCCGCCGGCATAAGCGTGCCAGAATTCCACCGGGTCGAGTCCGCCCGCGGCGTCCTTCGCCACCGGATTGATCTCGACATCGAGATGCCAGGAGAAAATCACCGGCAGGATGTGGCCCGCCATCGGATAATGCGGATGCATGGCCGCGGTGAAGGTCGAGGCCAGAAGTTCGCCGCGTGGTGTGGTGCCGTAGCCTGAGACGACATGTACGGTGTCGTGCGGCAATGCGAAGCCGGCATTCAGGCCGTTGGCTTCGCCCGGGAAATCATACTTGTTGCTGGTATAATGCATATAGAACGCATAGCCGAAGCTGTCCCGCGGCAGCTGGCCCAGCGCCTTGCAGCGTGCGGCGAGGGCAGGGTCGGGCGCCTTCGCGTACGGCATCAGCCAGCCGGTGGCGTCCGCATCGGTCCAGGCCTTGCCGGTAATGCTCACCATGTTGGCGCGCGTCATGTCGGCCAAGGCTTCCTTGACATGGCCGGCCGCCGCTTCCGCGATCTCGTCGATAAAGCGTTCGTGCAGCCCGAGCGATTTGGCATAAGCGAGCACGGCCGCGATCTTCGCCTTGTCCAGGCTGCCGTCGACGAAGGCCATCACCGTCAGGAATCTCAGCGCGTCTTCGCGCAGCTTCGGAGCGGCGATCGCGGCTTCGAGTGCTGTGGGCTCGACCGGCGTCAGGGCCGCGACATCGAGCGGCTGCGTCTGTCCGAACATGTAGAGCGAGGCCGCGGCAAGCGCGCGCGCATCGGCGTCGCTCAATGCACCGCCGGTTTCGGCGACGTTACGCATCGCACCCAAAATGCTTGAAATTTGTCTGGTGGTGGCGCCGGATACGAATGGATTGACATCGAGCTGTACCGGCATGGCATCCTCCACCTTCGCTTTTTCCCGCCAACGGGTCCGCGCGAAGCGCGGCCCGGTGACAGGCTCAGCGGCACTCCCTGCATTTGCTTCGTGACTTATTCTGGGTCCCCGCTTTCGCGGGGACGAGCGGATCGTCTGGTCTTGGTAGACGAAGTTTAAAATTCGACGTCGAGTTCTTCCACCTCGTCGGGCTCGTCTTTCGCCGCTTCGATCCATTCCTGCATCAGCGGCATCGCCATAATGGCTTTGCAATAGGCGGCGCTGGCGTTGTCGAGCTTCACGTCATAGGTGACGAAGCGCGCGCAGACCGGCGCATACATGGCGTCGGCCATGCTCGGCGTCTGGCCGAACAGGAACGGTCCGCCATAGCTTGCAAGACATTCGTTCCAGATCGTGATGATGCGGTCGATATCGGCCTGCGCGCCGGCCCAGACCTTGAAGCCCGGATAATGCGCCTTGAGATTCATCGGCAGCGCCGAGCGCATATTGGAAAAGCCGGAATGCATCTCGCCAGATACCGCGCGGCAATGGGCGCGGGCGACGCGCTCTTTGGGAAGCAGTCCGGCATCGGGATTGAGTTCGTTGAGATAGCCGCCGATGGCGAGGGTGTCCCAGACCTTGACGCCGTCATGGGTCAGCATCGGCACCAGGAAGGAGGGCGAGAGCAGCAGCAATTCCGCCCGCACCGACGGGTCGTCGCTGTTCACCATCACCGGCTCGAAATCGATGCCGGCGAACTTGCACAACAGCCATCCCCGCAGCGACCAGGAGCCGTAATTGCGGCTGCTGATGGTCAATGTGGCTTGCGCCATTCGAAAATCCCCCGATCGGGCCTGCTGGGCGCCCGCCCCCTATCCACCGGCCTGCAAATTATCTCGCAGTGGCAAAAAAAATGCACTAGGCTTTTGCACTGCAACAGGGGCGGCGGGGGCCGCGGGGGTGGATGCTTTATCAGGCGTATCAGGCGAGTACCGACATGATGCTGCCGGTGCGCGCCCTTGCGGGCTTTGCGCTGTCGGCGCATGGCGCCATGCCCCATCTGAACGGCCATGCCGTCCGGAATATGACCGCGGCCTATGAACTGATTTCGCGCGCCCGGCTGACCCATACCCGGCCGGATTACGGCATCCGCAGCGTTACGGTCGGCAATCGGGAGGTGGAGGTCACCGAAGAGGTGGTCCATGTCACCCCGTTCGGAACGCTGCTTCGCTTCAGGAAGGACGTCGAGACGGCCCAGCCGCGCGTGCTCCTGGTCGCTCCCCTCTCGGGCCATTTTGCGACGCTGCTGCGCGGGACCGTGCGCACCATGCTGCCGGAGCATGACGTCTACATCACCGACTGGCATAACGCGCGTGACATTCCGATGTCGGCGGGCCGGTTCGGCTTCGACGATTACGTGACCCACCTGATCGAATTTCTCGAGGTGATCGGGCCGGGCGCGCATGTCATCGCGGTGTGCCAGCCTTGCGTGGCGGCGCTGGTGGCCGCGGCGGTGATGGCGCAGGGCGATCACCCGGCGCAGCCGCGCTCGATGACGCTGATGGCCGGGCCGATCGATACCCGGGTCAACCCCACCAAGGTCAACGAGCTTGCCAAGAGCAAGCCGATGTCATGGTTCGAGAAAAACCTGATCGCGCGGGTGCCGTTCCGGTACGATGGCGCATTCCGAAAGGTCTATCCGGGCTTCGTCCAGCTCGCGGCCTTTCTCAGCATGAATATGGATCGCCACACCAAGGCGCATCGCGAGCTTTACGACAACCTCGCGAAGGGCGAAGTGGAAAAGGCCAAGATCACCAAGGACTTTTACGACGAATATTTCGCGGTGCTTGATCTCACCGCCGAGTTCTATCTTGAGACCGTGCGCCTGGTGTTTCAGGAGCACACCTTGCCCCTTGGCGAACTCGATTACGAGGGCCGCCGTGTCGATCCGTCCGCGATCCGCCGCACCATGCTGCTCACGGTGGAAGGCGAACGCGACGACATCTGTGCGGTCGGGCAGACTTTGGCCGCGCATGACTTGTGTTCCGGTCTGCGTCCCTATCGCAAGCGCCATCACATGCAGCCCGGCGTCGGGCATTATGGCGTGTTCAGCGGGAAGAAATGGGAAAACCAAATTTATCCGCTTGTTAAGAACGTGATCCTGGCCTCGGACTGAATTACAGTTTCCGGACGGTATTTTTTGCGGTCTCGTATCAATTTTAATGCGAAATTAATCTGACTGATGGAACTTAATTCACGTTGAGCGTGAGTTGATTTTTCCACCCGGCGTCCGGCAGTTCTGGGCGCCTCTCCTGCAGTCCCCAACAGCGTAACGAAACGGCCTCCGTCCCACGCCTATGCGTGCGCGCCGGCCTGATTGCGAGGGTTTCGATGTCAGATGTCTCGTCCCCGGCAGAAGCCGATCACGCGATGTCCCGTTCCGCCGTATCGGACAACGGTCCGAGCACCGAATTGATCTCGTTTGCGATCGGCGAGGAGCAGTACGGCGTCGACATCATGGCGGTGCGCGAAATCAAGGGCTGGTCCGACATCACCCACCTGCCGCGGCAGCCCGACTATGTGCGCGGGGTGCTCAATCTGCGTGGCGTGATGGTGCCGATCATTGATCTGCGTTGCCGGCTGGGCGGCGGGCTGACCGATGCCACCGCATTGCATGTCGTCATCATCGTTCAGGTCAATGATCGTCAGGTCGGCCTGCTGGCCGATCGCGTGCTCGACATCGTTGCGTTCGAGGCCTCCAAGGTTCAGCCAGTCCCGCGCGTCGCAAGCGGCTGCGGCAGCGACTGCCTGTCCGGCCTGGTCAATGCAGAGGCCGGCATGATCGCGCTGATGGATCTCGAGAAGCTGCTGTCAACCGAATCCGATGAGGCCGTTCAGGCCGCTGCCTGACGCCGACAACGAAAATTCACAAACATTTCGATCTAGCGGAGAATATCAATGTCCTTTTTCGGCTCGTCCAAGTCCGGAGAAAGCGGGCGCAGTCTCAGCTCTTCCGAAATGGCGTCGCAGATCGCAGCCATCAACCGCTCGCAAGCGGTGATCGAATTCACGCCGGACGGAAAGATCCTGCACGCCAATCCGAATTTTCTGCAGGCGCTCGGTTACTCGCTGGACGAGGTCAAGGGGAAGCATCACAGCCTGTTCGTCGATCCCGCCTATCGCAACAGCGCGGAGTATCGCTCGTTCTGGCAGAAGCTCGGGCGCGGCGAATTCGATGCTAACCAGTACAAGCGCGTTCGCAAGGACGGCAAGGAGATCTGGATTCAGGCGAGCTACAACCCGCTGCTCGACCGCTCCGGCAAGGTGACCGGTGTTATCAAGTTTGCCACCGACATCACCGCCGAGAAACTGAAGAACGCCGATTTCGAAGGCCAGATGGCGGCGGTCCATAAGGCTCAGGCCGTGATCGAGTTCAATCTCGACGGCACCATCGTCACCGCCAACGAGAATTTCCTGAATGCGGTGGGCTACAGCCTGCAGGAAATCAAAGGCCAGCACCACAGCATGTTTGTCGAGCCGGCCTACCGGCAGAGCCCCGAATACAAGATGTTCTGGGAGAAGCTCGGCCGCGGCGAGTTCGACGCGGCTCAATACAAGCGGATCGGCAAGGGCGGCAAGGAGATCTGGATCCAGGCGAGCTACAATCCGATCTTCGATGCCAGCGGCCGGCCGTTCAAGGTCGTGAAGTTCGCCTCCGACATCACCGCGATGCGCATGGCGGTCGAACAGACCCGCGATGCCGTGACAGCGGCGAAGGACAAGGATCTGACCCGCCGCATCCCGATGGTCGGCAAGACCGGCGAACTCGAATTGCTATGCGGTGGTGTCAACGAACTGCTCGACAGCATGGCCGGGGTGATGAGCGAGATCAAAACCACGTCTCGCGAAGTGTCGAGCGCGGCTGCTGAAATCTCCACCGCTACCACCGACCTGTCGCAGCGCACCGAGGAGCAGGCAGCGAGCCTGGAAGAAACGTCCGCCTCGATGGAGCAGATCGCGGCGACGGTGAAGAAGAATGCCGAGAATGCCAAGCATGCGAACGATCTGACCCGTGGCACCCATGAGGTCGCCGATCGGGGCGGCGAGGTGGTGTCGCAGGCGGTCTCCGCCATGGCGCGCATCGAGGAATCCTCGCGCAAGATCGCCGACATCATTTCGGTGATCGACGAAATCGCGCGCCAGACCAATCTGCTAGCCCTCAATGCCGCCGTCGAAGCGGCGCGCGCGGGCGAGGCGGGCCGGGGCTTCGCGGTGGTGGCATCCGAGGTGCGCAGTCTCGCGCAACGCTCCTCGCAGGCTGCGAAAGACATCAAGGACCTGATCACCAACTCGTCGACTCTGGTTCAGGACGGCGTGCAGCTCGTCAACCGAACCGGCACCTCGCTGAAAGAGATTCTCGAATCGATCAAACAGGTCGCCGACATCGTCGCCGATATCGCCACCGCATCGAGCGAGCAGGCGGGCGGCATCGAGCAGGTCAACAAGGCGCTGACTCAGATGGACGAGGTGACGCAGCAGAACTCGGCCATGGTCGAGGAGAATGCCGCGACTGCCCGTACGCTGGAGCAGCAGGCCGGCGCGATGGACGAGCGGATCGGTGCCTACAAGCTCGACGATGCAGGCGCGAGCGCCAGAACCGTGACGCCGATGGTGAAGCGCGCTGCACCGCGGGCCCCCGCGCCGGTTCGCAAGCCGGCAGCTCGCGTAGTTGCCCGCTCGGGCGCCGCGACCGCCGCTGCCAAGGACGAGTGGGAAGAGTTCTGAGTGCTTACGGGGCGCGGTGAACCCATCGTGCCCCGGTTCGACAAATTCGCTTTATCAAATCGAGGTTAGAGGGAATACAGATGTTCAAGAAATTAGCTCTGGACGTAGCGATCAGCACCAAGATCGCCGTTTCGTCCGTTTTCGCGGTCTTGCTGGTGGGCTGCATCGTCGCGTCGCAGATCATGGGCGACCGCGCCGTTCAGGCGGCAAAGGCCGCTGCCGACCGTGAACAGACCATTGTTGCGGATGCAATTTATGCGGTCTCCAACACGCGCGGGATGCAGACCGCAACGCGCGATATCCGGCTCGCGGCCAATGCGAATGACGTTAAAAGCGCCGTTGATAATCTCGAAGCCCGCCGCAAGTCCGCCGACAGCTATGCCGAACAGGCGTTCAATCTGATCCGGCAATCCGGCCGCGGCGGCGATCGCGCGGCGGAATTGCGCAAGGCAATCGAGCAATATGCGGCCGGTGCCAATGAAGTGGCGCAGATTCGCATCCAGTATCTCGATCTGATGGCCAAGAATCAGGCCGACCAGGCGGCGCCGTTGCAGGCGCGTGCAGGCCAGATCGTGCGCGAGCGCACTTTGCCGCTGGCCCAGCAGATGGAAGACCTTTCATCACAGATCATCGAAGCGGCACGGGAGCAGGTACGCACGGAGAATGCCACCTTCACCAGCACGATCGAGCGGGTCGAACTGATCAACGAGATGCTGGCCGGACTGGTGGCCCTGGTCCTGATCGGCACCGCGGTGTTCATGTTCTTCACGGTGATCAAGCCGCTGCGTGCGCTCACCGGCGGCATGCGTGAACTCGCCGCCGGCAACTTCGACGTGGTTCTGCCCGGTGTCGGCCGCAAGGACGAAATCGGCGGCATCGCCGGAGCGGTCGACGAGTTCAAGATGCGGCTGGCCGAGAAAATGCGGCTGGAAGCCGAGAAAGAAGCCGAGATCGCCCGCCGCGAACAGGCCGAGCGCGATGAGCGTACGCGGCGCGAAGCCGAACAGGCCCGCATCGTGGCGGAAGTCGTCGCCGAACTCGGTCAGGGTCTGGAGAACCTTGCCAAGGGCAACCTGACCTACCGCGTGTCGAAGGAGTTCACTGCCGAATACAAGAAGGTGCAGAACGACTTCAACGGCGCCATCGAACAGTTGCAGGACACGGTGCAGCGCATCGCATCCTCCTCGATGGAAATCTCCAATGCCGCAGCCGAGATTGCGACCGCGACCACCGACCTGTCGCAGCGCACCGAAGAGCAGGCCGCGAGCCTGGAAGAGACCTCGGCCTCGATGGAGGAGATCGCCGCGACCGTGAAGCAGAATGCCGAGAACGCGCAGCGCGCCAACGAACTGACCCGCGAAACCCGCGAAGTGGCGGGCCGCGGCGAAGCGGTGGTGGCCGAGGCAGTCACGGCAATGGCCGGCATCGAGGAATCGTCACGCAAGATCTCCGACATCATCTCGGTGATCGACGAGATCGCCCGCCAGACCAACCTGCTGGCGCTGAATGCGGCGGTGGAAGCCGCCCGTGCGGGTGAAGCCGGTCGCGGCTTTGCGGTGGTGGCGTCGGAAGTGCGCAGCCTGGCGCAGCGCTCGTCGCAGGCCGCCAAGGACATCAAGGATCTGATCGTGAATTCCACCGGTCAGGTCGAGCATGGGGTGCAGCTCGTCAACCGAGCCGGCGACTCGCTGAAGGACATCCTGCAGTCGATCCGTTCGGTCGCCGACATCGTGTCCGATATCGCCAATGCGAGTTCGGAACAGGCTGCCGGCATCGACCAGATCAACAAGGCGCTGGCGCAGATGGACGAGGTCACGCAGCAGAACTCGGCACTGGTCGAGGAGAATGCGGCAACCGCCAAGACCCTGGAAGACCAGTCCAGCGCACTCGACGGCCGCGTCGCCGTGTTCCAGCTCGAGGCCGCCGGGCGGGCCATGGCTGCGGTTGCGCCGAAGCCCGTCGCGGTTCGTCGGGCGGCTCCGGTCCGCGGCACTGCGCGCCAGATGCAGTCGGCGCTCGCCACCGCGGTTGCGCGGGACGAAGAGTTCTAGGCGCAACCCTTTCTTAAGCGTGCCTGGCGCCGGCGTGGCAACACGCCGGCGCTTTTCTTACGGCACTACGATCGAACCATTTAGCGCGACATTAAGACTTGTATGGCAGTTTGCTGCGGCGAATTTCGCGCGGAAACCGCCTGTCCGCGCGGCGAGCCCCGACCGGCTTGCGCGGCACGGACCGGTGCATCGCATGCACCGCATTTGAAGATGATGGGAAATTCAATGACGCAAGCCATGAATGAATCCGCGAGCAAGGCATCGCAGGCCGTCGCCGCCAGGCAAGGTGAATCGATCAGCGCCGAGTTGATCAGCTTCGCGATCGGCGAAGAGCAATACGGCGTCGATATTATGGCGGTTCGGGAAATCAAGGGCTGGTCCGAAATCAGCCATTTGCCCGGTCAGCCGGATTATGTGCGCGGCGTGCTGAATCTGCGCGGCGTGATGGTGCCGATCATCGATCTGCGCTGCCGGTTCGGCGGCGGATTGACCGAGGCGACAGCCCTGCACGTCGTCATCATCGTGCAGATCGGGGACCAGCAAATCGGACTGCTGGCCGATCGCGTGCTGGATATCGTCGCTTTCGAGGGCGAGCAGGTGCAGCCGGTGCCGAGCGTGGTCCGCAACGGTCGCACCGAATTCCTCTCCGGCCTGATTACGATCGAAGGCGGCATGATTGCGATGATCGATCTCGGCCATTTGCTCGACGACCGCTTCGAAGCGCAAGCCGCCTGACCAAGCCCATACAATTTCTGCGCGCACAGATTTCGCGTTAGGAGGGAATTTACCGCCCATCGTTATGGTCCATCACGATTCGCGAGGCCGGTTGCCACGCATCCTAGAACGGGGTGTTCATGCGGTACGTGATGGCGTTTGCGGTGAGTTCGGCCCTTGCGGCCGGTCTCGGCACGGCTCGGGCTGAGACCGGGGTTTCCCCCAGCGCAATTGTTTTCGGCCAGGCGGCGGTTCTGCAGGGACCGGCGTCGGCGCTCGGCCTCGACGCCTTTGGCCGCGCCGGCTTGTCCGGTTTCGAACAGGCGATGAAGAAGCGCGGGCTGCCGATCCTGACCGAAGGCACCTACGAGCGCAACACGACCGCGATCGAGCCCGCGTTGCTCGCCCTGCGCAAGGCCGCGCCGGAAGCGGTCGTCATGGTCGGCGCCTGTCAGCAGAGCGCCGCGTTCATCAAGCTCGCCCGCAAGAACGAATTCAATCCGGCCTTCGTCAACATCGGCGCGTTCGACATCGGCGGACTGACGATGACATTCGGTCCGGACGACAACGAGGGGCTCGACAAGGTCTTCACGACGGTGATCCAGCCGGACGGCTCGTTCAAGGCCGTCGACCGTTTGGTCCGGATGTCGGCGAGCTAGCGCTGTTCAGCGAGATATCAGGGCGCGTCGAAAGCCCGCTTTACTGCCGGCCTTAGCCGGATGGAGGACATAAAGATGCGTGTTCGAAGCTTGATCGGCCGGTTCAATCCCGCAAACCTGACGAAGGCCGGTATCCGGGTGAAGCTGCAACTTGCCTTCGGTGCGGTCGCACTGATGACGGTGGTCGCGTCGGGTGTTGCGATCCTGTCCTTCCGCTCGGCCGAGCACAGCGTCGAACGGATTGCCGAACGTGAAGTGCCGTTGATGACCGAGGCGCTGCGGCTTTCGGTGACGTCCGGGGAAATCTCAGCCGGTGCCGCGCGCTTCGTTAGCGCCGACAATATTCGCGATCAGCGCCAGGTCGCCGCGCAGATCGAGGACCGCTCGATGCAGCTGCGCATGATGATCGACAAGGTACGCGCGGGCTCGAGCAATCAGGCCTTCGGTGCGGTGGACGTGGCGGCACGGCTTCTGGAAAACAACCTGTCCGATCTCGACACCGTGATTCAGGCGCGAACCAGCCTTCGGGCGCTGCTCGACCGCAAGCTCGACACGCTGCACAAGCTGCATACCAAGATCACCGAGGAACTCACGCCGATCGTCAATGCATCCTATGTCAGCACCGTCAATAAGGTCGAGGAGATCGGCAAGGTCGGTGACCGCACCGCCAGGTCGCCGGTCGAAGATGGCACCCAGCAGTCCGTGATCCAGAACCAGCTCATCGACTTCCGCAACGCGCTGGAGCTGAAGATCCAGACGCATCTGATCGCGAGCCTGATCAACGAAGGTGCGGTGGCCAAGACGCCGGATCAGTTGAAGCCGCTCCTCGACCGGTTCTCGTATTCGGCCAATACCCTGATGCTCGCGGCCCAGGGCATCGAGAATGCCGGCATTCGCAAGGATATCGACGCTCTGCTGGAACTCGGCCAGGGCAGCGACGGCGTGTTCACGATGCGACAGCAGGAGCTGAGCGCCACCGCCGGCGCGTCGCGGGTGATCAACGAGAACCAGAAGATCCAGAAGCAGCTCGATGACGCGGTCTCGGTTCTGGTCAAGGAAACCGAAACCGGCATGAGGGGCGGCACCACCGCTCTTTTGTCCGAACTCGCTCATAGCCGGCTGATGCTGATCGTGGTGGCGATCGCCTCGCTGCTTGCTGCCGGCCTGATCGCGTTCTTCTATGTCCAGCGCAATCTGGTCCGCCGGCTGAGCACAACCTGCGACAGCATGCGGCGCCTGGCAGCGGGCGACAATGATGTCGCCATTACCGGCGTTCAGGACGGCGACGAGATCGGCGAGATGGCGCGCGCACTGACCGTGTTTCGCGAGGCCGCCGTGGAGAAAGAACGGCTCGAGGCGCAGGCGGCGCAGGATCGGCAGGCGGCCGAGGAGGAGCGGGCGCGCAGCGATGCGGCGCGGGCCGAGGCTGCGCGTCAGGTCGCGCAGGTGGTCGACGGTCTCGGCCGCGGATTGGAGCGGCTGGCCGAGGGCGATCTGACCTATCGGGTCCGCGAGGGCTGGGCCAGCGAGTACACGAAAATACAGGACGATTTCAACGGCGCGATCGACCAGTTGCAGGAGACGCTGACGGCGATCGTGGAATCGACCCGCGAAGTGTCGAGCGCGTCGCTGGAGATTTCGTCGAGTACCACAGACCTGTCGCAGCGCACCGAAGAACAGGCCGCCAATCTCGAACAGACCTCCGCTTCGATGGAGGAAATCTCGGCGACCGTGAAGAAGAATGCCGAGAGCGCCCAACATGCCAATGGCCTGATGCGCGGCACGCGCGACGTCGCCGGCCGCGGCGGCGAAGTGGTGTCGCAGGCGGTCTCCGCGATGTCTCGGATCGAGGATTCATCGCGCAAGATTTCCGACATCATTTCGGTGATCGACGAGATTGCCCGCCAGACCAACCTGCTGGCATTGAATGCGGCGGTCGAAGCGGCCCGCGCAGGCGAAGCCGGACGCGGTTTTGCCGTGGTTGCGGCCGAGGTGCGCAATCTCGCGCAACGCTCCTCGCAGGCGGCGAAGGATATCAAGGATCTGATCACCAATTCGTCGAACGCGGTCGGGCAGGGTGTGCAACTGGTCAATCGGGCGGGCGAGTCGCTGAAGGAGATTTTGCAGAGCATCAACGAGGTTGCCGGCATCGTGGCCGATATCGCCAATGCCAGCGCCGAGCAGGCGACCGGTATCGATCAGGTCAACAAGGCCTTGAGCCAGATGGACGAGGTGACCCAGCAGAACTCGGCTTTGGTCGAGGAGAATGCCGCGACCGCGAAGACGCTGGAGCATCAGTCGCAGGCGCTCGACGGCCGGGTCGCTGTTTTCCGTCTGTACGAAGACGGGGAGGAGGTGCCGGTCCCGTCGGCGCCGGTGCAGACGCGCACGCCGCAGCCCGTCCGCAAGCCGGCGGCGGTGCGTGGTACCGCACGGCAGATGCAGACAGCGCTCGCGACCGCGGTGGCAAAGGACCAGTGGGAGGAATTCTAGCCGGCAGGTTGAGACCTGTGAGGCTCGGGACTGCGCCGGCATTGCGAGGCTTGGATTGCGAGGCTTGGGCCTGCGGGCGTCTGAGCGCGTAAACGCACGGCCGCCCGGGAGCGGGGACGTGTTTACACATCGTTAGCGGTTCGTGGCGGCAGAGACCAAGCTCTCATTATCCAGCCAACGAAAATTTGGAATTCCCGGGAAATCCACGTCAAATTTGATGGAACTTTTACTGACGCCCGTTAGATCGATCCTGCTTTCAACTCACCGGTCTACCCAGGTTTCGCGTCATGAAAGTCAAATCTGCAATTTTCGCCTTCGGCGGCGTTATCGCACTCGGGATCACGATTGTCGCCGTCATCGGCGCAGTGTCCATCTCCCGGATCAAGGTCGGTGGCCCGATTTACGATCGGGTGGTCCAGGGCAAGGACCTGGTTGCAGATATCCTACCGCCGCCGCTCTACGTCGTGGAATCCTATCTGGAGGCCACGCTGGCGGCGAACCGCTCCAAGCCTTTGGCCGAAAGTGCCGCCAGACTAAAGGAGCTTCACGCTCAGTTCGACGACCGGCAGAAATACTGGCTCTCATCCAATCTGCCGTCGGCGATCCAGAAGTCTCTGACCGAAGAATCCTACCGCCACGCGCAGGACTTCTGGACGCGGATCGAAAACGAATTGCTGCCGGCGCTTGCGAAGAATGACGCAGCCGCCGCGAAGCAGAGCTACGAGCATGTCAGCGCCGCCTATCAGCAGCACCGCGCCGTGATCGATCGGATCGTTGCCGACGCTGAAAAAATGAACAAGCAGACCGAGGTCAGTGCCGGTCATGAGGAGCGCTCCGCCTATATCTGGCTCGGGGGCGTGATCGCGCTGCTGTCTCTGATCCTGATCGCCGGCATCGCAGCGATCAACGCCTTGGTGATCCGACCGCTGACGAAGCTGACATCCGACATGCAAACCCTGTCCGCCGGTAACTTCTCCGTCGACGTTCAGTCGGTCGATCGTGGCGATGAAATCGGCGAAATGGCGCGTGCGGTCAACGTCTTCAAGGAAAACGCCATCGCGCTTGAGCAGTCCAAAGAGGCCGCGACCGAACAGGAGCGCCAGATTGAAGAACAGCGCAACCGCGCACGGCAGCAGGAAGCGGAGGCAGCCAAGCGGGTTGCCGATGTGGTCGATGGCCTCAGCCGCGGGCTGGAGCGGCTGGCGCAAGGCGACCTGACCTATCGTGTCGATGACGCCTGGTCGGAGGAATATCGCAAGGTCCAGCAGGACTTCAACGCCGCGATCGGTCAGCTGCAGGCCACGCTGGCAGCCATTCTCGATTCCACCCGCGAAGTCGCGAACGCATCGTCTGAAATTTCGGCGAGCACATCGAGCTTGTCCCAGCGCACCGAGGAACAGGCAGCCAGTCTTGAAGAGACCTCGGCCTCGATGGAGCAGATCGCCGCCACCGTGAGGAAGAACGCGGAGAGTGCGCAACATGCCAATGGCCTGATGCGCGGCACCCGCGACGTCGCCGGCCGCGGCGGCGAAGTGGTGTCGCAGGCGGTCTCCGCGATGTCTCGGATCGAGGAGTCATCGCGCAAGATTTCCGACATCATTTCGGTGATTGACGAGATTGCCCGCCAGACCAACCTGCTGGCGTTGAATGCGGCGGTCGAAGCCGCCCGCGCAGGCGAAGCCGGACGCGGTTTTGCCGTGGTTGCGGCCGAGGTGCGCAATCTCGCCCAACGCTCCTCGCAGGCGGCAAAGGACATCAAGGATCTGATCCTGAATTCCTCGAGCGAGGTCGGGCAGGGCGTGCAACTCGTCAGCCGCACCGGCGACGCGCTGAACGAGATTCTGCAATCCATCAACGAGGTCGCGGAGATTGTCGCGGACATTGCCAATGCCAGTGCCGAACAGACCGCCGGCATCGATCAGATCAACAAGGCGCTGAGCCAGATGGACGAGCTCACGCAGCAGAATTCGGCGCTGGTCGAGGAGAATGCCGCAACTGCGAAGACGCTGGAAAATCAGTCGCAGGCCCTGGACGGGCGGGTGTCCGCTTTCCATTTGAATGACAAGCCGGTCGCCACACGCGCCCCGGTTGCCCCGGCTCAGAAGCGCAGTTCGCAGCCGGTGAGCAAGCCGGTGCGCGGCAACGCCCGCCAGATGCAGACAGCGCTTGCCCGCGCGGTGGCGCGCGACGAGTGGGAAGAATTCTAGAAAAACGCCAGCGTCCTGATTTCGATGCTTTCGCGCGGCCGCGCATTCGGCGGCGTGGTCGGATCGTCAAACGCGGTATGCGCGCTCCAGCGGGCGCGCCCGTCCGTCAGCGAGTCGTAGACCTTGAACACGATCGCTTCCTCGCGCCTCTGCAACGGAAACCAGAACCACTGATGATCGGGATTGTAAGAGATCGAATAGGTCTGGCCGATGCGGTTGGGATGACGCCGCTCGGTGACGATCAGATCGTTCGGCGCGATCGTTTGCGCGTCGCATAAAGCCAGCGGGAAGGTCTCGACCGGATAGCGGATCGGCCGCCAGACCTGGATGATGGCGAAATGGCCTTTCAGCAGGGTGCCGGCCTCGTCGGGCAGGAGATCGCGGACGCGCTCCGGCCCGGACCATTCGGTATAATCGTTATGCACGCGCGGCACGACTTCGCGGATCTTGCGGGCGGCGCGGTCATCATCGTCGGCGGTGCGCAGCGTGTGGTCGAACACCACGACGCGCTTGGCGCCGCTTTGCTTCTTGATCAGCTCGACCATCTCCCGATAATACACATCGCGGATCTGCGCCTCGTCGAAGAAATCCGTCACCGCGGTCTCGTGCCAGGCGAGCAGAAAGCCTTCGCCGTCGAGTGAGGTTTCGAACTTGCGGCCGTTGCGGATGATCACATTGTGCGGATCGAGCGTGCCGAGCGTCTTCATTTCGGTCGAACCGCCGCCGACCGGCTCGACCACGATCTTCTGGCCGTCATTCTTGATGTAATTCAGCGTCGCCTCGATCGAGGGAGTCTCTGCGGGCGGCGTTGCGAGTTGCGTCATGACTGCTCCCTCACAGGTTCCGGCCGCGGTTTGCGAGCCGCATTGATCAGTGTGATCGCCGCTGCCCGGATGCCCGCGATCTCTTCCACGGGTAGGCCGGACATGAGCTCGTTCTCGATGATCTCGATCTGGTGATCCAGCCAGGCCTGCAGGACGTCATCGGTAACGGATTCACCGATCGCGGCATACGCCGCCTGCAGTCGACGGGTCATCAGGATGATCACCGCCATCATCTGGTCGCGGTTGAGAACGCCGAGATTGACTTCGGTGTGTGTCATGTCCGCACTAAGTCCTCACCGCAACGCCGCCGCGATGTTGCCGCCATCGACAGTGGTCACATCGGCGGTGGTCTTCAGCGCCAGCGCCTGATGCAGGAAAGCCTGCGCCACGTCGTCGGCGGTGACCTCGCGCTTCAAGAGGTTGCCCGCCATGTAATCCGCCTCGCTCACGCCGCGCGCGTTTGCGCGCTCGGCGATGAAGTCGCCGGTCAGCAAGCCTGAGCGGATGCGATCGGCATTGACCGCATTCGACCGGATGCCATCGGCGCCGTGATCGAGTGCATATTGCCGGGCGAGAAACAGCGTCGCGGCTTTCGGCAAGCCGTAGGGTCCGAAATCGGGTCCCGGATTGATCGCCTGTTTCGAGGCGTTGAACAGCAGGCAACCGCCCGTGCCCTGCGCGAGCATAATGCGCACGGCATTCTGCGCCACCCGCTGATGCGAAAAGAAATTTAGGTCGAAGCTCGCGCGTAGTGTTGCGTCGTCGACCATGCCGATCCGGCCCTGAAACGCGGCACCGGCATTCGACACCACGATGTCGACGCCGCCGAAGGTTTCCACAATCCGGTCGAAGGCGGCGCGCACCGAAGCGTCGTCGGTGACGTCGCAGCGCACCGAAAGCGCCGCCCCGCCGAAAGACTTTGCCGCCTCGACCAGCGCCGCAGCGTCGATATCGAGGAGCGCGATTTCGGCGCCGGCCGCGGCGAAAGCCTTGGCCGTGGCAAACCCGATGGCTCCGGCCGCGCCGGTGATGACCGCGACCTGTCCGGCGAGCGGCAATTCCTTGGCGCCGCCAAGCTTGGCCTGTTCGAGCGACCAATATTCGACATCGAACATGTCGGCCTCGCCGATCGGCGAGAAGCGGCCGATCGCTTCGGCCTCGGTGATGGCTTCCACTGCGGCTTCGGCCAGATCGGCCGCGACCCGCGCGTCCTTGCGCGTGCGCCCCAGCCCGAACAGCCCAAGTCCCGGGACCAGCATGACGCGCGGCGCCGGGTCGAGCATGGTCCTGGTTCCGCCGACGCGGTCGTTGTTGCGTTCGAAATACGCCCGGTAGCGTTCGGCGAAGTCCGTTGCGGCTTGGCGCGTGCGGTCGCGATAACCGGCAAGCCGTTCCGCATTTGGCGCGGGCGCAATCATCGGCCAGTTCTTGGTGCGAATGGTGTGGTCCGGGGTGATCACGCCGGAGCAGGCGTAACGCGCGACATCGGCGCCATTGACGAAATTCAGGATCGGTTCGCTGGTCCGGAACTCGAGGATCAGTCGCTTCCATGCGCCCTGGATCTTCGGGTCGGGCAAGGCCGTGGCGCCGCGCAGGATCGGCGCGATCTCGGAAAGCGCAGCGGTGCGCAGCGGTGACGGCGCGGGCACGAATACGGCCTTGCGGTTCTTGCGAAGCCGCTCCTCGGCGAGCGTGACCATTTCGATCATGCGCTCATAGGCCTCGCGCGCGGTATCGCCGAAGGTAAACAGCCCGTGCTTGTCGAGGATCAGGCCTTCGACCTTCGGATCGGCATCGAATACATCGGCCGCTTCCTTGGCGAGCGCGAAGCCCGGCATGATGTAGCGTACGAAGCCCATGCGCGCGCCATAGACCTCGTCGCACAATTCGCGGCTGTTGGCCTGATCGACCAGGCCGAGCACGGCGGTGGCATGCGTATGGTCGACGAAGGTGTGCGGCAGGAAGGCGTGCAGCAGGGTTTCAACCGACGGATTGGGCGCCATCGGATCGATCAGATTGGCGCGCTGAAGCCGCACCATGTCCTCGTCGGACAGCGTGTCGCGCGATCGGGCCTTGCGCAGATTGTCGAGCCGGACCGCGGGCAGGCCAGCCGGCTCGATCCGCCCCATATCCCAGCCCGAGCCCTTCACGCACAGGACATCGGCGCGCTCACCGTTCAGATCGGTAAGCGTCGTCTTGACCGAGGTATTGCCGCCGCCATGCAGGACGAGCTTCGGATCGCAGCCGAGCAGGCGCGTGGTGTAGACGCGTAGCGCCAGATCGGCCGCGATACCATCGGTCTGGTAACGCGCGACGAGGGCCTGCGCGTCGGAATCCACCCACGCGCTTTTCATGGTTCGCTCACCTGCGCAGCGGCGGTCAGCCGCGCATCGACCACCAGCCCCTGCGCCGCGGCTTGTCGGAGACTTCCTCCGCTGCGGGCTGCGCTGCCTCGACCGGCGTCTGTTCAAGCGGAGCAGAGACGGGCGGGCTGGGCGGCGTGTAGGACGGGTCGTCGATCGAGGACGGCGGCGCTTCGCGTATGGTGGAGCGTCGGCGGACCGCCTTCTCGGCGACCGGTTCAGCCGGCGACGGTTCGACGGTTCGAGCCGGCGCAGACTCGACCAGCACTGACTCGGTCGGAGCTTGCACGGCCGGAGCCTGCGCGGCTTTGGGCTCTGCGGTTTTGCTCACCACAATCGGCTGCGGCTCGTCCCGGAAGCTCTCGTCCCGGCCGCTATCGCTCGGGGCGCTATCGCTCGGGCCGTTAAATTCCTGGCGCGCAGCGATGGCATCGCCTTCGGACGCGTGCTCCGCGTCGGACGCTGTGACGTCACCGCCCTCATCCTCGCGACCCTTGCGATTGCGGCGTCCGCCGCGGCGCCCGCGCCGCCTGCGGCGCTTGTCGCCGTCGCCATTGGCAGCCGAAGCGCCGGCATCGCCTTCAACCTCGTCGGATTCGGCGTCGTCGGCCTCCGCCGTGTCTTCATCGCCGGGCTCTGCAGCGGCGAGATCGGGGCTATCGACCTGCTCGCGCGGTTCGCCATCGCGAGCGCGTCCGCGCCGTCCGCGCCGGCGCTTGCGGCGCCCGCGTTCGCGGCCATCCTCGGAGGCTTCGGCGGTCTCGCTGGCTTCGCCTGACGCCACATCCTCGCTTTCGGCTTCGATCTCGTCGAGCACGTCGTCGCCCATGTCTTCCGGCGACTCGCCCTCATAGGCCGGGATCGTGTCCGGCCGGATGGTGGCGGCGATCGCCTTGGCCTGGTCGATCGACATGATCTGCTCGCCGCGATCGATGGCGAAGGAGGGGGCCCCGGTCAAAGTGGGGTCGACGTTCACGGCGATCGAAATCTTGAACCGCTCCTCCAGCATGCGCAGATGCGCGCGCTTGTGGTTGAGCACGTAGATCGCAACCTCGGACCGCGAGCGTACGATCAGATTGTGGGTGGCGCCCTTCAGCAGCGTCTCCTCCACGGCGCGAACCAGCTGCAGCGCGACCGACGATACCGAACGCACATGACCGGTGCCGCCGCAATGCGGGCAGACCTCGGTCGAGCTTTCCAGCACCGACGAGCGGATGCGCTGGCGCGACATTTCGAGCAGGCCGAAATGCGAGATGCGTCCGACCTGGATGCGGGCGCGATCGCTCTTCAGCGCTTCCTTCATCTTGCGCTCGACCGCACGGTTGTTGCGGCCTTCATCCATGTCGATGAAGTCGATCACGATCAGGCCGGCCAAGTCACGCAGGCGGAGCTGGCGGGCGATTTCCGCCGCCGCTTCGCTATTGGTCTTGGTTGCGGTCTCCTCGATCGAATGTTCGCGGGTTGCACGGCCGGAATTCACGTCGATCGCAACCAGCGCCTCGGTCTGATTGATCACGACATAGCCGCCGGATTTCAGCTGCACGGTCGGCTGGAACATGGCGTCGAGCTGGGACTCGATACCGTAGCGCGTGAAGATCGGCTGCGCGTCGCTGTACGACATCACGTTCTTGACCGCACTCGGCATCAGCATCCGCATGAAGTCTTTGGCTTCGCGATAGGCGCCTTCGCCCTCGACCACGATCTCCTCGATATCCTTGTGGTAGAGGTCGCGGATCGCCCGCTTCACCAGCGAGCCTTCCTCGTAGACGAGGGTAGGGGCGCTCGATTTCAGCGTGAGATCGCGGACCGTTTCCCACAGACGCAGCAGATATTCGAAGTCGCGCTTAACCTCGAGCTTGGTGCGTGAGGCGCCGGCGGTGCGCAGGATAACGCCCATGCCCTCCGGCACTTCGAGTTCGTCGGCAATCTCCTTCATGCTGCGGCGGTCTTCCGCATTGGTGACCTTGCGGGAGATGCCGCCGCCGCGCGCCGTATTCGGCATCAGCACCGAATAGCGGCCGGCGAGCGAGAGATAGGTGGTCAGCGCCGCGCCCTTGGTGCCGCGCTCTTCCTTGACGACCTGCACCAGCATGACCTGGCGGCGCTTGATCACTTCCTGGATCTTGTAGTGGCGGCGATGACGCGGTGCGCGTTCCATCACCTCTTCGATGGCGTCGCCGCCGACCGATTCGACGATCTCTTCTTCCTCTTCGTCGTCGTCCGAATCCTCGTCGTCGGGCTCGCCACGAGCGGACTCGTCACGAGCGGACTCGACGCCGTTATCGCCGGCCCGATTTTCGTCCGGATGCGTGGCGTCTTCGTGTTGAGCGTCGTCGTGACGGGTGTCGTCATCGGCCTGCGCGGCGTTGCCCCGATCGCTGGCGTCGTCTGGATGCGCCGCCAGATCCTGCGGCTCGGCTTCGGCAATCGCTTCCACCACATCGACCGAGGCAGACGCTGGTTCGGCGGCTGCCTCAGGCTCGGCGCGGCTTTCGGCCTGCGCCACGACAACGTCAGCCGCGGGTTGCAGATCGGTCTCGCCCGCAGCGTCTGCCGCATCGCCGCCCATGGCCGCCGCTTCGTCGGCGGTCTCGTGACCGCGGACGTCATGCTCGCCCGCGAACTGATTCTCGATCGGAAACTGCGAGGTCGATTCGTTGAATTCGTCAGGCGAGGGTTGCGGCGTGTCGCCGTCCTGCGATGCGACCACGTCGCTCTTCACCACCTCGCGGCTGCGATTGCGGCCTGCGCCGCGGCTGCGATTACGCCCGCCGCGCCGTCCGCCGCCGCGCCGCTGCTCACCGCCATTCTCGTCTTCGTCGCGGTGCGCACGCTTCTCGTCATCGAGCAGCGCCTGCCGGTCGGCGACCGGGATCTGGTAATAATCCGGGTGGATTTCCGAAAAGGCCAGAAAACCGTGCCGGTTCCCGCCGTAATCGACGAAGGCGGCCTGCAGCGACGGCTCTACGCGCGTGACCTTGGCCAGATAGATATTGCCACGAAGCTGTTTGCGGCTCGCGCTCTCAAAGTCGAATTCCTCGACACGATTGCCACGCAGTACGACCACCCGGGTTTCTTCCGGATGGGTCGCGTCGATCAGCATTTTGTTGGACATCGAATGTTCTCTTGTCCCCGGGCGGCGCTGCGTCCGTCAGGCGGAATTCGCGCGTCGAAACGCGGCGCGAGCAACCGGGGAATGGTGTGCGTGAATGAGTGGGTCTTGCGACCATGCGCGGACCGGCCTCGTGGTCGCGGATATATCCGCGTCTCGGAGAACTGCCCCTGGCTTCCACCTGCGCCATCACTTCAAAACCCGTGGCGGGCGGCCGCTATCGTTGGCGCGGCCGCAATTCGTTGTTTTCGCTTGCGTTTTCGCATGGCGCCCTGTTTCGAACTGGCGCCGCTCCTACCGTCCTTGCGACCCAATCGCTAGATTACGCGCTGAATCCCAAGACTCACAAACTCGCTGACACCGGCTGAACGGGCCGTCCGCCGCCTGCGCGTGGCAGTGGGTCGGATTAAGCCCTTGCGCTCACCAGCTCTGCGTTCCGGACCCTCATGCCGGCGCGGTCTTCGAGGTGAGCGTGCCAGTGCCTGAACGCGGCACGGCCGGAAACTGTGCAAACCGTAAGCACTGTCCTTATTAAGGCGCGGATGAACGGATAGCAAGCGAGCAATCGCAGATGCGCGGTGGTAGTCCCCCGTTAACCTGTTCAATTCGCTATCTTTTTTTGAAGCCGCAGAATTGCGCAGGTGCGCCCTTACGATAGCACCGCCGCGACTGCGACGCCTGTCATCTCCCCTTCAATGTCGCGTTACACAACAATTTCGGCGTTCCATTCCGGCGACTCGGACGAAAATTGTCACTAGAGTGCCGCCGGTCCCTGGAGCGCTTGCTCGATGAGAACACGGTGTTCGGTAGGCGACGTGCAAGCAGGAGGAAGAAGATGAGCATTTTCGGGAAGATATTGTCGGCCATCGGTCTTGGCGGATCGGCCGCGGCGACTGGCTCTGCGGCGGCGCCGGCAGGCGCCGGCGCGAGCGGCGGCGGAATGGCCCAGGTCGATGTGGATAAGGTGGTGTCCGGCATGGCCGCCACCAAGAAAGAGAAGCTCGACTGGAAGAAGTCGATCGTCGACCTGATGAAGGTTCTCGATCTCGATTCGAGCCTGAAGAACCGGCAGGAATTGGCCAAGGAGCTTGGCTATACCGGCGACATGAACGATTCGGCCAAGATGAACATCTGGCTGCACAAACAGGTGATGATCAAGCTGGCCGACAATGGCGGCAAGGTCCCCGATAGCCTGAAGGCCTGAGCACCTGAGTCTCCGTTTGATTGGGCCCCGGTGCGAATAGCGCCGGGGCTTTTCAGCCGCGTGCGGAGAATTTCGGGGCGGCTGCCAGAAATTTTACACCCACCGAGCGGCCGCGCCGCCAGCGCATCTCGCATTGTGGTCCTGCGCGGGTGGTGCGTGAAAAGATCAGACGGAAGAATTTCGGCAGCCGCTCGGCAGCATCGAGCTCCAGGCGTGCGCCGCCGTCGGACAGGTCGGTGACCGTGCATGGTCGCAGCGCAAAGCCTTCATCGGCAACCAGCCAAGCCTGCTGATTGCGCCTGACTCTCGGAGCGCGTGACTTTTGTCCCATGAATGCGATGCCTCGTAACGCGGCGGACCCCCCATCGTTGCACTTGCATACAATCTCCTAATTCCTCCTTACCCGGACCGCGCGATCTGCAAGCCGCCACGGTCGCAGCGGGCGGCGGCGTGCGAGAGCGACGAAGAGCCTGAAAAGCGGGGCCCCCGTCGCTCGCGCGCAACACCGTCCGGCGATCGGCCCGCTTGCCCTTAACAAGTCGTTAACTCGCGACTCCGTAAGGGGTAAGGATCGAGCGGGGGAGGGCGATCGAGTGGCCGGCCGCTTTGCGACAGCCATCTGCGCTGGGCTTGTGACGTTCGCGGCCATGCTCGCGGGCCTGTCCGCGGCGCTTGCCCAAAGCCGTGCGACCGCGCCGGCAGGTTTTCCCGTCGCCACCGATATCCGGCTGGCCGGGGATGAGCGCGGCACCCGCCTGGTCATGGACATCACCGCCACCATCGGGGTTCGGGCCTTCACGCTCGCCGATCCCTACCGGGTGGTGCTCGATATTCCGCAGACCGTGTTTCAATTGCCGTCCAAATCCGGCGACAGCGGGCGCGGGCTGATCAAGGCCTATCGCTACGGCCTGGTGATGGCGGGCGGCTCGCGCATCGTCATCGACGTCGCCAAACCAGTGCGGATCGAAAAGGCGACGGTGCTGGAGGCGCGCGGTGGCGAGCCGGCGCGGCTGGTGCTCGATCTCAGCGCCACCGACCGCGAGGCGTTTCTGCGGCATCTCGCGCTTGATCGCCCGGCGGCGCGGCCGGGAACGGCGATGTCGTCTCTGGCACGGCCACCGGATCAGCGGTCCGGCGATCCCCGCCCGCTGATCGTGATCGACCCCGGCCATGGCGGCCTCGATACCGGCACCAAGGCCGGCGGCGGCGACATCCTCGAAAAGAATGTGGTGCTCGATTTCTCGGTGACGCTGCGCGACCAGCTCGAAAAGACCGGGCGCTACCGGGTGGTGATGACCCGCACCGACGATACCTTCATCCCGCTGGCCGAGCGGGTGAAATTCGCGCGCCAGCGACAGGCCGAGCTGTTCATCTCGGTGCATGCCGACGCGCTGCCCAGGTCGGAAGGCGATGTGCAGGGCGCCACGATCTACACCCTGTCCGAGACCGCCTCCGACGCCGAGGCGGCGAAGCTCGCGGAAGACGAGAACCGCTCCGACGTGATCGCCGGCATCGATCTCGCCCAGGAGCCGAATGACGTCGCCGATATTCTGCTGGATCTGGCGCACCGGGAGACCAAGACCTTTTCCCATGCCTTCGCGCGGCTCTTGGTCGGCGAAATGAAAAGCACCGTGCGGCTGCACAAGAAGCCGCTGAAATCGGCCGGCTTCGTGGTGCTGAAGGCGCCCGACGTGCCGTCGGTGCTGATCGAACTGGGCTACATGACCAACCGGTCGGACCTGAAGCTGCTGACCTCCGAGGCCTGGCGGGCCAGAACCGCGAAAACCATGGTCCAGGCGGTCGAGCAGTTCTTCCGGACCCGGATCGCGGGCGCCGAGGCCTCGGCCGGCCGGCGGTAGCGCGTGGCGGTCGTCACCCGGGTTTGAACCCCGTCATTGCGAGCGAAGCGAAGCAATCCACCTTTTGGATTGCGTCGTCGTGCGATGCGCTCCTTGCAATGACGAACTACAAATGCAACGTCATCTCACTCAGCACGCTTCAAATCCGCAGCGATCCGCAACCCGTTCCGCCATTCACCACCGGTAACGGATCGCGCCCTTGCCGGCATAGCTTTCGGTATTTCCGGAGAACTCGCCCTCGAACGAGCCGGCGATTGAGAAGCCGTTCAGGAAGGCCAGTTCGGCGCCGGCCGAGACCAGAAGCGAGTTTGCATCCGGCGTCGCCCCGTTGACGGTGAAGGCGGTGCCGGGAAGCGCGAGGAAGCCTGCATAGGCGATGCGGTCATTGTCGTAGTCATGCGCCCAGGCGGCGCGGCCGCGCAGTGTCAGCAGCGCATCCTGCATTGGCGTCGCGTAGTCGAAGCGGGCTCCGAATTCGCTGCGGGTCTGGGTGTCGGTGCGGCCGGCATAGGACAGCGCGAAGGTGCTGTTGCCCGACGTCGCCCGCTCGGTGAAGGCGGGCAGGTCGATGCTCGCGATCTGCACGGCCGCGTACGGCGTGATGCCCGCCATCGGGCCGCCCCAGCGCCAGCCGCCTTCGGCGCGGCCGGCGAGCGTGTTGGCATTGAAATCGGCTTCGAGCTTGTCGGTGCCGGCGATGGTCACGGTGCGGTTCAGCGTGAAGTCCTGCCAGCCATAGCCGAGCGCGCCCATCAGATAGGCTGCGCCCCAGTTCTGCCGCGCATAGACCGAGGCCTGAAACATGTCGGAGGTGCCGCCGCCCAGCCCCTGATCGACACCGAATGAGGTGCCACCGCCGGCGAGTGCGAAGCCGATCAGCGTGTCGGGCGCAAGCCGGTGATCCGCACCGGCGACGAAGCCGTAAGCCCGCGAAGTTGTGTCGTGCGAACCGGTCTGGGCGTTGCCGTCGGTGGTGGCCGAGCCGCCATAGCCGCCGCCCCAGACGCTCCAGCGCGCAGCGAAGGGTTCGGCGGGAGCAGGGGCCTTGGTGACCATGCCGTCCTTGAGATCGCCTTTCGGAGTCACGGCGGCGTAAGCGAGTCTGGTCTGTTCTGACGGCCCGTCTGCCGAAGCGAAAGCGCTCGCGCCGCCGAACCCGCCGCCCAAGCCGCCGCGGTTCTGTGCATAGGGATCGAAGACCATGCTGAAGAGATAATTCCACGCCATGAAGGTCGCGGTCGAGACCGACGCGCCTGGTTCGCCGGAGGCCTGATTCAGCGCGTTGCGCAGGCCCTCGCCGGTCAGTCCGAACAGCGAGACGAATTGCGGCGGCAGCGCGCCACCATTGTTGAAATAGGTGTTGAGTGTATTCGCGACATTCTGCTGGTTGGTGGTGAGATTGCCCGTGCCGATGCCGAGCTGCGCTGTCAGGTTCAGCAGCACGTCATAGCCCTGATAGTCGAGGGCCATTGTGAACCCTGCCGGGTTGCCCGTGACGCCAGTGAATTGCGTGCCGCCCAGTCCGCCGCTTGCGGTCAGAATGGTGTATTGCCGCGCGACAAAACTGCCGGGAGCAAGTTGGGCCTGCACCACCCCGTTGGACAGCGTGGCGGCGCCATTGACGATGGCGGACGACACGGTGGCGGGATCAATAAACACGCGATAAATGCCGCCGCCGGAGAAGTCGATATTGCCGTTCACTGTCATCTGCGAACCGGGCGTGCCGCTGCCGGGCGCGAACATCCCGCCATTGACCGTGACATTCTGTACGACACCGGTGCCGCCAAACGTGCCGCCGGCATTTACGAACGTGTTCGACTGGGTCAGCGTTGTGTTTACCAGCAGCGAGCCGCCATTCACATTGGTGTCGCCGCTATAGGTCTTGTTGGTGCCGTCGAAGGTCTGCGTGCCGGCGCCCTGCTTGGTGAAGCCGCCGGAGCCCGACATCACGCCGGAGAAGGTGGTCGAGCTGTTGTTACCGCCCGCGGTTAGGGTCGCTGAGCCGAGCGCGACATTGCCGGCGCCGGCCAGCGAACCGACGGTCTGGCTGAAACTGTTGAGGTCGAGCAGGGCGTTCAGAGCAACATTGTGCACGCTGAAGGACGAGAACGCATTGGCGGCACCGGCCTGCAGCGTACCCGCACTCACATTGGTTGCGCCGCCATAGGTATTTGCGCCGGAGAAAGTCTGCGTGCCGGAGCCCTGCTTGGTGAAGCCGCCGGAGCCCGACATGACGCCGGAGAAGGTGGTCGATGAATTGTCGCCGCCCGCGGTCAATGCAGCCGTGCCGAGCGCGACATTGCCGGCGCCGGCCAGCGAACCGACGGTCTGGCTGAAATTATTGAGGTCGAGGATCGCATTCAGCGCAACACTATGCGCGCTGAAGGCCGAGAACGCATTCGCGGCGCCTGCCTGGAGCGCGCCGGCATTGACGTTGGTGGCGCCCTGATAGGTGTTGGCGCCGGAGAAGGTCTGCGTGCCGGCGCCCTGCTTGGTGAAACCGCCGGAGCCCGACATCACGCCTGAGAAGGCCGTCGATGAATCGTCGCCGCCCGTGGTCAATGTAGCGTTGCCAAGTGCGACATTGCCGGCGCCGGCCAGCGAACCGACGGTCTGGCTGAAATTGTTAAGGTCGAGCAGGGCGTTCAAAGCAACATTGTGTGCGCTGAAGGCCGAGAACGCATTGGCGGCACCGGTCTGCAGCGTACCCGCACTCACATTCGTTGCGCCGCCATAGGTATTGGCGCCGGAAAAGGTTTGCGTGCCGGTGCCCTGTTTGGTGAATCCGCCGGTGCCCGACATCACGCCGGAGAAGGTGGTCGAGCTGTTGTTACTGCCCGCGGTCAATGTAGCCGTGCCGAGCGCGACATTGCCGGCGCCGGCGAGCGAGCCGACGGTCTGGTTCAGATTGTTGAGGTCGAGGATCGCATTCAGCGCCACATTGTGCGCACTGAAGGCCGAGAACGCATTGGCCGCACCGGCCCGAAGCGTGCCGGCATCAACATGGGTTGCACCGGTATAGGTGTTGGTGCCCGACACCACGAGCGTGCCGGCGCCGATCTTGTTGATCCCGAAGGCGCCGGTCGAGGAGATGGTGCCGGCATGGGTGCCGGTCGCGCCTGGACCGACATTGATGTCGAGATTGGCCTGCAGGTCGGTGGCGTTGCCGATCGTGATGCCGTTCTGGATGTCGAGCGTCGAGCCGAGCACGGTGAAGGTGCCGGTGCCGAGCGCGTTGTTATGGCCCGCGCTGATGGTGCCGCCATTGATGGTGACGCCTCCGGTAAAGCTGTTGTCGCCGTTTAGGACGAGCGTGCCGGCGCCGGCCTTGTTCAGCGCCCAGGAGCCGGCGCCGGAATAGCCCGCGCATCCGACTCCGATGGTGCAGGTCGGACCCCCGGCGGCGAAATTCGTTGACACCGGGATCGAGCCGCTTTGATCGGCGATGACGTTGCCAATGATCTGGGTCTGCATCGCGCCCGGATCGAAGGTCAGGGTGCCGCTGCCCTGCAGGAACAGCCCGGAGCCGAAGGCGGAGCCTGCGGTCCCACCGGTGCCGCCCGTGCCGCCAGCGCCTCCCGCCACGGTGTTGCCGTTGATGCTGAGGTTGCCCTGCAGGTTCAGGGTGCCGCCCTCGACCACGAAGATCGCGCCGCCCATGCCGGCGCCGCCGCCGCCGCCGCCAGACGTCGCCGAAGAAAACGTGCCGCCCGCGCCACCGCCGAAGCCGCCAGCGCCACCGGTCGCGCCGCCGCCGCCGCCACCGCCGCCAAAGCCCCCGAGCGCGCCGTCACCGCCGCCGCCGCCGCCGAACCCGCCGACGCCCCCGACCGCGCCGCCGCCGCCGCCGAACCCGCCATTCCCTCCACCGCCGACGCCACCGCCGCCGCCGGCAGCCGCACCTTGGCCGCCGCCGCCGCCATTGGTTCCTCCGACGGTCGCATTCAGTCCAGAACCGGCCCCGCCTCCCGGAGCACCGGTGACGATGCCCGTCGCTCCGGATGCGCCGCTGCTGCCGCCCGTGGCGCCGCTGCCGATGCCGCCGCCGCCGCCCGAAGCGGGGGCGTTGCCGCCATTTCCGCCGAGGCCGCCGCCACCGCCGCCCTGGCCTCCGCTACCCCCAATCCCGCCATTTCCGCCCGACGCGGCATTGCCGGTCAGGCTCAGATTCGCGACAGTGACCGTGGCGCCGGCGTTGACGAACAGCGCGCCGCCCAGACCGGCGCCGCCGCCGCCGCCGACGGATTGACCGTTGCCGCCGTTGCCGCCCCTCGCGACGGCATTGGTGATGGTCAGGTCTTGGACGGTCGTGCTGCCGGAATAGATGAAAAGGCCGCGAAACTGCCCGGAGCCGTTAATCGAGAACGCGTTTCCGGTGGATGAGCGGACCACGGTGTCGGTCCCCTGCAAGGCAGGGAGGTCCTGTGTCAGTGCGATATTTGCGGTGAGGACGATCTCGGTGTTCGGCGTGGTGCGAGCGGTCTCGATCGCCGCGCGCAACTCGGTTTCTGTCGCGACGTCGATCGCGAATGCCGACCGGGAAAACAGAAACAAGGCGGCAGTGGTCGCTGCGAGATGCGTCTTGTGCCAACGCAGCACCGACGGCACCCCCAAACGGGCGTCCGGAACACTCACACGCTACTCCCAACCACCAAAAGGGAGATGCACGTCCCTTTTTGCTCGCCAGACCCAGAATCGCCCAATGGAGTAACGATTGGACCAATTCCGATGCGTTTGAGTAAAATTTGAGGGGTTGTGGTAAATACTTCGAAACCGTCTTGATCGGCTTGCTGAGGGCCGGGCGGCGGTAACCCTGACCTGCGAAAAGCCTCAGTTTCGACATGAAAAACCGTCACCAGATTGGTTTCGGGCCGCTGTAAAATCAGCCGAAAATCCGATAGAATGCACCGCGTAGGGGTTAATTTGTGCCAGTATCAGCGCGCGACCGTCGGCCTTGTGTCGTGCGGGTTTCGATTCGCGCCGATGTCACGTCGTGGAATGGTTGAACCGTCATGAGACTGATGCTGCGCTTTTTCGGCTTTCTGTTCGCGGCCGGCACCATTTTGTTTCTGGTCGGGGTCGCGGGCGTCGCGGGCCTGATGTGGCACTACTCCAAGGACCTGCCGGATTATTCCCAGCTGCAGGATTACGAGCCGCCGGTGATGACGCGGGTGCATGCCAGCGACGGCTCGCTGGTCGCCGAATATGCGCGCGAGCGCAGGCTTTATCTTCCAATCCAGGCGGTGCCGAAGCGGGTGATCCATGCCTTCCTCTCGGCCGAGGACAAGAATTTCTACGAGCATGGCGGCCTCGATTTCATGGGCATGGCGCGCGCCGGCCTTCTGTATGCGCAGAATTACGGCACCGGCCGCCGCCCCCAGGGCGCATCCACGATCACCCAGCAGGTGGCGAAGAACTTCCTGCTGACCAACGAGGTGTCGTTCACCCGCAAGATCACCGAAGCGCTGCTGTCGATGAAAATCGAGCGCGCCTATACCAAGGACAAGATCCTCGAACTGTATCTGAACGAGATTTATCTCGGCTTCTCTGCCTACGGAATCGCGGCTGCCTCGCTGTTGTATTTCGATAAATCCGTGCACGAACTGACGATTGCGGAAGCGGCCTATCTTGCCGCACTGCCGAAGGCACCCTCGACACTGCATCCGTTCCGTCAGCGTGAGCGCGCCACCGAACGCCGCAACTATGTCATCGATCGCATGGTCGAGAATGGCTACGTTAAGGCCGAGGACGGCGAAGCCGCCAAGAAGACGCCGCTTGCGGTGACCGCGCGCACGACCGGCTCGCATATCTTCGCCGGTGAATTTTTCGCCGAAGAGGTGCGCCGCGAAATCTACGATCGCTACGGCGAGAAGAAGCTATACGAGGGCGGATTGTCGGTGCGCACCACCCTCGATCCGAAACTGCAGCAGCTTGCCCGCAAGGCGCTTGTGGACGGCATGATCCGTTATGACGAACGGGCCGGCTATCGCGGCGCAGTCCAGAAGCTCGATATTTCGGGCGACTGGGGCGTCAAGCTTGCCGACATCAAGGCGCTGTCGGATATCGGCTGGAAACTCGCGGTCGTGCTGGAGACATCCGACCAGTCCGCGCGGATCGGATTTCAGCCGCCGCGCGAGCCGGGCGGGGCAGTGGTGCGCGAGCGCCGCGTCGGTATCGTGCCGCTAGATGGCGTTAAATGGGCCAAGCCCGCAGCCGGGCCGCAGCGTGGCAAGGTGCCGACCAAGGTCAATCAGGCGCTCGAGGCCGGCGACGTCATCTATGTCGAGCCGCTCGATGCCAAGAACGGGCAGGAGGCACAATATCGCCTGCGCCAGATTCCGGAAATCTCCGGCGCCATCACCGTGATGGATCCGTGGACCGGCCGCGTGCTGGCCATGGTCGGCGGCTTCTCGTTCGACCAGAGCCAGTTCAACCGCGCGACACAGGCGCTGCGTCAGCCGGGCTCGTCGTTCAAGCCGTTCGTCTACGCGGCCGCTCTCGACAACGGCTACACGCCGTCGACGGTGGTGATGGATTCGCCGATCTCGATCAATCAGGGTCCCGGCGCCGGCGTGTGGACGCCGCAGAACTATTCAGCCGGCAAGTTCTACGGCCCGCAAACCTTGCGGTTCGGGATCGAGCATTCGCGCAACGTGATGACGGTTCGGCTCGCGCAGGATGTCGGCATGCCGCTGATTGCCGAATATTCCAAACGCTTCGGGGTCTACGACGATCTGCCGCCCTATCTGTCCTTCGCGCTCGGCGCGGGCGAGACCACGACATTGCGCATGACCGCAGCCTATTCGATGTTTGCCAATGGCGGACGCCGCATCAAGCCGACACTGATCGACCGCATTCAGGACCGTTACGGGCATACGATCTACAAGCACGATCAGCGTGAATGCCGCGGTTGCGATGCCGACCGCTGGGCCAACCAGCCGGAACCGACCCTGATCGACAAGCGCGAACAGGTCATCGATCCGATGACCGCCTACCAGATCACCTCGATGATGGAAGGCGTGGTCCAGCGTGGCACCGCCACCACGCTTCGCGAAGTCGGCAAGCCCATCGCCGGCAAGACCGGCACCACCAACGACGAGAAGGATGCCTGGTTCGTCGGTTTTTCGCCGGATCTCGCGATCGGCGTCTATCTCGGCTTCGACAAGCCGAGGCCGATGGGGCGCGGGTCAACCGGTGGCCAGATGGCGGCGCCGATCGTGCGCGACTTCCTGAAGGCTGCACTGGCCGACAAGCCGGCGGTGCCGTTCCGTGTGCCCGCCGGGATCAAGCTCATTCGTATCGACCCGAAGAGCGGGATGCGCGCGGGCCCGGGGTCCGAGCGCGTGATCCTGGAGGCGTTCAAGCCCGGCACCGCGCCGCCGGATTCGTATTCGGTCGTCGGCTTTTCGGAATCGGGTGACCGCTCGTTCGAACCGGCCGGTGGGCCGGCTCCGCAAGCGGCGCCGCCGCCGCCGCCGCAATCGATGAATCCGTTCGAGCGGCTGTTCCGGCCCGGCCTGGGCGGACTGCACTGAGCGGCGTTTGAGACGCGAGCGCTTTCAGTCTGCGCTCGCGCCTGCGTCGCGAATGATCGGCACCCATTTGCGCACTTCCGCGGTTACGTGACGGCCGAGGGCTTCGGGGCCTGCGGCCGCTCCGGTCGGTATGACAGCACCCAGAGCCTGAAGCCGGTCGCGAATTGCGGGCAATTGCAATGCCTCCTGGATTTGTCCGGATAGTTTCCTTGTGACCGCGTCAGACGTACCTTTCGGTGCGAAGATTGCGTTCCAGGCTTCGACCTCGACCGGCAGTCCGGTTTCGCCCAAGGTGGGTAATTGCGGCAACTGGGCGATGCGCGAGCCCGACATCACCGCAAGCGGCTTGATGGTGCCGCTTTGAATCTGCGGGATCATGGTGACGGTCTGATCGCACATGAAATCAATCTGGCCGCCGATCAGGTCGTTCATCGCGGGCGCGACGCCGCGATAGGGAATGTGCTTGGATTTTCCGCCGAGCGCGGCATTTAACAGCAGGCAGGCGAGATGCGACGCCGATCCTATTCCGGCGCTGCCAAAATTGAGATCGCTGGTGCTTGCGAGTGCGCGAAACGCGGTGAAGTCAGATACCGGCAACTGCTTCTTGACCGAAACCACGAACGGAACGCTGGCGACCATGGTCACCGGCGCGAAATCGGTTTCCGGATTATAGGGCAAGGACTTGTAGAGTCCGACATTGGCCGCGTGCGTCCCGATATTGCCGAAGACAAGCGTGGTTCCGTCAGGATCTGCTTTCGAAACGCGAGCGCTGCCGATTGTGCCGCCGGCGCCTGGCGTGTTTTCCACCACGACCCTTGATCCGGTGACCTCTCCCAAGCCCTGAGCGATGAGCCGCGCCATCGCGTCGCTTGGCCCGCCGGCCGCGAACGGCACAACGATGGTGATCGGTTTGCCGGAAGAGGGAGCCTGGGCCTTCGCGTCAGAGGCAAACCCTGCCGGCAGAGCCGCGACAAGCAGGGCGGTGGCGAGAACGCGCATCGGAAAACTCCTTTGTGAAAGCCGGCAACACATGATAAACACGTTACATGTAAAATGTAAAATAGGCCCCGAGAGCGCATGCGCTGTTCCTACGATGCGGTAGTCTTTGATTTGCTGACGGCGCTTTTGGACTCATGGAGTCTGTGGAATAGCGTTGCCGGATCTGAGGAGGACGGGTTGCGTTGGCGGCGTGCCTATCTGGAACTGACCTATCGGACCGGCCGCTACCGCCCTTATGAAACGTTGATCGCAGAAGCGGCGCAGACCGCCGGGATCGATACGCGGTGCGCAGATGACCTGTTGCAGCGTTGGCAGGAACTGGCGCCCTGGCCGGAGGCGCGTGAGGTGGTCTCGGCGCTGGCCTTGCGTGTGCCGCTCGGCATCGCAACCAACTGCTCCAGTCGTCTGGGGCCGATCGCCGCGAAACGCGCCGGAGGGCCGTTCGAGGCGGTGATCACCGCCGAGCAGGCGGGCTATTACAAGCCGCGTCCGGAGCCCTATCTCGCCGTGCTCGCGAAACTCGGCACCGATCCCGCGCGCACATTGTTCGTCGCGGGCTCGGCCGCCGATGTCCCCGGCGCCAAAGGTGTCGGCATGCCGGTGTTCTGGCACAACCGGATGAACCTGCCTGCGCTAGACGATATAAAGCCGGATTTTGTTGGCGATACGCTGCGCCCGCTGCTGGACCTGGTGCGATGATCGGAGAATGTGAAACGCCGCGCCTGCTGCTTGATGCAGATCGGCTGGCTGCAAATTGCGCGCGCATGCGCGATCGCTGTCACGGGCTCGGTGTTACGCTCCGACCGCACGTGAAAACCGCAAAATCCGTGGAGGTCGTGCAGCACGCCATGAACGGCGCAACCACGCCGATCACCGTGTCGACCCTGAAAGAAGCGGACCATTTCGCCGCGCAGGGCTATCACGACATCCTTTACGCGACCGCGATCGCACCGCAGAAGCTTTCGCACGTCGCCCGCATTCAGCGTGAACGCGGATGCGAATTGCTGCTCGTCACCGATTCCATGACGGCGATCGCGCAAGCCGCAATGTTCGCGAAATCGCATGCGGTCCGCCTGTCGTTCCTCATCGAGATCGATTGCGGCGAGCATCGCAGCGGCGTGCCGGCAGACGATGCCATCGTTGTCGAGATGGCGCGCGCAATTTCGGCAGCTCCGCACCTGACCCTGCGCGGGGTGATGGCGCATGCCGGGCACTCCTACGGGACCGCGGCGCTTTCTGCGGTCTGCGATATCGCCGCCGTCGAACGGGACTCGGCGGTCGCTGCCGCGGAAGCGATACGAGGTGCCGGCCTTGTCTGTGACATCGTCAGTATCGGATCGACCCCGACGGTGCTGCATGCCGCTCATCTCGATGGCATCACTGAGGTCCGCGCCGGTATCTATATGTTCTGGGATCTGGCGCAGGCGTCGCGTGCGATGTGCGGCGTCGATGACATAGCGGTTTCCGTGCTCGCAACCGTGATCGGGCATAATCGTCAAGGGCGTTCGCTCGTGCTGGATGCCGGCGCGCTCGCGCTGTCCAAGGATCTCGGCGCTGGCCGCTTTCTGCCGGACGCGGGTTATGGCTATGTGTGCGATCCACATACACTTGTGCGGCTGGACTCGCTGTCAGTCGACGGGGTGCATCAGGAGCATGGCACCGTGCATGTGCCGGCTGCCGAATGGTTCGAACGCCTGCCTGTCGGCAGCCAAGTGAGAATTCTGCCGAACCATGCTTGTCTGACATGTGCCGCTTACGATGCCTATGATGTGATTCGCGACGGTGCGATCGTCGACCGCTGGAGCCGCATCAATGGCTGGTAAACTTGGCGAGCATGCCCTGGAAGCGTTGCCGCCGGCGATCCGTATCGTCGATCGGGTGCACGAGGCGCTGAGCCAGGGCATCCTCAATGGTGACCTCGGTTCCGGTTCGGCGTTGAGCGTGCCCGACATCGCACGCCAGTTGAATGTGTCGCGCAGTCCGGTGCGCGAGGCGGTGCTCGCCCTCGTCGCCAAGGGGCTTGCGGTCGAGCACCCGCGGCGGGGTGTGGTCGTGACTACGATTGAGCCGGAGGACCTCGTCGCGATCCACGAGGTGCGGGAGTTCCTTGAATCCTGTGCTGCGCGCTATTGCGCGTCACGCATCGATGACGCGGGCATTGCGTCGCTGCGCGAGATCATGCTCGCTCAGGAGCGGGCTGTGGACGAGCACAAGGCCGAGGGATATTTCCGCAGCAATGCGGATCTCCATAGGCTGATCGCCGAGCACAGCGGAAACAGCAGGTTGGTCGCGATCATGCAGCCCCTTGAGAATCAGATGCGGATCGCGCTGCATCGCGTATCGGCGGATATCAGCCATATGCGGCGCGGCTATACCGAGCATCGGCGGATCGTGGATGCGATCACTTCGCACGATCCCGACGCCGCCGAGGCCGCGATGCGGCAGCATATCGCCGGCACCATCGAGCGGGTCAAAAATCTGGGCCCGAAGTAGCCGCTTGGCCGTTGCCTTTGTGGGGTTCTCTCGCTACATCACGGCTCGCACGATTGCGCGGGGCTATGTCCCGGGGCAAGGGCTCGGAAATGCGCGCAGAAACTGAGAATCTCGTCGAGGATATCAAGCGGTCGGTCGGGCTGCTGAGGAGGCATCTTTGACTTCGATGCATCCCATGCCCGCCTCGCGGAACTGAACCAGATATCCGAAGACCCCGCATTGTGGAACGATCCGCAGCGGGCCTCCAAGGTCATGCAGGAGCGCAACGCGCTCGAGGATCAGCTCACAGCGATCGGCCGGATCGAGCAGGAGGTCGAGGATCACGTCGGCATGATCGAACTCGGTGAAGCCGAGAAGGATCAATCCGTCATCGCCGATGCCGAAGCCGCGCTCCGAAAACTGAAGAGCGAGGTCGCCCGGCGCGAGCTGGAAGCGCTGCTGTCTGGCGAAGCGGATGCCAACGATGCCTTCATCGAAGTGCACGCGGGTGCCGGCGGCACCGAAAGTCAGGACTGGGCCAATATGCTGTTGCGCATGTTCGTGCGCTGGGCCGAGCAGCACGACTACAAAGTCGAGTATCTCGAAGAATCGGATGGTGAAGAGGCCGGCATCAAGTCGGCCACCATCAAGGTCGTCGGCCACAATGCCTATGGCTGGCTGAAATCGGAGAACGGGGTGCATCGCCTGGTGCGGATCTCGCCGTTCGATTCCAATGCACGCCGGCACACCTCGTTTGCAAATGCGCGGGTTTACCCGGTGATCGACGACCGGATCATCATCGACATCAAGGAATCCGACGTTCGCACCGACACCATGCGCGCGCAGGGCGCCGGCGGACAGCACGTCAACAAGACCGATTCCGCGGTCCGGCTCACGCATATCCCGACCAATACCGTCGTCGCCTGTCAGGCCGATCGGTCGCAGCACAAAAATCGTGCGCAGGCCTGGGACATGTTGCGCGCGAAATTATACGAAGCCGAATTGAAACGGCGCGAAGAAAAGGCCGCCGCTGAAAACGCCCTGAAAACCGATATCGGCTGGGGCCACCAGATCCGTTCGTATGTGCTGCAGCCGTATCAGATGGTGAAGGACCTGCGCACCGGCGTTGCGACCTCGGATACCGGCGGCGTGCTCAACGGCGATCTCGATCAGTTCATGGCCGCGGCGCTGGCGCAGAAGGCGTTTGGCGGCGGGCCGGAGCAGGTCGAAGACGTCGATTGAGACTAGACCGAAGGCGTGGATTGAAGACCTTGCACTGACGCGCGGATCGCGCACAGGTCGGCCGCGATGCGCATCTCAAAGCGCACACAACTTTAAGCGCACTCAGGTTCAATCGCACACAGGTTCAAACGCACAGCTTCAGGCGCACACAACGCTATATGGCGTTGCCACATAAGGCGTTGCCACATGCGTTATTGAACCGCGTTAAAAACGTCACATGCGTTGGAACAGCAAAGTATCGCCGGGGCGGGCCAAGGCGGGGCATTGCCTGACTGATGCTGCCCCTGAGGCCCGCGCCGGCAACCCGTCCGTGGTTTGTTTCGCCGCTACGCTGCCGGCCGAACGATTCCGACGGCGATCATCGCGGCGTCCTGCATCGGTGGCTCCATCACAACCTCCGTGCTCGTTTCGTTACAATCGCAAGCCTGAATTATCTGCAGCCGAAGTCAGGTCACGAAACGTCGCAATGTGGATGACTCAATTGATGGCAGATGCTGCGACTGGAACTCATTGCAGGCCCAGACGGAGTCCTGCGCGCAGAAATTTCTGCGGATCAACCGCTTCGCCATCCACGCGTGTTTCGTAATGCAGATGTGGTCCGGTCGAGCGCCCGGTCGAGCCGAGCTTTCCGATGACCTGTCCGATCTTCACGCTTTGACCGACCCGGACGTCGATGGCCGACAAATGCGCGTAGCGCGTCGACAGACCGTTCCGGTGTTCCAGCTCAACCATCTTGCCATATCCGCCATTGGTGCCGGCCATCGTGACCGTTCCGTTCGCAGTCGCGCGAACCGGATCGCCGGTATCGCCGCGCATGTCGAGGCCGGTATGCATCGCTGGCGAACGCAGAAACGGATCCATGCGCGTGCCAAAGCCCGATGACATATCGATTTCGCCGCTCACCGGTTTGCGCACCGGCACGTCAAGCAGCGTGCGAGTCAGCCGATCGACCTGCGAGCGCGAGAGATGGATACGATAGAGCTGGCGTTCGAAGGATCTTTCTTCGCTGCCCAGATTCGCGGGAACGAAGGGACCGCCGACGCTGGCTGGCGGGGGTGGCGCAGGCAAAGCCTTGCCGGGATTGATGCCGAGATCCGAGAGCACAGAGCGCATGCGCCGCGCGCGGCTCTCGAAGCTCTCTTCAAGAACCGCGAGCGACTGGGCTTGCTTGGCTTCAACCCGTTCTAGCGATTCCTGCATGCGGGCCAGCGCACCCTCGACACCGCCGCGGGTCTTGACGGTATTGCGCAGGTTGAGCGCCGGCGCGGCGCGCGATTCGAGCCGCGCCTCGCGATCCGGCGGCGCCTGGAAAATCACCGTATCGTTGATCGGGGAGGGCTTGGGCGAGCCACGCCCGGCGTCGCTGCCACGCGCGGGCCTCGGGATCGAGCCGGTTGTGGTGAGGTCGGGAAGCGAGTTGAGCGTCGCGGCGCGTTGCTCCAGCGTGGATTGCTTGCGCACCAGCGTTTCGAGCTTCTGTTCGAATTGCTCCTGGTCAAGCAATTGGCGGCTGGTGATGCGGTCGACTTGCGCACGCAGTTCCGCGATCCGATCCTCGTAGGCGTATTGCATTTCGGCTTGCCGGGCGATCAGACGCTTCAGGACATCGTCGTGAAATGCGAAATAGGTGCCGGTCACCACCGACCAGCCCGCCATCACCACCAGACTGCCGACTACGATCCAGAAGGCGACCGGTCCAAGGCGAACCTGGCGGCCTGCATGGACCAGGGTGTAGTCGGTCGACCAGCCGTTGCGGCGCACCTTTTGAGGCTGCGCGGACGGGTTCGCGCGCGGCTTGCCAGCGTGGGTCGGATGACCATCGCCATGATTGCCTCTCGGATATTCATAAGCCCAGCGTTCTGCGGATTGATCCGGATTGGGTTGGTGTGAATGCGGCCTGTAGGACATGGACACTCCCCGCCAGACCCGCCGGCGGGCCCACGCTGAACAGCGTCGATTTCAGTCCGGTATGGTTAATTTTCCGCAAATGATTGGCTGATAGAGCGCTTATAATGCCTTTGCCGCCGCCAGGACCGCTTCCGCATGCCCGGGTACTTTGACGTTTTGCCACAGTTTGGCGACCCGGCCGTCCGGACCGATCAGGACGGTGGTGCGCTTCACGCCCATGAATTTCCGGCCGTACAGGGTCTTCTCGCCCCACACGCCATAGGCCTCCAGCATCGCGTGGCGTTCGTCGGACAGGAGCGGCACGCTGAGGCCATGCTTTTGCCGGAAGCGGACCAGCTTCCCGACCGGATCGGCGGATACACCCAGCACGGCAGTCCCGGCTTTGGCGAAGCTGTTCGCAAGCTTCGAAAAATCCATGGCCTCCTGCGTGCAGCCCGGGGTATCCGCCTTCGGATAAAAATAGAGGACCAGCTTTTGTCCGGCGAAATTTGCCAGCGAAATGTCGTCGCCGTTTTGGTCGGGGAGCTTGAAGGCGGGGGCTTTGCCGCCCTCTGCCAATCCGTTTGTCATATGCCTTCCTTTCGACGTTTTCGGCGGCTCAATCTGCCGGTATCCCGTCCTGGGGCGAGGGTGGGCGAACACCCGCACGGGTCCGTTCAGCGCTGCCAGATGATCGCGTCTGGTGACGTTAGCGGCGCCGGCGATACGGACAAGGGGATGTCCGCACCGGCATGAATAAACCGGCTCCGCGTCTTCACGGATTGCGTGTTCTCGAAGATACCCTTCGCGAGCATCGGGATTCGTGCGGCCATGACCTCAAGTCTCGAGCGCTGCGAATCTGGTGGCGGCTACGGCGTCTGGCGCGGCGGCCGATGGTGCGCCGGATCGGTTATGGCGTCGGCGGCGCTGCGGCGGTTGTGCTGGTCCTGTTCGGCGGTCTTTGGTTGCGGCTTGGCGCCGGGCCGATTGAAATCAATTTCGCCTCGCCCTGGCTTGCGTCGGCGATCGAGCAGAATATCGGCAAGTCTCACCGGGTCGCGATCGGCGGAACCCAGATCGAGCGCGACGATGCGGGCCGCACGGCCGTCCGCATCCGCGACATGCAGATCCGGGACACTGATGGGGTGGTGGTCGCGAGCGCTCCCAAGGCCGAGGTGGCCATATCCGGTGAGAGTTTGCTGCGCGGTGCACTGCGCGCGCGCCGGGTGAGCCTGGTCGGTGCCGAACTTTCTGTTCGCATCGAGGGAGATGGACAAGTCACGATCTCGACCGGCGCCGAGAAGCGTCCGCTCGCGGTCACGCCCGCGATCATCAGAGCAGCCCCACCCGGCGGTCAAGGCGCGACCATCGATGCGGCACAGCCCGAACCGACCGGCGCCGAGCGGTTTGTCGGCCTCATTGGCTGGCTCGACCGGATTTCGTCACTCGGTCTCGACGGACAGGGTCTGGGTGAGATCGGCCTGAAGAACGGAACCCTCAAGGTCGACGACCTGCGCACCGACAAGCACTGGACCTTCGAGCACATCAATTTCAGCGTGAACCGGCCGGGCAGCGGAATCAGCGTTCGGTTGAGTTCCGAGGACGAAGCGCGGCCATGGGCGATCGCGGCGTCGATCCGGCAGGCCGGCACTCAGCGCCGGCTCCTCAGCCTCGATCTGAGACAGGTGTCGACCAAGGATCTTTTCCTGGCGACCCGAATCGGCAGCGGTCAGTTCCAGGCCGACATTCCGCTATCCGGATCGATCCGCGCGGAGATCGGGCCGGATTCGCTGCCGCGGATCCTTGAAGGCAAGATTGTCGCGGGCGCCGGCCTGATCGGCGATCCGGCCGATATCGGCGGACATTTCAACATCGACCATGCCGAAATCACGCTCGACTGGGATGCACAGCGCCGCATTCTCACCATGCCGTTCCAGATTCTGTCGGGGGCGAACCGGTTCACCTTGCTCAGCCGATTCGAGACGCCGGCGCAGCCGGGAGAGCCCTGGCGTGCGACGGTGACAGGTGGCTCGGTGGTGTTGAGCGAAGGCGTCAACGATCCAAATCCGGTCGTGCTCAACAAGGTGCTGCTGCGCGCCAATGTCGATCTTGCGCGCAAGCGTGTTGAACTGGTCCAGGGCGATATTGCCGGCGCGGGTATCGCCGGCTTCCTGAATGGCAGTGTCGACTTTTCCGGCGAACCGCGGCTCGCCGCAGGGCTCGCCATAACGCCGATGTCGGCGCAGATGGCAAAGAAGGTCTGGCCGGTTTTCGTCGCCACCAAGGTGCGCAACTGGGTTATCGAGAATCTCATGGCCGGCGACATCGAACGGATCGATATCGCGACCAATTCTCCGATTGAGAATCTGAAAGAGGACGGCCCGCCGATCCCGCAGGATGGCCTGTCCGTCGATGTGACGGTTCGCAACGCCACCATCCGGCCGGTGATCGGCATGCCGCCGATCACCGAGGCGGACCTCAAGACCAGCATTAAGGGCCGGCGGGTTCTGGTTTCGGTCGATCGCGGCTTTGTCGATCTCGGCGGCGGGCGGAGACTGACCGTCAGCAACGGTGTGTTTGAGGTTCCCGACACCCATCCGAAGGCGCCGCCGGCGCGCGCGCAGTTCCGGATCGACGGGCCGGTGCCGGCCGCGCTCGAATTGCTGGCCAGCGAAAGACTGCGGGGGCAGGCCTCGGTACCGATGGAATCCGCCAATAGCCGCGGCAACCTCAGTGGTCTGGTGAAGGTGGATTTGCCGATCACCAAAGATCCGGCGCCGGGCGCGACCCAATATGCCATCGCTCTCGATGTCGCGGGCTTCGCGGCCGACAATATGGTGATGGGACAGAAGATCGAGGCGCAGGCGCTGAAAGTGAGCGCCGACAATCGCGGCTTCCAGATCAAGGGCGATGTCCGGATCAACGGCACGCCGGCGTCGCTCGATTATCGCAAGCTCGTGGACAGTCCGGACGCCGATGTGCAGGTCCGTGCCACGCTCGACGAGGCGGCGCGCGCGCGCTTCGGTTTCGGCACCGGCCCCTCGCTCGCGGGACCGGTTCCGGTGAAAATTTCGGGGAAGATCGCCGACAACAAGGATGTCCGGCTGACGGTCGAAGCCGATCTGACGCCGGCCCGGATCGACAATCTGCTGCCCGGCTGGGTGAAGCCTCCCGGCCGTGCGAACCGGGCGACCTTCACGGTCCTGACTCGCGACAAGAGCACCCGCTTCGAGGACATCACGGTCGACGGTTCGGGCGTGAATCTGCGCGGTCATGTCGAACTCGACGACAAGGGCGACTTGGCGTCCGCGCATTTCCCCGTCTTCGCCATGTCGGACGGCGACAAGACCAGCGTGAAGGCCGAGCGCGGCACCGACAATGCGCTGCGTGTCTCGCTGCGCGGCGACGTCTTTGACGGGCGCAGTTTCGTGAAAGCGTTCTTTGGTGGCGGCGAACAGGGCGACAGGCCGCAGGCGGAAAAGCCGAAGAGCAATCCGATCGATCTCGATTTCGATATGCGGCTCGGCGTGATCGCGGGTCATAACGGCGAGGCGTTGCGCGGCGTGGAATTGCGGATGGTCCGGCGCAGCGGACAGATCAGAACCTTCGCGCTGAGTTCCAAAATCGGGCAGACGGCGACGCTCACGGGCGAGATGCGCGCCTCGGCGCAACGCCGCAACATGCTGCATTTCGAGACGCTCGATGCCGGCGCGCTGATGCGCTTTACCGACACCTATCCGAAGATCCAGGGCGGCCAGATGTCGGTCGCGATGGAAGTACCGACGCCGGATCAGACTCCGCAGGAAGGCATCGTCAATATCCAGAACTTCGCGGTGCGCGGCGAGCCGAAGCTGAACGGCGTCGTCGGTGGCGCCCAGAACGATGCGCGCGGCGTCGATTTCTCGCGCATGCGCGTGGATTTCACCCGCACGCCCGGCCGGCTGCAGATCAAGGAAGGCATTGTCCAGGGACCGGTGATCGGCGCCACGATGGAGGGCAATATCGATTTCGCCAGGAACGATGTGCGGATGCGCGGCACCATCGTCCCGCTCTACGGCATCAACAATCCGATCGGCCAGCTGCCGCTGCTCGGTGCCTTTCTCGGCGGCCCGAAAGAGGGGTTGTTCGGCTTCACCTATCAGGTCGTGGGCCCGCCGAGTGCGCCGACGCTGAACGTCAACCCGGCCTCGGGGCTGGTGCCGGGCTTCCTGCGCAAATTCTTCGAATATCCGACCGCGCGTCCGATGGAGCCGGCCGAATTGGAGCCGGTTCCGCCGATGTCGATCCGCTAGCGCCGGAACGCGTCAGCCCGGCCGGACCAGCACGTGCTTCTTGCGGCCGAGCGACAGCTTGATCACCGATTCCGGCGTCAGATTACTCGCCGTCAGCGTCATCTTCTCGTCGGTCACGGTCTCGTCGTTGACCTTCAGCCCGCCGCCCTTGATCTGCCGCCGCGCTTCACTCGTTGAGGCGACCAGTCCGGCCTGTACGAAGGCGCTAAGCACGCCCAGTCCCTTTTCGAGTTCGTCGGATGCGATCGCGACGGTCGGCAGGTCTTCCGCCAGCGCGCCTTCCTCGAAGGTGCGCCGCGCCGTCCCGGCGGCCTGATCGGCAGCGTCGCGGCCGTGCAGGAGCGCGGTCGCTTCGGTCGCGAGTGTCTTCTTGGCCTCGTTGATCTCCTGACCCTGGAGCGAAGCCAGTCTCGCGATCTCGTCAAGCGGCATCACCGTGAACAACTTCAGGAAGCGCTCGACGTCGCCGTCCTCGGTGTTGCGCCAGTATTGCCAATAATCATACGGGCTGAGCATCTCGGCATTGAGCCACACCGCGCCCGCGGCCGTTTTGCCCATCTTGGCGCCGGACGACGTGGTGATCAGCGGCGAGGTGAGTGCGAATAGCTGCGCATTCATCAGACGGCGCCCGAGATCGATGCCGTTGACGATGTTGCCCCATTGATCCGATCCGCCCATCTGCAGCACGCAGCCATGCCGCTTGTGCAGTTCCACGAAATCGTAGGCCTGCAGGATCATGTAGTTAAATTCGAGGAAGGACAATTCCTGCTGGCGTTCGAGCCGCAGCTTCACCGAATCGAAGGACAGCATCCGGTTGATCGAGAAATGCTTGCCGACGTCGCGCAGGAAATCGATGTAGTTGAGCGTGTTCAGCCAGTCGGCATTGTTGGCCATGATGGCATGGCCCGGACCGTCGCCGAAGGTGAGGAATTTCGAGAAGGTCGCGCGTATGCTGCGCAGATTCTCGTTGATCAGATCCTCGGTCAGAATCTTGCGGCTCTCGTCCTTGCCGGAGGGATCGCCGACGCGGGTGGTGCCGCCGCCCATCAATGCGATCGGCCGGTGGCCGGTCTGCTGCATCCAGTACAGCATCATGGTCGGCAGCAGATGGCCGACATGCAGCGACGGGGCGGTGCAGTCGTAACCGATATAGGCGGTCACCGGCTGCGAGGCGGCCAGCGCATCGAGCTGGTCGGGTTCCGACACCTGATGGATGAAGCCGCGCTCCGACAGAACGCGTAGAAAATCCGATTTGAATTGGCTCATGGTAAGACCGTATTCGCTAGTGGTCCGATTCTAACATCTCGGCGAGGTTGTTAGCGAATGTTAGAATCAAAGGAGTACTAGCAAGTATATGAATCTAGTGGAGCTTTGGATTTGACATTCGCTTCGTGAGCCCGCGGCTAGGTGGGTAGCGAATGTCAAATCCGCTCCACTAGCGGCGCGGACGTGGTGTATCAGGTCCGGCAGGGGATTGAAACGGGGCGGCTGACTTGCGGACCTTTCGGGCGATCGGGCTGATGAGCGGGACGTCGATGGACGGGATCGATGTCGCCGCGCTCGAGACCGACGGCGAGACGATCTCGCGGTTCGGCCCTTCGGCGCTTCATCCCTATCGTGAGGACGAGGTCGCCTTGCTGCGGCGCGCGCTCGAAGAGGCGCTGAGCCTGAGCGATCGCGACGCGCGGCCGGGGGTGATCGGCGAGGCCGAGCGCATGATCACGGCCAACCATGCTAGTGCCGTGCGTGTTTTTCTGGACGCCAACGGCATCGACCCGTCCAGCATCGACGTCATCGGTTTCCACGGCCAGACCGTGCTGCATCGCCCCGACGACAAGCTCACCATCCAGATCGGCGACGGCCAGGCTTTGGCCGACGAGACCGGCATTCGCGTGGTCTACGATCTGCGCGCGGCCGATATCGCGGCGGGCGGGCAGGGGGCGCCGCTGGTGCCGGTCTATCACCGCGCGCTGGCCGCCATGCTGCACCGGCCGCATCCGATCGCGGTGCTCAATATCGGCGGGGTCGCCAATGTCACCTTCATCAACGGCGTGCCGGATCCCTATGCCTGCGATACCGGACCCGGCAATGCGCTGATCGACGATTTCATGCGCGCGCGAAACGGCTGTGCCCGCGACGAGAATGGTGGCGCCGCGGCGCGCGGGCGCGTCGACGAGGCTGCGGTCGCGCGCGTGCTCCGGCATTCCTTCTTCGCGCTGAAGCCGCCCAAATCGCTCGACCGCAACGCGTTCCGCGAATGGGTGGCAGATCGCGCCCAGCTTGCGGACAAAGGCGTCGAGGACGGCGCGGCGACGCTTGCGGCCATCACGGCCGCGTCGGTCGCGACCATCGTGGCGCATCTGCCCGATACGCCGCGCAGCTGGATCGTCTGCGGCGGCGGGGCCAGTAACGCGACGCTGATGCGGATGCTCGGCGAGCGGCTTGCGCCCGCGCATGTCGAAACCGCAAACGATGCCGGCTGGAATGCCGACGCGATCGAGGCGCAGGCCTTCGCCTATATGGCGGTGCGCTCCCTAAGGGGATTGCCGATCACGTTTCCCACCACCACCGGCGTGCAAGAGCCGATGACCGGCGGCGTGGCGGTGGAGCCGCGCGTGGCTGAGCGATTGCGGATGAGCCTGTAATCCAGGAGCGTCTCACGCCGCCTTGCCGGTCAGGCCGCCACGCCGCAACAGACGCTGTATCAATCGCGGCTGGCCGGGCGGTCGCACCAGCAGGATGTCGCTCACCAGCTTGGCGCCGCCGCGCTTGCGTTCCAGCGTCAGCTTGCGGGAATGGAATCGCTCAAGCTCGGGACGGTGGCCGACGCTCAGGATGGTCAGGCCCTCCATCTCCTCCGACAGGATTTGCATCAGATCGTCCTGGCTCTTCGGATCGAGCGCAGCGGTGGCCTCGTCGAGCACGACGATGTCGGGCCGGTGCAGCATCACGCGCGCGATGGTCAGCCGCTGCTTTTCCCCACCCGACAGGGTCTGGTCCCAGGGCTGGTCGTCCTCTATCCGATCCTTCAGATGGCCGAGTCCGACGCGCTCGAGCGCCTGGCTGATAGTCGCGATATCCCAGTCCTCGGCGGCGCCGGGATAGGCCACGGCCCGGCGCAGGGTCCCGGTTGGCACATAGGGGCGTTGCGGCAGCAGGAACAGCCGCGCGCCGGTCTGCACATCGACTTCGCCGCCACCCCAAGGCCACAGACCGGATATCGCGCGGACCAGGGTGCTCTTGCCGCTGCCCGATGAGCCGGCGATCAGGACGCGTTCGCCCTTCTTGATCACCACATCGGTATCGTCCACCACCGCCTTGCCGCTATCGAGCGATACGCTGAAATCCTTCAGCCGCAGCGCGGCCTCGGTGGTCTCGCCGCGTTTGATGCGGTTGAGGCCGTCGCCGGTTTCGGCGCGCTCCAGGGCATCAAGCGAGACCATTAGCGACGAGACGCGGCGTGCACCGGCACTCCATTCCGCCAGGCGAGGGTAATTGTCGACCAGCCAGTTGAACGCGGCCTGCACGATCGTGAAGGCCGACGCCGCCTGCATCACCTCGCCAAGCGACATGGTGCCGTCGAGGAATTTCGGCGCGCACAGGATAATCGGCAACACTGGCGCGATGATGCCTGAGCCCTGCGAGACGATCGTGGTGCGCATATGCTGGCCGCAGAGCGCACGCCAGCGGCGCAGCACGGTCACCAGCGCGCGGTCGAGACCGGCGCGCTCTTCGCCTTCGCCGCCGAGCAGGGCGATGCTTTCGCCATTCTCGCGCACGCGGGTGAGCTGATAGCGGTAATCGGCTTCGGCATGGTTCTTGGCTTCAGAAACCTGGACGAAGCGTCTGCCGACGATGGTCATGGTGCCGCTGGCGATCACCGCGTAGAGCACCGCGGCGATCACGAGGAATCCCGGAATGGTGACGACCTTGTCTCCGAGCGGAACGCTCAGGGCTCCCCCGATGGTCCACAGCACATAGATGAAGGTGATCGCCGACAGCGAGGCGGTGGTGACGCCGACGGCAAAATCCACCGGCGCATCGGTTGCAATACGCAGGTCGTCGGTCAGCCGGCCTTCCGGATTCTGGTGATCGCCGCCGACAAGATTGAGCTGGTAATAGCGGCCGTTCTTCAGCCAGTCGCCAAGCACATGATCGCTGAGCCAGGCGCGCCAGCGCCGCTGTGTCGACATGCGCGTATAGACATTGACGACGCCGACACACACGGTCGCGACCGCAAGCGGAAGGAAGATCGCCGCGAGCCAAAGCACCTGCGGTGCTTCCTTTCTCTCCAAAGCATCGAAGATGGCCCGGTTCCAGACATTGATGCCGTACTGCGCGGCGACCGTCAGCAGCACCAGGACGAACAGGCCGATGGTGAGGGGCCAGGCGAGACGATCGCCGTTGCGCCTCCAGAAGCCGGAGGCCGACGACCAGAACCGGTTGCGCAGCGCGCGCCGGCGCTCCTGCTCCTTGCGGGCTTCTTCTTCCGGATCGATCTTCGGATCGAACGGAGGCATCTGTTCGGGTTCGGCAGCAGTATCGTCAAGCGAGGGCTCTGCTTCGCCCGCTGCTTCAGGATCCTCGGACCTATCCTGGGCCGCGCTTTCGCTTGCCGCGTTCTTGTGGTGTGCGGTTTCGTCTGCCGGGCTGTTGCAAGCCGTGCCGGAGGTTGCTGTCGGCGCGGCCGGATTGTCGTCCAACGGCTTTGCACCGGCACGTGTGCCGTCTCGTGAAGTGCCGCCGGCCATTTCGTCCGCCCCGTGACGTAGCAACGCAGGCAAACGCTTATGGGGAACTCCGGTTCCAGACGCTCGTCGACGTATCTTACGCCGCGCTCGGCTTCTTGCTGCTGGTACCCAGGCGCTTGTCGAGATAGTCGTTCACCGACAGCATCAGCGAGTCGATCTTCTGATCGAAGAAGTGGTTGGCGCCGGTCACCACCTTCTGCTCGATCACGATGCCCTTCTGGGTCTTCAGCTTGTCGACCAGCGTGGTGACATCTCTGTGCGGCACCACCGCGTCCTTGTCGCCATGGATGATCAGGCCGGACGAGGGGCAGGGCGCGAGGAACGAGAAGTCATACAGGTTGGCAGGCGGGGCGATCGAGATGAAGCCCTCGATTTCCGGACGGCGCATCAGAAGCTGCATCCCGATCCAGGCACCGAACGAGAAGCCTGCGATCCAGCAGGAGCGCGCTTCCGGATTAATGGTCTGCGCCCAGTCGAGTGCGGACGCTGCGTCCGACAATTCGCCGACGCCGTGATCGAATGAACCCTGGCTGCGCCCGACGCCACGGAAATTGAACCGCACCACCGAGAAGTTGCGGTGCACGAAGGCATAATAAAGCTGGTAGACGATCTGATGGTTCATCGTCCCGCCGAATTGCGGATGCGGGTGCAGGACCAGGGCCAGCGGCGCATTTTTTTGGGCGGCCGGATGGTAACGGCCCTCGATGCGTCCCGCGGGACCGGTAAAGATGACCTCAGGCATGGAAAAACCTCGGCTGAAGCGGCGGGTGCGAACGCCCTGCCGCGTGGGCTCTAGCGATCCGGATCAACATTCGCGCCACCAGGGCGCGCTTGACGGATTGATCGGGCGCACGTAGTTTTTAGAACTATTCTAAGCTGGATCACCCAAGCGGCTGAAGCCGCGAGGGGATTTGTTCCGTTTGGGTATGACGCGCGGTTTCTACCATGAGGCATGGGGCAAAATGCAAGCTTTCTCGTGCCCTGTGCTAGGACAATCGCCGACGGCCCGCGGGCGATAACAAGGTAACCATGACGGAGCGTGCTTATTTCGATTGGAACGCGACCGCTCCGCTGCGGCCGGCCGCACGCGCGGCCATGCTCGCTGCGCTTGACCAGGCCGGCAATCCATCCTCGGTCCATGCCGAGGGCCGGGCAGCGCGACAATTGATCGAGCGCGCACGCAGCCAGGTCGCCGGTCTGGCTGGGGTCGATCCGGGTGATGTCATTTTCACGTCGGGCGCGAGCGAGGCCAATGCGATGGCGCTGTCGCCGGGTTGGTCGGCGAGGCCCGGGCAACCCGCGCTTGAGCGCCTGCTGGTGTCGGCCATTGAGCATCCATCGGTGCTCGGTGGCGGGCGCTTCGGGCCGGGCCGCACGCATCCGGTGCCGGTGAATTCCCAGGGGGTGGTTGCGCTGGACGCGCTGCGCGCCCTGTTGGCAGGGAAGCCGGCGCTGGTTTCCATCATGCTGGCCAATAACGAGACCGGCGCTGTTCAACCGATCCGTGAGGCTGCTGAGATCGTTCACGAAGCAGGCGGTCTCCTGCATGTCGATGCGGTTCAGGCACCAGGGCGCATCTCTCTCAGTTTCAATGAGTTGGGCGCCGATCTTGTGACGCTGTCTGCGCACAAGATCGGGGGCCCGAAGGGCGTCGGTGCGCTGATCCGCAGGAGCGGCCTGCATTTGAGCGAGCCGCTGATCGGAGGCGGCGGCCAGGAGCGCGGCCTGCGCGGCGGAACCGAGAATGTCGCCGGGATCGCCGGATTCGGGGCTGCCGCGGCGGAGATCGCCAGCCGTTTGAGTGCAGAGGCGGCGCACACTCTGCGGCTGCGTGAGCGGCTGGAGGCTGGGCTGCGCGCGATCACGCCTGACGTCATCATTTTCGGCCAGAGCGCCGATCGGTTGCCGAATACCACATGTTTCAGCCATCCGGGACTGCGTGCCGAGATGGCAGTGATCGCCTTCGACCTGGCAGGGATGTCAGTGTCATCGGGCGCCGCATGCTCCTCCGGTAAAGTGCAGCCCTCGACCGTGCTTGCGGCCATGGGGGTCGATCCGGCGCTTGCGCGCGGGGCGATCCGGGTCTCCACGGGTTTTTCGACCGGGGATGCGGATATCGAACACTTTCTAAGTGCTTGGACAAAGCTCTCTGAATCACTACTTAAGGGGCGCAACGTCATCGCCGCTTGAGCGGCTTTCGCAGAGGGCAACCGACGCAGAGCTGATCCGCCATAACCGACACATCCGCTGCGGTCCTTGAAACCGCGAGGGGAGAATGAAATGCCGGCCGTACAAGAGACCGTCGAACAGGTTCGCCGTATCGACGTCGATCAATACAAATATGGGTTCGAGACCCTGATCGAATCCGACAAGGCCCCAAAAGGCCTGTCTGAGGACACCGTCCGCTTCATCTCGGCGAAGAAGAACGAGCCGCAATGGATGCTGGACTGGCGGCTTGACGCCTATCGGCGCTGGCTGACCATGCGCGAGCCGACCTGGGCGCGCGTGTCTTATCCGAAGATCGATTTCCAAGATTATTATTATTACGCCGCGCCAAAGAAGCGCCCCGAGTTGAACTCGCTCGACGAGGTCGACCCGGAAATTCTGCGCACCTATGAGAAGCTTGGTATCCCGCTGCGCGAGCAGGAGATGCTCGCCGGTGTGGTGCGCAGGGATACCGAAGGCAATGAACTGGGCGAGCGCCGTGTCGCTGTCGACGCCGTGTTCGATTCGGTTTCGGTCGCGACCACCTTCCAGGCCGAACTGAAGAAATCCGGCGTGATTTTCATGCCGATCTCGGAAGCGATCCGCGAGCATCCCGAGCTGGTGCAGAAATATCTCGGCTCGGTCGTGCCGGTGACCGACAATTTCTATGCGACGCTGAACTCGGCGGTGTTCTCGGACGGCTCGTTCGTCTACGTGCCGCCCGGCGTGCGCTGCCCGATGGAATTGTCGACCTATTTCCGTATCAACGAAAAGAATACCGGGCAGTTCGAGCGCACCCTAATCATCGCCGACAAGGGCGCCTACGTCAGTTATCTGGAAGGCTGCACCGCGCCGATGCGCGATGAGAACCAGCTTCACGCCGCGGTGGTCGAGCTCGTCACCCATGACGACGCCGAGATCAAATATTCGACCGTGCAGAATTGGTATCCGGGCGACGCCAACGGCAAGGGGGGCATCTACAATTTCGTCACCAAGCGCGGCGATTGCCGGGGCAAGAACTCGAAGATCTCATGGACCCAGGTCGAGACCGGCTCGGCGATCACCTGGAAATATCCAAGCTGCATCCTGCGCGGCGATGGTTCGCGTGGCGAGTTCTACTCGATCGCGATTTCGAACGGCATGCAGCAGGTCGATTCCGGCACCAAGATGATCCATCTCGGCAAAAACACGACCAGCCGGATCATCTCCAAGGGCATCTCTGCAGGGCGTTCGCAAAACACGTATCGCGGACTCGTGACCGCTCACCGCAAGGCGACCGGCGCGCGCAACTTCACCAATTGCGACTCGCTTCTGGTCGGCGACAAATGCGGCGCGCATACCGTGCCGTATCTGGAGGCGAAGAACTCCTCCACCGTGTTCGAGCACGAGGCCACCACGTCGAAGATTTCAGAGGACATGCTGTTCTATTGCCGCCAGCGCGGGCTGTCGGCGGAGGAGGCGACCGCGCTCGTGGTCAACGGCTTCGTCAAGGATGTGCTGCAGCAACTGCCGATGGAATTCGCGGTGGAAGCGCAGAAGCTGATCTCGATCTCGCTCGAGGGGAGCGTGGGATGAGTGCAGAAACATTTCTCAGCGAAGCGAAGACCTGCCTTGGCCAAGACAAGCCGGTTGGCGAGCTTGTCGATTGCGTACAGGAGCATTTCCCGGACGTGGACGTGTTCCGCGAGGCCGACGATCTGATCATCAAGGGCGGAAGCCGCTTCCTGATCGTGCGCCGCGCCGGACCGGACCTGTTCCGGATTACCGAAAGCGTGGCCGTTCCCTCGACCAATGAGGTCGATGCCGGCGGCGGGCGCGAAATCACACTGGTTGCGCTGATCTCCGAGATCGAAGCGCTTGACGACTGACTGGATAGACCAATGCCTCTGCTTGAAGTGAAGAACCTGCACGTCGAAGTCGCAGACAAGAAAATCCTGAACGGACTCGATCTGACGGTCGAGAAGGGAAAGGTGCACGCGATCATGGGCCCGAACGGTTCGGGCAAGTCGACGCTGTCCTATGTGCTGGCCGGCAAGTCCGGCTACGAGATCACTGAAGGCGAAGTGCTGTTCGACGGCGAGAATATCCTCGAAATGGAACCGGACGAGCGCGCGGCCAAGGGGCTGTTCCTTGCCTTCCAGTATCCGATCGAAATCCCCGGCGTCGCCACCATGACCTTTCTGCGCACGGCCGTAAACGCCCAGCGCAAGGCCCGCGGTGAGCCTGAATTGTCCACGCCCGACTTCATGAAGAAAGTGCGCGAAGCCGCGGGCGAACTCGGTATCAGCCAGGACATGCTGCGGCGCGCGGTCAATGTCGGCTTCTCCGGCGGCGAGAAGAAGCGCAACGAGATCTTGCAGATGGCGATGCTGCAGCCGCGACTTGCGGTCCTGGACGAGACCGATTCCGGGCTCGACATCGACGCGCTGAAGATCGTTGCCGACGGCGTCAATGCGCTGCGCTCGCCCGATCGCTCTTTCATCGTCATCACGCATTATCAGCGATTGCTCGACTATATCGTGCCCGACGTCGTGCACGTCTTGTCGAAGGGTCGCATCGTGCGCACCGGCGGCAAGGAACTGGCGCTGGAGCTCGAGGAAAAAGGCTACGCGCAATATGTCGAAGAGGCGGCCTAAGGCATCCTGACATGGCCGAACTGAAAGTCATCAAGACCGTAGCCGAAGATGGCCTCGCCGAGGCCTTTGCTGGTGCGCGCGCGACCTTGCCGGGCGCAGCCGCCGTGAAAACCCTGCGTGAGAGTGCGTTCCGGACCTTTGAGGCGAAGGGGCTGCCACATCGCCGCGTCGAAGCATGGAAATACACTGACCTGCGCGCCCTGATGCGGGACGCCAAGCCACTGGCGCCGCCGCCCGATGCGGCTGCCAAGCAGCAGGCGCAATTGGCGGGTTCATTTCTCACCGGCGCCAAGGCGCGCCGGATCGTGATCGTTGATGGGGTATTCGCGGCCGATTTGTCCGATCTTTCAGCGCTCGAGAGTGGCCTCTCGATCGGCTCGCTGGCCGAGGCGTTGGCGACCGGCGCCACTGCGGTCATCGATCGTCTCAGCCGGCCGTCACCACTTGGTGACGATCCGGCCGTTGCGCTCAACACCGCGATGATGGGTGACGGCGTCGTGGTCGGGGTCGCTGACGGCGCAACGGTGGCGCGGCCGATTCATCTGGTCTTCGTTAGCACCTCCGCGAAGCCGGTATCGGTGTTCACCCGGTCGTTGGTCAGCATCGGCAAGGGCGCAACAGCCTCCATCATTGAAACCCATGAAAGCGCCGACGGCATCGACAGCCAGGTTAATCACGCGCTGGATGTGTCGATTGCAGATGAGGGCCGCCTGGATCACGTGAAGATCGCGCGGGAGGGTGACCGCACTCTGCATATTGCGACCCTGGTCACCGAGATCGGGGCAAAAGCGCATCTGAACGATTTCACCTTCACCGCCGGTGGCGCGGTCACCCGCAACCAGATCGCGATGAGGCTGAATGGCAGCGGCACCCATGCCGGCATCCGCGGCGCGACACTCCTGAAGGACCGCCAGCACACCGATAACACGCTGATTGTCGATCATGCGGTCGGGCATTGCGAGAGCCGTGAATTGTTCAAGGCGGTGCTCGACGGCCAGAGCCGCTCGGTGTTCCAGGGCAAGATCATCGTCCAGCCCCATGCGCAGAAGACCGACGGCAAGATGTCGACCCATGCGCTATTGCTGTCCGAAGAGGCCGAGGCCGATGCGAAGCCGGAACTGGAAATCTTCGCCGACGACGTGGTCTGCGGCCACGGCGCGACCGCCGGCGCGCTCGACGACGATCTGCTGTTCTATTTGAAGGCGCGTGGCATTCCGCAGAAAGAGGCCGAGGCGCTGATGGTGGAAGCCTTCATTGGCGAAGCGGTGGAGGAGGTCGAGAACGAAGTCGTGCGTGAGTCGCTGATGGACATCGCGCGCGCGTGGCTGAAGGCAAGGGCGTGACCAAGCACCCCGCAGTGAGCAATGGCTCGTACGACGTCGCGCGCATCCGAGAGGACTTTCCCGCGCTGTCGATGCAGGTTTATGGCAAGCCGCTGGTCTATCTCGACAATGCTGCATCGGCGCAGAAGCCAAAAGCCGTGCTCGACCGTATTCAGCAAGCCTATACCCACGAATATGCCAACGTGCATCGGGGACTGCATTATCTCGCTAACGCAGCGACGGAGGGCTACGAGGGTGCGCGCGAGATCGTTGCGAAATTCCTCAATGCGCCTCGCAATGAGGAAGTCATCTTCACGCGCAATGCCACCGAGGCGATCAACCTCGTGGCTTATACCTTCGGCCGCGAGCACCTGAAGGAGGGCGACGAGATTGTGCTCTCGATCATGGAGCACCATTCCAACATCGTGCCGTGGCACTTCCTGCGCGAGCGGCAGGGCGCCGTCATCAAATGGGCGCCGATCGACGACGACGGCAATTTCCTGATCGACGAGTTCGAGAAGCTGCTGACCCCGCGCACCAAAATGGTCGCGATCACGCATATGTCGAACGCGCTCGGCACCTATGTGCCGGTGAAAGAGGTGGTCCGGATCGCGCATGCCCGCGGCATTCCGGTGCTGGTCGATGGCAGCCAGGCGGCGGTTCACATGCCGATCGACGTGCAGGACATCGGCTGCGACTTCTACGTCTTCACCGGCCACAAGGTCTATGGCCCGTCGGGTATCGGCGTGCTGTGGGCGAAGTATGAGCATCTCGAAGCCATGCCGCCGTTCAACGGTGGCGGCGAGATGATCCGTGACGTGTTCGAGGATCGAGTCACCTACGGCGACCCGCCTCACAAGTTCGAGGCCGGCACGCCGCCGATCGTGCAGGCGATCGGCCTTGGCGCTGCGATCGAATATATGAATTCCATCGGCAAGGACCGCATCAAGGCCCATGAGGATGATCTACTACGTTACGCGCAGGACCGGCTGCGCGAGATCAATTCGCTGAAAATCATCGGGCAGGCGAAAGAGAAGGGGGCGGTGGTCTCGTTCGAGATGAGGGGCGCGCATCCGCACGACATCGCCACCATCATCGATCGGTCCGGAGTCGCGGTCCGGGCTGGAACCCATTGCACGATGCCGCTGTTGAACCGAATGGGCGTCACCGCCACCTGCCGGGCCTCGTTCGGGCTCTATAATACCAAGGATGAGGTCGACAGCCTTGCGACCGCCCTCATCAAGGCGCAGGATTTCTTCGCATGACAGATGACATCAAGACCGACGACCAGAAGCCCGCGACTGAGGCGAGCCCTCCCGCTCAGCCAGAGTCCGCACTGCCGCAGGAAGAAATCGCGCGCCTGACCGACGACATCGTGGCGGCTCTGAAGACCGTCTATGACCCGGAAATCCCGGCCGACATTTACGAGCTTGGCCTGATCTACAAAGTCGACATCAAGGACGATCGCGCCGTCAACGTCGACATGACGCTGACCACACCCAATTGTCCGGCCGCCGCCGAACTGCCGATGATGGTGGAGAATGCCGTGGCGAGCGTCGCCGGTGTCGGTCCGGTCAAGGTAGAGATCGTGTGGGATCCGCCCTGGGACCCGAGCCGGATGTCGGATGAGGCCCGCCTCGTGCTGAATATGTGGTGACGAGGTGCCCGCGCTCGACCGCGTACTGGAGACGGCGCTCTATGTCGACAATCTTGCGGCAGCTTCACGTTTCTACGAGAAGGTTCTCGAGCTGACACCGCTGACCTCGGATGACCGTTTCCGGGCTTATAATGTGGGCGGCAACAGCGTTCTTCTGCTGTTCCAGCGCGGCTCCACGATGGATACCGTTCATATGCCGGGCGGGACAATCCCGCCGCATGACGGGCATGGGCCGTTGCATATCGCGTTCGGCATCGCCGCGGCGGATCTGGCCGTATGGGAGCAACGATTCACCGAGCAGGGGGTGGCCATTGAAGGCCGCACCGACTGGCCGCGCGGTGGCAAGAGCATCTACTTTCGGGACCCGGACGGACACCTGCTGGAACTCGCGACCCCGGGACTCTGGGCCATCTACTAAGATACTGCACTTCGAGCGAATCCAGTCTGCGGGGCTTCACAGGCCGGTTTTCGTTGCTATTTTAGGTTTATGATGAGTCCCCACTGCCGGACCTTGAATTCGGCAAGAGGAGAATGGCAATGGCCACTGCACGGCCCCGTCCGCAAGTGATGCGGCTTACCGAAGCTGCCGCCGACCGCATCAAGGAATTGATGGCGACGTCGGAGCGTCCTATCGCGGGCCTTCGGGTCGGTGTCCGCAACGGCGGCTGTGCCGGCATGGCCTACACCATGGAATATGCCGAAAGCGCGAACCCGACCGATGAAGTGGTCGAGGACAAGGGCGTGCGTATCCTGATCGATCCCAAGGCGATCCTGTTCCTGCTCGGCACCGAGATGGACTACAAGATCGATAAGCTGTCCTCGCAATTCGTGTTCAACAACCCGAACCAGACCTCGGCCTGCGGCTGCGGTGAGTCGGTGCAGCTGACTCCTGCTTCAGGCGAGAGCGCAGCCGCGCATTAGCTCATTCAAACTCCGTTCATTCACGCGCAAGCGGGAATCCAGTCATTGATTGGCGAGAACAGCTCCGGGTCCTCGCTTTCGCGGGGACGAGCGGAGGGGGTAGTATGCGCGCTATGGACCCCGACCATCTTCGCGACCTGTTCGCCAGCTTCCGTCCGGTGACGGTGCGCCGGATGTTCGGCGGTGCTGGCATCTATGCCGATGGCGTGATGTTCGGTCTGGTTGCGGACGGGACGATCTATCTCAAGGCCGACGCGACCAATGCGAAGGATTTCGAGCGCGAGGGCATGCCGCCTTTCCAGTACGAGGCGCAGGGCCGCAAACGCGCGGTGATGCCGTACCGGCAAATGCCCGAGCGGCTATACGACGATCCCGACGAACTGGCGCAATGGGCTACCCGCGCCTTGGCGGCGGCCCACCGGCAAAAGCGCAGTCCCGGAAAGAACGGAGCTGCCGCAGCGGCTATATCCAGGTCGAAAAAGAAGTAAGCAAAACGGAAGCGGGGGCTACGCTGTCAAGCCACAGCGGCGGCTTGGGCGCCGGCCGTGAATTCCGGATCGGTCTCGCAGACCACGCGATTGCGGCCCGCACGCTTTGCCGCGTAGAGGCACGCATCGGCACGTCCGATCAGCGCCTGCGCGGTGTCGCCGGGCTGAAGCGTCGCGACGCCGATCGAAATGGTGATCCGACCCAGATGCTCGCCGGTCGAACGCTTCATCAGTTCCTTGCTCATGACGGCACGGCGGATGTGGTCGCCGACGGTGACCGCCGATCGCAACACCGTGTTGGGCAAAATGACCACAAATTCCTCGCCGCCATAACGTGCGGCGATGTCGCGGCCCTTGACGTTCTGCTTCACCGAAAGCGCGGCCAGCCGCAGCACCTGATCGCCGGTCAGGTGCCCGTAGGTGTCGTTGAAGGCCTTGAAGTGATCGATATCCGTCATCAGGAGCGACAGCGGCTCCTTCTCGGCAAATGCCTCGGCGACGGCCTTGTCCAGGGATTCGTCAAATGACTTGCGATTGGAGAGCGAGGTCAGCGGATCGGTGAGGCTCTCGTTGCGCACGACTTCGAGATGTCTCTGCAACTGGTTGATCTCGAGCTTCGACGCCGTCAGCCGCTCCTCAAGCTTGTGGTTCATGTCCTCCATCTCTTTGGCGGTGTGAACCAGACTCTCCACGATGGTCCGCAGATCGTTGCGGTCGGCGGCGGGCAGGTCGCGCGATACACCGGCCAGGTTTTCCGAGCAGGTGCTGGTTGAGCCGATTGCGACATCGACCATGGCCATGACCTGGTCGATCTCGTCGACGACACGGCTACCGACGTGATCGATGCGTTCGCTCAGCCGGGTCGGCGACAGGAAGGTGCTGCAGATACGCTCGACGTCGGCTTCGGTCAGGCGCCCGCGGCGCGACAGAATTTCGTTGATCACTTCGTTGAGGGTCGGGTGATAGCCGGTCGCGTAGGAATACCAGACTTCGAAATTTCGAGGCGTAGCGGGCTGGCGAAGGGCCTTGATTTGCCCGATGGCGATTTCGGCGAACGCCATGGTCCGCTCGTGTTCGTCGCCGCTAGTCCCCATCCCCGGCTCCCCGAAAGCACGCAATCAATTGCAGCCGTCCCGACCCCCGGCGACAGCTTTTCAATAAAGGCAGCGTATTCCACAGTGGTGAATGGGGAGTAAACGCGCGCTTAAGTGCGACCTCTGGAACCAACAGGCGCGGGCTTTTGCAGTGATGGCAGATGCCGTGTCAGGCTTTGACGCGTACCGGTCGCAGCAGGAAGGCGGGCAGGTGAGAATGATCCGCCTCGACCTCGGCTTCGGGCTGCGGACGCCGCCGCGGCGCCTCCAGGCGCGCGACCGGGGCCGCCGCCTCGACACTCGCCACAGGCTCGCTGCGGTGGCTGGGCTGGCTGCGGTTCGGCCCGCCGCGATTGCGCTCACCACGATTACGCTCGCCGCCTCGGCTGCGTTCGCCGCGCTGGCGTTCACGCGGACGCTCCGTGCGCGCCGGTTCGCCTGAGCCTTCGGCACGCTCCGGTATGATGATGTCGGCCGCGTACGGGATCGTCGTGCCGATCAGCTTCTCGATCGCAGCGACCGCCTTGCTGTCGGCGGATGTGACGACCGTGTAGGCGGTGCCGGTCTTGCCGGCGCGGCCGGTTCGGCCAATGCGGTGGATGTAATCGTCCGCATGGAACGGGACGTCGAAATTCAGCACATGGCTGACATCGGGGATGTCGAGACCGCGCGCGGCCACGTCGGAGGCGATCAGCAGATCCGCCTCGCCCTTGCGGAACTTGTCGAGCGCTGCCGTGCGCGCCGGTTGCTCCATATCGCCATGGAGGGCGACCGCATTGAACCCGTGCTTCACCAGCGAGCGATGCAGCAGCGCCACCTCGCGCTTGCGATTGCAGAACACGATAGCGTTCTTGAAATTCTCGGTCGTGCCGCGGATCAGCTGGCGCAGCGTTTCGCGCTTGTCGTGCGGCTCGCGGCCGCTCCTGACCAATTGCTGCGTGATCGTAGTTGCGGCGGTGGCGGGCTTCGAGACCTCGACCTTGACCGGGCTGGAGAGGAATTGCTCGGTGATGCGCCGGATTTCGGTCGGCATCGTGGCGGTGAAGAACAGCGTCTGGCGGGTGAATGGAACGAGCTTACAGATGCGCTCGATGTCGGGGATGAAGCCCATGTCGAGCATACGGTCGGCTTCGTCGATCACCAGCAATTCGACGCCGGTGAGAAGCAGCCGCCCGCGTTCGAAATGATCGAGCAGCCGGCCCGGCGTCGCGATCAGCACATCGACGCCGCGCATCAGCTTGGCGTCCTGCTCGTCGAACGAAACGCCGCCGATGATGAGGGCGACATTCAGTTTCTGGCCGACGCCGTATTTGTCGAAATTTTCCTGAACCTGGGCTGCGAGTTCGCGCGTCGGTTCGAGGATCAGCGTGCGCGGCATGCGGGCGCGCGCACGGCCAGTCTCGAGCATCGTGATCATCGGCAGCGTGAAGGCCGCGGTCTTGCCGGTGCCAGTCTGCGCGATACCGAGGACGTCGCGGCGTGCCAGCACGTGCGGGATGGCTTCGGATTGGATGGGAGTGGGAGTGGTGTAACCGGCGGCCTGAACGGCTGCCAAAACTTTGTCGGACAAGCCGAGTTGGGAAAAGGACATAGAACCTCTGAACGGCGCCGCCCACCAATGGGTTCGCGCCGGACCACAAATCATGACATTTTGCGCGAGGGGCGGTCGAATCTGTCTGTCTGACCGTTGCCGGGAACATAGGCCCCGGGGGCTGAAAGTCAAGCTCAGACGGCCGTTAAGTTAAATAAATACAAGCGTTTTTGGCTTTCACGCGATGACGGGACGATGACATGATAAGTGCTCCCAGCCTGCCGATCCTGTTGATTCCGGGCCTCGGTTGCACGGCTCGCCTCTATACCGAGCAGATGCCCGGTTTGTGGACGTTCGGCCCGGTCACGGTGGCGGATCACCGGCGCGCCGACAATATGGACGCGATTGCCGGCCAGATCCTGGAGACGGCTCCGCCTCGGTTCGCGCTCACGGGGCTGTCGATGGGCGGCTATATCGCGCTTGCGATCATGCGGATCGCCCCGGAGCGCGTTGCGAGGCTCGCACTGCTCGACACCGGATCGCGCTCCGACACGCCGGAGGCTGGCGAGAAGCGCAAGGCATCGATCGCGCTGGCGCGGGCCGGCAAGCTCGACGAGATCAACGCCATGCTTTGGCCGGTGCTGGTGCACAAGGATCGGCAAGGCGACGCAGCGTTACGAAAGGTTGCCGGCGATATGACACTGGCCGCGGGCGCCGACGCCTTCGCGCGCCAGCAAACCGCGATCATGACGCGTCCGGATGCCCGGCCCGGGCTGCCCGCGATCAAATGCCCAACGCTGGTACTGGTCGGCGATGGCGATCAACTCACACCGCCAGCCTTGTCGGAAGAGATGGCCGCGCTCATTCCCGGCAGCCGGCTTGTCGTGGTGCCCGATTGCGGGCACCTGTCGACGCTGGAGCGGCCGGAGGCGGTGACCCAGGCGCTGATGGAGTGGATGCGGACTTAGTCTTTGACGCGTGCGCTCCGCGCAAAACGGCAGCGCTCTAAAATTTCGTATCAGGCCGCGATCGGTTGCGGACTTTCGAGCGCACCGTCGCGTAGCGTGTGGATGTGGTCGAAACGGTTGAAGATCTTCTCGTCGTGCGTGACGACGATCACAGCCGATCGGTGTTCCTCGGCGACTTTTCGCAGCAGATCCATCACCGTCCCGGCGCGCTGGGAGTCGAGCGCTGCCGTCGGCTCGTCTGCGAGGATGATGCGCGGATCGTTGGCGAGCGCGCGCGCGATTGCAATCCGCTGCGCTTCGCCCCCCGATAACTGGCCCGGCATCGCCTCACTGCGTTTCTCCACGCCCAGATAGGCGAGTAGTTCCATCGCATGCTTGCGCGCCGCGTTACGTCCGGTGCCTGCGAGGATCAGCGCCACCGCAACATTTTCCCAGGCGTTCAGAAACGGCAGGAGATTGTGAGACTGGAAGATAAAGCCGATCTTCTCAAGCCGGAGATGGCGCAAGTCCCGCCGCAGCCATTTCTGGTCGTAAACCAGTTCGCCGTTCAGCGTCAGGCGTCCGGAGTTGGGTTCCAGGATGCAGCCGATGACATTCAGCAATGTGCTCTTGCCGGAGCCGCTCGGTCCGCGTAGCCCGATGACCGTACCACCTTCAATATCGAGCGAAATGTCGCGCAGCGCGTCGACGCGTGCTGCACCTTCGCCAAAATGTTTTGAAATGTTTCTGATCTGAACGACAGCGGTCATGCGCATCAACCCGCCAGCGCCGAGGCAGGATCGATTTTCATCGCAGTTCTCACGCCCAGCGCGCTTGCAACCAGGCACACCACCAGCACGATGCCGAACAGCAGCGCCGCGTCGCCCGGTTCCAGTACGACACGGCGGGGAAAGTAGCCCTTTGCCACATTGATCAGTACCGCGCCCACCACAAAGCTGATCACGCCCATCGCCAGCGCCTGCTGCACGATCAAGCCGATGATCCGGCGATCGGGCGCGCCGATCAGCTTGAGGGTGGCGATCGACTTCTTCTTGTCGATGGTCATGGTGTAGATGATCAGGCCAATCACCACGGTCGAGACGATCAGCAGCAGACTCGTAAACAATCCAATTTGCCGGCGCGCCCGTTCGATCACGGATCGCGACAATATGGTTTCCTGTTGCTCTTGCGTCAGTGCGCCCAGGTGCTTCCAGCGGATCGCCTCTGCGGCGAACTGATCCGGCGTGATCCCCGGCAGCAATTGCACGAGCACGGCGTTGGCGGTGTCGATTGACCCCGCCGCGCCAAGATTTCGCGCGAGTTCGCGCCGGGACGCTGCCGGGGTGAGGTCGAATTGCAGCTTCTGCGCGTCACGGAGAGTCATGAATACAACCGGGTCGCCGCCCGATGCCACCAGGTTTTTGGTCAGCCCGACGATGGTGAATGTGTCACGGCCAAGCTTGATCTGCTCCCCGATCGATAGGCCTGCGCCGACATCGGCGACTGCCTCGTAGCGATTACGGCTGATCGGCCGGCCCTCCACGATATGAGGCGGACCGCCTATGCGACCGATCTCGGATCCCACGATCATGAGGCGACGGCTGGTTCCGCGATGCTGTAACTCGGCATTCTGATACGCGACCGCGCCTGCGGCGGCGACGCCCCACTGCGCCGCAATGATTTCGCGGACATCGGCCGGCAGACGGGACGCCTCTGCGAAGGGGCCACGGGTGCCGCCTTCCACGATCCAGACATCGGCCTTGGCGGCGCGCAGCAACCCAAGCGATTCCACGACCAGGCCGCGATAGATTCCGACCATCGCCAGCACGATGCCGAGCAGGAGGCTCAAGCCCAGACAGGTGAGAAGAAAGCGGCCAAGATTATGCCGGATGTCGCGCAACGCAAGATTCACTTGCCTTGCTCCGTTGCGTTCTTCGCCTTCGCCGCGCGGCCCTCACGCAGGCCGGCGGGATCGCTGGCAACGATTGCGGCGCCGGCTGGGATGTCACTCGCGATCCGAATACGGCCGTCGAGCAGACGGTCCGCGAATTGTACCTGCCGTCTGGTCAGCCGGTTGTCCTGAATGAACCAGATCTTGCCCGTGCGGCCGTCATATCCCTCGACAAATTTCAGGGGAATAAAGTGGCCGGATGCTACCACGCCTTTGACGATCTCAACCTCGGCCTGTTCGCCAAGAAAGCGGATCTGATGTTGCGGACCGCATTCCCGGCAGCGCAGATAGACCCGGCGCTCCTCGGTGACGCGATCGTTCTCCTGGTCGATGCGCACAACCTCGGTATCGAAGACGCTGAGCGGCTCGGAGCGGAGCCGCACCTTCGCTTTCTGGCCCAGTTGCAATCCACCGGCCGAGGTTTCATCAATGAAGGCGCGTATCCAGATCGAATCCGGCTCGATCAGGGTGAAGACCGCTTCGCCCGCATTCACGACCGAGCCAAGCTCCTTGTGACGTGCGACCACACGCGCATCGAACGGAGCCCGCAATTCGTGCTGCTCGACCAGCACAGTATCGATCCGCCGCTGCGCCTCGGCGTCATCCTGCAGAACCTTGGCGACGGCGACTTCGGCGTCGGCAAGCCTGAGATCGCCGCGGGCGATTTCCTCGGCGGCCTGTGTGTCCTCGGCGGCCTCTTGTGAAACCGCGCCGCGCGCCACCAGCGTTTGCCGGCGGGCATTGACATTTTTCTTCTGATTATAGGACACTTCGGCTCGATCACGCTGCGCCTGCGCCTTCAAAATATTGGCAGCGGCCTGACGAACAATCGCTTCACTTTTCATCAGCTTGGCGCGCTGCGAGTCGTCATCGAGCTTTGCGAGCAGAGTACCGGACTTCACGACCTCGCCTTGATCGGCGCTGAGGGACCTGATCTTTCCGGCCAGGTGAAAGCCGACCTTCGAGACGACCTGAGCCTCCACGGTTCCGATTCCGAAGACTCGCACCTCGACATTGGTCTGTGGCGCCAAGACCGGCAGCGTTATCTCCCGCGTGCGAAAGCCATACACCGCTCCGACACCCACCGCGAGCGTAACGACTGCCAATACTGCAACCTTGATACCGGTTTTCATGATGCTTGCGTGTTGTGTGGGCCTGGCAGGAGCGCGGACGCCCACCCGGCATCCATTCCGGCATTACAGTGCAAGGGCATTGCGATGGATCAAGAGTGCTCAAGCCCAAGCACGGCTAACCCCGGACGAATAGCCACCTGACGATCCGCCCATCGATCACCAGCAACGCGGCGCCGATCACGAGCGCCCCGATCGCCTCGCGCAGGCCGAGCGTTTCGCCGAGCACGAAATGCGCGAGCACGATCGCGCTAACCGGCATCAGCAGCGTCACCAGCATGACATTGGTTGCGCCGGATCGCTCGAGGATGCGATAGAACACGAGATAGGCGATGCTGGTCGCGAAGATTCCGAGACCGACAAGCGACAACCACGTCGTGCTGCCCGGCATGGCGAGGGTCCAGGGCTGGTCGATCGCAATCATCGTCAGCAGCAAAATCGCGCTCGACGACACGGTCTGACAAAAGGCCGAGGTCAGCGGTGGGACGCCCCGCAATCTGCGGCGGCCCCATAGCGCGGAAAATCCATAGGACAGGGCGCCGCCGAGACAAAGCAGGATGCCGATGGTTTGCGCCGATGAGACATCCAGGCCGGTGCCGCGCAGGATGACGACGCCGCCAAGTCCCATCAGCACGCCTGCAACTTTGTGTCCCGTCAGCCGTTCCTCGCCGAATGCCGACGTCACGATCACGGTGAACAGGGGGGTGGTCGCATTGATGATCGAGGCGAGCCCGCTGGTGATATGGGTCTGTCCGGCCGCGACCAGCGCGAACGGGATGACATTGTTGAGCAGGCCCATGACCACGAACGGCATCCAGCCGGCAAACCCGCGCGGCAGCGACGAGCGAAAGTAAATGACAAGCGGCAGCAGGAACAGCGCGCCGAAAGCGACCCGTCCGAACACGACCGTGACCGGCGGCAATTCGCGCAGCGCGAGTCCTGCCAGCACGAAGCCGCCGCCCCACAGCACCGACAGGAATACCAGCAAAGCGGCGTCGGTCCGGTCGATCTGGCCGGGTTTGTCAGTCATGCAATCGGCTATTGTGTTCTGCGGTCAAGCTGCACCATGCCCGCGACGGAACGCCCGCGCCACCCGATTTACGATTCCGCACCACGGAACGGGAAAAGAGCAGTCTCACCGCGCTTTTGTACGCGAGCGCTGGATGCCGAGCGCGACAATGCGCCGGATCATCTCGGAATATGTCATCCCGTCATAAGCGGCGGCTTCGGCAAACACCTCGTGACGAGCGATTTCCGGATTGGGATTGGCTTCAAGGAAATAGGGAATGCCCTCTGCCGAAAGGCGGAAATCGACGCGGGCATAGCCGTCGAGTTCGAGCGTGCGGCAGATGCGACGTGTCAGATTCTGGATGCGCTTGTAGATCTCCGGCGGCAGATCGACCGCGGGACCCTGCAGGATGCCGCGCTCTTCCTGATACTTAACGTCGAACTTCACCTTGGCGGTGGCGATCTTGCTGGCGGCATCGCCGAAATACAGCTCCCAGATCGGCAGCACACGCATGCGGTCGTTGCCGATTACGCCGACATACAACTCGCGACCGTCGATATATTGTTCGGCGATCGCTGCGGTGCCGATCTTTTCGTGTATGAAGGTGACGCGCTCCTGCAGCTTGTCGTCGCTGTCGACAATCGATTTCTGCGCGATGCCGAGTGAGGCGTCTTCGCTCAGGCTTTTTACGATCAGCGGAAACGGCAGACGCGCAGGCCGCTGAATCTTCTTGCGCATCGGAAAGACGGCAAATGCAGGAACCGGAATACGATGATAATGAAGGAGTTTCTTCGACAGGTCCTTGCCGCGCGACAGCATCAATCCGCGCGGATTGCAGCCGGTATAGGGAATGCGGATCAACTCGAGATAGCTCGCGACATTCTGGTCATAGGCCGGCTCGCCGTGAAATTCCTCCAGCAGATTGAAAACGATGTCCGGCTGGAAAGCGTCGATCTCGGCGCGGATCGGCCGTAACTCATGCTGCACGCCGAGCACGCGCACTTCATGGCGCGCCTTGCGCAGCGTATTGACGATATCATAGCCGGTCTTGAACGCGAGGATATCCTGCTCGCTGTAGCCCTTGATGGAATCAGGCGGCACTTGTTCCGGATGCAGCAACACCAGAACGCGGGTTCTTTTCATAGAGCGAACCATTGTCGGCGCGACGGACTATACAGTGAGTGCACCGTCTTGGCCGTTAACAACACAGTGAAATCTGTCAGCATTTGCCGCTCCGGGCCTGCCGCCCGCAACTTCAACTCGCGGCAGCGATCGATCATATCATCAAGCAGCGAGTCAAGCGTCAGCTGGTACTCGCCGGTCCAGCGCGCGACTGTTTGTCGAAAGTAGGAACGGTGGCGCCGAATAAAAGAGGCGGCGGTCGGCGAGGTGCGGTGCTTTTGGTCTGTCGAGAAGATACGATGCAGTTCTCGGTCATAAGTGCGCGGCGTATTCACCGCATAAAGCGCCTGCTTCTTGCGGTAGTGGCTCGCGAGCGTTGTCTCAATCTGGTTGAGCGGATGGACGGCGGCGCCCCGCGGCAATTGCGAGCGCTGGCCCGCGATTTCGTCCATCACTTCGTCGACATATTCGAGCTTGCGGAGCGCCGGCCATCCCGCATAACGCTTCTTCCAGTCCGATCGCGGCTTGAGCCACACCGCGAAGGTCTCCGCGAAGTCTTCGTCCGGATGGCTTTGCGCGTACCAGAGCCGCAGATGCTGGACGTAATTCTTGCTTGCCGGATTGGGGCGGTAGAAGCGCGGATAATGGGTCGACGAGCGGCCGAACAATTCCTGCCAGCGGCGCCGACGCTGCAGCCGGAACGCATTTTGCACCACGTGTCCGGTTTCGTGGCGCAGGATGCGCATACATTCGTGCCGGGTGCCGCCTTCGACATCGATGATCATCTTGCGCTCGAGCCGCATCAGGCGCGGATGCGCGAGGTAGAACGGAATTGCGATGCCAGGCGTGGTGTCGGGGCTGAACCACTCGTCCGACAGCCAGGCATGCGGACGAATGCGGAGGTCGCGCTCTTCAAGCTCGTCCTGCAGGTCGTCGAGGCAGCCTTCCAGCCAGGTATCCTCGATCGTGAGCTTCAGGTCCTTGAGCCTGAGCTTCAGGAGTTTGTCATCCGGCAACGACGCCCATGCGTGTTTACGGCGCATCTCGCGAGCTAATTGTTCGGTTTCAGATCCAATGCCTTCGCAATATGCGCGGTCAGCGCTGCCTGTTCCTTGATGGTGGCCGCGAGATCGTTCGGGCCGCCCGGCCGCACCACCTGTCCGGTCGAAAGCAATTTATCGGTGATCGCCTTGTCGGAAACGACCTCGATCACGTCGCGCGCGATCTGCTCGCGCAGGGGCAGCGGCATGTCCTTCGGACCGTAAAGCCCGGCCGTGGTTTCGACCGCAAGCCCGCCCCAGCCGAGTTCGTGCACCGTTGGGATATCCGGCGCAAATGACGCGCGCTCGCGGCTCGTCACTGCAAGGATACGGATTTTTCCCGCCTCGGTGAGCGGTCGCACGATCGCCGCTGAGGTCAGCAGAAAATCGATCTGGTTGCCGGCCAGCGCGGTTGCGGCCTCCACGATATTCTTGAACGGAATCTTCTGAACCTTCAGGCCGCGCGTCTTGATGAAATAATCGAGGGTGAAGTCCGGCACGCCGGGGGCGCCGGTGACATTGAGCTTGCCCGGCCGCGCCATCGCATCGGCGACGAATTCGCCCAGGGTCTTGATGGGGGAGGAGGCGGGAACGTTGACGGTCAGCACGGTGTCGGTGACCTGCGCGATCGGCGTCATGTCGCGCGCGAAGTCGTAGGTCAATTTCGCCTGCGTGTAAGGATGCGCCATGAACGAGGCGCTCGACGAATAGAGCAGGGTGTGGTCGTCATTGGCTTGCAGGAAGGCATTGATGGCCAAAAGTCCGTCGGCGCCGGGCCGGTTCTCGATCACGACCGGCTGGCCCCATTTGGCCTGCAGCTTTTCGGCCATCAGGCGGGCGGCGACGTCGGTCGCACTGCCGGCCCCGAAGGGAAGGATGAATTTCACCGCCCGCTGCGGCCAGGCCGGAGTCTGGGCGCTGGCGGGGGCCAGGCAGGCCAGCAGCGGCAGGGCGAGCAACGCCGCCGCAAGGACGATACCGGCTACGCGCCGCAAACCCTTCGAACCGGCCGCCATGTCATTCCTCCCGCCTTCGTGACTTCACAGTGATTGATCATGTTGCCATTGATAGCTGCGATTCCGCGCTGTCACAATTCTTACGGACCGGGTTGGTTCGGTTTGCAAATTGAACGCGGCCTGCGGTTCGTGCGACAATGGCTGACCGGTGCGGCCGGAACCGAAATGCCGGCGTTCCGTCGGGGAGCTTCGATGACGAAACGAATCGTTTTCCTTGCCGCCATCTGCCTGATGCTCGGGCTCCCGCTGTCGCCAGCCTTCGCCCAGAAGCGGGTCGCGCTGGTGATCGGCAACGATAGCTACCAGCATGTCACACCGCTGCGGAAAGCGGCAAATGACGCTGACCGGATGGCCAAGACCCTGAAGGGGCTGGGTTTCCAGGTGATCGCCGCGACCAATCAGGACCGCCGCGGCATGAGCGACAGCCTCTCCGCCTTCGAGCGCGCGCTTGGCCCGGGCGACACCGCTTTCTTCTTCTTTGCCGGTCACGGTTTCCAGATCAGGGGCGAGAATTATCTGCTGCCAACCGATGTGCCGCTCGCCCTCGCCGGCGAGGAGGAAAAGGTCCACGAGAATTCGTTCCTTGCGCGCCGCATCATGGAGCGGGTCAGGGACAAGGGCGCACGCACCACCGTGGTAGTGCTGGATGCTTGCCGCAACAATCCATTCGAACGGGCGGGCACCCGCAGCGTCGGTGGCGCCGGTGGGCTCGCCGCGATGAGCGAGGAGGGCGCTTTCGTTATCTATTCGGCGTCGGAGAACCAGACCGCGCTGGATTATGTGTCCGACGACGACAAGGATCCGAACTCGGTGTTCACCCGCTTCTTCGTTAAGGAACTGGAGACGCCGGGGCTTTCGCTGGTGCAGGTCGCCAAGCGGACTCAGGCGAGCGTCACTGCGCTGGCGCGCAAAGTGAAGCATAACCAGCGGCCGGCTTATTACGACGAGATCGTCGGCGACGTCGTGCTTAACGGCGTCCTCGATCCCAACAAGGCCAAGGAGACGATCCCCCAGCAGGTTGCCGCCGTCACACCGGTGCAGCCGCAGCCGTTGCCGAGCCGCAGGAATGAGCCCGAGCAGCTCAATGCGCCGCTGGCGAATTTCATGCGCCACAATGGCGGCTGGTCCGTGACGCTGTCGTTCGCCGATCCGGTGACCGCGATTTCATGGCGCTTCGGCGAAAGCGGAAATTTCCGGGAAACCGGCCATCTCAGCACGCTTGATCCGCGTACGCGCAAGCGCATGGCCAATCCGTCGATCCAGCTCGATGCCGATACGCCGGAGGGCACGCTCTATATCCGTTATGCCGATGCCCGTGGCGAATGGGCGGAGCCGTTCCCGGTGAAATTCGATCCGGCTGGCGCGCTCGAGCGCAGCCAGCGCGACATTCTCGAAATGACTTCCAATAGCTGGCTCTCGTTCCGGGAGTTCAACGGGCTGATGGTGTACTATACTCACCTGCTGTCGTATCGCTGCGCGATCCGCGAGGTGAAGATCGGTATCGATTCGACTGTGCCCGATCGAAAGCTTGCAATCCCGGCCTGCGACCCGCGCGACCCGTCCGCGATACCGTCGAGTGCGCAGCCCTATATGAAGCTGCCGCCGAAGACCAAGGTGATGTCGGTCGAACTGACCTATCGCGACGGTACCACCTCGGAGGTGAAGACGTTTCGCGCCGATCCGCGCGGCAACCGCTAGGCGCGTGCTGATCGTCCACTTGATCCCGCAAATTGATCTTTGCCGCGAGGGCTCACCCGCGCTAACACCCGCGCACCATTTTTGTAAGGAACGGCGCGCCTATGCGGACACAGGTCGGAATCATCGGTGCGGGCCCAGCAGGGCTGATGCTGTCGCATCTTCTGCATCTGCAAGGGATCGACTCGATCGTCATCGAAAATCGCAGCCGCGACTATATCGAGCAACGCATCCGTGCCGGCCTGATCGAACAATGGGCGAGCGACATGCTCACCGACACCGGGGTTGGCGAACGGATGGCGCGTGAAGCCATGTTCCATGACGGGAACTATCTCTGCGTCAACGGCGAGGCCCACCACCTGAATTTCCGCAAGCTGGTCGGCAAGGGCATCACCATCTACGGGCAACAAGAGGTGGTGAAGGATCTGGTCGCGCGGCGGCTTGCCGATGGCGGACAGATCCTGTTCGAGGTCGAGGATACCGCAATCCACGACTTCGGCACCGACAAGCCGTCCATCAGCTTTCGCCACGATGGCAAAGACCAGCGCATCGATTGCGATTTCATTGCCGGTTGCGACGGTTTCCACGGCATCTGCCGCCCCGGTTTTCCGGCCGGAGAACTGACATTCTACGATCGAGAATACCCGTTCGGCTGGCTCGGCATCCTATCGGAATCGCCGCCGCCGGACGACGAGCTGATGTATGCCTACCACGATCGCGGCTTTGCGCTTTACACTATGCGTTCGCCAACGCTGGCGCGGCTCTACATCCAGGTCGCCTATGACGAAGACGTCAACAACTGGCCGGACGACCGCATCTGGGAAGAACTGCATATCCGCCTGGGTGGCACGCGCAAGCTGCAGGAAGGGACGATCCTGCAAAAGGGCGTGACGTCGATGCGCAGTTTCGTCTGCGAGCCGATGCAGACAGGCCGGCTATTTCTTGCTGGCGACTCCGCTCATATCGTGCCGCCGACAGGCGCGAAGGGCATGAACCTTGCGCTCGCCGATGTGCGGATGCTGGCGCGCGCGCTGGATGCCTTCTACACGAAGAACGACACCGACCTGCTGGAAGGCTATTCCAGCACCTGCCTAGAACGGGTCTGGAAGGCGCAGCGCTTCTCCTGGTGGATGACGCAGATTTTCCACGTCTTCCCGGATGAAGTGCCGTTTGATCGCCGTCGGCAATTAGCGGAACTGGACTATATCGCGCATTCGACCGCGGCTCAGACCTCGCTCGCCGAACAATATACCGGCCTGCCCATAGTGTGACGGCGGGCCGCTCCGGCTGCACCGGAACTTGCGTGGTCCACAGCCGCACCGCTATGGTGGGATTCGAAAGGCCGCCCGGCATTCCCGCCGGAGACAAGGCCGCAAACGGGAGGTTCGCATGACAACAGGGTGGGGCCTTCGGGCGTCGCTTGGGATCATGGCGCTTGCGTTTTCCGCGGGGATTGCAACCGCGCAGGATCCAGCGGCATCGTTTCCCAACAAGCCAATCCGAATGGTGGTCGGCTTTGCCGCAGGCGGCGGCAACGATATTTTCGCGCGGCTGATTTCGGCCGAGTTGCAGAAGCGCACCGGCTGGACCATCGTGGTCGAGAACAAGCCGGGTGCGGGCGGCCGGGTCGCTGCTGAGTTTGTCGCGCGCGAGCCGGCCGACGGTTACACGTTGCTGGTCGGTGCCAGCGGCGCGATGGCGATCGGCCCGCTGATCTTCAAGACGGATTACGACACGCTGAAGAGCTTCACGCCGGTCACCATGATCGGCGACTTCCCGCTATTCCTTGCGGTTTCTGCCAACAATCCTGCGAAGTCGGCGAAGGAGCTGGTCGAATGGACCAAGGCCAATGCCGGCAAGGCGAATTACGCCACCTCGTCGCCGGCCTTCACGCTGCCGTCCGAGCTCTTCAAGATGAAGTCGGGCGCCAACGGCACCGCCATTCCCTACAAGAGTTCGGGTGAATCCATTCTGGCGGTGATTTCCGGCGATGCTGCGATGACGATCGTCGATCCGCCCCCGATGGTGCCGCAGGTCCAGGGCGGCAAGCTGAAGGCGCTGGCGGTGCTCGCCAAGGAGCGCTTCCCCGAGCTTCCCGATGTGCCGACCATGACCGAGGCCGGCTTCCCGGACGTCAATGTCAGTCTGTGGAGCGGGTTCTTCGTGCCGGCTGCCACCCCGAAGCCGATCGTCGAGAAGCTGCACAAGGAACTGAGTGCGGTCATCACGCAAGGCGATGCGCGCGACAAGTTGCGCGCAATGGCTGTGCGTACAACGGGGACGGGTACCGCGGAATTCTCCAAGATCATTGCGGACGAACAGAAGATGTGGGCCGACGTGATCAAGGCCGGCAATCTGAAATTCGGCAATTAGGCAGACAACTAAAAGGGCGGTGCCGGGATAACGGCAAAAAAGCAAGTACCGCTATCACTGACGCGGGGCGAGCAATCGCTCCGCGTTTTGTCTTGCTTCGGCTGAGATCGGTCAGACGTCCAGTAAGTCCTCGCTCGCAAACTCCGCGCGCTCCTGGATGAAGGCGAAACGCGCTTCCGGCTTGGTGCCCATGAGTTGGTCGACCGATTTGGCGGTCGCGGCACGGACGGCGTCTTCGAGCCTGACCCGCAGCAACGTGCGCTTCTTCGGGTCCATGGTGGTTTCCTTGAGCTGGGCGGCCATCATTTCGCCCAGGCCCTTGAAGCGGCCGATCTCGACCTTGGCGTTGGCGTGGAATTCCTTCTTGAGCAGTTCGTCCCTGTGCTTCTCGTCGCGCGCATAGAAAGTCTTGCCGCTATGCGAGAGCCGGTAGAGCGGCGGCACGGCGAGATAGAGGTGGCCATCCTCGATCAGTGTCGGCATCTGCCGGTAGAAGAACGTGATCAGCAACGACGCGATATGGGCGCCGTCGACGTCGGCATCGGTCATTACGATGATCTTGTCGTAGCGCAGATCCTGCTCGCGATAGTGGCTGCCATAGCCGCAGCCGAGCGCCTGGATGAGATCGGCGAGCTGCTGGTTCTGTGCGAGCTTGTCCTTGCCGGCGGAGGCGACGTTGAGAATCTTACCGCGCAGCGGCAGCACCGCCTGCGAGGCGCGGTCGCGTGCCTGCTTCGCCGAGCCGCCGGCGCTGTCGCCTTCCACGATAAAGAGTTCGGAGCCCTGCGCTGCGGTGTTGGTGCAGTCGGCAAGTTTGCCGGGGAGGCGAAGCTTGCGCACCGCGCTCTTGCGCGAAACTTCCTTCTCCTGCCGTCGCCGCATGCGCTCATCGGCGCGCTCGATCACGAAATCGAGGAGCTTGTTGGCCTGCGTCGGATTGCCGGCGAGCCAGTGATCGAAAGGATCGCGGATCGCCTGTTCGACCACACGAGAAGCTTCCGGCGTCGCCAGTCGATCCTTCGTTTGGCCCTGGAATTCCGGCTCGCGGATGAACACCGAGATCATCGCGCAGGCGCCCGCCATCACGTCGTCGCTGGTGATGACCGCAGCGCGCTTTTCCTGATTGGTGCGGGCGGCATGATCGCGCAATCCCTTGAACAAAGCGGTGCGCAGACCGCTTTCGTGTGTGCCGCCATCGCGGGTCGGGATCGTGTTGCAGTATGAGGAGACGAACGGATCGATATCCGCGACAAAGCCGATCGCCCATTCCGCCGAGCCGTGCCCGGCCTTTTTCTCCGAGCCGCCGGCGAAAATGTCCGGATGAACCCGGGTCGCGCTCTCGATCGAGACCGCGAGATAATCTTGCAGCCCGCCCGGAAAATGCAGCACGGCTTCCGCCGGCGTGTCATCCTTGATCAGCGAGGGATCGCAGGACCAGCGAATCTCCACACCACCGAACAGATAGGCCTTGGCGCGCGCCATTCTGAAGAGCCGCGCCGGATCGAATTTTGCCTTGTCGCCGAAGATTTGCGGATCGGGTTTGAAGCGTAAGCTGGTACCGCGCCGGTTGTTGACCTTGCCGAGCTTCTCAAGGCCGCCCTTCGGCGTTCCGCGCACGAAAGTCATCTTGTAAAGTTGCTGGCCGCGGGCGACCTCGACTTCCATCTTTTCTGACAATGCGTTCACCACCGACACGCCGACGCCGTGCAGACCGCCCGAGGTCTCGTAGACCTGCGAGTCGAACTTGCCGCCCGCATGCAGGGTGCACATGATCACTTCGAGCGCGGACTTTTTCGGGAATTTCGGGTGCGGATCGACCGGGATGCCGCGTCCGTTGTCGGTGACCTGGAGCCAGCCGTCGGCCCGAAGCTGCACCTCGATAAAGGTCGCATGGCCAGCCAGCGCCTCGTCCATGGAATTGTCGATCACCTCGGCGAAGAGGTGGTGCAGTGCCTTTTCGTCGGTGCCGCCGATATACATGCCGGGGCGGCGGCGGACGGGCTCGAGCCCTTCCAATACCTCGATATGCTGGGCGGTGTAGCCGCTTTCGGCCGAGCCTCTGGCGACGCTGCCGCGGGCGGCCCCGCGCTTGCGCGCCGCCGGGGCCGCTTCGAACAGATCCGCCGATTTCTGGGTTTTCGTGTCCGGCTTGCTGTTCTTGTTCACGGTTCGGACGGGCTTGTTCATTTTTGCCATGCGGTTCTTGGATTGCGTGGTGCGTGCGATTCGGAGTGCGCCCACTATGCCACGCGCATGGCAAATCCTTGATAGCGCGGGCGGTTCTTCATAATTTTACCGCGCGACCGCTGGAACATTGGGCAGCGCCGGGCTAGACCAAGCCCCCCGCCGGGCCTTTCACCGAAGTGATGCAAGAATACTCTCAGATCGTCATCGAATTCGTGCGCCAGAACCACTGGTGGGCGTTACCGATCGTATTCGCACTCGCATTCGGTGAGTCGCTCGCCTTTCTCTCGCTCTTCATCCCGGCCTGGGCGCTGCTGGTTGCGATCGGCGCGCTGATCAATGCCTCGGGCCTGGCTTTCTGGCCAATCTGGCTTGCGGCGGCTGCAGGCGCGACTGCGGGAGACTGGGTCTCTTACTGGTTCGGATTTCATTTCAAGGATCGCATTGCCCATATGTGGCCGTTGTCGCGGCATCCCGATATGCTGCCGCGCGGGCATGCCTTTATGGAAAAATGGGGCATTCTTGGAATTTTCATCGGCCGCTTTTTCGGCCCGCTGCGTGCGACGGTGCCGCTGATCGCCGGTATCCTGGAAATGGATTACTGGAAATTCCAGTTCGCCAATGTGGCGTCGGCGATGCTATGGGCCTATGTGCTGCTCGCGTTCGGTGATTTCGGTATGGGAATCGCGAAATGGTTCGGCCTGACCGCCTCATGGTTCCATTGAACGGGGCGCCGCTGAACCGATGACCGCCCGAACCTTTCGCCATCCGATCGGAACGGCCGAGCGCAAGGCGCGGAACGTCTACGACAACATCATGCGCGCACTCGGCCGCGTACCTTACGTCGCACGAGCGCAAGGCGCTCGCTTTGTTGTCGACACCACCGATCTGATCGACCGTGAGATCGCAATCAACGCGATTTGGGAGGCGGAGCAGCTCGAAGATTTCGCGACCATCTGCCGGACCCATAAAGTTGATCGTTTTCTCGATATCGGCGCCAATGCCGGCGTCTATTCAATCATGCTGGCGGTGAAGGGTTTGGGCGGCGAGATCATCGCCTTCGAGCCAGATCCCGGCAATCGCGCGCGGCTGCTCGGCAATATTGCGGCGAACGGGCTGCAACACAAAATCCACGTGGTCGAGGACGCGGTCGGCGACAAGCCGGGAAACGTCGTGTTGATGGAGGCGGGAAGCCACAATCGTGGCGAATCCTGGATCGCTCATCCGGACAAGCCGCCGGAAGAGGCGCCCGGGGTCGCCAGCCACGAGGTCCGGCAGATCCGCTTCGACGATGAATTTGCCATCGCCGGTCAGACATTGCTGATCAAGATGGATGTCGAGGGGTCCGAGTTTCACGCCCTTGCCGGCATGGAACGTACGCTGCGCGACAACCTCTGCTACCTTCAGGTCGAGCTTTATTCAGACCGTTTTGACGAACTGAAGACGCTGTTCGAACGGCTGGGTTATCGCTATCTGAAGACAAATTATATCGACCATTATTTCACGAACATCGCCGACGTGACCTGATCCGCCACGTGCGCGTCACCTTGCGGTGCGACATCATGCGCAGGCCAAGCAGGCATTTTCGTCAGCCGAAATTGTGAGTTGGGAATAAAGCGGTTACTGCGGTGTTCATGGGCGATCGGAACGTCCACGACAGGCCTGTTTCAACCTTTTTCCGGCTGCGGTATGTTTCGGACATGCGGCCGAGCAAAAATCACAGAAGCGTCCGAACCATCCAGGGAGATCACATGACTGAATTGACACGCCGCACGATGCTCGGTGGAGCAGCCACCGCATCGGCAGCAGCCATGATGGGAGAATTTTCGTGGTCGACGGCCGCGCGCGCCGAAGCGCCGCAGATCGGCAAGCAGGCGCCGAGCTTCTATCGCTACAAGGTCGGCGATACCGAAGTGTCGGTGGTGGCCGATGGGGTCACACGTTTCAAACTCCCGCCCACATTCGTCAGTAACGCGTCTGCGGAAGAGGTGAAGAAGGCGCTTGAGGCGAATTTCGTCGACACCGAATTGTTCAACAACACCTACACGCCGATTGTGGTCAATACCGGCAAGAACCTCGTCGTGATCGACACCGGCCTGGGCGAGGCCAGCATCGAAAGCACCAAGGGGACTGCCGGAAACTTCATCAACAATCTGGCGACCGCGGGCATCGATCCGAAGAACGTCGATACCGTGATCATCTCTCATTTCCATGGCGACCATGTGAACGGTCTGCTGCGCAAGGACAACTCGCCGGCTTTCCCGAACGCTGCGATCAAGGTGCCGGCGCCGGAGCAGAAATATTGGATGGACGACGGCGAGATGAGCAAGATGTCCGGCAATCAGCGGATGGAGGGCTTGTTCAAGAACAACCGCCGCATCTTCGGGAATGCCGAAATCGCCAAGCGCCTACAACCCTACGAACCTGGCAAGGAAATCGTTCCGGGTATCACCGCGGTGGCGACCCATGGGCATTCGCTCGGTCACACGTCACAGATCGTGTCGTCGGGCGGCAAGTCGCTATTCGTCCAGGGTGACGTGACGCACGTGCCGTACCTGTTTGCGCGCAATCCAGGCTGGCATCTGATGTTCGACCAGGATCCGCAGGCGGCGGAGGCCACGCGACGCAAGGTCTATGACATGCTCGCGGCCGAGAAGATGATGGTGCAGGGCTTCCATTATCCATTCCCGGGAGCCGCCTATATCGAGAAAACGCCGACCGGATATCGCGAACACATGGCGCAGTGGCGCTCGACGCTCTGACCGCAAACAGACGCCAAGGCCGCCCGAGAGGGCGGCCTTGTTGCTTATGGCTCCAACATATCAGGGAGAGTGGCATGACCGAACTGACGCGCAGAGATGTGATGGGTGGCGCGGCTGCGCTAGCTGTTGCGGGCGGCTTCGATGTGCCGCCAGCGCTTGCGCAGGGTCAGCCGCCTGCAGCCGAAGGCGTGCACCGCTTCAAGGTCGGCGATATCGAAGTGATGTCGGTCCTGGACGGCGTCCGAAAGGTGCCGTTGAAGGCAAGCCCGACCCCCAGCGCAAGCCTCGCCGACTTTCAGGAGGCGCTCGCGCAGGACGGGCTGTCGCGCGAGGAAATCAATCCGGTTTTCCACCCTCTGCTGGTGCGGACCGGCGGGCGTCTCGTGATGATCGACACCGGGAACGGACCGCGCAGTCTGTCTGCAGGCACGGGCCTCACCGCCAAGCGGCTCGCGGCGGCGGGTATTGATCCCAACCAGATCGAAACGGTCATCATATCGCATTTCCACGGCGACCATATCGGCGGTCTCGTCACCGCCGATGGCGCGCCCGCCTTTCCGAATGCGGAGATCAAGGTGCCGGTCGACGAATGGAATTACTGGCTCGACGACGTCAACATGAACAAGGCCGCCGAGGGTTCGAACCTGCGCAACGCGCACGGCAACGTGCGGCGCGTGTTCGGCGCGATCCCTGGCAAGAACCTGACCAAGTTTGAAAGCGAAAAGGAGATCACGCCGGGCATCACATCTATGGCGACGCCGGGGCACACGCCGGGCCATAACTCGTTCATCATCGCGTCGGGGCAAGACAAGCTGTTGGTGCAAGCCGACGTGACATCAGGCATCGCGTCGGTGTTTGTGCGCCATCCGGACTGGTTCGGCGGCGGCGACATGGACGGGCCGATTGCGGTCGCGACCCGGCGCAGGCTCTACGACATGCTGGCCGCCGAGAAAATGCCAATGACCGGCTATCACCTGCCGTCACCGGCGCTGGGCCGGATCGAGAAAAGCGGCAGTGGCTACCGTTTCATGCCGATGGTGTAGCGCATAAGCGCATAAAGACCGCCCGACATGCGCCGGGCGGTCTGATTTTCAGGCTCCTATTTCTCGTTCTGCTTGAGCCAGCCCTGCATCAGCGCGATCTCGCTTTCCTGCGCCTTGATGATTTCCTCGGCGAGCTTGCGGATCTGCGGATCCTTGCCAAAAGCGATCACCGTTTTTGCCATGTCGACCGCACCCTGATGATGCGGGATCATGCCGCGCACGAAATCGATATCGGCATTGCCTGTGAAGGCAATGTCCATGCCCTCATGCATCTTGGCGTTGATCGCGTGGTAGGCGAGGCTTGATGGGCCGGTATCGCCTTTCGGTTTGCTGCTCCCGTGCGCGGAGTGGTCGGCGGCAGCAGCAGGCGCCGGATGCGATCCGTGGCCGTGGTGGTGCTGTTGCGCAAAGGCGAGCGCGGTGCCGAGCGCAAGGGTGCCGGCGGTGAGGCCAACGATCAGTTTCTGTCTCATCGGTATCTCCAAAACTGAATGACGCGCGCAGTTAAACCGCGCGCGGACTGTGGATGTAGGACGGTCAGCTTTGGAGGCGGGGAGGGGGCAGCGCGGGTACGATCCCGAGCGGGTCGATAGAGGTCATAGGTGCGGCCGCCATAACCGCGAACAGGATCGAACTGAGCGCACGGGCGGTGACAGGAAGCGGTTCGACCGCCACTAAGCAGGCAAAGGCATTGCACCGGGCGTGTTTCGCCGGCGGCGTCTGGTCGTCATGGCAGTCAGGGACGGCGTGATGAGAATCGTGATCGGACTGTGCGGGTTGATGATGCCCGGCGGGCGCCGATGCATGCGCGGTCGAGAAGGTCATGACCGGCCCATGCATTACGCTCATCGCCCCGAACAGGAGGATGAAGCTCAGACGCAGTGCGGTAATGGCTGACGTCATGTCACTCCGGTACGACAAGTCCGCGATGTACGGAAGTCCGTTTCTTCATGGAATTGACGGTGAGACTGTCGCACCTTATATGGCCGCATCATGACGATCGGAACCAAACCTCTCCGCCGCCGCCGTACCGCTCTCGCGGCCGGGCCGGGTTCGTTCGTCTGATCCCTTGCCGCGCGCCCTGGAGCCGCGGTCTTCCTGAGAAATCCGCGCTTTCCAAGGTTCATCCGGCGACTTAAGTACGCGGCGGCGAGACCAGCCGCCTTGCGGAGACTGACATGGCGACCAAAGCGAAGATCGGCATTCTGGGGGCCTCGGGCTATACCGGCTCCGAACTTGTGCGCCTGCTGTTGCGTCACCCGCGTGTCGACATTGCGCTGCTCACCGCCGACCGAAGGGCCGGGCAGGAGATGCGCAGCGTGTTTCCGCAATTCTCGCCGTTTGACTTGCCGACGCTGGTTTCGATCGAGGGGCTGGACTGGAAGGCGAAGGCGCTCGATCTCGTGTTCTGCGCGCTGCCGCATGCCACCACCCAGAAGGTTCTAAAAGATCTGCTCGCCGCCGCGCCCGAAACGAAAGTCGTCGATCTGTCTGCGGATTTCCGGCTCAGCGATATTGCGGCTTACGCGCGCTGGTATGGGCACGAGCATCACGCGCCGGAGCTTCAGACCGAAGCGGTATACGGCCTGGCCGAGATCCATAAGCGCGAGATCAGGAAAGCGCGGCTGGTCGCCAATCCCGGCTGCTACACCACCTGCGCGCAGCTGCCTTTGGTGCCGCTTCTCAAGAGCAAGGCGATCGAGACCGAGGGGATCGTGATCGACGCCAAGTCCGGCATGACCGGTGCAGGACGGGCGGCGAAAGAGGCGATGCTGTTCTCGGAAGTGTCGGAAGGCTTCCACGCCTATGGCGTCGGTGGGCACCGGCATATGGCCGAACTCGATCAGGAATTTTCGGCGGCCGCCGGCAAGGAGGTGATCGTCAGCTTCACCCCGCATCTGGTGCCGATGAACCGGGGCATTCTGTCGACGATCTATGTGCAGGGCCGCAGGGGGCGGACGCCCGAGGAGCTTCACGAGATGCTTTTAAAGTTCTACGAGAAGGCGGACTTCGTGCATGTGCTGCCGTTCGGCGAGACGCCGCAGACCCGGCATGTGCGCGGCTCCAACTGGACCTTTATCGGGGTTGCCAAGGATCGGGTGCCCGGCCGGGCGATCATCGTCTCCGTGCTCGACAATCTCGTGAAGGGGGCGTCGGGCCAGGCGATCCAGAACATGAACCTGATGATGGGATACCCAGAGACGACGGGAATCGATCAGGTCGCGCTGTTCCCGTGAGCTATTAGTAAGCTGAGCGCATCAGAGATGTCGTCACGACGTAAAGACCGGTCGACATCACGACCGCGGCGAAGACATAGGTGAGGGCGCGTTTCTGGCCTGCGAGCTTGCGCGCCAGAAACAGCCCGGCGATGCCGCCCGCGGCACCTCCGAGGACGAACAGGCCGGCGATGCGCCAGTCGACAAGGCCAGCAAATGCGTAGCTCGTTGCGGTCGTCGCGCCGAACAGCGTGACCGACACCAGCGAGGAACCGATTGCGTCCAGCATCGGCATGGCGGTGGTCCCGATCAGGCCGGGCACGACCAGAAAGCCGCCGCCAATTCCGAAAAAGCCGGAGAGAAGACCAACGCCGAAACCGGTCGCGGCGAGCAAGGGAAGCAGGCGCGGCGCCGACGCGCGATCGAGCCTCTTGCCCTGATCGCCGTCACCGGCGCGCCGCGGCCGCAGCATCAGCGCGCCGACCACGATCATCAGCACGCCGAACAAGGCCAGCAGTTTTGCGCCATCCATCATCTTGCCGAACTGCGCGCCGGCGGCTGCTCCGGCGATGCCGGCCAGCGCAAACGCAATCGCGCAGGGCCAGCGCACATTGTTCGCGCGCGCATGGCCGATCAGGCTGATCGCGGCGCTTGCCGCGACCGCGACAGCGCTGGTGCCGATCGCGGCATGCACCGAGGGCATGCCGACGACATAGATCAGCAGCGGCACCGCCAGAATCGATCCGCCGCCGCCGATCAGGCCGAGCGACAGACCGACAAGACTGCCGGACGCGATGGCGGCGATGGCTTGCATGTTGCGGTTCCGGAAAGCTGAAGGCTCAGGCGGCGGATGAGGTCGGCTGCCGGTTCCAGGGCATCAGCGCAAGCAGATTTGCCATGCCGCAGAATCCGGTCACGCCGGCAAACACCAGGCCCACGCCGACAAGGCCGGCGAGCAGATAGAAGCCCGGCGAAACCGTCGCGCCCAGCACGGTGCCCAGAACGACGAGACTGCCCGCTCCAATCTGAACCTGACGCATGATTGGGAGCGGCGCCTTGCGGTCCAATGTGACGGGGAGGCCGGCCTTTTTCCAGGCCTCGATGCCGCCGTCGAGCAGGTAAGTCTCGACGTCCGTTGGGACAGAGCCTGCGAGTTGCGCCGCGTTCTGCGTAGTGCGGGTCCCGGAGCGGCAGTGGAAAATCAGAACGTCGTCGCCCGGCCGCGCCGGATGCTCACGGTCGATGACCGTTAGTGCATGATGACGCGCGCCTTCGATGCGCTCGCGGGCATGTTCGTCGCGCTCGCGGATGTCGACGAGAACGGCGCCCTCGCGCATCAGTTCGGCGGCACGCCCCGGAGAGATTGGCTTTACAGCGGTCATGTTCGGTTTCCTTCTTGATTTGTCGATTTGCGTTAGCTCAACGTCGCGATCAGCCGTCGTGGCAATAAATATCCTTCAGCACCGCGATTACGCGGGCGACGTTCGGATCGGCGATGCGGTAGTGGATGGTCTGGCCGTCGCGGCGGGTCGTTACGAGACTGTCCTCGCGCAGTTTCGCCAGATGCTGCGAGACTGCCGATTGGCCAAGCCGCGCCGCTGCGACAATCGCATTCACGGACATTTCGCCCTTGGCGACCAGGCGGCACAGGATGAGTAGACGGGTTTCGTTGGCGAGCAGCTTCAGGAGCTGCGCCGCTTCTCCTGCGCGCTCTTCCAGGATTTCCATCTCGGTTGCCGGAACGGCCATCGGACTCCCTTCGGTCTGCCTTTGTGCATATTACGTATTGCTAAATTAGAATATATGAATATGATTGTCAAGGCAGCATTTGGAGCTTGAAGCCAGGAGACTTTGGATCATGACCGCATCACCCGAAATCAAGGCATTCTTCGACGAGCCCACCAATACGGTGAGTTATCTCGTGGCCGACCCGCAGACCAAACAGGCTGCGGTGATCGACCCGGTGCTCGATTACGACCACAGGAGCGGGAAGGCCGACGTCCGCTCGGCCGACGCGATCCTGAAATATGCCGCCGATCAGGGATTCACCATCGCCTGGGTTCTGGAGACCCATGCGCACGCCGATCATCTGTCGGGCGCGCCCTACATCAAGACGAAAACCGGCGCGAAGGTTGCGATCGGCGAGCATATCAAAGATGTGCAGCGGATTTTCCGTCCGGTCTTCAATGCCGACGACGTGTCGGGCGACGGCAGCGAGTTCGACAAGCTGCTCGCCGACGGCGAAACGTTGAAGGTCGGCAATCTCGAGGTCGAGGCGATCTATACGCCGGGCCATACACCGGCCTGTCTTTCCTACGAGATTGGCGACGCGGTGTTCGTGGGCGACACCTTGTTTATGCCGGACTACGGCACCGCGCGCGCCGATTTCCCGGGTGGAGATGCGCGCACGCTTTACCGTTCGATCCAGAAGCTGCTGGCGCTTCCGCCGGAAACGCGGCTGTTCATGTGTCACGATTACAAGGCGCCGGGACGCGACGAATATGCGTGGGAGACGACGGTCGGCGAGGAGCGCGCCCGCAACGTGCATGTCGGCAAAGGCGTGAGCGAGGATGACTTCGTGGCCATGCGCGAAAAGCGCGATGCGACGCTGGCTGCGCCGGTCCTCCTGCTGCCGTCGATCCAGGTCAATATTCGCGCGGGCAAGTTTCCGCCGGCAGAGTCGAACGGGGTCCGCTATCTGAAAGTGCCGGTCAAGCTGGCATCGTAACGGCAAGGGGCATGCGCCAGCGCGTGCCCCTTTCCGCTTTCAGACGATACGGAAGATCGCAAGCACCAGAACGGCTTGCGCGAGGAAGCTGACGAAGAAGGCCAGCGTGCGGAAGACCGGAAGTCCGGCCCCGTAAACGATGGCGTGGGCGAGTCGCGACCAGAAATAGACCGCGCAGGCGATTGCCGTGGTCCGGGTCGAGATGTCGAGCGTGTCCAGGATCAGCACCAGCGGCGCGAAGGTCACAAGATTGTCGACGGCATTGGTATGGGCGAAATACAGCCGATGCGCCCATGGCGATTGCGGCTTGTCCTTCGGAGAGGGATTGTCGAGCGTGCCCCACAGGCCCCGGACCTTGATGCGATCGAGCGTGTAGGGGATCCAGATGACCAGCGTCAGGATGCAGGTCATCGTGAGCCAGAACAATTCCTTCGAAAGCTGCCCCGTCATTTCGCCCAGCACGATCGCCTCCGTTCGATTCCAATTTCTTGAAGGTATACCGCGTGATGCGCGGGTGCGCGATAGGCTGCTCTCGCTTGGGCAGATTTCGTCGAAGTTGGCTCAGGACTTGATTTTCACATAGCTGCCCGGCGCGTCCTCAATCGGCGTGAGCTTGCCGCCGCCCGGCTCGCGGGCAGGCACCGTCTCGTCCGACTGTGACTTGATCCATGTTAGCCAGTCCGGCCACCATGAGCCCGGGGTCTCTTTGGCCTTCTTCAGCCAGGTCTCGACGTCCGAACCGGTTGGCTTCGGCCCGGTCCAGTATTGGTATTTCCCCTTGGACACCGGATTGACCACGCCCGCGATATGGCCCGAGCCCGACAATACGAACCGCACCGGCCCGCCGAAATATTTCGATCCGAGGAAGACCGACTTGGCCGGAGCGATATGGTCCTCGCGCGTTGCCAAATTGTAGACCGGCGCCTTCACCTTTTTCAGGTCGAGCGTGACATCGGCGACGGTCATCTTGCCCTTGGTCAGCGCGTTGTTGAGATAGCAATTGCGCAGATAGAACGAATGGTTGGCAGCCGGCATACGGGTCGCGTCCGAATTCCAGTACAGCAGATCGAACGGGAAGGGCGCCTTGCCGCGCAGATAATTGTTCACGATGTAGGGCCAGATCAGGTCGTTCGAGCGCAGCATGTTGAAAGCGGTCGCCATTTTTGTGCCTTCGAGATAGCCCTGCTCGCGCATCCGCTGTTCCAGCGTTTCGAGTTGCTCCTCGTCGACGAACACCTTGAGATCGCCGGCATGCCGGAAATCGACCTGGGTCGCAAAGAAGGTCGCCGACTTGATACGGGTGTCCTGCTTGGCAGCCATGTACGCCAGCGTCACGGCGAGCAGCGTGCCGCCAACGCAATAGCCGGCCGCATGAACCTCCTTCTCGCCGGTGCTTTGCTCGATGATGTCAAGCGCCGTGAGCGGGCCTTCGCGCATGTATTCGGCGAAGCCCTTCTGTGCGAGCGTCGCGTCCGGATTGGTCCAGGAGATCACAAAAACGGTGAGGCCCTGATCGACGCACCATTTGATGTAGGACTTCTCCGGCGTGAGATCGAGGATGTAGAACTTGTTGATCCAAGGCGGTACGATCAAAAATGGCGTCTTCAGCACGCGCTCCGTCGACGGCGCGTACTGAATGAGTTGCATCAGTTCGTTCTGGAAAATGACCTTGCCGGGGGTGACCGCGAGATTGCGCCCGACTTCGAACATTTTCGGGTCGGACTGTCGGATCTTGAAATTGCCCCGTTCGTCGATGTCCTCGCTCAGCATCGTCATGCCGCGCACGAGGTTCTCGGCATTGGACGATAGTGTCTCGCGCAGAAGTTCGGGATTGGTCAGCAGGAAATTGGATGGCGAGACCGCGTTCGCGATCTGACGGATATAGAACTCGGCTTTCTGGCGTGTGTGAGGGTCGAGCGACTGGGCCTCGGCGACCAGTTGCTCCGCCCAATGGGTCGAGAGCAGATAGAGCTGTTTCAGGAAATCGAAGAACTGATTGCTCGACCATTCCGGATCGGAAAACCGCTTGTCCTTCGGATCGGCGGTGGCCACAGGGGCCGTGTCCTGTCCGGCCATCCGCTTGACCGCGCTGCCCCAGAGTTCGAGATAGGCGCTGCCCAGCCGGCGCTGCAACTCGATGGCCCGTTGCGGGTCGGACAGCCAATATTCCAGCACCTGGCCGAGCGTCTTGACCGCATCCCGGACCTGATCCGGGAAGTCGATTGTGGCCGCGCCTTGCTCACGCGGTTTCATGTAGGCTGAAAGGGCCTTGCCGCCCTGTTCGACCATGCGCGCAATGTTAGAAGCGAGGCGTTCGATGTCGACGCTCCCGGCTTCGGCGACGACGACCGGTCGATCCGGCAGTTTGTTCATTGCCTCGCTCAAACGTTTCCACAGGCCCAGATGGCGCCCGCAATCTCCTCCCGCAAGGTGACCATCTTTGGACGGTGCTTGATATGGGCGCGGGCGTTAACCGCCGATTCTTTCATCCTTGCTTTGGTCATATTAGACAGTTACTCGCGCAAATTCCCCTCAGAACAGTGCCCGCAGATGCCAAATCGACGCACGAATGGCCGCAGGATTGGTCGGACGAATGCATCTCCGGTGCCTGCCTGTTCTGCGCCTGCACGTGCTGTGCCGGGATATGTCCTGGGCCGGCCCATAATGGCCCTGGTGACGCTGGTGGTGTTGGTTTCAGGTTGCTCGACCGCCCAGATCGACAGCATTCCGCAAGCAATTGGGGGGCTACCGGAGGGCGCGCCCGCTCGTTCGGCTGAGGCGCCGCCGTTTCCCGCCGTACATGATATGCCGCCGCCGCGGCCTGCGGTTCTGGACGCAGAGCAGCAAAAAAAGCTCGAGGCCGACCTGATCGCCGTGCGTAACCGGCAGCCCAATCAGCAGAAAAATATCGCGCGGGAGAAGGCAAAGGCGGAAAAGGCGGCCAAAGCGAAGGCTGGTAAGGAAAACAAGGCCAAGTCCGGTCGGGAGAAGAAAAAGCCACGAAACGCGCCCGGCCAGCCCGCGCCCGAGGGCACCGTGACCGGCCAGGCCCCAGCCGGTACGCCGCCATGGCCATTGCCCCCCCAGACCACTGGCGGAAGCCCGCGCCCGTGATAAAAGCATCGCATTCGCCGGCCAATTGAATCGACCGAAAATCCCCTGACACCGGCTCAGGGAGGCCTGCGGGCCCGAGAGCTTTGGCGCCAAGGACACGTTCCATGGAAGAATTTTACCGCGTTCGCCGTCTGCCGCCTTATGTGTTCGAGCAGGTCAACCGCGCCAAGGCGGCCGCTCGCAACGCCGGTGCCGATATTGTCGATCTCGGGATGGGCAACCCGGACCTGCCGGCGCCCGCGCATGTGATCGAGAAGCTGAAAGAAACGCTCGGCAAGCCGCGGACTGACCGCTATTCGGCATCGAAGGGGATTGCGGGTCTACGCCGCGCGCAGGCTGCCTATTACGGGCGCCGCTTCGGTGTGAAGCTCAATCCCGACACCCAGATCGTTGCGACACTGGGTTCCAAGGAAGGCTTCGCCAATGTCGCGCAGGCGATCACGTCGCCCGGCGACGTCGTACTGGTGCCCAATCCGAGCTATCCGATCCACGCTTTCGGCTTCCTGATGGCGGGGGGCGTCATTCGATCGGTGCCGGCCGAGCCCAACCCGGATTTCTTTGCGGCATTGGAACGTGCGCTGCAGCATTCGATTCCGAAACCGATTGCGGTGATTGCCTGCTATCCGGCCAATCCGACGGCGTGCGTCGCAAGCCTCGACTTCTATCGGGATCTTGTCGCCTTCGCGAAGAAGCACGAGATCTTTATTCTGTCCGATCTCGCCTATGCCGAGGTCTATTTCGACAACAATCCGCCGCCGTCGGTGCTGCAGGTGCCGGGCGCGATGGATGTGACGGTCGAGTTCACCTCGATGTCGAAGACGTTTTCGATGCCAGGCTGGCGCATGGGCTTCGCGGTCGGCAATGAGCGCGTCATTGCGGCGCTTGGGCGCGTCAAGTCGTATCTCGATTACGGTGCCTTCACCCCCATTCAGGTGGCGGCGACCGCGGCACTCAACGGTCCCGACGATTGCATCCGCGAGATGCGCGACATCTATCGCAAGCGGCGTGACGTGATGGTCGATAGCTTCGGCCGGGCGGGTTGGACTATTCCGTCACCCACGGCTTCGATGTTCGCATGGGCAAAATTGCCGGAGCCATTCCGGGAGATGGGCTCGATCGAATTTGCGAAGCTTCTGGTCGAGAAGGCCGATGTCGCGGTCGCGCCCGGTATCGGCTTCGGCGAGCACGGCGACGATCATGTCCGCATCGCCCTGGTCGAGAACGAGCAGCGCATCCGTCAGGCCGCGCGTAATATTCGCCGCTTCCTCGAAACCGGAATCGACAAGCTGCACAACGTCGTTCCGCTCGCAACGCGGCGCTAGCCCGCCTAACTCTCTCTCTTCCGGATCAGAAGAATGGTCGCGCCCCTCAAGGTGGGTCTTGCCGGCTTAGGTACCGTCGGCTCATCGGTTGTCCGGCTGATTGCCGAAGGTCAGCTTGCCGCGCGATACGGACGTCCTGTCGAGGTCGTCGCGGTGACCGCGCGCAACAGGGCGAAGGACCGGGGCGTCGATCTGTCCAAAATTCGTTGGTTCGACGATCCTGTCGCGCTGGCATCCGATCCCGGGATCGATGTTTTCGTCGAACTGATCGGCGGCGAGGGCGATCCGGCCAAGGCTGCGATTGAGACGGCGCTGGCGGGGGGTAAGTCGGTCGTCACGGCAAACAAGGCGCTGCTGGCGAAACACGGGCTTGCACTTGCTCAGCTCGCGGAGGCAAATGGCGTCGCCCTGAATTTCGAAGCGGCCGTTGCGGGCGCGATTCCCATCATCAAGACGCTGCGCGAAGGCTTTGCCGGCAATTCCTTCGCGCGCATCTACGGCATTCTGAACGGCACCTGCAATTACATCCTGACCCGCATGGAGCAGGACAAGCTCTCCTTCGCCGAATGTCTGAAGGATGCCCAGCGTCTGGGCTATGCGGAGGCCGATCCGACCTTCGACATCGAAGGCTTCGATACGGCGCAGAAGCTCGCCATCCTTGCGTCGATCGCCTTCGGCACCAAGGTCGATTCCGAATCCATCTATGTCGAGGGCATCTCCTCGATCGCGCCGGCCGATCTTCTGGCGGCGGACGAACTGGGCTACCGCATCAAGCTCCTTGGCGTTGCGGTGAAGACCGATGCCGGGATCGAGCAGCGTGTGCATCCGACGATGGTGCCGAAGGAATCCGCGATCGCACAGGTCATGGGCGTGACCAATGCGGTCACCGTTGATGCCGAAGGTATCGCACCGATCACGCTGGTCGGGCCCGGAGCCGGGGGCCTTGCGACGGCCTCGGCGGTGGTCGCCGATATCGGTGACATTGCTCGAGGTGCACGCGTTGCGCCATTCGGACGTACGACGGATAGCCTGACCGTGGCGGGCAAGGCGCCGATGCAGAAGCACGAGGGCGGCTATTACATCCGTCTGCTCGCCGTGGACAAGCCGGGAACCGCAGCCACGATCGCGACGCGGCTCGCGGAACAGGACATTTCGCTCGAATCGATTGTGCAGCGCCACATGGTCACGCCGGATTCCGGCCCACAGGGCGGCAAGGACGCGAGGGCGGCAACGGGGCCAGTTCCCGTCATTCTGATCACGTATGCGACGACGGAAGATGCCGTCCGCCGCGCGCTGGCGGCTGTGAAGGCAGACAAGGTGATTTCCGAAGAGCCGCAATTGATCCGTATCGAGAAAAACCGATAGAACGATTGCCGAGAGCCGGCCACAGTCGGGCCGCGAGGAAAAAGGGGACAAAATGGCGCCGACGATCACCGTACAGCCGCACCAGGTGCTTGAGCGGGTGTTGTCGCTTGAGATCGTGCGTGTGACCGAGCGCGCGGCTGTATCCGCGGCGCGGCTGCGTGGGCATGGCCGGGACAAGGCTTCGGATCAGGCGGCGGTTGACGCTATGCGCCGGGAACTCAACAAGCTGCCGATCGACGGGACCGTGGTCATTGGCGAGGGCGAGATGGATGAAGCGCCGATGCTGTTCATCGGCGAGCGGGTCGGTACCCAATCGGGCTTCAAGGTCGATATCGCCGTCGACCCGCTCGAAGGCACGGTGTTGTGCGCCAAGAACATGCCGGGTGCGATCGCGACTCTCGCGATGGCCGACGCCGGCACGCTGCTGCACGCGCCGGACTGCTACATGGATAAGATCGCGATCGGTCCGGGTTATCCGAAGGGCACGATCGATCTCGATGCGCCGCCCGAGGAAAACATCATCAATCTGGCGAAGGCCAAGGGTGTGAAGCCGTCCGAGATCACTGCGATCCTGCTCGACCGATCCCGGCATGCGGACATCATCGCAGCGGTGCGCAAGACCGGTGCTGCAGTCAGTCTGATAACGGACGGTGACGTCGCCGGTGTCATTCACTGCGCCGAGCCGAAGACCGGCATCGATATCTATCTGGGCACCGGAGGTGCGCCGGAAGGCGTTCTCTCGGCAGCGGCACTGCGCTGTATCGGTGGGCAGATGCAGACGCGTCTCGTCATCGATTCCGAAGCGTTGCGTGAGCGCACGTTGAAGATGGGCATCAAGGATGCCAGAAAGAAATACGAGATCGAGGATATGGTGAAGGGCGATTGCCTTTTTGCGGCGACCGGCGTCACGACGGGTGCGATGCTGAACGGCGTCAAGTTCGGCAAGAACATCATCGAAACCGACACCGTGGTGATGCGTTCGGTCACCGGCACGGTGCGCTATATCCACGCCGAACACCGCCAGCTCGACAAGTTCCATCTGGACTGAGCGGTCTTGCTGCCACGCAACGATTTAGCGACCGTCCTGCGCCATCATGGCAAGGCGCTCTGATCTCGTCGTCCGGCCGATCAGGCCGGAGGAACGCGCGGCGTGGCAGCCACTCTGGCACGACTATCTCACCTTCTACGATTCACAGGTGTCGCTGGAGACGACGGACATTCTCTGGCAGCGGTTCCACGATCCGAACGAGCCGATGTTCGTGCTCGGCGCCTTTTCCGGCGACCGCCTGATGGGGATCGTACAATACCTTTTCCACAGATCGTGCTGGACCATCGGCGATTATTGCTATCTGCAGGATCTATTCGTCGCACCGGGAGCGCGCGGGCTTGGTGCGGGCCGCGCGCTGATCGATGCGGTGGAACAGGCGGCGCGCGCGCAGGGGGCAAGCCGGGTGCATTGGCTCACCAGGGAAGACAATCACACCGCCCGCGCGCTCTACGACAAACTGGCGGATCGCTCCGGTTTCATCCAGTATCGCAAGCTCTTCTGACAGACCGAATCGGCTCCGATGTCCGCTGCCTTGCCAGCTCTGGCCGCAATGCCGGGAACGCCGCCGCGCTTCTTTCTCGGCGTTGAACGATCTGCGCGTGGCCGCGCTTGGCGCGACCGGCTTGATGCGCGCGGCACGGCGCGGGCGCTGGCTATCGCCCAGCGCCATGGCGTGCCCGATATGCTGGCGCGCCTTCTCGCCGGCCGTGGCGTCGAAGCCGCCGATGCGGAGAGTTATCTCGATCCGACCGTGAAGCGGCTGATGCCCGATCCCGAGACATTGACCGGGATGCGCGAGGCGGCCGCGCGCATCGCCGACGCGATCCAGCGATCCGAGAGCGTGGCGATCTTCGGCGATTACGACGTGGACGGCGCAACCTCTTCGGCTTTGCTGGCGCGCTATCTCCGCCATTTCGGTCTTAACCCGGTCATCCACATTCCCGATCGGCTGTTCGAAGGCTATGGCCCGAATGTCGATGCGATCCGTGCGCTTGCCGGGGGCGGCGCGACTCTGCTGGTGACAGTCGATTGCGGGACCACCTCCATTGAGCCGCTGACCGAAGCGAAGAGGCTCGGGCTCGATACGGTTGTCGTCGATCATCACCAATGCGACCCAATGCTTCCGCCGGCGCTGGCGATCGTCAATCCGAACCGGCTCGATGATCTCTCGGGTCTCAATCATCTGGCTGCGGTCGGCCTGGTGTTCATGACGCTGGTCGCGGTAAACCGCGAGTTGCGCCGGCGCGGCTTTTTCGATGGCATACGCAACGAACCGGACCTTCTCGGATCGCTCGATCTCGTGGCGCTTGGCACCATCGCCGATGTTGTGCCGCTGAAGGGATTGAACCGCGCCTTCGTCTCGAAGGGGCTGATTTCGCTACGGCGGCGGGAGAATATCGGTCTCACGGCGCTGATGGACGCGGCGCGCCTCGACGGACCGCCGGAGCCCTATCATCTCGGTTTTCTGCTTGGGCCCCGCATCAATGCCGGCGGCCGCATTGGCCGCGCCGATCTCGGCGCAAACTTGCTGCTGGAAGAGGACGCCACCGAAGCCGGCCGAATGGCCGCCGAACTTGACCGGCTGAATCACGAGCGGCGGGCGATGGAACAACACATGCTCGCGGAAGCCGAGGCGGAGGCGCTGGCCGCGCTCGGACTGGAAGAGAAGGGCGCCGTGGTCGTGACGGCATCGGAAGGCTGGCATCCCGGTATCGTCGGTCTCGTGGCGGCGCGGCTGAAGGAAAAGTTTGGCCGTCCCGCGTTTGCAATCGCACTTGGCGTAGGCGGCATCGGTACCGGCTCAGGCCGCTCGATTGCAGGCGTTGATCTCGGCCGTGCGGTGCGTCAGGCGGTGTTAGATGGTCTCATCGAGAAGGGCGGTGGTCACGCGATGGCGGCCGGTGTCGCCATTCGCCGCGAGCGGCTCGCCGAATTCCGCGCCTATCTCGAAACGGAACTCGCCGATGCGGTCGAGGCGGCGCGCCGCGACGACGCGCTCCTGATCGACGGCGCCCTCAGTGCGGCCGCCGCCAGTCTGGATTTCTGCGCGTCAATGATGCGTGCCGGCCCCTTCGGCGCCGGCAATCCCGATCCGGTTTTTGCTCTGCCGGCGCACACCATCGCATTTGCAGACGTGGTCGGTGGCCAACATATCCGGGCCCGGCTGCGCAGCCCGGATGGTGTGTTTCTCAACGCGGTCGCGTTCCGCTCCGTGGATACCGATCTCGGCCGCGCGCTGATCGAGGGCCGGGGGCAGGCGGTGCATGTTGCGGGACAGATATCGGTCGACCGCTGGCAGGGGACGGAGCGTGTTCAGATGCGCTTGCTGGATGTGGCGCGCCCGGGTTAGTGCTTCTTGTACTGCTCCGCTGTCACCTTCGGTCTTGTCCCCGGCATCCATGCCCTTATGAATGGCAGGACGTGGATGGCCGGACGTGCCCGGCCATGACAAGAACAGGCCACCAGACAAGGTGAGGAATGTCGAAGCTCAATCTCTCCATCGCCATCGGCGACTATGACCGCAACCGCCCGCTGATGGATGGCGCCGTACAGATGGACGGCGTCGATCCGGTTTTCATGATGCTGTCCCCGGAGGAGATTTTCTTTCGTGCCTTCAAGACCACCGATTTCGACATCTGCGAATTGTCGCTGTCGAGTTCCACGGTCAAGACCGCGGACGGCAATTTCCCCTATGTCGGGGTGCCGGCGTTCCTGTCACGCTGCTTCCGCCACACCTCGATTTATGTTCGGACGGATCGGATCAAGAAGCCGCAGGACCTGAAGGGCAAGCGCATCGGCCTGCCGGAATACCAGCTCACCGCGGTGGTGTGGGCGCGGGCATTGCTGGAGGATGAATTCGGCGTGAAGCCGTCCGATGTCACCTGGGTGCGCGGCGGTATTGCGCATGCCGGCCGGCCGGAGAAGATCAAGCTCAATCTACCGGGGGATGTGCGTCTGGAAAATGCGCCGGAGGGCAAGACGATTTCAGGGATGCTGGCCTCGGGTGAGATCGATGCCTTCATGGCGCCGCGCGCTCCCGCCTTGCCCGCCGACACGCCGAATGTCGGATGGCTGTTCGCTGATCCTGAAGCGGCGGCGAAGGACTATTACGCGCGCACGAAAATCTTCCCGATCATGCATATCGTCGGCGTGCGCAAGACGCTCGCCGAAAAGCATCCGTGGCTGCCAGCGGCGGTGCTGAAGGCATTCGAGCAGTCAAAGGCGATTGCAATGGAGCGGCTCGCCGACGTCTCTGCCGTGAAGGTCACGCTTCCCTTCATCGAGGAGCGCATCTTGGAAGCGCGCGCGCTGATGGGCGACGATTACTGGTCCTACGGCGTGCCGGCGAACCGGCACGTGCTGGAGACGTTCTTCCGTCACCATCACGCGCAGGGGCTGTCATCGCGCCTGGTCACGCCGGAGGATCTGTTCCATCCGGCGACGCTGGAGAGCGTGAAGATTTGAGCCGGTCGATTCCGAGGCGACGCCACAAGCGCATTTACGCGCGTCTTCGCCGCGCTATGGCGGCGACCCGGAACGGCGGACAATCACTTCTTCAGCGGCACCTGGAACAGCTCGGCCTGCTGTTCCTTGGTCAGTTCTTTATCGACGAATTTTAGCGTGACCGCCTCGGGGAGCAATGTGTCGAGGCCCTTGATCGCGTCCGGCTCGATGATCGCGCGCGGGAAGAACTGATCGCGCACGCGCTTTGCCATCGCAAGATCGATCTTGGCAAACTCAGCATAGTCCTTGAGCGCCTGATCGCTCGAATACATGTAATCGATGGTGTCGCGATAGGCCTGCATGTACCGCATCAGTGCGTCGCGCTTGGTCTTGAGCGTTTCCGCATTCACCGCAATCACGCGGATGGTCTGACCGGCGACGATCTTTGCGTCGGTCGCCTTCGCCACCAGATTGATCTTGCCCTCGTCCATCTCCCTCAGACCGAACGGTGGGGCGGCCCAGCCGACATCGACCTGACCGGTCATCACTGCGGTGAGCGTCGCGGGCGGCGAGCCGGTCGCCTGCGGCTTCGCGGTCAGCTTGAACTCGTTGATGAAGGCCAGCACGATCGAATTGGTCGACGAACCGCGCGACGAGAAGGCGATCGTCTTGCCGTTGGTATCCTTCAGGGTCTTGATGCCGGAATCGGACTTCGCATACCAGTAATCGGCGGCACCGGTCGCCTCGGCGCCGATGACGCGAACCGGCGCGCCCTTGGCGTAGGCTGCAATCGCGCCCATGGTGCCGATGGCAAGCCCGATATCGACCGAGTTCGAGATGACCGGCTGCAAGGTTTCGCCGGATCCCGAGGTGTAAGTCATATCGAGTTCGATGCCGTGCTTCTTGAAGATGCCGGCCTTCTCACCGATATGCGATATCGCAGTGTCCCAATTGCCCCGCTGGCCGATGGCGAGCTTCAGCTTGTCCTGCGCAAGGGCCGGTGGCGCCTGCATGAGTGTTGCCGTACCAAGTGCGGCTGCGACGAGCAGCGTCGTGAACCTCGTCATGTGCTCCTCCGTGGTTTCTTAGAACCGCTTGATCTGGTCGAGCCCGCCGAGACGTCCAATCACCGCGTTGGCGCCGATGGCCAGCACGAACAGCACGATCAGCATGGCGTACATGCGTGGCATGTCGAATAGGCTGTAGGCCTGGATGATCAGATAGCCGATGCCGCGGTTGGACAGCTTGGTTTCGGCCAGGAGTGTGCCGATCAGCGCAACGCCGAGCCCGAGCCGGACGCCGTTGATAATAGGGTGGCGCATCGCCGGCAGATAGACCTTGGTGGCCATCTGCCAGGCATTGGCACGGAAGCTTTTGCCGACGCGGATCAGCACCGGCTCGATCTGTCGCATGCCGGCCGCGACCGACAGCGCAATCGGGAAGAAGCAGGACAGCGTGCCGAGCGCGATCTTGGAGGGCGGGCCGACCCCGAACCACATGATCATGATCGGGAAGAAGATGATCTTCGGCGTGGGACCGAGATAATAGAGATAGGGCTCGTAGGCGCGGCTCAGAAACTTGTTGCCGCCGAGAACGAGCCCGACCACGATTGCGCTGAGGCCGCCGATGGTGAGCGCCGTGCCCACCTCGTAGGCGGTAACGCCGAGATGCCAGTAATATTCGGGGTCGATGAGAAGGCCGACGATCGCCTTGCCGATGGCGAAGAGTGACGGGACCACGTCGCGATACAGCAGGCCCGATTGCGCGAGCGCCTCCCAGCCGCCCAGGACGGCGACGATGATGACGATCCGCACCAGCGTTACCGGGCTGATCGCCGGTGGTCGCATCGCGGTTGTTTGTGTCAGGCGGCCCGCGTCAGCCATCGCTCAATCCATTCCACAACAACGAAGAAGCACACGCTCACGAGGATCACGAAGCAGATCGCGGCATAGGTGCCGGCGAGGTCATAGCGTTCGGCCAGATCGTTGATGAGCTGACCCAGTCCGCCGAAATTGATCAGGAATTCCACCCCGACGACATTGATGAGGGCGAAGATCAGCCCAAGCTTGAATCCGGTGAAGATCGTCGGCAGCGCGGATGGGAACTGGATCTTCCAGAACATCTGCCACGGGGTGAGCTTGAAAGTGCGTCCCACATTCATCAGCACGTGCTTGGTGCCTGACAGACCTTCGATTGTCTTCAGGATCACGGCCGGCAGGCCCGCGACAAAGCCCATCATGATGATGGTGGTGGCGGAGCGGCCGAAGATCACCATGAACAGCGGATACATCAGCACCGTCGGCGCAGCTGCCGCTGCCGCCACCCAGGTCTCGGTCGCCTGCCGCAGGATATTGACCTTGTAGAGAAGTGTTCCGATCGAGATGCCGAACACCGCGAGGAGAGCTGCCGCGGATACGCATTCCTGCATAGTGAGCAGGAAGCGCGCGAAGATCTGCTCCTCCACGATCACGCGTTCGAATGCGAGGAAGACGTCGGACGGTGGCGGGACGATGAACCTGTTGAGGATGCCGAACTGCACCAGCGCCTGCATCAGGCCGATGGCGGCAACCAGTGTGCCGAAGCCGACCAGGGCCGGCGCATAGCGCAGACGTGTGAAGTCCGTGAGCGTCATTTGCGGCGCGTCCCAGTAGCACGGGCACGCGATTCATCGTCGCTCATGCCGCGGCTTGCCTCTTCGCGCAGGTCGCTCCAGATTTGTGCCACGTAATGACCGAAGGCGTCGCTGCCGACCACTTCGGACGTGCGCGGGCGCGGCAGGTCGATATTGACCACGCGTTTGATCTTGCCGGGCCGGTAGGTCATCACCAGGATGCGGTCGGACAGCTGCACCGCTTCGGTGATGTTGTGGGTGATGAGCAAAGTGGTCTGTTTCAGCTCCTGCTGAATCTGCAGCACCTTGTCGCCCAGCAGAAGCCGCGTCTGCTCGTCGAGTGCCGCGAATGGCTCGTCCATCAGAAGGATCTTCGGCTCGGATGCGAGGGTGCGCGCCAGAGAGACGCGCTGGCGCATGCCGCCGGATAATTCGTTCGGGTAGCGGTTCTCGAATCCGTCGAGGCCGACCATCTTGATAAAATGCCGCGCCTTGTCGTGCCGCTTGGTCTTGGGCATCCCCTCGATCTCAAGCGGGAACGACACGTTTTCGATCACGGTGCGCCACGGAAAGGTGGATTCCTCCTGAAACACCATGCCAACCGACGCATGCGGGCCGGTGATGCGTTCTCCTGCGACTGTGACCTCGCCTTCGTACTCGCCCAGCAGTCCGCCGACCACATTGAACAACGTCGATTTGCCGCAACCGGACGGGCCGATCACGGCGAGGAACTCGCCCTGTTTGACACTGAGGGAGACGTTATCGACGGCGGTCACGACCCCGTCCGGCGTGTAGAAATGCTTGGTGACATCCTTCACGACCAGGATGCCATCCTCGCCTGACGGCGCGGATGCGGGGCGGATCGCAGTTACCGGTGCAGCAGACATTTCTTCCCCAAGGTGCTTTCCGAGTTTCACTCGGTTTTTCTTGTCATGACCGCCGTCATCGACGGAGCATAGCCCGGTTCGACACGGACATCGACCACGGCGACCGCGCCGGCCTCGACCGCGGCAATTGCTGCGTCCAGCGCCGCAGACAATTCGCTTTCGGTCCGCACAGGCCCGAATCCTTCCGCGCCCTGCGCGCTTGCCATCGCCGCCAGGTCGATATCGGGATCGGATATGCGCTGACCGATCCAGCGGTTCTCGACCGGCCGATGACGCATGCGGGCGACGCGTTCCTGATGCAGTTCGTCGTTGAAGAAGGAGCGATTGTTGGCGATCACCACCAGCAGCGGAATGCGGTAATGCGCCGCTGTCCAGAGTGCGGTGACGCCCATCAGATAATCGCCGTCGCCGCAGATCGCGACCGTAAGACGGCCGGAGCCCTTCAGTGCGAGCGCGGCGCCGACCGAAATGCCGGGACCGCCGCCGATGCCGCCGCCGCCATCCGATCCGATGAAGTCCAGCGGATGGCGGAACGGCCACCACGCGCCGTTCCATGACAGTGGCAGATGGGTCAGGGTTACGTCGCGTTTCCCCACAGCCTGCCGCACCGCGAAGGCGAGATCCTCGACCGTGAGTTTTTCGCTCGCGGCTGGCTTTGCCATCGCACGCGGCGTTGCGGGCAAGGCGACAGGCGTTGCGGGTGTGCCGATTGCACGCGACAAAGCGACTGCGACCTCGTCGGGATCCGCGGAAATGAGCATATCGACCGGCGGCAGTGCCTGATGGTCCATGCTCCAGCCGTTATGAATGTTGTGATCGAGCGTCGCTGAAATCACGAAACCGCCGGCTTTGGCGGCCTTCAGTGTCCCGCCGAGATCGACCCAGTCGAGGCTCAGGATCACATCGGCCTCGGCCAGAGCGGCGAGTCCGTCTGCATCGGGCAACAGCATGCCGGGTGCCCCGAGATGCAGCGGATGATCGGTGGGGAAGGATGCGCCGATTTTCAGATCGGTCAGCACGCGGGCGTTCAGCGTCTCCGCAAGCGCGACCCGCGCGTTCCAGGCGTCTAGGCAGCGAGATGCCCGGCCGGCGAGTATGATGGGACGCTTCGCCTGGCGCAGTCGCTCCGCCGCTTCCTTCACCATGTCTGGATCTGGTGCGCTTGAGATACGCGGGCGATAGCGTGCTACGTCGAGCGGCGGCAGAGGCTCGTAAAGCTTTGCTTCCTGCATCTCGGCGTCGAGATTCACATAGACCGGCCCCTGCGGCATCGCGTTGGCGATGTTGGCGGCCCGGATCAGCGCCTCGCGCGCGGCAGCGGGGGAGGCGGGCTGATCGTCCCATTTGACATAGCCGCGGACCAGCGCGCCCTGATCGCGCGCGGTGTGGATCCAGTCAATCCAGGGTCTGCGCTTATCCGCATCGACCGGGCCGGTGGCGCCGAGTACGACCACCGGCATGCGGTCGCACCAGGCGTTGAAGATCGCCATGGTGGCGTGCATCAGCCCGACATTGGAATGCACGATAGCGCCCATCGCCCGTCCGGTGACCTTGGCATAGCCCTGAGCGATGGCGACCGCGCTTTCCTCATGCAGACAGAGCAGCATTTGCGGGTGTTCGTTGCCGAGATAATTGACCAACGAATCGTGCAGCCCGCGATAGCTGGCGCCCGGATTGAGCGCGACATAGCGAATGTCCAAGTCGCGCAAAGTTTGCGCGACCACGTCGCTGCCGAATCCGGGTGCATTGACCCCCGCGGGTACAGGCGTCTCGACTTGCGCCGCGCTTGCTTCCGGCGTCGCACGTTTGTTCATCGTGAAATCCAGTTGGCTCATGCTGCGCTCATGGCGTCCGTCCCTGTTGAGCCGGGCGTTGGCGCCCGTGTTGGGGTTACCCTAGCACTTTGACATTCGCTCATAGAAGCCGATAAATGTGAACGTCATTGTTGCGTGTGGATGAACAATCGCGATGGACCGCTTCCGCTGCATGGAGACTTTTGTGCGGGTGGCCCGATCCGGCAGCTTCACGACTGCCGCGAACCAGCTTGGGCTCTCTCGGGCTTTGATCTCGCGCCATGTCGCCATGCTCGAAGACCGGTTGGGCGTTCATCTACTGCACCGCACCACGCGCTCGCTTAATCTCACCGACGAAGGCCGTTCCTATTTGTCGTTCTGCGAACGGCTGTTCCGCGACATCGAGGGGCAGGAGCGTGCGCTCATCGAGACCCCGGCGGAACCGTCCGGGACGTTACGCATTGCAGCGCCGAAATCGTTCGGCGCGCTGCATCTTGCCGATGCGATCATCGCGTTCGCGCGCATCCAGCCGAAACTGCATGTGCAGGTCATTCTGGAGAATGTGTCGTTTCAGCCGAGCGATTTCGGCAAGCGCGGGTTCGATCTCGTGCTGCAGTTCACGCCCGCGCGTAACGCATCTTTGGCCGAGTCGCCGATTGCGGCCATGGATTGGCTGGTCTGTGCCGCGCGGTCGCTCCTGATCCGCGAAGGGCGCCCGACTACTCCCGCCGATCTTGCCCGTTTTCCCTGTCTGCTGCACGAGACCGCGCTGCCGAACGATCGGCTCTGGCGCTTCGAGGGTCCGCGCGGCGCTTCGACCGTCAAGGTCACCGGGGCATTTTCATCAAACAGCGCTCTCGCCCTGCGTAAGGCGGCGATCGCCGGCCTCGGGGCGGCATTGTTGCCGCGTTATGTTGTGGCCGACGATATCGCGTCCGGAAGTCTGGTGCCGCTGCTTCCGCGCCACCGTGTCGCAGCCCGTCCATTGATCGCGGTCTATCCGCGGGTCCCAGAAACGCCGCTGAAGGTCAGAGCCTTTGTCGCATTTCTGACCGAATGGATTACATCGCGCGGCGTCAATCTCATATCGTCGCGGATTCCGTCCTCAGCCAACGCCCGCTGAGTTCGGGCGTGATCCTTTCAATCCGCTCTAACCGGACTGCCGCAACCGCGCCAGCAGCTCGACGCCGGCGTAACCGTCCGGCTTCATGTTTATCTTGCGTTGGAAGTTTGCCACCGCTCGCATGGTCTGGAGTCCAACGCGCCCGTCGGTGCCGCCGGTGTCGAAGCCGAGCCGCGTCAGCCTTGTCTGAATCTCTTGCACTTCGGCGAGTGTCGGTGCGCGTTCGCTATTCGGAAAGGCTTGCACGAACGGTTCGCCGCCCATGACGCGATCGCCGAGATGGCAGATCGCGAGCGCGTAATTCATCGACGGATTGTAACTCTTCACCGCATCGAAATTGGCCCCAATCAGAAATTTCGGGCCACCTGCGACCGGCACCCAGCCGCGCGCGCGAGCGTTTGGAATGGTGTAGGGCTTGCCGTCGGCGCGCACCACGCCGGCCTTTTCCCATTCGGCATAGCTGCGAGCCCCCGATGGCGCCGGGCCTTTCACCTCATAGCCCCAGGGCTCGCCGCGGCGATATTTCCCCCGCTGGATCAGATAGCGGCATGTGCCGGCGAGCGCGTCATCCGGGCGTCCGAAGGGATTGACGCGACCATCGCCGTCATAATCGGCGCCGATGTTGAGCCAGACTTCCGGCATCCATTGCGTATGACCCATCGCGCCGGCCCATGAGCCGCGCATCTCCGCAGGATTGCCCCAGCCACGCTCGACGATGCGCAGCGCGTTGATCAGTTCGGTTTCCCAATAGGTGCGACGGCGCGGTTCGCCCCAGGCGAGTGCGGCGAGGCAGGGGAAGACCGGACGCATGTGATTCTGAAATACCACCGGATCGCCATAGGCGGTTTCCATGCCCCACAACCCGAGCAGGGTGACGCGCGAGACGCCGAAGTCAGTCTCCAGCTTGTTAAACAGCGCGGCATATTGCTTGGCGCGCTCGCGCCCGGTCACGATGCGCCATTCGGAAACCCTGCGGTTGAGATATTGCCAGAGCTGTTCCTTGAATTCGGGCTGCGAGCGCTGCAGCGCGAATACGCCCATGTCGGGCTTCAGCCCGCCCATCACGCGGTCATATGTGGCGCCGGAGATTCCGCGCGCCAATGCTTTCGCGCGGAACGCCGTGACCCATTGCTCGAACGGTTGCGCCGCGCTTTGCGCCAGGAGTTCGCCAGGGAGCGCGAGCGAAGTCGCTGACGCGATCGCGCCCTGCAACAGGCGCCGCCGGTTCAACCTCGAATCGTGCATCGTGAACATGCCTGATCCTATCGGATGCGACCTTGTTCGCAATCCGGTAGGACAAACCAGATTGGGCTGGATCGGGTGCGCCTTAACGTCGCTTCCGGGATTTCAGCTTCTCTGGGCGCGACTTGGACCTGCTCCACGCCTTGGCCCGAGGCTTCTTGCGGGCATCGCGAGAAATCATTTTCGCCGGCGCAGTCGCGGTCGCCGACACTGCGACCGCCGCTTCACCTGCCGATGCGCCTGCTTCGGCAGCCTCGGTGCCGTCGGGAGGTTGCGGATGGCTCACCTCGCTGCCGCGGGCACCGATCAGATGTTCGTAAGCTGCAACAAGGGTCATATACGGGTTGATCCGCACGTATCCGTCGCGGGTCGGCACCTGGATTTCGAAATGCAGATGGGTTGTGGTCAGGCCGGGCCGGCGATTGAAATTGCCGATCGTACCGAGCCGATCGCCCTCGTTCACCAACCGCCCGCTGAAGATGCCGTCCTCGTCGAGGGCGCGCGGATGCATATGCAGATGCCGGAAACGCAAGCGCTCGCCCGGCGCATTGGTGACCAGGAAAAACGATTCATTCCATGATTCCCGCAGGATCATGCCTTCGCGTGCGGCGACCACCGCGTCACGATTTGCGGGGCAATCGCGCTTGCGTGGCCCCGGCTCGCAGGTGACGCCGAGAATGTCCTGGCCCTGATGACCGCGGCCGGATGGACATTGTCCGACGGCGAAGTCGCGCCGCTCGCAGAAATTGTCGCGCCAGGCATAGGGTTTGTTGTCCGGCCTGCTTTCGTCGTCGTTCACGGCGGCAGCAGCCCACGCGATCACGAGACCGCCGCGCCGCCGGAAAGCCTGCGTGCTGATATAGGCGGGAGCCGAGGCGGCGGGAAAGCGAATGCGGGCGTAGACCGTATTGTCGGCGTTGCCGGCCCGCGCGCGCATCCCTGTCCCGGGAACCAACTCGCCGACGGCATGATAGTGGAAAGTATCGGATAACGTGGATGGACGTGCGACCGCCGGCGGTGGCGTTGTTGCGACGGCCATCGCGGGGTTGCCGCCGACCATGCGCAAGGCGCGCAGGAAGCGCTGTGCCACCCGATCCGCATTGCGGCAGGCGAGGCGAGTACGGCGCTGCGGCCCGTCGAAGCACTGAATCGACACCACATAGGGAATGCCGAAGCGGTCGAAGCTGTAGCGCAGGTTGTGTTCCAGGATCTGGCGGGTGATACCGGGAAAGTCCTTTGCGATATCGCCGGGCGATAGAATTGTAGCGCCTCTGGCGGCCGGCAATTCGTAAAGCAGATTGAACGCCGAAATCTGCACCACCACCGGGTCGCGGAAATCGATATCGGAGAAAGCCGGCACGTCGCGGGTTTGCAGCGCGAAGGTCGCGTCATATCCCGTCGGTCCCACCTGAAAGAATCTGGTTGGCTCGAAGCCCGACATATAGCGCTCGACCGGGTTCATATCGTCGGTCGCGCGGTCGTGGATGTCATCGCCGATCGAGAAGGGTAACAGGACCGGGACCGGGCTGCTGGCAATCGCCGGAAAGCGTTCGGCCGCGCGCGCCGTAACCGATGCTAGTTTATCGCCGGCTGGATCGGAATTGGGGATGATGGGCAAGGCCGCGCGCGCCGACGACCAGTCGGGCGCGAATGATTCGGTACGCGGCAGCGGCCAGGATTCGGCGGAAGCGACCGCCGAACCGGCCACAATCATCAAGATGGCGACGGCCGTACGGCACACGGTTTTGCTCCACACTTGCACAGCGATCTAACGGCTCTGCGACGTGGGCGAAACCGAAAACTGAACCCGGCCCAGCAAAAAGGGCCCGGTTTCGGCGATCCGCGGCCCTGTGTTGCAAAGTGGTAAACGTAGCCCTTCGCCTCGTGTCAGCCGTTGGGCTTAGGCTGGTCCGCATCCTGCGCACAATCCGTACGGGCTTCAACCGCCTTGCCATCGCGCTGGACGGTTGGCGCAGCCGATTGTTCGTGTCCTCCGGCGGAGGGGAGGATCGCGCTCTTCTCGACGGCCTGCGCATCGTCCGCAGCCGCGCCGGTGGTCTGACCGGCGCTTGCGGGCGGGCAATTCGTCAGGTCCTTGTTGGCGTTTCCAGGCCCGTCGAGTTGCTGCGCTAAAGCGGTGCTAGCCGCAAACATGATGACGGCCGTGGTCAGGACGATCCTGTTCATCCGTGTTCTCCTTGATGCATTCATGCAAATTGCGCGTCACACAAGACTTGCAAAAGCGGCCACTAGAATCTGCCAATGGCGACTTTGATCAGAACGACGCGGTCTCGATAATGGTTCACGTTGCAACGCGCTGCTGCTTGGGAAGTTCCGGCATGCCCCAGGACGGACAACTTTGAGCCGCGGGAACGGCAGGTTTTACCAGAACGACGTCCCGCACAGGGAATGTCGGAACCATACCAATATTGAGTGGTTGACGCCCCGAACGTGCCGCCGGCACGTCTCAATGAGGAGATTACCATGTCCGACTTCGATCCCAAGCGGATGGACCCGAAGCGGCCGGCCGTGAATGAGGCTGGCTACGCCGCTGATCGCGGCTTCAACTGGAGCTGGATTATCGGCGGCATTGCGGCGATCGTCGTGTTGTTCGTCGCGTTGAGTTTCCTGGGTGGCGATGACCGCACTGCGGAGACCACCACCACGCCGCCGCCGGCGACCACGGGCCAGGCGTCGCCTCCGGCATCGCCGATGAACCCGGCGCCGACGGCGCCGAACGCGTCACCGAATGTGACACCGGCTCCGGCCGATCGTGCTCCTGTCGAGCGCACCGCGCCGCCGGCCCCCGCCAATCCGAATTGATCAACGGATCGCGCATGAAAGCCCCGGCCTCGGCCGGGGCTTTTTCGTTGCAACATCCCGACTCGAAACCGTGCAGGTCGACATCGCCATTCAACAGCATGAGCCTTCTGTGTCGCGAGCGTTTGACAGAGGCTATTTCCAACTTCGCATTCAACTTCGGCAGAACATTTTGCGGCGGTGGTGCCATATTGGTTGGCAGCACAAGAGTCTGGCGCAAACGCGCTATCGGAGCCGCAAATGCGTTTCCTGCCGCTGTTTTTCGATCTCAAAGCCGGCCCTGTGATCCTCCATGGCGAAGGCCGGGAGGCACTGGCGAAGCTCCGCATCCTGAAAGCTGCGGGAGCACGCATTCGCTGGCATGTCCTGTCACATGATGCCGTCGATGAGGCCGATGGCGTTGATGTCGAGGTGCGGATTGGATTGCCGGGCGACGAGGACTTCTTCGGCGTCGTCGCGCTCATTGCATCTTCGGGCAAGGAGATCGACGAGCAACTCGCGGTTAAGGCGCGGGCGATGAATGTGCCGGTCAATATCGTCGACCGGCCCGACCTCTCGACCTTCATCTTTCCGTCGATCGTGGACCGCGGCGATGTCGTGGTTGCGATCGGCACCGGCGGGACGTCCCCGGTGCTGGCGCGGCGATTGCGCGAGAAAGTCGAGCAGCTTCTTCCCGAACGGATCGGCGAGTTTGCCGGCCTGATGGGCCGGCACCGCGAACGGCTCAACGCCTTGCGGCATCGGGGATTTTCGACCCGGCAATTCTGGGAGCGAGTGATCGACGGACCGATCGGCGCATTGTTCCTGGCCGGGCGAAGTGCCAAGGCGGAGGCCGCACTGATCATCGAGATCGAACGCGCCGGGCTGCAATCATCGCCGCAAGGTCATGTCCAGATCGTCGGTGCCGGCCCCGGCGATCCCGACCTGCTGACGCTGAAAGCCTTCCATGCTCTGCAATCAGCGGACATTGTTCTGGCAGACGATCTGGTGTCGTCTGAGATCTTCTCCCGGATCCGTCGCGATGCCGAGATCGTTCATGTCGGCAAGCGCAAGGGCCATCCGGGTATCGGCCAGGACGCCATCAACCGCCGCATGGTCGCCGAAGCGAAAGCCGGGCGCAATGTGGTCCGTCTGAAAGGCGGCGACCCCTTCATCTTCGGGCGCGGCGGCGAAGAGCGCGAGGCGCTGGAAGCCGAAGGCATCGCGGTAACCGTCATTCCCGGCATCACCGCGGCGCTCGGCTGCGCGGCGGAAGCCGGCGTGCCGCTGACCTTACGCAAGGAAGCGACGCGGCTCTCGATCGTCACTGCCAACACCGCCGATGGCGCGGACAGCATCGACTGGACCGGGCTGGCCGACCGCACCACAACGGTCGCGATTTATATGGGACTGACCGCCGCAACAGCGGTGCGCAACGGACTGGTTGCCGCCGGACGCGATCCGCAAACGCCGGTCGCGGTACTGGCGCGCGGCACCCGACCGGACTCGCGCAGCATCACCGGCACGTTGAAACAATTGCCGGCGCTTGCGGCGGGTGCGGGCGAGGGGCCCGCGCTGATCGTGGTCGGCGATGTGGTCGCCCATTCCCGCGCCTGGAAGGACGCGGTCGAACTGCTGGAGGCTGCCGAATGACCGCCCCGCAACAGCAGAAGCTGAAAGTGAAGGGACCGGTGGTGATCACCGGCAACCGGCTCGGGGACGGTGCGGTGGTGTATCGCACCGCGAACCGCGCCTGGTCGACATCCCTGCGCGATGCGCTGGTGACGACGAGTGCCGATGAGGCCACCCGACTTTTGAAGGACGCGAATGCGAGCGACATCGAGGCGGTCGGCGCTTATGTGGCGCCGGTTCTCCTCGACGGCAACGAGGTCAGGCCGGGCAATCTGCGTGAGCGTATCCGCGTTGCCGGACCCACCTTCGCGCTTCCCGGCAGCGAGGCGGCCTGAGCCATGTATCTCTACGATGAATTCGACCGGGTCGTGGTTGCCGAAAGGGTCGCGGAGTTTCGCGACCAGGTCGAGCGGCGGCTCGCGGGCGCGCTGAGCGAGGACGAATTCAAGCCGCTGCGGCTGATGAACGGCGTCTATCTGCAACTGCACGCCTATATGCTGCGGGTCGCGATTCCCTACGGCTCGCTGTCGTCCGACCAGATGCGCACGCTCGCGCATGTCGCGCGGCGCTACGATCGCGGTTATGGCCATTTCACCACGCGCCAGAATATCCAGTTCAACTGGATCAAGCTCGACGAGATGCCGGACGTGCTGCTGACGCTGTCACAGAGCCATCTGCACGCCATGCAGACCAGCGGCAATTGCATCCGCAATGTGACGAGTGATCAATGGGCCGGCGTCGCGCCCGACGAGGTCGAAGACCCGCGCATCTATGCGGAGATCCTGCGGCAGCATTCGACCATGCATCCGGAATTTTCGTTCCTGCCGCGCAAGTTCAAGATCGCGGTCACCGCGGCCGAGCACGATCGCGCGGCGATCCGGGTGCACGACATCGGGCTGCGGCTGCACCGGAACGGCGTGGGCGAGATCGGCTTCGAGGTTGTGGTCGGCGGCGGGCTCGGACGCACGCCGTTCATCGGCAAGACCATCAAGCCGTTTCTGCCCAAGCGCGATCTGCTGAGCTATATCGAGGCGGTCCTGCGCGTCTACAATCTCTACGGACGGCGCGACAATATCTACAAGGCGCGCATCAAGATCCTGGTTCATGAACTCGGCGCCGAAAAGTTCGCCGCTGCGGTCGAGCAAGAATGGCAGGCGATCAGGGATACCGCGCTCGCGCTCGATGACGCGGTGATTGCCGATATCGCATCGCGTTTCCGCTATCCCGATTATGAAAGTCTCGGCGACGAAAGCGATGCGCTGCAGCCGGAGCGGGCGGCCGATCCCGCCTTCGATACCTGGTACGGCAATTCGGTCGCCTCGCATAAGGTGGTGGGCCACGCGATCGTGACGGTGTCTCTGAAGCCGGTGGGCGCGCCGCCCGGCGACGCCACAGCCGACCAGATGGACAGCATTGCCGATCTCGCCGACCGCTATTCGTCAGGCGAAATCCGGGTCGGGCATGAGCAGAACCTGGTGCTGCCGCATGTGCGTCAGCGCGACCTGCCGGCACTGTTTCGCGCGCTCGATGCAATCGGATTGGCCACGCCGAATGTCGGTCTGGTCTCCGACATCATCGCGTGCCCGGGCCTCGATTATTGCAGCCTCGCCAATACCCGCTCCATTCCGGTGGCGCAGGAACTGACGCGCCGCTTCCGCAACATCGAGTCGGCGCACAATATTGGCCGGCTGCACATCAATATTTCCGGCTGCATCAACGCCTGCGGTCACCATCATGTTGGCCATATCGGCATTCTGGGCGTGGAGAAGAACGGCGAGGAATTCTTCCAGATCACGCTTGGCGGCCGTGCCGACGAGAACGCGGAGCTTGGTGCGCTGCTCGGGCCTGCGGTGCCCTACGAGCAGGTCGCGGATGTGATCGAGGATGTGGTCGCAGCCTATATCGAGCTGCGGGTGCGCCCGGATGAATTGTTCGTCGACACCGTCAGCAGGCTCGGTGTCGAGCCCTTCAAGGAACGCGTCTATGCCACTCATTAAAGATGCCGAACCGGTCGAGGACCGCTATCGGCGGATCCCCGACGACGGACCGGTGCCGGAAGAGGGGCCGGTGCTGCTGCCGGCGGCGCGCTTCCTTGCCGACGCCGAACGCATCGCCGGGCGGCCTGGCGCGACCGGTGTCCTATGGCCGAACGACCGCGACGTTGCCGATCTCGCCCCCTATATCGACCGGCTGTCGCTGATTGCGCTGGTATTTCCCACCTTCAAGGACGGCCGTGCTTACAGCCAGGCCCGGACGCTGCGTGAGCGCTATCGCTTCCGGGGCGAATTGCGAGCCACCGGGGACGTGCTGCGCGACCAGTTCCTGTTCCTGCACCGGGCGGGCTTCAGCGCGTTCGAGCTGAAGAAGCCCGACGACGCGCTGGCCTTCTGCCAGGCGTTGCAGCGCTACATCGCCTTCTACCAACCTGCCGCGGATGGGGCGGTTAGCGTCTTGCGCCAGCGGTTGAAGCCTGCTTCGACGCAGCACCATCCTGCGACCGAGCTCGCCTGAATGCATGCCCTGGAAACCCTGAGCGCCCGGTCCAACCGCCTGAACAAGGCGCTGGCTGCCGCATCTCCCGCAGCGGTGATCGAAAGGGCGGTGGAGGCGATACCGGCCGGCCGGATAGCGATCGTTTCGTCGTTTGGGACTGAATCGGCCGTGCTCCTCAAATATGTCGCCGATGTCGATCCGGGCTTGCCGGTGCTGTTTCTCGATACCGGCATGCTGTTTGAGGAAACGCTCGATTATCGCGACCGGCTGATCGACTTCTTCGGGTTGACCGATGTGCGCTCGCTCAAGCCGCAGATCGAACTGGTGGAGCGCCGCGATCCGGACCGCGATCTGTGGCTCAGCGACACCGACAGCTGCTGCCATATTCGCAAGGTCCGGCCGCTGTCGGACGCGCTCGGCGCCTTCGACGGCTGGGTCAATGGACGCAAGCGCTTTCATGGCGATATCCGCGCCAATATCGCTCACGTCGAAAGCGATGGGCGGCTGCTGAAATTCAATCCGCTGGCGGCGCTCAGCCGCAAGGAGGTCGAACAGGTGTTCGAGGCCGAGGGTCTGCCGCGTCATCCGCTGGAAAGGCTGGGCTTCGCTTCGGTCGGCTGCATGCCCTGCACCAGCCGCACCCGTGAGGGCGAATCCCCGCGCGCCGGTCGCTGGCGGAGCCAGAACCGCACCGAATGCGGGATCCACCGCATCGGACTGCCCGCCGGCGCCGGCTGCGGGTGTTAGCAGACCGTCAACCTCATTCGGCGAACGCTGCGCTGTCATTCCATCGTACGGCCGCGCCTTTAGACGTTAGTTAAAGTTTTCCGCCTATTGCTCGGACCGTGCCGACAGCGCTGCGCTGCTGTCCGGCTGCCCGTTGGTGAGGTGATGAAAACGATCGCACTTGCAAGCCTGCTGGGCGCGGCGATTGTCGGCGCCGGTGGCTATCTGTTGCTTCCCGCGGACGACCAGCCGATCAAGACCGGCAGCATCACGCAGGCCGCCGCTCCTGTTCTGGCGGCCGATCCGCGTACGGCCATGAACGTGGTCAAGGTGGACTGGCGCCGCGAAGGCTTCGGGTTCACGGCGGTGGCCGATGTGTCGGTCCGAAACAACAACAGCTATTCGGTTCGCGTCGATCGCATCAACTGCCGCTTCCGGACCGCGGACGGCGCGATGGAAGATCATTCGCAGGGCGTCTACGATATCGTCCAGGCGCGCACCGAGAGGACAATCCGCAACGTGTCGCTCGGCTTCGTCGACAGCGAGGCCAAGGGGATCGATTGCAGCGTCGCCGGCGCGCGCAGGGGTCTCTAGCAGTCACGAGGCGCGGCGCGCTCTCACGGGTTTGCGGCCAGCACCCGGTCGATCTCGGCCAGCGCCTTTTTCTTCTCGGCCTCGCTCATCAGCGAGGCGTGGAAGCCGTTGCGCACGATCGCCGCGATCTCGTCGCGGCTCAGCGTCAGCGCCTCCGACACCGCCCGGTAATTCTGGTTCACATAGCCGCCGAAATAAGCGGGGTCATCCGAATTGACGGTTACCACAAGGCCCTTATCCATCATCCGCCGCAACGGATGGTGTCGCAGATCGTCGACCACCCGCAGCCGCAGATTCGAGAGCGGGCAGACCGTCAGCGCCATTTTTTCCCGCGCCAGCCGTCCGACGAGCGCGTCGTCATCCATCGCATGGTTGCCGTGATCGACCCGCATGACGCCAAGAATGTCGAGCGCCTCCCAGACATAGCTCGCGGGTCCTTCCTCACCGGCATGGGCGGTGAGGAAGAAGCCGGCATCGCGGGCGCGAGCGAAGACGCGGGCGAATTTCCCCGGTGGGTTGCCGCGCTCCGAAGAATCCAGGCCGATGCCTGCGATCCGGTCGCGGAACGGCAGCGCGGCATCGAGCGTCTTCTGCGCGCTGGTCTCATCGAGATGGCGCAGGAAGCACATGATCAGGCTTGCCGACACGCCGAGCGACCGCTTCGCATCGGCGATCGCACGCGACAACCCGTCGATCACGGTCTCGAAGGCGATGCCGCGATCGGTGTGGCCCTGCGGATCGAAGAACATTTCGACATGCCGGACATTGTCGGCCTGCGCGCGCTGCAGATAGGCGAAGGCGAGGTCGTAGAAATCCTGTTCCGTGATCAGGACCGACATGCCCAGATAATAGACGTTCAGAAAATCCTGCAGGTTGTTGAAGCGATAGGCCGCGTGGATGTCCTCGACCGAGACATAGGGCAGGGCGATGCCGTTCCGCCGCGCCAGCGCGAACATCATCTCAGGCTCCAGGCTGCCCTCGATGTGGATGTGGAGTTCGCATTTCGGCAGGCTTTTGATCAGGCTGTCAGTGGTGGCCGCCATGTCCGCACCTTGTGTCCGGAGCGTCATATCCGCATCGCAGACGCCGTTCCGATGGGCCGCACGTTATCCCGAGGCAGGTTACCAAGCCGCTTCGATTGCGGGCGGTGCCGGGATGGAAAACTTGGGAAAGCCATTGCGCCAGAATTGGCGCGCCCAAGGGGAATCGAACCCCTGTTTTCGCCGTGAAAGGGCGACGTCCTGGACCGCTAGACGATGGGCGCTGACCGGCCGCTAAGGCCGGGGCGTTGTATAGTCAGGGATTGGCGGGGAGGCAAGGCACCCGATGCCGCGACCGTGTAAAAACCGGCTGTAGCGGGACCTTACCAATGGCCGGTATTGGGCATCGAGGCCCAGGGCTCCGCGGGCGGGAGCGCATTGCCCTTCTGCAGCAGCTCGACCGACTGCCGGTCGGGCGAGCGGATGAAGGCCATCTGGCCATCGCGCGGCGGCCGGTTGATGATCACGCCCGCCTTCATCAGCCGCTCGCAGGTGTCGTAGATATTGTCGACCTCGAAGGCGAGGTGGCCGAAATGCCGCGCTTCGCTGTAATCCTCGGTGTCCCAATTGTGGGTCAGTTCCAGCAATGGGCCGGGCCGGCCAAGCCGCTTCGATTGCTCGACCGTGGTCTCGTCGTCCGGCGCCATCAGGAATACGAGGGTGAAACGGCCTTTCGGATCCTCGCGGCGGAATGATTCCGTCAGCCCGAGCTTGTTGCAGTAGAAATCCAGCGCGGCGTCGAGGTCGCGCACGCGCAGCATGGTGTGAAGGTAGCGCATGGCCGGGTTCCATGTCGAAGTGTACAGCAGATGTCTCACCTAGTGGGCAGGCGAGGCGAGCGCAAGCCGTTGCGCATCGCGGCTGAGGCACGCCATATTTGAGCGCATCGATACGGCCGGACCATGAGAGCCCCCAATGATCGCGCCCGATCTTGAAACCGCGACCGCTTCATTACGCGAGATGATCGATACATCGGACCGCATTGTGCCGTTCACCGGCGCCGGTATCTCGACCGAAAGCGGCATTCCCGATTTCCGCTCGCCGGGCGGGCTGTGGACCAAGACGCAACCGATTCCGTTCGACCAGTTCGTGGGCAGCCGCGAGATGCGCGACGAAGCCTGGCGTCGCCGCTTTGCGATGGAGGAGTATTTCGGCAAGGCCAAGCCGACGCGCGGACATCTCGCGCTGGCGTCGCTGTATCGTCGCGGCAAGTCGCCGGGCGTGATCACGCAGAATATCGACAATCTGCACCAGGCCGCGGGCGTTCCACCGGAACATGTGATCGAGCTGCACGGCAACACCACATTCGCGACCTGCCTCGATTGCGCGAAGCGTTACGAATTGCCACACGTCAAGGAAAAATTCGATTCCGCGGGCGGTCGCGCGCCGGATTGCGATTGCGGCGGCTACATTAAGAGCGCCACGATCTCGTTCGGACAGGCGATGCCGGAACAGGCCATGCAGCGGGCGCAGGCATGGGCACGGGATTGCGACCTTTTCATCGCCATCGGCTCATCGCTTGTGGTTTGGCCGGCTGCGGGCTTTCCATTGCAGGCGAAGAAGAGCGGTGCGTGTCTGGTGATTATCAACAGAGAGCCAACCGAGTTCGATTCGATCGCCGATCTGGTGATCCGCCACGATATCGGCGATGCGCTGGCGTCTCTTATTGCTCACTGATTCGTGTCAAGATACTTTTGCACAGGGTCTCTGTAATCGTTTGCGGCCTGCATTTTCCGCTTTTACAAACACCCGTCAGTGTTACTCTTGAGACGAGAGAGATTCGTCTCAAGCGTTCGGAAGAGACGCTAACAGAAGCGGCGGCGCGGCGGTTATGGCGTCCGGCGAGATGGGGCCAAAGTTGTCCGGTGCAGGTTACGATCTGGGGCCAGATCGTCACACAGGGGTGGCGGATGAATCCGCTACAGACCTTGTTGAAATCTCAGGCACCATCAAATGGTTCGATGTCTCCAAGGGCTTCGGCTTCATCGTCCCTGACGATGGTTCAGCCGATGTACTCTTGCATGTGACGTGCCTGCGCCGTGACGGTTTCCAAACCGCTTATGAAGGCGCGCGCGTAGTCTGCGAGGTGCTGAACCGTCCGAAGGGGATGCAGGCTTTCCGGGTACTCTCGATGGATGAGAGTACTGCGATCCATCCCGCGCAGATGCCGCCGCCGCGCACTCACGTCTCCGTGACGCCAACGTCCGGGCTCGAGCGCGTCATCGTCAAATGGTTTAATCGGTTGCGCGGTTTCGGCTTCGTCACCCGCGGCGACGGAACTCCGGATATCTTCGTCCATATGGAGACGCTGCGCCGCTATGGCATGACCGAGCTGCGACCCGGCCAGACCGTGCTGGTCCGTTTCGGTCCCGGTCCCAAGGGTTTGATGGCTGCGGAAGTGCAGCCCGATGGCGGACCGCACGGACCCGCCTCTCACTAACGTGTGGTTGGATAAGCAGGCGCGCGGTTGGATAGCGTGTCGGTTGCTTCCCCGGCACCGGCCGCTTGTCAGGTTCGTCACATCCCGAGCGTCATTGGGTTCCACGCTTTGTCAGTTGTCCCTGGGGTCCGGCGCTTGTAAAAGCGCCGCTGCGAAGGGATACAGGCGTCCCACCCGTGACACTGGAAGCACGATCGCCGCAGACGGATTGTCCCGGGTGATCGATTGCGCGGCAAGGCGGTTGGCGTGAAGTCTTTATATTCTGCATGGGCGTGTGGAGCGGCACGGCGGGGCCTTCGGGCGGCAGCTGTGTGTCTGCTGGTGCTGGTTGCGGGCCATGCTGCACGCGCCGCCGACGAAACGACGCTCGAGATCGTCACTCAGAATGGCGTCCACGTGTTCACGGTGGAAATGGCCAAGACCGACGAGGAACGGCAGAAGGGTCTGATGTTCCGCAAGGAACTGCCGGAGGGCGTCGGCATGCTGTTCGACTTCAAGCCCGACCAGAACGTCTCGATGTGGATGCGCAATACCTACATCCCGCTCGACATGCTCTTTATCAATGGCGACGGAACCATCCGGCGCATCGCGGAAAACACCGAGCCGTTGTCGGAACGGACCATTCCGTCGGGTGGACCGGTCCGTGGGGTGTTTGAGGTGATCGCCGGTACCGCCAAGAAGCTCGGCATCAAGGCTGGCGACAAGGTCGCCCATCCGCTGTTTTCCGCCCGGTAGCAGAAGGCGCTCTCGGATTTCCGGCGGTCTCCTCGAGACGGCCCCGGATTTGCGGTGAATGGTGCGCCTCGCGGCCGTTTGCGACGCCGGAGCGGAGGGTGAACCGCGCTGCTTGCGGCGCCGCCGCAAAGTCCCTATTCATGCTCCGATATCGACCAGATCGGGGCATAGCGCAGCCTGGTAGCGCATCTGCTTTGGGAGCAGAGGGTCGCAGGTTCGAATCCTGCTGCCCCGACCAACATTTCAGCGTCCTGCCCGATTCCCATTACAGGAGACGGAAGCAGGAGGCGCCAGCGACGGATTTCGGTCGCGTAACGTCGCGTAGATGGTCGACACTCGGTCGCACGAATTGTCGCTGTAGCGAAAATTGTGGATCGAGATGACGACCTGATCCTAAGGCTTCCTGCTCGGGGCCACGAACGGATTGATATCCGCGCTGCTTTTGGCATTTTTGGCAAAACACGCTTCGAGCCGCTCCAGCGCCATCATGCTACCATCCAGCGGGATCGTGAGGGTCGCGCCTTCGCCTTTGACATCGAGACTGTCGGCACTGCGCAATCTGGAATTAAAGCTCCGATCCGGAAGAACGATTGCGACGCCTTTGCTGGCCGCCTCGGCCTTGCCGTCAATTCCCGCTCCTCCGGCTGACAGCTTTACGACATAAGATTTGCCGCGCTCCAGCGTCCACTTCGTCGAATCCAGAAGCAAGGCGAGGCCATCTTCGGCACGCAGGAAGGTTATTCCGAGCCCATCCACGGTTCGACGCATTTCGCAATGAACGAAGGTGTTGCCACGAAACGAGGTTGCGATGTCCCACGGACCGATCGAGACCTTTTCTTCTGCGATCTGCGCTGTCGCCGTTGCCGCAAAAAGAGTGAACACGGCCGTCATGGTCAACTTACGCATGTCGCACCCCCTGCGTCTGTCGCGACCGTTAACGCGGTTAGCCCATTTCAAGTTCCGCGAACGACGAAACCACCCGGGTGTGGCCTTGCCAGCGGGCAGAGGAAGAGTAAAAGCATCGTCAGGATCAAACTTTCGCCGGCCCATAAGGGGATTTGCGAGCCGCATGACCGCACGGATCTACAAGCCGGCCCGGACCGCGATGCAGTCCGGTACCGCCAAGACCAAGGGCTGGGTGCTGGAATTCGAGCCAGAAGCGCCGCGCGTGGTGGAGCCGTTGATGGGCTGGACCTCCTCGACCGACATGAAAAGTCAGGTCCGGCTGCGCTTCGAAACGCGTGAGGAGGCGGTGGCCTATTGCGAGCGGGAAGGGATTCCGTACCAGCTTTTCGAGCCGAAAGAGCCTGCGCGCCGCACCATAGCCTATGCCGATAATTTTGCGTTCCAGCGGCGCGGTCTCTGGACCCATTGATCGCTGCTCGCTGACATCCGCTCTCTGACCCGCACCATGTGGAGCGAGGTCGAAAGCCACTCCGACGCCATCCTGTTGTTTCATGGACCGGCCATTGCTTCGCCCAATCCGGGTGCGCGATAAAGGGGCCAGCCGATCTCCGCAACATGCCGGGAGGTAAGCCATGGCAAAGCCGCGCTTTCTCAATCCGCCGACCCTCTACAAGCCGCCGGGCTACAGCCATGTCGTCGAGGTCAAGGGACCGGGGCGCATCGTCTATATCGCGGGCCAGCTTGGGTTCGACGCGCAGGGCAATCTGGTTGGCGGGCCCGGCGACTTTCGCGCGCAGGCGGCGCAGGCGTTCGAGAATCTGAAACTCGCCTTGGCCGCCGTCGGAGCCGGCTTCGCCGACGTGGTCAAGCTCAACAATTATCTGACGGATATATCGCATCTGCCGATCTTCCGCGAGGTGCGCGACAGCTATCTCGATGTGTCGGCTCCGCCGGCTTCGACCACGATCGAAATCTCCAAATTTGCCCGCGACGGTGCGCTGATCGAGATCGAAGCGGTTGCCATGTTGGCGGATTAGACGATGGCCGCCGCCACCCGCGGGTTCGGCATGCGGGCTGCCGCCGCCCTGTTGCTGATCGCGATCTTGCATGGCCCCGGAGCGGCGCAACAAGTGTCGGCGCAGGTGGATGCACCGGCAAAGGCCGAAGTCGTGCGGGGCCTGCAACGCGCGTTGCGCGAGAACGACCGGGCGTGGCTCGCGGCCCGGATCCGTTATCCGCTGCGCTATCACGGCCGCAGCGTCGCGGTGATCCGCAACCGCTCCGACTTTCTGCGCAGCTACGACAGCATTGTTTCCGACCGGCTGCGGACCGCCATTCTGATTCAGGATCCCGAGCGGGTGTTCGAGAACTGGCAGGGCATGATGGTCGGCGACGGCACCCACAATATGTGGCTGCGGGAAAGCGGGGAGGGTAACGCGGCCCGCTACGAGATCGTGACCATCAACGATTCACGATAGGCTTGCGATGGCGCAGCACGCCAGCCGCGCGACGTTCAGATGGCGCCGGCCCAAAAGCTGCGATTCGTCGGGTCGAACGCATGTCTCGGGCTGAACGAAGCACGATCGCGCCTGGTCTGGCGACCCCGGGATGACTCGAACATCCAACCGCCGGATTAGAAATCCGATGCTCTATCCAGTTGAGCTACGGGGCCTTACAGCGGCTTTGCTGGCCGGCAGACCTTCGGCGACGCCCATATAGACGTATTCGGCCGCGCGTTCAAACCATAGGCGGCCGGGACAGTTCACGCGGGTCGCAAAGCCGTCAGCGACAGCCGATAGACCGCGACGCATCAATTTATGGTGCGGAACGGACAGGTTAAATCCCGCGCAAATCGTTGTAGAGTTCACAACATCCCCATGACTGAATGGGCGACGATGTACGGAGTAGGACGTGCTCGATACCAGACCCAGTCCGCCACCGTCGGAGACGGCGCGAGAGCGGATGATTTTCGTGCCCGGCGGCACCTTCCGCATGGGCTCGGACCGGCATTATCCGGAAGAGGCCCCGATCCATCGCGTCAGCGTCGATGGCTTCTGGATCGACAAGACGCCGGTGACCAACCGGCAGTTCAAGGATTTCGTCAAAGCGACCGGCCATGTCACCTTCGCGGAGATTCCGCCGGATCCGAAGAACTATCCGAACGCGCTGCCGCACATGATCTATGCCGGTTCGCTGGTATTCTCGCCGCCGCCGCACCCGGTCGATATGAAGGACTGGAGCCAGTGGTGGCAGTTGATGAAGGGCGCGGACTGGCGTCACCCCCACGGGCCGAAGAGCAACATCAACGGTCTCGACAATCACCCGGTCGTGCATGTCGCCTATCCTGACGCACTCGCCTATGCGCGATGGGCCGGCAAGGATCTGCCGACCGAAGCCGAGTGGGAATACGCCGCGCGCGGCGGACTGGACGGTGCCGAATTCGCCTGGGGCGATGAATTGACTCCGGGCGGCGAGCATCGCGCCAATACCTGGCAGGGTAGTTTCCCGCATGAGAATCTGGCACGCGATGGTTTCACGCGCACCTCTCCGGTGATGGCGTTTCCGCCGAACGGCTACGGCATCTACGACATGATCGGTAATACCTGGGAATGGACGTCGGACTGGTACGCGCCCAAACACGAGGCCGATGTCGCCAAGGCCTGCTGCATTCCGCAAAACCCGCGCGGCCCGCGTGAAGATGCCAGTTTCGATCCGTCCCAGCCTGAGGTCAGGATTCCGCGCAAGGTGCTGAAGGGCGGATCGCATCTGTGCGCGCCAAACTATTGTCGCCGATATCGTCCCGCCGCGCGCCATCCCGAGCCGGTGGATACGTCCACAAATCACGTCGGGTTTCGCTGCGTCAGCCGGTTGTCCGCGGATGCAGTCCATCGCGAAGGAATGTAAGCATGCCGGGTTCTATGCTTGAAAGAACGCCTCAAAGCACCTCGTACGGTCCATGGCTCCCTGCGCTGAGCCTGCGCGCCCGAACCCGGGCGGCGCTGGTCGGCGCGGCCACCCTGTTCTCGATGGCGCTTCCGGGCGCCGTCGACGCACAGGCGCAGACCGCGCAAAAGCCCAACATCATCATGATCATCTCCGACGACACCGGCTATGGCGATCTCGGGCCCTATGGCGGCGGAATCGGACGCGGCATGCCGACCCCCAATATCGACCGCATCGCGGCCGAGGGCATGACGTTTTTCTCCTTCTATGCGCAGCCGAGTTGTACGCCGGGTCGCGCCGCGATGCAGACCGGCCGCATCCCGAATCGCAGCGGCATGACGACGGTGGCATTCCAAGGCGAGGGCGGTGGATTGCCCGCTGCGGAATGGACGCTGGCCTCGGTGCTCAAGACCGGAGGCTACAAGACCTTCTTCACCGGGAAATGGCATCTCGGCGAGGCCGATTACGCGCTGCCGAACGCGCATGGCTACGACGAGATGAAGTATTGCGGCCTGTATCATCTCAACGCCTACACCTACGGCGACCCGACCTGGTTTCCGGACATGGCGCCCGACCTGCGCGCGATGTTTCAGCGCGTAACCAAAGGCGCGCTGTCAGGCAATGCCGGACAGCCGGCGCGCGAGGAATTCAAGATCAACGGACAATACGTCAATACGCCGGTGATCGACGGACGCGAGGGCGTGGTCGGGATTCCGTTCTTCGACGGCTATGTCGAACAGGCGGCGATGGACTATCTCGATCGCAACGCGAATTCCAAAGAGCCGATCTTCATGAGCATCAATTTCATGAAGGTGCATCAGCCAAACATGCCGCATCCGGATTACATCCATAAGTCCATGTCGAAGAGCAAATACGCGGATTCGGTGGTCGAACTCGACGCGCGGATCGGCAGGATCATGGACAAGATCCGCGGCTCGGCGCTCGCGCAGAACACGCTGGTGATCTACACGACCGATAACGGCGCCTGGCAGGACGTGTATCCCGACGCCGGCTACACGCCGTTCCGCGGTACCAAGGGCACGGTGCGCGAGGGCGGCAATCGCGTTCCGGCCTTCGCGTGGATGCCCGGCAAAATCGCGGCCGGCATAAGGAACCATGATATTGTCGGCGGCCTCGACCTGATGGCGACCTTCGCGTCCGTCGCCGGCATCAAGCTGCCGACCCAGGATCGCGCCGGTCAGCCGACCATGTTCGACAGCTTCGACATCTCGCCGGTCCTGTTCGGCACCGGCCCGTCGCCGCGCACCGAATGGTTCTATTTCACCGAGAACGAACTGTCGCCCGGCGCGGCGCGGGTCGGCAATTACAAGGCGGTGTTCAACCTGCGCGGCGACAATGGCGCTCCCACCGGCGGGCTGGCCGTCGACACCAATCTCGGCTGGAAGGGCCCGCAGAAATACGCGGCCACGGTCCCGCAGGTGTTCGATATCTGGCAGGACCCGCAGGAGCGCTATGACATCTTCATGAACAACTACACCGAGCGGACCTGGACCATGGTCACGATCAGCGCCTCCATTGAGGCTTTGATGAAGACCTACATCCAGTATCCGCCCCGCAAGCTGCAGAGCGGCTCCTATTCGGGCCCGATCACGCTGACGGATTACGAGCGGTTCCAGAATGTCCGCGATGCGCTGGCGAAGGAAGGCATCCGCTTGCCCATGCCGACCGGCAACTGAGTGTCGACAGTCCGGGGCGGCGCCGGGGTGGCGCCGCCTTTCGCCGAGGTCTGCCGCAAGCTGCGGCGAGCCGCATGACCTGCCGAAAATGCATAGCCGCGGGTCCGCTGGCGCGATTGTCTGGCCGACGGGCGGCCTGACATTCCGGAGGAGACACTGATGCGTTGGCGAAGCCGTTCCAGATCCCTGATCCTCGCGGGTGCCATCCTGCTGGCCGGGATGGCCGCGGCCTTCGCGCAATCTGATCCGCTGCCGTCCTGGAACGAGGGGGCGGTGAAAAAGTCCATTACCGATTTCGTCACCCGCGTCACCACGCCGGGCTCGCCCGATTTCGTACCGGAGCCGGAGCGGATCGCCACTTTCGATAACGACGGCACGCTGTGGGCCGAAATGCCATTCTACTTCCAGATGGCGTTCGCCTTCGATCGCGTCCGGGAAATGGCGCCGCAACATCCGGAATGGAAAACCAAGGAGCCGTTTCGCTCGCTGCTCAAGGGCGATGTCGCGACCGCGGCGAAAGCCGGCGAGAAAGGACTGCTGGCGGTTGTCGCCGCCACCCATTCCGGCATGACGGTGCCCCAGTTCGACGCGCAGGTCAGCGACTGGATCAGGACCGCGCGGCATCCGCGCTTCAAGCGCCCGTATAACGAACTGGTGTATCAGCCGATGATCGAAGTGCTGGCCTATCTCCGGGCCAACGGCTTCAAGACCTTCATCGTTTCGGGCGGCGGCATGGATTTCATGCGGCCCTGGGCGCCGGCAGCCTATGGCATTCCGCCCGAGCAGATCGTGGGTTCGTCCGGCGTGACGGAATTCCGGCTGAACAAGGACGGCAAGGGCGAATTGTTCAAGACCGCCAAGGTCGATTTCATCGATGACGGTCCCGGCAAGCCGGTCGGCATCAACCGCAATATCGGCCGCCGGCCGATCATCGCGTTCGGCAATTCCGACGGCGATCTGCAGATGCTGCAATACACCACGTCGGGATCAGGCGCGCGGCTTGGTGTCTATGTGCATCACGACGATGCGGTGCGCGAATATGCCTATGATCGCAAATCGCAGATCGGCAAGCTCGACAAAGGGCTGGACGAGGCTCCGAAATGGGGCTGGCCGGTGATCAGCATGAAGAACGACTGGAAGGTGATCTTTCCGGCTCCGAAATGATCGTGTCGAAAATGCATAGCGGACGCCTTCGGAGCCTGTGGCAGTATTGATACGTGGAGACAATCCTCCGTGTATGCACGGGCAGCCCATTTCTTCTATTGGGCGGAATTGCAATAGTTTAGTGGGCAGGTCGTGAGAATCGGGGGGCGTCCATGACCAGGGTATCAGCGCGCGCGGGTTTACGTGGCGGGATGTTGGCGGCGGTCGTGGCCGCGGCCGGAATGGTCCCACAGCCAGCGCTTGCCGATCAGGGCGGCATCAGCTTCTGGGTACCTGGCCAGTTCGGCAGTCTCGCCGCGGTGCCGGGGCAACCCGGCTTCAATTTCGCGACGGTCTATTATCACACCTCGGTCGGCGCCAGTGGCGCCGTCGCCGCGCAAAGGCAGATCGAGATCGGAAGGCTCAATCCGCGCAACGTCAATCTCAACCTCGATCTCAATGTCGATCTGAACGCGCGCGCCAATCTCGTATTCCTCGTGCCAGGCTACATCTTCGAGACGCCGATCTTCGGTGGCCAACTCGGGGTCAGCATGGCCGCGATCACCGGCCGCAATACGGCGACGCTCGACGGCGCCCTCACGGCATCGCTCGGCCCACTATCGGTGACCCGGCAGGGGCAGATCAGCGACACCGCCACGGGCTTCGCGGATCTGTTTCCGCAGGCCACGCTGAAATGGAATCAGGGCGTCCATAACTGGATGGTCTATGGCATGACCAATATCCAGGTCGGCTCATACGATCGCACGCGCCTCGCCAATCTTGGCTACGGCCACACCGCCATCGATGGCGGTCTCGGCTACACCTATTTCGATCCGGCCAAGGGCCACGAATTCTCCGTCGTCGCCGGCACGACCTACAATTTCACCAACAAGCACACCGACTATCGCAACGGGCAGGATTATCACATCGACGCGGCTGCGGCGCAGTTTCTGTCGAAGACCTTCTTCGTCGGCGCGGTCGGCTATTACTACGATCAGTTCACCGCGGATTCAGGTTCGCCGCCGATCTTCGGGCCGGTGAAGTCGCGTGTCCTTGGCATCGGGCCGCAGATGGGTTTCATCCTCCCGATGGGAGAGATGCAGGGCTATCTCAACTTCAAGGCCTATTTTGAATCCAACGCCAATAACCGGCCGGATGGCTGGAATGCCTGGGTGACGTTTGCGCTGTCGCCGGCGGCGAAGCCGGCCATGGCGTCCAATCCCGCGCGCATGGCCCTGAAGTGAACACCCGTCCGGGTCTCGCAATCTACATGCTGCGCCGTGTCCTACACCCGCGGAAATCGTCTGCTCACAGGCGTCCGATTTCGCGCTTGTGATCGGCGGCAATATTGACGCGGTATAAAAGGTCACGAACTCGACACCTTTTGTCGCTGACCTGAAGCGGTCCCGCCGGAATCGTCCGCCGCCGGGGAGGAGGATTTCGCCCATGTTCGCGCTTGTCCGCGCCGGCCTGTTTGCCGCGCTGTTCGCTTTCGCCTGCGTCCTCTCCGTCCCCGGCATTCCGCCCGTCGCGGCTCAGACCCAGACCACCGCCCAAACTCCCGCGCAGACCTCCGAGAAGCCGTTCTCGCGCGACGATCTCGATGACGCAGCGGTTCGCCTGGAGGCGCAGATCAAGACCGATTCCGGGCAGGTGACGAAGCCCGTGGCGCAGTTGCGCCGCGAGATGGACGAAGCCTTCAAGAAGAACGACTTCCGCACCGGCCTGCAATTACTCGGGCAGATTGTTTCGGTGGAGCCCGACGATGCCACCAGCTGGCTGCGGCTGGCGCGCAGCGTGGCGCAGATCCGGCCGGCCAATGCGAAAGAGCGCACCCTGTTGCTGGAGCGGTCGGCGACCGCGGGCTACATCGCCTATGAACGATCGGACGATCCGGCCGAGCAGGCCGAGGCGTTGCAGATCGTCGGCAATTCCTTTGCCGAGCGGCGGGTCTGGCGGCCCGCGCTCGACGCGCTGCGTTATTCGCTCGACCTGCGCGAGGTTGCCGGCATCCGCGCGCAATTCGAGAGGCTGCGCGAAGAACATGGCTTCCGGCTGCTCGATTACACGGTCGATGCCGATGCGGCGTCGCCGCGGGCCTGCTTTCAGTTTTCCGAGACCCTGCCGGGCAAGCGTACCGATTTTCTGCCGTTCATTTCCGTCCCGGGTATCGACCGTCCGGCCGTCACCGCCGACGAGAAGCAGCTTTGCGTTGAGGGTCTGAAACACGGCGAACGCTACACCATCACGCTGCGCGCCGGCTTGCCGTCGATCGCCGAGCCGCTCGCGCGCGCGGCCGACTTCACGATCTATGTTCGCGACCGCCGGCCACAGGTCCGCTTCACCGGCAAGTCGTATGTGTTGCCGCGAACCGGTCAGCAGGGGATTCCGCTGGTCGCCGTCAACAGCAAGGTGGCCAAGGTCGACATCTATCGCGTTGGCGACCGCAACCTGATCGACACCGTGCTCGGCAGCGATTTCCAGCGCGCGCTCTCGCGCTACGACGCCGAGCAATTGCGTGACGAGCGTGGCCAGCAGGTCTGGACCGGCGAACTCGCACTCGAATATGCGCTCAACACCGAGGTCACCACCGCATTTCCGATCGACCAGGCGCTGGGCGAACTGAAGCCCGGCGTCTATGTCATGGTCGCGGCGCCGAAGGATGCCGATCCCGGCGACGATTTCTCCAGCCTCGCCACGCAATGGTTCATCGTCTCCGATATCGGTCTGGCTGCGTTCTCCGGCAATGACGGTATTCACGCTTCGGTCAATTCGCTGGCCACGACCTTCCCGGTCAGCGGGATGGAAGTGCGGTTGCTGTCGCGCAGTAATGAGGTGCTGGCGATCCGGCGCACCGATGCCAACGGACAGGTGCAGTTCGAATCCAACCTGACCCGCGGCGAGGGCGGCCTGTCGCCGGCGCTGATCGTTGCCAGTGCCGCGGCGGACTACGCCTTCCTCAGCCTGAAATCGCCGGCCTTCGACCTGTCGGATCGCGGCGTGGCCGGGCGCAAGGCGCCGGACGGGCTCGATGCGTTCGTCGTGACCGAGCGCGGCGTCTATCGCACCGGCGAGACCGTACACATCACGGCCTTGCTGCGCGACGCGGCTTCGATCGCAGCGCCCGGCGGCATTCCGCTCACCCTCGTGGTCGAGCGGCCGGACGGCGTCGAATACCGGCGCAGCGTGCTCAAGGATGAGGGGCAGGGCGGCCGCTCGCTCTCGATGCCGATCGCCCAGACCGCCTCGACCGGCACCTGGCGGGTGAAAGCCTTCACCGACCCGAAGCGGCCGGCGATCGGCGAAGCCAGCTTCATGGTGGAAGACTATGTGCCGGATCGTCTCGAATTCGAGCTGGCGTCGCCGACCGGCAAGATTTCGCCGGATGCGCCGGCCGAAGTGACACTGAACGGGCGCTTCCTCTATGGCGCGCCTGCGGCCAATCTCGATATCGAGGGTGAGATCCTTGTCAGCGCCGCAAAGGAGCGGCCCGGCTTTCCCGGCTATCAGTTCGGCACCGGCGATCGGGTGGATGCCGAGCAGCAGCCGCTGGAGGACCTTCCGTCCACCGACGAAGCGGGCAAGGCGTCCTTCGAGGTGTCGCTGGACAAATTGCCGACCACCGAGCGTCTGCTGGAAGCGCGCATCACGGTGCGGCTGGCCGAGTCGGGTGGACGCGCCGTGGAGCGCAAGCTGACGCTGCCGGTCACACCCACGGGCGTCATGATCGGTGTGCGGCCGCTGTTTAATGGCCGCTCGCTGGGAGAGAGCGACAACGCTGCCTTCGACGTCATCATGGTCGATCCGGACGGCAAGCGGATCGCGAAGTCCGGCCTGCGCTACGAGCTGCTGCGGATCGAGAGCCGCTATCAATGGTACCGCCAGCACGGCTACTGGAATTACGAGCCGGTGAAATCCTCGCGCCGGATCGCCGACGGCAGCATCGATGCCGCCGACGGCCAGCCGGCGCGCATTTCGCTGCCGGTGACCTGGGGGCGTTACCGCCTCGATGTATCGGATGACAGCGGCGCGTTGACTCAGGTGTCGTTCGACGCCGGTTTCCATGCCGAGGCTGGCGCCGACACGCCCGATCTTCTCGAAATCGCGCTCGACAAGCCGGAATACCGGGCCGGCGACACCATGAATGTCGCGGTCACCGCCCGCAGCAACGGGCGCGTCACGCTCAATGTGGTCGGCGACCGCATGCTGTCCACGGTCACGGCGGATGTGAAGACCGGCATCAACCAGCTTGCGATTCCGGTCGGCAAGGACTGGGGCAACGGCGCCTATGTGGTGGCGACCCTGCGCCGTCCGCTCGATGCGGCGGCGAAGCGCATGCCCGGCCGCGCCATCGGCGTGCAATGGTTCTTTGTCGACAGGGCGACCCGCACGCTCGGCATGGACATGACATTGCCGCAGGTGATCCGGCCGAACACCACGCTGCGCGTGCCGGTGAAGCTGACCGGGCTCACTCCCGGGGAGGACGCACGCATTGTGGTTGCCGCGGTCGATGTCGGCATCCTCAATCTCACTAACTACAAGCCGCCGGCGCCGGACGAATATTTCCTTGGCCAGCGCCGCCTGAGCGCGGAGGTGCGCGATCTTTACGGGCAGCTCATCGACGGCATGCAGGGCACCCGCGGCGCGATCCGCACCGGTGGCGACGATGGCGGCGGCGCTTTGGAAGGCTCGCCGCCGGCACAGAAGCCGCTCGCGCTCTATTCCGGCATCGTTCAGGTGAAGCCGGACGGCACCGCCGAGGTCTCTTTCGAGATTCCGGCCTTTGCCGGCACCGCACGCGTCATGGGCATCGCCTGGAGCCGCGGGCGCGTCGGCAAGGCCGTGGGTGACGTGATCATCCGCGATCCGGTGGTGGTGACGGCGACCTTGCCGCGCTTCCTGAATACCGGCGACAGGTCGACATTGCATGTCGACCTCGACAATGTCGAAGGCCAGGCGGGCGATTACGCGGTCACGCTTGCGGCGCAAGGGCCTACCGGTACGACCGCTAAGGTCGAGGACAAAGTGAGCCTGCGCGCCAAGCAGCGTCAGGCGGTCTCGTTTCCGCTCGAGGTCTCAGCCGCGGGCGTCGCCAAGATCACCGTCAATGTGAGCGGACCCGGCGGCTTCAAACTTGAACGCGAATATGCGCTGAACGTGCGGCCGGCAAACCAATTGCTGACACGACGAACGGTCCGCCAGATTGCCAAAGGCGAGAGCATCACGCTTTCGAACGATCTGTTCGCCGATCTGGTGCCGGGCACCGGCAGCGTCGCGCTGTCGGTCGGGCCGTCGACCGCGCTCGATGCGGCGGCGATCCTGAAGGCGCTCGACCGCTATCCGTTCGGCTGCTCCGAGCAGGTCGCGAGCCGGGCGTTGCCGCTGCTCTATGTCAACGATCTGGCGGCGGCTGCGCAGATCGCGCTCGATACCGACGCCGATCAACGCATCCGCGACTCGATCGACCGGCTGCTGGCACGGCAGGGGAGCAACGGCTCGTTCGGATTATGGTCGACCGGCGGCGACGACCCCTGGCTGGACGCCTATGTCACCGACTTCCTGACCCGCGCGCGGGAGCGGGGATTTGCAGTCCCGGATGCCGGCTTCCAGCTTGCGATCGACCGGCTGCGCAATAACATTTCGGTGGATCCGGATCCGTCCAAGGATGGCGGGCGCCAGCTCGCCTATGCGCTTTATGTGCTGGCTCGCAACGGCACGGCGCCGGTCGGCGATCTGCGCTATCTCGCCGATACCAAGCTCGCCGCGCTCGCCACCCCGATCGCCAAAGCTCAGATCGCAGCCGCGCTCGGCCTTCTTGGCGATAAAATCCGTGCCGACCGCGTGTTCCAGGCAGCACTGGATCAGCTCTCGCCGCAGCCGAAGCTCGAATTCGGCCGCGAGGATTACGGCTCGGCGCTGCGGGACTCGGCGGCATTGGTGACGCTCGCCTCCGAAAGCAATGCGCCGCGTCCCACCATTGCGGTCGGCGTCTCCCGGATCGAGGCGGCTCGCCAGCTCTCAGTGACCACATCGACGCAGGAAAATGCCTGGCTGGTGCTGGCAGCGCGGGCGATCGCCAAGGATGCAGCCGGCGTCAACCTGGCAGTGAACGGTGCCAGGCGGCAGGGGGCGCTGTATCGCAGCCTCAATGCCGCGGCCCTGCAAACCACGCCACTCAGCGTCGCCAATAACGGCGAGGAGACGCTGCAGGCGGTCGTCTCGGTCACCGGTGCGCCAATTGTACCTGAACCCGCTGCCGAAAGCGGCTTCAAGATCGAGCGCAATTATTTCACGCTCGATGGCGAGGCTGTCGATATCGCCACGGCGAAGCAGAATGGCCGTTACGCGGTGGTGCTGAAGATCACCGAAGCGCAGCCGCAATTCGGCCGGATCATCGTCGCCGATTATCTGCCGGCCGGCTTCGAGATCGACAATCCGCGGCTGGTCTCTTCGGGTGAAACCGGCACGCTTAGCTGGATCCAGCTCGCGAAAACGCCGGAGCATGCCGAGTTCCGCGACGATCGTTTCACCGCGGCATTCAATCGCAACGCCAAGGACGCCGCGATCTTCACGGTCGCCTACGTTGTGCGCGCGGTGGCGCCCGGCAGCTATACCCATCCGCAGGCCTTCGTCGAGGACATGTACCGGCCCGACCGGTTCGGCCGCACCTCGACCGGAAAGGTCGAGGTGACGACCGGCAAATGAGACGCTGGGTTACGATAGTAGCGTTTAGCGGAGGCGCGCTGCTTGCGGGCGGCGTGCTGGCCGTCGGCATGTGGGTGCGCGCGCTGCCACCGCTGCCTATGGCTGACGGGCTGTCTTACTCGGTCGAGGTGGTCGACCGCGAAGGCCTGTTGCTGCGCCCTTATGCGACAAACGAGGGGCGCTGGCGTCTGAAGTCGGACGTCGACGATGTCGATCCGCGTTACCTCGCAATGCTAATCGCGTACGAGGATAAACGCTTCCGGTCCCACCGCGGAGTTGACCCGATCGCCATGACGAGGGCCGCTTGGCAGTGGGCGATTCATCGCGAGATCGTGTCGGGAGCATCCACCATCTCCATGCAGGTTGCGCGCCTGCTCGAGCCGCGCAGCGAACGCACGATGGGCGCAAAGCTCCGGCAGATGGTGCGCGCGCTCGAACTCGAACGCAGGATGAGCAAGGACGAGATCCTGTCGCTCTATCTGTCGCTCGCCCCCTATGGCGGCAATCTGGAAGGCGTGCGCGCCGCCTCGCTTGCCTATTTCGGCAAGGAGCCGAAGCGGCTCTCGCGGGCGGAAGCTGCGCTTCTTGTAGCGCTGCCGCAATCGCCGGAAGCGCGGCGGCCGGATCGCTCGGCGCAGCGTGCAAGGATTGCACGCGATCGCGTGCTGGGCCGCATTGCGGATGATATCGGCATTCCCGCCGATGAGGTCGCCGCCGCCAAGGCCGAGGTGATGCCGGCGCAGCGCAAAGCGATGCCGGCGCTGGCGCCGCATGCAGCCGATCAGGCGGTTGCCGCTGCCCCCGACAGTCGGCGGCACGACCTCACCATCGATGCACGACTGCAGCGCGCTCTCGAGCTTCTGGCTCTGGAGCGCGCCAGATCGTTCGGCGCCGATGTCTCGGTGGCGATCCTTGCGATCGATCATGCGAGCGGTGAAATTCTGGCGCGCGTCGCCTCACCTGATTATTTCGACTCGCACCGGGCCGGGCAGGTGGACCTGACTCGGGCGCTGCGCTCGCCGGGCTCGGCGCTCAAGCCCTTCATCTACGGTCTCGCCTTCGAGGACGGGCTGGCCCATCCGGAGACCCTGATCGACGACCGTCCGGCCCGCTACGGCAATTACGCGCCGGAGAATTTCGATCTGACCTTTCAGGGCACCGTGCCGGTGCGCAAGGCGCTGCAATTGTCGCTGAACGTGCCGGCGGTAGCGTTGCTCGACCGTATCGGTGCGGCCCGGCTGACCGCGCGTTTGTCGCAGGCCGGCGGCAATATGGTGTTTCCCAAGGGAGAGGTTCCCGGCTTGGCCATGGGACTGGGCGGCGTCGGCGTGACCCTCACGGATCTCACCATGTTGTATGCGGGCCTCGCGCGGCAGGGCATGACCATTCCGCTGGTCGAGCGCCGCAGCGAGGCCGCGCTGGCGCGTCCGCCGCGCCGTCTGCTCGATCCGGTCGCGGCCTGGTATGTCTGCAATGTCCTGCTCGGAACGCCGGCGCCGGAAAACGCCGCCCGCAATCGCATCGGCTTCAAGACCGGCACGTCCTACGGATATCGCGACGCCTGGGCTGTGGGCTTCGACGGGCGCCGTACCATCGGGGTCTGGGTCGGCCGGCCGGACGGCGCGCCGGTGCCTGGCATCCTCGGCCGCACGGCCGCAGCCCCGATTCTGTTCGATGCGTTCGCGCGGACCGGAGATCTGCTTGCGCCGCTGCCGGCTGCACCGAAAGGCGCAATCGTGGCTGCAAATGGCAAGCTTCCGCTGCCGCTCCAGCGCTTCAACCCCGACGGTTCCGGCGGGCGCCACGGCGAGCAGGTGCGCATCATGTTCCCGCCGCATGGCGCTAGGCTCGAATTAGCCTCCGTCGATGGCCGGCCGGAGCCGGTGGCGCTGAAAATCGCAGGCGGGATCGCACCGCTGACGGTGCTGGTCAACGGCGTGCCGCAGGAGCGCGGCGCCGGCCGCACCATCTTTTTCGATCCGAAGGGGCCGGGTTTCGTCCGACTGACGGTGGTTGACGGAAAAGGCACAGCCGACAGCGTGATGGTGCGGCTGCAGTAACCGGTTCTTCACGGCCGCCGACTTTGTCCCTATGGTCCGCCCGCATGGCGACCGGTTGGAATGAGAACAGTTTCACCAGACGCAGTCCGCGCGACACCTGGCAACGGGGTCTCGGCGGCCTGCTCGACTTTGCGTCCGCGACCGATGCTCGCGCGATCATCGTCCTGCTGATCTTTTCGCTGCTGGCTTTCCTTCCGGGCCAGTCCAAAATCCCGCCGATCGATCGCGATGAGGCCCGCTTCGCGCAGGCCACCAAGCAGATGGTCGAGACCGGCGACTATATTGATATCCGCTTCCAGAACGAGGTCCGCTACAAGAAGCCGGTTGGAATCTACTGGCTGCAGGCGGTTGCGCTGCAGACTGCGGAATTGGTCGCCGGGCGCGACATGGACACCCGCATTTATGTCTACCGCATCCCCTCGGTGATCGGCGCGGTCGGCGCGGTGATCGCGACCTTCTGGGTCGCCGCAATGTTCGTCAGTCGCCGGGCTGCCATTCTGGCCGCGATCATGATGGCATCGTCGATCCTGCTCGGGGTCGAGGCGCGCCTCGCCAAGACCGATGCGATGCTGCTGTTCGTGGTGGTGTTGTGTATGGGCGTGCTCGCGCGTGCCTATCTGCCGCGTCCCGACGGCGAGCGCGAGAATCCGGCTTTGCCGTTCGTATTCTGGATCGCGCTTGCAGCGGGCGTGCTGCTGAAGGGGCCGCTGATCCTGATGTTCATCGGGTTGCCGGTGGTGACCCTGGTCGCGATCGACCGGTCGGCGTCCTGGCTGAAGGCGCTGCGCCCGCTGATCGGCATCCCGATCTTTCTTCTCTTCGTGGCGCCGTGGTTCGTCGCGATCCTGATGCGTACGGGCTCGACCTTCTTCTCCGACTCCATCGGCGGCGACATGCTGAGCAAGGTCTATAGCGGGCAGGAGGGGCATGGCGCGCCGCCCGGCTATTTCGTCGTGCTTTTCTTCTTGACCTTCTGGCCTGCCTCCCTGCTTGCGGGCATGGCGGTGCCGGGTGTGTGGCGTGAGAAATGGGAGACACCGGTCAAATTCCTGCTCGCCTGGCTGGTCCCGGCGTGGCTCGTGTTCGAAATCGTCATTACCAAGCTGCCGCACTACGTGCTGCCGCTCTATCCCGCGATCGCGATCCTGCTCGCGCGTGCGATCGAGACCGGGCAGATGTCGCCCAGGAAATGGATGGAGTGGGGCACATTCTGGTGGTTCGCTGTTCCGGTGGTGGTCTTTGTCGGATCGCTATTCCTGCTGTTGCATTATGAGGGCGACTTCGGCTGGCGCGCCTGGCCATTTCTCGCGGCGGCTATCGTGTTCGGTTTCCGCGCCTGGTGGCTCTATGACATCGATGGAATCGAACGCTCGCTGCTGCGGGCATCCGTGACGACGCTGCTGTTGTCGATTGCAGTTTATTGGTCCGTCATCCCGGCGTTGGCGGCGGTGTTTCCGAGCGTTGCGATCCAGCGAACGATCCATGCGTCCGAGTGCAAAAATCCGAGGATCGCCGCCGCCGGCTATCACGAGCCGAGCATGGTTTTTCTGTCAGGCACAGAGACCGCACTGACCACGGCCGCAACGGCCGCGGACTTCCTGAACGGCGGCGAGGCATGCCGCTTCGCCGTGATCGAACAAAATCTCGAGCGAACCTTCTCGCGCCGCGCGGAAGCGATCGGCCTGCGTTACGAACAGGCATTTCGGTTCAGCGGCTATAATCTCGGAAGCGGCGGTCGCGTTGCGTTCACGATCTATCGCTCGCGCGGAAATCGGTGACGGCGCTGTGACGGCGGCGCGCGGACGCTGTAGAAACCGTCACGGCGGTGTCACCTAAAGCTGCTGTTCCAGTCTCCGGGCTGGGAGTGCAGCGTGTCGAGAAGCCGGACCATCGTCGCATCTGCTGTCGCTTCGGCGTTTCAAAAGCCGCGGCGCTCATCCGGGACCGGACCGTTCTGGCCGGCTGTCAACGTTATCGCGACCGGGACGCTCGCTTTCGTGGCCTTGTTTCTTGCCGCGAAGCTTCTGCTGGACGTGTGGAGCATCACCGAGGCGCGACATCTCCCGCGCGGGGTCGTCGACCTGTCCGGTCGGATTTCGGCCTTCGGCAAGTCGGGCTGGCTGCTCTGGTCAATGGCGGGGCTTCTTGCGCTCAGCACGGTCGCCGGTCTGCGAGCCGTAACGCGGTCCGACCGGCTCGTTTTTGCAAGCGTGTCGCTTCGGCTCGCATTCCTGATCTCAGCGGTGGCGTTGCCCGGATTGCTGGCGGCGATCCTGAAACCGCTGATCGGACGCGCGCGGCCCTACCTTACCGGTCAGCCCGATGCATTCTTTTATGCGCCGTTTGCCTATTTTCGTGAGTTGTTTGTGGGGACCATGCCGTTTCCGGAATACGCATTCGGCAGCATGCCGTCCGGCCACGCCACCACTGCAGTCGCAATTGCAGTCGCGTTCAGCGCGCTGTGGCCGCGTCTATGGCCGTTGGTCTGGAGTTTTGCGGTCATCATCTGCGTCACCCGTCTGACCATCGCCGTGCACCACCCGACCGACGTCATGGTCGGCGCCGCGATCGGCGGTTTCGGTGCACTCGCGATCCGCAACTATTTCGCCGCGCGCCGTTGGGTCTTTGCGGTCGACGCACAGGGCAGAGTGGAGGCGATGCCCGGCCCGGCGCCTCGGCGTCTGGTCCGTGCCTGCATGCGGTTGTGGAGCCGCTCATGACGGGACTTAGGTTCGCCGCGACCACGAATGGTGTCGACATTTCGGTGGTCGTCCCGGTTCACAATGAGGCCGGAAATGTGGCCGAACTCACCGCCGAACTGGTGGCGGCCTTGCGCGGGCGAACGTCGTTCGAAATCGTGTTTGTCGACGACGGTTCGACCGATGAGACGGGCGCCGAGCTTGTCCGGCTAGCTGCGCTTTATCCCGAAATGCGGTCGATCGCCCATGACCGCAAGAGCGGGCAGTCTATCGCGGTATCGAGCGGCGCGCTGGCTGCGCGCGGTTCGAGCATCGTGACCATCGACGGTGACGGCCAGAACGATCCGAAATTCATCCTCGAGCTTGCGAGCACGCTTGCTGCAGGCCGGCCTGACACCGGCCTGGTCGCGGGACGGCGGATCGGTCGCAAGGCGACGCACTTCAAGAAACTGCAATCGCGTGTCGCCAATGCCGTGCGCGGCACGATTCTGCGCGACGGCACGACCGATACCGGTTGCGGGCTGAAGGCCATTCCGCGCGACCTGCTTTTGCGCCTGCCGGTATTCGACGGCCTGCACCGCTTTCTGCCTGCGCTGGTTCGCCGCGAGGGCTACGCGGTGGTTCAGGTCGACGTGGTCGATCGTGACCGCCGGCAGGGCATTTCCAAATACGGCATGTGGGACCGGCTGTGGGTCGGCCTGTTCGATCTCATGGGAGTCTGGTGGCTGATCCGCCGCCGGAAGACCGTTCCGAAGGTGAAGGAGTTGAGGTGCGATGCTGATCGATCTGTCGCGGATGGTCGGGAGCTATTTGCAGGACGTATTCGTCAATAATCTCGATTGGTGGGTGCTGGCCGGGTTTGTCGCGCAAGCGTTCTTCACCGCGCGCTTTGTCGTGCAGTGGATCGCATCGGAGCGTGCCGGCCGCAGCGTGATTCCGGTCGCGTTCTGGTTTCTGTCGCTGGTCGGCGGCGTGATGCTCCTGGTTTACGCGTTGTATCGCAAGGATCCGGTTTTTATCGCCGGCCAATCGTTTGGCGTCTTCGTCTATATCCGCAACCTATACTTCGTGATCCGCGAGCAGAAAGCGGAGGTTGCGCCCGCTCAGGTGCGCGCCGCCTCGTGAAGCGCGGCAAAGCCGCGTTCGAGATCGGCAATCAGATCGCGGGTATCCTCGAGCCCGATATGGAAGCGCAGGCACGGGCCGCCCGGCTCCCAAGGGGTGGCGGTACGATAATCCTTGCAATCGAACAGGATCACCAGGCTCTCATAGCCGCCCCAGGAGAAGCCCATGCCGAACAGCGACAGCGCATCGCAAAAGGCATAGAGGGCTTCCTCTGATACGGGCTTCAACACGATGCTGAACAGCCCCGAAGCGCCGGTGAAGTCGCGCTGCCAGATCGCGTGCCCGGGATGAGACGGCAAGGCCGGGTGGAGGACGTTCAGCACCTCCGGGCGCTGCTCGAACCAGCGTGCGATCTCGAGCGCGGAGCGCTGGTGGCGCTCCAGCCGCACCGACAATGTGCGAAGGCCGCGCTGCGCCAGATAGATATCGTCCGGCCCGGCGCACAGTCCGAAATTGCCGACCATCTCATTGAGCTGCGGCCATGTCGCTTCGTTGGCCGAGACCGTGCCGAACATGATGTCGGAATGCCCGCCGATATATTTGGTGCCGGCCTGAATCGAGAGGTCGACGCCATGCGCGAAGGCGGAATAGTAAAGGGGGGTTGCCCAGGTATTGTCCATCAGCACGACCGCACCCTTGTCATGGGCGACACGCGCGATCGCGGGCACGTCCTGCATTTCGAAAGATTGCGACCCGGGCGCCTCCACGAACACAGCGCGGGTATTCGACTTGAGCAATGCGGAAATATCCGCGCCGATCAGCGGGTCGTAATAGCTGGTCTCTACCCCATACCGTTTCAGGATCGTGTCGGCGAAAATGCGGGTGGGGCGATAAACACTGTCCGTGATCAAAAGGTGATCGCCGGCCGATAGCACCGACATCAGGGCGGTGGACACCGCGGCCGCACCGGACGGCAACAGTGCGACCCCGGCGCATTGCGGGCCTTCGATCTCGCGCAGTGCGTTTTCCAGCGCCTCCGAGGTGGGGGTGCCGCGCCGGCCGTACCGGTAGCGCGCCCGATGCGCGACCATGTCGGCTGCGGTCGGATAGAGCATGGTCGATGCGTGATAAACGGGCGGGTTGACGAATCCATGATACTCGCGCGGGGTGCGTCCGCCGGTTACGAGCCGGGTGTCCGGCTGGAGGTCGCGGGGCTCGTTCGGTTTGCTCATGCGGCGTCCCTTGGGAGTTCTTGAGGATGACCCGCGGATGATTCCGGGCCGGTTCGAAGGGAAAGTGCGGTGCGCGGTATCGTCTGACGAAATTGCAGGCAAACCGGCGACCGCCAGTCAAGCCCTTGACCTGTCTGTGCAATCGTTCTCAGATGGCGTCAATTGCGGGATGGTCATGGTGATCCGGGCTTAAAGTCTTGTGCGGCTTTTGGCGCGAGCGGGCAGGCTTGCGCCGGAAGGGTCAAGTGCCGTACGGCTTGAATGCCATGCACCTTGGTTTACGTCGGATATCCTGTCATCACCGCCGTTGGAGTATTGGGGACATATCATGAAGCGCAGCATTTTCACCTTCGCCCTTGCAACCCTGGTTGGTCTCGCGGCCGCGGAGGCACAGACGCTGAAGCAGGTACAAAGCCGCGGCGTTCTCAATTGCGGCGCTAACGGAAACCTCGCCGGCTTTGGCCTGCCGGATGCGCAGGGCAACTGGACCGGCTTTGACGTGGATTATTGCCGCGCCATCGCAGCCGCGATCTTCAATGACCCGACCAAGGTCAAGTTCGTCCCGCTCACCGCCAAGGACCGCTTCACAGCCCTGCAATCGGGTGAGGTGGATGTTCTGATCCGCAACACCACTTGGACCTCGTCGCGCGACACCACCAACGGACTGAACTTCACCGGCATCAATTATTACGATGGTCAGGGATTCCTGGTGCGCAAGGCGCTGAAGGTCAATTCCGCACTCGAACTGAGCGACGCCGCGGTCTGCGTGCAGCAGGGCACCACCACCGAACTGAACCTCGCCGACTTCTTCCGCACCAACAACATGAAGCTGAAGACGGTGACCTTCGCGACCTCCGACGAGGCGGTGAAGGCCTACGACGCCGGACGCTGCGACGCCTACACCACCGACGCATCCGCGCTCTACGCCGAGCGCCTGCGCACCGCCACGCCCGACGACCATGTCGTGCTGCCCGACATTATCTCGAAGGAGCCGCTCGGACCCTCGGTCCGTCATGGTGACGACCAGTGGTTTGACATCGTTCGCTGGGTGAATTTCTGGCTGATCAATGCCGAGGAGCTCGGCGTCACCAAGGCCAATATCGACGCGCAGATGAAGTCGGACAATCCGGAAATCCGCCGGCTGCTCGGGGTCGAGGGCAAATACGGCGAGGCCTTCGGGCTCACCAACGATTTCGGCGTGCGGATGCTCAAGCATGTCGGCAATTATGGTGAGATTTTCGAGAAGAATCTCGGCCAGGGTTCGCGGTTGAAGATTTCGCGCGGGCTGAACGCGCTGTGGACCAAAGGTGGCCTGCAATACGCACCTCCGGTGCGTTGACCGTTGCGGCGGCGCATGATGGCGCAGGCCGCACCGCCAAGAGTTTCTCCCTTCTACGATCCGCGCTGGCGCAGCATCGCCTTCCAGTTGCTGCTCTGCGCGGTGATCGTCTGGCTCGCCTATAGCGCGATCACCAATGCGGCGGACAATCTTGCGCGTGCGCGCATCGCCTCGGGATTCGGCTTCTGGAACTCGACCGCCGGCTTCGACATCAGCCAGCACCTGATCCCCTATACGACCCAATCGACTTACGGGCGCGCCTTTTGGGTGGGCCTTCTGAACACGCTGTTGGTCTCGTTTCTCGGTATCATTCTTGCCACCGTCATCGGTTTCACGGTCGGCGTCCTGCAATTGTCGAAGAACGTGCTGGTGGCGAAACTGGCGCGCGGCTATGTCGAAGTGATCCGCAATCTGCCGCTGCTGCTGCAGTTGCTGTTCTGGTATAATGCGGTGCTGAAGGCGCTGCCGGTGCTGCGCGACAGCATCTCGATTCCCGGCGGCATGTTTCTCAACAATCGCGGGCTGTTTCTGCCGAAGCCGATTTTTGCTCCGGGTTTCGAGGCGGTGCCGGTCGCGCTCGTGCTTGGTATTGCCGGGGCGATCGCGTTCCGGCACTGGGCAAAGCGCCGCCAGGCGCTCACGGGACAGCAGGCCCCGGTCTTCGTCGTTGGATCGTTGCTAATCCTGGCGCCCCCGCTGGTGGCCTTGGCGCTCACCGGATTTCCAGTAACCTTTGATTTTCCCGAGATGGGGCGCTTCAACATCCGCGGCGGCATTGAGATCCTGCCGGAATTTGCAGCGCTTCTATTCGGCTTGTCGATCTATACCGCTGCATTCATCGCCGAGGTCGTGCGCGCCGGCATCCAGTCGGTTTCGCATGGCCAGACCGAGGCGGCCTATTCGCTGGGGCTGCGGCCGGGGCCGGCATTGCGGCTGATCGTGATCCCGCAGGCCATGCGCGTGATCGTTCCGCCGCTGACCAACCAGTACCTGAACCTGACCAAGAACTCCTCGCTTGCAGTCGCGATCGGCTATCCCGATCTGGTGCAGATCTTCACTGGCACGGTGCTGAACCAGACCGGTCAGGCGGTCGAGGTCGTGACCATCACCATGGCTGTCTATCTCACTATCAGCCTCGTCACCTCGGGGCTGATGAATCTGTATAACCGGCGCATCGCGCTGGTGGAGCGATGACCATGGTTGCGCAGGTCTTCGTTCGCTCCGAACCGGTTCCGGCGATGCCGCCGCCGTCGCGCGATCGCGGGATCGTCGGATGGCTGCGCGAGCATCTGTTCACCGGCCCGCTCAATATCGTACTCACGCTGCTGTCGATCCTGTTCCTGTGGTGGCTGATCCCACCGCTGCTGAACTTCCTGATCTTCGACGCGACCTGGGTCGGCGACGACCGTGCGGCCTGTGTCGCGACCCCCGAGCGCCCGCGTGTCGGGGCCTGCTGGGCGTTCGTGACCGAGCGCATCAATTTCTTTATCTACGGCTTCTATCCGATCCAAGAGCGCTGGCGGGTCGACACGTTTTTCGCGCTGCTGGCGGTCGGGATCGTCTGGCTGCTGGCGTCATGGGCGCCGAACAAGCGGCTTGCCGCGATCTATTTCTTTATCGTCCTGCCGATCCTGTCGATCATGCTGTTGCTTGGATTCGCGCCATTCGGCCTGTCCTATGTGTCGACCTCGCTGTGGGGCGGCATCCTGGTCACGGTGGTGGTGTCGGCCGTCGGCATCGTGTTTTCGTTGCCGCTCGGTGTCATCCTTGCGCTCGGCCGCCGCTCGACCATGCCGACGGTGCGGTTGTTCTCGATCATCTTCATCGAGTTTGTGCGCGGCGTACCGCTCATCACCGTGCTGTTTATGGCGAGCGTCATGCTGCCGCTCTTCGTTCCGGAATCATGGTCGCCCGACAAGCTGCTGCGTGCGCTGATCGGCGTTGCGCTGTTTGCCGCGGCTTACATGGCCGAGGTGGTACGGGCCGGATTGCAGGCAATCCCGCGCGGTCAATACGAGGGCGCGCAGGCGCTGGGACTGAGTTACTGGAAGATGATGGGCCTGATCATCCTGCCGCAGGCCTTGCGGATCACGATCCCGAACATCGTCAACAGCAACATCGCGCTGTTCAAGGATACAACGCTGGTCTTCATCGTTGGCATCTTCGACTTCCTGCGCACCATCGAGGCCGCCCGCATCGATCCGAAATGGGCGACGCCGGTGACATCGACCACGGGCTATGCATTCGCCGCGATCTTTTATTTCCTTTGCTGCTGGATGATGTCGCGTTATGCGAAAGGCGTCGAGCGGCGGCTCGCGACCGGGTACAAGCGATGAATGACGCATCCGACGAGCCGAACAAAGTCGAGGATATTCCGGCGGTCGCGATTTCCGGCATGCACAAATGGTTCGGGGATTTTCACGTCCTGCGCGACATCAATCTTAACGTCGCGCGCGGCGAGCGCATCGTGGTCTGCGGGCCGTCGGGCTCCGGCAAGTCGACCATGATCCGCTGCATCAACCGGCTCGAAGATTACCAGCAGGGCCAGGTGGTGGTGGACGGTCTGCTGCTGACCAACGATCTCAAGGCCATCGACGAGGTGCGGCGCGAGGTCGGCATGGTGTTTCAGCATTTCAATCTGTTTCCGCATCTCACCGTGATGGAAAACCTGACGCTGGCGCCGATCTGGGTGCGCAAGATGCCGAAGAAGGAGGCGGAGGAGGTCGCGCGCCATTATCTCGCGCGCGTCCGCATTCCCGAACAGGCGCACAAATATCCCGGCCAGCTTTCGGGCGGCCAGCAGCAGCGGGTCGCGATCGCCCGCGCGCTCTGCATGAGTCCGAAGATCATGCTGTTCGATGAACCGACCTCCGCGCTCGACCCGGAAATGGTCAAGGAAGTGCTGGAGACCATGGTTGAACTGGCGGAAAGCGGCATGACCATGCTGGTCGTGACCCATGAAATGGGCTTCGCCCGCCAGGTCGCCGACCGCGTCGTATTCATGGATGAGGGACAGATCGTCGAGGTCAACGCGCCGGAGGAATTCTTCGCTCATCCGCAGCACGAGCGGACCAAGCTGTTTCTCAGTCAAATCCTGAATTGAAAGTTTGACAAGCGGCGACGATTAGTCGTGCCCACGAATTACATCGGCGTGTCCCGGGAAGAAGGTCGTTTCAGGGTTTTGGTTGGTAGGTTCCTGGAAAAGCGCTAGCTTTCGCTGCCTGCGGAATTGGATTCGCATCGTGCCGGTGCTGCAGGCTTGCCGGAACGGATGCGGTTACCGGCTTTTCGAGGAGACACAAGATGAGCATACAGGCTCAGCCAGGTCCGCTTGCGGGCCCTGCGATGTTGCACGCTCTGGCAGATCACTGGTGGGTACTGCTGCTGCGAGGCGCCGCCGCCCTGATTTTCGGATTCCTGACCTTCCTGTGGCCAGGCATCACGCTTTTGACCCTGACGCTGTTCTGGGGGGCGTTTGCGCTGGTCGACGGCGTACTGGCCTTGTGGACCGCGTTCTTCGGCAAGGGCGGCTCCATCGCGCCGCGCTGGTGGCTGGCGATCGTGGGCGTTGCGGGTATCGCGGCCGGCATCCTTGCCTTCGCCTGGCCGGTCAAGACCGCGTTCATTCTGCTGTTGTTCATCGCCTGTTGGGCGATCGTCGCCGGCCTCATGGAGATCTGGGGCGCCATCAAGCTGCGCAAGGAGATCGAGGGCGAATGGCTGCTCGGGCTCGGCGGGCTGCTGACGGTCATCTTCGGCGTGATCCTGATCGCGCGCCCGGCAGTCGGCGCACTCGCGGTCGCCTGGATGATCGGCTGGTTTGCGATGCTGCTTGGCGTGACGTGGATCGCGTTGGCCTTCCGGCTGAAGAAGCACAAGCAGAACTGAGACCGCTGTTGCGCTCCGCCGGCGGGGGTGCAATCAGAACGCGTTCAGCGGAATCTTCAGATAGCTGCGGCCGTTGTCTTCCGGCGCCGGCAGCCGCCCACCCCGCAGGTTGACCTGCAGGGCTGAGAGCATCAGTTCGGGCAGGGGCAATGTCTTGTCGCGCGCCTCGCGCAGCTTGATGTACGAGTCCCGATCCCGTCCGCCGCCGACATGGGTGTTGCCAGTCTTCTGCTGCGCCACGCTCGCTTCCCATTTTGCGTCCCGGCCGTTCGGCTTGTAGTCGTGACCGGTGAACAGCCGCGTATTGTCCGGCAGCGCGAGGATGCGCTGGATCGAATCGTAGAGCATAGCGGCGCTGCCGCCGGGAAAATCGGCGCGCGCGGTGCCGGAATCGGGTTGGAACATCGTGTCGTGAATGAAGGCCGCGTCCCCGATCACGTATGTAATCGATGCAAGCGTATGTCCCGCGCACAGCATCACGCGCGCATCGAGCGATCCGACCTTGAAGGTGTCGCCATCCTTGAACAGCCGGTCCCAATATTGCGTGGTGTAGGGCGGTAGATTGTAGAGCGCCTGCCAGAGCTTCTGGATATCGGCGACCTTTTCGCCGATGGCCATCGGTGCGCCGAGCTTGTCCTTCATGTAGGCCACGGCCGAGAGGTGATCGGCATGCGGATGGGTATCGAGGACCCAGTCGACGGTAAGGTGGCGTGATGCGATCACTTTCAGCATCTGGTCGGCTGAGGTCGTCCAAACGCGTCCGGCGCGAAGGTCGAAATCGAGGACCGGATCGATGACGGCGCCGTGCCCGGTCGCAGGGTCGACGACCAGATAGGCGATGCTGCCGGTCTTCTCATGGTAGAAGCCGGTCACCTCCGGCGAGCCAGAATGATTCACAGCAGATGATCTGGACGGCGAAGACACATTCATGGTCATGCAGGCGTCTATCATGCGAGAGCGGGCTTCGCCAACCGCTGCTTGCTGCGGCGCAATAAGGTCGCGATGTCTGGGAGGACGGCCCGGTGCTAAGCCTTCGGCTCGATCGGCAGATCGCCCCGTGAAGCCCATTCGGTCCAGGAGCCGTCATAAAGCGCTTTCGGTTCCTTGCCGAGGGCATCCAGCGCGAACCACAGTACCGCAGCGGTGACGCCCGAACCGCAGCTCGTGACCACCGGTTTGTCGAGATTGACGCCGGCCTCTTCGAATTTCTCCCTGATCCGCTCCGGTGCGATCAGCCGTCCGTCTTCGAGCAGCGTGTCGAAAGGCAGGTTGAGAGCGCCTGGCATATGTCCGGATTTCAGGCCCGGCCTCGGCTCCGGAGCGGTACCGGCGAAACGTCCGGTACTGCGCGCGTCGACCACCTGAATGTCGGGATGTGCGAGCGCCTTCTTCACGTCGTCAGCGTCCGCAACCGCGCCGCGATTGAACCGCGAGGTGAAATGGCGCGGGGTGCGTCTCACTTCGCCGAAATCAAGCGGACGGCCTTCAGTCTTCCATTTCGGCATCCCGCCATCGAGGATGTACACGTCACGCACACCGAAGGTGCGGAAGGTCCACCAGACACGTGGCGCCGAAAACAGGCCAACCCCGTCATAGACGACAATGGTGACGCCGTCGCCGATTCCCATGCTGCGCATCGCCGACGAGAACGCCTCCGGTGATGGCAACATATGCGGCAGATTGCTGGAATGGTCTGAGATGGCGTCGATGTCGAAATAGACGGCCCCCGGGATGTGGCCAGCGAGATATTCCTCGCGGGCATTGCGCTTCATCGCGGGCAGATAATAAGAGCCGTCCACCACAACGATGTCGGGCGCATCGAGATGGTCTTGCAGCCATTGTGTGGTCACGAGCGCGCTGCTCGCGGGCTTTGCTTCGTTGGTCATTGTCTCACTCACACAAATGGCGGCTTGATATTGCTCTTGTGCGTCAGCCAGGCGGGCACGGGCAGGTTTTTCGAGCGCAGGAAGTCCGGGTTGAACAGTTTGGACTGGTAGCGCGTGCCGTAATCGCAAAGCACCGTGACGACGGTCGCGCCTTTGCCGAGATCCTTGGCCAGACGGATCGCGCCCGCGATGTTGATGCCGGACGAGCCACCCAGGCACAGTCCTTCAAGTTCGAGTAGGTCGAACACCAGCGGGATCGCTTCCTCGTCCGGGATCAGATAGGCGTGATCGACCTTGATGTCTTCGATGATCGGCGTAACGCGAGCAAGACCGATTCCTTCGGTGATCGAGCCGCCTTCGGTCACGGTCGGCTTGCCGTCCTTGAACAGGTGGTACATCGCGGCGCCGCGTGGATCGGCGACGCCGATCGCGATGTCCGGCTTCTGTTCGCGCAAATAGGTCGAGACCCCAGCCAGCGTGCCGCCGGTTCCGACCGAGCAGATGAAGCCGTCGATCTTGCCTGCGGTATCGCGCCAGATTTCCGGGCCGGTTGAAACGTAATGCGCCTTGCGGTTATCGAGGTTGTTCCACTGATCGGCGAACAGCACGCCGTTCTTTTCGGTCTTGCGCAATTCGTCGGCGAGCCTGCGCCCGACATGCTGGTAGTTGTTGGGATTGGCATAGGGCAGGGCCGGGACCTCGACCAGTTCGGCCCCGCATAGCCGCAGCATGTCTTTCTTTTCCTGGCTTTGTGTTTCCGGGATCACGATCAGCGTGCGATAGCCGCGCGCATTGGCGACCAGAGCCAGCCCGATTCCGGTATTGCCGGCGGTGCTTTCCACCACCAGGCCGCCGGGCTTGAGATCGCCGCGCTTCTCGGCCTCCAGGATCATCTGCCGGCCGGCGCGATCCTTGACCGACTGGCCGGGATTCATGAACTCGGCTTTACCGAGAATCGTGCAGCCGGTGAGTTCGGATGCGTTCTTGAGCTTGATCAGGGGCGTGTTGCCGATCGCGTCGACCACGCCGTCTTTGACGTTCATTTTTGACAATCCGGCACCAATGTTGGGCCGAACCTATCGGGGCTGGCCCGATGTCACAAGCGGGCAGGCGACAAGGATCAGGTGCACAGGGCACATGGGCAAGCAACGTGGAGAAGCATCTTCTCCCGCGCTATTGCCCGCGGGTAAAAACCATCTGCCGGACGTCGATATTGCGGGACAGGAACCCGGCCTCGCAATAGGCGAGATAATACTCCCAGAGCCGACGGAACCGTTCGTCGAATCCGAGCGGCGTGATCTGCGGCCAGGCGGCGCGGAAGCGGCCCCGCCATTCGGCAAGCGTGCGCGCGTAATCCTCACCAAAAATCCGTTCGGTCCGGAACGGCACGCCGAAACGCTCGCCGAGCGATTTCAGGGTCGATGGCGTCGGCAGCATGCCGCCGGGAAAAACATAGCGGCGGATGAAGTCGATCTCGCGTTTGTAATTGTCGAAGAAGCGTTCCTGAATCGTGATGGTCTGAATGCCGGCGGCGCCGCCTGGCTTCAGGCGGTCGCGCAATTGGGCGAAATAGGCCGGCCAGAATTGCTCGCCGACGGCCTCCAGCATCTCGATCGAGGCGATCCGGTCGTAGCGGCCGCGCTCGTCGCGATAATCCTGCAATTTGATGTCGACCTTGTCGGCGAGGCCCGCCTCGAATACGCGGCGGCGCGCAAAGTCGTGCTGCTCGCGGCTGATGGTTAGACCGACCACGCGTGCGTCATAGGTCTTCGCCGCGAATTCGGCGAAGCCGCCCCAGCCGCAGCCGATTTCGAGCACGGTCTGCTCGCGCTTCAGATCGATCGACTGGGCGAGGCTCTGGTATTTGCGCAACTGCGCCGCGGCAAGGTCATTGCTGCCGACGTCAAACAGCGCCGACGAATAGGTCATGCTCGGGTCGAGCCAGGCCGAATAGAACGCATTGCCGAGATCATAATGCGCGTGGATATTCTTCCGGGCCTGCCGCTTGGTGTTGCGGTTGAGCCAGTGGCCGAGAACCTGCAGCCAGCGCACGATCGGGTTGCCGCCCAGCACCTGTTCCATCATCTCGCGGTTGATGCAGAAAAGATAGAGAAACCCCGTGAGGTCCGGCGTTTCCCATTCGCCGCGCAAATAGGATTCGGCGACCCCGATATCGCCGGATCGCAGTGTCCGCCAAGCGAAGCGATAGTCTTTCACGATCATGCTGGCGGAGGGGCCGGGTTGCGGCCCGCGGAAGATCAGAGTGCGGCCGTCCGGCAGTGTGACCTCGAGGGTGCCGCAGCGGATCGTTTCCGCAAGTGCGAAGGCGAGCCTCGCCGTCCCCGGCAGACCCGCTAATGCAGCCTTTCGCGTATCGGGGGTTACGAGGATCGGAGCAGACATTGTTTGGGTTCCTGGTCTATCCCGCGCTATCGGAGACCGTGTGAACCTGACTGGTGGGAGGAGGGTCGGAGCCGCGCTGCGGACGGGGGAACAGGCGTGCCCCCTTCAGCCACAGCCGCGCGGCCTCGAAATGGATGCCCCCTATCACCTTCAGCGTCACGAACGGCAGTGAGCAGAATGCAGCAAGCAGGAGGGCGCTCGTCAAGGGGTGCCTGCGGCCATGGAACATCGCAGCCAGCAGCGGGCCTTCGGAATCGGTCTCCAGAATCCGGATTTTCAGGTCCTCGCCCGGCGGGGTCAGGCGGAAATGGTAGCGCATCTCCATCCCGATGAACGGAGAGACGTAGAGCCGTTTGTTGCGGGCTTGCCGGATGCCGCTGTCGCTGACCTCGTCTGGACGTACCGGGCAGACATAGCTGTGATGTTCTCCGAAGGTGTTGCGGACCTCGTAGACCAGAAGCGCCAGCGAACCATCCGCGCGATAGGCGTAATAGACCGACAGCGGATTGAATGCGTAGCCGAGCAGACGCGGATAGCACAGAAGCAGGATCCGTCCGCCCGACAGGTCAACGCCGGCACTGGCTGCAAGCTTGCGCACATGCGACGCGAGGGACGTGCCGTCACGCGGACCGTGATCGCGTTCATGAAAGCTGTACAGCGCACGCCGGTTGACCCCGAACAGGCGTGTTTGCCGGTTGGCTTCGTCGAGCCGGTCGAGGTCGATCAGCAGATTGAGCACGCGGTAGACGAAGCGATGCGACATCGGCTTCAGCCGCGCGTGCATCACGTCTCCGCGGTAGAGCAGAGCTGCGGGTTCAGACTGCTGCGGCAGTGTCTCGCTCACTCAGCCGCCTCCGCATAAGCCGGATCGACGCTCCGCCACGGAACGGTGCCGCCCAGCCTCTCCGCAACGGCGAGGCCCGAGCGCAAGCCGTCCTCGTGAAAGCCGTAGCCGGTCCATGCCCCGCAGAACCATATACGATCCGTGCCCTGGATATCGTCGAGCCGCGACTGCGCGGCAAAGGCGGCCGCATCGAATTGTGGATGATCGCAGGCAAAGCGGGTGAAGGTCAGAGCGGGATCCGGCTCGAATGGCGGATTGACGCTGACGAAGAGCGGCTTGCTGGCGTCGATATGCTGCAATGCATTCATCCAATAGGTCACAGCCACGTCGCCATCCATTTCACCCCGGCCGTTACCGCGAAGGAAATTCCACGCTCCCCAGGCCCGTCTGCGCTTCGGCATCAGGCGGGTATCGCGATGAAGATAGACCTCATTCGCACGGTAACGAATTGACCCCAGCACAGCCTGCTCATTTTCGGTCGGATCACGCAGCATTGCGAGCGCCTGATCGGAATGGGCGGCAATGATCACATGGTCGTAGCGGTCGCTGTGGCCGAGACTGTCGGTCACGTAAACGCCCGCCGGGGTCCGTTCGATCCCGGTCACGGCAGCGCCGAGCCGGATCCGGTCAAGAAAAGGGCGGGTGAGGGCCTCCACATAGCGCCGGCTGCCCCCGCGGACCGTTCGCCAGACTGGCCGCTCGTCATGCAACAGCCGATGGTTGTCGAAGAAGGCGACAAAGTTCTCGGCCGGAAAATCCATCATCTGCCTGGCCGGCGTCGACCAGATCGCAGCACCCATCGGTACGAGATAATCGCGCAGCAGGCGCTGCGAATAGCCGCGCATCCGGACATATTCGCCCAGCGTCAGCCCGCGCAGGCGGCCGGCGGTGCGGTCGAGGAGGCATTGACGGTTAAATCGCGTCACGTCGCGCAGCATGGTCCAGAACGGAACCGAGAGAAGATTTCCACGCTGGGCGAACACGCCATTCAGCGTCTCGCCCAGCCGCTGGCCGCCTCCCAGCCACTCGAGCTGTCCGCCATTGGCCGAGACCGCGAAGCTCATCTCGGTCGGCTGTGTCTCTACGCCGAAATGGTCGAACAGCGCCGTGAGATCGGGGTAGTTCGATTCGTTATAGACGATAAATCCGGTATCGACCGCGATCCGGGTACCCTCGTAATCGATGTCGACCGTATGGCTGTGGCCACCCGGTCTCAGCTCGCGCTCGTAGACCGTGATGTGGTGCGGGTCCGCCAGGGCAAATGCGGCTGCATTCCCTGCTATTCCCGTCCCGACCACTGCAATCCGCATCACCAGCCCCGTCTCCGAACTACACTACAGCTACGGCCCGCATATCGTTCGGTTTCAGGCGAACGGAACAATTACGGAGTATCCGAGGATATCCGGAAAGGATGCCGAAACCATCCCGGAACCACCGGCTTGAGTCGCACCATTTTCGGAGCGGTCTTCACCACTTCTTTGACGAGACCGGATATCGGAAATGGGCGGAGCGGCCTGTCCAGACGCTGTCGCCCATCGCCCGGTGCCCAGGAAATGAACCTCGACGTCAACACGCTTTTTCTGGTGACGATCTATGTCGAGGCGATGCTCGGCCTATTGCTGCTTTTCGCCTGGGTGCAGAACTCGGCAATCACCGCGGTGGCGTGGTGGGGCTCGGCGCATTTGCTGCGTGCCGCCTCGGTCGTGCTGTTCGGGATGTACGAATCTGCTCCCGACTGGATAACGATCGACCTTTCCAACGCAATTCTGTTCACCTCATTCGCTGCAACCTGGACCGGCGCGCGCATCTTCGGCGGTCGTTCGCCGAGCTATATCGGGTTGTTCAGTGGCGCCTTGCTTTGGGTGGTCGTCTGCCGCATCCCTGCGATTTCGCAGTCGATGGAAGCGCGGATCATGATCTCGTCTTTCATTGTCGCCGGCTATACTTGGGCTGCGGCCTTTGAATTCTGGCGCGGCCGCAGCGAGCCCCTGGTATCGCGCTGGCCTGCCATCTTCATGCTGTTCGCGCATGGATCGTTGTTTCTGCTGCGGACCCCGCTCTCCGCCGTGATGCCCTGGATTCCGAATTCGCAGGTTTTTGAAAGCGTTTGGCTGACGGTCCTGAGCTTCGAAGCGCTGTTGTTCACCATCGCGATCGCTTTCATCCTGCTGGCGATGGCCAAGGAGCGCACCGAGTTTCTTCACAAGACAGCGTCGTTGATCGATCCTTTGACCGGAATTCCCAATCGCCGGGCCTTTCTTGAAGGAGCCGCGGCGATGGCGGAGCGGATCGACGCCGAGCCGCGGCCCACGGCCGTTCTGCTTATCGATCTCGACCATTTCAAATCGATCAACGATTCGTTCGGCCATGCACTCGGGGACCGGGTGCTGCAGGTCTTTGCCGAAACCGCAGGAGCGAATATCGCGCCCTCCGATCTGCTCGGGCGACTGGGTGGCGAGGAATTCGCGATCGCGCTGTACGATGTCGATCGCGAGCGGGCCAAGGACGTCGCAGAAGCGATCCGCCGATCATTCGAGGAGATTGCATCCGAGGTCGACGGCGTCCCGGTCGCCGCGACCTGCAGTATCGGAATCGCGGTCAATGAGGAGGGACCTCTCGATACGTCCGAACTCCTCGCGCGTGCGGACGAGGCACTTTATTCGGCCAAGGAGCGCGGCCGTAACCGTTGCGAACTCGCGTCGACCGAGTTCGTCCTTCGACTCGATGCGTCGACCCCCTCGCTGCGTATCGGCGACATGCACGCCAAGGCCGCCGCCTGACCCGCCCCGGAGCTGCGTTGACAGGAGTGGCAGACGACATGCATTATAGTGCATGTCGTCTGGGAGGACGCGTTGAATTCAACAATGTCAAAATCGGCGGCAAGCGCCGGCAGACCGCCATTTCGTCCCATCCGCTACGCTGAAGCGAAGGTCGTCCGCGAGGATCGCGCCGACGGATCAATCGTGCTTCGCAGTGCGCAGCCGCTCGGCTTGTACGAACCCAATCTCGCGCGGCTGTTTCGCCGGGCGGTTGAAGCCCAGCCGGACAGACTGCTAATGGCCGAGCGCGACGCCTCCGGGGCTTGGGCGGGCGTAACCTATGCCGAAGCGCGCCGGAACGCCGATGCGATCGCGCAGGCGCTGATCGATCGGGGGCTCTCCCCCGATCATCCAGTTATGGCGTTGTCGGGAAATTCGGTCGAGCATGGCCTTCTGACTTTGGCCTGCTACACCGCCGGAATTCCAGTTTCACCAATCTCGGTCGCCTATTCGCTGCAGAGCCAGGATCACGCCAAGCTCAAGTATATCAACGAGCTACTGACTCCCGGCCTGGTCTACGTTTCCGACACCGCCCCCTTCGCGAAGGCGCTGGCGCATATCACCGCGCCGATCCTGGCCGGAAAGAATGGCGCCAATCTGCCGAATGTCACGCTGTTCTCGGACATTGAGAAGATGATCCCGGGTCTTGCCGTCGAGCATGCCGTGGCTGCGATCACACCGGACACCATCGCGAAATTCCTATTCACCTCGGGCTCGACCAGCCTGCCCAAAGGCGTGATCAACACCCATGGCATGCTGACCGCGAACCAGCAGCAATCGGTGCAGACTTGGCCGTTCATCGCAGACGCGCCGATGGTGCTGATCGACTGGCTGCCCTGGAACCATACCTTCGGCAGCAATTACAATTTCAATCTGATCCTGCAGCAGGCCGGTACGCTCTATATCGACGGCGGCAAGCCGGTGCCGGCGCTAGTTGGGCAGACGGTGGAGAATCTGCGCGACATTGCTCCGACCGTCTATTTCAATGTCCCCGCAGGCTACGGCGCGCTGCTGCCATTTCTTGAAAACGATGACGCACTGGCGGGGCATTTCTTCTCGCGGGTGCGCCTGTTGTTCTACGCCGGCGCGTCACTGCCGCAGGACATGTGGGACCGGCTGGAAGCGCTTGCGATCCGCATCACCGGCACCCGCATCCCGATGACGTCGGCCTGGGGCACGACCGAAACCTCGCCGCTTGCGACATCGGCTCATACCCTGCTCGAAAGGGCTGGCAATGTCGGCGTGCCGGTGCCGGGTGTCGACGTCAAACTCGTGCCGGTTGGCAGCAAGCTCGAAATCCGTGTGCGTGGTCCGAACATCACGCCGGGCTATTGGCGAAGGCCCGACCTGACACAGGCGATGTTCGACGAGGAGGGCTATTATCTCCCCGGAGATGCGGTGCGCTTCGCCGACCCGGCGGATCCGAACCAGGGGCTGATCTTTGACGGCCGCACCGCCGAGGATTTCAAGCTGACCAACGGCACCTGGGTTGCGGTCGGCGCCTTGCGGGTCGGCGCTATCGCTGCGGCGACGCCGGTGCTGCAGGATGCAATCGTGTGCGGGGAGGGACGCGACCGGGTCGGGCTCATCGCCTGGCTCAATGCCGCGGGCTGCAGGCAGGTGACCGGCGAGGATGGCGATCCCGCATTTTATGCGCAGCATCCGAAAGTGCATGCGCATCTGCTTAAAGCTTTCGCGCAATGGAACAGGGTCAATACCGGTGCGACGATGCGCATCGCGCGCGTCTTGCTGCTTCCGGACATGCCCTCGATCGACAGAAACGAGATCACCGACAAGGGCTATATCAATCAGCGCGTTGCGCTCGAATGCCGCAATGCGGAGGTGCTGCGGCTTTTCGACGGCAAGCCGCATGACGATGTCGTTGTGATCGGCTGATTTCCATACTGTGAAAAGCCGTCCCTGAGCGAAGAATTGCGGCGCCCCGCCGCGTGCTCTATCAATCGAACAACAACAAATCAGGGAGGATGAAGATGTCGCACCGGCACCTGCTCGGGATTGCTTCCGCTCTCGCCATATTCGCTGCGCCGTTTGCCGCGCAGGCGCAGGATTATCCGGCGCGTCCGGTGAAAATCGTTGTGCCGTTCGGCGCCGGCGGACCGGCCGACGTCTACGCCCGCATATTGGCGCAGCATCTCGGCGAAACGCTGAAGCAGCCTTTTGTGGTTGAAAACCGCCCCGGCGCGGGTTCGATCATCGGAACCGACGCAGTGGCGAAGTCGGATCCTGACGGATACACGCTGCTGCTGATGTCAAATACCCACACCGTCAACGAGACCCTGACACCAAATAAGCCCTTCAAGCTGATGGACGATTTCGTCGCCGTGGCGCCGATCAACTATTCGGATCTGATGATGGTGGTTCATCCCTCGGTACAGGCGAAGGATGTGAAGGAATTCGTCGCGCTCGCGAAGGCGAAGCCGGGGGGACTCAACTACGCATCGTCCGGTCCGGCAACGCCCTATCACATGGCCGGAGAGTTGTTCAAAGCCATGAGCGGGACCGACATCGTGCATGTGCCGCACAAGGCGTCGGGAGAGGCGCGGAATAGTGTGCTTGGCGGCCACGTGCAGATGATGTTCGACGCGGTGACCACCATGTCCAACAACGCGAAGGCCGGTCAGGTGAAGGCACTCGCGACCACGGGGGCAAAGCGCTCTGAGCTCACACCCGACGTGCCGACTGTTTCGGAATCGGGGGTGCCCGGCTACGAGGCGACAATATGGCTCGGCCTGATGGCGCCCGCCAAGACTCCACAGGCCGTGGTCGACAAGCTGAATGCCGAGGTCAGCAAAATCGTGAATCGTCCAGACGTGCGCGCGGCCTGGGCCAAGCAAGGCGCGGTGCCGATGAGCATGTCGGTGAAGGAATTCGACGCCTATCTGCGCAAGGACATCGATAAATGGGCCGATGTCGTCAAGAAGACCGGCGCCTCGGCAAAGTGAAGCAGCAGCGTGTGTGATAGCCCGATCACCGGATTGAATTTGATCCGGTGATCGGAATGGATTAGCTCTGCCTCGGGTTTGGTCGTGGAGAGCAGGGAATGCGCTATTGCAGGTTTGACAATGATCGCCTCGGCATCGTGCGGGGCGATATGGTTCACGACGTCACCCCCGTTCTCGACAAGCTCCCCGCCGTCCGCTGGCCGTTGCCGGCCTATGATCCACTGGTCGCGGCGCTGCCGAAATTGCGCGGCGAGATGGAAGCCGCTGCCGACCGCGTCGCCGGCGTGCCGCTCGCCTCGGTGAAGCTGCTGAATCCGGTTCCTAATCCCTCGAAGGTCATTGGCGCGCCGGTCAATTATCACGCCCATATCGACGAGGCGAATGCCGACGCGCAGATCAACTTCGGCAAGACGATCAAGACCATCGACCATTACGGCGTGTTCCTAAAATCCAATTCGTCGCTGTCGGGTCCGTCCGAACCCGTCCCGGTGGTGGAGAAGGAGCGCCGCACCGATCACGAGGTCGAGCTTGCCGCCATCATCGGCGAAACCTGCTTCGACGTGCCGGAAGAGGGTGCGCTGAAATATATCGCGGGCTATGCGATCGGACTCGACATGACGATCCGCGGCCCGGAGGAGCGGTCCTTGCGCAAGTCGCTTGACCGCTTCTCGGTGGTCGGCCCTTATTTCGTCACGGCCGACGAAATTCCCGATCCGGAGAATCTCGATCTCGAAATCCTGGTCAACGGTCAGGTGCGTCAGAAGTCAAACACCTCCCGGCTGATCTTCGGCGTCGCCAAACTCGTTTCGTATTGCTCGAATTTCTACACGCTCTATCCCGGCGACATCATCATGACCGGAACGCCGGAAGGCGTCGGCCCGGTGCAGGCGGGCGACGTCATGCATGCGAAGATCGAGAAGGTCGGCGAGATGACGGTTGCGGTGACGCGCCGGACGGCGCCTTTGCCGCCGCCAGCGCCCACGGCGTAGCGGTTTCCAGGCGATCGCGCGTCACGGCGGTTACTTCTTGCGCCGTGCCAGCACATCGATATGCAGGTCGACGTCGTCGCCGACGATCTTGGTGTCGCGCCATTCGTCGCGGCCGACGCCGAACCTGGTGCGGCTGATGGTCAGCGCGCCGGTCATTCGCGCCACCACCTGGCCGGGATCGGCCGGGTCCGGACCGATGTCGAGCTTGAACGGCAGCACGACCTCTTCAGTGACGTCGCGAATGGTCAGCCGCGCTGTCGCTTCGTAGTCTCCCTTGCCTGTTGCGCTGCCCTTGGCGCGGAATGCGGTGGTCACGAACCGGACCGTGGGAAAGCGCGCAACATCGAACCATTTCGGCTGCTTGAGTTCCTTGTCGATGTCGGAATTGCCGGCATCCGCGCTGGCCGCATCGACGGTTACCTCAACGGCGCTGCCGGCCAGATCGTCAGGGTCGAACTTGATCGTCGCGGTGAAGTTCTTGAACCGTCCCTTGCTGGGCACGCCCATCTGCCGTCCGGTAAAGCCGATGCTGCTCTTGGCGGTATCGACGGCCCATTCGGGTGCATCGGCCGCCGCAGGCTGCATGTCGCCAAGCAAAAACAGGCCCGCAATGGCCGCCGCCGCGCCGCGATTGAACCGCCTCGCCATATTCGTCACCTCCGCACCTCAGCTTTTACGATCCTGCACCCGCATGCGTGCGGACCAGGGCAGCATGCGCCGCATCACATCGTCACGCAGAACGATGTGATGATAAAGCGCGGCCAGCGCATGGATGGTCACCAGCACCAGCAACGCAACCGCCAGCGACAGGTGCACGGTCTTCATCGTCTCGCCGAGCGCCCGGTCGACGCCGAACGGGCTCGGAATATGGACCAGTCCGAGATAGACGACCGGCAGGTTGAGCGCCGAACTCATGATCCATCCGGTGATCGGCATGACGATCAGAATCGCGTACAGCGCGGCATGCGATGACCCGGCGAGGCGTTGCTGCCATCGCGGCATGCCTGACGGTTGCTGCGGCACCGGATTGACGAGGCGCCATCCAAGCCGCAGCAGCACCACGAGGAAGATCGTCACCCCGACCCATTTGTGCCACGAATAGAACTCGAGCTTGCGCGGACTGAACGGCATGTTGACCATGCTGATCGCGAGCGTGAACGATGCGACCAGCAGCACCAGCGTCAGCCAGTGCAGCGTCTTGGCCACGAGGCCGAACCGCTCCGCAGTGTTGCGCATCAGCATGGTGCAAGCCGGCTGCCGCGCCGCCGCTGCGATGTCAGGTCGGATCGTTCGGGCGCTTGGATTCGAGCTGGATCACGAATTCGACTTCCTCGCCGATCCAGGGGATGAACGCCTTCATCCCGAAATCGGTCCGCTTCAGCTTGCCCTTCGCGGTGAAGCCGTCGATCGTGTATTTCTTCGACAGATGCAGCCCGCTCTTGTTGTAGGTGACATCCATGGTGACCGGGTGGGTGACGCCGTGCATCGTCAGATTGCCGGTCATCTTGCCCGTGTTTTCGCCGGTCTTCTCGATTTTGGTGCTCTCGAATGTAATCGTCCGGTGTTTCCAGACATCGAGTTCGGCCTCGGAGCGGATCCAGTTGTCGCGATAGGCATGGTTCGAATCGATGCTCGCCGCCTCGATCTCGACGCTGACCTTGCTATTGGCCGGGTCCTTGCGGTCGAACGCCATCTCGGCCTTGTTGATCTGGCGGAACTGGCCCATCACCGACGAGAAGCCGCCATGCGATATCGACCAGGTGACCGCGACGTGTTCGAGATCGACGTCGACTTTTTGCGGTTGCGCTTTTGCGGGCGTTGCCGGCAGCAGCAATCCAAGACTGAGCGCCGCCGCAATCAACGTTGCGGCGTTGAACGGCGCGCATCGGAAATGACCGAACACCATTGTTGTTACCCTCCCGTGCCGGCTGGCCTTGCGCCAGTCCGGTCTGATCTTGATTTTGTAAGCGACGTGAAGCCGGCACGGCCCATGACGTGAATCGTGCCGGCGGTAAAGTCAGATTTCCTTCTTCATCCTGGCGTCGACGGAATAGGGGCCGCCGCCACGGATCACCAGCATCAGCGCCACCGCCGCAAACAGCAATGGATATTCGTTGCCCCGCGAGGTCCAGAAGAATCCGCCGACGCCAAGATGAAAACGTGCGGCTTCGAGCATGAAGATCAATACCAGCAGCGCGACCGGCCGTGTGAACAGACCGATGATCAGCAGAATGCCGCCGCCGAATTCCAAGAGCGCGATCATCCAGCCCCACATGTCGGCCATCGGATATCCGACCTTGCGAAGGGTCGCGATGAATCCCGACATGCCCGGTCCGCCGAAGGAGCCGAATAATTTCTGCATGCCATGCGGGATCAGAAGCGCGCCGGCTGCGACACGGACAAGCAGGTATGCCCATTCCTCCAGGCCGGAATAGACCTTCGAGAGGCCCGGAACGTAATGCTGAGATGGTTGTCTGGTGGCCATGTTTTGTCTCCCCGTCGTGAGGCGCGAACTGTCAACGGCCCGATCCGGCACCGGCTCCCCGCGCGTGAACGCGCCTCTGCGCGGAGTGCGACTTTAGTTTAAATTGACGAGAAGTTTTCGCCTAGCGCGGGTTTGGGATTTCGACCGGAATTCAAGATCGTCACCATCCGGAACACGCGCGCAGGTTGGGCCGGCGCGGACACATGCCGCGCCGGCCGCTGGCCGTCAGTACAGCGAGTTGCGCTTTTTCAGTTCGTCCTGCAGGTCCTTGAAGATCGCGTCCGGATCGCCGCCGGCCTTCTTCACCTGCGTTTCCCATTCCTTCTTCAGCGGCTCGGCCGCCTTGCGCCATTCGGCAAGCTGCGCGGGCGTGATGGAATAGACTTCCTTGCCCGCCTGCGCCTTGATCTTGTCGCGTCCGGCGGATTCCATCGTGGCCCAGGGGGTCGCGATCTTCTCGGCCCATTCCGGCGTGCAGTGATCGTCGATCACCTTGCGCTGCGCCGGCGACAGCGAATTGTACTTGTCCTTGTTCATCACGAAGGTCTGTTCGGTGACATAGAGCTGCGCGTCGAGGTGATATTTGGTCACCTTGTCGATGCCGAACAGCACGATCGATCCCCAGGGGAAAGTGATGCCCTCGGCCACGCCCTTCTCGAGGATGTCTCGCGATTCAGGTGCCGAGGCCGGCACGTTGGTGCCGCCGAGCAGGCTGATGAAGCGGCTGATGGTGGCATTGGCGGGACGGATCTTCATGCCCTTCACGTCGCCTGGCACCGTCACCTTCTTGTTGGTGGTGTGGAAGGTCGCCGGATCATGCGCGAAGGTGATGCAGTATTTGACGTCCTTCATCTCCTTGTCCGCGTATTTGCGGTACCACGCATCCAAAGCGGCGGAGCCTTGCTTCGAATTGGCGAAGATGAAGGGAATTTCCGACAGGCCCATGATCGGGAAGCGGCCCGGCTCATAGCCCGGATTCACATGCGCGAAATCGGCGATGCCGTCCCGCGCCATATTGTAGTGATCGAAGGCCTTGCCGAGCTGCTGCGCCGGAAAGATCTTCATGGTGATGGTGCCGTTCGAGGCCTGCTTGATCGACTCGGCCCAGGCTTCGACCGCCGGGTGCATCGGATGGCTCGGCGGCACCCAATGGCTGAAGCGCAGTTCGACCGGCTTGTCCTGCGCCAGAGCAGGGCCGGCGAGGGTGGCTGCGAGCAGGCTCGCTGCCAGGGGAATGGCAATGCGTTTCATCGATGGTCCTCCCATAGTCGCCTGTTGGCGGCGATCCGAAGCACAAACTATCGCCGGCGCCGGCTTCACGCCAGCGCCGTCATTGCCGCGTCCTGCGAAACGAGCGAGGGCCTCCCGTTACTCGGCGGCGGAGGGCAACGCCCGCTTCTCCCAATGCAGTGCCGCCCGGGTGTGATCCTGGTCGCCGCCCAACGCATCGCGGGCATCTGCCCACAAATCGCGGGTGAGCCGTCCGACCGGCGCATCGACCCCGATCTGCTCGGCGAGATCGGCTGCGATCTTCACGTCCTTGGCGAGCAGGCCGAGTGCGAAGCCGGTCCCGAACGCACCGCTCAGCAGATGCTGCTTGATCAGCATCTCTGACGCGAAGCTGCGTCCGGTCGAGACATTGACCACGTCCGCAATCACCTCCGGGTCGAGCCCGAATTTGCGACCGACCGTGACCGCCTCGGCGGCTGCGGCGAAACTGGTCGCGGCGAGGAAATTGTTCAGGCACTTCATCGCGTGCCCGCAGCCGAGACTGCCGACCTCGAACAGTTTCGAACCCATGCAGGCGAGCACCGGTTCCACCGCCGCGACCGAAGCCGCATCACCCCCAATCATGATCGCAAGCGAGCCATCCCGTGCGCGCGGCACGCCGCCCGAAACCGGCGCATCCACGAGTTCCAGCTTGCGCACAGATAGATCCTTGCCGAGCGTGCGGGTGCCAACCGGGTCGGCCGAACTCATGTCGATCACGATCGCGCCGGGCTTCATGTTTGCGGCCAGCGCCCCGTCCTGCATGGTGAAGAGTGCTTCACGCACCTCCTTGCCGGTCGGCAGCATGGTGACGATCGCATCGCAGGCCTTGCCGAGTTCGGCGAGTTGGTCCGTGGCGCGCGCTCCGTGCTCCTGTGCCCATTTTTTCGCCCGTGCGGGATCGAGATCGAACGCGACGACCTCGAAGCCGGCACGCTTCACATTCGCGGCCATCGGAGCGCCCATATTGCCGATGCCGATGAATCCGACTGTCTTGATGTTTGTCTTTATGCTCACACCGGTTACTCGAGACCCATTTGCTTCAACTTTTCTTCCGCGGCACGGAAGCCTTCGACGCCGCGCGGCACGCCGGCATAGACCATGGCGTGCAGCAGGATTTCCTGGATCTCCTCCTTGCTGACGCCGTTGGCGATGGCACCCTCGATATGGACCTTCAATTCGTTGGGCCGCGCCATCGCGACCAGCATCGCCAGCGTGATCATCGAGCGGGCTTTGCGCGACAGCTTCGGGCGCGTCCAGGTCTGTCCGAAGCAATAGGTCGTCACGACTTCCTGCAGCGGCCAGATGAAATCACCGGCGGCATTGATCTGTCCTTCCGCGCCGTCGTGCCCCCACATGGCGCGGCGGACATCGAGGCCGCGGGCGAAGTCAGGATTCTTCGACGCGCGCTTCGCCCGGGTCTTCTTGCCGCCGGAGTCCTTCGCGGATTTGGTTTTCTTTGCCTTGGCCATCTGAAAATCTATCCTCCCTTGAATACTTTGCCTTCGGTACTTTGAGCGATCATGTCGTGTTTGGCCGGCCGACGATAGGGCGTGCGACGCGCGCCGCCATGCGTTGCGGCGAATTGCCGGTAGAACGTGGATCGCTTATAGGCAAGGTTGAAAAGCACCTCGTGCGATGCCCATCGCCCACTCAAGAGTGGGACAGCGTCGCATCAATCCAGTTCCAGAGCAGCCGGAACCTCATGAAGATCGTTCGAGTCACCGCAACACCGCTCAATGTCCCGCTCCACATCACCGTCATGGGCATGGACAAGAAGACCTCGCTTGCGGCCTGTTATGTCGAGGTCGAGACCGATACCGGCATCGTCGGCCATGGCCTGACATCCATCACCGAGGAAGACGTGGTGGCGCAGGTGGTCAACGGCGTGATGGCGCCGAACCTGATCGGCGACGATCCGCTGCTGACCGAGCGGATCTGGGAGAAGATGTACTGGACGACGATGCCGCGCGGGCAGACCGGCTATGCGGCGCACGCGCTCGCCGCCGTCGATCTCGCGCTCTGGGATATCAAGGGCAAGGCGCTCAATCTGCCGGTCTGGAAGCTGCTCGGCGGGGCACGGGCGCGGGTGCCGGTCTATGCCACCTTCGGCTTCGGCTTTTTCGATCGCGAACAACTGGCGGCGGCGGCCAAGAAATGGGTCGCCGACGGCTTCCGCAGACTCAAGATGACGGTCGCGAGCGAGGCTCTCAAGCACAAGGACGAGCGCCCGGTGATGGACGCGATCCGTGAGGACGCGAAGCGCGTGCAGGCGGTCCGCGAGGCGGTCGGTCCCGATGTCGAGATTTTCATCGACGCCAATTGCAATCTCGATCTCTACCACGCGACCAAGTTGGTAGAGATGATCCGGCCTTACAACATTTCCTTCTTCGAGGAGCCGCTCACGCAGAACGACATACCGGGGATGGCGCAGCTTCGCCGCAATACCGGCGTCGCGCTGGCCTGCGGGCAGAACGAGGGGCTGCTCTATCGTTTCCGCGATCTCCTGGCGGCGCAGGCGATCGACTATGCGCAGCCCAATGTCTGCATCACCGGCGGCTTCACGCAATGCGTGAAAATCGCGGGCCTCGCCGCCTCATACAATGTGTCGGTCGCCAATGGCGGCGCCTGGTCCTATCACAACATGCATCTGCAGGCCGGTGTCGCCAACGGCTCGCTGGTCGAGCATCACTATCTCGCGGTCGAACTCTACAAGACGCTGTTCACCGGTCTCATCATGCCGGCCGATGGCTGGCTCGCGCTGCCGGACAAGCCGGGCCTCGGCTTCGAGCCCAACAGCGACGCCATTCGCGAGATTGCGAAGCTCCCGCTCTCGGCGGGGCGCGCGAAGGGGTAGCGGCGATTCGGCTTCGCGGTTACGACCGCGAACCGCGCGATGTGTAGTCGCCCCAGAGCAGGGTAGCGGCGAAGATCGCGAAGGCCAGAACGATCAGGCTGACAACAAGCAGATTGGCTGCGGGCATTTCACGTCTCCTTCCCTGAATGGTTGGCAGACGGTGTCATCGAGGCAGGCGAGGGGCTTTGCGCTAGCTCAAATCTGCTCGCTTCAGGCCATCGCACCCGCGATTAACGCGCCCTTAAGAATTTCAGTCGCAATTTCCGAATCAGCTCTTTTTGCGGGGGATGACGATGGCGTCCTACAGCCTGAACTCTTCAGATGAAGTGTGTCCAATACCGGAAAGCCTGTTCGGACAATTGTTCCGATCCCATCCGCAGGGATTGTCCGAACTGGTCGCGACCATACCGTCGCAGACGCGCGCGATGCTCGCTCTGTTCTGCTATCGCCGTGCGCATCTGCATCCGCTCAGTCTGGCCATCGCTTCCACTTGCAGCGAAACCGACCTGATTGAGGCCGGTGGCCGCCCGGGCGCTGCGTTGTATGAATTGTCCCGGCTGCCTGAAGCGCCGGCGGCGACCCATCACGAGAATGGCCGGCGCAAGATTTCGCTGGCAAAGGGACCGCTCTGGCAGCCCGCGCCGCTGGAAGACGATTTCGAAGACTGAACGGCCACTCGAGGTCATTCGATTTTTTTTCGGTTCCAAGGAACGTTACAGCGATCCCCCGGTTGCGATTCCGCAAGGCCGATTGCGCGGTCGGGGGAATTCGCAGTCTGATATGCTGAAGTTGGTTCCGCTGGAACCCTGACGCACGCATCACCCTCATCCCGAATCGGTCGGTCGGCAACGGATTTCGTTCCGTGAGCGATGCCAAATGGGGGACTTCATGCGCGCATTTTCATTTGCTCTCTCCACCTCGGCCCTGATCGCGATGACCGTGTACGGCGCCGGTGCCGCCGATATCGCGCGTCCGGTTTACAAGGCGCCGCCACAGGTGGCCGCGATCTACAACTGGACCGGTTTCTATGTCGGTGGAAATATCGGCTGGGGCTGGTCGAACGGCGACGGCGATATCCTCATCAACGGCATTCCCGGAACGGTCAGTGGTAGCGGCGATGGCTTTCTGGGCGGTGTCCAGGCGGGCTACAATTGGCAGAATGGCCCCTGGGTGTTCGGCATCGAGACCGATTTTCAGGGTTCGGCCGGCAAGGGTGACGTGACCGGATTTGCCGGCGGTAACGTTCTGACAGGCACGTCAAAGGGGCCATGGTTCGGCACCATCCGCGGACGCGTCGGCTACGCCTTCGACCTGTCACTCTGGTACGCGACCGGCGGCGCTCTCTATGGTGAAAACAAGTTCGACGGGGTGATCACCGGCTTCGGGCCGTTCTCGGCGAGCGAGACCTCGTGGACCTATACGGTCGGAGGTGGCGTCGAATGGGCGGTCGCTGATCGATGGACGGCCAAGATTGAATATCTCTATGCCGGTCCGCCAAGCGATGCGCCGGCTATTCCGAACGCGACCATCACCGGCGGATCCGCGGAAGCGCACATCCTGCGCACCGGCCTGAACTTCCGGTTCTGATTATCGCGCCTGATGGCAACGATAGATCACAGCGCGGCCGTTTCGGCCGGGCTGTCGACGCGCTGATCGCTGTCCAATCGGAGCGGTTTTGCGGTCCCGGAGATCGTCCGCTCAGGCGGCGAAAAACAGCGCCAGCAGCGTGAGGATCACGGCGGCGTTGCGGACAAAGAAGGCGGCGGTCACCAGAGCGGGAAAGGCGCTCGCGTCGCGGAGTGTCTGAGTGGTCATTGTTCTGTCTCCCCCGTTTGGACGGGTACGGAACCGCATATGGGGTCCGAGGGAGGCGAGGGCAGATCACCTCACGGGGAATTGTTGCACTGCGATATGCCTCAGGACCAAGCGATCGGAGCCGACCCGGGCGCGCGCCGCGGTCAAACTCAATACGGATCGTATTCCAGATTGTCCGGGCGCTTGCGCCGGTAAATCAAATACGCGACCGGCAGACTGATCGCTATTGCGGAGATGAAGGTCATGTTTGCCTGCTTGCGAGTCGGTTCGAAACCTGATCACGCAACGCGACAAAAACGAGTCCATTCCAGCGTCGGAATGAGGCATCTCATCACAGGACTGTTAACGCCGGGTTAACCGTAGCCAGTTGAGCAAGCCGGCGGCGACCGGCCGCGTCACACAGCGAAACCATGGACGGTTTGCACCGGCGGACTCGCCATTCGTATTTCGATCTCGCAGACGGACCGGTCAGCTTTCGACGCTCGCCAACGTCCTCGGCACCGGTCGCTTTCAATGGCCTAGATGTTGTCGAATTCGTCGCCAAGGGCGGCCAGCCGGCCGGAAACCCGGAAATTCAGTTCGGCTAAGGTGGTGATTTGGCTCCCCGGGCCGGATTCGAACCAGCGACCAACCGGTTAACAGCCGGTTGCTCTACCACTGAGCTACCGGGGAACGCAGCGCGGCTATAACAAAGCCTCGCCCGATTGCAAGCATTTCAGGCCGATCCGGCAAGAGCCCCGTGAACAATGCCGGGAAGAAGTGGAGGCGACGACCGGAATTGAACCGGTGTAAACGGTTTTGCAGACCGCTGCGTAACCACTCCGCCACGTCGCCATGAACACTGCGCCAAGCGCACCGCCCATTGGGCTTGGTCATATAGGAGCGACGGGGGGCGGGCAACATATCGTGGCGCCAGTGAACACCTTGCGATCTTGCGTTTTTCGCTCCGCTGCCGCAGAAGCAGCCGGTTCCTCTTCCGGGCAAGATCATGGCCGATTCCGCAACTTTGCGCCGTATGATGGTGGACGGTCAGGTCCGAACCGCCGACGTCACCCAATGGCCGCTGATCCAGGCCATGCTCGAAGTCCCGCGTGAGCGTTTCGTTCCGGACCCGCAGGCCGGACTTGCCTATCTCGATCTCGATCTGCCCGTCGGCGAGGGCACGCGCCGGCTGCTGAAGCCGATGGTCCTCGCGAAAATGGTGCAGGCGCTCGACATTTCCGGCGATACCAGCGTTCTGGATGTCGGCTGCGCGACCGGTTATGCGGCCGCGCTGCTGGCGCGTTTGGGCGCCTCGGTGGTGGCGCTGGAGGAACAGCCCGAACTGGCTGCGAAAGCGCGAGCCAATCTTGCCGGTCACGCCAATGTCGAGGTGGTCGAGGGCAAGCTCGCGGACGGCTACCGAGCCCGAGCGCCTTATCAGGCGATCCTGGTCGAAGGCGCGATCGAGCTCGATCCGGAAGAGCTTTGCCGACAGCTCGCCGATGCAGGCCGCCTGATCTGTATTCGGGGCAGCGGTCCGGCCGGAAAGGTCGTGATTTACAGCAAGAATGCCGAGGATATCACGCCGCGGGTCATTTTCGACGCCGCAGGGTCGACCTTGCCGGGATTCGTGAAGCCGCTCGCCTTCGCCTTCTGACCCAATCCGGGCCACCTGTAACCCGAAATACTCACGTTCGGCTTCTTTTCGCACTGCGTGAGGGGTAGGGGCTTCAAAGCCCTGAGCAGACAGATATAGTTACCAAGTTGTTGCTCGGAACCGACGAGTCGATGGGGATGGACTCAGCGGGCTATGGGCCTACGGGGGTTGTTAATGCCGCTTGTGCGTGCGGGATCGTTGTTGCTTGCCGCCATGCTCGTGGCGGCGAGCGCGAGCGGTTTTGCCGCCGATCGCAAAGTTGGTGTGTCCGGCGCGGGCGCCGTCAACGGCGCCGGTGGCGGCTCGACCAACCTTGAGCAGGCGCTCGTTCAAGCATACCAGAACAATCCACAGATTAATGCGCAGCGCGCTTTGGTGCGGGCGACCGACGAAGCCGTGCCGCAGGCCCTGTCCGGCTACCGGCCGCGGGTGAGTGCCACTGCTTCGACCGCGGTTCAGTGGACCGATAATTTGACGGAGCAGCGGATTTTCGTCCCACAGACCGGCAGAGCACCGCCGGAAGTCGTCGGGCAGCGCACCAGCAATTCACATCGGTCCTACCCGAACACATACGGCGCGACGCTGACGCAGAACGTCTTCAACGGGTTCCAGACCGGCAACCGCACCCGGCAGGCCGAGGCGCAGGTATTCGCCGCTCGCGAGACCCTGCGGGTGATCGAGCAGACGGTGCTGCTCGATGCCGCCACCGTCTATATGAATGTGCTTCGCGATACTGCGGTGCTCGAATTGCAGCGGCGTAACGTCGAGGTCATCCAGGAGCAATTGCGGCAGACCCGCGACCGTTTCAATGTCGGCGAGGTGACGCGCACGGACGTCGCACAGGCCGAGTCGCGCGTGGCGGCTGCGCAATCGCAGTTCCTGACCGCGCAGGCCAATCTGACCACCTCGCGTGCCGCCTATCGCCGCGTCATCGGTCTCGATCCGGGCCGGCTCGCCAACGGCACGCCGGTCGATCGGTTCGTCCCCGGCACGCTCGATCTGGCGGTGGCGCAGGGCCAGTCGGAGAACCCTTCGGTCGGTGCTGCCGAATTCGGCGTCGATGTTGCGCAGCTCCAGGTGAGGGTGAACGAAGGGTCGCTCTACCCGACAATCAACGTCACCGCCTCGGCCCAACGAAACCATTGGTCGTCCGAGACCAATGTGCAGAGCTTCCAGGGCTCGGTCGTGGGCCAGATCACGGTGCCGATCTATCAGGGCGGTCAGGAATATTCATTGATCCGTCAGGCCAAGGAGACGGTCGGGCAGCGGCGTCTCGAACTCGCGCTGAACCGCGATCAGGCCCGCGCCAATGTCGTTCAGTCCTGGGGCCAGCTCGACGCCGCCAAGGCGCAGATCGACGCAACGCGCTCGCAGGTCACCGCCGCCGAGATCGCCTTGAACGGTGTGCGCGAAGAGGCGCGGGTCGGTCAGCGCACCACCCTCGACGTTTTGAACGCGACGCAGGAATTGCTGAATGCGCGGGTCGCGCTGGTCACCGCTCAGCGCGATCGCGTGGTTGCATCCTACACGCTGTTGTCGGCAGTCGGCCGGTTGGCGATCCCGGTGCTCGGCCTGCAGGTCCCACTTTACGACCCGATGATCCATTACCAGCAGGTGCGTGACGCCTGGATCGGCATCCGGACACCGGACGGTCGTTAGTAAGGCGTCACGTTCGGGGCGGGAGCCGCATCCTTGTCCCGAGTCATCCACATGCCGGAATGACTCCGGATTGTGTTCCGATGTTTGCGTGCGATACTCCCCAAGCTCGGCAAAAACAGCGATAGTGAAGCGTTGATTCGGCATGGCGTGGCGCAGTGGCTTGCGTCTCCTGTCGCACCGGAAGTTTGACGAATTTCGCAAACGCATGACGAGGCGGGATGAACCAGCCGGCAAAATCGCATGAACCGTCGATGGAGGAAATTCTCGCCTCCATCCGTCGCATCATCGCCGACGATGACGCCAAGACCCCCGAGCCGGCCGCGATTGCCGAACCGCCTCCGGCGTCGTCACCGAGTCCCCTGGTTGCGGCCGCACCGCCACCGATGCAGATGGTGCCGCCATCGCCGGTCGAATATCTGAGCGACATTCCGCCTGCGTCACCGCCTCCGCCCGCGCCAGAGGCGCGGCAGCAATCGCCAGATATCCTCGATCTGACCGAGGACATGCGCGCGCCCGAGCCCGCTCCCGCGTTCACGACCATCGATGCGCAGGCCGACGTTGTGTTTGCCGACAGTCTTCCGCAAAGCGTCGAACCGGAGCCCGAGCCCGAGATGCCAGCGCCGGCGCTGCACGCGGACGACACGCCGGAATACGATCCACTGGAAGCCGCGAGGCAAACGCTTTCGGAACAGGTCGAGATGGATCGGCCGCTCTTGTCGCGATCGGCGACCGCTGCGGTCGATTCCGCCTTCGCGTCGCTGACGCATACCGTATTGAGCCAGAATGCACGCACGCTCGACGACCTGGTCAAGGACATGCTGCGTCCGATGCTGAAATCCTGGCTCGACGACAATCTGCCGGGCGTTGTTGAGCGGATGGTGCGTGCTGAGATCGAGCGGGTGTCGCGCGGGCGCTAACCAGCGCTCGAGGGCGGCTGCGTTTCAGCCCGCCTCCGTCTCAGCAGACCGCGCGCGAAGATCGCGCAGAGCAGAGGAAATCCGATCGCCGATGTCAGAAAGACCGGCACGGCCGTGAACCGGTCGACGATCGGCGCGGCGGCTGCGACGCCTGCGGTAATGCCCATGTAAAGCGCCGATGAGAAGATCGCGAGTGCGGTGCCGCGCGCCTGCGGCGACATCTGGGTGGCGTTGGTCTGGAGGGTGTTGTGCACCATGTAGAAGCCCAGTCCGATCAGTGTCGTTGCCAGCGGCCCGAACCACCAGACCGGTTGAAACGACAGGGTCAGGAAACCGACCGAGACCAGCACTCCGCCTGTCATCACGAGCCCGATCTGGCCCAGCCGGTTGACCAGCATGCTGACAGAGAAGGTGTAGATCAGGCCACCGATGGCGAAGCAGCCGACCACCAGCCCGACCATCGTGAAACTCAGGCCGAAGCGCAGGTGAAGGTCGGCGCCGATGAAGGATAGCACCGCATAGAGCAGTGCCGCCTCGACAAACACGCAGATCGTTATGAATCGCGCCCAGGGCGAACTGAGCACGATTTTGTATTCGGCGATCAGCCCGCCCTTGCGCACCGCCCGCGCGCTTGACGAGCGGGTGGCCGGGTTGAATGCCAGCTCGGCGATCAGCGCGGCCGCGGCGATGGCGAAAATCCCGCCCAGAATAAAAAACACGTTGCGCCAGCCGAACATGTCGCCGAGCACGCCACCCGCGACCTGGCCAAAAAGCAATCCGGAAATCTGGCCGGTGAGGTAGCGGCCGAGCACCTGCTGGCGCTGATCGTAGGGGACCACATCGCCGATATAGGCCATCGCAAGCGGGATGATGCATCCGGCCGCCAGACCGCACAGGAGCCGGTAGGCGACGAGTTCGGAGAGCGACAACGCAAGCCCGCACAGGACCGTCGCCGCGGCTGCGATCGCGCTGAGCCCGGCGACCGAATAATACTTGCCGAAGCGGTCTCCGATCTCGCCGGCGAATAACTGCACCGTGCCATGCGCGAGCCCATAGGCAACGACCACGATCGAGGCCGCGCCGATGGTGACGGCGAGGTCGGTCGCGATCTGCGGCAGGAGCGAATCCGACACCCGCACCATCGCCTGGCTGGCAAAGCCGGCAAGCGACAAGAGAAAAATCGCCCTGGTGTGGTTTGGAACGGTGATGGGATTGGACACGATTTCGTCGTTTCAGTGCGGCACAGGGTGTCCGCACGATTGTTGACAGGCTACATCGTGGCGGGCTTTGTAGCCGCGCCTGCCAGACGCAGAAACCCCGAATTTCAGATGATCGACAAGACCTATCAGCCGTCCGATGTTGAGCCGCGCATTTCACAGGCGTGGGAAAATGCGCTGGCGTTCCGGGCCGGCCGGCCAGACCGTGCCGACGCGAAGCCCTATTGTATCGTCATTCCGCCGCCGAACGTGACCGGCTCCTTGCATATGGGCCATGCGCTCAACAACACCTTGCAGGACATCCTGTGCCGGTTCGAGCGCATGCGCGGCCGCGATGTGCTGTGGCAGGTTGGCACCGACCACGCCGGCATCGCCACCCAGATGGTGGTGGAACGGCAATTGATGGAGCGCCAGCAGCCCGATCGCCGCACCATGGGCCGCGAGAAGTTCCTCGAGCGCGTGTGGGAATGGAAGGCCGAATCGGGCGGCACCATCATCAATCAGCTGAAGCGGCTCGGCGCGTCCTGCGACTGGTCGCGCGAGCGCTTCACCATGGATGAGGGCCTGTCGAAGGCCGTGCTCAAGGTCTTCGTCGAGCTCTACCGCCAGGGGCTGATCTACAAGGACAAGCGGCTGGTCAACTGGGACCCCAAGCTGCTCACCGCCATCTCCGACCTCGAAGTGCAGCAGGTCGAGATCAAGGGCAATCTCTGGCACCTGAAATATCCGATCGAGGGCATCCCCGGCGAGTTCATCATCGTCGCGACCACGCGGCCGGAGACGATGCTGGGCGACACGGCGGTCGCCGTGCATCCCGAGAATGAAAAGCTCAAGCACCTGATCGGCCGGCACGCGATCCTGCCGCTGGTCGGCCGCCGCATTCCCATCATCGGCGACGATTACGCCGACCCGGAAAAGGGCACCGGGGCGGTGAAGATCACGCCGGCGCATGACTTCAACGATTTCGAGGTCGGCCGCCGGCACGATCTGCCGATGGTCAACATCCTCGATGTCGAGGCGAAACTGAACCTCAAGGACAACGAGGACTTCCTCGCTGGCCTCGAAGCGTCGGCCGATCTCGATGACACGCTGGCGATGCACGGCATGGACCGCTTTGTGGCGCGGAAAGCCATCGTCGCGCGGATGGAGGAGAAGGGCCTGCTCGACCAGATCGAGCCCAACACGCATATGGTGCCGCACGGCGACCGTTCCGGCGTGGTGATCGAGCCGTTTCTGACCGATCAATGGTATGTCGACGCCAAGACTTTGGCGCAACCAGCGATCGCGGCAGTGCGCGACGGTCGCACCGCGTTCGTGCCGAAGAACTGGGAAAAGACCTATTACGACTGGATGGAGAACATCCAGCCCTGGTGCGTGTCGCGCCAGCTCTGGTGGGGTCACCAGATCCCCGCCTGGTACGGCGCCGACGGCCGCGTCTATGTCGCGGAGACGCAGGACGAGGCGGTGGCCGAGGCGCTGGCCTACGACACCATGAACGGCAACATCAGCGAGGAGGAGGCGGAAGCCATAGCGCAGGATGAGGGCCGCCGCGCGGCTTATCTGACGCGCGACGAGGACGTGCTCGACACCTGGTTCTCATCCGCGCTGTGGCCGTTCTCGACCCTCGGCTGGCCCGACGAGACGCCCGAACTGAAGCGGTTCTACCCGACCGATGTGCTGGTCACGGGCTTCGACATCATCTTCTTCTGGGTTGCGCGGATGATGATGATGGGCCTCCATTTCAAGGAGGAGATCCCGTTTCACACCGTCTATATCCACGCCCTCGTCCGCGACGAGAAGGGCGCCAAGATGTCGAAGTCGAAGGGCAACGTGATGGACCCGCTCGACCTGATCGATAAATACGGCGCCGATTCGCTGCGCTTCACCCTGGCCGCGATGGCGGCGCAGGGCCGCGACATCAAGCTGTCGGCGCAGCGCGTCGAGGGCTACCGCAACTTCACCACCAAGCTCTGGAATGCCGCGCGCTTCGCCGAGATGAACGGCTGCGTCACGGTACCCGACTTCAATCCGCGCAATGCCAAGCAGGTGCTCAACCGCTGGATCGCGCACGAGACTGCGAAGGCCGCGCGTGAGATCACCGCGGCGATCGAGGCCTACCGCTTCAACGAGGCGGCCGGCGCGGCTTATCGCTTTGTCTGGAACATCTATTGCGACTGGTATCTGGAACTGGTGAAGCCGGTGCTGACCGGCCCGGATGGCGAAGCCAAGTTCGAGACCCGGGCGAGTGTGGCCTGGGCGCGCGACGAGATCGTCAAGCTGCTGCATCCGTTCATGCCTTTCGTCACCGAGGAATTGTGGTGGGTCACGGGACCGGTGCCGGTCGAGCCCGAGCGGATGTCGGGCAGCGAGCTTGAACTTGCGCGCAAGGGCGACGAGCGGCCGGACATGCTCACGCTCACGCAATGGCCATCGCATGAAGGGCTCGACGATCCGGCGGCCGAGGCCGAGATCGGCTGGGTGGTCGATCTGGTGTCGTCGGTGCGATCGCTGCGATCCGAAATGAACATCGCGCCCGCGACCATGATGCCGCTGGTTCTGGTTGGCGTGTCGGAGGAGACCCGCGCGCGGGCTGGCCGCTGGCTCGATTTCGTCAAGCGGCTTGCGCGCATCTCGGAGCTGGTCTTCACCGAAAAGGCGCCGGACGGCGCGGTCCAGCTGCTGGTGCGCGGCGAGGTCGCCGCGCTGCCGCTCAAGGGCGTCATCGATCTGAATGCCGAGCGTGCGCGATTGCAGAAGGAGTTGGCGAAAGCGGAGTCCGACATCGCCCGCGTCGACCAGAAGCTCGGCAATCCGAAATTCGTCGCCAATGCCGCCGAGGACGTGGTGGAGGGCGAAAAGGAAAAACGCGAAGAAGCGGAAGGGCGCCGCGTTAAGATTCTGGAGGCGCTGGAGCGGCTGAAGGGCGCGGCGTAACGGATGCGCCGGCTGTTCCGCTTCGCCGGATACGGCCTGTCGGCCCTTGCACTTGCCGTCATCGTGCTGGCCGGCGCGACCGCGCGGCCGGCCGATCCGGCGCTGTGGCCGCCGAAGCCGGGCGAACCGGCGACCGAAATTTTTGTGGTTAGCCACGGCTACCATTCCGGCATTGCGGTTTCGACCGCGCAGCTTGCGGCGGCGGCGCAGCGCAGCGGCGATGTTGCGCTGATCCTGATTGCCGAGCAATTCGGCAGCTATCCGTTTATCGAAGTCGGCTGGGGTGAAGAGCGGTTCTACGCTTCGGTGCCGACGCCCGCCTCGCTCAGCCTCGGCATTGTCGTGCGTGCCCTGTTCCAGCCGGGAAACCGGTCCGTATTGCATGTGGTCGGTCTGCCGGATCATCCCCGCAAGGTCTTTGCGTCGGCCGACATGGTGCGTGTGCCCCTGAGCGAGCGGGGCTTCGGCCGGATGCTGTCGGCGCTCGACACCAGCGTGGCGATGGGCGGCGATCCGCCGACGCTGCAGGTCCTCGGTCGCGGTTTGTATGGACCGAGCCTGTTCTTTCGTGCCAACGGCGCCTTCCACATCTTCAACGTTTGCAATCACTGGGTCGGGGACATGCTTGCCGCGGCCGGTTTGCCGGTCACGCCGGTGCTTGACACTGTCCCAGCGGGCCTGCTGCTCGATCTGAAATGGCGGGCGGGGCTCGATCGCTTACCGGGTCCGCAACCATGAAAGTGTTTCTGGCGGGTGCCACCGGCGTGGTCGGCCGTCGCCTGACCGTGCTGCTGCGGCGGGCGGGCCATGAGGTTGCGGGCACCACTCGTTCGGAGGCAAAGGCGGCCGCATTGCGGGCGATCGGCGCCGTTCCTGTGCTGGTCGATGCCTATGACGCCGACAAGCTCAAGCTCGCTGTCTATGCCGTACAACCCGACGTCATCATCCATCAACTCACCGACCTGCCGCAGACGATCGACCCGCAAACGCTGCCGGCGGCGCTCGAAGCCAATGCGCGGCTGCGGATCGCAGGCACACGCAACCTTGTCGATGCCGCGCTGACCAATAATGTAAGGCGCGTGATCGCGCAGAGCATCGCGTTTGCCTATGCGCCGGGGCAGGGACCGCTGACCGAGGAACATCCGCTCGATCCGGTCCAGATCGGTGTCGTCGCACTGGAGCATGCCGTTTCGCAGACGCCCGGTATCGAAGGCATTGTCTTGCGATATGGTCGCTTCTACGGTCCGGGGACATGGACCGATGTTGCGAAAGGGCGGGGCCCGTTGCATGTCGACGCGGCCGCGCAGGCGGCGCTGCTGGCGCTGACGAAGGGTGCGCCCGGCGTCTACAATGTCGCTGAGGATGACGGCGCGGTCTCGAGCGAAAAGGCGAGGCGCGTGTTCGGCTTCGACCCGTCATTCCGGATGAACCCGTGATTCAGGAACCCATGACTGTTGACCCGAACAACCGGCCAGGCGGCCCAGCGCTTGTTGTCACCTGCAAGACCGCGAACAAGGTGCAATTCTTCGACGCGGCGACCTTGGCGATGACCGGTGAGATCGAGATGCCGGCCTCGACCCACGAGATGGTGCTGTCGGGCGACGGCCGCGGGGTCTTCGCCTCGGTCTATGGCGGCGGGATATTTGGAAAGAACGCCAATCCCGATCGCCGCATCGCGCTGATCGACCTTGCCGGGAAGGCGGTCGCGGGGATGATCGATGCCGGTGCGGATGTCGCGCCGCATGGCGTGATGCTCGATCGCGACGGCATGCTGTGGTGTACGGCCGAGCTGGAAAACGCGGCGCTGGTCATCGACCCCGCGACCGGCAGCGTGGAGAGAATCGATACCGGAAAGGCCGCGCATTGGCTTGCCATCAGCCACACGGCTGACAAGGTGTTCGCGTCCTGCAAGACCTCGGATTTCGTCGCGGTGATCGACCGCATCACGCGCAAGATGACCGGCCGCTTGCCGATCCCAGAACTCGCCGAGGGGCTCGCGGTGACGCCGGATGGCGCCACCGTCTTCGTCTGTGCACATCGTACGCCGACGTTTTATGTGTTCGACGCGGCGAGCGAACAGCTGCGCAACACCATCACGATCGCAGGCGGAGAGGGCAGGCCGAACCAGCTCAAGCGCGTACGCGTGTCGCCGGACGGCCGCTTCGTCTGCGTGTCGTCGCTGCTCGACAATCACGCCGCGATCTTCGATGCGGCGTCGCTTGATCAGATTGCCTCGATCGCCACGCGCAAGGGACCGATGGGATTCGGCTTCGCGCCGGCCGGACAGCTCGCGTATCTGTGCTGTCATGACGATGCGGTGGTGCTTGAATTCGTGCTCACGACCGGCCGCGTGACGCGGCAATTCGAAACCGCGTCGGGATGCGAATACGTGATTGCCTATCACGACCGCTGATCGCGTGACTGCGAGTCACGATTCGCCTGCCGTGTCACCCATCACCCTTGATCGGTATGCTGAGTCAATCAGTTGCTGCAAATCGATGCATTGGATTAACTGACACGCACGTTGTTCGATTCGTCGCTTGCGTTCTTTCCGTTGACCTGACCAAGTGCAATCATGGCAAATCATCAGACGTCCAAGATGACATCGCAGGCTCGTTCGGCTGTTCTGTCGGCGCCATCGCCGGTCGCCGGTTTCGATGGTGTGCGCGCGCTGCTGCTCAGCGCCCGCGAACGCATCGGTCCTTCGCAAATCATTCCGTTGGCCGCGGCTCTCCTGTTTGCAATTGGATGCACGCTCTGGGCGATCCAGGAGGGCGTATCCGTGCCGCTTGCGTTGATGGGCGGATATTGCACGATCGTGGCCGGCATCATTTTATGTGTGGCGCAACTGATGCTGACGCAGGTCAATGCTAATGCGGCCGCCCCGGCCCACGCGCCGAGCAAGCCGAATTACGCCGCATGGAAGCTCGTCAACAAGCTGAACGTCTCGAATGCATCGCGGCTCTGGTGCGAGATCGAGCCCGGCCATCCCTATACGCAGGAATCGGCGGCCTGGACCGCGGCGCTGCTGGATGCGATCAAGTCAGGCGCTTTGCCGTTCAGCCCGAAGGCGCACGCCACCAAGGAAATGATCGCTCAGGAGCGGGCCAGTCCGGGCTGGAATACCGAAGTAACGCGTGACGCCTTGAAGGCATGGGCCAAGGCGCACGGGCATTGCCCGAAATTTCTAAACGATTGAGAGAGCCCGGCGGGAGCGCGCGTCGCCTTAATCGAGCTTGATCCCGGCGTCGCGGATCACCTTGGTCCACATGTCGTATTCCTTCTGGATGAAGGCCTGGGTCTGCGCCTCGTCCAGCTCCATAATGTCGCCGCCGACTTTGGCATAGCTTTCCTTCAGCGAAGGGATGATCGCACGGGTCTCCTTGCGGAGCCTGGCCAGCACCTCCGGTGGCGTCTTGGCCGGCGCGAAAATGCCGATCCAGGAGTCGATGTCGAAGCCTTTCACGCCGGCTTCCGACATGGTGGGAACGTCCGGTGTCTGCGGATTGCGCCGCGGACCTGCGATCGCGATTGCACGCACGTTGCCCGATTTGATGTGCGGCAGCGCGGCCGGATAGGAATCGATGAAGAAATCGACGCGACCGGCAAGAATGTCGGGATAGGCCAGCTGCGCGCCCTTGTAGGGGACTTCGAGGAATTTCGTGCCGGTCGCATTCATCAGCGCGGCCGCCACCAGATGCTGACCGGTGCCGACGCCGGCATTTGCCATCGAAAGCTTGCCGGGTTCTGTCTTCGCCGCCGCCAGCACCTCGGACAACGTCGCGTAGGGCAGGTCCTTGCGCCCGACCATGACGTAGGAAATGCCGAGGGTGAGCGCGACCGGCGTGAATTCCTTCATCGGATCGTGGCCGAGCTTTGAATAAAGCGCGGGGTTGAACACAATGTTGCTGAGGCCGCCCACCAGCAGGGTGTAGCCGTCTGCGGGTTCGCGAGCGACGAACTGGGTGCCGACCACGGTGCCGGCGCCGGGCTTGTTCTCGACCACAACGCTCTGGCCGAGCCGCTTCCCGAGCGCGTCCGCCACGGTTCGTCCGACGATATCGTAGGAGCCGCCGGGCCCGATCGGCACGATGATCCTGATCGGCTTGTCGGGGTAGCCCTGTGCAAAAACCGGCTGGCCGGCGGAAAGTGCCGTGAGCACGGCAGCATATGCGAAGGCGCGGCAAGCCTGCATCGTAGTCCTCCCGTGAAGCTCTTTTGGCAGTTCGCTTTTGTTGGGAGAATTATTGCGGCTTTACCGGGGAGGGTCCAGCGCCGCGTTCCTGTCTGCGGGGTTGAATCCTGAGGGCCAGTCATTACAACGCCCCCATGACCATGCCCGTCCGCGCCGAAGCGCTACCCCAGTCGCCGCTTGCGGCCGAGATCGAGCGGCGGCGCACCTTTGCCATCATCTCGCATCCGGACGCCGGCAAGACCACGCTGACCGAGAAGCTGCTGCTGTTCGGCGGCGCGATCCAGCTCGCCGGTCAGGTCAAGGCCAAGCGCAATCGCAAGACCACGCAATCCGACTGGATGGCGATCGAGAAGGAGCGCGGCATTTCGGTCGTCACCTCGGTGATGACGTTCGAATACGGCGACCATGTCTTCAACCTGCTCGACACGCCGGGCCACGAAGACTTCTCCGAGGACACCTACCGCACCCTGACCGCAGTCGATTCGGCGGTGATGGTGATCGATGCCGCCAAGGGCATCGAGGCGCGGACCCGCAAGCTGTTCGAGGTCTGCCGCCTGCGGGATATCCCGATCCTGACCTTCATCAACAAGATGGATCGCGAGACCCGCGACCCTTTCGATCTATTGGACGAGATCGAGAAGACGCTGGCGCTCGACACCGCACCGGTCAACTGGCCGGTCGGGCGCGGGCGGGATTTCACCGGTACGATTGAGGTGGAGTCGGGGGGCGTGCGATTGCTCGAAAGCGACGCCGGCAAGGCCGGGGCCCTGCGTGACATGAGCATTCGCGAGGTGGCGGCTCTGAATCCCAACCTCGATGCGTCGGCAATCGAAGGCGAATTCGAACTGGTCCGCGAAGCCTGCCGCGGGTTCGAGATGCAGGCGTTCCGCGAGGGGCATCTCTCTCCGGTCTTTTTCGGTTCGGCCCTGAAGAATTTCGGCGTTGGCGATCTGCTCGATGCGCTCGGGCGCATCGCGCCGCCGCCGCGTGATCAGAAAGCCGACAAACGCGTCGTGGAGGCCGACGAGCCGCGGATGTCGGCCTTCGTGTTCAAGATCCAGGCCAACATGGATCCGAATCACCGGGATCGCATAGCATTTGCAAGGCTTTGTTCCGGAAAGCTAACGCGCGGTATGAAGGTCAAGCAGATCCGCACCGGCAAGCAGATCGCGCTCAACGCACCGCAATTTTTCTTCGCCAAGGACCGTTCGGTCGCGGACGAGGCCTATGCCGGGGACGTGGTCGGCATTCCCAATCACGGCTCGGTGCGGATCGGCGATACCCTGACCGAGGGGGAGGAGATCAACTTCCTCGGAGTGCCGAGCTTCGCGCCCGAAATCCTGCGCCGCGTGCGATTGCCGGACGCGATGAAGGCCAAGAAGCTGAAAGAGGCGCTGCAGCAGCTCGCGGAAGAGGGTGTGGTGCAGGTATTTCGCCCGCATGACGGCTCGCCGGCGATGGTCGGCGTGGTCGGCCCGCTGCAGCTTGACGTGCTGCGGGTGCGCCTGATGGACGAATACGGACTTGAGGTGAGCTGGGACCAGAGCGAGTTCACGCTGGCGCGCTGGATCGCGCCGGACGGGAAAGGCGATCCCAAGGACGCCGCGAAGGCGTTCGACACCTTTGTGAAAAACAACGGCTCAAGCGTCGCCGACGATCTCGACGGCGATCCGGTGTTTCTCGCCCGCAACCAGTTCAATCTCGACTATACCCGCGAGCGCGCGCCGGGCGTCGTCTTTACCGACATCAAGGACGTCAAAAGGGCCGGTTAAGCGCACGTGCGTCCCTGGCTGCCTGGACCCCGGAGGTTTCTTGCCTCGACGGTTCGCCGTGGTATCAATTGCTGCGGGGGATTTTGATGGGACATGAGCCGGATAACGTGGCCGCCTTGCGCGAAGCCTATGCCTTGTGGAACGAGAGCAAGGGAGGCAGCGTCGATCACTGGATGGGGCTCATGGCCGACAATGTCAGCGTCGGTTCGCTTGCCGGCGGGGCCATCGACGCGCTGCCGTTTTCAACCTTCTACGATCGCCGGACGGATTTGCGCCGCTATTTCGAGGCGCTGCTGAAGGACTGGGAGATGATCTATTTCACCGCGCAGGAATTCGTCGCCCAGGGCGATGCGGTGGTGATGCGTGGGGCGACCGCCTGGCGTCACCGGCGCTCGAGCAAGACTTTTGCGACACCGAAGATCGATTTCTGGCGCTTCCGCGATGGCAAGGCGATCGAGTTTTTCGAATATTTCGACACCGCAGGCGCGATGGAAGCGGCGCAATAATCGCGAGGTGTGCTGCATCTCAATCGGCCGGGTTGCGGAACGGCTTGCTGAGATAGCGCGAGCCCTTCAGCCCGTAGCGCCAGGGAAAATCCGCCGCCTTCGTGATGCCGATGCGCGGACCTGTCACAATGTCCAGATCGGCTGCGCGCGGCCGGAATTCGAACGGCGGACGATTCAGCGGAAGACCATTCTGGGCGCCGGTAATCGCGAGTGCTTCGCACAGACGCCCCGGCCCCGAACACAGCAACCGTTCGTCCTCAAGTCCTCTCCGCCGTCGCATCGCGGCCGCCCCCTGCAGGGGCTGCAGCGCACGGATCAGCACCGCGCTGGCGGAGCCTTCCGCTTCGCACACGACATTCACGCACCAGTGAATGCCGTAGGACCGGTAGACATAGGCAAAGCCCGGCGGTCCGAACATTACCGCGTTGCGAGCGGTCCTGCCGCCAAAGGAATGCGCTGCCGGATCGGTGTGATGATAGGCCTCGACCTCGACGATCAGTCCGCCCGCGCCGTCGAACAGGAATGTCGCGCCGATCAGGTCGGACGCGACCGCATGCACCGAGCGGTCGAAGAAGGAGCGGGTCAGCTTTCGGGCCACGCGGATGTTTAACGCAGTCGCAGCGCGAAAGGCGAGGGCGCTGGATTCCCGCAAACGTGATGCGCTTGTCGGAACGGACCTGCTGATTCGTCCGTTGGCGGATCAATCGGAGCAGCTGCGATGCAAAACAACAATCAGAAGCGCAAAGCCTTTCCGGCAAGCGAGGCGGAGCGGGCCTCAATCCGGGCGCTGAAAAACTGGCTACTCGCCGGTCCGGCAGCGAGCCCATTCGAGGATCAGATCGTACGCCTGCGGATCGCGGCCGCGATCGCCTCGGTGTCGTCGGCCGCGATCGAGCGTCGCGCTCTCCAGATCTGACGACGACCCGAGGCGGTAAGCGGACACAACCGGCTGCTGCCGCTGGGCACCGTTTGCGGGGGCTTGCGGATCGCTTTTTCGTGGCATTGAGATCGTCTTAGGCCGCGCTCTAGGCCTCCGGCCGAGTTGCGCGTGGCTTCTCCGCCACACATTAGAGACATTTTGGTCTCAGTGCCTTGATGCCGCGATTTGGCCATAGGCCTCACCCACAGGAAGCGTCAGAAATAGCGGCGTGACAGGGGTTTGTTGCGTAAGCGGGGCCGGGGAGCGCGAACGAGTTCACATGGACGCCAAGACCAATCTGAAGAGTAAGTTGCCCAGCCGCCACGTGACCGAAGGGCCCGAACGGGCACCGCATCGATCTTACCTCTATGCGATGGGCCTCACCACGGCCCAGATTCATCAGCCCCTGGTCGGCGTGGCCTCCTGCTGGAACGAGGCTGCGCCCTGCAATATCTCGCTGATGCGTCAGGCCCAGGCGGTGAAGAAAGGCGTCTCCGCCGCCGGCGGGACACCCCGCGAATTCTGCACCATCACTGTCACCGATGGTATTGCCATGGGGCATGGCGGCATGAGGGCCTCGCTGCCGTCGCGCGAAGTGATCGCGGATTCGGTCGAGTTGACCATTCGCGGGCACGCCTATGACGCGCTGGTCGGTCTGGCCGGCTGCGACAAGTCGCTTCCCGGCATGATGATGGCGATGGTGCGGCTGAATGTGCCGTCGATTTTCATCTATGGCGGCTCGATCCTGCCGGGCACCTTCAAGGGCCAGCAGGTCACCGTGCAGGATGTGTTCGAGGCGGTCGGCAAGCATTCCGTCGGCGCGATGAGCGACGAGGATCTGTTCGGGCTCGAGCAGGTGGCGTGTCCGTCGGCCGGTGCATGCGGCGCGCAATTCACCGCCAATACGATGGCCATGGTGTCGGAGGCGATCGGTCTCGCGCTGCCCTATTCCGCTGGCGCGCCCGCGCCTTACGAGATGCGCGACCAGTTCTGCATGACCGCGGGCGAGAAGGTCATGGACCTCATCTCCACCGGCCTCCGGCCGCGCGATATCGTCACGCGAAAGGCACTGGAGAATGCCGCCGCGACGGTCGCCGCATCCGGCGGATCGACCAATGCTGCGCTGCATCTGCCGGCCATTGCCAACGAAGCCGGCATCGACTTCACGCTCTTCGACGTCGCCGAAGTCTTCAAAAGGACACCATATATCGCGGATTTGAAACCGGGCGGCCGTTATGTCGCCAAGGATTTGTTCGAAGCAGGCGGCATTCCGCTGGTCATGAAGGCCTTGCTCGACGGCGGTTATCTCCATGGCGATTGCATGACTGTTACCGGGCGCACCATTGCTGAGAACCTGAATTCCGTGAAATGGAATCCGGATCAGGATGTCGTGCGTCCTGCATCGAAGCCGCTATTGGCGACCGGCGGGGTGGTGGGCCTGAAAGGCAACCTCGCTCCGGAAGGCGCGATCGTCAAAGTTGCCGGCATGCACAATCTGAAATTCACCGGCCCGGCGCGCTGCTTCGATGGCGAGGAGGCCTGCTTCGAGGCGGTGAAGAACCGCAGCTACAAGGAAGGCGAGGTTCTCGTCATTCGCTACGAAGGACCGCGCGGCGGTCCGGGCATGCGCGAGATGCTCTCGACCACGGCGGCGCTTTATGGCCAGGGCATGGGCGACAAGGTCGCGCTCATCACCGACGGCCGGTTCTCAGGCGCGACCCGTGGCTTCTGTGTCGGCCATGTCGGTCCCGAAGCTGCGATCGGCGGCCCGATCGCTCTGCTGCGTGACGGCGACATCATCGAACTCGATGCCGACAACGGAACGCTCAACGTCAGACTTTCCGACGACGAACTTGCCAAGCGCAGGACCACATGGACGCCGCGGGATAACGACCACGGCTCCGGTTATCTCTGGAAATATGCGCAACAAGTTGGACCCGCCGTCACCGGTGCGATCACCCACCCTGGCGCGAAGGCCGAGAAGATCAGCTATGCGGATGAATAATCTCGCACGGCTCAGCACCCTGACCTGCGCGCTCTGGCTTGCGCCGGCTCTCGCGTTCGACGGTACGCGCACGCCCGCCAATACCAAGCCGGAGGTGACCCCGATCGAGGCATTGCGCTCCGGTGCCGCGCACCTGAAAGCCGGCCAGAACGACAAGGCGCTCATCTCGCTGCAATACGCAGCCGATCAGGGCCATGCGCTCGCGCAGTGGAAGCTCGGCCGCATGTATGCCGCTGGCGATGGCGTTCCCCGCAATGAATTGCGCGCGTTTCAGTTTTTCAGCCGGATCGCCAATACGCATGCGGAGGATTCTCCGCACCTGCCGCAGGCCCGCTTCGTTGCCAATGCCTTCGTTCAACTCGGCCATTACTACCTCGACGGGATCGCCGACTCCGAGGTGAAGGCCGATCCGGCGCGTGCGCGCGAGATGTATTCCTACGCCGCCTCGTATTTCGGGGATCCGGACGCGCAATATTCCCTGGCCAGACTGTTTCTGGACGGGAAGGGTGTTGCGAAGGATCCGCGTCAGGCGCTGCGCTGGCTGAATCTGGCAGCCAACAAGGGGCAGGGGCGTGCGCAGGCGCTGCTCGGCCATCTCATCTTCAAGGGCGACGTGGTGCCGCGTCAGGCTGCGCGTGGCCTGATGTGGCTCACCCTCGCGCGCGAGAGTGCCGCGAGCGAGAAGTGGGTGGTCGAGATGTATGACGCCGCGTTCAAGCAGGCCACCGACGGCGAGCGCCAGATGGCCGTGCTCTATCTCGAAAATTACATGAAGGGCCGGCGCGACTGAGGGCTAAGGCCTTCGCTCTGACGCAGGTTTTGCCTGAGAGTGGCGCCCTTATCTCGCCGCCAAATCGAGGTCGATCCAGACCGGAACATGGTCGGATGGCTTCTCCCAGTTGCGCACATGCTTGTCGATCCCCGCGGCGGTGAGCCGGTCGGCGGCCCGCGGCGACAGCAGCAGATGATCGATCCGGATGCCCCAGTTCTTCTGCCAGGCCCCGGCCTGATAATCCCAGAAGGTATAGAGCCCACCGGCATCGCTGGTGGCTCGGATTGCGTCAGTCAGCCCCAGATGGGTCAGCGCGCGGAACTTCTCACGGGTCGGCGGACGGAATAGCGCATCCTCTGCCCAGGCGGCCGGATTATGGACGTCCTCCGGTGCCGGAATGACGTTGTAATCGCCGGCCAGGACCAGATCTTCTTCCAGCTTAAGCCGTTCGCGTGCGTAGTCATAAAGCCGGTCCATCCAGTTCATTTTGTAGGGGTATTTCTCACTGGCGACCGGGTTGCCGTTAGGCAGATAGATCGACGCGACGCGGACTGCGCCGCTTGGGTGCGCAATGACGGCCTCGACAAAGCGTGCATGATCGTCGGAGGGGTCGCCGGGAAGCCCGATCGTGACCTCTTCCAGCGGGTATTTCGACAGGATCGCGACCCCATTGAAGGTCTTCTGGCCATGAATGGCCAGATTGTAGCCCAGCCCCTCGAGCTGGTCGCGCGGGAAGGCCTCGTCGGTGATCTTGGTCTCTTGCAGGCATACGACGTCCGGCTGGCGTTCGTTCAGCCAGGCGCAGAGGTTTTCCATCCGCTGGCGAATCGAATTGACGTTCCAGGTGGCGATACGCATCGGGAGTTGCATGGGGGATTGATTGCCAAATCTTAATGGAAAAGACCGGCTTCTGCCGTCCGGCTGGGTATAGATTTCGCGGTTGCGGTGTTTACCGCATATTGGCGGGGCGGGTGCGGTTCTTGCATGGATATGGTACGAGGTTTTGATCGATCGACAACGCGCGGGCGCGTCAACGCCGTGCGAAACTTGAGGGAGACCCTGCGGGAGAATTCGCGCCGGGTCGAGAGCCATTCATGACTGCTCGGAAATGGTCCGTCACGCTGGCCGCGCTGGTTGCCGTGGGAGTCGCGGCCTATGCGGTGCAGCCATCGCTGTTCGATGGCATGGTCGGATCGTTCTCACGCTTCTGGAATTCCGATGGCAGCACTGCGCAAAAAAAGGGGCCGCCGCCTCGGACGATACCGGTCGAGGTGGTCACCGCCACCTTGCGCGAGGTCCCGGTCAGGCTTGAGGCGCTCGGGACCGTGACGCCGATCGCCAGCGTCGCGATCAAGGCACGGCTCGAAAGCGTGATCACCGAGGTACATTTTCGTGACGGCGCGATGGTGAATGCCGGCGACCTCCTGTTTTCCCTCGATAACCGCCAGCTCGAAGCCGAGATCAAGCGGGTCGAGGCGGTGATCGCGGGCGCGGTCGCCCAGCATGAGCAGGCGCAGCGCGACGTGGAGCGCTACAATGAGCTGGTCAAAAAGAACGCGGTGACCCAGGTCACGCTCAACAACGCCCAGACCCAGGTCAATATCGCGGGCGCGCTTGCTGCGTCGAGCCGTGCGACGCTGGAAAATCTCAGGGTACAGCTGTCCTGGACCGCGATCCGCGCGCCGATTACTGGCCGTATCAGTGCGGCCAATGTGAAGGTCGGCAACTTTGTGCGTCCGGCCGACACCGCGCCGCTCGCGACCATCAATCAGATCAAGCCGGTTTACGTGACCTTCGGGTTGCCGCAGCGGCAATTGCCTGATCTTCGCAAGGCGCTGGCGGCTGAAACCGCAACCGTCGAGGCGCTGCCGCCGGGCGAGACCCGCGCCGCGCCCGGCCAGGTCACGATGATCGAGAACACGGTCGATCCGTCGACCGGCATGGTGCTCGTGCGCGCGACCATGGACAACAACGACGAGTTGCTGTGGCCGGGCACGCTGGTGAATACGCAGGTGGTCCTGCGCAACGAGAAGGCCGTGGTGGTGCCGTCACCGGTGGTGCAGGTCAGCCAGACCGGGCCGTTTGTGTTCGTGGTCGAAAATAATGTTGCGAAAGTGCGCAGCGTTACTGTCGAGCGCACCGTCGACATGCATTCCGTGATTACCAAGGGACTGGAGGGAGGCGAGACAGTCGTGCTCGACGGTCAGTTGCAGCTGGTCGACGGCTCGCGGGTCGCTCCGCGCAGCGCGGGGAAGCCTGGAGCCTGAGATGAATTTATCCGAAGCCTGTATCCGCCGGCCGGTGATGACGACGCTGATCACCGCGTCGTTCATTGTCTTCGGATTTTTCGCCTACAAGCTGCTGTCGGTATCCGCGTTGCCACGCGTCGACTTTCCCACCATCGAAATCACCGCGACTTTGCCGGGGGCGAGCCCGGAAACCATGGCGGCCTCGATCGCATCCCCGATCGAACGCCAGTTGACCACCATCGCCGGCATTTCCTCGATGTCGTCGTCGTCCTCGCTGGGTACGACCCGCATCACCATTCAGTTCGATCTCACCCGCAGCATCGATGCCGCAGCACTCGACGTGCAGACCGCGCTCACGATCGCGCAGCGCCGGCTGCCGGTCGAAATGACCACGCCGCCGAGTTTCCGCAAGGTGAACCCGTCCGACTTCCCGGTCCTGTTCATCGCGGTGCGGTCGGCCACGCAGCCGTTGTCGAAGGTTCACGAATTTGCCGACACCGCGATCGCCCAGTCGATTTCGCAGCTGCAGGGCGTGGCGCAGGTGCTGGTCTATGGCGCGCAGAAATTCGCCGTGCGGGTGCAAGTCGATCCGGAAAAGGCGGCTGCGCGCGGGCTATCGCTCGACGACATCCGCCAGGCGGTCTCCAAGGTCAATTCGTCGGTGCCGGTCGGCACCATGTCAGGGCCGCAGCAGAATATTACGCTGCAGGCTCCGCCTCAGCTCGACAAGGCCGCCGACTACGAGAATGTGGTGGTGGCCTGGCGCAACGGCGTCCCCGTCAAGCTGAACGAAGTCGCGACCGTGTTCGACAGCGTCGAGAACAACAAGGTCGCGAGCTGGTTCAACGGCGAACGCTCCATCGTGCTCGCGATCCAGCGGCAGCCGGACGCCAACACGGTCGCCGTGGTCGATGCGATCAAGGACCGCCTGCCGGCTCTGCGCGCGGCGATTCCGGCCTCGATCGAGGTCGAGATGCTGATGGACCGGTCGTTGTCGGTGCGTCAGGCCGTAGCCGACGTCCAGGGGCACATGTTCATCGCCCTGATTTTGGTTCTGCTGGTGATCTTCCTGTTCCTGCGCAAGCTGTCGGCGACGCTCATTCCGGGCCTCGCGGTGCCGATCTCGATCGTCGGCACCTTTGCGGTCATGTACGCGCTCGATTATTCGATCAACAACATGACGTTGCTGGCGCTGACGCTGTGTATCGGCTTCGTGGTCGATGACGCCATCGTCATGCTCGAGAACATCGTTCGCCATATCGAGGGTGGCATGCGCCCGTTCGAGGCGGCTCTGAAGGGCTCGCGCGAGATCGGCTTCACCATCGTTTCGATCACGCTGTCTCTGATCGCGGTGTTCATTCCGGTCCTGCTGATGGGCGGAATTGTCGGGCGCGTGTTCCGCGAATTCGCGATGACGATTTCGATCGCGATCATCATTTCCGGCTTCGTCTCGCTGACGCTGACGCCGATGCTGTGCGCCCGCATGCTCAAGGGGCACGATCCGCATGAACCCGAAAAGCGGCCGTGGTTCCTGCTGCGCTGGTTCGAGTCGATGTTCAACAGCTGGCTGCGCGGCTATGAATGGACGCTCGACAAGGCGATCAAGTACAAGCCGGTCACGCTGGTGATCACCATCGCCACGCTGCTCGGCACCGTCTGGCTCTATTATATCTATCCGAAAGGTCTGTTCCCGACCGAAGACACCGGCTTCATGCTGGTGGTGACCGAGGCCGCGACCGACACCTCGTTCGAGGCGATGGTGGTGCGGCAGGCGAAAATCGCGGAAATCATCAAGCAGGACAAGGCGGTCGAATATATCAACTCGACCGTTGGCGCGAGCGGACCGAATTCCACCGCCAATTCCGGCCGCATGTTCGTCGTGCTGAAGCCGAAAAACGAGCGCGAGCCGATGCGTGCGGTGATCGGGCGTCTGATGCGCGCGACCGCAGGCGTGCCCGGCATCCAGGTGTTCCCGCGTCCGATCCAGAACATCAATATCGGCGGCCGCATTTCAAAGAGCGAATACCAATACACCTTGCAGAGCGGCGACACCAACGTGCTCTACAAGGTGGCGCCCGAACTGGAGCGCAGGTTCGCGCAGCTCCCCGAATTGCGCGACGTGACGACCGACCTCTACATCAAGAACCCGCAGATGCTGGTCGATATCGACCGCGAGAAGGCTGCGGTCTACGGCATCACGGTCGACCAGATCCGGCAGGAATTGTTCAACGCCTTCGGCTCGCGCCAGGTGTCGACGATCTACACGCCGTCGAACGACTACCAGGTCATCATGGAGACGCTTCCGAAATTCCAGGAAGACCCGGCCTATCTGTCGAAACTCAGGATCAAGACCGCGACCGGGCAGACCATTCCGATCGAATCCGTCGCCAAGCTCGTCCCGACGGTCGGGCCGCTGCAGGTCAACCATCAGGGCCAGCAGCCGTCGGTGACCATCTCCTACAACGTCGCGCCGGGCTTCTCGATCGGGCAGGCCAACGAGGCCATCAAGCGGGTCGAAAGCGAGGCCAACCTTCCCGCCACCGTGGTGTCGTCCTGGCAGGGTGCGACGCAGGTGTTCGAGGACGTGAAGAAGGGGCAGGGCCTGCTCATTCTCGCCGCCGTGTTCGCCGCCTATGTGGTGCTCGGCATTCTGTATGAAAGCTTCATCCACCCGATCACCATCATCTCGGGCCTGCCGTCCGCCGGCATCGGCGCGATCCTGACGCTGTGGCTGTTCGGCATGGACCTGTCGGTGATCGCGATTATCGGCATCATCATGCTGGTCGGCATCGTCAAGAAGAACGCGATCATGATGATCGACTTCGCGATCGACCGGCGGCGCGTCGGCCTCACCGCCGAAGCCGCGATCCGCGAAGCCGCATTGCTGCGCTTCCGTCCGATCATGATGACGACGCTGGCCGCGATTTTCGGCGCGCTGCCGATCGCGCTCGGGGCCGGCGCCGGCGCGGAGCTTCGCCAGCCGCTCGGTATTGCGGTGGTCGGGGGCTTGTGCCTGTCGCAATTGCTGACGCTCTATATCACGCCGGTGATCTACATCTATCTCGACCGCTTCGACCGCATGCTCAAGCACAGGCTGGAGCCGCAACTGGTCGAGGTGCCCGAAGTCGAGCGGCCTCGCGCGGTTGCCGCCGAATAAGCGGCGCGCGACGTGGCGGCATAATTCTTGCTGTATTGTCTCCGAACCGTTCGGAGACAATGCATGCGTCGCTACCCGCTTCTTGCGCTGCTTATTTTGCTGGCAGCACCGCCCTCGGCCTTTGCAGACTCATGGCCGTCAAAGCCGATCAAGGCCGTGGTGCCGTTCGGCGCCGGCTCCGCGACCGACATCATCCCGCGCATCGTATTCGAGCAATTGCAGGGGCAGCTCGGCCAGTCGATCGTGGTGGAGAACAGGGGCGGTGCCGGCGGCACCATCGGTGCGGCGCAGGTCGTGAAGTCCGACCCCGATGGCTATACGTGGCTGGTGCATTCCTCGGCGCATACGGTGGCGCCCGCGATCTATCCCAGCCTGTCGTTCAAGCCGGAATCCGATCTGGTCCCGATGTCGATGATCGGCAGCGTGCCGAATGTGCTGATCATCTCGCCGTCCAAGGGCATCAAGACGGTCCAGGACTTCGTCGCCTACGGCAAGGCCAATCCGGGCAAGCTGAACTTCGCCTCGGTCGGCATCGGTTCGGCAGTGCACATGAGCGCGGAGCGCTTCCGGGTGAGCGCCGGCTATGACGCCGTCCACATTCCCTTCAAGGGCGGCGCCGAGGCGCTGGCCGAGGTGATTGCGGGCCGGGTCGACTATTACTTCTGCCCGATCGCAACCGCCTTGCCGCATATCCGCGAGGGCAAGCTGCTGGCGCTGGCGGTGTCGTCGAAGACGCGGGCCGCACAATTGCCGGACGTTCCGACCACGCTGGAAGCAGGCTTTCCGGATTCCGACTACACGCTGTGGGTCGGCATTCTCGGACCCTCCGGCACCCCGAAAGACGTGACCGAGAAGCTGAACGGCGAGATGAAAAAGGCGCTCGCCATGCCGGCGCTGCGCGAGAAGCTCGACAAGATCGGGGTCCAGACCATGCCGATGTCGCCGGACGAGTTCGGCGCGCTGATCAAGACCGAGCTGAAAACCTACGACGCGTTCGTGAAGAAGAGCGGGATCAAGGCGAACTGACGATCGGCCATTGGGGGCGCGCCTGACCGGCGCGGCCCGGCACCGCTACAGCGAGAAGCTGGTTCCGCAGCCGCAGGACGATTTGGCGTTCGGATTGTTGATCTTGAACGCGGCGCCGATCAGGTCGTCGACGAAATCGATCTGCGAACCGGCCAGAAACCCGACCGAGACCGGGTCGATCAGGATGGTGGCGCGGTCATCTCCTAGCGCCAGGTCGTCATCGGCGCGCTCGCGCTCGACGTCGAACTTGTATTGAAAGCCCGAGCAGCCGCCGCCCTCGACACTCACGCGCAGCATCGCGCCCGAGGGTTCCTTGGACAGGATCGCCGCAACCTTGGAGACGGCGCGTTCGGTGACGGAGACGTTTTCAGCGGTCAAGGTGCCAGTGGTCATATCCGATAGTTAAGTGCGCCGCCCGGTTCCGTCAATTACTGGGATCGCCCGGAGAGCCTGGGGAGGGGCCTTGCGCCCGGCGCATGCGCGCGTAAACAGCCATCATGGCGATCCAGTCCGCTCCGCGCGCGCCCTATGCTTCCGATCCGGCGCTCAGCCGGGGCCGGATCGCTGCCGAGCCGGCAAGCCCGAGTCGCAACGATTTCCGCCGGGATTGCGACCGCATCATCCATTCCGCCGCCTTCCGCCGGCTGAAATACAAGACCCAGGTGTTCGTGTTCCACGAGGGCGATCACTACCGCACCCGGCTGACCCACACTTTGGAAGTGCAGCAGATCGCCCGCTCGCTTGCGCGCGTGCTGGGCCTCGACGAAGATCTGGCCGAGGCGCTGTCGCTGGCCCATGACCTCGGCCACCCGCCGTTCGGGCATATCGGCGAGCGCGCGCTGGATGAGGAACTCGCACCCTATGGCGGGTTCGATCACAACGCCCAGGCGCTCCGGATCGTGACCGCGCTGGAACGCCGCTACGCCGATTTCGATGGCCTCAATCTCACCTGGGAAAGCTTGGAAGGGCTGGTCAAGCATAACGGTCCGCTGACCGACCGGCACGGCCATGCCATCGGCCGTTATCGCGAAAGCGGGGTGCCGCAGACCATCCGTGATTTCCAGGCGATCTGCGATCTGCAGCTCTGGAGTTACGCCAGCGCCGAGGCGCAGGTCGCGGCGATCTCCGATGACATCGCCTATGACGCCCATGACATCGACGACGGCCTGCGCGCCGGCCTGTTTGCGATCGACGATCTCGATCAGGTGCCGTTCGCTGGCGGCATCGTGCGCGAGATTCGCAGGCTGTATCCGGGGCTCGAGCCGGCGCGCTTCGCGCATGAGCTGATCCGCCGCCTGATCACCTGGATGATCGAGGATGTGGCGGCGGAATCCGTGCGCCGTCTTAACGCGCTGGCGGCGCAATCCGCCGAGGACATCCGCCATGCGCCGGCCGCCGTGATCGGCTTCTCGGACGCGATGGCGGAAGCCGAGCGCGGGATCAAGGATTTCCTGTTCCCGCGCATGTATCGGCACCAGCGCGTGATGCGGGTGATGGAGGAGGCCGCTGTGGTCGTGCGCGACCTGTTCCGGCATTTCATGGAACGGCCTGATGACATGCCGGAGGAATGGCGCAGCGGTCTTGCAGGGGCGGACGCGGCTGTGCGTGCGCGCCGCGTCGGCGATTTCATCGCCGGCATGACCGACCGCTTCGCGCTCGAGGAGCACCGGCGGTTCTTTGACTTGACCCCGGAACTGCGTTAGTCCGCGCCCGCCCTCCGACCCCTGCGAAAGCCGATGGCGAACCACATCCTTTACGACAATCTGTTTGCCACCGTGCTCGGTCGTGTGACCGCCGCGAACCAGGCGCTGATCGCCGCAGGCGTGTTGCCCGCCGGCACCGATCTCTCGCGTATCACGGTCGAGCCGCCGCGCGATCCGAGCCACGGCGACATGGCCACCAATGCCGCGATGGTGCTCGCAAAAGACGCCGGCAAAAAGCCGCGCGAACTTGCCGACGCGCTGGCCGAGACGTTGCGCACCGATCCGCTGATCGAGAAGGTCGATATCGCGGGGCCGGGCTTCATCAACATGACGCTGAAGCACGCGACCTGGCTTGGCGCGTTGCGGGCGGCGATCGCGGCCGGCACCGATTTCGGAGAGAGCCGCATCGGTCAGCGCGCCAAGGTCAATGTCGAATATGTCTCGGCCAACCCGACCGGCCCGATGCATGTCGGTCATTGCCGCGGAGCGGTGTTCGGAGACGCGCTCGCGAGCCTGCTGGCTTTCGCGGACTACGACGTCACCCGCGAATTCTACATCAACGATGCCGGCGCACAGGTCGATGTACTCGCGCGCTCTGCTTATCTGCGTTATCGCGAGGCGCTGGGCGAGGACATCGGTGCAATCCCGGAAGGACTTTATCCGGGCGATTATCTCGTCCCGGTCGGCGTGGCGTTGGCGAAACAATACGGCGACGATCTGAAGGACAAGCCGGAGAGCGACTGGCTGCCGGTCGTGCGTCAGACGGCGATCGATATGATGATGGCGATGATCCGCGAGGATCTCGCGGCCCTCAACGTCAAGCACGACGTGTTCTTCTCCGAGCGCTCATTGATCGCGGGCGAGGACAAGGTCGGCGCCGTCATCGCGCAATTGCAGGCCGAAGGTGAAGTCTATGAAGGCCGGCTGCCGCCGCCGAAGGGCGCGCCCGCCGATGACTACGAAGATCGCGAACAGACGCTGTTCCGATCCACCGATTTCGGCGACGATGTCGATCGCCCGCTGAAGAAGTCGGACGGCAGCTACACCTACTTCGCTTCCGACATCGCCTATCACAAATCGAAATTCGACCGCGGCTTCCGCGACATGATCGACGTCTGGGGTGCCGACCATGGCGGCTATATCAAGCGCATGCAGGCGGCGGTGAAGGCGATCAGCAAGGGGCAGGCTGCGCTGGACGTCAAGATCGTCCAGCTCGTGCGGCTGTTGCGCGGCGGCGAGCCGGTGAAAATGTCGAAGCGGTCAGGCGAGTTCGTCACGCTGCGCGAGGTCGTGGATGAGGTCGGCTCGGACGCCGTCCGCTTCATGATGATCTACCGCAAGAACGATGCGACGCTCGATTTCGACCTCGCCAAGGTAAAGGAGCAGTCGAAGGACAACCCGGTCTTCTATGTCCAGTACGGCCATGCGCGCGGGCATTCGATCTTCCGTCAGGCGCGCGAGGCGTTTCCGAACCTGCCCGATACTGCCGAGGGCCGTCTGGCGCTGCTGTCGGGCGCGGCGATCGAGCAACTCACCGATCCGGGTGAAATGGCGATCATCCGCAAGGTCGCGCTCTATCCGCGGCTGGTCGAAACCGCGGCCCATGCCCATGAGCCGCACCGAATCGCTTTCTATCTTTACGAATTGGCAAGCGATTTCCATGCCCATTTTACCCAGGGAAAAGGCTTGCCTCATTTACGCTTCATTAGACAAGATGATGAACAGTTAACCGTGGCGCGTTTGGCACTGGTCCAGGCCGTCATCACCGTGTTTGCCTCGGGTCTCGGACTGCTTGGCGTGGGGGCGCCGGAGGAGATGCGGTGAGGTCGCATGTTGCGGCGGGTTCGCTTGGGGCAATCGCTTCTTGATTGAGTGCCTCGTGAGGCGCGCCGCTGTGTAACGTCGAAGTGGATGCGGCTGGAGGGACGGCTGCATCGAACCGGCCCGGTCGAAGAAGGTCGCAGAATGGCGGATAACGATCGTACGCGCGGTTATCGCGGAAACGAAACATTCCGAGGGCCGAAGCCGTCGGCGGAGCCGGCGGGCGATCCGTTGGCCGAGCTCGCGCGGCTGATCGGTCAGCAGGACGATTTAGCTCAGCCTCAGCGTCGGACACGTGCGCCTGCGCCCGCGCCCGCGCCCTATGTCGGCCATCCGGGTGCCGATCAGGGTTTTGCCGCGCCGGACCCGTATGAACAACAGCCCGATCAGCGCGCTGCCCATTGGTCGCCGTCCTATTCGGACGATCAAGCTCCGACAGCGGTTGTCTATGGCGACAGCCGATACGATCCGCGCCGCGCTACCGGCGCGCAGCAGGCCTATCCGTCGGCCGAGACCTATCGGTCGGCTGAGGCCGACCCCTCGTCGCAAGCCTATCCCTCATCTTACGACGATCCGCATCAAGCCGCGGCGCCGTATGCGGACGGTCAATACGACGATCCGCGTTACGCCGCCGATCCGCGTTATCCCGATCCGCGTTACGCCGATCCCGGTTACGCCGACACGGGTTACGCCGAGCCGGGTCAGGTTGATCCGCGCTATGCCGATCCGCGCTATGCCGATTCTCGCTATGCGGAGCCGCGCTACGATGACGGGAACGCGCAGGGCTATGCCGATCCGCGTTACCCCGATCCGAATTTTGACGCGCAGGGATATGCGCCATCCTACGCGGGGGCACCCGTTGGCTATTCGCAATCCGGTGGCGATCAGCGCTATGCGGCCTATTCCGATCAGGGCGCCGGACTGCCTCAGGGACTGCCTCTTGGCCAGCCTTATGCCAACTCCCGTTACGGCGCGCCGCCTCCGCCCGCTGCCATGTCGGATGCGGGCGGTGGCTACACGCGGGCGAAGCGTCATGGCGGAATGGTCACCGTTCTCGCCGTCCTGGCGCTGGCGGTGGTCGGAACAGCAGCCGCCTTTGGCTATCGTGCGGTGTTCAGCGGAGCGGGCAGTGTAGTTCCGCCGCCGGTGATCAAGGCCGACGTCCGGCCCTCGAAGGTGGTTCCGGCGACCGATCCGAACAACAAGCCGATCCAGGACCGGATCGGGGTCAAGACCGAGAAGATCGTCCCGCGTCAGGAAGAGCCGGTGCAGCAGGCCGCGCCCGGCCAGCCCCGGGTCATCAGCCCGTGGCTCGGCGGCCAGAATCCGCAGGCTTTCCCGCCGGCCAGCGCGAATGTGGCCCCGACCGGCGGCACGGCGCCTTCGGGCTCTGAGCCAAAGCGCATCCGCACGGTGCCGATCAAGCCGCAGCAGGGGACCGAAGCACCTGCGCAGCGCAACATCCGCAGCGCCAGCCCGGCGGCTTCTCGTGACGAGGCCGATCAGGCTCAGGCGCCCATGGCGCTGGTCCCGACCGGCTCGGTACCGCAACGCCAGACGGCCCGGGAGGCACATGCGTCACTGACTCCGGGCGCTACCGGCGGCGGCCCGTCGCCGTTCCCGACGCCTATCCCGGCAAGCACCGGCCCCAGCAGCAGTCCCGCCGCAAGCGGCCCCTTTGCCGTGCAGGTGACCTCCCAGCGCAGCGAAGCCGACGCGCAGGCTTCCTTCCGGTCGCTGCAGCAGCAATTCCCGTCCGTTCTGGGCAACCGTCAGCCATTGATCCGGCGGGCCGATCTGGGCGAGCGCGGCACCTATTACCGTGCGCAGATCCCGTTCTCGAGCCAGAGCGCGGCCAGCGAATTCTGCTCGAGCCTGAAGGCAGCCGGCGGTCAGTGCGTCGTCGCGCGAAACTAAATCTCCATTGGATAGCGGCCGCCTGCTGGATGAAGCGCAGCGGCAGCGCTTGACCCCCGAGTCCTGCAGCGGTTAAGCCGCGCCATGACTGCGCGCGCATTCATTTCCGGCCTCGCCGGCACGGCGATCGGCGCCGATGAGATCGAGTTCTTTCGGGAGACCAGCCCGTGGGGATTGATCCTGTTCAAGCGCAACATCGACAACCCCGCGCAAGTCAAAGCGATAACGGCTCATTTCCGCACAATCGTCGGTTGGGATGCCCCTGTTCTGGTGGACCAGGAGGGCGGCCGGGTGCAGCGGTTGGGACCGCCGCATTGGCCGGTCTATCCCCCGGGCGCAGCCTATGCGGCACTTTATGAAAGCGACCAGGCCAGCGGACTTGAGGGCGCACGCCTCGGCGGCCGGTTGATCGCCGAGGAACTCGTGGCGCTCGGCATCGACGTGGATTGTGTGCCGGTTGCCGATGTTCCGGTGGCCGGCGCCGACCGGGTGATTGGCGACCGGGCCTTCGGCGATACGCCGGAGCAGGTGGCCGCGCTTGCAGGCGCGCAGGCAGAAGGACTGATGGCCGCTGGCGTGTTGCCGGTGGTGAAACACCTGCCCGGACACGGGCGCGCCACCGCCGACAGCCATCTGAGGCTGCCGGTCGTGGATACCGATCGCGCGACACTGGAGGCGACCGATTTTGCAGCCTTCCGGCCGCTGTCAAGACTGCCGCTCGGCATGACCGCACATGTTGTGTTCAGCGCCATCGACGCGGCCCAACCGGCGACCACATCGGCGATAATGATTGGCGATGTGATTCGCAGATGGATCGGGTTCGAAGGACTGCTGATGAGCGACGATGTGTCGATGGGAGCCTTGTCCGGCAGCTTGGCCGAACGCAGCCATGCTGCGCTCGCGGCCGGCTGTGACCTTGTGCTTCACTGCAATGGCAATCTGGACGAGATGCGACAGGTGGCTAGCGCCTCTCCCTTGCTTGAAGGCGAAGCCGCAGCGCGTGCGGATCGCGCGCTGGCGTTTCGGCGCAACCGGATCGACATCGATGTCGCCGCGGCACGGGCGCGCTTTGCCGAACTGATGACCCAGCCGGCAGCGGGAGTGATCGCCTGATGACCGCCGAGATCATTCCTTTCAATCCCGACCTTGCCGAACGCGCCCCCGACGAGCCCGCGTTGGTGGTCGATGTCGAGGGCTTCGAAGGCCCGCTCGACCTTTTGCTCACGCTCGCGCGACAGCAGAAGGTCGATCTCGCGAAGATTTCCATTCTGGCGCTGGCCGACCAGTATCTCACCTTCATCGAACACGCCCGCAAGCTGCGGCTCGAACTCGCCGCCGATTATCTGGTGATGGCGGCATGGCTCGCTTATCTGAAATCGCGCCTGCTGCTGCCGGATGAAAAGCAGGCGGAAGGCCAGAGCGCCGAGGACATGGCGACTGCGCTTGCCTTCCGGCTGAAGCGGCTTGAGGCGTTCCGGGTGGTTGCGCAGCAATTGATGGACCTTCCGCAGCTCGAGCGCGATACCTTCAGCCGCGGTGCGCCGGAGCCGATCAAGAACATCAAGCACCCGCAATGGACGGCGAGCCTCTACGACCTGCTGTCGGCTTACTCGGTGCAGCGTCAAAAAACCGTGCTGAGTCAGGTCCGCTTCAAGAAGCGTCAGGTCTGGACATTGGCCGAGGCGCGCCAGCAGATCGAGCGCCTGATCGGCACGACCGAGGACTGGAACAGGCTCGATCAGTTCCTGATCTCTTATCTGGTCGAACCGTCGATGGTCGCGACCGTCACCGCATCGAGCTTTGCTTCCGCGCTCGAACTGGTGCGGGAGGGCGCAATCGAATTGCAGCAGCACGCAGCCTTTGCGCCGCTCTATATCCGCAAGAGCAAAAGCAAGGGTCCGGAGAATTCCGGCGCGACGGCGCATTAGCGTCCGGTCGGAGAGGGGAGTGACAGAAGGATGCAAGGCTTGGCCCGCAAACTGATGGACGACGAGCAGGAGGCCCCGGAGGCGATCCGCCAGCCGCAAGTGCGGCCGGACGAATTGCGCATTCTGGAAGCGCTGCTGTTCGCCTCCAAGGAGCCGCTCGACGAGAAGACGCTGATGCAGCGGCTGCCGGAGGGAGTCGACCTCGCGCAGACGCTGGCGATGCTGAAGGACGAGTATGCCCCGCGCGGCGTCAATCTTGTGAAGGTCAACGGCAAATGGACCTTCCGGACCGCGAACGATCTGGCCTGGCTGCTCACGCGCGAAGCGATACAGCCGCGCAAGCTGTCGCGCGCTGCGATCGAGACGCTCGCGGTCATCGCCTATCACCAGCCGGTCACGCGGGCGGAGGTGGAAGACATCCGCGGCGTCACCATGTCGAAGGGCACGATCGACGTGCTGCTCGAAACCGGGTGGATCCGGCCGCGCGGGCGCCGCAAGGTGCCGGGCCGCCCGATCACCTATGGCACGACCGAGGCTTTCATCTCGCATTTCGGGCTCGAGCAACTGGGCGATCTGCCTGGTCTGGATGAGCTGAAAGGCTCCGGCATGCTGGACGGGCATCTGCCGCCGAACTTCTCCGTGCCGATCCCGAGCGACGATCCGGCTTTGCGCGAGGACGAGGATCCGCTTGAGCCGGGCGACCTTGACCTCGGGCTCGCGCCGCGTGCTGAATCGGAGGAGACCCAAGAGCAGTCTAACGAGCAGCCGAAAGAGCAGCCGGCGGAGCCGCAGGCTGACGACACCGCCAGAGAGGCCGAGGGCCGGCCAGAGGAGTAGATGGCGGCGCCCGCCACCGAGCGAATAGACGCCGGCAGCACCCCCGCATCGATCGCGGCCAAGCTGTCCTTCGACCATGTGACGCATCGCTACGGCGATGTCGTCGCGGTGCGCGATGTCTCGCTGGACGTCGAGCCGGGCGAGATCCTGTGCCTGCTTGGGCGCTCAGGCTGCGGCAAGACCACGCTGCTGCGGCTTGCCGCGGGCGTCGAGGAGCCGGCCGAGGGCCGCATTCTCATCAACGACCGCGCAGTCTCGGAAGGTCCGACCTACCTGCCGCCGGAACGGCGCGGCGTCGGGCTGATGTTCCAGGATTTCGCGCTGTTCCCGCATCTGACCAATCTCGCCAATGTCATGTTCGGCCTGAAATCGCTGAAGCGGGCCGAGGCCGAGCGCGAAGCGATGCGTGCGCTCGAGCGCGTCGGGCTTGCGGCGCATGCCGCGTCCTATCCGCACATGCTGTCGGGCGGCGAACAGCAACGCGTCGCTTTGGCGCGCGCAGTGGCGCCGCGGCCGAGCGTGCTGCTGATGGACGAGCCGTTTTCCGGCCTCGACCGAAGGCTGCGCGACGAAGTGCGCGACGACACCATGAATGTGCTGCGCGAAGCCCGCGTCACCTGCATCGTCGTCACCCACGATCCGGAAGAGGCGTTGCGGATGGGTGACCGCATCGTGCTGATGAGCCGGGGATCGGTGATCCAGAGCGGAACGCCGGAACAGCTCTACACGCGCCCGCGGGACCTGTTCGTCGCGCGCTTCTTCTGCGAACTGAACGAGATTGCCGGCACCGTGCGCGGGGGCTTTGTCGAGACCGTCGTCGGGCGCTTTGCCGCACCCGGTCTTGCCGACGGTTCGGCTGCGACCGTGGCGATCCGGCCGCAGGCCTTGCGGCTGCGGGCGGGGGGGCCAGGGACGCATCCTACTGGCGCACGGGCGCGCATTCAGCATCGCCAGTTTCTCGGCCATGTCGACCTGGTTGAAGTGGCGGTCGAAGGCCTTGATTCCCCACTGAAAGGCCGCCTGCTGCGCGACGCCATCCCGCAGGTTAACGATGATCTGCGCCTGGAATGCGATCCCGCCGAAGTCCTTGTTTTTGCCGCCTCCCAAGCCTAGTTTCCGGACATGTCCCGGCGCGTCCCGCTTCGTTCGCGGAACAGGCGCGCCTTCCGGCGGTCACGCGGAGGTTTCGCGCTATGGGTTCACTCAGCATCTGGCACTGGATCGTCGTCTTGGTTGTGGTGCTGCTCCTGTTCGGGCGCGGCAAGATTTCCGAATTGATGGGCGACATGGCGCAGGGCATCAAGGCCTTCAAGAAGGGCATGTCGGAAGACGACACGGTCGCCAAGACCGAAGAGAAGCCCGGCGAGCCGATGAAGACCATCAATGCCGGCACCGATATGAAACAGCAGGCAGAGACCCAGAAGAAGTTCGAGGGTACGGTCTAAAGGCAGGACGGCACCGTCGACGCTCGCGGTGAGGAGGGGCGCCATCCGGAAGGGTTGGGCGCCCCTTGGAGTTGAAGGTCCATGTTCGATTTCAGCTGGGGCGAGCTTCTCATCATTGGCATGGTTGCGCTGATCGCCATCGGGCCGAAGGAATTGCCCGGGGTGCTGCGCGGGATTGGCCATTGGATGGGCAAGGTCCGCCGCATGGCGTCCGATTTCCAGGATCAGTTCCGCGAGGCGATGCGCGAGGCCGAGGTTGCCGACCTGAAGAAGCAATTCGACGACGCCAGTGCGAAGGCGACGTCGGCTTTCAGCAATCCGCTTGAGACGGCTCACAAAGAGGTTGAGGCGGCGCTCGGAAGCGAGCCCACCGCGTCCGAAAAGGCGGCCCAGTCCGCGGTGACGACCATCGATCCGGGCGCCATTGAGCCTTCGGTCAGCGCGCCGGCCGCCGAGCCGGACCGTCCGTCCATCCTTGAGCCGGCTGTGGCCGGGGCTGACGCGGCCGGTGCCGTCGCGCCACTCGACATCAAGCCCGATGGCGCTAAGCCGGGCGGGAGCGGCGCGGCATGAGCAACCGTAAGCCCGAGGACGAGGACGAGATCGAGGCCAGCAAGGCGCCGCTGCTCGACCATCTGATCGAATTGCGCTCGCGCCTGATCAAGGCGGTGATTGCGTTCGCGATCGCCTTCATCTTCTGCTTCGCCTTCGCCAAGCAGATCTACAACATTCTGGTGTGGCCGTTCGTCTGGGTGGCCGGGGTCGAGAATTCCAAATTCATCTACACCGCGCTGCTGGAATATTTCCTCACCCAGCTCAAGATCGCGATGTTCGGCGCCGCCTTCATCGCCTTCCCGGTGATCGCCACGCAGATTTACATGTTTGTCGCGCCTGGCCTCTATCGCAACGAGCGTCAGGCCTTCGTGCCGTATCTGATCGCGACGCCGATCTTCTTCTTCCTCGGATCCACGCTGGTCTATTTCATCGTGATGCCGCTCCTGGTGCGCTTTTCGCTCGGCATGCAGCAGACCGGCGAGGGGCAGGCCGAGATCGCGCTGCTGCCCAAGGTCGGCGAATATCTGTCGCTGATGATGTCGCTGGTGTTCGCTTTCGGGGCGGCGTTCCAGCTTCCGGTGATCCTGACGCTGCTGGCGCGCATCGGCGTCATCACCTCGCAGCAATTGCGCGAGAAGCGCCGCTATTTCATCGTCGGGGCCTTCGTGATCGCAGCGGTGCTGACGCCGCCCGACGTGATCAGCCAGCTCTCGCTCGCGATCCCGCTGATGCTGCTCTACGAGGGCGCGATCTGGTCCTCGCGCATGGTGGAGAGAAAGGCGCCGGCACCGGTGGCCGATGCTGACGCTGCGCCGGCGGAAGGCACGGGCGGGTAGGGCGCATCGCCCGCTCTCGCGTCCCGAACAATGCCTGTGATCCGTCATCCTGAGGTGCGAGCGAAGCGAGCCTCGAAGGATGCACGGCCGACGGCGGGCCGTCGCCCTTCGAGGCTCGCGCTACGCGCGAGCGCCTCAGGGTGACGGATTACTTAGCTGGTTCAGGGCATTACGCCTGGTCCGACGAAGGGCGGGTCGCGCCCGGAAAATGTGTATAAGACCGCCTCGAATCTGGAACGACCCGCCATGCACGACATCAAATGGATCCGCGACAACCCGGCCGAGTTCGACCGCCGTCTGATGCGCCGCAACGCTGACTTCAAGGGTACCGCGCAACAGCTTGTCGAACTGGACGAAATCCGCCGCGCGGCGATCACCGCGGCCGAGATCGCGCAGGCGCGCCGGAACGCGGCCTCCAAGGAGATCGGCGGCGCCAAGAAGGCCGGACGCAACGATATTGCCGATGCGCTGATGGCCGAGGTCAATGCGCTGAAAGAGACGCAGCCGAAGCTGGAAGCCGACGCCAAGGCCGCCGACGAGGCGCTGCAGAAGGTGCTGGCCGAACTGCCGAACCTGCCGCTCGACGAGGTGCCGGACGGCGAAGATGAGCACGGCAATGTCGAGCATCATAAATTCGGTGCCAAGCGCGACTACAAGGATTCGCAGGGCAACGATTTCACGCCGAAGCAGCATTTCGAACTGGGCGAAGCGCTGGGCATGATGGATTTCGAACTGGCGGTGAAACTGTCCGGCGCGCGCTTCGTGGTGCTGACCGGCGGACTGGCGCGGCTCGAACGTGCGCTGGGTCAGTTCATGCTCGACCTGCACACGCAGGAGCATGGCTATACCGAGGTCAATCCGCCGATCCTGGTGCGCGACGAGGCGATGTTCGGGACCGCACAGTTGCCGAAGTTTGAGGAGGATCAATTTGAAGCGTTAAGCGGGCGTGATCCCTTGGAGGTTGCTGGCGAGGCACTCAACATCGCAATTCGAAAAGCAAGAGCGCTAAATATTGATTTCATCGATCAAGAGGAAAAATTTAGACCGATATATGATGCCGCTTGGGATGAGATTCCAAAACAGGATCGTCGTTGGCTCATCCCGACCGCCGAAGTCCCGCTCACCAATCTCGTGCGCGACGACATCACCGACGAAGCGCGCCTGCCGATGCGGCTCACCGCCTGCACGCCGTGCTTCCGCGCCGAGGCGGGCGCTGCCGGCCGCGACACCCGCGGCATGATCCGCCAGCATCAATTCACGAAGGTCGAACTCGTCTCCATCACAACGCCCGAACAGGCGATGGACGAGCATGAGCGCATGACGTCATCCGCCGAAGAAGTGCTGCGGCGGCTCGGCCTACATTATCGCGTGGTCACGCTCTGCACCGGCGACATGGGCTTTGCCTCACAGAAGACCTACGACATAGAGGTCTGGCTGCCGGGCCAGAACATGTTCCGCGAAATCTCAAGCTGTTCGGTCTGCGGCGACTTCCAGGCGCGGCGCATGAACGCGCGCTACAAGGGCAAGGACGGCAAGGCCAAGGGTTTCGTCACGACGCTGAACGGTTCCGGCGTTGCGGTCGGCCGCGCGCTGGTCGCGGTGATGGAAACCTATCAGCAGGCCGACGGCTCGATTGTGGTGCCGGAGGTGTTGCAGCCCTATATGGGCGGCATGACAGTGATCGAGAAGAAGAGATGAGCGAACGGCAAATTCAACTCTCGTGTCCCGGACGCGGTGCAGCGTGTAACGCTGCGCCGCTGATCCGGGACCCATTTTTTAATCGTACCTGTCCATGGGTCCCGGCTCTGCGGCGCACCACTTCGCTTCGCTCGCGCTGCGCCGCGTCCGGGACACGAGGATTGTAAATGAGAATACTCGTCACCAACGATGACGGCATCCACGCCGAAGGGCTGAAAGTCTGCGAGGACATCGCCCGCGCGCTGTCCGACGATGTCTGGGTGGTCGCGCCCGAAACCGACAATTCCGGCGTCTCGCATTCGCTGTCGCTGAACGATCCGCTGCGACTGCGCGAAGTCGGACCGCGGCATTTCGCGGTCAAGGGCACGCCGACCGATTGCGTGATCATGGCGGTGCGCCACATCATCGCCGATCACAAACCGGATTTGGTCCTGTCCGGCGTCAATCGCGGCCAGAATGTTGCCGAAGACGTCGGTTATTCCGGCACCGTCGCAGGCGCGCTGGAAGGCACCGTCCTCAACATTCCCTCGATCGCGATGTCGCAGGCTTATGGCCCCGGGAATCGCGATAGTCTGTATTGGGACACCGGACGCAAATTCGGGCCGGACGTGGTGCGGAAAATTCTGGCGACCGGGATTCCGAAAGGCTCGCTGGTCAACGTCAATTTCCCCGATTGCCATGCCGACGGCGTGCAGGGACTGTCCGTGACCGCGCAGGGCCGGCGCGATCAGGAATTGCTGCGGATCGAGCCGCGCTTCGACGGGCGAACCAATCCGTATTTCTGGATCGCGTTTTCGCGCAAGGGCAAACCCACGCCGGTCGATGGCACTGACCTGTCGGCACTGGCGCAGAACCGCATCTCGGTGACGCCGCTGCGCCTCGACCAGACCGACACCGCCTTCATGACGAAGCTTGCGGAAGGATTTGATTGACGCGCGACAGTTTCGATTCAACGCTCCAGTCAGTCCGTCATCCTGAGGCGCGAGCGAAGCGAGCCTCGAGGGATGGACGGCCGAGGTGGCGCCTCTTGGCCGTCGCCCTTCGAGGGCCGCCTTCGGCGGCCACCTCAGGGTGACGGATCCCGTTACTCAGGGTGCAAGCGAGGCCCATCATGTGGCCATCGAAGAACAAGAATATCGATCGCATGGAATTCCTGCTGACGCTGCGGCGTCGCGGGATTACCGATGGCGCGGTGCTGCGTGCGATGGACGAGGTGCCGCGCGAGATGTTCGTGGCCGAGGACAGCAAGGCACAGGCCTATCAGGATCACGCACTGCCGATCGATTGTGGCCAGACCATCAGCCAGCCTTACGTCGTCGCCTACATGACCGAATTGCTGGAGTTGCAGTCGCGCCATCGCGTGCTGGAGATCGGCACCGGCTCCGGCTATCAGGCCGCGGTCCTGTCGCGGATCGTAGCCCATGTGGTGTCGATCGAGCGCTATCGCACGCTGGCGGAGAAGGCACGCAAGACCTTCGACCGCATCGGCTATACCAATATCGACGTGATCCTGGGCGACGGCTTCGAAGGCGCGCCGCAGCTTGCGCCATTCGACCGCATCATCGTCACCGCCGCCGCCGAAACCATCCCCGACGCGCTGGTCGGGCAATTGGCCGATGACGGCGTCATGGTGCTGCCGGTCGGGCCGCATACCGGGCCGCAGCAGATCGTGCGGTTGCGCAAGACCGGTGAGGGGATCGAACGCGAGGACTTGATCGCGGTCCGCTTCGTCCCGCTGGTCGAAGGGCAGGCCAAGGAATTATAAACGCTGTTTCTCCGCCGTGCTGAGCCTGGTCCGTTAAGGTTTACCAATCGCCTTCGCTTAAAGCCTTATTTACTCCGCGGGTGTTTAACTCGGCTTGCTGTTCTGTAGCGTCGAGTGAGTTGTAAACATGCGTTTTGCTGAGCCCGTTCGCTCGACCGCCGTGTCGCGTCTGGCTGTTTGCGCAGCGCTCGCCCTTGCGACCGCCGCGTGCTCGAGCGATGCCAACCGCATCGATCAGCCATTCACCAATCCGTTCACGCCGCAACCGGCCACCACCGGTTCGATCGCTCCGCAGCAGCCTGCGCAGGGTCCGGGCTATGGCCAGGTCCAGAGCCAGCCGCTGCCGCCGGCGCAATATTCTCAGGCCGCTCCGCAATACCAGCCGCCGGCGCAGCCGTATCGGCCCGCGCCTGCGTATCAGGCGCCGGCTGCCGTGCAGCCGGCCGCCTACCGTCCGCAGACCGAAGCGACCGGTTCGGTCGCGCCGCGTCCGCTGGCTGGGCAACCTCAGTCGCAGAAGAACTGGGACTGGAACGGCGGCACGCCGATTACGGTCGGGCAGGGTGAGACGATCCAGACGGTGTCGCGCCGCTATGGCGTTCCGGCGATCGTGATTGCCGAAGCTAACGGCATGACCACCGGCACGCCGATCTATCCGGGTCAGCGCCTCGTCATCCCCAAATACGGCAATTCCGGCCGTTCGGCACCGGTTGGTCCGACACCGCAGATCGCGGCCGCACCCGCCACCACAGGCAGCGTGCGGCAATCTCCGCCCGCTCAGCCGCTCTCGGCGCAGGGTCAGGTTCATACCGTCAGTCCGGGCGAGACCATGTTCAGCATCGGCCGCCGCTACAATGTAAGCCCTGCCGCGATCGCGCAGGCCAACCGGCTTCCGCCGCATCACAAGCTGCGGATGGGCGAGCGGCTCACGATCCCGGGCATGGTGGCGCGGGCGCAGCCGCAGTCGCAGCCGCAACGTCCGGCGCAGATTGCGCAGGACCAGACGCCGGCGCCGGTGATGGCGCCGGCCCAGCGTATCGCCGATGCGCATTCCCAGCAGATGCCGACGGCGCGCGTGATGGCTCCGGCGAAGGAGACGCCGAGCCCGATCGAGCAGGCCAAAGAGGATAAGGACGAGCAGATCGCGTCCAACAATGCGGCCGGATTTCGATGGCCGGTGCGCGGCCGCGTGATCGCAGGCTTCGGCCCGAAGCCGACCGGGCAGCAAAACGACGGGATCAATATCGCGGTTCCGGAGGGTACGCCGGTCAGGGCGTCGGACGACGGCGTCGTCGCCTATTCGGGCAACGAGCTGAAAGGCTATGGCAATCTGGTTCTGGTGCGTCATGCCAATGGCCATGTCACAGCCTATGCGCATGCGAGCGAGTTGCTGGTGAAACGCGGCGACACCGTCAAGCGCGGGCAGACGATTGCCAAATCCGGACAGACCGGCAACGTATCGTCGCCGCAGCTGCATTTCGAAATCCGCAAGGGCGCGACCCCGGTCGATCCGATGCAGTTCCTGACCGGAGCGAGCTGAGCCTTAGCGCCCGGGCGCCCGCCACTTGAATGTGCGTCAGGACAACCTGACGCCCATCCTGCCCGCGTAATCCTGGATGAATTGCCACGCCACGCGGCCTGAGCGCGAGCCGCGGGTGGTCGACCATTCCAGTGCCTCGCGGCGCAGGTCCTCCGGATTGGTGGGGATCCGGAAATGCTTCACATAGCCGTCCACCATCGCCAGGAACTCGTCCTGGCTGCATTTGTGGAAGCCGAGCCAAAGTCCGAAACGGTCCGACAGCGAGACCTTCTCCTCGACCGCTTCGCCGGGATTGATGGCGGTGGAGCGCTCGTTCTCCATCATGTCGCGGGACATCAGATGGCGGCGGTTGGAGGTGGCATAGAGGATCACATTCTCCGGGCGCCCCTCGATTCCGCCCTCGAGTACCGCCTTGAGCGACTTGTAGGTGGTGTCGTCGCCATCGAACGAGAGGTCGTCGCAGAACACAATGAAGCGGTAGGGCGAATCACGCAGCATCGCCATCAGGGCCGGAAGGCTTTCGATATCCTCGCGGTGGATTTCGATCAGCTTGAGCTGGCCGCGCTTGCCGGACGTCGCGTTCACATCCGCATGGGCGGCCTTGACCAGCGAGGATTTTCCCATGCCGCGCGCGCCCCAGAGCAGGGCATTATTGGCCGGCAGACCCTTCGCAAATCGCTCGGTATTCTCGATCAGGGTATCGCGCATCCGGTCGATTCCCTTGAGCAGGCCGAGATCGACGCGATTGACCCGCTTCACCGGCACCAGAACGCCACCGCCATCGGCATGCCAGACGAAAGCCTCGGCAGCGCCGAAATCCGGCTTCGGTTTCGCGGCTGGGGATAGCCGTTCGAGGGCCGCCGCGATTCGGTCGAGCGTATCCGGGGAGGGTGCTGCGGCCTTCGGCCTGGCCGTCGCGGCCGGGCGCGTCTTTGAGCGTTTTGCGGGCTTTCTGACATTGCGCATGCGGTAGCGCGTCCTCTTGCATTGGCCTGGCGCACCCCTTAGCTGGAGCGAAAAAGGCCTGCAAGGCCAGTGATTTGCCGCCCGCTTGCGGCATCTTGGCTTAAACCGGCCGCAACATTGCAATTGGGCGGGCGGCAGCTATAGTCCGCGCCGTTTTGGGCGCGGTGTTCGCGCCGGACGACACGCTCAAAAGAGGCCGTTCGATGCTGATTACGCCCGCTTATGCGCAGGCCGGTGGCGATACCAACTCGATGCTGGTTTCGCTCCTGCCTTTTGTTTTGATTTTTGTGATCATGTATTTCCTGATCCTGCGCCCGCAGCAGAAGCGGGTGAAGATGCATCAGGAGATGGTGAAGAACGTACGCCGCGGCGATACCGTCGTGACCTCGGGTGGGCTGATCGGGAAGGTCACCAAGGTCATCGATGACGAGCAGCTCGAGGTAGAGCTTGCTGATGGCGTCCGTATCCGGCAGATGCGCCAGATGATCAGCGACGTGCGCGCCAAAGGCGAGCCGGTGAAGGACGAGAGCTGAAGGCAGTTCCGGCGTAGAGGGGCGCGCCTGACTTTTCCGCCACAACGACGCCATAACGGACCAGGTTGATGCTTTACATATCGCGCTGGAAGATGCTGGCGATCATCGTGAGTACGTTGATCGTGTGCAGCTTCGCGATTCCCAATTTCTTTCCGAAGGATGTCGTCGAGTCCTGGCCGAAATGGGCACAGCGCCATATCGTGCTCGGACTCGATCTGCAGGGTGGCTCGCACATCCTGCTTGAGGTCGATGCGGGCGCCGTGCGCAAGGAAAAGATCGAAGCGCTCCGTGACGATGTCCGGCGGGTGGTGCGCGAAAACAAGCTCGGCAGCCCTGCCTCGGTGACGGTGCGCGGAAACACTGTTGAGTTCCGCGTGCGCGAGGGCGCCGATCAGAAAGTCGCAGCGCAGAAGTTCCAGGAATTGTCGCAGCCGCTCGGCGGGCTACTTCAGGCGACCGGTCAGCGCAGCATCGATGTGGTCAATGCCGGCAACGGCGTGTTCCGCCTGACCGTAACCGAGCCGGCCATGCTCGAGCGCATCCGCCAGTCGGTCGATCAGTCGATCCAGATCATCGAGCGGCGCGTCAATGAACTCGGCACCGTCGAGCCTTCGATCGCGCGCCAGGGCGTCGACCGCGTGCTGGTCCAGGTGCCCGGCCTGCAGGATCCGCAGCGCCTGAAGGATCTGCTCGGCAAGACCGCCAAGCTCTCGTTCCGGATGGTCGATATGACCACCACGCCGGACCAGGCGGAGGTTGGCAAGCTGCCGCCCGATTCCGAACTATTGCGCGGCAGCAAAACCGAAAACAGTCAGCCCTATGTGATCGAGAAGCGCGTTGTCGTCTCCGGCGAAGATCTGGTCGATGCCCAGCCCGGCTTCGATCAGCGCACCAGCGAGCCCGTCGTCAACTTCCGCTTCAACAACAACGGCGCGCGGCGCTTCGCGGAAGCGACGCAGGCCAATGTCGGGCGGCCGTTTGCGATCGTGCTCGACAATGAGGTGATCTCGGCGCCGGTCATTCGCGAGCCGATCATCGGCGGATCGGGTCAGATTTCCGGCAGCTTCACGGTGCAGGCGGCGAACGATCTCGCGATCCTGTTACGTGCGGGCGCGCTGCCGGCGCCACTCACCATCATCGAGGAGCGCACCGTCGGTCCCGGGCTGGGCCAGGATTCGATCGACAACGGGATGCGCGCAGCCTGGATCGGCTCGCTCGCCGTTGTCATCTTCATGTTCGCCACCTACGGACTGTTCGGACTGTTCGCCAATATCGCGGTCGCCATCAACGTCGCGATGATCTTCGGCATCCTGTCGCTGCTCAACGCCACGCTGACGCTGCCCGGCATCTGCGGCATCGTGCTGACGGTCGGCATTGCGGTCGATTCCAACGTGCTCATCTATGAGCGCATCCGGGAAGAGGTGAGGGCGGGACGCTCCGCACTGAACGCGCTCGATGCCGGCTTCACGCGCGCGCTCGCGACCATCCTGGATTCCAACATCACGACCTTCATCGCCGCCGCCGTCCTGTTCTATATCGGCACCGGGCCGGTGCGCGGTTTCGCGGTGACGCTCGGTATCGGCATCATGACGACTGTATTCACCGCCTTCACCTTGACCCGCTTGATGGTGGCTTTGTGGGTGCGCTGGTTCCGCCCCCGCACCGTCCCGATCTGAGATTCGAGAAACCCGTGCGCATTCCTCTTCTCCGTATCGTTCCCGACGATACCAAGTTCGACTTCATGCGCTTTCGGCGCATCAGTTTCCCGATATCGGCGTTGCTGTCGATCGCGGCGATCGTGCTGTTCTTCTTCAACGGCCTCAATCTCGGTGTCGATTTCGTCGGCGGAACCCTGATCGAGGTGCAGTCGAAATCCGGGCCGGCCGATATCTCGAAGATGCGCGCGACAGTCGGGGGGCTCAATCTCGGCGAGGCCCAGCTTCAGCAATTCGGTTCGGCGACGGACGTCCTGATCCGTATTCCGCAACAACCGGGCGGTGAACTTGCGCAGCAGGAGGCCGCGCAAAAAGTGCGCGCGGCACTGGGCGACGAGATCGAGATCCGGCGTATCGAAGTCGTCGGGCCTCGCGTTTCGACCGAACTTCTGGCCTATGGCATTTTCGGGCTGCTGGTCGCGATCGTCGGCATTTTCATCTATCTCTGGTTCCGGTTCGAGTGGCAGTTTGCGCTTGGGGCCATGATCGCGAACGTGCACGACCTCGTGCTCACGATCGGATTCCTGTCTCTGATGCAGATCGATTTCGATCTGAACGGCATTGCCGCACTGATGACCATTCTCGGCTATTCGCTGAACGACACGGTCGTGATTTACGATCGCATTCGCGAAATGTTGCGGCGCTATAAGAAGATGCCGATCGAGGATCTGCTCAACGTCTCGATCAATTCGACCTTGTCGCGCTCGGTGATCACGCACGTCACCGTGACCCTGGCGCTGCTGGCGCTGTTCTTCTTCGGAGGGCATGCGATCCACTCCTTCACGGCGACCATGCTGTTCGGCGTGGTGCTGGTCGGCACCTACACGTCGATCTTTATCGCAGCCCCGATGCTGATTTATCTGGGCGTGGGCCTTGGACGGCAGACCGCTGACGAGCCCACGCCCGCAAAGTTCGAGCCGGAAGCGACGTCGAAATCGGCTACGAAGCTTGCAGCCGGCAAGGCTGAATCGGCCAAGACAGCGGCGGCAAAACCTGCCGCCGCCAAGCGCTGAGTTTGGGCCGGCCGGCCGGCACGCCGCATTACCCGCGGCCGGCGCCGATCGAAACCTACGGACGCGGCGGATTCCGCTTTGCCGGGATGTCGCATCGTGGCTCGCTGCTGCTGTTGCCGAGTGGGATATGGGCCTGGTCTGTGACCGAGCCCTCGGGGATTACTGCGGAAGCGCTTGCTCCCGTGACGGCCGAGGCAGACCGGATCGGCCTGCTTCTGATCGGGACCGGGGCCGCGCGGTGGCCGCTGCCGGTTGAATTGATGCAGCTTTTCTCCGCGCATGGGATTTCGGCTGAAACTAGCCGGACCGGGCAGGCCGCCAATACCTATAATATGCTTCTGGATGAGGGACGCCGCGTCGCCGCAGCCCTGATCGCGGTCGATTGAGGCGATCCTACGGTCCAACACGCATGACCGAAGCGAGCGATTATTGTGAGGCCCTTGTACGCGATGCCGACAAGGATCGTTTTCTGGCGACCCTGTTCGCGCCGGAGTCGCATCGGCCCGATCTGTTGACGCTCTATGCATTCGACCTCGAGACCGCGGCGGTGGCGCATCGCGTGCGCGATCCTGTCGCCGGAGAAATCAGGCTGCAATGGTGGCACGACATGGTGTCTTCGGACGGGGGCACGACCGGTCACCCGGTCGTCGATGCGACAATGCAGGTGCTGCGCCGCCATGACATCGACCGCAGCGTCGCCCTCGATCTGATCGATGCACGGCGGCGGGCCCTGTATCCCAACGAGAGCGGCACCGAAGCGGAGTTCGAGCTTTGGGCCTCGGAGGATGCGGGTGCGATCTTCCGGCTTGCGGCACACGTGCTGGGCGGCCCGCCCGGCGATGTGACGAGACTTGCTGCGTATCATGCCGGGGTGGCTGCTACGGCGGCTCAGACTGCGCCGGATGCTGTCGAGTTCGATGTGGCGGCTATGTCGAGACGGCACCGTGATGCGGTCGGGGCGCTGATCCCGAAACAGCCCGGTGCCGTGTTGCCAGCCTTGTTACCGCTCACACTCGCGGTCGAAGGCCGCGCATCGCTTCCGCAATGGCGCAAGCAATGGATGTTGTGGCGGGCGTCGAAAAGTCTGGCGGGGTGGATATAGTCGATCGGATCCGCAAACTCAGAACGCGAATCGGTCTCGCAGGTTCTGCCGGCCGGCAACGATTCGGGCGACCACTTCCTTCTCGGATTCGCTCGCCAGCAGCGAGTCGATCAGATCGATCTGATTCATCGCCACGAGTTGCAGGATGTCGGTGCGGATATCGCCGGCGCTATTGCGTGGGAGGCGTTCGACCACCTGCAACCGCTCGGGCGCGGCGATGCGCTGCTGATTGTCGGTAACAAAGCGAACGAGATCGCCCTCCGCTAGGCGTTCGCCCTCGACAAAGGCATAGAGCCCGGTGCCGGTGCGCCGGTCCGGAAACGCAACGATCACGACGTCGCGCACACCTTCATGTTGCATGAGCCTTGCGGTGAGATGGGGCGCGTCATTCACGAAACGCGGGCCGGAGCCTTCGCGATCGGTGAAATTGAGTAGCCCGCGCGTGATCCAATAATAGACCTTCTTGCCGGTTGCCATCCAGATCCGGGTCGGCAGGGTTTTGCGCGCCAAGATTCGCTTTTCGGTAGCGGTCAGAAATGCGCCCGCATAGCGGCGCTTGTGCTTGAGCATGTGCCGCAGGTCTTCGTAGGCCGCCATCCGGTACAGCCGTCCACGCCGGCTGAAATGGGTCGCAAGCTGAAAGTCCGTCAGCGAGGCGTAACCGGTCGGCGTCCGCAGCCAATTCTGCTCCTTTGCAAGATCATTATGAGTCAGGCCTTCGCGGTGAATGGCGCGCAGCGCCCGACGCGCCGAGCGAAAGAAATTGAGGTCGCCTTCCGGCTTGGCGAGTTGCAGCGGCAGGCCGTCGATCCAGCTGCGCACCAGCACCTTGTTGCCGAGATAGAGAAGCGTCGGGGCGATTCCGATCGAGCCTGCGATCGCAAGGCCGCGCGCCTCGCGTTTCAAGAAATGTCGCGCAATCCCGTAGCTCCACCACGGGACGACATCGATCCGGCGCACCACCGCCTCGACTTCGCCGTTTGGGCTCACGAAGGTGCCGCGCTCGACGGTGGAGAACACATCCTGTTTCAGGATGACCCGGCTGTGAAAGCGGCCGGTGAGTTCGGAGGGGGTGGAATCTTGATCGGTCATCGTTCGGGCTGCTGGTCGCGCCGGCCTTCTAGCACGGGATTGGGTTGCGGGCGCTGGTCATGCCGCAGCCGTCGCCGCGTTGTTGGCCCAGGCTTCGAGGTCTGACAGCGCGCGGGAGGTGAGAGCCCGCTTTTTTGCCTGGGTCTTGGCCGGCCCCCTTAGCCGCTCGCCGGTTTCCGACCGGGTGGGCGCATGGGTCAGTGGCGGAAACAGGCCGAAATTGATGTTCATCGGCTGGAAACTGCGCGGACCGGCATCGATGGTCTCGATATGGCCGCCGGTGATGTGTCCCAGCAGCGCACCATGAGCCGTTGTAGGCGGCGGCGGTGTGGCCCGGCTTCCGGTCCGCTCGGCGGCGGCAAAACGACCGGCGAGCAGACCGATCGCGGCGGACTCGACATAACCTTCGCAACCGGTGATCTGGCCGGCGAAGCGCAGGCGCGGCATCGCACGCAGCCGCAATTGCGGATCGAGCAGCTCTGGCGAATTCAGGTAGGTGTTCCGGTGCAGCCCGCCCAGACGGGCAAATTCGGCGCGTTCGAGGCCGGGAATGGTCCGGAACAGCCGGACCTGCTCGCCATGCTTCAGCTTGGTCTGAAACCCGACCATATTGAACAGGGTGCCGAGCTTATTGTCCTGGCGAAGCTGGACCACGGCATAGGCTTTGCGATCCGGTGCGTGGGGATTGGTGAGCCCGAAGGGCTTCATTGGACCGTGCCGCAGCGTCTCACGCCCGCGTTCCGCCATCACCTCGATCGGCAGACAGCCGTCGAAATAGGGCGTCGAGGCTTCCCACTCATGGAACGAGACTTTTTCCGCGCCGAGCAGCGCGTCGATGAAGACATCGTATTGCGCGCGATCGAGGGGGCAATTGACGTAATCGGCGCCCGATCCGCCGGGGCCGGGCTTGTCGTAGCGCGACTGCAGCCACGCAACCGACATGTCGATGCTTTCGCGATGCACGATCGGCGCAATGGCGTCGAAGAAGGCGAGCGATTTTTCGCCGGTGAGGTTGCGGATCGACTCGGCCAGTGCGGGCGAGGTGAGGGGGCCGGTCGCGACGATAACGTTGTCCCAGTCCGACGGTGGAATGCCGTCGATCTCCCCGCGGTCCACCTCGATCAACGGATGGGTTTCGATCGCCCGCGTGACCGCCGCGGAAAAGCCGTTGCGGTCGACCGCCAGCGCGCCGCCCGCCGGCACCTGGTTTTCGTCCGCCGCCCGCATAATCAGCGAGCCGATCCGGCGCATCTCCTCATGCAGAACGCCGATCGCGCTGGTCTCGCGATCGTCCGAGCGGAAGGAATTGGAGCAGACAAGCTCGGCCAGCCCATCGGTGTGATGCGCCGCGGTCTGCCGGACGGGACGCATTTCGTGCAGAACCACGGACACGCCGTGGGTGGCGAGCTGCCAGGCAGCTTCGCATCCGGCGAGCCCACCGCCGATGACATGAACAGGGTTCGTACGCGACATGGCGCCTCCCTAGGGGAAGCGGAGCGCCTCGGCAATCATATACGAAGCTGATCAGCCCGCTTGGGCGGCAAATATCGGTTGCCCGGCACTGCTTCAAAAGCCAACGCCCAGCCTTGTCAGGCCGGGCGTTGGCTTTTGGTTGTCCGGACTGAAAGATTCAATCAGGCGGCGCGTTCGGCATTGTCCCACGCGATGCGCGGGATGTCAGAACGGCTGATTCCGATATCTGCGAGCTCGCGGTCGCCGAGCCGGGACAGCTCCTGAAGGCTGTTCCCATAGGCGCGCCACTGGCGCAGGAAGCGGAAGAAGTGTGAGAGGAACATGGCTGTCATCCCTTTGAAAGATCGAAAGAACCGCAACTGATTCTGAAATCAAAATAGTGTTGAATGGTGCGGTGCAACAGATTTTATGTTGCGATGCAGCTATGCGAAGACTGCATAATGCAGGTCATAATTCGTTAAAGTTTGATGCAAATCGAGCAGGTTATGGGCCAATTGCAGAAAAAATGGAGCTTTTGAGCGCCTGGATTTGCATAGGTCAAAGGTACAAGCAGGCAGTATTCAAGGGGCGCTTGCCCTACTTCCTATCCCGGCCGGACCCCTGGTTTTCCGCTGGGCGGAAACAGGAATTCGACGCCGCCCATTTCCAGCGCAGCCTGCAGCAGCGGGAGTGCGTCTTCCCGACCTGGCGGAGGTCCGTCCATCTCCTCGAGCCGCCGGATGGTCGAACTCGACACGCCTGCGGCTTGCGACAGCTCGCGTACCGACCAGTTGAGAATTCCGCGCGCCGCGCGTAATTGCGCGCCAGTCAGCACGAAGTCTGCGGTGTCGCGCGCCGCTGGCCAGACTTTGCGGTCGTGGATATCCGAGGACAGTCCAACCCACTCGCGCACGGCCCCGGTCTCCAGCATGATCGGCGCGGCACGCGACAGCATCCAGCGATATTCGCCGTCCGGCTGCTGTACGCGATGCTCGACCTCGTAGTCCCGCTTTGTTGCAAGCGCCTCGGACCACGCCTGAAGCGTGCGTTGTCGATCGTCGGGATGCACCAGATCGATCCAGCGGAGGCCCAACAACCCGGCCGGATTCTCACCGCGAAGCTCGCGCCAGTTGCGGATGTCGAGAATCTTTCCGTCGGAATCCGCGGTCCAGACAAACGCGTTGGTGGCCGACACCAGAGCCCGGAAGCGCGAATCCGCAGCGTCTTTCGCGAGGACCATTTCGCGTTGCGTGGTGACGTCGAGCATGACTCCAAACGCGCGCGTCGGCTTGCCGGACTTGTCGAGATGCACTTCCGTTCGGCTGGAAAGCCAGCGCAGCTTGCCGTTCGGCTGAATAATCCGCAATTCCCGGTCGAGCGGCAGGCCCTCGCTGACGATCCGGTCGAACTCGCCGGCAGGGCGCCGATCGTCTGGATGCATCAACTCGACGATCGTCTCGTACGATGGCTCGATAGCGCCAGCTTTGAGTCCCAGCAGGTCATAAAACCCATCTGACCAGGTCATCGTGCCGGTGCCGAAATCCAGGCTCCAGACCCCGGCGTTGCTCTTTTTTTCGAGAAAGCTCAGGGTTTCCTGTGCACCGGCTTCATCAAACGTCAGCACCATAACACCCTCCATCCATGTAGAATTGGGCTGGGCTCTGGTAAGGACGAAATTTTAGGCCTCAAGACGATAGCACTGAAAAATTTGAGTGGGCAACTGCTGTGGGCTATAAATTGTGCGGCCGAGTGAAGTCCGGGGGCACACACACCCGGATCAAGCCCTCCGATCAGCCCTAAAGAGGGTGGCAATGAGCGAAGTGAAGGCGCTGTTCTTCGATATCTTCGGGACGGTTGTGGACTGGCGCAGCGGGATCGCGCGCGAGACCGAACAAGTCCTCCGGCCGGCGGGGTACGAACTCGACTGGATCGCCTTCGCCGATGCATGGCGGGCGGAGTATCAGCCCGCAATGGAAGAGGTGCGGGCGGGCCGCATTGCATTCAGCAAGCTCGACATTCTGCACCGGCGCAATCTCGACCGGATCCGGCCGCACTTCGGTCTTTCGGAGCTGAGCGATGACCTTTGCAACCAGCTCAACACCGCCTGGCATCGTCTGCCCGCCTGGCCCGATGTGGGGCAGGGGCTCGAACTGCTGCATGATCGCTTCCTGCTGGCACCGGTCTCGAACGGCAATATCGGCATGATGGCCCGCCTTGCGCGGCATAACCGGTTTCGGTGGGACGCCATTCTCGGCGCCGAGATCGCCGGCGACTATAAGCCGAAGCCTCGCGTCTACGAATCCGCCTGCGCGGCCCTCGATCTGTCTCCCGACGAATGCATGATGGTGGCGGCGCATAGTTCCGATCTCGCCGCCGCGACCGCCTGCGGTCTGCGCACCGCGCACGTCGCGCGCCCCGACGAATACGGACCCTCGACCGGCGAGCCCGGCCCAACTGTTCCCGTTGACGTGGCTGCGCGCGACTTCGTCGATCTCGCGCGCCTGATTAAGTGAGTCCGCGCGTTGCGCCCGGCTCCGTTGCTTGCGTAAACCGGCCTCTGCTATAGCTCGGTTCCAGACAGCCCCACGGAGTGAATTCATGTCGGTCGACGCTTCGACCGTTCGCCGGATTGCCCATCTGTCCCGGATCGCGGTCGCGGACGGGGAGGTGGAGCATTTGCGCGGGGAGCTCAACGCGATCCTGGCGTTCGTCGAGCAACTCTCCGAGGTGAATGTCGACGGCGTCGAGCCGATGACGTCGGTGACCCCCATGGTCATGAAGATGCGGACGGACCAGGTGACCGACGGCGGGATCGCAGACGACGTCCTGCGCAATGCGCCGCTCACCGAAGGTCCTTATTTTGTCGTCCCGAAGGTTGTCGAGTAATGTGCCTCGCCTGCGAAGAAGCCGACATGTACTACCGCTGGCAGCTGATCCAGCAGATCGCCAAGGGCGAAATGCCAGAGGGTCACAGCGAAGACGAATTGCGGGCGATGGGCCTTCCGCTTCCTGGCGAAATCGAAGTGGTCGAGGAGCCGGACGGCACCAAGGTTGTCCGCCAGAAGGCGCCGGAATCCCAATCGCCTGACAACAAGGCGCAGGCCTTTGCCTGCGACAGTCCCGACGCATGAGCGATCTTACGGCCCTGACGATTGCTGCGGCGCGCGACGGACTCAAAACAAAAAGCTTCAGCGCAGCGGAGCTGACCGAGGCGCATATCGCCGCGGTCGAGAAAGCGCGCGCGCTGAATGCCTATGTGCTGGAAGCGCCGGATCACGCCCGCGCGCGCGCCAAAGAGGCCGATAACCGCCTCGCGTCCGGCGATGCCGGTCCTCTCGAAGGCATCCCGATCGGGGTGAAGGATCTGTTCTGCACGCGGGATGTGCGAACGACCGCATGCTCGAACATCCTCGGTAATTTTAGTCCGCCTTACGAGTCGACGGTGACCGCGCAGCTCTGGCGCGATGGCGCCGTGATGCTTGGCAAAACGAACAACGACGAATTCGCCATGGGTTCGTCGAACGAGACCTCGGCATTCGGTCCGGTGACCTCGCCCTGGCGGCGGGCCGGCTCCAACACCCCGCTGGTGCCGGGCGGCTCCTCGGGCGGTTCTGCCGCTGCCGTGGCGGCGCGGCTCTGTCTCGGTGCGACCGGTACCGATACCGGCGGCTCGATCCGGCAGCCTGCGGCCTTTACCGGCATCGTCGGCATCAAGCCGACCTACGGCCGCTGCTCACGCTGGGGAATCGTCGCCTTTGCATCGTCGCTCGATCAGGCCGGGCCCTTCACGCGCACGGTGCGGGACAATGCGATCCTATTGCGTTCGATGGCGGGGCATGATCCGAAAGACACGACCAGCGCCGACATCGCCGTTCCGGACTACGAGGCGGCAATCGGCAAATCCGTGAAGGGCATGCGGATCGGCATTCCGAAAGAATACCGGATCGACGGCATGCCGCCCGAAATCGAGACGCTGTGGGAGCAGGGCGCGTCGTGGTTGAAGAATGCCGGTGCCGAGATGGTCGACATCTCCCTGCCGCATACCAAATACGCGCTGCCGGCCTATTACATTGTGGCGCCGGCGGAGGCCTCGTCCAATCTCGCTCGCTATGATGGCGTCCGCTACGGGCTGCGCGAGAACGGCCGCGACGTCACAGGCATGTATGAAGCCACGCGCGCGGCGGGATTCGGCGCCGAGGTACGGCGCCGCGTGATGATCGGCACCTACGTGCTGTCTGCGGGCTATTACGACGCCTATTATCTCCGGGCGCAGAAGGTGCGGACGCTGATTAAGCGGGACTTCGAGGATGTGTTCGCCGCGGGAGTGGATGCGATCCTGACACCGGCGACGCCATCGGCCGCTTTCGGTATCGGCGAGAAGGGCGGCGCCGACCCGATCGAGATGTATCTCAACGACGTGTTCACGGTGACGGTGAACATGGCGGGGCTGCCGGGCATCGCGGTGCCAGCGGGATTGTCGGCGGAGGGTCTGCCGCTTGGTCTTCAACTCATCGGCCGGCCGTTCGACGAGGCGACGCTGTTTTCGCTCGGCGAGGTGGTCGAGCAGGCGGCCGGGCATTATCCGGTCGAGGCGTGGTGGTAGAGTCCAATGACTCCGGACTCCATCCGTAAGCTGCTGGAACGCTCATATGCCGCCTACGATCGCGGGGAACGATCCTTCTTGATCGATCTGCTTCATGACGACGTACAATGGACGTTGCACAGTCCGCCGGAATTACTTCCGGTGCCAAACCGGATCGTGGGCAAGGCCAACCTGATCGCGGCATTCCGGAAGATCGACGAAGTGGTCGAGGTCATGCGCAACGACATGCAGATTATGATCGTCGAGAATGACCGGGCCGCCGTGGTGTTCGACTGCACGCTGCGTCAACGCGCCACCGGGCGCGTGCTTCGCTACAAGATGGCCGCCTTTCACCGCTATTGCGACGGACGCCAGATCGAATATCAGGGCTTTATGGACAGCGTGGACGTGATGCAGCAAACGATCGGACGCGAGCTCGAATTGCCCGATGTCTATGCGGAAAGCGACGTCAGGTCTCCCTTGACGTGACGACAGGATAGTTCTGACCGATGACCGCACCAGCTCGACCCAGCAACCTCCTCCGCGGCGCCACCGGCGACTGGGAAATCGTCATCGGCATGGAGGTGCATGCGCAGGTCACCTCCGAATCGAAGCTTTTCTCCGGGGCTTCGACCGCGTTTGGCGGCGAACCGAATTCGCATGTCTCGCTGGTCGATGCGGCAATGCCCGGCATGCTTCCGGTCATCAACGAGGAATGCGTGCGGCAGGCGATCCGCACCGGGCTCGGACTGAAGGCTGCGATCAACAAAAGGTCGGTGTTCGACCGGAAGAACTATTTCTACCCGGATCTGCCGCAGGGCTACCAGATCAGCCAGTACAAGTCGCCGATCGTAGGCGAGGGTGTGGTGAGCGTCGATCTGCCGGACGGCGGCGGTATCGATGTCGGGATTGAACGCGTCCATCTCGAACAGGACGCGGGCAAGAGTATCCACGACCAGCATCCGACCATGTCGTTGGTTGACCTGAACCGTTCCGGCGTCGCTTTGATGGAGATCGTGTCGAAGCCCGATATCCGTTCGTCCGAGCAGGCCAAGGCCTTTGTGACCAAGCTGCGCTCCATCCTCCGTTACCTCGGCACCTGCGACGGCGACATGGAAAAGGGCAGTCTGCGGGCCGATGTGAACGTTTCGGTCCGACGCCCCGGCGATGACCTTGGTACGCGTTGCGAGATCAAGAACGTCAATTCAATCCGCTTCATCGGCCAGGCGATCGAATACGAGGCGCGCCGTCAGGTCGAGATCATCGAGGATGGCGGCACGATCGTGCAGGAGACGCGGCTGTTCGATCCGGGAAAGGGAGAGACCCGCTCGATGCGCTCCAAGGAAGAGGCGCACGATTACCGCTATTTCCCGGACCCCGATCTGCTGCCGCTGGAATTCGACGATGCCTATGTCGAGGCGCTGATGGCAGACCTTCCGGAACTTCCGGATGAGAAGAAGGCGCGGTTTGTGTCCGAATACGGGCTGCAGGCCTATGATGCCGAGGTGCTGATCGCGGAAAAGGAGAGCGCCGACTATTTCGAGGCGGTCGCAAAGGGGCGCGATGCCAAGTCTGCCGCGAACTGGGTGATCAATGAACTCGCCGGCCGGCTCAACAAGGAAGGCAAGGACATTGCGTCGTCACCAGTTTCGTCCGCGCAGCTCGGTGCGATCCTCGACCTGATCGCGGATAAGGTCATTTCCGGCAAGATCGCCAAGGATCTGTTCGAGATTGTATGGAGCGAGGGCGGCGATCCGCGCGCCATTGTCGAGCAGCGCGGGATGAAGCAGGTCACCGACACCGGTGCGATCGAGAAAGTCGTCGACGAGATCGTTGCCGCGAACCCCGACAAGGTCGCCGATGCGAAGTCCAACCCGAAAGCGATTGGCTGGTTCGTCGGTCAGGTGATGAAATCGTCGGGTGGCAAGGCCAATCCGCAGGCCGTGAACGAGATCCTGAAAGCAAAGCTCGGCCTTTGACCGACCGGGCGAGCGCGACCGAAGCCATTTTCCACTCCGGTTAAAGTCGATCGACGCTGGCGCGGCGCATTTGCGTCGAAGGTCGTCCCGTTTTGGGGCAGAGCAAGATGACTTTTGCGGCGCGCGCGACGCCAACTTGCTGCCGGAGCATTCCGGATCATGCGCAACGGGTTCCTTGCGCGGCTCAACATGCCGCCGCGACGATGCGTGTCCGCTTCGGACGATCGTTCGAGGCGCAACATGTCTGTATCGATGTGGCGCTCCGCGAATCGTCGCGACCCGATTCGTGCGATTCGCGATCCAATTCGACGCTGACCAACCCGTTTTTGCTTCATCCCCAAAAAAAATATTTGATCGCAGACGAGGCAAGAAGCTTGACACGGCAAGCGCTGAAATAGCGCGACTGATGATCGTGAGCGCGATGCGAGCGGGCTTGAAGCGCATGTGTGCGACGAACGAATCGTCCTTATTTTATCGAGACAAGTTGAACGGCGTCGCTGCATGAGCATTGCGAAACATTGCATCGTTTCATCGACGATGCGTTCGGCGTTCACACCACGTGTTCGACATCGCCCGATGCAAGCAATGACGCGCGCAAGTACACGTTTCGTTAAGTGGAGTCGCTGTTTCTTGCATTCTGGTGTAATCGGAATGCCGTGCATGTCGATTCGCGACGGCACATTTTCGATAGCGCCATCTCTAACTTGGAGGGCACAATGGCGAAACGTAAGAAGGCAGCGCCGAAGAAGGCAAAGGCTGCGAAGAAGACGAAGCGCGCTAAGAAGCGGAAGTAGGCGCGAGACGTTTTCGATCCACGTTACAAAGCCGGCGGCGTCGATACGCGCGATCACAATCGTGCAGGACATCGCCGGCTTCTCGTAACGACGGAGGGCGTCGGCGAGACGATATCAAGTCTCTCCGACGCCCTCGGTCTGTATGGGGTCCGGTTTGTCGCTTCCCTGGTTTGTCTCTTCCCGGTTTCGACTCGTCCCTGTTTTGTCTCTTCTCTGTTTTGTCTTTGCCCGGCCGGTGACGGAACGCTACCCGGCTTTTGCCTTCATGCGCGTATTGCACGCGCTCCAGAATTTCGGCCAGGTCATGGTCTTCTCGACTGTTCCGGCCTTGCGCGCCTCGCGCCATTCCGCGCCACATTGCTTCTGACGATCCCGGACCGCGGCGCGTGCGGCCGACGCTTTCTCCTTCTTCTCTGCACGGGACTTCTTTGCTTCCGCGCGTTTGGCCTTTCGCTCTTCGGCCTTCTTCGCCTTGGAAACGTCCTTGTCGGTTGTTTCCTTTGCGGCAGGTGCCTGCGCCAGAGCGGGCCCGCTTTGGAGCACCGCAACGGCCAACGCCGCCGCGACCGTCGCAGCCAATATCGTCTTACTTATGCTGACCTTACTCATCGCTTCGCTCCCTCGTACAACAAGCCGTGGCCGTCCTCGGCAGACTAGGCGCTGGCGAAGGGGCGGTCCATACGGCGAGGTTGCGACGCTGGCGATGCTGACTTAGGAGACGATCGTCGATCGTGAATGGCGGGAGAGAGCGATGGCACGCAGGCCAGCCAATAAGGCATCGAAGGCGAAGTCACCGACCGCGAAAAGGAAAGCAAAGGCGTCGGGCAGGGCGCCTTCTGTCAGCCCAAAGCGTGGCGCGAGCGCAAACCGCAAGGCGCCGGCGGCAACGCGGCAGCGTCCGATCGAGCTCTATTACTGGCCGACCCCGAATGGCTGGAAAATCTCGATCATGCTCGAGGAGTGCCGGCTCCCCTACATCATGAAGCCGGTCAACATCTCGACCGGCGACCAGTTCAAGCCGGAGTTTCTGGCGATCTCACCGAACAACCGCATGCCGGCGATCGTCGATCCGGACGGGCCGGGCGGGCGGCCGATCTCGGTCTTCGAGTCGGGCGCCATCCTGCAATATCTCGGGCGCAAGACCGGGAAGTTCTATCCCGCGGATGAACGCGCGCGTACCGCGGTCGATGAGTGGCTGTTCTGGCAGATGGGCGGCCTTGGGCCGATGTCGGGACAGGCCCATCACTTTCGGATCTATGCACCGGAAAAACTGCCATATGCCATCGACCGCTATACCAACGAGGTCCATCGCCTGTTCGGAGTCATGAATGTCCGGCTGAAGGATCGTCCGTTCCTGGCCGGCAAATACTCGATTGCCGACATGGCGTGCGTCGGCTGGGTGTCGCGCTGGGAACGGCAGGGGCAGGACATCAATGAGTTTCCGCATCTGAAGCGCTGGCTGGAAACAATAATGGCGCGGCCGGCGGTTGCGCGCGGCATCAAGCTGCGGGTGGAAGAGGCGTCGCAGGTCGATATGAAGGATCCGAAGGTGCAGGCGCTGCTGTTCAGGCAGCGGGCGCGCAGCGGCTAATCCGGATCGATTGCCACGCCCATCGACAATACCCGGCGCCGCCTCCGCGTGAATTGGTTAGGGCCGCGACAAGATTGAAGGTTTTCGAACCGTAACCGCGACTCCAGAAACCCCTGATTTTAGCTGCGAATCGCAATATCGCGCAGGCTTGCCAAGCCGCAGCTTAACGCTCGATTCATCGCGACGCTTAAACTGCCATTCAAATCTTTCGCGACATCATCGTCATCGTCCGAATGGGGGACGTTATCCGCCGGCTACAGGCGGAACAGATGACAGGGGAATGATGATGGCGCGTTTTGAATTGGCTTCACCCGACATGGCGGCGCTGGGGCAGGGATCTGCGAGTGCGGATCTCTTTTACGATCTCGGCATCCGCTATTCCGTCGGCTCATGTGTGCCGGCCGATCTGGTCGCCGCGCATAAGTGGTTCAATATCGCCGCGCTGAAAGGATGCAGCGACGCGATCCGGCTGCGCCAGGAAATCGCGGCCAATATGTCCCCGTCGGAGATCGCCGCGGCCCAACGCGCGGCCCGCGACTGGCTGACCTCGCACTAATTTCTGCGCGAGGGGCCTGGTTCCCGGTTGCTTGCGGGGGCGGTCTTGGGCATATCCAGTGGTACAGGAGACGTGGCCGAGTGGCTGAAGGCACTCGTTTGCTAAATGAGCATACCCCAAAAGGGTATCGAGGGTTCGAATCCCTCCGTCTCCGCCAATAACCTCTCGGCCAATGACCGATTCTCCCTTTTGAGCGGTTTTGACCGGTTCCGAGAGCCACCCTTCCAGGTTCCGCCAGCGTGGCTTTCTTCGCAGCATGCCCGAGCCGAGCTTCGACGAAGCGTTGGATTAGCTCCGCGTAGAGCAAAATTACTGTTTAATATCAGTGTCGTATCTGACATGCTGAAGTTCCGCGAAGCCGGCATCAGGCGAGTGCCATTTGTGCAACAGGGCCTTGAAAACATTCAAATCTGCCTGTGCATGAGGCGTTTCCGGATTGCACGGTAAGGGACGTAAGATAATCTGCACTGGCGACGGAGGGGGCGTCCCCAAGTCGTGCTGCTGGGTTGTCTCTCGGGGGTTTCGAAAGAGAGCCAAGCAGTTCGCGGGGAATAGGGGAACCTCATTGGGTGGCTTTCACCCAGCGGAGTTTGAACCCTCCCTAAAGCAAACTTGGAGGTTCAACATGAAGATGGTGAAAAGCCTTCTCCTCGGCTCCGCTGCCGGTTTGATTGCAGTGGCTGGGGCGCAGGCGGCCGATCTTCCCGTAAAGGCCAAAGCGGTCGAATACGTGAAGATCTGTAGCCTGTACGGCGTCGGCTATTATTATATCCCGGGCACCGATACCTGCATCAAGATCGGCGGCTATGTCCGTCTTGAAGCCTATCACAATGAAGCCGGCGGTCTCTACGCGGAAGGCACCCCGCAGGGTTCGTTCACCCGGCACGGCGCGACCTTTGCCATGCAGGCCCGCTTCCGCATGTCGGCTGACGTTCGCACCCAGACCGAGTACGGCACCCTTCGCTCGTATTTCGCTTTCGGTCTGAACGCACTCAACAACCCGGGCGGCGCTTTCGAAACCGGCAGTTCGCCCCTCGCGGTAGCGATGGAACGCGCCTTCATCCAGTTCGCCGGCTTCACGCTCGGCCGCTCGGATACTTTCTTCGCGTTCTATAACGGCGCAGCCTACGGTCTCGTGCCGTTCGGCTTCGACGGTTCGTCCGGCCCGTCCGGCCTGAACGTCGCTGCCTATACTTGGCAGTTCGGCAATGGCCTGTCGGCGACCTTCTCGGTTGAAGACGCAGCCGCGCATTCGGCCGGTGTGGTCGACCTTGGCAACGCTGCCGCGGCCGGCAACACTGGCGGCGTGATGGGTGCCAACCTGTTCGCTAACCCGTTGATCACCAACACCCGTGACGACGTCGGTCAGAAGATGCCCGATCTCGTGGGTAACCTGCGTGTCGACCAGGCTTGGGGTTCTGCCCAGATCATGGGTGCCCTGCATCAGGTTGGTGCGCGCTACAACTTCAACACCAACTCGGCAAACTGCAACGGAGCGGGCAACAACTCGGTCGAATGCGGTCATCCGAGTGACAAGTGGGGCTGGGCGGTCGGTGCCGGTATGACCCTGAAGATGCCTTGGGATGCCAAGGACACTCTCTCCGGTCAGATCGCGTTTGCTGAAGGTGCCAGCAGGTACGTTGCTTTCACCTACGGCAACCGCTCGCTGCATCGTGATGACATCGCGGTCGGTGCGTTCAACGACGCCGTGTTCGGTGGCGTTGGCCGGACGGCCGGTGGCATCAGCGACATCGAGCTGACCAAGACCTGGGGCGGCACGCTCGCCTTCGAGCATTACTGGACCCCGAGCCTGCGCACCTCCTGGGTCGCTGGCTATATGGAAGTCGAGTATAATGATGCGGCTAAGAACCTGATCGCCAATCTCGGTCAGCGTTGCCTGGCCAGCGGCGTGACGTTGAATGCTAACGTCAACAATCCGCGCAACTGCGATCCGGACTGGTCGATGTACCGGTTCGCCTCGCGCACCATGTGGAACCCGGTGCGGAACCTCGATGTGGGCCTCGAAATTGCCTACACCAAGGTCAACACGGGTAACGACGGTGCCCAGGGTGCGATCACGGCCTCCAACGCTTCGGGCCTGACCTCGGGAACCAACAAGTTCTACACCTTCGGCGACCAGGATTATTGGTCGGCTGCCTTCCGCGTGCAGCGTAACTTCTGGCCATGAGCCAAGTCTGGCTGTGATCTGACGATCATTGCCTGATCTGAAACGGAACCCCCGGTCGCAAGACCGGGGGTTCTGCTTTTTTGAACATGGTCTGCCTCCGGCTCTCTTCGCTAAATGATGGCGCCCACATGGGGTCGGAGCCCGGTGGCTCACTCGACCGGCGCACCCGGACTTCCGGTAACGAGCCGGGCGACGCCCGATTACTCACTTCCGTGTGAGGTCCCTCAAACCGGGCGTGAAACCTTATAGGCTTCGAACCGTAGTCAACACGGTCGCGCCAAATGCAACGCGACCTGCCGGCAGCCACGCCTTCCAAGGCGAATCGCGATGCTTGAAGAGGAAACCCCATGAACAGACGCCAAAGCCTGAAACTGATTGCGGGCGCCGCGGGCGCCACAGCCATCGGCGGCCTATACGGCCGTCCATTTGCGTTCGCACAAACCGCGCCGGCCCAGCCTGCGGGACCGTTCAAGCTGCCACCGCTCGGCTATGCATTTTCGGCCCTGGAGCCACATATCGACGCGCGGACGATGGAGATCCATCACGACCGGCATCACGCGGCGTATGTGAACAATGCCAACCAGCTCGCGCAGCGCTGGCCCGAACTCGGCAAGATGCCGATCGAGACTGTCCTGTCGGACCTCGGCAAGGTGCCGGAATCAGTCCGCGCCGGGGTACGCAACAATGTCGGCGGTGACTGGAACCATACGTTTTTCTGGGAACTGATGAAGCCCGGCGGAGCAAAGGAGCCGTCCGGAGCCTTGAAGTCCGCGATCGACACGGCATTCGGCGATGCCGGCGCCATGATGGACAAGGTGAATGCCGCGGGCGGCGGCCGCTTCGGCTCAGGTTGGGCCTGGCTGGTCGTCAACAAGGACAAGAAGCTCGACGTCATCAGCACAGCCAACCAGGATACGCCGCTCGAACTTGGCGCCAGGGCGGTGCTCGGCGTCGACGTGTGGGAACACGCCTATTATCTGAAATATCAGAACCGCCGCGCCGACTATCTCAAAGCCTGGTGGAACACCGTGAACTGGGACAACGCCGGCGACAATTTCAAAAAAGCGACGGGCTGATCTCGATCTGACCGTATCCCGTCGTCGCCAAGTGAGCGCGTGAGCTGACCCGCGGTGACCGAAAAGCGCCGCGGGTCACTGCCTGTTTCAGGCCTCGGGTCACCCTTGGCGCGTAGCAGGCGGCCGCGTTCTCGATCCCAGCTTCGCTTCTTCAGGGTGTCGCGCTTGTCGTGAAGCTTCTTGCCACGCGCCAGTGCGATCTCGACCTTGGCGCGGCCTTTCTCGTTGAAATAGAGCTTCAACGGCACCACCGTGAAGCCCTGCCGCTCGACCGCGCCGATCAGCTTGTTGATCTGGCGCTTGTGCAGCAGCAGCTTGCGCGGCCGCTTCGGCGCATGGTTGTCGCGCCCGGCCTGCCTGTATTCCGTGATGTTGGAATTGATCAGCCAGAGTTCGCCGTCACGTGAATCCGCATAAGACTCCGCGATCGTCGCCTTACCGGAACGCAGCGATTTGACCTCGCTCCCGGTCAGCGCAACGCCGGCCTCGAAGGTTTCGCCGATCTCGTAATTGAAGCGCGCCTTGCGGTTGTCGGCGACGATCTTGAGCGGACGTTCTTTTGCCTGAGCCATTCGCTTCGCTAGTTCAACAGCCCGGCATGCACCATGGCGCTGCGGATCGCAGCCTTGGTGCCGGACGTTACCGGCAAAAGCGGCAGCCGCACCTCTTCATTGCCGCGCCCGAGCAACGACAGACCGCATTTCGCGCCTGCGAGGCCGGGCTCCATGAAGATCGCGTGGTGCAGCGGCACCAGGCGGTCCTGCACCATCAGACCCTTCTGGTAATCGCCCGCCAGCGTGGTGTCCTGCAGTTGTTTGCACAGCGCCGGCGCGACATTCGACACGACGGAGATGCAGCCATGGCCACCCGCGGCATTGAATGCCAGCGCAGTCATGTCCTCGCCCGAGAGCTGGATGAACTCTTCGCCCATGGCCTGCCGTTGCAGCGACACGCGCGCGAGATTGCCGGTCGCATCCTTGACCCCGGCAATGTTCTTCAATTCGAACAGACGCTTCATGGTATCGACCGACATGTCGACCACCGAGCGCGGCGGAATGTTATAGATGATGATCGGAATTCCGATCGCGTCGTTCACCGCCTTGAAATGATGAACCATCCCGTCTTGGGTCGGCTTGTTGTAATAGGGCGTCACCACCAGAACCGCGTCGGCACCGGCCTTCTCACCGTGTTTTGCAAGCGCGACCGCTTCTGAGGTCGAGTTGGAGCCGGCGCCGGCAACCACCGGCACCCGGCCCCTGGCCTGATCGACGCACCATTCCACCACCTTGTGATGCTCCGGATGCGACAGCGTCGGGCTTTCGCCTGTTGTCCCGCAGGGAACCAGACCGTCGGTGCCCTCGGTGATTTGCCACTCCACCAGGTCGCGGAAGGCCTTCTCATCGAGCTGACCGTCGCGAAACGGCGTCACCAGAGCGGTGAATGATCCCCGGAACTTTCCGTTAGCTGTCATGTCTCAACCCCGGACGACATCGTTGCGGGTGAATATTACAAACCGTATCGCCACAGGAAGGCCCCGGGCACCAGAGAGTTGCGATCAATAGCGGGTCGCCCCGGGGCTTGAAAGAGAATGTTCGTGACGACCGGCATCGCCGTTCGTGATGCCTCAAGGCCTGCTCGAAACCATGCCCCGGTGTCGCCGCTTTCCGATGGCACGGACGCCTTGTGAATCGGTAAACGGTTCCTCAGCATATTCAAGGCAATAGCAAACCTGCACCATCCGATTCGGAAGGCGAGGGCTTCGATTTGACACGTAAAGGCTCGTTCACGGCCGCCATGGCCGGCTTTGCCGCATTGTTGGCCGCCGCAGCCGTCGTTCAGGCGGCGCCGAAACCGAAGACCGAAGATGCGGCCGCTGCCAAGGCCAGGACTGCCGATAAAAAGGCGCTTACGAAGACGACCGCGAAGAGCAAGCCTTCCTCAAAGAAGGCAGACAAGAGCAATCCGGCCAAGAAGGGCGCTGCCAAGTCGGCTAAATCCGCCGCCAAGCCTGCGACAAAATCAGCCACAAAATCTGCCCCGAAAGCCGCGGTTCCGCTGCCCAAACGCCGTCCTGCCGAGAGCGCGACCGTGGTCGACGCATTTCCGACACCGATCGGAACGGCTCCCATCCTGCCATCGGGCCTGATTGCTGCGCCGTCCGCGAGCGCGCCGCCGCCAGCTGCACCGCAGCGCGAAGCAGCCCTGACCCCTCCCGCATCCCGGATATCGTCGGCGCTGGTTCCGGCAGCGCCGATTTCGTCGGAGACTCTGGCTGCCGTAAAGAAAGCCGTCGAGCTGACCCGCCGTCGCCGCAACAGCGAGGCGACCGCGGTCGCCGGCACGGTGACCGATCCGGTCGCCGCCAAGCTGATCGAGTGGCTGGTGCTGCGCGCTGAGAATGACGATTTCGATTTCCAGCGCTATGCGGGTTTTGCCACCGAAAATCCGACCTGGCCGAATATCAACCAGTTCCGCCGCAAGGCCGAAGCCGCGCTGTTCCAGAACGGCGTCAATGACACGGTCATCCGGCGCTACTTCGCCACCACCAAACCGCTGACGGCAAAAGGCAGGCTGGCCTTCGCGCGCGCCTTGCTCACGCAGGGCGACCGCGCACAGGCTCAGCAGCTCGTGCGCGAGACCTGGCGCAACGATGCCCTGACCGCTGATATGGAACGCCAGGTGCTCGACAATTTCGGCTCGCTGCTCTCGGGCGGAGACCACAAGGCGCGAATGGACCGGCGCCTCTACGCCGACGACAGCGATGCGGCCCTGCGGGCGGCGCAGCGGCTCGGGGCCTCGCAGGTTGCGATCGTGCGGGCGCATGGGGCCCTGTCGGACAAATCGCCGAAGGCGAAGGCGTTGCTCGACGCCGTTCCCGGCGAGGTGCGCGGCGATACGGCCTACCTGTTTGCCCGCGCGCGATATCTGCGGCGCGCCGACCAGACCGACGAAGCCGCCAAGGCCATGCTTGCGGCCTCGTCCGCGGCCAGCGCCGTGCACGATCCGGACGAATGGTGGGAAGAGCGGCGGTTGCTGGCGCGCAAGCTGCTCGATGCCGGCGAGCACCGCACCGCGTTCCGGATCGCGCGCGAGGCCGCAATGCCCGAAAAGGAAGGGTCGCGGGTCGAGCATCTGTTCACGGCGGGCTGGATCGCGTTCCGGTTTCTCAACGACCCCGCAACCGCAAAGCCGCTCTTCGCCGGGACCATCCAGGTCGCCGAGCACCCGGCGTCGCGGTCGCGCGGCCTTTACTGGTTTGCCAGAGCCGCCGAAGCGCTCGGTCAGACCGCCGAAGCACGCACCCATTACGAGCGAGCGGCGCAGTTTTCGAGCACCTATTACGGCCAGATCGCGCATGCGCGTCTGGGCGGCTCGGAGCTTCGCCTGCCGCCGCCGCCACCGGCGCATCCGCAGGCGCACCGGCTTGAAATCGTGCGCGCCATGGAGATGCTTTACGCGATCGATGAGCGCGATCTGGTCGCGTCCGCAGCCGTCGACATGGCCGACCGGGCGGTCGATCCGGCCGGACTTGCCAGCGTTGCCGCGCTGGCGGAGAGGAAGTCCGATGCACGCACCCTGGTGCTGCTCGGGCGCACCGCCGTCAGCCGCGGCTTGCCGTTCGAATATTACGCCTATCCAACCGCAGGCCTGCCAAAATTCACGCCGATCGGCCCGCCGGTCGAACCGCATGTCGCTTACGCGATCGCGCGTCAGGAAAGCGGCTTCAACCCGCGTGCGCGATCGAGCGCGAATGCGCAGGGGTTGATGCAGGTGCTGCCGGGAACGGCGAAGCTGGTCGCCAAGCGCAACGGCATCCCGTTCGACCCCAAGAAGATGTACGATCCGGTCTACAACGTGCAGATCGGTGCCGCCGAGCTCGGGCACGCGGTCAATAACTATCGCGGGTCCTATATCCTGACTTTCGTTGCGTATAATGCCGGGCCCGGACGGGTGCGCGAGTGGATCGAGCGTTTCGGCGATCCGCGCGATCCCAAGATCGATCCGATCGACTGGGTGGAGCGGATCCCGTTCTCGGAAACCCGCAATTACGTGCAGCGGGTCATGGAGAATATGCAGGTCTATCGCGTGCGATTCGGTGCATCGCGGCAGCTGATGATCGAAGCCGATCTGCGACGGGGCATGGCGGCAAACTAACGACCCGTTTGTGCCGTCGGCATTGTGGGCCTTAAACTGACCGGATGCCTGATCGCGCCGCCTCGGTGACTGTCCAAAGCCGCTTCATCCCGGCCCCGGATGGTCTGTCGCTGCATGTGCGCTGCTATGAGCCGGCGTCGGATGCGCCACATCTTCCGGTGTTGTGTCTGCCGGGACTGACGCGAAACGAGGCCGATTTCAAACCGCTGGCGATGCATCTGGCTGCGGATCGCAATCGTCCGCGCCGTGTGTTCGCGCTCGATTCGCGCGGCCGTGGCCGCTCCGCCTACGATCCCGACTGGCGCAATTACAATCCTGAAATCGAACTTGCGGACGTGCTCGCGGTGATGACCGCGCTCGGATTGGACCGTGCGGCTTTCGTCGGGACATCGCGCGGCGGGATCCTGACCATGCTGCTGGCGGCGGTGCAGCCGGGTTTGATCGCGGGCGCGGTGCTGAACGATATCGGGCCGGTGATCGAACCCGAAGGTCTTGCGCGGATCAAGCGCTATGCCGGGAAGATCCCCCGGCCGCGCGACTTTGCCGAGGGCGCCAGTGTATTGCGCCACTTGTTCAGTCCGCAATTTCCAGGTCTCGGCGAATCGGACTGGCTCGCCTGGGCGCATCGCAGCTGGCGGCAAGACCAGGGGGAACTGGTCAGCCGATACGATCAGGCGCTCGCCAACACGCTCGACAGCGTCACGCCGGATCAGCCGATGCCGGATCTGTGGGCGGAGTTCGATGCGCTGCCGCCGGTCCCGCTCATGGTGGTGCGCGGCGTGCTGTCCGACATCCTGTCCGCGGAGACGGTCGACGCCATGCGCGCGCGGCGAGCGGACATCGAGGTGGTCGAGGTATCGGACCAGGGCCACGCGCCGCTGTTGGCAGAGCCTGAGATCATGTTGCGGTTGTCGGAGTTTCTGCTGCGCTGCGACAGGTCGGCCTCTCAGTAGACCTGCAGGCCACTGGCTCTAGGCGCTACGACGTTCGCCACTTTCGATAAAGGCGCGAACCGCGGCAAACACGGCCCTGAACATGTCCGGCGTGAGCACGCCGGTATTCGTGTTGTAGCGTGAGCAGTGATAGCTGTCGAAAAGCGTGACGCTTCCGATCGCGTTCGCCGCGCCATGACCGAATTTCACCGCCGACTTGCGCGCGCCCAGCGCGGTGACTGCGGCATCGTGCGCGATCCGTCCGAGCGCAACGATCGCCCGCAAATTCTCCATCTCCGCGATGGTGGCTTCCAGAAACGAGCGGCAGGTGAGGATCTCTGCGGGCAGGGGCTTGTTTTCAGGCGGCACGCAGCGCACCGCATTGGTGATGCGCGCATCGACAAGTTCAAGGGAATCGTCGACGCGCGCACCGAATTGTCCGCTGGCGAACCCGTATTCGACCAGCGTTGCGTAGAGTAGATCGCCGGCATAATCGCCGGTGAAGGGGCGGCCGGTCCGGTTCGCGCCTTGCAGTCCTGGGGCGAGGCCGACGATCAGGAGGCGCGCGGAGAGGGGGCCGAACGAGGCCACCGGCGCATTGAACCACCCCGGCTCGCGATCACGCCACTGCGTCCGGAACGCGACCAGCCGCGGGCAGCGCGGGCAGTCGCGCCCCGGTTTACCGCTGTCGCGAATGAACGCCGGGTTCTCAGTCCTCGAATTCGTCGCCATCGGGGCCGATAGTGGCGCGCTGAGTCGGCCGTTGCAAAAATTGCGGGGTATGCGGTCGCGGCTCGCGGCCTTCACGCGGCTCCCGGGCCGGACGCTCCGACGGATCGCGGCCGATTTTGGATTGCAGGGTGATGATGTCGATGAATTCATCGGCCTGCCGCCGCAATTCGTCGGCGATCATGGGCGGCTGGGACGACATGGTGGAGACCACCGTGACCCGCACGCCGCGCCGCTGCACCGCCTCGATCAGCGAGCGGAAATCGCCGTCTCCGGAAAACAGCACCATGTGGTCGATCGAGGCCGCCAGCTCCATGGCATCGACCGCCAGCTCGATATCCATATTGCCCTTGACCTTGCGCCGGCCGGTCTGGTCGACGAATTCCTTGGTCGCCTTGGTGACGACCGTGTAGCCGTTGTAGTCAAGCCAGTCGATCAGCGGGCGGATCGATGAATATTCCTGATCCTCGATCACCGCGGTGTAGTAGAAGGCCCGCAACAGGTACCCGCGCGACTGAAATTCACGCAGCAGGCGCTTGTAATCGATGTCGAAATTCAAGGATCGTGCGGTCGCGTAAAGGTTGGCACCATCAATAAAAAGCGCGGTCTTTTCGAGATTCGATCCCATTGTGAAGTCTTGTCCTTGTTAATTCGCCGGGCGAGCTGTCGCCCGGATGACATTGGTCACGCAATGCGTCGGGTTGGCGGCAAATGATGGCCGTTTTGGGCGGCGCAGGTCGCTGAAAACCGGGCGGGACGCAGCGGAATTTGTTGTCCTTACCAATATTCTGGGCGGGCCATTTGGTTCCGGCGGGGTCGTTAGCAGACGCCGGGTGGGCGGTCCAAGCCTAAACGGCCGGATGGTTCAGCGTAATTTACTTCTTGCGCTTCCGGGGGCATGCGGGTACCAACAGCCGCAAATCCCAGTTAAAAATCCGATATAGGAGTGACAAGCCGATGGCCCGTGTCACCGTCGAAGACTGCATCGACAAGGTTGAAAACCGCTTCGAACTCGTGCTTCTCGCGAGTCATCGCGCCCGTATGGTCTCGTCAGGCGCCCAGATCACGGTCGATCGCGACAACGACAAGAACCCGGTCGTGGCTTTACGCGAGATCGCCGAGACCACCATTTCGCCCGGCGACCTGAAGGAAGATCTGATCCACTCCCTGCAGAAGTATGTCGAGGTCGACGAGCCCGAGCCCGAGGCGCCGCTGATCGGAACCTCCGGTTCGGTCGATGCCGACGACACCGACGTCGCCATGGAGCATATGAGCGAGGAAGAATTGCTGAAGGGTCTGGAGGGGCTCACCCCGCCCGAGGCCCAGCCCGAGGAAGAGGAATAGGGCCGCCGATCAGGCTCCCGCATCGAGGCCCGGCAATTGCCGGGCCTTTTTGTTTTTTAACCCTTCGCCATGACCTTGCGGGTTCGACGAAGGGCCGTGATATGATTCTCTAGGCCGTATCGCCGGCCGGAGCGGATTATGGCGCGGTCGAACCCTCAATTGCCCCGGATGCAGAACCAGGCGCGAACCCGCGCGCCGCTGGAACTGGGGGCATCCACCCTTGCTCCCGCGCCCGACAAGCCGAAGCCGCCGGCCAAACCGCAAATGATGCGGCAATACGAACTGGTCGATCGGGTACGCAGGTACAATCCGGACACCGATGAGGCGCTGCTCAACCGCGCTTATGTCTATGCGATGAAGGCCCATGGCGAGCAGAAGCGCGCCTCCGGCGATCCTTATTTCTCCCATCCCTTGGAAGTCGCCGCGATCCTGACCGACCTGAAGCTCGATGATGCGACGGTCGCGGCCGCGCTGCTGCACGACACCATCGAGGATACGCCGGCGACGCGCGTCGAAATCGACGAGTTGTTCGGCAAGGAAATCGGAGTCCTGGTCGAAGGCCTGACCAAGCTGAAAAAGCTCGACCTCGTGACCAAGGAGGCGAAGCAGGCTGAAAATCTGCGCAAGCTGCTGCTCGCCATTGCCGACGATGTCCGCGTCCTGCTGGTCAAGCTCGCCGACCGCCTGCACAACATGCGCACGCTCCATCATGTCCCGGTCGAGACCCGGCGGCGGATGGCGGAGGAAACGCTCGATATCTATGCGCCGCTCGCCGGCCGTATGGGTATGCAGGAAATGCGCGAGGAGCTTGAGGACCTGTCGTTCCGTGAGCTCTATCCCGATGCCTATCAGGTTGTGACCGAGCGCTTGCTGACGCTCGGCCTTCGCAACAAGGATCTGATCATCGACATCGAGCAGCAACTCACCCGCAAGCTCGCGGACCGCGGGATCGCGGCCAAGGTGAGAGGGCGGCAAAAGCGCGCGTATTCGATCTGGCGCAAGATGGAGCGCAAGTCGGTCGGCTTCGAGCAATTGTCGGACATCTTCGCGTTCCGCCTGATCGTGAACACGGTGACGGAATGCTATCAGGCGCTCGGTGTCGTCCACACCACATGGCCGGTCGTGCCCGGCCGGTTCAAGGATTACATCTCGACGCCGAAGCAGAACGATTACCGCTCGATCCACACGACCGTGATCGGGCCGGGCAAACAGCGCGTCGAATTGCAGGTCCGCACCCAGGAAATGGACGACATCGCCGAATACGGCATCGCCGCGCACGCGCTCTACAAGGACGCAAGCGTCTCGCCGTCCGACATGCTGTCGCGCGAGTCGAACGCCTATGCCTGGCTGCGCCGCACCATCGAGCTGCTCTCGGAGGGCTCCAATTCCGAAGAATTCCTCGAGCATACCAAGCTTGAGCTGTTTCACGATCAGGTGTTCTGCTTCACTCCGAAAGGCAAGCTGATCGCGTTGCCGCGTCATGCGACGCCGATCGACTTCGCCTATGCGGTCCATACCGATGTCGGCAACATGGCGGTCGGCGCGAAGATCAACGGCAAGATCGCGCCGCTCGCATCGGAATTGCAGAATGGCGACGAGGTCGAGATCATGACCTCGAAGGCGCAGAAAGCACCACCCGCCGCCTGGGAGTCGATTGTGGTCACCGGCAAGGCGCGTGCCTCGATCCGCCGTGCCACGCGTGTCGCGGTGCGCGATCAATATGCGGGCCTCGGACGCCGCATCGTGGAGCGGCTGTTTCACCGCGCAAAGAAGGACTATTCGGACGAGAAGCTCCAGGGTGCGCTGCCGCGGCTCGCAAGGTCCTCGATCGAGGAAGTCATGGCGGCGGTCGGCCGCGGCGAGATGAAGGCATCCGACGTGGCGCGCGCGATGTATCCCGATTATCTCGAAGAGCGAGCGGCCCTTGTCGCCCCGAAGGGTGACAGTTCATGGCTTGGTTTGCGCCGCGCGAAATCGGTCAAGGCCAAGCTGCCGGCCGCCGATAGCGCGACCGCGATACCGGTGCGCGGGATCAACAGCGATCTGCCGGTTCGGTTCGCGCCGAATGGCGGCGCGGTACCGGGCGACCGGATCGTCGGCATCCTCGCGCCGGGCGAGGGCATCACCATCTATCCGATCCAGTCGCCGTCGCTGCAGGAATTCGAGGACCGGCCCGAGCAATGGCTCGACTTGCGCTGGGATGTGGACGAGCACGAGCCGCAACGCTTCCCGGCTCAGATCGTCGTTAAATCAGTCAACGAGCCGGGATCGCTGGTGCAACTCGCCCAGGTGATCGCCGAGAATGACGGCAATATCGACAACATCCACATGGAACGTCAGTCACCCGATTTCACCACGCTGACCATCGACCTCGAGGTCTACGACCTGAAGCATCTGACGGCGATCATCGCGCAATTGCGGGCCAAGCCCGTTGTCGCAAGCGTGGCACGCGTAAACGGCTGAACGCGAGGCATTATGCAGGCACCGCATCTCCGACTCGGCGTCAATATCGACCATGTCGCGACCATTCGGAACGCGCGTGGTGGCCGGCATCCGGATCCGGTACGCGCGGCGAAGCTTGCCGTGGTCGCGGGTGCGGACGGGATCACCGCTCATCTGCGGGAGGATCGCCGGCACATCCGCGATGACGACATCGCCCGTCTCAAGGCCGAGATCGACAAACCTCTGAATTTCGAAATGGCGGCGACCGACGACATGATCGCGATCGCGCTGCGGACCTCACCGCATGCGGCGTGTCTGGTGCCGGAACGGCGCGCCGAGCGGACCACGGAAGGCGGGCTCGACGTGGTTGGTCAACGCAGCCATGTCGAGAACGCAGTCCGGGCGCTGGGCGGAGCCGGCATCCGGGTGTCATTGTTCATCGCGGCGGATCGCGATCAGGTCGAAGCCGCAAAGGCTGTCGGCGCACCGGTGATCGAACTTCACACCGGCGCCTGGTGTGATGCGCTCGCTTCAGGCGAGGACGATGTGGCGGCGCGTGAATTCGAGCGCATCCGGATCGCTGCCGCGTTGGCAAAGACCATCGGCCTCGAAGTCCATGCGGGGCATGGCCTCGATTATGCCAGCGCGGAGATCATCGCGTCGCTCCCGGAGATCGTTGAGCTCAATATCGGTCATTTCCTGATCGGGGAGGCGGTGTTCGAGGGTCTCGACAATGCGATCCGGACCATGCGCGGCGCCATGGATCGCGGACGCCGGAGCGTGAAAGCGGCATGATCCCGACATGATCTTGGGCCTCGGTTCCGACCTCGTCGATATCCGCCGCATCGAGAAGGTGCTGGCGCGGCATGGCGATCGTTTCATCCAGCGCATCTTCACACCGATCGAGGTGGCCAAGGCGGAACGCCGCGCCACGCGCATCGACACCTACGCGAAACGCTTCGCCGCCAAGGAGGCCTGTTCCAAGGCGCTCGGCACCGGGTTCCGCAAGGGCGTGTTCTTTCGCGACCTGGGCGTAGTGAACCTGCCATCCGGGCGGCCGACCATGGCGCTGACCGGCGGGGCGCTGAAACGGTTGAACGAAATCACTCCGGAAGGCTATGAAGCGCGCATCGACATCAGCCTGACCGACGAATATCCACTCGCGCAAGCAATCGTGATCATTTCGGCGGTCCCTCTAAATGCGGCAAAAGACCCGCTGCCAGTCTCGATTATCTGAGTTATTTCTGATAGATGGCGGCATTCGCGCGTTCGTTGCGAAGCGTCGGCCCACCCGCTACAACGGCGCGCCAGCGCATAATTCCTTCCGGACATGAGGCCCATGAGCGTGACTAGCACCAAGCGCAAGGAAAGCGGATTCGGCGAAACCGTCCGCGTCGTCGTCCATGCGCTGATCATTGCGCTCGTGATCCGCACCTTCTTGTTCCAGCCTTTCAACATTCCCTCGGGCTCGATGAAGGAGACGCTGCTGGTCGGCGACTACCTGTTCGTGTCGAAATTCTCTTACGGCTACAGCTCCTACTCGTTTCCGTTTTCGCCGCCATTGTTCTCCGGCCGCATCTTCGGCTCGCCGGCCGATCGTGGCGACGTCGCGGTGTTCCGACTGCCGAAAGATGACTCCACCGACTACATCAAGCGTGTGATCGGACTGCCGGGCGACCGCATCCAGATGAAGCAGGGACTGCTCTTCATCAACGGCGAACCGGTCAAGCGCGAGCGGATGGACGATTATATCGAGACCGAGGAGGGCGACCGCGCGATTCGCGTGAAGCGCTGGCGTGAGACCCTGCCGAACGGCGTGAGCTATACGACGCTCGATCTGCAGGACAACGGCTTCTACGACAACACTCAGGAATATGTCGTGCCCGCCGGCCATTACTTCATGATGGGCGACAACCGCGACAATTCCACCGACAGCCGCGTGCTGAGCCAGGTCGGCTATGTGCCGTTCAGCCATCTGATCGGCCGCGCGCAGATCATTTTCTTCTCGGTCGCAGAGGGCGAGCGTGCCTGGCAGGTCTGGCGCTGGCCGTGGACGGTCCGCTGGAACCGGATCTTCAAGTTGGTGCGATGACCCGCGCGGACAAGAGCGCAGCAGCAGCGACCGCAGCCGATGCGCCCGTCAAGCGCAGGGCCGCCGGGGTCAAGCGCAAGCCTGCGGCCGTGCCGTTAGCCGCGCCGCGCGCCGAACAGCTCGACGGCAAGACCGACCTCAAGACCGATGGCGGACCGGAGGTCCTGCCTGAGGTGAAGAAGCGCAAGGTTCAGCGCGCCTCTCCGCTCGAGACCACCATCGGTTACCGGTTCCGCGACAAGGTGCTGCTCGAACGCGCCCTGACCCATATTTCGGCGCTGAAAGGGCAGGGCCGTGTCGGCAGCTATCAGCGGCTCGAATTTCTGGGCGACCATGTGCTGGGGCTCGCAGTGTCGGAAATGCTGTTCGAGGCTTTTCCGAAGGCCGAGGAGGGCGAGCTGTCGCGGCGCCTGGCCGATCTGGTACGGCGCGAATCCTGCGCCGATGTCGCGCGCGCGATTGATCTCGGCGCCTCGCTGCGGCTGGGCGCGTCCGAAGTGCGCGCCGGCGGGCGTGCGCGGATTGCAATCCTCGCCGATGTCTGCGAATCGCTGATCGGCGCGGTGTTTCTCGATGGGGGTTACAAGGCGGCCAAGGCTCTGGTGTTGCGCTATTGGTCGGACCGGATGCGCAAGCCCGCGCGACCCCTGCGCGATCCCAAGACCGTGCTGCAGGAATGGGCGCAAGCCCGCGGCCTGCCGACGCCGTCCTATCGCGAAGTTGAGCGAACCGGGCCGCATCACGATCCGGTCTTCCGGATTGCCGTCATTCTCCCCGAACGCGACCCGGCAGAGGGTCGCGGCCGCTCCAAGCGAGCTGCGGAACAGGCCGCGGCTGCGGCGCTTCTCGAACGCGAAGGCGTAGGCGCCGATGGCTGACAACATTCCCGCACCGCAACCCCAGGACACGCGGTGCGGTTTCGTCGCGCTGATCGGTGCGCCCAATGCCGGCAAATCGACCCTGATCAATGCGCTGGTGCGCAGCAAGGTGTCGATCGTCAGCCACAAGGTACAGACCACGCGCATGCCGGTCCGCGGCATCATCATCGAAGGCGCGTCGCAACTGATCTTCGTCGACACGCCGGGCATTTTCGCCCCCAAGCGCAGGCTCGACCGCGCGATGGTGACCTCCGCCTGGGCGGGCGCGAAGGATGCCGACCTGACCGGCCTGTTGATCGACGCGCGCAAGGGCATGGATACCGAGGCCGAGGCGATCGTGAAGCACCTGTCCGGCACCTCCGGCCGAAAGTTCCTCGTTCTCAACAAGGTCGACGTGACCGACAAACCCGCCTTGCTCGCGCTCGCCACCGCGCTGAACGAGCGCGTCAAGTTTCAGTCGACCTTCATGGTGTCGGCGCTCACCGGCGATGGAGTCGACGATATGCGGTCCTGGCTCGCGAACGAGGTTCCGCCGGGGCCGTGGCTCTATCCCGAAGACCAGATGTCGGACGCGCCGCTTCGGCAGTTGGCGGCCGAGATCACGCGCGAGAAGATGTTCAACCGCCTGCATCAGGAACTGCCCTACCAGTCGACTGTCGAGACCGAAGCATGGGAGGAAAAGAAGGATGGCTCGGTCCGCATCGAGCAGACCATCTTTGTCGAGCGCGAAAGCCAGAAGAAGATCGTGATCGGGAAGGGCGGCCAAACGCTGAAGGCGATCGGTGCCGAGTCGCGCAAGGAATTGGCGGGGATCGTCGAGGCTCCGGTGCATCTGTTTCTGTTCGTCAAGGTTCGCGAGGGCTGGGGCGACGATCCGGAACGCTACCGCGAAATGGGGCTGGATTTTCCGCGAGACAGTTGACGCTGGCCGATCGAGACGCGGGTGAAGATCGCAACCTTCAACATCAACAACATCAATCGTCGTCTGCCCAATCTGCTGCAATGGTTGAAGCGGGCGAGACCCGACATTGTCGGCCTGCAGGAATTGAAATGCACGGACGCGGATTTTCCGGAAGCCGCGCTACGCAAGGCCGGCTATGCCGCCGTCTGGCGTGGACAGAAAACCTGGAACGGGGTCGCGATCCTCTCGCGCGTCGGCGAGCCGGTTGTGACCCGCATGGCCCTGCCGGGCGACCGCAACGACCTGCAGAGCCGCTACATCGAGGCTGCGGTCGACGGAATCCTGATCGGCTGCCTGTACCTGCCAAACGGCAATCCGCAGCCTGGCCCCAAATTCGACTACAAGCTGAAGTGGTTCAAGCGCCTGTCAGCACATGCCCGTAAGCTCCTGAAAGCCAACGTGCCGGTGGCCCTGATCGGCGACTACAACGTGGCGCCGACCGACATCGATATCTACCCGACAAGGTCATGGGACAACGACGCGCTGATCCAGCCGCAGAGCCGGGCGGCTTATGCCCGGCTGCTCAAGCAGGGCTGGGCCGACGCCATTCGCGACACCCATCCGGACCAGCGCATCTATACGTTCTGGGACTACAAGCGACACCGCTGGCCACGCGATGCCGGGCTGCGGCTCGATCATCTGCTGCTCGGTCCAATCCTCACAAAGCGGTTGAAGGCCGCCGGCGTCGACCGCGCCGAGCGCGGGCGCGAGAGCGCCAGCGACCACGCCCCGGCCTGGGTGGAACTTGGCTAAGGTCCGTCCACCTCGACTTTCCGCCCCGGATCGGGTGATGTCGCGCCATGCAATGGAGTGACGACGGATTCGTCCTCGGCATCAGGCGGCACGGCGAGGCGAGTGCCATTCTCGAACTGATGACCCGGGAGCATGGGCGACATCTCGGGCTGGTCCGGGGAGGCGCGGGGAGCCGCATGCGGCCGGTGCTGCAGCCAGCCAATGCGGTGCGGGCGCAATGGCGCGCGCGCCTCGACGATCAACTGGGGACATACACGATCGAGCCGATGTCGCTGCGCGCCGGCGGGCTGTTCGCCGATTCGCATGCGCTGTTCGCGGTGACCCATCTGGCGGCGCTGGCGCGGCTGCTGCCCGAGCGCGATCCGCACGAGATCGTCTTCGACAGCCTCGAAACGATCGCGTCTCATCTGCATGAGCCCGCACTCTGTGCCGCGCTGATCGTGCGGTTCGAGTTGCTGATGCTGACCGAACTGGGTTTTGGCCTCGATCTCGAAGCCTGCGCGTCGACCGGATCGCTCTCCGACCTGATCTATGTGTCGCCGAAATCCGGCCGCGCGGTCTCGCGCGAGGCGGGTGCACCGTGGCGCGAGCGGCTGCTGTCGCTGCCGGAATTTGTCACCGGCGATGTCGAGCGCATCGGTGCAAAGGACATCGCCGATGGCTTTGCGCTGACGTCCTTCTTTCTCGCACGCCATGTTCTGGAGCCGCGCGGAATTACCCTGCCGGACGCCCGCACCCATTTTATCGCCGCGGTGTGCCGCAGGCTGCCGGACGCCGCCTAAACAACATCGAAATGGAAAAGGCCGGCCCTGACGGACCGGCCCGATCTCGCATCGGCTGCGAAATGCCGATTAGCGGCAGACGCGTTCGCGCCAGCAGCGCTGATAGGGATAATAGCCCGAGCAGCGGCGCTCGTACCAGCAATGCCGACGATACCCGTAACCGCCACCGTAGCCGCCGCCGTAATACTGCGCCGGGGTGAACTGGCCCTGCACATGGAGGCTGTTGCCGGGTGCACTGACAGGGGCGGCGGCGACTGAGCCGGCACCGAAGGATAGCCCTGCGGCAACGAGCAGGGCGGTAGCAAACATCTTCATGAGTTGATCTCCGTTCTATCGACGAGGACACGCAACGGTAAGGCTGCGCATTGACCCGGCGGCGAAAGCCACCGACCGCGTGATCCGCGCCCGAAATTCCCCCGGACGCGGTTGAAACCACCCTGCCGCAAAATTAATCCCCTCCGCGGCCGCGCTACAAAATTACCACGAAATTTTGTTGAAAGCGCCACTTTTTCGGAAGCGGCGCGATAAATCGTCCGTGACAACGAACCGCGCCGCGAGATGGGCCACAGCGGTCCGAGGCACAAATCGGAGGTGCGGCCCATCAAACGGTGCGGATAACAACGCAGCGGCTCATCAACTCGGCCGGTCGGAGGGGCGCCGACCCCGGCCGAGTTATCGGATCGGATCGGATCCCGGCGTCGACGCGGCTAGCCGTTGTCCCCGTCATTGATTGGAGTGCGAATTCTCCGGTGACGGAGCTAGGGCTCGTCACCGGATTGATGGCGAACCCTGGCCGGCGCCATCGCTGTCAGCGGTATCGCCGGTAATACGGACGGTAGGGACGGTAATAGGGCCGATAGTAGCGTGGCGGAGCCCACCAGCAGCGCCGCCAGCAGCGATACCGGTTGCAGTATCTGCGACAAACGCGACGCACCTTCTGCACCAGGTTCGCATGCGCGGCGACATCGGCAAGCACCGCCTGCGAAGGCAGCGCCATCGCCTGTGCCGGTCTGGGCGAGGTCAGGAGGAGTGCCAGCAGGGCGGCCGCAATGGAAAACGCAAGCGTGGTGTTGCGCATGATTCGTCTCCCAGGTTTTCGGCCGGGACCACGCGAGCGCCGCCTCGACCGAGATCTGTCGCCCTTCACACGATGCTAAACGCATTGGGTTGGACACGCGACCCTGCGGGGGTGCGTCACTTGTTCGCGACCGCGATGCGCGGTACCGAACCCCATGGGTACTCGGCTGATTCCTCCGCCGGACAAGGACGTCCAGGACATTGCGCTGCAGGATGCGCTCGAGGAGCGCTATCTTGCCTATGCGCTCTCGACCATCATGCATCGCGCGTTGCCGGATGCGCGCGACGGCTTGAAGCCCGTCCACCGCCGCATTCTGCACGGCATGAATCTATTGCGGCTGGATCCGGGCTCGACGCCGAAGAAATCCGCCAAGATCGTCGGCGACGTGATGGGTAACTTCCATCCACACGGCGACCAGGCAATTTACGACGCGCTGGTGCGGCTGGCGCAGGATTTCTCCTCGCGCTATCCGCTGATCGACGGACAGGGCAATTTCGGCAATATCGACGGCGATAACGCCGCCGCCTATCGCTACACCGAAGCGCGCATGACCGAGGTCGCGCGGCTTCTGCTCGACGGCATCAACGAGAACGCGGTCGACTTCCGTCCGAACTATGACGGGCTCACGGAAGAGCCGGTGGTGCTGCCGGGCGCTTTTCCCAATCTGCTGGCCAACGGCTCGCAGGGCATCGCGGTCGGCATGGCGACGTCGATCCCGCCGCACAACGCCGCTGAACTCTGCGACGCCGCATTGTTCATGATCGACAACCCGAATGCGCGCAGCAAGACGCTGCTGAAATATGTACCGGGTCCGGATTTTCCGACCGGCGGCGTCGTGATCGATTCGAAGGAATCGATCGCGGAGGCCTATACCACCGGACGCGGCTCGTTCCGGGTGCGGGCGCGCTGGAGCAAAGAAGACACCGGCCGCGGCGGCTACCAGATCGTGGTGACGCAAATCCCGTATCTGGTTCAGAAGTCGCGTCTTATCGAGCGGATTGCCGAGCTTCTCAACGAACGCAAGCTGCCGCTGGTCGCCGATATCCGCGACGAGTCCGCAGCCGACATCCGCGTCGTGATCGAGCCAAAATCGCGCACCGTCGATCCGGTGCTGCTGATGGAAACGCTGTTCAAGGTGAGTGAGCTCGAAAGCCGCATACCGATGAACATGAATGTGCTGGTCAAGGGCCGGGTGCCGAAGGTGCTGGGCCTGGCGGAAGCCCTGCGCGAATGGCTCGACCACCGGCGCGACGTGCTGGTGCGGCGCAGCCAGCACCGTCTCGAAGCGATCGAGCACCGTCTCGAAGTGCTGGGCGGTTATCTGATCGCTTATCTGAACCTCGACAAGGTGATCAAGATCATCCGCACCGAGGACGAACCGAAGCCGGTGCTCATTCGCACCTTCAAGCTGACCGACGTCCAGGCCGACGCCATCCTCAACATGCGGCTGCGCAATTTGCGCAAGCTCGAGGAGATGGAGATCCGGCGCGAGGACAAGGACTTAAGAGACGAACTGAAGAAACTGAAGGCGCTGCTGAAATCGGAAGACGAGCAGTGGAAGACGGTCGCAGGCGAGATCAAGAAGGTCCGCGAAACCTTCGGTCCCAAAACCGAATTGGGCAAGCGCCGCACCACCTTCGGCGAGGCGAAGGACGTCGATCTGGAACTGGCCGAAATCCTGGTCGAACGCGAGCCGGTGACGATCGTGGTGTCGGAAAAAGGCTGGGTGCGGGCGCTGCGCGGCCATGTCACCGACCTGGCAGCTGTGACATTCAAATCCGACGATGCACTGCAATTCCACTTCCACGCCGAGACCACGTCGAAATGCGTGTTCTTCGCGTCGAACGGCAAGTTCTACACCATCGATGCGTCGAAGCTGCCGGGCGGCCGCGGACATGGCGAACCGGTCCGGCTGTTCATCGATCTCGAACAGAACGCGGAGATCGTCGCGGCCTTCAAGCACCAGGGCGGGCGCAAATTCCTGCTCGCCTCCGCCGAAGGCAAGGGCTTTGTGGTGCCGGAGGACGAGTGCCTGGCCAACACCCGCAAGGGCAAGCAGGTGCTGAACGTCAAGGCGCCGGATAAGGCGGTGGCGATCACGCTGGTGGAGGGCGATCTGGTCGCCGCGATCGGCGAGAACCGCAAGATGATCGTGTTCCCGATCAACCAGGTGCCGGAAATGACACGCGGCGCCGGCGTGCGGCTGCAGCGCTACAAGGACGGCATTCTGAGCGACATCATGACGTTCGAGTCCAAAGGCGACGGCATGAACTGGTTCGACTCGGCCGGCCGTTCGCAGGTGACGCCGCTGAAGGAACTGGCGGAATGGCGGGGCAATCGTGGTGACGCCGGCCGGATCAGGCCCGACCGTTTCCCGAAGAATAACAAGTTCGGGAAGATTATCGGGTAGACGCGCGCGCTCACATCTCCGCGCGGACCCAGCCCTGCGACATCAGCCGCTCCTGCGGCAGGAAGCGGCTCTTGTAATCCATCTTGCGCGAGCCGCGCACCCAATAGCCGAGATAGACATAGGGCAGGCCCATGCGCCTGGCCCGTTCGATGTGATCCAGGATCATCAGCGTGCCGAGCGAGCGGTCTTCGTGGTCGGGATCGAAGAACGAATAGACCATCGACAGCCCGTCGCCGAGCACGTCGGTGAGTGCCACCGCGATCAGGTCGCCGCCGCGGCGACCGGCGGGCTGGGGCGGCTGCGCCCGGTATTCGACCATGCGGGTCTCGACATGCGAATCCTCGACCATCATCGCGTAATCGAGCACGGTCATGTCGGCCATGCCGCCGTCCCGGTGGCGCTCGTCGAGATAGCCGCGGAAGATCGAATATTGCTCCGAACTCGGCACCGCCGCGCGCATCTCGCCCGATACATCGGCATTGCGCTGCGCGATCCGCCGCATCGAGCGGCTCGGGACGAAATCGTCTGCCACCACTCGGACCGAGACGCAGGCGCGGCAGGTCTCGCAGGCCGGGCGGTAGGCGATCGACTGGCTGCGGCGGAACCCGCCATGGGTCAGGAGATCGTTCAGCCCGGGAGCGCGTTCGCCGACCAGATGGGTAAACACCTTGCGCTCCTCCTTCCCGGCGAGATACGGGCAGGGAGAGGGCGCCGTCAGGTAGAATTGCGGCGTATCGCGCGAATGCTGGGTCACGGTTCGGTCATTTGCTCCGAGACTGACTCTGACCCGGCCGGCCCGCTCTCGTCAAACGGTACTGCGATCCGGTCCGACCGGCCGCATGGTGGCGGCGCGGGTGGGATTGTTGATCACGACCGTGCCGACGAGAAAATCGTGCAACAGCCGCCCGCGGGTGTTGAAGAAACAGACCAGCAAAATCAGCGGCGTCAGAACGCTGGTGGTGACCCAGAACAGCCCGGCATGGACCACCGCCAGCACGAAATAGGAGGGCGCGCCGTACCAGGTGCGCATTTCGATATCGAGCGCGCGCATCCCGATCGTGGCCGAGCGCGGCCCGCCCAGCGTGGTGCCGTAATAGAACGCGGCCCAGACCAGGGTGATGACCGGCATCAGGGCGAACAGGCCGAAGCCGAGACCCAGCGTCACGATCCCGATCGCGAAAAAGAACAGCCAGACCAGGATCAGCGGAATCGCGAGGATCACCAGGTCGATCAGGAAGGCCAGCACCCGCCGCGCCGGCACCCCGTCGAACAATTCCGGATGGGTGACCGGATCGTAGGCATGCGGCTTCACGTCGTAACCGACGCCGATCCGGTTCCGTTCGTCTGCCATGGCGTCCCTCGAGCCTGCCGATCACGGCTGCGAGAGTCTAACGCATTGCCACCCGCGCGCCTATAGTGCGGCCGGGAGGCGGACGACGAACATGATCAGGCTGAGTGACATCGAGGATGCCCAGACAATTCTCGACGGGCGGATTCTGCGCACGCCGATGCTGCCGGCGCCCCGATTGTCCGAGCTGACCGGGGCCGAGATCTTCGTCAAATACGAAAATCTGCAGGTCACCAATTCGTTCAAGGAGCGCGGCGCGCTCAACAAGCTGGCGAGCCTCGCCGCCGCCGACCGCGCGCGCGGCGTGATCGCGATGTCGGCCGGCAACCACGCGCAGGCGGTCGCCTACCATGCGGCCAAGCTCGGTATCGCTGCGACCATCGTGATGCCGGTGACCACGCCCGCGGTGAAGGTTGCGGCGACCCGGGCCTATGGGGCGACGGTGGTGCTGCATGGCGAGACCATTGCCGAGGCGCAGGCGCGTGCCGAGGATGAGCAGGCACGGCACGGGCTGGTGTTCATCCATCCCTATGACGATCCGCGCATCATCGCCGGGCAGGGCACGATCGCGATCGAGATGCTGGAGGTGCGGCCGGATCTCGATTGCCTGATCGTGCCGATCGGCGGCGGCGGACTGATTTCCGGCAATGCGATCGCGGCCAAGGCGATCAATCCCGGAATCGAAATCGTCGGCGTCGAGGCCGAACTGTATCCGTCGATGTGGAACGCGCTGCATGGGCAGGACCGGCCCTGCGGCGGCGCGACGCTCGCCGAAGGCATCGCGGTGAAGAATGTCGGCAAGCTGACGCTGCCGATCATCCGCGAGTTGGTATCGGATGTCGTGCTGGTGAGCGAGTCGCATCTTGAGCGGGCCGTGAATGCCTATCTCACCTTGCAGAAGGCGATGGCGGAAGGTGCGGGCGCCGCGGGACTCGCGGCGATGCTGAAGGAGCCGGCACGGTTTGCCGGCAAGCGCGTCGGCCTGATTTTGTGCGGGGGAAATATCGACCCGCGCATTCTGGCGTCGATCATGGTGCGCGAACTCGAACGCGGCGAACAGATCGTATCGTTCCGGCTGACCATTCCAGACCGGCCAGGCGTGCTCGGCCAGATCGCAAGCCGGCTCGGCGACATCGGCGCCAACATTCTCGAAGTCGACCACAATCGGCTTTTCCTGGATGTCCCGGCCAAGGGCGCGCGGCTCGACGTCACGGTGGAAACCCGCGACCATGCGCATGCCGAGGAGATCATCGCAGCGCTCGCCGCGGAGGGCTTTCACCCGGTGCGCATTCACGCAAGCGACGTGATGGAGTGAATCGGCACAGGCAGATGGAGGACGTCGATGCAAACTGCCGCATGCTTCACGATCGTCTCGTGTCTTTTGCTGTCCGCTCCCGCGATGTCGCTGGCGCAGGAGTTCCGTTCCAGGCAGGTCGACATCCAGTATGTGGAGCCGAAAAATCCGAAGCTTCGACCGGTCTTTGAAGAGATCAAAAAGGCGCAGGCGCTCGAGAAACTTCAGAACCTGCTCGCGCCGCTGCAGCTGCCGCGCCGGCTGCTGATCAAGACCGAGGATTGCGACGGCGTCTCCAATGCCTGGTACGAAGCGGACGCGGTAACGGTCTGCTACGAATTCCTTGATGACGTTTGGAAGAATGTGCCGGCGTCTCCGGCGGGTGGAATCTCTCCGATCGACGCTTTGCTTGGTCCGCTGGTCGACGTGTTCCTGCACGAGGTCGGTCATGCGGTGTTCGATTATTGGCAGACGCCCGTGCTGGGACGCGAGGAAGACGCGGCGGACGCGTTCTCCACCTACATCATGCTGCAGTTTGACAAGGCCGATGCCCGCCGCTTGATCGTTGGCAACGCCTATCAATACAAGGGCGACATCCGCTCGCCGGTGGTGGTGCAGGCCCAGCGTCAATTTTCCGATGTGCATGGCACCGCGGCGCAACGCTATTACAACGTCCTCTGCATTGCCTACGGCGCCGATCCGGTTCTGTTCGCGGATTTCTTAACCAGCGGCAGACTGCCGAAGGATCGTGCGGAAGGATGCGAGTTCGAGTATCAGCAGGTCGCCCATGCATGGGCGAAGCTGATCGCTCCGCATATCGATCAGGACCTGAAGAAGGAGTTGCACACGAGCTGGCTGCCGCCGGCCGAAACGCAGCCGGTGCGGCGTTCTGACAAGACCGGATGGCGACGGCTGCTGCGGAAGAATTGAAGGGGACGACAACGTCACTTATTCGGTGAGATTGCTATCCCCGCAGCATCTCCGCGGCCTTCGGCGCGAAATAGGTGAGGATGCCGTCAGCGCCCGCGCGCTTGAACGCGAACAGGCTTTCCAGCATCGCCTTGTCGCCGTCGAGCCAGCCATTCTGCGAAGCAGCGGTGATCATCGCATATTCGCCCGACACCTGATAGGCGAAGGTCGGCACGCCGAATTCGGTCTTCACGCGGCGCACGATATCGAGATAGGGCAGGCCGGGCTTCACCATCACCATGTCCGCGCCTTCCTCGAGATCGAGCGCCACCTCGCGCAGTGCCTCGTCGGAATTGGCGTAGTCCATCTGGTAGGTTCGCTTGTCGCCGGTCAGCGTCTTCGACGAGCCGACCGCGTCGCGGAACGGTCCATAGAAAGCCGAGGCGTATTTCGCCGCGTAGGCCATGATGGCGACGTTCTGGTGCCCGGCATCGTCGAGCGCCATGCGGATCGCGCCGACCCGGCCGTCCATCATGTCGGACGGCGCGATGATATCGCAGCCGGCATTGGCCTGGACCAGCGCCTGACGGGTCAGCACATCGACGGTCTCGTCATTCAGGATCACGCCGTCCTGCAACAATCCGTCATGGCCGTGGCTGGTGAACGGATCGAGCGCGACATCGCACAGGATGCCGACATCCGGCACCGCCTTCTTGATGGCGCGTACGGCGCGGCACACCAGGTTCTCCGGATTGACCGCCTCCGTGCCGCCTTCGTTCCGGAGTTCCGGATCGGTATAGGGAAAGATCGCGACGCAGGGGATGGCGAGCTTGGCGGCGCGTTCGACGTCCCGCACGGCTTCCTCGATTGACACCCGGTCGACGCCCGGCATCGAAGGCACCGGCGTACGCTTGGCCTTTCCGTCGACCACGAAAATCGGCCAGATCAGATCGGAGGCGGTCAGCTCGTTTTCGCGCACCATCCGGCGGAGCCAGTCGGTCTGGCGCAGCCGCCGCGGGCGGTGCGACAGGTCGAGCGACAGATGCGACGGCGGCTCCAGCGGCACGACGCGGGTCCGGTGTTCGAGCGGCCGTCCGTATTTGATCGCCATTTCGATTTGCCTTCACTCTCGGTCCGCTCGTCCCCGCGCAGGCGGGGACCCAGTGCTATTCATGCCGAACTCCCGTGCTCGCGGGAAAGGGCGGCGAAAGCAAGCATAGCCTCTCAGGCGTTTTCCCGCCACCGGCCGGAACTGCCCCCGACGCTCTGAAATCGCGACCGATATTGCGGGATTGAGACCGCTTGGCGATTGTATCAATAGATGATACATAGGCCGATGATTAGAAGCTTCAAGGACCGACTAACCCGGGCGGTGTTTGAGGGCGAAAGTCCGAAAGGGTTTCCGGCAGATATCGTCAAAGTCGCCAGGCGCAAACTTCGTTACCTGAACGCCGCGTCCGACTTGAACGATCTGAGATCGCCACCTGCGAACCGACTGGAGGCCCTGAAGCACGACCGTGCGGGTCAGCATTCAATTCGGGTCAACGACAAGTGGCGCATCTGTTTTGTCTGGACCCTTGAGGGCCCTCGGGACGTCGAAATCGTCGATTATCACTAGCTAGCTCACCGGTGGTGGTCGGAAAACGATAGGAAGGCAGGAGGTTAGATGGTGGCAAAGAAACTGGCGCCGTTGCATCCCGGAGAGGTTCTACGGGAGGAATTTCTGGTTCCGCTGAAACTCTCGGCGGGCGCACTCGCAAAGGCCTGCGGCCTTCCGCGTACCCGCATCGAGCGGATCGTTGCGGAAGATGTCGGCATCACCGCCGATACGGCGCTACGCTTGGCAAAGGCGCTGGGTACGTCGGCTGAGCTCTGGCTGAACCTGCAGAACGACTTCGAACTCGAAACGGCCAGGCGAAGCATCGGGAAGGACCTGGACAAGATCGAAGTGTTGAACACGGCGGCATAGCCATGCCCGGCCTGCCGGGCAGGCCAATCCATTGACGCCCGTTAAAGCCTCACTTACCGCTTTCCCATGGACTTCTCCCTGTCCGAGGATCAGCGCGCCTTCCAGGCCACCGCCCGGCAATTCGCCCGTGACGCGATGATGCCGCGCGCGGCCGAGTGGGACGAGAACGAGATCTTTCCGGTCGAGACTTTGCGCGAAGCCGCGGCCCTTGGCTTCGGTGGCATCTATGTGAAGGGCGATGTCGGCGGCTCCGAGCTGACCCGGCTCGACGCCGCGATCATCTTCGAGGAACTGGCGCAGGGCTGCACCTCCACCGCCGCCTATATCTCGATCCACAACATGGCGGCCTGGATGATCGACGCCTTCGGCAACGACGCGCAGCGCAAGCGCTTGCTGCCGAAGCTCTGCTCCATGGAGCATTTCGCCAGCTATTGCCTGACCGAGCCTGGCGCGGGGTCGGATGCCGCGAGTCTTGCGACCCGCGCGCGCCGCGACGGCGATCATTACGTGCTCGACGGCGCCAAGGCCTTCATCTCCGGCGGCGGCACGTCCGACATCTATGTCTGCATGGTGCGCACGGGTGGCACGGGGCCGAAGGGCATTTCCTGCATCGTGGTGGAGAAGGGGACACCCGGCCTGTCCTTCGGGGCGCGCGAAAAGAAGCTTGGCTGGAAATCGCAGCCGACCGCGATGGTGATGTTCGAGAATTGCCGGGTCCCGGTGGACAACCTTATCGGCAGGGAGGGCGATGGTTTCAAGATCGCGATGATGGGGCTCGATGGCGGGCGCCTCAACATCGCGGCCTGCTCGATCGGCGGTGCGCAATTCTGTCTCGATCGCACGGTGGACTATATGCGTGAGCGCAAGCAGTTCGGTTCGCGGCTGTCGGACTTCCAGGCGCTGCGCTTCAAGATTGCGGATTATGCGACCGAGCTGGAAGCGGCGCGGCTGATGGTGCGGCGTGCGGCGCACGCGGTGAGCGAGGCAGAGCCCGGCGCGACGCGGCTTGCGGCGATGGCGAAGCGCTTTACTACCGATGCCGGATTCGAGGTTGTCAACGGCTGCCTTCAGCTTCACGGCGGGTACGGCTATCTGCGCGATCATCCGATCGAGCGCGTATTGCGCGACGTGCGCGTGCACCAGATTCTTGAAGGCACCAATGAGATCATGCGCCTGATCGTCAGCCGCGATCTGCTGGACAATTGACGTGAGCACGACCGACGACATCCTGTTCGAACGGCGCGGCTCTGCCGGCATCGTGACACTCAACCGTCCGAAGGCGCTGAACGCGATCACGCATGCGATGGTGCGCGCGCTTGCGGCACAACTCGATTCATGGGCGCGCGACGACGCGGTGACGCGGGTGATCGTGACCGCGAATGGCGAGCGCGCGTTTTCAGCCGGCGGCGATATCCGCGCGCTCTACGATCTGATCGTCGCCGGACGGCAGCAAGAGGCACTCGCATTCTTCCGCGAAGAATATCGGCTCAACACCGCGATCAAGCGCTATCCGAAACCTTACATCTCGCTGATCGACGGCATCGTCATGGGCGGTGGCGTCGGCATCTCGATCCACGGTTCGCATCGCGTCGCGGGCGAGCGTTATGCTTTTGCGATGCCGGAAGTGGGCATCGGGTTCTTTCCGGATGTGGGCGGCACTTATGCGCTGCCGCGGCTCGCGGGCGAGATCGGGACGTATCTCGCGCTGACCGGGGAACGGCTGAAGGCCGCGGATGCGGTTCTGTCGGGTGCTGCAACGCATCATGTAAAGTCGCATCGCTTCCCGGAATTGCTGAAGGCTTTATGCGGGACCGATCCGGTCAATGCGGTGCTCGCCGATTTCATGGAGAGTGTGGGACCGGGAGAGGTGATGCCGCGGCGGCGGGTTATCGATCGGTCGTTGTCGTGGGACAGCGTGGAGGCGATCCTTACGGCGCTTCAAACGGAGACGCAGAAGGTCTCCGACCAGTCGGAATGGTCGGCGAGAACAATGCAGACCATCCGCGCCAAATCGCCCACAAGTCTCGTGCTGGCGCTCGCCCAGATGCGCTACGGGCGCATTCATTCGTTCGAGGCCTGCATGGCTGCTGAGTTTCGCATCGTGTCCCGGATCGTCTATGGTCCCGATATGGTCGAAGGCGTACGCGCCGTGATCGTCGACAAGGACAACGCGCCGCACTGGTCGCCGGACGACCTTGCCGCTTTGGGTGACGATGTGATCGCGCGGCATTTTGCGGCTCTGCCCGCCGATGAACTGGAGCTGACATGAGCGACCCCGCTGCGACAACGCCCGAACAGCAGCCTGCGTCGCTCGAGCCGGTCCATGCCGATGACGAGAACAAGGGCGTCGGCCAATGGACGCGCTGGCTGATCTGGTTCCTGCGCGCGATGGCGGTCGTGTCGATGCTGAAGGGGCTTTATCACTGGTCCGTCGTGCTGGGCATCGGTGAAGGGCCGGATTCACGGTTTTCGACGGAATCGATCCCGTGGCAGACGGCGACGGTTTACTTCGCGATCATCGATCTGGTGGCGGCCGTCGGTTTATGGCTGGCGGCGGTGTGGGGCGCCGTGGTCTGGCTTACGGCGGTGGTTTCGATGGCGGCGGTGCAGGTGTTTTTCCCTCAGATCTATGGCGGATCGTGGATCGTGGTCGTGATAGAATTGATCCTGCTCTGCAGCTATCTGGTGCTGGCGCTGCAATCGGCGCGCGAACATCCGCATTGATGTCATGCTCATAGAAGCACGGAAGCTCGGACCGGAGGATGGGGTGAGATGGCGCGAATAGCCTTTATCGGCCTCGGGAATATGGGCGGCCCGATGGCGCAGAACCTGATCCGGGCCGGCCACGCGGTTCTGGGCTACGACATCAGTCTCGACGCGGTCGGCAAACTGGTCGCCGCCGGCGGCGTCGCTGCCGGCAAGCCGGGCGCGGCTGCCGACGAAGCCGAGGTGATCGTCACCATGCTGCCGTCGGGCGCCGAGGTGCGCGAGACCTATTTCGGGCCGGATGGTCTGATCGCGCGCGCGCGTGCGGGCGCGCTGCTGATCGACTGCTCGACCATCGATGTGGAGACCGCCCGAGAGGTTGCCGCCGCTGCCGAGGCGAAGGGCCTGCTGATGGTCGATGCGCCGGTGTCCGGCGGCGTCGGCGGCGCGCAGGGCGGCACGCTGACCTTCATGGTCGGCGGTCCGGACGCGGCTTTCGATACGGCCAGGCCGATCCTTGAATCCATGGGCAAGACCATCGTGCATGCCGGCGGCGCCGGCAACGGCCAGGCTGCCAAGATCTGCAACAACATGATCCTCGGCATTTCCATGATCGGCGTGTCGGAAGCGTTCGTGCTGGCCGAGAAGCTCGGCCTCGACGCGCAGAAGCTGTTCGACATCTCGTCGAAATCGTCCGGCCAATGCTGGTCGATGACCAGCTATTGCCCGGTACCGGGCCCGGTGCCGACCTCGCCCGCGAACCGCGATTATCAGGCCGGCTTCACCGCCACCATGATGCTGAAGGATCTGAAGCTGTCGCAGGAGGCGGCGAAGGCAGCCAAGGCAGTGACTCCGCTCGGCGCCGGCGCCGCCGCGATCTACGAACGCTATGTCGAAGCGGGCGAGGGCGCGCGCGACTTCTCCGGCATCATCCGGTATTTGCGGGGGGAGTAGCGGTCGCGGTACGCCTGCGACAAGTCCCTCTCTATCCTCCGCCCTCGCGCCGCCACGTCGTCACGGTCGCACCTGTCGCGTCATCCAGCATCCGCCGCGGGCCGGGCTGCATTCCATGCGCGGACAAAATCTCCTCGGGTGTCCGCTCGGGGACGCCCGGAAAGACGGCGCGCCCTCCGGGCAGCCGCAGGCCGGGCCGCCGGGACAGATGGAAGATGTCATAGCGCGGAAGGAAACGCCCGTAGACCTCGGTGCCGCCGAGAATGGCCGCCGTCCCATGATCGACGTTGAGCCGTGCCGCCGCCTCCTCGAGCGACAGGCCGGATGGATTCCAGTACAGCGCGTTTGGCATGTCCGGGACCGGCTCGGTGGCGACCACGCCCCGGGTTGCGATCAGTCGGCGCCGCTGCGGCGATTGCGGCTGGCCTTCATGCGAATTGCGCCCATGCACCAGGATCGCGGCGCGGTCGAGCGAGGCGGACAGAAAAGCCTGATCGGCGTCGACCAGCAGGGCGGGCGGCATCACCCCGCTCGAATCCGCCAGCATCCCGTCGTCCGAGACGATCGCCAAGCCTTCGACCCGGAGCGCCATATCAATCGTCCACCGCCATGATGACTTGTTGAAGCCTGACCTTGTTCTCTTCCACCATGACAGCCACATCCGGTCCTGGCTACGTCCGCATTGGAGCAATAGATGGGATCGCGATCCGGCGCCGCTGCAATTCTGGCTGTGCTCGCCGGTGCAGGTCCGGCCGAGGCAATGACCGATTACAAATGGAAATACCGGCCGCTGGTGGTGTTCGCAGACAGCGAGGCAGCCGCGCCGCTCTCCGAGCAACGCCGGATGGTGGCCGCCAGCCGGACCCGTCTCACGGAGCGCAACGTGGTGGTGATCTGGGTGGTGGGGGACAAGGTCTCCGCCGAACTCGGCCCGCATCCGAAACAAAGCGCGAAAGCGCTGCGCGTCCGCTTCGGCGCGTCGCAACCGGGTTTCCGCGCGGTGCTGGTCGGAAAGGATGGCGGCGCCAAGCTGAACTCCGCTTCGCCTCTCAGCCCGGGCGCGCTATACGCTACCATCGACGCCATGCCGATGCGGCAAAACGAAATGCGCCGCAACTGATCAGGGGCCGTCGTCGCGTCGTCGGCAAGCTGCAAGGGTGATCATGGCTGACAGTGAAGACCAGTCGGACAAGCCGGACCTGCCGGTCTCGACCCGAATCCGCGACCGTTTGCGGCGCGCCGGCCGGCGCTTCAATGCCAACGACAACATCGCGGCGTTCATCGAGCCGGGCGAAATCGACAGCCTGCAGCAGGAGGTCGCGGCCAAGATGAAGGCGGTGCTCGAGAGCCTCGTCATAGATATCGACAACGATCACAACACCCAGGACACCGCGCAGCGGGTCGCGAAGATGTACCTGAACGAGGTGTTCCGAGGACGCTACTGGCCGACACCCCGGGTGACCGAATTCCCGAATGTCGCGAGCCTGAACGAACTGATGATCGTCGGTCCGATCACGGTGCGCAGCGCCTGCAGCCATCACTTCTGTCCGATCATGGGGCGATTGTGGATCGGGCTGATGCCTAATCAGCATTCCAACCTGATCGGCCTGTCGAAATACGCGCGAATCGCCGAATGGATCATGACGCGGCCGCAGATCCAGGAAGAGGCCATCACGCAGCTGGCGGAGCTGCTGATGGACATGGTCAGGCCCGACGGACTTGCGGTGGTGATGGAAGCCGATCATTTCTGCATGCACTGGCGCGGCGTCAAGGATACTGGGGCCAAAATGACCAACAGCGTGATGCGGGGGTCTTTCCTGAAGGACCCGTCGCTGCGCCGCGAATTCCTGTCGCTGATCGCGATGAAGAGCTGAGGGTAAGATGCTCGTTCGATGTCTTTATGCCAGCCGGCCGGTGAAACCGGTGCAGGCCGATCTGCTGGATCAGATTCTGGAGCAGTCGCGCCGCAATAATCCGCCGCGCGGCATCACCGGATTGTTGTGTTTCACCAGCGAGGTGTTCGTTCAGGTGATCGAAGGCGGGCGCGACGAAGTCTGCGAATTGTACAATGCCATCGTTCGCGACGAGCGACACGCGCATGTCCGGCTTCTGTCCTACGAGGAAATCGGCGAGCGGCGCTTTCCCGGCTGGACCATGGGGCAGGTCAATGTGGACACCGTCAATCGCGCGTTGCTGCTGAAATATTCCGAGAAAGCCGCGCTCGATCCGTTCGGCTCGCCCAGCCAGGCGACCATGGCGCTTTTGACAGAGCTGGTTGCCAGCGGCTCGATTCTGACGCGCGCCAGCCTATAATTGCGCCCGGCAGGGTGTGGAACCAAATCCCGTCTCGGTCGTTAGATCGCGCCGATTGCTCAAGCGCTGCGACCGTTTCAATGCCATCCGTTTCAAAGAGGCGCACCGCCGCCCATAACAAGCCGGGCAAGGGCGTGGTCGCGATGCCCGGCCGGCAGGTACCGTGCGAGCATTGTCCCTTGCGTCCCATGCCGGTATTGCGGGATTTCACACCCGGCGAGCTCGATTTCGTCCGCTCCTTCAAGTCCGGTGAACTCAACATCGAGGCCGGCAGCAGCATTCTATTGCAGGGCACCAACTCGGCCTATCTGTACACCGTGCTGGTCGGCTGGGCCTTCCGCTACAAGTCATTGTCGGACGGGCGCCGCCAAATTCTCAACTTCTCGATGCCGTCAGATTTCCTCGGGCTGCAGGGTACGATCGCCGACGAGATGCAGCATTCGGTCGAAGCACTGACCGATATGACGCTGTGCATTTTTCCGCGCGAGAAGCTCTGGGGGCTGTATTCGAGATTTCCCGCGCTGGCCTATGACGTGACATGGCTCGCTGCGCGCGAGGAGCAGATCCTCGACGAGAGCCTGCTCAGCATCGGTCGGCGAACCGCAATCGAGCGCATGGCCTATCTGTTCCTGCATCTGTTCGTGCGCGCGCAGGAAGTGTCACTGACCAAGGGCGACACGATCCAGTTTCCGTTCACACAGCAGCATGTCGCCGACACCCTCGGCATGTCGCTCGTGCATGCCAACAAGACTCTGAAGAAGCTTTCGGCCACGCGCACGATGCGTTGGAAGGGCAGGGTATTCGAAGTGCTCGACCGCGAGCGCCTCGCGCAGATTGCAAATTTCGAATTTCCCGGTGAGCGCCGGCGACCATTTATCTGACAGGCGTGGCTCCGGTTGGGCACTTCGGCACACCCCGCGTTACATCGCTGCTATGTCAAACTTAATTCGCGGTCTGTTCTACGGCACCTAAGCTTGCGTCTCGAACAGGGACAGGCCGCAACAATGGCAACGATCTACACCTCGTGTCCGAATACGGGACGCGAGCTCTCGACCGGCATCAAGTCGACCCGGAACGCTTCGCGGCTCTGCCGGACGGTATTACCCGGGTGCGTTGCCCGTATTGCGGTGAGCAGCACAATTGGTCGAAATACAACGTGTTCTTGCGCGAGGTCGCACGCACGTATCCGCAATGTACCTCGCGAAGCGAAGGGTGAATCGCGCGTTACGAAACACGCTGCAATTGCAGCTTCAATTGACCGTTCACCGCGCTAAATAAACCTTCTCTTTATGCTGTTGTTTAAGTCGATTTTAGATCATCGCTTCTATTTTACGGTCTTAAGCGGGGAAACAGGGCCTCGCACAAAGACTGAAAAAGAACTACACAGGAAGGCGTCACATGAAAGCCGTTATGAAGCCGGCCGAGCAACCCGCGCAGAACGCGCAGCGGTTCGAGACCATCCGGCCACTCTATCTTGAAGCCTTGACCCTGGTTGAGCGCCTGCATCGGCGCCTGCTCGACGTGATCAAGGACGAGTTCGATCGCCGCGGCCGCGCCGATATCAATTCGGTGCAGGCGCTGTTGCTCTACAATATCGGCGACAAGGAGCTGACCGCGGGCGAGCTGCGTACGCGCGGCTATTATCTCGGCTCCAACGTCTCCTACAATCTGAAGAAGCTGGTCGAGATGGGCTTCCTCGATCATCAGCGTTCGCGCGTCGATCGCCGCTCGGTTCGCATCAAGCTGACCGACAAGGGCCGCGAGGTCCGCGACATCGTCGAGAACCTTTACCAGAAGCATGTCCGCACCGTCGAACAGGTGGGTGGCATCGCAGCCGAAGAGTTCGGCACGCTCAACAAGTCGCTGCATCGGCTTGAGCGCTTCTGGACTGACCAGATTCTCTATCGGCTCTGACGCGCCCCGAATTCAAAAAGCCAAAGTGTGTCGACCTTGACCTCTGCCCCGGCGGAAACGCCGGGGCTTTTTCTGTCGAGCACGTCCGGAACTGATTCAGACTCGCCGCAGAAGAAAGCCTGCCGGGACGCGTGTGCGGATGTTAAAGGCGGACCACGCGTCCCGAGACCTCGACAGGAGCCCGGACCTTGGCTGGATCAACGTACCGTGGACTGGACCGGCGCGCGCTGCTGCGCATGGCGGCGGTCGGCGGCGTTGCGATTGTTATCCGGCCTTATCATGCGCTCGCGCAATCGTTCTCGGGAGATGGCGGATCGCAGCCTTTGGGCGGGCCGGGCTGGCAAGGCGCACTGGGAACAGCCAGGCAGCGGATCGAGGGTTTTGCCAAGGTCAGCGGCGCCAAAATCTATGCGGCCGATTTCCGAGCCAGCGATATGCCGGGCTGGCCGAGCGACACCGCCCACGCGCTTCTCATCAAGGCGACCGACGCAAGCCACCTGTTCGAGGGGATCGACCTCGATCTCCTGTCGGCCGAGTTACGTCCCGACCAGGTCGTGATGGCCGCCGATCTGGCCGCGGCGAAGATCACGGTGCCGGGTTTCTACAAAGGTGACCTTCTCTGTCCGCTTGGTCAGACGCCGCTTTATCTCGGACAGCCGCTGGCGCTGCTGATCTGGAACGACTTTCCACGCTTTGCCGCGGCGCGCAGTGCCATTGCCGGCCTGACTGGATTCGTAAAGACCGGCGCCAGAACCGGACCCCTTGAGCAGGAGCCCTACGGCGCCTATCACTTCGTGCGCGTTGCAGGGCCCACGCCTGAAAGCGATGACATCTATTCCGCTCTCAAGGCCGGCTGGGCAAAGCCTTCGCGTTACATCGATGAGGCGCCGCAATGGACGGCTCCCGCGCAAGCGGGCTCGGCCGATGCCGAGGCCACGTTTTATGGCGACCGGATCAGATCCGGGATCGCAACCGCGGGCGCCGATATGCTCGTACTTGATCGCACGTTCCGGACGCAATCGATCGACCCGGTGTTTCTGGAGCCGGAAAGCGCGCTGGCCTGGTACGACCCCGGCGCACGCGCTCTGGAATTCGTGGTCGGCGTCCAGAGTCCGCACTGGATCGCAACCAGCATCGCCTCGCTGGCCGGCAAGAACAGACCGGACATGGCGGTGAAAGATATCGTCGCTCGTTGCGCCTATGTCGGCGGCGGCTTCGGCGGACGCGATTACTCGATCTTTCCGCTTTACGCAGCGATCTCCGCATTGTTCTCGCCCGGGCGGCCGGTCCGACTGGCCAACAATCGCTACGATCAGTTTCAGTTCGGGTTGAAGCGTCACGCCTTCAACATCCGCAGCCAGATCGCTGTCGACAAAGCGAGCGGGAAGATCACGGCCTTCGCCTCCGATCAGGAGCTTGATGGCGGCGGTCTTGCCAATCTCTCCGCCGCGGTCGCGCTTGTGGGCGCCGCGGCAACGATCGGTATGTACGATGTGCCGAAGGTCGACGTGACCTCGGTTGCGCGGCACAGCCGTGCGGTGACCGCGGGATCGATGCGCGGTTTTGGCGCGTTCCAGACCATGACGGCGCTTGAGGTGCTGATCGACGAAACCGCGGCCACGCTCTCGCTCGATCCGGTCGCATTCCGCCGGCGCAATCTGCTGGCGAACGGTCGCAAGACCATGATGGGCAATGCCATCACCGGCCAGGTCCGCTGCGCCGAGGTACTGGACCGCCTCGCTTCCAAACCGCTCTGGACCAACCGGGCAGCGGAGAAGAAACGCCGCGCCGCGGCGTCACCGGACAAGCTCTACGGCGTCGGCCTGTCCTGCCTGATGATGGAATATGGCAGCGGCTCCGACCCCGCCTATGCGCTGCTCGAACTGGATCCTTCGGGCCGGATCAGCCTCGCCTCGCAGGCGGTGGAAATCGGCAACGGCATCGCCACCGCGCTCGCCGTTCGCGTTGCCGAAAAGCTCGGCCGTGCAGCCAACACGGTCAAGCTCGGCGATCTCGATAGCTGGGATGTGCTGGGTTTGATCGCGCCCGACGACCCGTTTTCGATCACCGCCGAGCGCCAGGAGGAGGGCGCGAAGAATCCGCGATGGGTGCTCGATGTCGGACAGGATACGACCGCCTGCAACGGCGCGCATGTCCACACCGAGGCTGCGGCCGAAGCCGCCGACATCATCTTGCGCTTCGGCTTGCTTCCGGCCGCCAAGGCGATCTGGTCGGCGGGCGGTGCCAAGGCCGCTGATCCGCGCGTCGAGGACATCCGCTTTGTCGACTGCAAGCTCACGGCGCTAGGGCTCTTACCTCTGGAACTACCTGAGCTCGCTAAGACCGCGCATGAACTGGGGCTCGTAACCTCGGCCATGGTTCACAGCTACAATCGGTGGGCCTGGGCGACCGCCGTGTTCGATCTGCCGGACGGGCGCTACGAGGGCGCCATCGATGCGCTCGCTGTAAAGTACGGGACCGGCGCCGGCGCCGATCGCAAGGCGCTGATGTCGACCGACGGCTTCCATCGCCTTGACCGAACGACGGTGAGCTTTCCTCCAGTAGCGCTGGAGCGGATCGATGTCGGCTATGCCGGTGCCGCAGGCACCGTCGTCGCGCTCGAGATCGACCGAGCGAGCGGCGCGGTGACGATCCTCGAGGGCGTCACAGTGCTGGAATGCGGACGGGCCATCGTCCCCGAACTGGTCGAGGGACAGGCGGAGGGCGGGTTCGCCATGGGGGTCGGTTACGCGCTGCTCGAAGCTCTTCCGCTCTATGAGGACGGCCCCGGCAACGGCCAGTGGAACCTCGATCAATATACGATTGCCCGCGCCTCGGACCTGCCGGTGTGGTCTTACACCACCGATATCCTGCCGCCGCTGGGGCCGGCGGACGCGCCGAAGGGGATCGCCGAACTGGTGATGTGTCCGGTGCCGGCCGCGATCCTCAATGCGATCAGCGATGCGACCGGGAAACGCTTCGTCAGCCTTCCGATCACCGCCGACACGATCAAGGCAGCGCTCTGATGCAGATGACCACGATATCGATCAGCGTGAACGGCAAGGCGACGGGACCGCATACTATCCCGGACGGCCTGTCGATGAACGATTATCTCCGCGAATATCTCAATCTGACCGGCACCAAGTTCGGCTGCGGTATCGGCCTGTGCAGCGCCTGCGTGATCATCCATGACAAGGCGGACGGGACGTCCGAGACTGCGCATACCTGCATCAATTCCGCGCAGTCATTCGACGGCCAGTCGGTGCGCACCATCGAGGGTCACGCGCAGAATGGCGTGCCGACCAAAGCGCAGTCCGCGTTTCTCGATGCCTTCGCGTTCCAGTGCGGCTACTGCACACCGGGGTTCGTTGGTGCCGCGCAGGTGCTGCTGGAGACGCTGGAAAAGGCGCCGGTTGCACGAACCGATGTCGCGGGGGCGGTGGCGGGCGCTCTTGAGGAGCATCTGTGCCGCTGCACCGGTTACGTTCGCTATTACGCCGCCCTGCGTGACCTGATCCTTGCCGACCCGCGTCTGACGAAGGGCTGACAGGGCCGCTGGTCGACCGTGGTGCAGACCGTCGGTCGAGGGTTATTTGGCGTAGCCCTGCGAACGCAGCCAGCCGATGCGCCGCTCGCCGTTGAGCCAGTCGTCGACGTCGGCCTTGCTGGTCAGGCCCTTGATGATGCGGTCTTCCGTGCCGGGATATTCGGCGATGATCTGCCAGTTATCCTCGGCGAGGCGTTGCATCTTGAAGTTCACTTTTGCTTTTGCCATGGCCCCTTATGCGCGGGTTGGGGCCGGAAATCGACCCCTTTATTCACGGTCGAACGGAGGCGAGGAATGCCGCACCATCTTGATGCCGCATTGCCCGCTATCGTTGGTGCGATTCTTGCTCCCCGTGGCAGTGCCGGGTTTGTGCTGTTGAGAGCGCTCGGATCCGCGGTCAAAATTCCGCCAGACCCATTGCCAATCTGGCGGACCCGGCTTTAATTCAACCAGTTGAAGGGCTCACGGACCAGCGCATGACCGATCGCCCGGACTTCTCGCAGCATTGGAACCGCCGCTCGCTGCTGCGCCATCTTGGACGCGGCGCGCTGGGCGCCGGTGCAGCGCTCGCCGCAAGCCGCGCCGAGGCGCAGGACCAGATGCTCCAACTGCTGATGGAGCAGACCCGGCGCAGCGATTTTGGCCAGACCTACGATTCCGGGATCCGTTCGGTGCGGATGCCGAAATCGTCGCTGCCGACATTGTCGCCCGCCACCGTCCAGACCACCGAGGCCGCGATCCCGCGCTACGAACAGCTGGCCTCGCAAGGCGGCTGGTCGACGGTGCCGCCCAACGAGCGGATGCGGCTCGGCAATCGAAGCAAGGCCGTGATCGCGTTGCGTCAGCGGCTGATTGCGGGCGGCGATCTCGCCACCAGTGCCGGTGTCTCCGACGTGTTCGATTCCTATGTCGAGGCCGGGGTGAAGCGCTTCCAGGCCCGGCACGGCTTGACCGTCGACGGGCTGGCGCGCGAGGCGACGCTCGCCGCGATGAATGTTCCGGCCGAGGCGCGGGTCGCGCAGCTGAAGACCAATCTGGTTCGTCTGAAGAGTCTGTCGGGAAATCTCGGGCCGAAATTCGTGATGTGCAACATCCCGGCGGCGCAGATCGAGGCGATCGAGAATGGCGTTGCAGTCACGCGTCATACCGCGGTGGTCGGCAAGCCGGACCGGGCGTCGCCCGACATCAACAGCCGTATCGTCGAGGTGAATTTCAATCCGTTCTGGACCGTGCCGGTCTCGATCGTGCGGCGCGACCTGATCCCGAAAATGCAGGAGGAGCCGGATTACCTCACCAAGCAGCGCATCCGCATCATCGACGCGCGCGGCAACGAATTGCAGCCGACGCAGATCGACTGGAACACGCAAGAGGCGGTCAATTACAAGTTCAAGCAGGATCCGGGCGATTTCAATTCGCTCGGCGCGATCCGCATCAATTTCCCGTCGGCGCACGGCGTCTACATGCACGATACGCCGTCGCGCAACCTGTTCGGGGAGGACTTCCGCTTCCATTCGTCCGGCTGTGTGCGGGTGCAGAATGTGCGCGAATTGGTGACCTGGCTGCTGGCTGGAACGCCGAACTGGTCGCGCCAGCAGATCGACGACGTAATCCGCTCGGGCGATCGCAAGGATGCCCGACTGAGAACTGCGGTACCGCTCTATTGGGTTTATGTCACCGGCTGGGCGACGCCGGACGGTGTGGTGCAGTTCCGCGACGACATCTACGGACGCGATGGGATCGGGTCACCCATCAGCCGCGGGTAATGGCGCGGCCCATACGGATATGACCGATTCCCGCGATATCCTGTTCGAATTCACCGCCGTCGGCCCGGTGATGAAGGTCGCCGCCATTGACGCCGCCACCGGTATCGAGGTGATGGTGATGGGACCGGTCCACGCCTCCCGGGCCGATCTGCAGAAGCTGGCGCTGGCCAAGCTGCGCAGGCGGCTGGAAAACTCCGATTCCCGTTAGAACCGGCAGTGGAAGCCGATCCGATTGGGCGGGGTTCAGGCGCTAGATGTTGCGGCTTTTTGCCTGATCGAAGCTATTGCTTGGCGGCTGACGGGCTATCGTGGTAGTCCGCCCGATCCGGGAAGTCCGAATAGCCTGACGCCCGTATAGCCTGAAGCCCAAGGAGAGCAGCATGTCGGCAACCGATGCCGCCGGCGCTGAGCGCAGCGATATGTTCACCGCCACGCTGAGCGAAAGCGACCCCGAAATCGCGCGCGCGGTTGCAAACGAACTCGGCCGCCAGCGCGACGAGATCGAGCTGATCGCTTCGGAGAACATCGTCAGTCGCGCCGTCCTCGAGGCGCAGGGGTCGGTGCTGACCAACAAATATGCCGAAGGCTATCCGGGGCGGCGCTATTACGGCGGCTGCCAGTTCGTCGATGTCGCCGAGCAGCTTGCGATCGACCGCGTCACCAAGCTGTTCGGATGCCAGTTCGCCAATGTGCAACCGCATTCCGGCGCGTCGGCCAACGCGGCCGTGTTCTTCGCGCTGATGAATCCGGGCGATACCTTCTTGGGGCTCAATCTTGCCGCGGGCGGGCATCTCACCCACGGCATGAAGATCAATTATTCCGGCAAGTGGTTCAATGCGGTCGCCTATAACGTGCGGCCCGACGACCATCGCATCGACATGGACGAACTGCGCAAGCTCGCGCACGAGCACAAGCCCAAGGTGATCATCGCCGGCGGCTCGGCCTATCCGCGCATCATCGACTTCAAGGCGTTCCGCGCGATCGCGGACGAGGTGGGGGCGTATCTGTTCGTCGACATGGCGCATTTCGCAGGGCTCGTTGCAGGCGGTGCCCATCCGTCGCCATTCCCGCACGCGCATGTCGTGACCACCACGACCCACAAGACGCTGCGCGGTCCGCGCGGCGGTGTGGTGCTGACCAATGACGAGGAGATCGCGAAAAAGATCAATTCGGCGGTGTTTCCCGGCCTGCAGGGTGGTCCGCTGATGCATGTGATCGCGGCCAAGGCGGTGGCGTTCGGCGAGGCGTTGCGGCCTTCGTTCAAGGTTTACGCGAAGAACGTCGTCGAGAATGCGAAAGCGCTCGCAGAGACGTTGAAGTCGAAGGGCTATGACATCACCTCGGGCGGCACCGATACCCATCTGATGCTGGTCGATCTTCGGCCCAAGCACCTGACCGGAAAGGTGTCGGAAGCAGCGCTCGGACGCGCTCATATCACCTGCAACAAGAACGGAATTCCGTTCGATCCGGCCAAGCCGACGATCACCTCCGGCATCCGGCTGGGCACGCCGGCCGGCACGACGCGGGGCTTCGGCGTCGCCGAATTCCAACAGGTCGGCGAGATGATCGCGGAGGTGCTGGACGTGCTGTCGCAGAAGCAGGCGGAGGAAGATTCCTTGGTCGAAGCAGCAGTCCGCGAGAAGGTGAAGGCGCTGGTTCAGCGGTTTCCGATCTATTCCTGAAGACCGTCATGCCCAGCACAAGGCCGGGCATGACGATGGAGAAAGTTGAGCGCCATGCGCTGTCCGAGTTGCGGCAGTCTCGATACCCAGGTGAAGGATTCGCGTCCGACCGAGGATTCCAACGCAATCCGGCGCCGCCGGGTCTGTCTGACCTGCCAGTTTCGCTTCACCACGTTCGAGCGCGTGCAATTGCGCGAACTGGTGGTGATCAAGCGCAATGGCCGGCGCGTGCCGTTCGACCGCGACAAGCTGATGCGTTCGCTGCAGATCGCGCTGCGCAAGCGAAATGTCGATCCCGAGCGGCTCGAGCAGATGGTGTCGAAGATCGTCCGCGAGCTTGAAGGTCTGGGCGAAAGCGATATTTCCACCGACGCCATCGGCGAGGCGGTGATGGCGCATCTGCGCGAGCTCGACGACGTCGCCTATGTCCGGTTCGCCTCGGTCTATCGCAATTTCCGCGAGCCGAAGGACTTCGAGGATGCGCTTGCAGAGCTTGCAAGTGAGGACGACGGCAAGGCGGCAGGCCCGCACGGCAAGTGAGCGCGCCGGACGAACTTCGCTTCATGCAACTCGCGCTCACGCTCGGGCGGCGCGGGCTTGGGAATACCTGGCCCAATCCTGCGGTCGGCGCCGTCGTGGTGAAGGAGGGCGTCGTACTGGGCCGGGGCTGGACTCAACCCGGCGGCCGTCCGCATGCCGAGACCGAGGCGCTGCGGCACGCGGGCGAACAGGCGAGGGGCGGAACCCTCTATGTCACCCTCGAACCTTGCTCGCATCACGGCAAAACGCCGCCCTGCGCGGACGCGATTGTCGCTGCCGGAATCACGCGGGTGGTCTCGGCTCTGGGGGACCCCAATCCGAAGGTGGCTGGCGACGGCTACGCGCGGCTGCGCGGAGCCGGAATTGCGGTAACCGAAGGCATCTGCGCCGAGGAGGCGCGGCGCGACCATGCAGGTCATATTCGCCGCATTCTCGACAACCGTCCCGCTGTCATGCTGAAGCTTGCGGTCTCGGTAGACGGCAAGGCGGCGCTGCCTGGCGGCAGACCTGCTCCGATCACCGGCGAGGCGACGCGCTCGCGCGTGCATCTGATGCGCGCAATGAATGACGCGATCCTGGTCGGCATCGGCACGGTACTGGCCGACGATCCGGCGCTGACCTGCCGGTTGCCGGGGATGCTTGCGGCGTCGCCGGTGCGGGTGGTTCTCGATCCGGCATTGCGGCTGCCGGCGCAATCGCAGCTTGTCGCGAGCGCGAAGGATTTGCCGCTTTGGCTCTTCTGCGCAAACGGTGCGTCGGCCGAGCGCGAGCATGCGCTGACCGGCCTCGGTGTGACGGTGATCCGGACCTCGACCGACGCCGGCGGCCTCGACCTTCCGGCGGTGCTACGGGCGCTGGCGGAGCGCGGCATCACGCGGCTGATGGTGGAGGGCGGGCCGAAAGTGGCTGCATCGCTCCTGCGGGCGGACCTCGTTGACGAAGCGATGCTGCTACATGGCCCGATGACGATCGGGGCCGGTGGCGTGGACGCACTTGACGGGCTCGCGCTCGACGCTCTAACGGCTTCTCCCAGTCTGCGGCTCATCGGCACTGAGACGATTGGCAGCGACAGGCTTGAAAATTTCGAGCGGCGTTAAATGTTTACAGGCATTGTCACCGATATCGGCGAAGTGACTTCGGTCGAACCGAAGGCCGACGGTCTGCGCCGCCTTGTCATCGCTTGTAAATTCGAGCGTGATACGATTGCGATCGGCGCCTCGATTGCCTGCGCCGGCGTCTGCCTGACGGTGGTCGAGACCGGGTTGACCGGAAACCGCACCTGGTTTGCCGTGGATGCGGCAGCAGAGACTGCGGCAATCACCAACGCGCGCGACTGGGCTGTCGGCACCCGCCTCAATCTCGAACGCGCGCTGAAAATCGGCGACGAACTCGGCGGCCATATCGTGACCGGTCATGTCGACGGGATCGCGCGGATCAAGTCGCGCGAAGACCTGACCGATCAGGTTCGGTTCGTCCTGACGGCGCCGGACGCGCTGGCACGCTTCATTGCCAAGAAGGGATCGGTCGCGCTTGACGGCGTTTCGCTGACGGTCAATGAGGCCGATGGTGACGAATTCTCCGTACTCATCATCCCGCACACCCTGCAGATGACGACATTGAACGAATGGCATCCCGGAACCCCTGTCCATCTCGAAGTGGACATGATGGCGCGCTATGCCGCGCGGCTTCTGGAAGCGCGGGGTTAGCGCCCCGATCGGTGCCACTTGCGGCGACGCACGCCGTGTAGTTAGTGGCCCGGCGATGGAGAGTGTGAATGGCCGGGCCGCGACGAACCAAGGATGACAAGGCGAGTGCAAGCGTGGCGGGTGCGAGCCTGAAGGGCGCGCGGATCCTCATTGTAGAGGCGCGCTACTACGATCAACTCGCGGACGCGCTGCTCGCCGGTGCGGTCAGCGCGCTGGATGAAGCGGGCGCCATCCATGACCGCCTCACCGTGCCAGGCGCGCTTGAAATTCCGACTGCGCTCGCGATCGCCCTCGATGCGGCGACCGCACGCAAGAAGCCCTATGACGGGGCGGTCGCGCTCGGATGCGTGATCCTGGGCGAGACTTTTCATTTTGAGATCGTGTCGGAACAATCTGCGCGCGGGCTGATGGATGTGTCGATCGCGCGCAAGATACCGATCGGCAACGGCATTCTTACCGTCGATACCGAGGCGCAAGCCTGGGCGCGTGCGCGCGTGACCGAAGGCGACAAGGGCGGCGGCGCCGCGCGCGCAGCGCTGGCGCTGATCGGGATCAAGCGCGCCGTCTCCAAGGCGAAGCGATGAGCGGTGCACCGAAAGAGGAAAGGAAGGCCAATCGGCGCGGCGCCGCGCGGCTGGCCGCCGTGCAGGCGCTGTATCAGATGGACATTGCCGGTACCGATTTGAGCGAGATCCTCGCCGAGTATGAGAGCCATCGCCTCGGCGGCGAGGTCGATGGCGACAAATATCTACCCGCCGATGCCAACCTGTTCCGCGAGATCGTGCGCGGCGTTGTTGCCGATCAGCGCGCGCTCGATCCGGTGATCGACAATGCACTGACCAAGGGCTGGCCGCTGAAGCGGGTCGAGGCGCTGGTGCGTGCCGTTCTGCGCGCGGGTTGCTTCGAGTTGCAAAGCCGCAAGGATATTCCGGCTCGCGTGATCGTGTCGGAATATGTCGACGTCGCGAATGCTTTCGTCGACCGCGACGAGACCGGCATGGTGAATGCCGTTCTCGACATGCTGGCGCGCGGTGCGCGCGTGGATGAGTTTGACGCGTCGCGATAACCGGTGTCGACCATGCCGTCAGGCGAAGACGATCTGATCGCGCGCTATTTCAGGCCGATAGCAACGGCGCCGGGCGCAATGGCGCTGACGGATGATGCCGCATCGTTCGCCCCGCCCGAGGGCTACGACCTCGTTCTCACCACCGACGCGATCGTGTCGGGCATCCATTTCCTGCCCGACGATCCCCCGGAAACGCTGGCGCGCAAGGCGCTGCGGGTCAATCTGTCCGATCTCGCCGCCAAGGGCGCGCAGCCGGCCGGCTGCCTGCTGACTCTGGCCCTGCCGAAGGCAGTCGATGAGTCATGGCTTGCTGCCTTCGCATCCGGGCTGCAATCGGATTGCAACCTCTATGCCTGCCCGCTTTATGGCGGCGATACCGTGCGCACGACCGGGCCGCTCTGGCTCTCGGTCACCGCGCTCGGCACGCTGCCGCGTGGCACCATGGTCAAGCGGGCCGGTGCGATGCCGGGCGACCGCATCGTCGTGACCGGCACCATCGGCGATGGCGCGCTCGGTCTGCGGATCCTGAGGGACCTCGACCTGATCCGGCAATGGTCGCTCAGCGACGATGAGGCGGCACATCTTGCCGGCCGCTATCGGGTGCCGCAGCCGCGCAATGCGCTGGCGGATGCGGTGCGCGCCCATGCATCGGCAGCGATGGACATCTCGGACGGGCTCGCCGGCGATCTGGCCAAGTTGTGCGATGTCTCGGGCGTATCGGCGCGGATCGAGGCAACCAGCCTGCCGTTGTCGGGGGCGGCGATTAAGGCGCTGACGGCAGACCCAGGCCTGATCGAGGTGATCGCGACCGGCGGCGACGATTACGAAATCCTCGCCGCGATCCCCGCCGACAGGCACTCGGCGTTCCGCGAGCAGGCCCGCGCCGCGTCGGTCCCGGTCACGGAGATTGGCGAGGTCGTGGCAGGCTCCAAGCCCGTCCAGGTGATCGGTGCCGACGGCACAGAGCTGACATTCGTACGCGGGTCGTTCAGTCACTTCTGACATTCTGTCAAACATGCGCGCGTTATAACGAATGTCGGGAGATGAGACGCCATGCACGACCGCACCGCAGTAAAAGTACCGCCGACCGGCTGGGGCGTGTCCGGCAATGCGCGCGAGGCGCAGCTGCGACGGCGTTTTCCGACCGTAGAGGATCTGCGCAAGGCCTCGGAGCGGCGCATTCCATCGCTCGGTTACGAAACCGTCGCGGGCGGCAACGGCCAGAACCTCGCGGTCAAACGGAATGCCGACGCGCTGGATGCGATCGAGCTGGTACCGCGCACCGGCGCCGACAGGGGACCGGTCGCGACCGACGTCACGCTGTTTGGCCGGCATTATGCGGCGCCGCTTGGCGTCGCGCCGATGGGATTGCAAAGCGTGTTCTGGCCGGGCGCCGAACGGCATCTGGCACGCGCCGCGCAACGCGCCCGCATTCCCTATACCGCCGGGACCGTCAGCGGCATCGCACTGGAAGAGGCCGTCGAACTTGCGCCGGACGTGGTCTGGTTCCAGCTCTACCGGCTGGCCCGCGACGATCACAAGGTCGGTTTCGATCTGGTGCGCCGTGCGCAGGCGGCCGGTGTGCATGTGCTGGTGGTGACGGTCGACACGCCGGGCCGGGCCAAGCGGCCGGGCGAATTGCGCAACGGGCTGACGCTGCCGTTCCGTCCGACCCTGCATACCATCATGCAGGCTGCGGTCTCGCCGAACTGGATGCGGGCGTTGCTGAGCAACGGGCAGCCGAGTTTTCCCTGTCTGGCGCCGTATTGCGGCACCAATCCGAGCAAGTCGGACATCGCCTGGTTCGCGCAGAACGAGGTCGGCGGCGCCTTCACCTTCGAGGAACTGAAGCGCTATCGCGACGCCTGGAAGGGACCGATGGTGATCAAGGGCGTAATGCATCCGGACGATGCCGAAAAGGCAATATCCATTGGGCTCGATGGGGTTCAGGTCTCCAACCATGGCGGCCGCCAGCTCGAAGCGGCGCCGGCTGCGATCGACATGCTGCCCTCGATTGTGAATGCGGTCGGGACCAAGGGCACGGTGCTGTTCGACAGTGGCGTGCGTTCCGGTCTCGATGCGGTTCGTGCCGTTGCGCTCGGTGCCCAGGCGGCGCTGGCGGGGAGGGCGTTCCTCTATGGCGTTGGAGCCGCGGGAGGCGACGGTGCAAATTACGTGGCCGACATGCTGGTGGAGGAAGTCTCGGTTGCCATGCGGCAGCTCGGCGTCCCGGATATCGCGGCGCTCCGGGCGCTTTCGATCCGCCACCCGGGTGCATGGCAGTTCTGATCTGCATTTTGCAGGCTGGTTTATATTCAACCGGCCGGATATGTAGGGCGCCCTTGCCGGGGATTCCTTCATGTCGGTTGCCGCCCAGAGCCCGCACCATCTGATCGACGATGCGCTGGCGCGCCGCAACGCGATCGTGCTGTCGTTCGCGCAGGCGATGGCCGGCGGCAACAACACCGTGCTGCTTGCAACCGGGGCTATCGCGGGCGCGATGCTGGCGCCGGACAAGGTGCTCGCGACGGTGCCGATCACCGTTTACGTCATCGGAATGTGGCTCGGCACGCTGCCGGTCGGTGCGCTGGCGCGCCGCTTCGGGCGCCGCACCGCGTTCCAGATCGGAACCGTCTGCGGGGTGCTGACCGGTCTGATCTGCTGCGTCGGCGTTCTCTATGGCTCGTTCTTTCTATTCAACATCGGCGCCTTTTTCTCCGGCCTCTATGCGGCCGCGCATCAGGCATATCGCTTTGCCGCGGCGGATACCGCGAGTGACGCGTTCCGGCCGAAGGCGATCTCATGGGTGCTGATCGGAGGCGTGGCTGCGGCCATCGTCGGACCGCAAGTCGTGATCGCGACCAAGGATATGTTGCCGCCCTATCTGTTCGCGGCGACGTACCTCGCACAGGCGGCGATCGCCGTGGTCGCAGGCTTCGTTCTGATGCTGCTGAAAATTCCGATGCCGACTGCGGCCGCGCGGGCCAATACCGGGCGCCCGCTTTCCGAGATTGCGCGGCAACCGAAATTCATCGTCGCCGTTGCCTGCGGAATCGCCAGCTATTCGATGATGAATATGGTGATGACGGCCGCGCCGCTCGCCATGATCGAGTGCAATCATACGGTCACCGAGGCAGCGCTCGGCCTGCAATGGCATGTGCTCGGCATGTTCGTGCCGAGCTTCTTTACCGGAACGCTGATCGCCCGTTTCGGGGTCGAGCGCGTGATCGCCGCGGGCTTTGCGATCCTGCTGGCGAGCGCGGCGATCAGCATCGCCGGCATTACGCTGTGGCATTTCTGGGTCGGCCTCGTACTGCTAGGGATCGGCTGGAACTTCGGCTTCATCGGCGCGACCACGCTCGTCACCCAGACGCACCGGCCTGAAGAGCGCACGCGGGTTCAGAGCTTCAACGACTTTCTGGTGTTCGGGTCGATGGCGATCGGCTCCTTCGGCTCCGGCAAGGTGCTCGCGATCTACGGATGGGCGGCGGTGAATGAGATCGTATTCCCGGTGGTGCTGACGGCCGCGATGCTGCTTGGCTGGCTGGTGCTGAGGCAACGGCGCAACCCGGTCTGAGACGGCGCAACTTCCGGGCGCTCTTGCGGGACGCTTTGCTCCGGCGCAATCTGCGTTCCGGCTGCCGGGCCATCGTCGAGAGAACATGCCAATGCACAATCCCGTCCGTGTTTCCGTTGCCGCCGCGATCGCGGCGACAGCCCTCTGGGTCTGGCCCGCGCTGGCGCAGACCTATCCGACGAAGCCGATCACCATGATCGTGCCGTATGCCGCCGGCGGCAGCGTCGACGCAGTAGCGCGCCTCGTGTCCGACCGCATGGCTGCGAAGCTCGGCACCAATATCGTGATCGAGAATGTCGCGGGTGCGGGCGGCGTGGTTGGCACCACGCGGGCCGCGCGCGCGGCGCCGGACGGCTACACGCTGCTTTTCTCGGTCGAGAGCACGATCGTGATTGCGAAACTGGTGTCGCCGACGATCGTGCAATACGACGCGCTCAAGGATTTCGTGCCGATCTCGATGGTCGGATCGTCGCCGCTGATCCTGCTCGGCCGCAAGGACTTCCCGGCCAACAACATCGCCGAACTGATGAAGCTGCTGAAAGACAATCCCGGCAAGTACAATTACGCCACCTCCGGCGTCGGCACCTCGCTGCATGTCGCGGGCGAGATGATCAACGCCGAAGGCAAGGTCAAGATGGTGCATGTGCCCTACAAGACCGGCGCGCAAATTCCGACCGACCTGATGGGCAACCAGATCGACCTCGCGGTGCTGCCGCTGGTGATGGCGATGCAGAATGTGAAGGCCGGCAACATCAAGGCCTTCGGCATCACCGAGCCCAACCGGTTTGAACTGGCTCCCGATGTGCCGAGCCTGGCGGAGCATCCCGATCTGAAGAATGTCGCGGTCACCGTCTGGTTCGGGCTGTTCGCGCCGGCCAAGACCGATCCCGCCATCGTCGAGAAGCTGCATCAGGCATTGGCGTCGGTGGTGAAGGAACCCGGCATCGCTGAGAAGATCAAGGCGTCGAACCTTGTTCCGGTCGGCAATTCGCCGAAGGAATTCGCCGATTTCCTGAAGGCGGAGCACGAGAAGTTTTCCGCACTGGTCAAGGCGGCCGGCATCAAGGCCGAATAGTCCGTGTTTGAGCCGATCTCGTTCGAAGTTCGCAGGCGCGCCATCGACGCCGCGCAGGGCAGGGCGCCATTCGACCTGCTGCTGCGCGGCGCGCGCATCGCCGATGTCGCAACCATGGAGATCCGCGATGCCGATATCGGCATCGTCGGCCCGATGATTGCGAGCGTGCATGCGCCGGGCGCGTTCACCGCGGCGAAAGCCACGCATGATCTTTCCGGGCTGATCGTCACGCCCGGATTTATCGATGCGCATGTGCATGTCGAATCCTCGCACATGCTGCCGCATCGCTATGCCGAGGTGGTGGTGCCGCAGGGCACCACCACGATCTTCTGGGACCCGCACGAGCTCGCCAATGTGCTGGGGCTCGACGGTATCCGCTACGCGGTCGAGGCGTCGCGCGGTTTGCCGCTGCGCTTCATCGTACAGGCCTCGTCCTGCGTTCCGGCCGCACCCGGTCTCGAGATATCCGGCGCCGACTTCATGGCGGACGACATCCGCGAGCTGATGTCCTGGCCGGATGTGGCCGGGCTGGCGGAAGTGATGGACATGCGCGCGGTGCTGGAAGCGCAGCCGCGGATGATGGGTATCCTCGAAGCTGCCAACGCGTCGGGCAAGATCATCGAAGGGCATGCGCGCGGCCTGACCGGGCCGGGGCTGATGGCCTATCTATCTGCGGGCATTTCAGGAGATCACGAGATAACCTCGGGCGCCGACGCGCTGGAAAAGCTGCGCGCCGGTTTCACCGTCGAGATTCGCGGCTCGCACGATTACCTGCTGCCCGACGTGGTCGCAGCCATCAACACGCTGCCGGTCATCCCGACGAGTCTGACGGTCTGCACCGACGACGTATTCCCGGACTATCTGGTCGAACATGGCGGCATCAACGATGTGCTGCGGCGGCTGATCCGCTACGGATTCGATCCGCTGCAGGCGATCCGCTGCGCCACCATCAACAACGCGATCCGCCTGCGCCGCGACGATCTGGGGCTGGTCGCAGCGGGACGGCGGGCCGACCTGGTGGCGCTGTCCGATCTGAACGCGGTGAGGGTGGAGGCGGTCTATTCCGGCGGGCGCCATGTGGCGCAGAGCGGCACCATGATCGTGCCACTGGCGGAGACGCCACCGCCGCTCGTCAACACGATGAAGGTCGACCAGCTGACTGCGGACGACTTCCGCATTCGCGTGCCGGGCGTCACCAATGGCCGCGCGCTGATCCAGACCATCAAGGGCGCGCGCTTCAATTCATGGAGCGAGATCGAGGTCGAGGTGCGGGACGGGTTTGCCGTTGTCCCGCCCGATCTGAGCGTGATGGCGATCGTGCATCGCCATGGACGTAACGACCCGACGCCGCAACTCGCCATCATCGAGGGCTGGGACCGCTGGGGCGGCGCATTCGCCACCTCCTATTCGCACGATTCCCACAACCTGATCCTTTACGGCCATGACCCGGCCGAACTCGCGCTTGCGGCCAACACCGTGATCGGGATGCAGGGCGGCATCGTGGTGGTGAAAGATGGGCAGGTCGCGGCGCAGCTGGCGTATCCGGTCGCCGGCATGCTGTCGCTGGATGCTCCGGCAGAGGTTGCGGCCGCCCATAAGCGGATTGTCGAGGCCGCGGGCGAAATCTGCGCCTGGCAGCCGCCCTACCGGACCTTCAAGGCGCTGAGCGGCCAGTCGCTGGCCTGCAATCCGGGTCCGCATCTCACCGATCTTGGGCTGACCGATGGGACCACCAAGGAGGTCCGGCCCATGCTGATCCGGGGGGTGTGACCGAGGTCATTGGGCGCGTCCCCGCAACACACGCGGCGGTCGGTCCATGGTCCCGGGCATTGGCGCAGGCGCGCGGGGCCAATGCGCCGTTATCCCAAAAAACCCAACGAATCCGGTTATTTCCGCGGTTGCTTTGCCGGGACGTTTTTGGCAATGTCCGCGCGATTTTGAGGCCGGGCGGAGGCGATTCCGCACGTCCGGCATCAATGAAGCACCGCCGGACTTGGGGAAGTCTCGGCACATTCCAGTTCAATCGAGGGTTACTATGACAGCTTTGTGGGTGATCATCGCCTGCGGTTTGCTTGCCATTGTCTATGGCATCTGGGCCACCATGTCGGTGATGAAGGCCGATGCCGGCTCGGCCAAAATGCAGGAGATCGCCGCCGCCGTCCGTGAGGGCGCGCAGGCCTATCTGAAACGGCAATACGCCACCATCGGTATGGTGGGGATCGTGATCTTCGTCGTCGTCGGCCTGCTTCTCGGCTGGCTGGTCGCGATCGGCTTTGCCATCGGCGCGATCCTGTCGGGCGCCGCCGGCTTCATCGGCATGAATGTCTCGGTGCGCGCCAACGTCCGCACCGCGCAGGCGGCGGTGAAGTCGCTGGCAGGCGGTCTGGAGATCGCCTTCAAGGCCGGCGCCATCACCGGCATGCTGGTGGCCGGCCTCGCGCTGCTTGGCGTCGCGGTCTATTTCATGATCCTGACCGGTCCACTCGGTCTCGCTCAGAACAGCCGCACCGTGGTCGACGCGCTGGTGGCGCTCGGCTTCGGCGCCTCGCTGATCTCAATCTTCGCCCGTCTCGGCGGCGGCATCTTCACCAAGGGTGCGGATGTCGGCGGCGATCTGGTCGGCAAGGTCGAAGCCGGCATTCCGGAGGACGACCCCCGCAACCCGGCCACCATCGCCGACAACGTCGGCGACAATGTCGGCGATTGCGCCGGCATGGCGGCCGACCTGTTCGAGACCTATGCGGTGACCGCGGTCGCCACCATGGTACTGGCCGCGATCTTCTTCGCCGGCCAGCCGGCTTTGTCGAGCATGATGATCTATCCGCTCGCCATCGGCGCGGTCTGTATCCTGACCTCGATCGCCGGCACCTTCTTCGTGAAGCTCGGTGCCAACCAGTCGATCATGGGCGCGCTGTACAAGGGCCTGATCGCCACCGGCGTGCTCTCGCTCATCGGCATCGCGATCGTCACCCACCTGATGATCGGCTTTGACGTGGTGTACAAAACCGGCGGCGGCGTGACCTTTACCGGCATGACGCTGTTCATGTGCGGCATCGTCGGCCTCGCGGTCACCGGCCTGATCATCTGGATCACCGAATACTACACCGGCACCAATTTCCGCCCGGTGAAGTCGATCGCCGAATCCTCGGTCACCGGTCACGGCACCAACGTGATCCAGGGTCTCGCGATCTCGATGGAATCGACCGCGCTGCCGGCGCTCGTGATCATCGCCGGCATCCTGGTCACCCACAGCCTCGCCGGTCTGTTCGGCATCGCGATCGCCACCACGACAATGCTGGCGCTGGCCGGCATGATCGTCGCGCTCGACGCCTTCGGCCCGGTCACTGACAATGCCGGTGGCATTGCCGAAATGGCGGGTCTGCCGAAGGAAGTACGCAAGTCGACCGACGCGCTCGACGCGGTCGGCAACACCACCAAGGCGGTGACCAAGGGCTACGCGATCGGCTCCGCCGGTCTCGGCGCTCTGGTGCTGTTCGCGGCGTATAATGAAGACCTGAAATACTTCATTGCGGCGAAGAACCCGTACTTCATCGGCGTCGCGCCGGACTTCTCGCTGAACAATCCGTACGTCGTAGTTGGCCTCCTGTTCGGTGGCTTGCTGCCGTATCTGTTCGGCGCGATGGGCATGACTGCGGTCGGCCGTGCCGCTTCCGCGATCGTGGAAGAAGTGCGCCGGCAATTCCGCGAGAATCCCGGCATCATGAAGGGCACCAGCAAGCCGGATTACGGCCGCGCCGTTGACCTTCTGACCAAGGCCGCGATCAAGGAGATGATCATCCCGTCGCTGCTGCCGGTGCTGTCGCCGATCTTCGTCTATTTCGCGATCTACTTCATCGCGGGCGGCGGTGTGGCGGGCAAGTCGGCGGCGTTCTCTGCGGTCGGTGCCATGCTGCTCGGCGTGATTGTGACCGGCCTGTTCGTCGCGATCTCGATGACCTCGGGTGGCGGCGCTTGGGATAACGCCAAGAAGTACATTGAGGACGGTCACTTCGGCGGCAAGGGCTCGGAAGCCCACAAGGCTGCGGTGACCGGCGACACCGTTGGCGATCCCTACAAGGACACGGCCGGCCCGGCCGTGAACCCGATGATCAAGATCACCAACATCGTGGCGCTGCTGCTGCTTGCGGTCCTCGCGCACTGACCGGACATCTGGTCCGAAACGAAAAGAGCCTCGCGCAAGCGGGGCTCTTGTGCTTTTGAGGGCAGGGGATTTCGGCCGGCGGTAATGATGAGGCCGGCCGGGCCGCGATCCGGCTCAGGCCGGCATCGCGTTGGATGACGCGCCGAGCGGCAGGCCGGTGGCGCGCTGCGTTCGCGATCTTCGCGGCGATCGCATCTTGAAACGGCTGCGCCAGCACGGTCACGCCGAGCGGCATCCCGTCACTTCGGAACCCGGACGGAACGGCGGTCCCGCACATTTCCATGAGATTGACGAAATTCGTATACATCCCCAATCGCGCATTCAGCGAGCCGTCTCACACTGCGTCCGGTTATGGAGGCCAATTCAATTCAGGCGCTGCGGATGTTCGCCCGGTCGGGCGGCGGCATCACGTTTCTGCCGCTGGTCACGGTGCGGCGGGATATCGAACAGCGTGCCGTGGTGGAAGTTCCGATGACCAGCGACCGGCAACTCGACAAAGGGACGCTCGATGTCTGTGTCGCTGAAGGGCGCAAGCTGCCGAAGGTTGCGGCGACGTTCATCGCCTATCTGCAGCTCGCGCTTGTGGAACTCGGCGAGGCTTCTTCGTAGGGCGTGACGACGGTATCGGAGGTTTTGCTCCGGTCTATTCCTGCAAGCCGACGATCTTGAAGATATATGTGAGGTACGACATCTCGCTGCCGCCGGTCGGCGTGGTCTTGCTGACGAAGTCGAACACCTTGCCATCCTTGATGCCGTAATCGGCGAGCCGGTTGACGCGGCGTTCCTTGTCGAAATAGACGGCGATGACCCGCTGATCGACCACCTTCTGCGGCATGAAGGCCGCGGCTTTCTCGGCGCGCTGGGAGATGTAGTAGAAGACCTCTCCGGTCACGGTCGCGACCGTCGAGGGCGTGCCCAGCACGATCAGCACTTGTTCCTGGCTGGAGCCGAGCGGGATCTGTTCGAGTGCGCCTTCCGGAACCACATAGCCGCGCTGGAAGGTCTGTTCGGTGGCGCCGCAGCCGGCAAGCGCGAGCGCGCAGGCCAACGCCAGCGAAACCGCACCGGTTTTCCGTCGCGGAAATGTCCGCGCCCAGATGCCGCTCCCGAACGTCATGTCGGCTCGATTAGCCCCCAAAGCCAGCGATTGCAACGCCGTGGCACTGGCGATCCGTGCGGACCAGCCCTAGAACAGGACCGATGCTGCGCATGTTTCGCCGGAACCCCCAAAGTCCTACCATCGAGGCGCTCTATGGCGCCATCGTGGCGCAGGCCCGTGCTCCTGTCTTCTATCGGGATTACGGTGTGGCCGACACGGTTAATGGCCGGTTGGACCTGCTGATGCTGCATCTCGGTCTGGTGTTCGAACGGCTGTCGCACGGAGACGAGGCCGCCCGGGCAGCGGGGCAGGCGATTTTCGACCGGTTCTGCCAGGATATGGACGATCATCTGCGGCAGGATGGGGTCAGCGACCTGAAAGTTCCCAAGGATATGCAGCGTCTTGGGGCGGCTTTTTTTGGCCGGCAGCGGGCCTATATCTCGGCCCTGAAGACCGGTGACCGCGACGCCTTGCGGGCAGCGCTTCGCCGGAACGTCTATGCGGATGAGGATCGGCCGGGTCTGGACGCCCTCACCGTCTATGTCGAGGCCGTCGCGCGGGCCCTGGAGGGGCAGGATGCGGCAGCGGTTGCGAGCGGCCGGATCGCCTGGCCGGACCCCGTCGCGCAAGCTTGAGGACTGCCATGACAGACGCCGATCAGCCCCCCTGGAGCCATCGCATTGCGCTGGCCGAGGTGCCAGAGGAAGGGCTGCATGTCGCCATCGAGGCCGATTCCGATGTGCGCGCTACCCTCGCGCGTACGGCGAATTTGCGCGGGCTGCCCCACCTGGAAGCGAGCTTCGATTTGCGCCGAAAGGGTGCCGGGGTTCTTCATGTTGCAGGCGAAGTCATTGCGACAGTAGATCAAAATTGTGTCGTAACACTTGAGCCTATCGAGAAAAATATACACGAGCCGGTCGACATTATATTCTCGCCGACGGCTGCGGACACACTGGGCGATGGCGATGGCGAGGCGTCGTTCGCGATGACGGACAACGACACCCCGGAACCCCTGGCGGACGGCTATGTCGATCTCGGGGTCATCGCCACCGAGTATTTCCTGCTTGGAATCGATCCGTACCCGCGCAAGGAAGGGGCCGTGTTCGAGGCCGCCGCGGTCGCAAAGGATCCGCGGGAAAGCCCGTTCGCTGCATTGGCGCAGCTGGCGGATCCTCAGAAAAAGCCGCCCCTGGGGAGGAAATAGGCGCGGTGGTTGTATCCTCCGCGCCAATGGCTATGGTCCGCGCCCGCGCCTGTTTCCGCCGCCTTCCAGTATTCTCAGGCCTCCGCCAGTGGAGCGGATTTGACATTCGCTACCCACTTTGCCGCGAACTCGCAAAGCGAATGTCAAATCCAAGCTCCACTGGAATCATAGGTTTGCTAGTGTCCTTCGAATCCGAAGTCCGCTCCCGCGCAAGCCTCGGATTGAAGCGGATTTTGGATTCGGGACACTAGGGTCGGCACATGCCAGACAAGGTTCGCATCGCGCTCGATGCCATGGGAGGCGACCACGGCCCGGCTGTGGTCATTCCCGGTGCTGCGCTTGCACAGGCGCGGAATCCGGACACCGAGTTCATTTTTTTCGGCACGGCGCCCGCGATCGAGGCGGCGCTTGCCGCGCATCCGCAACTGATGGCGGTTTCGCGCGTCGTTCATACCGACGTTGCCGTGAAGATGGACGACAAGCCGAGCCAGGCGCTGCGCCAGGGGCGGTGGAAGTCGTCGATGTGGCTTGCGATCGACGCCGTCAAGAAGGGCGAGGCCGACGTCGCGGTATCGGCCGGCAATACCGGCGCGCTGATGGCGATGGCAAAAATCCATCTGCGCACCATGGCCGGGATCGAGCGTCCGGCGATCGCTGCGATCTGGCCGACGCTGCGCGGCGAATCGGTGGTGCTCGATCTCGGCGCCAATATCGGTGCCGATGCGCAGCACCTGATCGACATGGCGGTGATGGGCAGCGCGATGGCGCGCATCCTGCTCGATATCGACCGGCCGACGGTTGGCCTTCTGAATATTGGCGTTGAAGAAGTTAAGGGGCTGGATGAAGTACGCGAAGCGGGTCGGATTTTGCGCGAGCGCGATTTGCCACATATCCATTATAAGGGCTTCGTCGAGGGCGACGATATCGGCAAAGGCACGGTCGACGTGGTGGTGACGGAAGGCTTTGCCGGCAATATCGCGCTCAAGGCAGCCGAAGGAACGGCGCGCCAGATCGCGGGCTATCTCAAGGCCGCGATGAGGGAGACCATCTTCACGCGCCTCGGCTATCTGTTGGCGCGCGGCGCCTTTCGCAAACTCGCGGCCAAGATCGATCCCAGCCGCGCCAATGGCGGGGTGTTCGTCGGCTTGAACGGGATCGTCATCAAGAGCCATGGCAGCGCGGATGCCAACGGTTTTTCCGCGGCCGTCGATATCGGATACCAGATGGTGCGCAACGATCTGAAGGCCAAGATCGAGCAGGCGCTGGTCCCCGAAGCGCGCGTTGTGGCTGAATTGCCTGAGGCCGGAGCGGCATCGTGACATTGCGGTCCGTGATTATAGGCGCCGGCTGTTATCTGCCGGAGCGGGTTCTCACCAATGCCGAACTCGCGACCCAGGTCGATACCTCCGACGACTGGATCGTGCAGCGCACCGGGATTCGCGAACGCCACATCGCCGCGGATGGAGAATTCACCTCCCATCTCGGCATCAAGGCGGCGCTGGCGGCGCTGGCCGATGCGGGGCTGGAGCCACAGGATATCGACCTGATCGTGTGCGCGACCTCGACGCCCGACAACACCTTTCCGGCCACGGCGGTGTCGATCCAGTCGGGACTTGGAATCACCGGCGGCTTTGCCTTCGATATCCAGGCGGTCTGTTCAGGCTTCGTCTATGGCCTTGGCACCGTCGACGGCATGCTCCGTACCGGCCTTGCCAAACGTGCCTTGCTGATCGGAGCCGAGACTTTCTCGCGCATTCTCGACTGGACCGATCGCACCACCTGCGTGCTGTTCGGCGACGGCGCGGGCGCTGTCGTGATCGAGGTGCAGGACCAGCCGGGCGCGATGACCGATCGCGGAATCCTGACCACGCATCTGCGATCGGACGGCCGACATAAGATGAAGCTTTATGTCGACGGCGGCCCGTCCTCGACCCAGACGGTCGGTCACCTGCGCATGGAAGGCAAGGAGGTCTTCAAGCATGCGGTGTCCATGATCACCGACGTGATCAAGGATGCGTTCAAGGCGACCGGATATACCGCGCATGACCTCGACTGGTTCGTGCCGCATCAGGCCAATCGCCGCATCATCGACGGATCGGTCATCAAGCTCGGGCTCGACCCGGCCAAGGTCATCATCACCGTCGATCGGCACGGCAACACCTCGGCCGCTTCGATTCCGCTCGCGTTATGCGCGGGCATTGCCGACGGTCGCATCAAAAAGGGCGATCTTGTGATGTTCGAGGCGATGGGCGGCGGCTTCACCTGGGGTGCATCGCTGGTCCGGATGTAAGACTTTACCCGTCTTGCGACGCAGCGCGGTTGCACGAATGTCCCGCGATATGACTGTCCAGCCGGTTAATGATGGCTTGGCGGCCTTTCTTCGGTTGACCGTGGAAAAGTAAGTCCATATCGTCTTGTAAAATAAGAAGGATCGCCGAGTAGGGGCTGCGGGGCGATGACGGCAAAAACAGTTACGCGCGCGGATTTGTGTGAGGCGGTCTACCAGAAGGTTGGCCTATCACGGACGGAGTCCGCCACGCTGGTCGAGCAGGTACTCAAGGAAATCACCGATTGCCTTGAGCGCGGCGAGACCGTGAAGCTATCGTCGTTCGGCTCTTTCGTGGTGCGAAAGAAGGGACAACGCGTCGGCCGCAATCCGAAGACCGGCAAGGAAGTCCCTATTTCGCCGCGCCGGGTCATGGTGTTCAAGCCTTCGGCCATTCTCAAGCAGAAGATCAACGGCGATAGCGGGCCGGACGTCGCCGACGACACCGACAGCCATTAGCGCGCGCTATCCCCAAATTCGGGGGCCGGTTTCGAACGAGATCGGGCGCTGACACACAGTTCGGAGGGATTCGTTGGACAAGGCGCCCGACGCATTTCGCACCATCAGCGAAGTCGCCGACGATCTCAAGGTGCCGCAGCACGTGCTGCGGTTCTGGGAGACCCGCTTCAACCAGATCAAGCCGATGAAGCGAGCCGGGGGCCGGCGCTATTACCGGCCGGACGATGTCGACCTTCTGCGCGGAATTCACCATCTGCTGTATGGCGAGGGTTACACTATCCGCGGGGTGCAGCGCATCCTGAAGGACCAGGGCCTGAAATTCGTTCAGAGCGTGTGGCAGCCGGGTGCCGAACAGCCGGTCCATGGCCCGGTCGACGATGACGATCACCCGGAAGAGCCGGTCCCGGAAGAGCCCGCTGCGGCACCGCGTCCACAGGCGACTCCCGCCGCCATCCGCGCGCAGATGTCGCGCGAGGATTTGCGGCGGCTGCAGGCAACGCTGTTCGAACTGAGCGAATGCCGCCGCCTGCTCGACAATGCGATGGAGAAGACGGCGGCAGACTGACGCTGATTGGTGATCGCAAGGCGCGGCCAGTCCGCACGGCACTATCGGTTGACATGCCCTACGGCGGACAGGCCCGGAGCATGGCCGCGCCTGATAATCAGTCGCGGCGGAGCGCGATCCGGTTCACGCATCGGTGAGGCGAGCGCAAGCTTTTATCAGGACGCCTTGGCGCCCGGCGTGGTCTTCGCCTCGCGAAGATAATAATTGGCGTCGCGGCCCTTCACGATGCGGCGGATCGTGCGCCGCATGGTCTCGTTGCGGCGCAGCGGCTCGACTGCGGCTGAGGCGGCGCGAAACACCGCCACCTTGGCATTGTCGAGCGCCGGATTCACGCCCGGCGGGTTCTGCGGCATGCCGAATCCCCGCAACATCGCGTTGACCGCAAAGATGTCGTTCCTTCGGCGCACCGCGTCTGATTTCCAGGTCAGCGACAGCGAGATCGAATAGCTGCCGGCAGTGCGCACCCAGTGCGGCCATTGATAGGGCACGAACACGCCGTCACCCGGCTTGAGCTTGTAGGTGGTGCATTTCGCATCGAACCGGGCTTCGTACGGCAGATTGCGATGCTTGATCGCGCTCGATTCCAGCGCCTCTTCCGACGCGATCGACCGGTCGCGGTTGTCATAGACGTGGAAGAACTTGTCGCCATGGACCTGAAAGAAGAAATTCTCGTCGGCATCGGCGTGGAACGGGGTGGTCGAATTCGCCGACGACACGAAAATGAAACCGCGGATATCCTCGAAGCCCGCAGCCTTCAGGCTGTCATAGCCGCGGATGCGCGCGACCTCCATCAGCGCATTCTCGATCAGCTTGTGATAGGCAGGATCCTGCTCGACCGATTTCAGCACCATCCAGGCGCCGGCGCTCTCGATGTTGCGCACGATCTCTTCCGGATCGAGGTCGACGGTCGGGGTGGTCTCGGGTTTCTGGCTGATCGCAGCCTTGCCGGAGTTGTATTCCAGCCGGTCGCGCGGCAATTCGCGCACCAGGTTGGCGAGAACCGGCAGCGTCAGCAGCGGATTGCCGACAAAATGATGCTTGAGCCCGAAGGGCAGGTTCGGAAAGTCGTGCGTCAGTGCGGCCGTGTCGGTCGGCTCGAACAACGTCATGGCAGCTTCTCCCTGATCCGGCGGATGGCTTTGATGAAGTCGATGGCACCGGTGCGTGCGGCAACCAGCGCCCGGATGGCAGCGGCATAGGGGGCGCGCGGCGACAGCGGCACGAACACGTCGGCGATCTCGATGCGCTCGCGCCAGATGTGATCGATCATCGGATGTTCGCCGTCGGCGGTTGAATCGGCGAAAGCGATGGCCGGATCGGCGCATAGATGCCTGGTGAGATCGAGCGTGAGCTGGACACCCGGAGAGGTCCGGGCCTCGCTTTCGTCCATCGCTATCTTGAAGAAGAAGGCGCGGCCGGCGTCGCGCAGGATCAGGCCGGCGGCGAGGGTCTCGCCATTGCGGGTGAGGCTCACGATCTCGAATTGCCGGCGTGCGGCGAGGGCGGAAGCGGCTTCGCGGATAAAGGCCGCGTCGCCCGGATGCTGCACGAGTGCGGTGCCGCGCTTGCCCTTCCAGCTCTTCGCTTCCAGCGCCAGAAACGCCTCGAGCGCGGGACCGATCCGGTCGGGTGACGACGCCACGTCGAACGCGACCGTCCCGGCATCTTCCAGCCGGTGACGCTGGCGGCGCAATTCCTTCAGCTTCTTGGCCGAGAGCGCTTCGCGCAGAACGCCATCTGCATCCTTGCGTGCGTCGAGCCCGGCCCGGCGAAAGCTGCGCATGATCTCCGGCGTCAGACCGCGTCGCTCCAGCGCAGCGAGGAGCGCAGCATAGGCCGGCCCGCCGGTCGCGATTGTCTGCAGCAGCAATCCGTGTGCACCGGCGGCTCTGGCGGCGTCGAGCAGGGCGCCCGCCGCCTCAACCGCACAATCGCGGTCGAGCAGCGGCACAGAGAACGGCGCATAGGCATTCCAGGATACGAGCAGCGGCACCGGCAGCGAGAGCGCACGGCTGGCCCAACGCACCGGCATCAGGCCGGTCAGACGGTCTCGCGCGGCGTGGTCAAAAGCCGTGAGCGCAAGCGCATCGTTGCGCCCGCGCGCGTGGCGCGACACGGACAGAGCCCAGAACGGGAGGTAACAGGCATTCGGTTCGATCGCACGCGCAGCGAGGGCCTCCCAGGCCGCGATCGGGATCGATGCGAGCGCGGTCAGGGCCGACGCTGTCTCAGAGGACAGGACAAGAGCGCGTGTTCGGCGCGCCGTCGGTGCCGGACCGTTGTGAACCTGATCCGCATGGATCGGGGCACTCATACGATGACCTGAAGCCATGGTTGTGATCGATGGCCGTGAGATAGGCCCAAACCGTGACCGTCGGCTTTATTCGGCGGCTTTGAACGCGGCTTTGCCGCCGGACAGTTAACGAACCGATGCCTGGACCAATGAAAGCCACGCGGCCGGTGTTGCCGCCGCGCCGCATAATGAAATTGTAACCCTAATTGCGGCTGAAATTCCTCGCATTTACCTCAAATTCGCCCGGAGCCGGCGCGATTGAACCGGCCGAGGCCCGGACGCGACCAACGGTTATCGGGCTTTTGCAAGGGAATACCGCTATGCCGCTCACCTCGTTTCAGATTTCGCAGCTCAAGACTCTGCTCACCGGCGAGATGCCGCTGAAGGTATTCTGCGACACGATCGAGGGCGAGAAGCTGTGCTGGAGCGGTCTCGTTGGAATTCGCGCCAACAATCTGCGCTCGACGGTGACGCTCACCGAACAGGGCCGCGCCGCCATCGCCGGTCTCGACTGATCAGGTTCGCAAATGCGAGGCGCGGCCGTTATCCGCGCCTCGATCTGCGATCGCCGCCGCTCAGGCAAATTCCTGCTGATGCACCCACGCCGCCTGGCGCGGCGGCTGCTTGGTGCGATCCCACTCATCGAGCATGGCCGGCGCGAGCTTCTTTAATTCTTCGAGCTGACCGGGCTTCGACGTCATGTAGGTGACCTCGCACCGGTTGCCGCTGGGATCGAAAAAGTAGATCGACTGAAAGACCGCGTGATCGGTCGGGCCGACGACGGTGCAGCCGATCGCCTCGGCATTGGCCTTGGCTTCCAGCATCGACTCGCGATCCTTCACCCGGAACGCGATGTGCTGAACCCAGTCCGGGGTATTCGGGTCGCGGCCCATCGGCGGTGATTTCGTTAGCTCGAAGAAGGCGAGGATATTGCCGTTCCCGGCATCGAGAAAGACATGCATGTACGGGTCCGGCGCTTTGGTCGATGGCGCGCGGTCTTCAGCCATCGCCATCAGGAAATCCATGCCGAGAACCTTCTGATAGAAGGCGACCGTCTCCTTGGCATTCTTGCAGCGATAGGCGACGTGGTGAATCTGTTCGACCTTCATGGCGTCCTCCCGTTGAGTTTGATCGATTTCACCGGGTCGCGCGCATCGGAGCGTTGATAAAGGTCAACGGTTACCCGGCCGCAATCGATTTCCAGTCCGGTCGCTCCAGGCCGCCCGGAGCGCGGGATCGGTAGGATGATGAGCAGCCAAGCTCTGCGCCATCACCTCACCTAAGTTTTGACCCCGGTCATTCACGGCGGCACCACACTTGGATGTTGCGGTCATCGACGGTCTTCAGACCACCGGGGGTCCTCAGAAAGAGGAGGGTGACATGAAGTGGTTGCTGATTCTGAGTGCGGCGGTGTTCGCTGCCGCAACGTCTGCTGCGCCGGCGTCGAGTGCCGATTCAATCGAATGCGCAGCGCAGGTACCGACGCCGCCCAAGGGGCAGTGGTACTATCGCCTGATCGACGGGCGGAAATGTTGGTACCAGGGCAAGCCGATGCTGCCGAAGTCATCGCTGCATTGGCCGAAGGCAACACCGGTCATCGAGGCTGAAGCGGTGACGCCCGCGCCCGACACCGGCCCCTCGACCGACGGCCGAAACGTCGGTTCTTCACCACCGCCGGCGGATCCGAATATCTGGCCGGCGCCGGTTCTGGACGATACCAGTTTTGAATCGCGGTGGCAGGCGCTGAAACCGCGGAGTTGAGTCCGGCTCAGACGCTGCCGGCCGGCACCGGCACAATGATGCGCCGGTAGAGATGCCAGGTCGCATGGCCAAGGACCGGCAGCACCACGATCAGCCCAATGAAGAACGGCAACGCCGCCAGCACTAGCAAAACCACGACCATACCCGCCCAGGCGAGCAGCGGGGCAGGGCTTCGTGCCACAGCGCGAACGCTCGTGATCATGGCGGTCACGCAGTCGACGTCGCGGTCGAGCAGCAGCGGAAACGACACCACCGTCAGCGAGAACAGCACGATCGCCAGAAAGGCACCGATCATGTTGCCGACCAGCAGAAAGACCAGGCCTTCGGGCGTGGTCAGCACCGTGGCGATGAATTGCGGAAGCGACGTGAAGGACGCATTCAGGCCGAAGAACAGCGCCATCAGGAATCGCGCTTGGTACATCCACATGATGAAGATGAAGAGCGTGACGAACGCCATCCATCCGATTTCGGGTCGACTCATCATGGCGTTGCGGATATCGGCAAGGCTCGCGGTTTGACCGGCCTCGCGCTTGCGGCTGATCTCGTAGAAGCCGACCGCCACGAACGGACCGAGGAGCGTGAAGCCTGCGGCCAGCGGATAGGCGAGGTAGCTCATGCCGAGTTTGGTGACGCTGAGTATGATCGCGATCCCCGCGATGCAATACAGCGCGCCGAGCGCCATGCCGTATAGCGGCGCCGCCTGGAAGTCGCGCAGACCCTGGATCAGCGCCTCCGCAACATCGCCGAACGTGATCGGCCGAACGACCGGATCGGTCTTGCCCGAGATCGTGGTCATCGGTCCTCCTTGCGGGTACCTTCGGGCGCATCGCGACTGGCGGCCTTGATCGGAATCAAAGCGGGAGCGCCGCCGCCGGATCAGATGGTTGCGGAGGATTCGATGATGTGGCGGACCCTAGCGGTTGCAATGCTGTTCGCGGCTTGGGCTGAAGGCCGCGCCGCTACGGCGCAAGATCTCGGCGACCCGGCGGCCGGGCGGCGGCTGGCCGAAGCCTGGTGCATGGAGTGTCACGCCATCGGCGCGAAAACGGTGCAAGGGATCAGGCCCGGACCGGACTTCGTTTCGGTTGCGAACCGGCCGTCGACGACGCCGTTGTCGCTCAATGTGTTCCTGCGCTCCAACCACGACAACATGCCGAACTTCATCCTGACGCGCGGCCAGGCCGACGATATCGTGGCGTATATTCTGACGCTTGCCGAAAGGTGAGGGCAATTTGTCAGTCAGTGACGGTACGCGACTCCTGCCAAATAATCGAAGACGCGCTTACAGAGTGCGCTTGCGCTGATCACCTCCGGGACACGATAGGGTTGTATCGAATCGCGCGCTCAACTACGATTTCGGATGGCATTGAGCGAGGCGACCGTGGCAGACCCAGCGTTGCACTTGCTGGAGATGCGCCAGGCTGCGCGCCGCAAGGTGAACATAGCCGCGCGTATCCTGATCGATGACACAAGCCACGTGAACTGTCTTGTTCGGAACCTCTCGCGCAAGGGTGCCCTGATTGCCGTGATCCACACGAAGTATCTGCCGGACGAGATCGGTCTCGTTATCCCGGACCTTGAATTCGACCGTAAGGTCCGGATCGTCTGGCGGCGAACGCACAGCATTGGCGTGACGTTCTAGGGTGGTTGGGGCTGGACACGGGGCTAAATGGTCGGAGCGGCGGGATTCGAACCCACGACCCCTAGTCCCCCAGAACCTGATGCGCGATCGGACATTCTGTTGATCCATCAATCTATTAGCTGACCTTGCGCACCGCGCTTCGGGACTTTATTCGGGACTTTTGGACCCGTTCGACCGCCGCGCTCACTTCGTCCTGCATGACGTGCGCGTATTTGAGCGTGGTCTCGATCTTGGCGTGGTTCAGCGCCTTCTGGACCAGCTTCAGGTTGCCGGTGTCGCGCAGGAGCTTGGTCGCGAAGTCGTGGCGCTTGTCGTGGAAACGGAAATCCTTAACGCCAGAGCGCTTGCGGCCGCGCTTCCACTGGGTCTTGAGCCCGTTGTAGGTGATCGGATAGCGCGATCCTTTGACCCGTTTGTCTTTGGTCCGCACCGCGACATAGGTGAATACGAAATCGGCATGCTGGCCGCGCAAAGGCCATAGGATCTCACGGATGACTGAGGTGATAGGCACGGTGATGCGGTTGTCGCCCTTGCCGTCCTTCACGATCAGCTTCGCGTCCCAATTCACCTCCGACCAGCGCAGGATGCATTCATTGAGCCGCAAGCCAGAGGCGTTCGCAAAATCCATGATGGGTCGGTAGTCATCGCGCGTCGCCGCATCCAGCCGATCACCTTCGTCACCATGCAGTTCGCGCACCCGCTCTTTCGGCTCCTTCAGCCAATGCTTCTTCCAGTCGGGTTCGGAATCGAGCCGAATGCCCCAAGCCTTGGCGCGGGTGAAAAGCTTCTTCAAAACTTCGGTAGTGCTACGGTTGACGGTCGCGTTCGAAATGAAGGGGAGGGGAGGCGCATCTTTCGGGCGCATCGTCTTACGATGATCTTTGACGCGGTGGCCGCGGCGCCAGGCCACCAGCTTGGTCACGTCATCGTCGGCGATCTCGGTCAGCAGCTTGTCGCGCCCGAAATAGCCGATGATCCGCGCAATGTCGCGCTCCGTCGTGGCCGAGCCCACGTGATGCCGGCCGATCTCTTGCCAATAGCGCTCGGCAACATGGTCGAGCTTTACCGAGACAGCGGCTTTGCGGCCCTCGATCGCCGCGAGTTTCGCCTTGTCTCGCTCTTGACGCTCTACGGCCTGGGCTTCTCGCTTGTTCGCTGTTCCAGTCGATCCATGAAACCTCTCACGACTGTACCAGAAGTCGAAATGCCAGAACGGCGAGCCTTTTGGTTTCCAGACAGACATAGCGGCACGTCCCTGCGTCGTTGGTTCTCAATAAAATCGTTGAGATCAGAATCGTCGAACATGCGGCGCGGGCGCTTCGACCCGCAACCGACGATGATGTAGCGGAGCGCCCCCGAGCGAACATGCGCGTTGAGCGTCTTGCGGGAGCACCGCAAGATGGCAGCAGCTTCGGCGGGGGTGCGGAGCGCATCCATTGCTACGCCGCCTCCGATTCGAAGTTCGGCGATTTGAATGCCGCCCATGCCTCGGTCACATCCGGATGCGGCTCGCGCATCTCTTGCCGGGCCCGGAATCGGGCGCCTTCTGGCCCAAGCCATTCGTCCGGCGTCTTGAAGTCTCTTCGCAGAATCCAGTCGACATGCGAGCCAGCGCTGTCGGCGTCCCACCCGTATTTATCGACAAGAAACTGCGCGAAGCGGCCCCAAAGCCGGGCCTCGTCGTCCGTGATGTTCGGCGCTGGGTAGGGAAGAAGCTTTGCCGTCGATGCGGAGCTCGCGATGTGATCAGCGAAACGCTGCGCGATCTGCTGGGCCACAGCCTCGCCGCCAGGCAGCGTGACGACCAAGCTCCATGCTCGGAAGAGATCGTCAACAACCGGATCGCTGGGCCACTCGTCGTCTGGGGCGACCTTGCGCGCGGGCTGTCGCCCGATCGGCTTTCTTCGCTGCTTGCCGTCGCTTCCGACGACCTTCTCCAACTGGGGAATTTCCCCGGTTGCGACGAGACGGTCCCGCTCTGCAGAAACGGTCTTGTGGTCGACTCCGAGCTCGCGGCCTATTCGACGCGCGGCCCAGTCCGGCGTTTCCTTAAGCTGTTGCGCGATCAAATCACGCACCTGGTCGCGGGAAAGATGCCGTCGCAGGATATTGTTCTTGCGGGCAAACGATCGCTTCTCCGACTCCGACAGGCCAGAGATCACGCGGGTCGGCGGCGGAGAATTCCTAAGCAGTTCCTGCCAAGCGCGATGCCGGTGATGTCCGTCGAGAATGTTGCCGTCCTCGTCGACATCGATCGGAACCTGAATCCCGCGCTGATCGATGTCCGCCTTCAGCGCCGCGAATTCTTCGGGCGCCATTTCCGGCATCACCTGATAGGGCTGCGATACCGTCATGTTCAGTTCATCCGCTCGACCGTAGTGCCGCTTTCAAGCGCCGCCACGACTCTTTTCAGAAAACTGATGGCGGGCTCGCGGCCCATCATTCGAATCGAAGCATTCAGCCCCGTCACCACCAGCGCGTCGCAAATCTCAAACGGCTCGACACCATCCGAATAAAGCGACGCCGCAAGATCGCGGATTGCGGCATGTGCAACGGACTCAGATTGTTGGTCGTCTGTCGACATGGCACGTTACTCAGCCGGCTGGAGTTGATCGCGCGACTGGCGCAACATGTGCGCATCAGCGCGGCGCATCAGCCACGGGCTGCCCTTCTTAGAAGAATTGCGCCAGATGATGCCGGCGCGCACCAGCGGCGCGAGAGGACCGTCTATCGCGCGCAAGATCGTGATCGGAGCGCAACCCGCCTCGGCGGCAAGCTGCTTTGCCCCTCTGAGAATATCTTTCATGTCCGTGTCCCGAATCGACGAAAAGTACGCAGACGCAACACGCAACGAGACCTTGACTGTGAAACGTGCACCTCGTATACACACGGCATGTGTCTTGTGTCAAGATCGGGGTTCATCATGAAGACGGTCACGCTCAGTACCCTGGTGGCGGACACAGGGGAGCCAGTGCGCACCATCCAGTACTGGTCCGATCTGGGCGTGTTGCGCGCCGAGAGGTCGACGGACCGACAGGGCCGGGGCAATCGCCGGGTCTATCAAGCTGAGCCGCTATTCGGCGAGCGTAAATACGCGCTGCTGGCGTCCGCAATGAACAAGCTGCGCATTCCCGTTGGCGATATCCGGTCCTTCATCGACGCCGATCGCCTATTCTGGCATCGGATCGCGTCCGTGCCTCCGGGTGGCGGTCTGCTCCTTCAGCCCGGAGATCCACCGGCGGTTGGCGGTCACCCTTATTACGAGGAAGCGCTTGCCGGCGCACAGGGCATCTACATGCTGATCGTTCCATCGGACAGCGGGCCACATCCGTTCCACGTCGGATATCTCAGGATCGGCGTAAGTGGCTTCAACAAGGAATTTGCGAAGGGCAACGATATGGTGATCGCCGGGATTGCCTCTCGCGCACCGTCATCAATCCTGCTCAACCTCTCAAAAATCTTCGCGCCGCTTTTCCCTGAGCTGCACCAAAAGATGGCTGAGGACGCAGAAAAAACGGTCGCGGAGTTTCTTCATTCTCTGGAAGTCGCACCTCGCGCGAAAGAAAACCGCCAGAGAAAAAGATAACCGCCGGCCGCGCGGTGGCGACCGGCGGCACGCATCCACTCTACATCAGCGTCAGGGCGTCCGGCTCCGTCACCGGCACGCCCTGTATGGCACCATCGGCGACGCGAAGCATTAGCTCGAGGTCGCATTTCGCCACCACAAACTTGACCTCAACATCGCGGCGTCGATCGTCTGACCGAAAGAACGTCAGTAAGAAGTTGCCGCCGGGCAGGTTTTGAATCCGGCCAATGCCGTTGACGAAATAGACCGGCGCGCACCCGTTTTCGATCAGCGGAGGCGCTTCGTCTGGAATGCGGCTCATGTGCGCGTCTCCCCAGTCCTGCTCCGCGGCTTGCGCGGGCATGCTTTCAGAAACGCCTCGTCGGCTTCGATGTATTCCTCGATCAGCGAGCGTTCCATTGTCACCTTCGGAAAGCCGCCGCCGAGGGCGAAGGATCGTTTCCAGTTCGCGTGCTGGCTGACTGCGGCAGGCAAGCGGATCTGGATTTCTGTGACCTTCAGCAGCAGATCAACAAGGCGGTGGTGCTCCTCCAGATATGGCGATTCCTCCACCGGAAACATCTCGGCTTCGCGATCGTCCACGATCAGCACCCCTGCACGATGCGCGAAGAAAACCGCGTCAAGGAAATCGAGCCGAGCGCGGAGATATCGCCGCTCAGCGTCGACTTTGCGCCAAGCCGCACTGCGGGCCTCGCGAGCTTCGAGTAGATCAGCGGGTCGCCGATCGACCCGCTGATCACGAACGGCTTTGTCTGCGGCGACAATCGGAACGATCCGGCGCGGCGTGCCGAATTGAATGATTTCTGCGCTCATGCTCGCACCGCCATCCGATCGAGCGCAGCCGCCGCTCGGTCGATAAAATCGACGAGCTGAGGCGACACGTCGCTAATTTTGGATTCGATCATAGTCACGTGACGCAACAGCGCGGCCCAGCCGGCGATCGTTAGGGGCTGGCCGCCGAGCCGCAGCGCATCGTCATAGATTGAGGTCACGGCCTCGACCGCGTCGTCGAGTTCGTCATCTTCCCAATCGCTTCTGGCCTCGACGGCACCATACGCCGCCCGGTGCCGCTCGATCGCGGCAAAGATCGGGTCAGCAAACTCAGTCCCAAGTTGGGACTGAGTCTCCGCCTTCGCGATGGCGAACGCAGCGAGATTCACGACGCTACTGGCGGCGAGCGCAGTTGCAGTGCCGGCCAGGATGGCACGGCGGGACGGTGTAGTTTTCATGGTGGTTGCCTCACTAGATCGGCTTCTTAAGGCCGCGCCGGTGGCAGACCGGCAGCCGGGAGTTAAGAACCCGCTAGTGAGACGGGCCGGTGGCCTTTACCTTTCGGCTGGACATAGCGCACCGCTCCCGGCCATGATGGCCGAGTCGGCGCACCCGCCAAGGTGCAGCCAGCGCTATGGAGCCCGCCAAGGCTCAGTCGCGCAGACGGTCACCGGCGCCAACCGGCCGACCGCTCACTAGTCCGGGTTCTTAAGCCCACGGACATTGAATCTGATTTGGAGATTTCCAGCAACGGAAAACGCGCCCTTTTCGGGGCCGATCAAGCCTTCGGCGCAGGCTGGATTAACGCTCCGGTCTCTTCGTCAACGGACAACCTAAAATTAAATGTGGTCGGACCCAGCCGCGTGATGACGTATCCAATGGCAATGTTTCCTGCTCTCATGAGCGGACGAAGCTTCTGCCCGTGAGCGCCGGTGGCAGCAAGCCAGACCAGCGCGGCAGCGACGTTTTCTGATTCCTCCCGGCTCCCGATGCGTCTCCTCCATCAGGCTCTTCACGACTAGCTGCCGGCTTTCGGAACGAAGGTCGCCCTCTATTCCTAGAGCAGCAAGCCGTGCCTGCCAGTTCTCTACAATTGCGTCCACATGATCTGCCTGCACGGCCATCGCGATCGTTGCGTCGCCGAATGTCGCTTCAATTGTGAATTCTGTCACGACGGACCTATCCCGCTCGATTCGACCGCGCTACCCTGAATTGTAACATAGCATTTGATCTCGCAAACGGGTGGAGTCGAGGGCATGCGTGACGATATCGCCGAGGCCTTGAGGCGCTCGATCGACAAGCAAAACGAACTTCAAGAAGCGGCAAACGACGTCATGCGCGAGCTCGTCGGCGCTCTTCAAGGACTGGCACAGGAGATTGCCGACATGCCTGCCGTTCAGCGCCAGAGAGAAAAGGAAAAGCGCGCGGCAATCAAAGCGGAGAAGGGAATCTACGCCAGAGGGGCGCCGCCGAAGCGGCGGAAAGTCTAGTCTCGCGCGCTAAATCTATAGTGCGGTTTTCTCATGAGCCTCACCCTTCGCCCGAACGAATTCACCCAGCCGGACTTCGACGTGATCTCGCGCGAGGATGACGGACATGTTCGCGTTGTCGGCCGTATCTATCACGCATGGCCCAAGCTGGCCGCTGGCTACTGGTTCTGGTCCGTCAATTTCTTTCACCGCAGAGGCCGATCTGAACCCTATCAAGGCCGTGCCGCAACCGAGGCGGAGGCGCGGGAGGCTTGGCGGGCGTGCTGGCAATCGGCCAAGACGCCGATAAACTCGGAGCCATGACCGCACCCGACCGCAAGCGTCTTGAAGCAAAGCTGATCGAACATCTCGAAGCGGCTCAGGCCATCACCGACGAACTGGGCCTCGATCAGACCGGCTACCTTGTCGAGCGTGCGCTGGACGATGCCCGCGCCGTCCATTGGCCGCACCTTGATCCGAACGCCGAGGCATTCCGGCAGCCACCAAAGAACCGTTGAAATGGCAAGCGGCTATGAGAAGTCGGATGACTATGGCGGGCCACCGCCTGGTCGATCTCTATTCGTCGTGACTGCGGTGGTCGCAGGCCTCGCGCTGGCGTGGCTATTCCTCTAAGCGCTTCCGCCACGGCGCATCCGGGTTCTTGACCTTGACCCAATGCTTGCACGGTCCTGATACATAGCCGCGGTCCCGCCGCTTTGAGACGATGCCCTCGAAGCCCATGCGAGAGGCCGCCGCAAACACTTCCACGCCATCCCCCTCCAGATGTTCGGAGTAGACGATTCCGGCGGTGGAACCGTCCAGCAGCTTTGCGAGAATTTCCTTGCGCATCGTAAGGGGAAGCGCGCGCAGGTCTTTCGATCCGAATTCCAGAAGGTCGAACGCGATCAGATAGCAGCGGGCGTCATGCTGGCGCGAATGCAGCAGTGCGAAGTCGGCAATTCCGCCCTTACCTTCCACGACGCCTTCGCCATCGATCAGGAAGCGCCTGGACGGGAGCCGCAACGCAGCCGAAGCGATAGCCGGATAACGCTCAGTCCAGTCATAGCCGCCACGGGTGATGATGCGGACGACTTTGCCGTCCCGGTGCACCATGAGCCGGTAGCCATCGTGCTTGATCTCGTGAAGCCAGAGCGGGGCCAGACGGCGCCAGGTCGGACCGTGTCGGGATGCAAGGGGTGGGAATGCCGGCCGGACGGCGGCCGTTCGATTTACGCTTAGCCCAACGCATTTTTGTCGCGTCTGCAGCCTTCCCCCAGCTTGCGCCTACACCCGGGAGTTGTCCCAATGGCGGCCCATGAGTAGGCTGCGCCAGAAAAGAGCGGGGCCGGCACCCATTACAGGTCCGGCCCCATCTGGTCCGCAGGAGATGTACGTTTTCACGCAGTGATCCGGCCCCGCGGCACGCTCGGGAATTTAAACAAGGCAATCGTTAAAAATGCAATACCCGTTTTCCTGCATGCCTCACGTGATGGGGTCGATTACCGTGACCCTGTCACCCGCGCGCCTCAGCCCATTTGTGCGCGAAGCGGGTGGCGACGTTCATCAAGGCCTGCGCCTCTACATCTGGAACGCGCGACTCTGCGAAGAGTTCTACATCCCCCTGCAATTAGCAGAAGTGGCGATTCGAAACACTATAGGTAGTGCCCTTTGCGATCATTATGGGCAGGACTGGTATGACGACGGCACGTTTATCAACATTTTGCCCGACCGGCATAAGCAGGAGTTAAGCGCCGTGGTAGGCAAAAAGAAGGCGAAACGGGGTGCAAATTTCCGTGTGGATGACGTGATCGCCGGGATGACCTTCGGCTTCTGGGTGCATCTGATGAAGCACAATTACTCATTCATCATGAAGCAGCGGGGCCTATCCCATTACTTCCCTGGGATCCCGAAAGGCGGTGACCGTCGTGGAATTTATGACGCGATCGAGGAGCTCCGGGACTTTCGAAAAGACATCTTCCATCACGAGCCGATCTTCATTCGTGGTCCCAAACGGCAATACGCAAACATCCGAGCGATTCTCTCATGGGTTTGCCCAAACACTCTTTGGTTGATGTCCGAATTGTCGAATCCGGATGTGGTTTTGCAGGCCCGACCGCGCTCGTGATTCGCTAAATTACCAGCAGCCCTTCCGGCCGCTCTTCACTCGAATAGATCGATGACATGCTGTTGCCTGCCGCCGCGCGCGCGACCACCATTGCGCAGGCTTGGGCGCCGTCGATACGGTCGCGGCTCTTTGACTTGGTGAAGAGACGATTGCCGGCGCGGTCAGTGTCCACGGCAACATTCTCGAAATTCCAGCGCAGCACCGGATGCCCGCCGTGGCGCAGCTTTCGCCCGACGATGATGCGCTCCAGTTCCTTGATCGCCGGCGCCATCGTGATCCAGCCTTGCCGCATCTCGACAACGGGAAAGCCGTCCTCGCGTAGCGGCGCCATGATCGCCTGCGCATAAGCCGGATCGAAAGCGATCTCGGAGACGGAATATTCATCGCACAGCCAGCGGATATGATTCTCGACCGCGCGATAATCCGTCACGTTGCCAGGCGTCGGGATGATGAAGCCTTCATCGGCCCATCGCACATACGGGACATTGTCGCGATCGGACCGCGCGTGCAGATTGTCTGCCGGACAGAAAAACCATGCGGCGACAATGTAGCCGTCATCCTCGTCGCGCCAGCAAGCGACCACGGCCGTCAGGTCCGTTGTCAGGCCAAGGTCGACCGCAACCCAGCACGGCTCGCCCTTCAGCGCGTCGAGATCGACCGCATCGGAACCATCGTCATACACATCCATGTCGACAAACGGCGCGACCGAATGCTCCTGACGGATGCCGAGATGATATTGCTGGAACGCAGCACGATCGGCCGGCCGCATTCGGGCTTCGTGCGCAAGCTGGCGCATGCCGTCGAGATCGGGATAGCCATGCCGCATGCCCGGATTCGCGGCTTGCCACACATCCTCGTCGGTCCAGTCGCTGTCTTTCGGTGCCTCGAAGATGATCGGCAGAAATGAAGGATCGTCGACCGCGCCGCTCGCGACCTGCTTTGCATATTCATAGATCGGATAATCAGGCGTATTGGTGCCGCGGCCGGCCGTGGTCGCGATCACCAGCAGCGACCCTTCGACCTTCACAAGCCCGGTGCGGATCGCGTGCCAGAGATCGATTTTCTTGTGGGCCCAGAGCTCGTCGACGAGCGCGAAGTTCGGCGTGCGCCCGTAGTTCGTGGCAGCGTCAGCCGAGATCGCTTCATAGACCGCGCCGCTCTTCGGATGAACGATTCGGTTCTTGAAATCCTGCACACGTGCGGCATTTGCAAGCTGCGGCGTCGTCTGGATGATGGAGATCGCTTCCTCAAACGCGATACGGCTCTGCTTTCGATCGGCCGCTGCGCTCAGCGCCTGACCGCCGGGAATGCGTTCCGGGCCAAAGGTGTGAAGTAGGGCAAGGGCGCCGCCCAAACTTGTCTTTCGGTTCCCGCGACCGACCTGAAGGTAAACGACGCGGACCAGACGGCGGCCATCGTCGCGACACGGACCATAGATGCGCCTGATGATGCGTTCCTGCCATGGATCCCATTGCGAGGCCTTGTCCGGCGCGCGGCTTTTCGGATGCCGCAGGAAGCGCAGAAACTGCATAGCGCGTTCGCCGAATCCACTCGGATCGGCGATCGGCGAGTTGTCAGTGAGCCATGCGGGACCGTATTTCGTCATCACAGGTCAAACGGGTTCTTGTCGAACAACGTGCCTTGCCCGGCCGGCTGCAGCGACTTGCGCGAGCGCGATGTTGGGGTCAGGCCCAGTTCGGCGCCGAGCCGAGCCACAGTCTCGCGCGAGGATCGCAACAGCCCCGTGGCCGGATGCGGCTTCAGGGCGCCGCCGGCACCCGCGACCGATGCGCCCTCCAGCGCGATCTGCAATTCGAGGCGGAGCGCCGTCGCCTGGGCCAGCACGTAGGACGTGACGAGCCCGCCCATCGATTCTTTCCATAGCCGGCGCTCGCGCAGATCGGCGGCGATCTGGCGCCACTCTGCGGCAATGTCCTCAGGCAGGGAAGCGGGCGGGACGGCCTTTTCGCCGACCTGTCGGCCCAACGTCTCGGAATTCTCCGAACCCTCAGCGCCCGACAAATTGTCGCTCGCTGGAAATGGTCCGGGCTCTTGAGCATTTTCATCCACAAGCCGCAGCTCCGGGCGCGCGCCTCTCATGTGCACACCATGCGCGGGTTGCCGAAGCCGCCATCCTGAGAGGCCGTCTTGGATGAATGGCAGGTCCGGCAAAGCGCCTGCCAGTTCGATCGTCGCCAGAACAGCTTCGTGTCGCCGCGGGGCGGCTGGATATGGTCGACCGCGATGGCGGGCTTGCCGCATTGCCGTCCGACGACGCGGCCCACACACCACTTGTGCTCCCGCAGATAGCCGGCCCGGGCCTTCTCCCAATTCGAATCGTAGCCGCGCTCGCGCGCCGATGGCCGCGCCTGCTCGATTGCGCGCGCATGCTGTTGCTGACAGACACAGCGCTGTCCGCCGGGAACGCATCGGCCGCAACCGCAGATCCATGGTGCACGCGTCGGCATCAGCATTCACCCCACACAGCTCATTTCGATGCGGATGCATTCCCCGCGATCGAAAACCGGTTGCACGTTCTGGATCGTCCGCTGCCTCCCGCGGATGTAGATCACATCGGTCGTTTCAGGGATGCGCCGATCGCTCGCGGCGATGATGCCGAACACCGGACCAGTCGGCAGTTGCCCGCCGGGCCATTGCTCGGCATTGAGCTGCGTCGGGGAGATGATCACCATGAAATTTTGTTGCGTGATCGAAGCGACCAACTGCTCTTCCATCATGGAACGGACCCACGCGCGGATTTCGACACGGACTCGCGTGATGGCGCCGGCGGTGCCGACCTGACGCTGCAGCCAGACGGTTTCGCCGCGGTGCTTGAGGAACCGGTCGAGCTGGGCCAGCAGGACATTCATCAGCGCACGCTGGCCCTCACGCTGACGCTGGTGTTGACGTAAGTGCCGACTGTCGTGATCTTTGCGCGCAGCGACGATCCGAGAACACCGTCCTGGGCGGTGTTGTCCGTCATTGAACCATCACTCGGCGTGACCTGCGTCGTAACCGGCGTCAGGCCGGACAGGTTGATGACCTTGAGCGAGCTGGTGGTGGTGAAGGCGAAACAGGCGATGTCCAGCCAAGTCTGCCCCTCGTCGAGCGTCGTCTGGATGTAGACCTTGCAGGATGTGCCGCCGGAACCATAGGCGAACTGACACTCCAACGTGACCGCCTGCATGCCCTCCAGATTCTGGATAGCGCTCTGAGCCTCACCCGCAAGCGCGGTCGTGATGGCACGAAGGGCAAGCGTATAATCACCGGCGTTCAACATAGCCTTCACCCCACGATTGGCTTGACGTGTTTGGACAGCAGCCCGACGATTTCCGGCGACATTCCGGAATGTGCGAGCCCGTCGAAATATGAAAATGATCCAGCGCCATCGATCTCTTCGCCGCGTACCTGAGGATCCCGTTGCGCACCGAACCGGTATTGCTTCACAAGCGCGATGGCCGCGCCTTCGATGTCTTCAGGCAGATCGGCGCTTTCGTATCCGGCCGTGTAGGTGACGACGATGGTCCCGGCCGGCCAGCATGACAGCTTGTTCGATCGCAGCCGGCGGACGATGCCATTGACGGTGTCGACCTCATAGTCACCCGCCTCAATCGCAACTTCACACTCGGTAATCGACGCAACATCGGCGACCGGATAGCGCGACAGCAGCACTTCATCCGAGCGCGCAGACAACCGGAACGTCTCGGCGACCGTTTCGCTAATGAAGGTGCGGTTGCAATGCTCGTAGATCGCTGCACTGGCCTGGGCGATCCATCGGCTCAGCCGCTCATCTTCCGAGCGGTCGGCGATTTCCAGCACATCCTTGACGGCGTCGAGCGTCGTCAGGTTGTGGCTTTCGGCCGGCGTGGTGATTTGCAGCATCGTTCAGCCCTTGCGGATTTCAGCGGACGCGAGCGGGCTTGCTCGATCTGGTCGGGACGGGCCATCACTTGCGCCACCCGCGTCCGCTTCCCCGCTCTTTCGAGCGGATTGAAAACTGCGCCGGCGGTTACGTCCGCCGCCAGCGCCGCGATGCCGTTGCCATGCTCAGCCAGGCATCTACTCTCGCCGTCGCGAGTATCGGTTTAGGCAACCGGCCGAACGTCCGGACCGCCCAGAATGGCAATCGCAGCGATCGGGCTGTTACCGGAATCTGCAGCCGCCGGCGTGATGGTCAGGCGCGTGTAGCGCTTGTTGCCGATGTAGCCGAGCTTCCGCGCAACGCCGTCATTTGCATGAGTGAAGCCGGCGGCCGATTCGGTGCCGATCAGATCGGCATCCGCAACGGCGTTCGCCGAATCCATGTTCGCCGCATCGCTCTCTTCGAGCAGCACGGTATAGGTTGCGTCCACATCCGACAGCGTTCCGGTAATGATGCCGTAGGTCACGCTCTGATAGCCGAGCCGATCGATGATCGAACCGACCAGTGGCGTGGTGCCCAGGTTCGAATTCGCCGCGGGCGCAATGACCGGGCGGAGCGTAAGGTTGTGTGCTTGGTCCCGCATGGGGATGTCTCCGGTTATTCGTTTGGAAGCGAGCAACTGGGGAATTTCCCCAGTTGCGGGTTAAATTGAGCGGTTAGCTCGTGGCGATCTTCAGCTTGCGGATGGCTTCCGGGCGGACCAGCCGTGCGCCAACACGCTTGCGCGCGTGGAAGCGGGTGCAGCCGGTGGTCGCCAGCGAATACGGGTCGCGCAGGATCGACAGGCCGACGCGATCGTAAATGCGGAACGCGCTGGCGAAGTCGCCGAACACCAGCGGGAACGTATCGTTGGTGATGTCCGGCATGTCCGGCGCTTCGATGATCGGGCGTCCGAGCAAGGTGTCCGGCTGGCCGGCCGCTAGTGCCGGCTGCCAGATATACTTGTCGTCACTGTCCTTCAGCTTGCGCAGAGCGGCGATCGTGAGCCCGGTGCACATGAAGACGCCGCGGCTGCGATAGAACGGATGCAACGCATACATCAGCGTGATGATGCCATCGATCGTACCATCGGCATCCGAGATCACCGCGGCGCTGCCCGATGGCGTGTAAGACACATTGGTGTCGGACATGAAGCCCAAGGGCTTCTTGACGCCGTTGCCGGACACGAAGGCCGCGCCTTCCAGGCGGCCGAATTCCTCGGCCACATCGAACGCGACTTCGCCGGCCACGTTGACCGCCGAATCCTCGAGCAGCTTGTTGCTCACGTCGACATAGCAGGTCATCTCATCGACGGGGATTTCCGCCTGCCCGTATGCCGATTCCGTGCTGGGTCGCGTCTCGGTTTCGCCGGACCATCCACCAGTCGGACGGCCGGTGCGGCGGGGAATGATCACGCTGCCTGATGCAGTCTGTCCGACACGCGCCGCGGCGCGGATCGGCGAGAACTGGACCAGATTTTTGTCGACCTCGGTCGTGAATTCCGGGGTGGCAAGATAGCCGCCAGCGGTGTCATCAGCCACGCGCAGCGTCTTGAACTCGTCTGCGCCCAGCGCCTCCCGGCCTTTGCGCAGGAAGGTCTCGAAGGCCTTCTTCTCGACCTCGTCGGTTTCCGACTTGGATTCGGTGCCGGGCCGGTTGCGCTTGGCGATCTCGGCGTCGAGCTTGTCGCTCAACTTCTTCATGTCGCCAGAAAAACCGGTCATCTTCTGATCGAGCGCTGCGCTCAGCGCCTCGATCGCCTTAACCGGATCGTCTTCACCGCCGGATGCGTCCTTGCGCTCCAGCGGCCAGCCGTGAAATTCATTCTTCAGGTAGTGCTTCATGCTCTTAGGGCCTCCGTTGCCCTGGTGATGGCAGCCACGAGCGCCCGCGCGCGCTCCGCGTCATGCCCCTTGACCGACGACACAGTTGCGCGCGGATTCATTGGGAAGGTAACGATTGAGATTTCAGGTAGGTCGAGCTCTTCGAGATAGCGGACACTCTTCGCGCGATCGTAGCGATCCTTGACCGTGCGGAATCCGATCGACAATCCGTCGAGCGCACCCGCGCGCATGAGCGCATGCGTCTCGCGTCCCTTGACGGTTTCGAGGATAAGGCGACCCTTCGCCTTCAGACCGCGGCCATCCTCCTGCAGGTCCAGCCAGACGCCAATCGGCTCGGCCGGATCGTGCTGGCGCAGCATCTTGACTTTGGTCGCGGGACGCCGCTCCAGCGACTTCGCGAACGCCGCCGGCAGGATGATGTCGCGGCCCAAATCCTGATTGTTGAAGACAGCGGCATACCCGCTGAATTCGCCCTCGTCGGACACGGCCTTGAAATCCATCTCGGCTGCAAAAGCGAAATGTGTTTCGGTTTTCATGCTGCCACCCGCGGCTTGGCTTGCTCGCGCACGGGCGGCTTCTGATCGCCCGGCTGTTCGGTATTCATCGGCACGCGGAAATCATCGCCGCCGTCATAGGGTGCACGGTTTTCCATCGCGCGGACTTCGTTCGGATTCAGGATGCCGTTGGTGATAGCCTTGCTATAGGCCTCAAACCGGGCGGCGATCTCCGCCTTAACCAGCTCGTCGACCATGAATTCCGGCAGATACTTCGCTTGATCATCGGTGCTCAGCAGGCGCGAGACCGCGCCCTGCCACAGCTTCATGCGGGGCAGGATCGTGAAGGTCAGGAACGATTGCGCCATCTGTTCGGAGTTGCCCCAGGTGGCGCGGCCGAAATCCATCAGCAGCATCGGCGGGACGCCGAGCATGCGGGCGATCTCTTGCACCTGGAAAAGGCGCAGCTCCTGGAACTGGAGATCGACACTGCTGAAGGTCAGCGGTTCAAACTCGCCACCTTCCTCGAGGATGGCGGTGCCGCCGGCGCCGTCGCCGGTGTGATTTTTCCACGACGCTTTCAGACGTGCGAGGCCGGTTTCGCTCAGCCGATTCTTGAACTTCAGGACGCCGCTCGGCCGCGCGCCATTACCGAAGAGCTTGGCGGCATGCATCTCTGCAGCCAGGCATAGCCCGATCGCTTCGCGGGCCTGCTTGATCGGCGACAGTCCGCCGAGCGCGGGAACATGCAGGATGTCCTGCCACGGATAGATGCGCTTGCTGCCATCCTTCAGCGCGACTTCGTAGGACGGCTCCAGTGTCTTGTCGTCGGTCTTGGACGTCACAGAGCCCGGCGCCAGCCGGATCAATTCGTGGATCTTGTCGCCTGTACGATTGGCGAGCGCATATCCGCCGCCATGCGTGATGGTGTCCTGTTCGAGTGCCATCACGAATTCGGCCGCGCTGGTCCATGCGTTCGGCCGATCGTGGATCAGGCGATAGAGCGGATGATCGGTGGCGCGTTGCTTGCCGCCATCGGCGCGGCGCGCATACAGGTGAAACGGAAGCGAGCCGAGCACTTCACTGCGGATGCTGACGCCGCGATAGACCGGCATGCAGCGCAGCGCGCTTTCCGGCGCGACGGCAATGCCGGCCGCAGTCCGCGCGCCCAGGTCGAGCAGCGCGGTGATATCCATTTCCTTGCGTTCAGATTTTTTGAACCAGCCGAACATCGTGTGATCACCGTCCCGTCAGACAAAATGGGCCGGTTCGAGGTGACGTTCAAAAGCGGAGAAGGATCAAGAACGATCATTGCGAAGGAACGAAATATCAAGGTGTAACAAAAGTGGTCGGAATCCGGCCCCATATCGCGCGGCGGGACCCCACGGTCCGGCCCCCCCAACGGGGAAAGTTGTGAAGCCCCCGCCGTCCTTAACCAATCGTCAACGGAATCGAGCGCTTCCTTACAATCTTCATGAGCTAACTGGATTGATCTATGAAGGACCGCAACAATCTGGGCCTGCAGCTTGACGGGTTGGTATGGCCAGGTGACGAAGCCGTTGCTCGCTTGCTGTGCGGAGAGTATTGCGCGTGTCGTGGTCATCACGTTCGCAGCACCTGTCCAATCGAGGCAGCCCGCGCAGTGCTCAAGCTTATCAAGGCAACGTCGGCCAGCCCGTTAGCAGAGCGGGCGTCCACCGCAATTGTCACTGCCGACAAGCTCAATGTGGTGGTGCAGGTGAAGCGCCACTAGGCTGGGCCTCAGGCTGGTCTACGTGCCTGCCGTCCTTGACGATGATCCGCATTGGCGAGGCCGCACCGAACGTGCCGAGCTTCCGCTCGTCATGCCTGCCTTGCTTGGCACCGCTCCACTTCGACGCGACTGCATCACGCAACCCGCCGCTTGCTCGCGCCGCCGCACGCAAATATTTTCGACGCTTGCTACTTCGTTGTTTGCTCATCCTCTTATCTCTCTATGTCCGTGCCGACTGGTGAGCGTTCGTTGGAAGGCCATAGGATGACACGCCCCAGCAGAGCCGGGAGCGTGTTCCCATGACCTTGACAGTCGTGCCGACCGGAGCCGCGCCCGCCGTATAGGCCCGCATGCTGCGCTGGTCGCGCATGCGTGAGCACCTACTGTATCGGCGATATCCAGTTCGCCGCTCGTCGCCCCTCGTGCCTTTAGGATCGGGGAGTGCGCTTGACGAGGCCCCACAGCTCGCAATTCGTTCCCTTCACCGCTGCCGTCGTGTCATTACCGACCAGCAAAGGGATACACTTCACACGGTTTGCAGTACGCTCCGCCTTGGCCCGATGCCGATCGCGGCGAGTTTGTCCCTCATACGGACGTGATGCTCGTCGCTGTATTCGATCAGCGCTTCGGTGGTGGTGAGCATCCGCAATTCGCAGATGCGCGCCTTGATGTGCGCCAGTTCGCGATCAGCCACTTCGCGCAATTCGGCGGGCGACGGGCGCCAGCGCGTATTGAACGGGTGTCCGTGCTTGTCGCAGCCAACGTCGTTTCGGCACCAACGCCGATAGGCCGATTGAACCGCCCACACCGGCAGGTCTTCGACGGCCATCAGGAGCGCTTCGCCGGCAGCCTCGGTTGCGAGTTCGTCCTGCCTGGATGACGGCAGCGCCATCATCATCTTCGCGAGCAAGGCCAGCATCTCCGCTTCAGCGTCGGCCGAATCCTCAGGTGTCGGACCGCACAGACGCTCAAGGTCCGCGATGTGAACCTTGATCTCAGCGACCAGCGTCGACGAGAGGGCCATCGATGCGGGGAGCGTCAGGACGGGACGCCATTTCCCGTCCTCGCCCGGCTGTGTCTCGCGCTTCACGGCGGCTATCCGCAAGGCGCACCATTCCGGCAACGACGGCATTGCCGCCGGCCGGCGCACGTCCGGAAGCCGGAACGGCTGTTGAATTTCGATTTCCGTAGGCATGGGGGGACTCCTGGGCGCGCAGCACCCAATTCCGCCAGGTCGCCGGCCAATCCAGCTTCGTGGCCCCGGCTCCGCTCTTGGCGAGCCAGAAGTTCCGGAAGCGCTCAGCTTCCGTTTCGACCCGGGCGGGATGCATTCCCTTGGCCCGGGCGAATTCGATATCGGTGGGGGTAGGGTGCCAGTCTGCGGACAGGCGCGACCCGCGCTGCGCGGGCAAACGATCGTTCGCTGACGAGCGTTTCCGCTTTTGCCCTCGCAACTCGAGCAGCTCGACAAGGCGGATAGCGTCGACAACGGTGCCGCCGGCAGCAAAGTGCGCAGCGAGATCGGTCGCGATCGGTGTGGTGGGATGCGAGAACGGCTGCGGAACGCAGCTTGGGACTTTTTCGGGACTTTCGGTGCCCAGTTGAGCACTTTGTATCCCTGATGTTCCGTTTTCACCGGAACGATCGGGAGAGGTCAATCCGAAAAGGTCTTTATTTTCAAGTCGGTTAGTGGTCGGAGCGGCGGGATTCGAACCCACGACCCCTAGTCCCCCAGACTAGTGCGCTAACCGGGCTGCGCCACGCTCCGACCGTTTAAAATCAATGGCTTAGCAAAAACCATTGTTATCCCAGTTTGCCCGTTGGGGAAGCGGCTGGGAAAGGTGCGCAATCTGGCGCCCCTCGGTTACCCGAGGCTGAAGCGGATACCCCGACCGGACCCGGCTGGCAAGGCTCTGTCTTCTCCCGCTGGGGTCCGAGCGCCCGTTGTAGTAGCGACCGCTACCCGGCTCTCCGGGCCGTTTGTGCAAGATCAATTTGTGGAATGCCTGGCGTGCCATGAAAAGCTTTGTCGGGGTACACGCCAATGAAGTCGCTCAGTTCTGTTGACCTCGAACGATATGCGCTTTGGTGCGCCCGCATTGCCGACGAATGTGAAGCAGCAAGCGTTGCTGCCGAGCTCAGAAAGATGAGCCGCGAACTGATCGATCACGCGTGCCGCGAGGCGGAGCTGCGAGCTCAGGAGCCCCTACAACGCGATGAGAAAGCGATCGTCTGAAGGTCCTGCGCAGCAATCGAGCGGTCCAAACCTTGGGTGGAGCATCCCTGCCGGCGCTGCGCCGACTCAGGCCGGCAGTTCCAGGATGGTATTGGCGCTGGCCTGAATGTCGTAAATAGCGACTTGGACCTGAGAGAACTTCTTCTTGATGATCAGGCCCTGGGCCTCCGCCGCTTCGAAGGTCGTGTAGGTCGCCTTGGTCTGCCTGTCGACTTGCAGGCGGTAGCGGCCGGCCTCGGGACGGCGCTTTTGCGATTGCGGCTCGAATACGACCTCCGCATCCGCCGGCTCTGCTGAAACTGCGGCGGTGTCTTTGGATTTCAGTGAAAGGGGAGTTTTGGCCATTGTGGCTCCTGTGATGAAGGCGGATATGGTGATTAAGCCGCGTGTTGCCAATGGCCCTTTCGGGCGCGCGAGCCGCGCAAGCTGTCGCAGTTCATGACGTCTTTCGCAACGGGCCCCGCAAGGCGAGCGTAAGATAGGACAACGCGCTCGCGACATAGACCGCGGTAAACGCCTTGATGAAGCCGGTCAGGTCGGCCCCGGCCACGATCGCGAATGCGGTCGCAAGGGTCGCTGCGAGACTCACCAGCACGCTCAGGCGCGCGATCACCTTGAAATAGCCGGTGTGGATCAGGAGGAAGTTCGACACCGTCTGGATCAGGTTCGCGATCAGCAGCACGATCATCAGGTGCACGATTGCCTGCGGCATCACCGCGGAATCCCCGAGCAGGATGCGGAACATCGGCTCCGAGAAAAACGCCAGCGCGATACAGATGGCAATTCCCGGCAGGCTGGCGAGGCCTGCGGCCATCCAGGTCGCGAGCACGATAGATTTGCGGTCGCCTTCGCTGTGGGCGCGGGTCTGGCGCGGCAGCGCCACGTCGCTTGCGGCCGAATAGAGCACGGTCGCGCCACGCACTACCTTGAACAGGGTGTCGAGAATGATGGTCGGCGCGCCGAGCCCGTAGGCGACCGGCACGATCGCGTACGCGAAATTGTAGAGATAGAATTCGTTCACCGCATAGGTGCCGCCGGACACCACTTCCTTCTTGTTGTCGCGGAAGAACGAGCGCAGTTGCGAGTAAAAGCCGGCGATGCTCGCCTGCAGCGCGCCCTTGCGCGACAGCCGCGCGATCATGACCGCGAACAGCGCGACCCAGATCAGATTCGCGATCACGAGGAACGCCATCAGTGACAGTCCGATCAGCGGCAGCGTCGCCAGCATGAAGCCGACATGCAGCGTACGGCGCGTTACCTCCATCACCTCGAAGAAAATGAAGTCGTCGACCGCGAGACTGATGTTGCGCAGCGCGAACCAGACCAGCGTGATCGCGGTGAACAGGAAAAAAAGCGCGAGTTCGAGGCCGCCATAGACGCCCGCGCCGAGCAGGAGCGCGCCGAAAAAGCAGCCGATCGTGCACGCGATGCCGAGCAGGAAATACAGGATCACGATCGCGGTCGCGTGTCCCACGACACTGGCACCGGCTTGCGCGCCGCCGAGCAGCCACGCGCGCATGCGAACGAAGATGATTTTGACGAGACCGATGTCGCTCAACCACAGCGCGATCCCGAGCGTGCCGACCAGAATGAAGACCGAGAACCGCTCCGGATCGAGGATGCGGGCGAATACGAATGTCTGGACCAAGCCGCCCACAAGTCCGCCGCCGGCGGTGGTGGCGCGCAGCAGCAGATAGGGGATCGACAGGAAGCGGCCCGGTTCGCTGTCCGGTGCTTGGGCCGGAGGGGAACTCACCGATATCTCGGGACGGCCGTCGATCATGGAATCGGACGTGGCAGCGGACATTGTCGGTTGATCGATCCGGAGCGCCGTCTCGGAATCGAATGGCGCGCGTAAGACATCATAAAGGCATGGGGTTTAAGGAACTCTCAAGCGCGGCCGCGTCACGGTCGCGCGCAATGCTCGTGCGACCAGCGTCTGGTGCAAGGAGAAGCGCGCCATGCTCGACAGAACTCCGGGCGACATCCTGAACGGACTGGACGGCGGCGACACCCTTGCTCGCGCGTTTGCCGAACTCGGCGTTTCCAACGACCGCGACTGGGGCTGGGACAATTACGAGCACGTGGTGCGCGGCCTTGCCCGAATCCTGCATGCGCAGCGTCTGCTGGAAGTCGGCGGCGGCCGCGATCCGCTGTTCAAGGCGGACGAAGTGTCGGCACTCGGTCTCGATATGACGATCAACGACATTTCGCAGACCGAGCTGGACGTGCTACCGGACAGCTACCGAAAGGCCTGTTTCGATGTGGCCGGCGACATCTCCGCGGTTGCGTATCTGCGCGACAGCTTCGATCTCGCATTCTCGCGCATGGTGTTCGAGCATGTCGCGGACGGGCAGCGCGCCTGGTCGAACCTCTATCAATTGCTGGCCCCCGGCGGCGTGGCGCTGGCCTTCGTGCCGACGCTGTACGCGCTTCCATTCGTGATCAACAAGCTGCTGCCCGATAACGTGGCGGCGAAGATCGTCAAGCTGCTTTACCCGAACCGTACCGACGACGAAGATCCTGTGTTTCCGGCTCGTTACAGCTGGACCTATGCCAGCGAAAAGAAGATGAAGCCGATGCTGGAGAGCATCGGTTATCGCGAGGTGGTGATCCTTCCGTTTTACGGCCACGGCTATTTCGATCGCTTTCCGGTGCTGCGCGACGTCCATGCGAGGTTCACCGCGCTCGCCCGCAAGCACGATTGGCGAACGGTCGCGAGCTACGCCTATATCGCTGCGCGGAAATAGGCGCTGCCGCGGGGACGTCAGGCCGCGGCCTGCGCGCTGCCGCGGCGTCTGAGATTCATGGTCGCGATCGAGAATCCCCAGACCAGCCCTAGCAGCAGGTAATAGTGCCGCCAGTGGTCGGTATCGATGATCAGGCCCTCAAGCGCAACGCCGGTATACGTCGCCATCACTGGAATGAAATAGCGCTGCCACGGCGTGGTCACGAACACGGTGCGAAGGCCGATCGCAAGTGTGATCAGAACCAGCGCCAGATAGGAAAAGCCCCCGAGCCAGCCATAGGAGGCGAACGCGTTCAGATACACCTGATGCGGATCGTTGGTGTAATGATTGCGGAATTGCAGCGGACCAAATCCATTAGGCCGCTCCAGCAATTCGCCCACGCTTTTCCTCTGGTTGCCGAAACGTCCGCTTTCGCCGGTGTCGTAATATTGGTTGAGCGACGCGCGTTCCTTGAAGACGGTGCCGACATTACCGACAGCCAGCAGGCCGATCAGCAAGCCGGCAACTGCGAGACTGACCATGACCGAGAAGGCGACGAGGCGGGCGCGGAACCAGCCGCTCTGTGTGGTCAAGAACAACAGCGCCATCATCATCGCCGACGAGAATACCATGTGCGCCCAGGCGGCGCGCGAGAAGCTCAGGAACAGGCCGGCGGCCATGATGAGAAATGCGGCGAGCGACATCACGCGCAGGCCGCGTGCGAGGAACGACTGCAGCAGGAACAGCATCGGCAGAATCATGAACGGTCCGTAGACGTTCGGATCCTTGAAGGTGCCGCGTGCGCGCCCGTACAGCGTGAGGATATCGATGCCTTTAAAGTAGCCGATGATCCCGGCAAGCGCGGCGCAGACGCCGGCGATGATATAGGCGCGGCGCAGAATCTCTCCGCGCCGCACGCAATCGGTCGAAAAGATCATCGCGAAGATGATGGCGGTGAACGCCATGTAGAACGAGATCAGGATGAAGCGCCGCGACGGCTCGTCACCGATCACCGGGATGAGGGCGAAGGCGCCGCCGAGATTGTACAGCAGCAGCAGCAGCAGCAGCGGCAGCAGCTTGCGGTCGAGCGTGACCCCCGCCAGCAGGCAGGTAAACACCAGCAGCGCCGACAGCACTTCGTACGGAGAGGGCTCGATGAAGACCAGAAAGCTGCCGAGGATCGTCAGAAACAGCGCGCCATGGAGCATGCTGACGGCGATGGCGGGGACACGCCGCGGCGCCACCGGCGCGGCGTACGGAACAGGTTGTTCCGCAGGCTGCGGCGCTGCGATCGCCGACGCCTGGTCGAGCGTGATCAATATGCGTTCTCGCTTTTCAATAGTGCGATCGGCGTCATCATCACGATGTAGAGATCGAACAGCACGGACCAGTTTTCGATATAATAGAGGTCGTATTCGACGCGCTTCTGGATCTTTTCCTGGGTGTCGGTTTCACCGCGCCAGCCGTTGATCTGGGCCCAGCCGGTGACGCCCGGCTTGACCCGGTGACGCGCGAAATAGCCGTCGACCGCCTCGTCATAGAGGCGTGCCTCTGCCTTGGCATTGACGGCATGCGGGCGCGGGCCGACCAGTGACAGATTGCCCTTGAACACCACGTTGAAGAGCTGCGGCAGTTCGTCGAGGCTGGTCTTGCGAATGAAGCGGCCGACCCGGGTGACGCGGGAATCGCCCTTGGTGACGAGCTTGTTCGCCGCCGCATCGCATTGGTCGACATACATCGACCGAAATTTATAGACTTCGATCAGGTCGTTGTTGAAGCCGTAGCGCTTCTGCTTGAACAGAACCGGCCCGCGGCTGTCGAGCTTGATCGCGATCGCTACCGCCGCCATGACCGGCAATGCTGCGAGCAGCATGAGGCCGCCGACCATCTTGTCGAACAGCCATTTCATCACGACGTCCCAATCCGCGATCGGACGGTCGGATACGTCGAGCACCGGCACGGTGCCGATATAGGAATATGAGCGCGGCCGGAACCGGAGCTTGTTGGAATGCGCGGACAGGCGGATATCCACCGGAAGCACCCAGAGCTTCTTGAGCATGGCCAGGATGCGGTTCTCGGCGCTGATCGGCAGCGAGAAGATCACGAGGTCGATGCGCGTGCGGCGCGCGAACTCGACGAAATCGTCGACCGTGCCGAGTTTCGGAAAGCCCGCACAGTGGGTCGGCGCGCGCTCGTCGTTACGATCGTCGAACACGCCGACCACACGCACATCGCCGTCGACCTGCGTTTTCAGGGCATCGATCAGTGCTTCGCCCGGCGCTCCGCCGCCAACGATGACGGTGCGGCGGGTGAGGCGGCCCTCGCGCATCCATTGCTTGACCAGGATGTAAAGCCCGGTGCGTGTGGCCATCAGCGACACCAGGCCGACGGCCCAGAAGCTCAGCAGCCAGACGCGCGACAACGCCAGATCGAGCTTGAAGAAAAACGACACCGCGATTGTCAGCAGAAAGACCACCGACCAGGCCGGGATCATGCGCGCCATCTGGTTAAGCGGCCGGCGGAAGGCGTGGACCTGATAGACATCGACCGCCTGGAACGCGATCACCGACACCAGCGCGATTCCGGCGATCGAAAATATATAGGGCCAGCGGAAGCCCTCGATCGGGAACACATAGACATAGTAGACGAGGGCGCCGACGAGCGCGATCAGCGCCGCTTCCGCGGCGCGCACGAAGCCGGCGAGCACGATCGGCGAGATCGCCGTGTGTGTCATGACCGATGCTGCCGCCAGCGCAGCCGGAGATAATTGCCGCTTGGCGTGCGCGGCCGCTTCCGAGCTGCCGGTTGTGGCAGTCGCAGCAGCAGGCGCGCTCAGCATTTTGCGAGCGTCCAATTCGAACATTTGCGCCGTCCCTCGATCCGTCACGCCAGAAGCATTGGCGCGCGAACCTTGTTTTGAGGGGACAGGTCTTATCGGAAAAGATTCAACAAAAGCTTATGCGTATTTTAGCTTTTGCGCCGCGAGCGCCGAGCAGTACGCTTCGATTCCGCCGTCGACCATGTCGTCCAGTGAGAAGTTGGCGCGCACCCGCGCCTGCAACAAGCGCGCAGCCTCACACATGCTTTCCGGATGGTTAATGGCGTCGGTCAAAGCCCGTTCGATGGCACTCCGATCGTCGGGATCCACAAGTCGATCCGCCAGCGGACCGAGCATGTCGGGAATGCCGCCGACACGCGTTGCGATCAGCGGCTTACCGGCGGCGGCGACCTCAAGCACGATATAGGGGAATGATTCCGCGCGCGACGGAACCACCATGATGCGGCCGAGCGCAAAGGCCTGGCGCGCGGGCATCGGCGCCATGAAGCGGACGGCCTCGGCGAGGCCGGATCGATGCGCCTGACGCTTCAGATCGTCGCCCGACAGACCGGCGCCCACGATTGTAGCGGTGAGTGCTATTCCGCGTGCGCGCAGGCTTGCCAGTGCATCGAGCAGCAGATCGACGCCCTTCAGGCGTCGCAACTCGCCGATATAGAGGAGGTCGGTCGCATCGGCCGCCAGCGATACGCTCGCGAATTCGTCAGAGCCGACGCCGTTCGGGACAATCCGGAATGGTGCCGCAGGCTCTCCGATCTTGGCGCGGAACAGCCGTTCGATGAAGGCGCTCTCGAATACGAATAGATCGGTGCGGCGGTTCAGCAGCCTTTCCAGTCCCAGATAGAAGCGTCCGCTGGCATTGTTGCGCTGGAACAGCAGGCTGCCGCCATGCGGGGTGCAAACGCGCACCGGTCCGCCCGCAGACACTGCAAGTCTTGCATAGGCGGCACCCTTGGCGCCGTGACCATGAACGATGTCCGGTGCGGCCTGCCGGACCCGCAGGCCGACATGGCGGCTCGCGAACAGATCGCCGAGGCCGATGTGGCGGCCCATCGCGAAACGGGTCAGTCCGAGATCTAAATGCGGTGTCAGTTCGCGAAGGGCCGCCGTTGCGTTGTCGCCGCCGGTCAGGCTGTCGCAGATCAGACCGACGCTGTGACCGCGCGCCGACTGGCCGCGAACAAGGTCCGCGACGTGCCGGAACAGTCCGCCGACCGGGGAACGCAGCACATGCAGGATGCGCAACTGGCGTGCAGCTGGAGTCATTGCCTGGAAGTCAGTCCCGAATCCGTTAAGGCCCGTTAAGGATCGCTTTGAACGCGATTCATGCCGCGCGCCAATGACCGTGCGATTATTCGCCACATCTTTTCCGACCTTAACGCGGCAATAACCATAATAGGTGGAAATAGCTCCGTCGGTTGTGGCGGAGTCGGTGATGCAGTCGGTAGGGCAGGGTAGCGTTGGGGTTTCCTCGGCGGAAACTGACACCGAGCTCGATCTGCGCGCGCTTGGTGTGGCACTCTGGCGCAAGAAGTGGCTGATCCTGATTCCGACGATCCTCGTCTTTGCGGCGACGCTTGTGATCGTCGACAGGATCACTCCGAAATTCCGGTCTGAAGCCAAAATCGCGATCGAGGGACGTGAGAACGTCTTTCTGCGCCCGGAGGCGGAAAAGTCGATCGATCGGGCCGCCGCCGATCAGGAAGCGATCGCCACTCAGGTTCAGATCATCCAATCGCGCGATATCGCCCGGCAAGTCATTCGCGAGCTGAAACTGGGCGAACGTCCGGAGTTCGATCCGGCACTGGACGGCACATCCGCTGTCGGGGCGTTTGTTTCGGCCTTCGGATTCGGTCGCGACCGGCTGAAAATGACCCAGGAAGAGCGGGTCATGGAAATCTATTTCGAGCGGCTCACGGTGTCCGCGGTCGAGCGCTCGCGCGTCATCACCGTCGAGTTCCTCAGCGAAGATCCGGAGCTTGCGGCAAAGGTCGTCAACGCTATCGTCGACGCCTATATGAAAATGCAGCAGCAGGCCAAGGTCGATCAGACCCGCAGCGCCAGCGCCTATCTCGCCAGCGAGATCAAGCAACTGCGTCAGACCGTGCAGGAGGCCGATGCCAAGGTCGACCAGTTTCGCGCCGGCGCCAACCTCTATATCGGCAATAACCAGACCAGCCTGAACACCCAGCAGCTCGGAGAATTGACCACCCAGCTCGCGACCGTGCGCGCGCAGAAGGCCGATCTTGACGCGCGATCGCGCGCCATCCGCGACATGCTCAAGAGCGGCAAGTCGGTCGAGTCTGCCGATATTGCCAATTCCGATCTGCTGAAGCGGCTGGTCGAGCAGCGCGTGCTGCTGCGGGCACAGCTTGCCGAACAGTCCTCGACCCTGCTCGAGCGGCATCCGCGAATCCAGGAACTGAACGCGCAGATCAATGCGCTGGACGCGCAGATGCGCGGCGAACTGGAGCGGCTGGTCAACTCGATCGAGAACGATGCCCGCATTGCCGCGGTTCGCGTCGATCAGACCAACGAGGCCGTCGACCGGATCAAGCGGCAGATCAGCGGGGCCTCGCCGCAGGATGTGCAATTGCGCGCGCTCGAACGCGAGGCCAAGGCCCAGCGCGACCTGCTCGAATCCTATCTCGCCCGTTACCGGGAAGCGACCGCTCGCGAGAATATCGATTCCACGCCCGCCGAAGCCCGTGTCATATCGCGCGCAACGGTGTCCAATGTTCCGGCCTTCCCGAAGAAGCTGCCGATCCTGCTGGTGACGACACTGGCGGCGCTGTTCCTGTCGGCTGCGTTCGTGATTTCGTCCGAGATCATGCGGCAGGGCGTGCCGACACGAGCCCGCACGCGGCCGGTCCGGGAGACCGTGGCTTTGGCAGAACCGGTGTCCGCTGAAACGGCGGCGCCGGCACCGTCGGCGAGCCGCCGCTCCTTGCTGGCCTTGTTCCGGCGCGGGCCGCGCTCCGCGACCGTTGGCGAGCCGAAGAAGGATATTCCGGTTCCCGAAATCCCGGCTTCGGCCATGATTGGTGCCCCGAAGGCGGACAGGATCGAGACGCTTGCCAATGCCCTGACGGCGTTGACCGCGATAGGAGAGGCCGGGCGAAGCATCGCAGTGTTCGGCACCGAGCGTAATGTCGGCACGACCTATGCCGCGCTCGCGCTGGCACGCGCGCTGGCAGCGAAAGGGGGAAAGGTGGTGCTGGTCGATCTCGCACTCAACGCCCCCAATCTTTCCATCATGTCGGTCGATCCGCAGGCGCCCGGCTTTGCCGAACTCGCACGCGGAAGCGCCTCATTCGGCGACATCATCACCCGCGACAGGTTTTCAAGGGTGCACCTGGTAGCGACCGGTCAGGTCATGAACGATGCATCCGCCATCTTCGAGTCGCCGCGTCTGACCATTACGCTGGAGGCGCTGGCGCGCGCCTATGATCATATGGTGATGGATGGCGGCGCGATATCCGAAACCCCGGTTTCGTTCTTTGCCGCTCTCGCACCGCGTGCCGTTCTGGTGGCCAACAACATCGCCGCGCCCGAAACGCAGGACGCTCGCGCGCAACTCACAGCCGCGGGTTTCGCCGATGTGGTCTGCATTCAGGGCGGGGCGGGTCAGTCCGGCGCCGAACCGGTCGCAGCCTGAGCGCGGCCATCGTTCGACCGCTCGTCGTTCGACCGGTCACCGTTGGGCAAATAATCTGGCGCGGCCCTTGTTGACCAGATCCCATAATCTGGGATTGTTTTTGATGGCGCTCTTGACCGCACGCATCGACTTCGTCGTCAGCGCAAAAACATGTCCGCGCGCTGTCAGTCCGATGAAACTGTCGAAGGGTTGCTCGACGGTCTCGCACAGCGCCGATTTGTATTCAGCCGCGCCGACGCCGAGATTGAGTGTTCGAAAGCCGCGCCGCGCGCAATCGTCGACCAGTTTCAGCAGCAGCGTCAGGCCGGGACTCATGCGGGCATGCTGACTGAGGGTGTAGGAGTTGAACATGGTCGAGAAACAATCCCGGTCGTGAATTCCGGCAAATACGGCAAGGATTTCGTCGTCGCATGTCAGCGCGTGGATCTCGACCAGCGGGGTGCCTTGGGCAAGCCCTTGCCGGCAGGCCGCCCGCAGGAATGCATCCATGCCGGGTTCGTCGAACGCGTTGGAAATGCCGCGGGCGGAGAGCCGCGCCGCTTTCTGCTTGAGGAATTCCGACACGCATCGGTCGGCGAGATCAGGCGCCGTCACGCGCTGATAGCGATATCCAGGCAGCCCTGCGAGATGGCGTTCCTTGCGGCGAAGCTTGCGCCGGGTATCGGCGTTATAGCGCCGCGCCAGGATCTCATCCGCAGTACCGTCCAGCGACAGGCTGTAACTCTTGTCGGGCGCCGATCGGTGCGGAAGCAGCAGCAAAGGGTTCGCGATGCCTTGCAATTGGGTCGGCTGATTATGCAGCGCGAGCGCATCGATACCGGCGCCGCCGATCCGCTGCAGGATCGCCTGCAGATCAGCTGGCGTGATGCCGAGCGCAACGTCCTTGCGCCACAGAATGGTACCGAAATTGGCATGACGTCCGCAGAAAAAGCTCGCGACCGCGCAGCCGCCGACATTCTTTCGAACCAGCGGCCATAAGAAAATCGGGCTGCCGGCCGCGTCACGGCCGATCACGACGAATGGCTGGTACCCGGCCGGCGCGCCGACATGCCGGAACCACAGGGCGCACAGGTCGAAGTCCTGATAGGCGGTGGCAAAGCAATCCTGCCGCAGAAGCGCACGCCAGGCGCCCTCGGCGGTCTCCAGGCTGTCGGCAATGTCGATATCCCAGCCGGCGCCGGTCCAGGCGCGCGGCTCCGGCCGGGGGAGGGCATGCTCGGTCGTCGCGTTCTCGGTTTTCACCAGCGCGAAATTCATGCCGGGCTCCTTGAAAATCCCACCGTGGCAAAGGATTCTCAACAAAGCGTTGGCAGGATCGCGCCTGTTTCGCTGAAAGGCAGCTATTCGCAGTGAGTGGGCTCAAGAAAACCATCATCCGGGCAGGGCTGGAGGGGCTGTATTTCAGCGGCGCCCATGTCGCCCTGCGCCCGTTTTTTCAGGGGGTCGGCGCGATCCTGACGCTTCACCACGTCCGCCCCTCGCGCTCCGGCAGCTACCAGCCGAACCGGCTGCTGGAGGTATCGCCGGGGTTTTTTGCCGCCGTGATCCGCAAGCTGCAGCGATCCGGCCTCGATATCGTCTCGCTGGACGAGATGTATCGCCGGCTGACCCAGCGCGATTTCAAGCGGCGCTTCGTCTGCCTGACCTTCGACGACGGCTATCGCGACAACTTGCAATGGGCCTATCCGATCCTGAAGAAACACGAGGTTCCGTTCGCGCTCTATGTGCCGACCAGTTTTCCCGACCGGATCGGCGAAATCTGGTGGGTCGCGCTCGAGCGGGTGGTGGCCAATAACGACCGCATCGGCCTCTATATCGACGGCCGCGAACGCCGCTTCGATTGCGCAAGGCCGGACGAGAAGAAGAACATCTACGAGCAGCTTTACTGGTGGCTGCGCAGCCTCGAAACCGAGGACGAGTTGCGCGGCGTCGTCCGCGATCTGGCCGCGCGCTACGGCATCGACATGAAGGCGCTGTGCGATGAATTATGCATGAGCTGGGAGGATATCGCCGAATTGTCGCGCGACCCGCTGGTGACCATCGGGGCCCATACCGTCAATCATTACATGCTGAAAAAGACCCCCGATCGGGTGGCGCGCTCGGAGATGGACATGAGCCGGGCGGTGATCGAATCCGCGATCGGCATCCGGCCCGAACATTTCGCCTATCCGGTGGGCGACCCGGGTTCCGCGGGCGCGCGTGAATTCGCAATCGCGGCGGAGCTTGGCTTCAAAACCGCGGTGACCACACAGCCGGGGGTTCTGTTCCGCGAGCACCGCAATCACCTGACCGCGCTGCCGCGGATTTCGCTGAACGGCGAGTTCCAGCAATTGCGGTACCTGCGGGTGCTGATGTCCGGCACCGCGACTGCAATGTGGAACGGCTTCCGCCGCTCTCCGAAGGCGGCCTGATCGCCCGCGCTTCAGGCCTTTCGGCCGCCTTCCATCCAGCGGATCAGCGGCATCGCCGGAAGAACCCAGCCGATGCCGGCAACCACATAGAAAATCCAGGCGGCGACGGCGTTCGGGCTGGAAAAGGCGAATTGCGCAAATGCCATGGCCAGCAGCGCCCAGACCGTCACCAGGACCAGCATAAGGACGGCGCCGATCAGCTTTCGCGTACGGATGGGCATTGACATGGGTTGAGTTGTTCCGGACCGGAGTGCTGACTATATGGTCCACAGCAGCGCGGCAAGACACAGATGGCGACGGCGATCGATCGGAACAGAGGCCTTAACGCGGTCAGGATATGGCTCCTGATTGTGGCCGCGCTTGTGGTCGCGACCCTGATCGTCGGCGGTGCGACGCGTCTGACGGAATCGGGTCTCTCGATCGTCGAATGGAAGCCGGTGACCGGCGTCCTGCCGCCGCTGACCGAGGCGCAATGGGTGGCCGAATTCGAGAAATACAAGCAGATCCCGCAATATCGCGAGATCAACCGCGGCATGGCGCTGTCGGAGTTCAAGACCATCTTCTGGTGGGAATGGGCGCATCGCATTCTCGGGCGTGTGATCGGCGCGGCTTTCCTGCTGCCTTTGCTGTTCTTCTTATGGCGCGGATGGATCGGCCGCGATCTGCGCTGGCCGCTGTTCGGGCTGTTCGCGCTCGGCGGCGCGCAGGGCGCGGTCGGCTGGTGGATGGTGTCGTCGGGGCTGACCGAGCGGGTCACCGTGTCGCAGTACCGGCTCGCCTTTCACATGACACTCGCCTGCGTCATCTATGCCGCGATCGTGTGGATCGTGGCGCGACTGAAGCCGTCGGATCCGGTGGCGGCGCCGCAGCGTCTGCGCGCCGGCGCCTTTCTTCTGCTTGTCCTCACCCTGTTGCAGATCTATCTCGGCGCGCTGGTCGCGGGCCTCGATGCCGGGCTGACCTACAACACCTGGCCGCATATCGACGGCGCGCTGATCCCGTCCAGCGAGCGCCTGCTGTTCGAAACGCCGCTGTGGCGCAATTTTTTCGAAAACGCGCTGACGGTTCAGTTCAATCACCGGATGCTGGCCTATCTTATTTTGCTGCTGGCGCTATGGCATTCCTGGGACACCAGCCGCAGCACAAAGGATCGCACCACGCGCGCCTATGCGACCTTGTTCGTGCTGCTGATGGTCATGCAGGCCATGATCGGTATTGCGACTTTGCTTTACGCCGTGCCGATCGCACTCGCGCTCCTGCACCAGGCCATGGCGATCCTGTTACTCACGGTGGCGGTGCTGCAGGCAGCGCGGCCAATGCACGAGACCGCGCAGATGCAGGTTTTGTCGCGGGCCTGATTGCTCCGGTTAAATCCTGACGCCGCGGGCGAGCGGGGCAAAAGCGTTCACTAGCGCGCTATCGAGTTTGTCGCCCATATCGCTCAGGATGTGAAATGCGTCCGCTCCCGATAACGGAGCACGATAGGCGCGGCGCTCAATCAAAGAGCCGTAAATGTCGGCAATCGTGATCATGCGCGTGAGGTCGGTGATTTCGCCACCTCTCAGTCCGTGCGGATAGCCCGAACCGTCCAGCAATTCATGATGGTGCAGCACCATATCCAGAATTTCGTACGGCACGTTGGCGGCATGCCGGAGGATTTCGTAACCCAGCGTCGGGTGCATCTGCATCGTCGAGGCTTCTGCCTCGTCGAGGGCGGTGGGCTTTTCCAAAATATCGCGCGGGATCTTCGCCTTGCCGACATCGTGCAGGAGCCCGGCAACAGCCAGTTTCTCGATGTCGCTGCGATTGAAGCCGAGATGGCTCCCGAACGAGACCGCCACCGCTGTTACCACAAGGCAATGCTGGTAGGTCTGCACATGATGCCGGCGGATGAGGTCGAGATACTCCGCTAATCCGACCTCCCTGATCTTGTCGACGATCTGCACGCCCGCGCGCTTCACCGCCGACACCTCCGGAGCCCGTCCTTTGCCGGCCGAGGTGAACATCATCTGCAACGCGCCAAGCTCGGTGACGAGATCGGCATGTGCGTCGTGCAGCGTATGGGCGATAGGGGTGGTGAGGGCGCGGTGCAGGCGCGCGCCATCGAAGGGACGGGGTATGACGCTGGTGGCGCCGATCGCGCAGGCCTGTGTCACCTCGAGATACGACGCCTTGTCGTCGATGCCGACCAGCACCTGCGCATTCGCGGGGCGCGCGACGAGCCAGATCTTGATGGCATGCACCTGCGGAGTCTGTCGGAGGTCGATGTCGAGGATCGTGATCTGCCCTGGCTTGGTGGTAGGCAGACCTTCGAGATCGACATAGTCGGCCGCGAAATGCCCGGACAGCAGCGCTCTCAACGCGGCAAGCCGGTCACGCGAAGAAGAAACAACGGCGATGCTTTGCATAGCAAGCTTGCCTCGAAACACATCGACAAAGTATCGCGAAAGTTGCACCAAATTGTAGATTAAACCCCGATCGAAAAGTTAATCTTCGTTTAGCATGTGAGGCGAAACGGGAACGGCGGGCCGCTCAGCGAAACCGACCAGCGTTCACGCAAGCGATCCGGACGAGCGCAGTACGATCGCGCTCGTACGGTGACTTCGCGTGACAGATGCTTTGATAAAACTACGCCGCAAGTTTGGCGGCGACAAGGGTGAATGCGCGGACCAGCGCGCCATCCAGCTTGGGCCCCATCGCGCGCAATATATCGAGCGCCTGCTCGCCGGACATTGGCGGTTTGTAAGATCGCGGCTCCACGAGTGCGCCGAAGACATCGGCAATCGTCATGATCCGATTCATATCCGAGATCTGAGAACCCTGCAGGCCATGCGGATAGCCGGTGCCGTCGAGATATTCGTGGTGGTGCAGAACCATGTCGTGGATATCGTCTGAAAGCTCGGCTGTGCCACGCAGCATCTCATAGCCAAGCAGCGGATGGTTTCGCATGATCTCGCTTTCCTGGTCATTGAGCGCCCCAGGCTTTTCCAGGATGTCGAGCGGGATCTGTGACTTGCCGATATCGTGCAGCAGGCCCGCAACCGAAAGCCGCTCGGAATCCGCGCGACCGAGACCGAGCTGAATACCAAACCCGACCGCAACGGCCGTGACCGTCAGACAATGCGTATAGGTGCGGCTGTGATGACTCTGGATCGCGGCCAGATAGTCGGACAAGCCGATATCGCGAAGCCTGTCCACGATCTGCGCGCCGCAACGGGTTGTGAGATCCAGACTGGGACTCTGACCGCTCCGGCCAGCCGCGAATAGGTCGGCGATGGCGTCGAGTTCGGGTGTGGGGTCGTCGGATCTGCGCCGCTGAGACGGCAATGGCGTCTCGCTGACATTATTCAGGAGCCGATGAATGCGCGCGGTTTGCAGAGGATGCGACAGCACCGCGGTCGCACCGAGCGCATAGGCCTGGGTGAGCCGGAGATGCGAGAGCCCGCCATCCACGCAGACGATCACCGGGCCATGCTGCGAGCGGCCGGATAGCCAGGCCTTGGCCGCCTGCACTTCGGCAGCCCGGCCCAGATCGATATCGAAGATGATGGCATTCGCTGGCTTGCTGTGCGGCAGGTCTTCCAGTCGCAACGGTTCGGCTGTGACGTCGCCCGGCAACGCAGCGCTCAACGCCGCGAGGCGTTCGCGTGATGCGGCTACGATGCTGATGCGAGTCATTGGCGCGGCCAGGCGGACAGTTTCGGACGCGCCGTTGATATCCGAAAAATTGTTCCAAACTGTAAGCAACTTGGAGAAAAGACCGTTAACGCCCGTTAACCGCCTTGCGTCGTCATCTGGGTTGCATGTGGGTTAGAGCGTCAGGCCGCCAGTGCCTGTTCCAGATCGGCGACGATGTCCTCCTTGTCCTCGAGTCCGATCGACAATCGCACCACGTCGGTGCCCGCGCCGGCCTGCGACTTCTGCGCATCGGTAAGCTGGCGGTGCGTGGTTGAGGCCGGGTGGATGATCAGCGACCGAGTGTCGCCGATATTGGCGAGATGCGAGAACAGCTTCACGTTCGACACCAGCTTGATGCCGGCGTCGTAGCCGCCCTTCAGTCCGAAGGTGAAGACCGCGCCCGCGCCCTTGGGACAATAGCGCTGCGCCAGCGCGTGGTAGCGGTCGCCGGGGAGGCCCGGATAGCTGACCCAGGCGACCTTGGGATGTTTCGACAGCCAGTCCGCAACGAACATCGCGTTGTCGCTGTGGCGCTGCATGCGCAGCGGCAAGGTCTCGACGCCGGTCAGGATCAGGAACGCGTTGAACGGCGACAAGGCAGGGCCGAGGTCGCGCAGCCCGAGCACCCGGCAGGCGATCGCGAAGGCAAAATTGCCGAAGGTCTCGTGCAGCACGATGCCTTGATATTCCGGGCGCGGCTCCGACAGCATCGGGTATCGGCCGCCACGCGACCAGTCGAAGGTGCCGGCATCGACGATCATGCCGCCGATCGAATTGCCGTGGCCGCCTAGAAACTTGGTCAGCGAATGCACGACGACATCTGCGCCGTAGTCGATCGGCTTGCACAAATAGGGCGTCGCCAATGTGTTGTCGACGATCAGCGGCACGCCGGCCTTGCGCGCGATATTTGCCACCGCCTCGATGTCGGTGATGATACCGCCGGGATTGGCGATCGACTCGATGAAGATCGCCTTGGTTTTCGGGGTGATGGCGCGCTCGAACGACGAGACGTCATCGGGATCGGCCCACATCACGTTCCAGCCGAAGCTCTTGAACGCATGGTTGAACTGGTTGATTGAGCCGCCATAAAGCTTTTTGGACGCGACGAATTCCTCTCCCGGCATCATCATCGCCTGCATGACCAGCACCTGCGCGGCATGTCCCGACGCTGTGGCAAGACCAGCCGTGCCGCCTTCGAGTGCAGCGATGCGTTCCTCCAGCACCGCACAGGTCGGATTGCCGATCCGGGTGTAGATGTTGCCGAAGGCCTGCAGCCCGAACAGCGAGGCGGCGTGGTCCACGTCGTCGAACACGTAGGATGTCGTCTGGTAAATTGGCGTGGCACGCGCACCGGTGGTCGGATCGGGCTGGGCGCCGGCATGAATCGACAGCGTTGCAAAGCCGGGCGTGCGTTCTGTCATGGGTGAACTCCGCTGCAAGGTGATTGCGTTGGTTTATCCACGCGCAGCATAGCGTCAACCTCATGCAGCTGTCCGTGGTATTTCGGTCAAGCAATTCCGAATTTCGGTAAAGCGGAGCATCGTGCTACCGCGGCGCACAAGATCAGGAGCTGCTATCCCGCGCTGCACGCAGCGTCGCGTCCGTTGTGCCGCCCGCCAGCGTCTCACGCTGCAGCGACAAGCGCTGGATACCTTTGTCAGGGAGGCGCGCACGCTTGGATGACAGCGTGCGTGAATTGACGCCCAGCCAGGAAATTTCCGACGATAGCCGGCCATATTCGATCTTCGGGCAGCGGTTCATCACGACCTTCATCCCGTTACCTTCGGCAAGCGTGGCTGCGGCATCGTTGCGCACGCCAAGCTGCATCCAGATCACGCCAGGTTTCGGATCGAGCGCCAGCGCCTCCTGCACGACGCCGAGCACGGCGTCGGAATTGCGGAAGATATCGACCATGTCGATCGGCTCGGGGATATCCGCGAGCGTCGCGTAGACTTTCTGACCGAGCAATTCGCCGCCGGCCTGTCCGGGATTGACCGGGATCATGCGGTAGCCGCGCTCCAGCAGATACTTGAACACGAAATAGCTCGGCCGGCTGGTCCTTGGCGATACGCCGACCACCGCGATGGTTTTCACCGCGCTGAGGATGCCGCGGATATAGGTGTCGCTGTAGCTGTCGTGATTCATCGCGCGAGGATTGGCGCCGTGCGCGTCATCAGCGGTCTTCCCACTTCGGGCCGCGTTTCTCAATGAAGGCGCAAATGCCTTCACTGGCGTCGCGCGTCATCATGTTTTCGGTCATCACTTCGGTTGCGTAGGAATAGGCGTCCGCAAGTCCCATCACGGCCTGGCGGTAGAAGGCCTGCTTGCCGATCTTCACCGTGGCGGTCGATTTGGTCGCGACTTTACGCGCCAGCGCGAATGCAGCCTCCAGTTCGGTTCCTTTGGACACCACGCGATTGACGAGGCCGAGCCGCGCCGCTTCCTCGGCCATCACCGGCTCGCCGGTTAGCAGCATGTGCATCGCATTCTTGCGCGGTATGTTGCGGGTCAGCGCCACCATTGGGGTGGAGCAGAACAGGCCGATATCGACGCCCGGTGTCGCGAACCGCGCGTCCTCGGACGCGATGGCGAGATCGCAGGTGGCGACCAGTTGACATCCGGCCGCGGTCGCGATGCCGGACACGCAGGCGATCACCGGCTGGGGCAGGGCGACGATCTTCTGCATCATGTCGCTACAGGTCGTCATCACGTGCCGGAAATAGGCTTTGCCGCCATCGGGATCGGAGCGCCGCGCGGTCAGCTGCTTCAGGTCGTGGCCCGCGCTGAAGGCAGGACCATTGGCGGCGACGATGACGGCACGCACCGAGGCATCGCGGCCGATGGCGTCGAAGGCTGTGCTGAGCGCCGCAATCAGTTCCTCCGACAACGCGTTGCGGGAAGCGGGATTGTTCAGCGTCAGCAGCGCAATGCCATCGCGATCCTCGCGGAGCAGGATCGTCGTGCCGTCCGGTCTGGGATGAACATTCATCGCGGAAGCCTTTGCGTTGCGCGCCAGCCATTGTATCCGTCCGTTCACGCCGTGCGAAGGGCGGGCGCAAAGGGCAGGCGATGACACAGCCGGTTATGACGGTGGCGGACCTGGAAGTGTTCCTCGCCCGGGAATTCCCGCAGGCCTTCCATCCGGACAGCGGGCTTACGATCGAAACCGTCGAACACGGACGCGCGGTGGTGCGGCTCGCTTACAGCGAGCAATTCATCCGGCCCGGCGGCACCATTTCCGGTCCGACCATGATGATGCTGGCCGATTTCGCGCTTTATCTGGCGGTGCTGTCGGCAATCGGGCCGGTCGCGCTCGCGGTCACGATCAACTTCAACATCAATTTCCTGCGCCGGCCGGAGCCGCGCGATCTGATCGCCGATGCCCGCATGCTCAAACTCGGCAAGCGGCTGGCGGTGATGGAGGTCGATCTCCGCTCGGATGGGACGGACGAGCCGGTCGCCCACGTTACCTCGACCTACTCAATCCCACCCCTTTCCGTGGCTTAGGGCAAGGTAATATAAAACCTATTTTATAACTAGCTGATTTATATGATCTATTTCGACCCGAACGGCGTTGACGGCGCGCACCCGATTCCCTAGAACCCGGGCAACTCAAACCTCCCGGAACATGGCCATGAGCACCTTTTCGGCGAAACCCGCCGACGTTGAGAAGAAATGGGTCGTGATCGACGCCACCGGCCTTGTGGTCGGACGGCTCGCCTCGATCATCGCGCTGCGCCTGCGCGGCAAGCATAAGCCGAGCTTCACCCCGCATGTCGACGACGGCGATAATGTCATCGTCATCAATGCGGAGAAGGTGGTCTTCACCGGCCGCAAGCGCGACCAGAAGAACTATTACCACCACACCGGTTACATCGGCGGCATCAAGGAGCGATCCGCGAAGTCGATCTTCGAGGGCCGCTTCCCGGAGCGGATCCTGGAAAAGGCGGTGGAGCGCATGCTCCCGCGTGGCCCGCTCGGCCGCAAGCAACTCGGCAATCTGCGCGTCTATGCCGGTGCCGAGCATCCGCATGAAGCCCAGAAGGCCGAGCCGCTCGATGTCGGCATTATGAACCGCAAGAACAAGGCAGCCTGATCATGGCCGAATCCGTTCAATCCCTCGAAGGTCTTTCGGCCCTGAAGTCGCAGAGCGTTCAGGTCGAGCAACCCAAGCACGTCCAGAAGATCGACGCGCAAGGTCGTGCCTATGCCACCGGCAAGCGCAAGAACGCCGTCGCCCGCGTCTGGATCAAGCCGGGCTCCGGCAAGATCGTCGTCAACACCAAGCCGGTCGAGCAGTTCTTCGCGCGTCCGGTGCTGCGCATGATGATCCAGCAGCCGATCGTGGCGGCCAGCCGCACCGGTCAGTATGACGTCATATGCACCGTGTCGGGTGGCGGTCTGTCGGGACAGGCGGGCGCGGTGCGTCATGGCATCTCGAAGGCGCTGACCTATTTCGAACCGGATCTGCGTCCGCCGTTGAAGCGCGGCGGATTCCTCACCCGCGACTCGCGCGTGGTCGAGCGCAAGAAGTACGGCAAGGCAAAGGCCCGCCGTTCGTTCCAGTTCTCGAAGCGCTGATCTCGCAAATCAAAGCCGAACTTGCATCGAAAAAGGGGCCAATTGGCCCCTTTTTTATTGGCGTTTTTACTGAAAATGCCGGGGCCCCGCGAAAGTGTGCGACAACACCCCGTCGGATATTGAGGTGACGGAAAGTTGAGATGTCTAAACGCCGTGTATCGGCGGGTAATGTCGCAGAATGCGGGAAGCTTTCATGCCGCTCGATATGCCGACCCTGTTCCTGGTGTCGACCTGTATCACCGCCCTTCTGGGACTTTTCCTATTGATGTTGTGGCTGCAGGACCGGTCGGTCCGCGCCCTGGGATATTGGGCCGCGGCCTATCTGATGGGCGGCTTTGCGGTCGCGCTGTGGAGTGTCAGCCCTGACATCCTGCCGGCAGCCGGGACCGATCTGGCGAGCGCCTTGCTGTTCACCTGCTGCGGTCTGATCTGGAGCGGCGCACGCAAGTTTCACGGGCGCGAGGCTTCGGTCGGTGGCGCCATCGCTGGTGCGGTGGTCTGGCTGGTGGTCACCCGGATGCCGGAAATCATGCAGTGGGATAACGCGCGCGTCGTGTTGTCGTCACTGATCATCACCGCCTATGCGGTGCTGACGGCGATCGAGTTGCGGCGGGAGCGCCGCAAGGTCAGGGGCGGCAAGGCGGCGAAGGTGCGCGCGCTGACGCTCCCGCTGCTGCATGGCGTGATCTTCCTGTCGCCAATCCTGACCACGACGTTGTTCACAAGTGCTGCGCCTGTCACCGGCAACGGCTTCTTCCCGCTGTTTGCACTGCTGACGCTTCTTTATGTGGTCGGCACGGCATTTATCGTAGTGGTGATGGCGAAAGAGCATTCAGCCCTCGTCCTCAAAACGGCGGCGATGACCGACCACCTGACCGGCCTGTTCAACCGGCGCGGCTTTTTCGAAGCCGCCCAAAAGCTGATCGAGACCCAGCGCAGGCAGGGCCAGTCGGTGACGATCATGATGTTCGACCTCGACCACTTCAAATCGATCAACGATCGCTTCGGCCATGAGGTCGGTGACGAGGCGTTGCAGGCTTTCGCCGCGACCGCGAGCACCAATATGCGGCTGCACGATATTTTCGGGCGGCTCGGTGGCGAGGAGTTTGCGGCGATCCTGCCCGGCGGCGCGGAGACCGCCCTGATGGTGGGAGAACGCGTGCGAGTCGCGTTCGAGACCAGCGGCGCGGAGATTGCGGGTCATGCCATGAATGCCACCGTGAGCATCGGCATCACCGAGTCGCTTGCCGATGTCGCGCACCTTCAGACCATGCTGTCGCGGGCCGACCGTGCGCTCTATGCCGCGAAGGCGAAGGGGCGCAACCGCATCTGTACCGACAAGGATGCGCGCGACGCCGCACCGAAAGTGCCGGTCCTGCCTGATGCGGCTTACGAGGCGGGCGCGGACGCGGGGCAGCCGGAAATTTCCGCGGTCCCGGCCTGAAGACCTGGCGGGCAACGAATTGTTTACCATGCGGATCATAGTCTCTGCGCATGGCAAACGCATCTCTCCATCCGGCGTTGCAGGCGCTCGCGCACGACGCCGAAGTTGCCGGCTCCGCGATGGGATGCCGCTATTTCTCCTCGGATGAATACGAAGGCGCGTTGATCGCAGAGCGCCGTCGGGCAGGCGTCTATGAAACGCCGTTGTGGCGTCGGGCGCGGCCGTGGATTATGTGCGTGATCGCAGGCGCCGCTGCTTTGATCGGGTTGCCAATCGTCTGGTAGCCCGCAGGCGGCATGAGGCCGCTCATGCAACGGCTCGCAAGGCAAGATGTAGCGAGGCCGGCACCGAACACGCGATGCGGATTGTAGCCGTCGGCGGGTCGCTCGCTCCGGCAACCACCAGACGCTTGCAGCCGGTGCCTTCGAATGATTGAGTCCTTGCGACGATTAACGCAAGAGATGGATTGTTCAGACATGACCGCAAGAACGGCCGGGCTTGTCATCGCCGCAGGCATGGCGCTTGGCAGCACGCTTGGCACCTTTGGTATCGACGATGCGCATGCGCAGGACTGGCCGCAGCGGCCGGTGACCATGGTGGTCTCGGCCGCGGCCGGCGGCCCGATCGATGTGTTCGGCCGCGTCATGGCCGAGCGGATGGGGCGAGTGCTCGGCCAGCAGGTGGTGATCGAAAACGTGCCGGGCGCCGGCGGCATGATGGGCGGCAACCGCGTCGCGAAGGCGGCGCCCGACGGCTACACCGCGATTCTGGGCACCATCGCCACTCATGCGCATTCGCAGACGCTGTACAAGAAGCCGCTCTATAGCGCGGTCACCGATTTCACTCCCGTGAACCTGATCGCCGAAATTCCGCTGGTGCTGATCGCGCGCAAGGATCTGCCGGTGAACTCGCTGGAGGAGTTCGTGGCCTATGCCAAGGCCAATCAGGGCAAGATGAATTACGGCTCTGCGGGCGCCGGTTCTGCGACCCATCTCGGCTGCATCCTGCTCAACCAGGCACTCGGCACCAACATCCAGCATGTGCCCTATAAGGGGACCGGTCCCGCCATGCAGGATCTGCAGGCCGGCCGCATCGACTTCCTGTGCGAGATCATCGTCACCGCGGTGCCGCAGATCGAGGCCGGCACGGTAAAGGCGATCGCGACCCTGTCGCGCGATCGCTCACCGGTTTTGCCCGATCTGCCGACCGCCTATGAGAAGGGCTTCAAGGATATTCAGGCCTATACCTGGACCGCCTTGCTGTTTCCCAAGGACACGCCGGCGCCGATCGTTGCGAAAATGCATGACGCGGCGCTCAAGACCATGGCTGATCCAGACATTCGCAGACAATTGCAGAAGCTCGGTGCGAGCATCGTCTCGTCTGACCGTACATCGCCGGACTATCTCGGCAAGTTCGTGCAATCCGAGATCGATAAATGGGCCGGCCCGATCAAGGCCAGCGGGGCGGTGGTCGACAAATAAAAAATCACTGGGAGGAGATTAAGGATGGATTTTCAAAGGGTTTTGCCGGTCGCAGCCGGGGCCTTGGTTCTTGCGATCTGGTCTTCGGTTGCGCAGTCGCAATCCTTTCCAACGCAGCCGATCCGGATCGTCGTCCCGCTTGCGCCCGGCGGGCCGATTGATCTGCTGACGCGGGCGATGGCTGAAAACATGTCCGCGTCTCTGAAGCAGCCCGTGGTGGTCGAGAACAAGCCGGGCGCTGCGGGCAATATCGGCGCGGAATTCGTCGCTAAGTCAGCTCCTGACGGACACACATTGCTGGCGGCTCTCGGGACGACGCTGTCGGTCAATCCGCATGTCTATCCAAAGATGCCGATCGACATGCTGAACGATCTCAAGCCGATCGTGAACATGGCATCGACCAGTCAGATGCTGGTCGTGCATCCATCGGTACCGGTCAACTCGCTGGCCGAATTCATTGCGCTCGCCAAGAAAGAGCCGATGAGCTATGCCCATGCCGGGCACGGCAGCCCCGGTCATCTGGCGATGGAATATTTCCGTCTCAAGACCGGTCTGCCGGTCATGACGCCGGTGCCCTATCGCGGCAATGCGCCGCTGGTCACTGACCTGCTCGGCGGACAGGTCAAGGTCGGGTTCGTGGCGACGGCCGGCGTGATCCAGCATGTGCAAGCCGGACGGCTGAAAGGCTTTGCGGTATCGTCGAAAGAGCGGTCGGCGCTTGCTCCGGATCTGCCGACCATCGCGGAATCCGGCTATCCGGATTTCAATTTCGTGACATTCTTCATTTTGCTGGCGCCGTCGGGGGTGCCGGATGCGACGCTCGCGACACTGGAACGCGACGCGCGTCAGGCGCTGATGAATGAGGATCTGCGCAAGAAGTTCGCTCCGCAGGACGTGACGGTTCTTGCGTCAGGCAGCAAGGAAACCGCCGCGCTGATCAAGTCCGAATTCGATCTGTGGTCCGGAGTGGCCAAGGCCGCGAACATGAAGGCGGAGTAGCAGGCGTCCTTCAGAATCGGATCGGCAGATAGAAAAAGAGCGCCCACCGGGCGCCCTTTGAGTTGCATCGCTTGCGCGATGTTTGGGAGGAACACGCACGCTTACGCAGAATAATACATCTCGAATTCCACCGGATGCGGGGTGTGCTCGAAGCGGATCACCTCGGTCATCTTCAGTTCGATATAGGCGTCGATGAAGTCGTCATCGAACACGCCGCCTGCCTTCAGGAAGGCGCGGTCCTTGTCGAGGCTTTCCAGCGCCTCGCGCAGCGAGCCGCACACAGTCGGGATTTCCTTCAACTCGGCCGGCGGCAGGTCGTAAAGGTCCTTGTCCATCGGCTGGCCGGGATTGATCTTGTTCTTGATGCCGTCGAGGCCCGCCATCAACAGCGCCGCAAAGCCGAGATACGGATTGGCGAGTGGGTCGGGGAAGCGCACTTCGACGCGCTTGGCCTTCGGGCTTTCCGTGAACGGAATGCGGCACGACGCCGAGCGGTTACGCGCAGAATAGGCGAGCAGCACCGGGGCTTCGTAACCCGGCACCAGACGCTTGTAGGAGTTCGTGGTCGGGTTGGTGAAGGCGTTGATCGCCTTGGCATGTTTGATGACGCCGCCGATATAGTTCAGGCACATCTCCGAGAGGCCGGCATATTTGTCGCCGGCAAACATCGGCTTGCCGTCTTTCCAGATCGACTGATGGCAATGCATGCCCGAGCCGTTGTCGCCGTATATCGGCTTCGGCATGAAGGTCGCGCTCTTGCCATAGATGTTGGCGACCTGGTGGATGCAGTATTTGTAGATCTGCAACTGATCGGCCATGTAGGTCATCGGCGAGAATTTCAGGCCAAGCTCGTGCTGGGCCGACGCCACTTCGTGATGGTGCTTCTCGACCTTGGCGCCCATCTTCGCCATCGCGGCCAGCATCTCGCCGCGCATGTCCTGGGCCGAATCCTGCGGCGGTACCGGGAAATAGCCCTTCTTGGTGCCGATGCGGTGTCCGAGATTGCCGGACTCGTAGTCGGTATCGGAATTGGTCGGCAGCTCGATGGAGTCGAGCCTGAAGCCGGTATTGTAGGGCGTGGCCGAGAACTTGACGTCGTCGAACACGAAAAATTCGGCTTCGGGCCCGAAGAAGATGGTGTCGCCGAAGCCCATCGACTTCACCAGCGCCTCGGCCTTCTTGGCCATGCCGCGCGGGTCGCGATTATAGGGCTCGCCGGTGGTCGGCTCGAGCACGTCGCAGACGAGGACAAGGGTGGTTTCTGCAAAGAACGGATCGATGCAGGCGGTGGCGGGGTCCGGCATCAGGTTCATGTCGGATTCGTTGATCGCTTTCCAGCCGGCGATCGACGAGCCGTCGAACATCTGCCCCTCGGCAAATGTGTCCTCCTCGATCATCGATACGTCGAACGTCACGTGCTGCCACTTGCCGCGCGGATCGGTGAACCGGAAATCGACGTATTTGACGTCGTTGTCCTTGATCATCTTCATTACGTCTTTGGCGGTCGTCATTTGAACGCGTTCCCTTAATTGTACGGGTCTTGAACTAGAGCGATGTCAGATCGCGTCCAATCCGGATTCCCCCGTTCTGATCCGGATTGCTTCCTCGATATTGGAGACGAAGATCTTGCCGTCGCCGATGCGCCCGGTCTGCGCCGCTCTGCGGATCGCATCGACGGCCTTCTCGACCATATCGTCGCCGAGCACGATCTCGATCTTCACCTTGGGGAGAAAATCCACCACGTATTCGGCGCCGCGATACAGTTCGGTGTGCCCCTTCTGCCGACCGAATCCCTTCGCTTCGGTGACCGTGATGCCCTGCAGTCCTACTTCCTGGAGCGCCTCCTTCACCTCGTCGAGCTTAAACGGCTTAATGATTGCCTCGATCTTTTTCATGCGAATCCTCTCCCGCTCCGCAGGCCAGAGGCTGGCCGGCAGAGCCCGCCGATTGTTAGCAGGTCTTATGCCAAGCGATAAAAGAGCAAAATTAGTCTACCCGCCAATATGTTGGGCGCATCTGTACAGCCCTATGACAAACCGGGCATCCGAGGATGAACAAAAAATAGACAGAATGCGCAAATTATGGGCCGAAGACGGCGCCGGGCTCCGGAGAAGCTGCCGAATGAGGCGAGTTGCATGTTTGAGCTTCTGACCAACGAACAAATGCGGCGGGCCGACGCGCTGGCGGTCTCATCGGGAGTTCCTTTACTGGAACTCATGGAAAAGGCTGGCCGAGCGGTCGCCGACGCGGTCACGTCCTCATTTTCGACCGCCCGGCCGTTGGTCGTGGTTGCCGGTCCGGGGAACAACGGCGGCGACGGCTTCGTGGCGGCTCGGCTCCTGGACGCGCACGGTGTGACCGTCCGGCTCATGTTACTGACTGAGCGCGAAAGCCTTGCGGGCGACGCGGCCGTTATGGCCGGGCGCTATCGCGGCCCGGTGCTGCGCTGGAGCGGCGAGGGTTTCGATCCTAACAGCGTGGTGATCGATGCCCTGTTCGGAGCGGGCCTTGCGCGGGCCGTGGATGGTGCAGCGGCGGACCTGATAGCCGCGATCAACCGGTCCGGCGCCTATGTTGTCGCCGTCGATCTGCCGAGCGGGATCCATGGTGATTCCGGGGCTGTGATGGGGACTGCGGTCCGGGCCGAACATACCGTGACCTTCTTCCGCCGAAAGCCGGGGCATCTGCTGCTGCCGGGGCGCACACATTGCGGGAGGATCACGGTCGCCGATATCGGGATCCCGACGGCGGTTCTGAATTCGATCAAGCCGAATCTCTCGGTCAACGACCCGGCGATCTGGGGACAAAGCTTCCCGATCCCGCAAACGTCCGGACACAAATATTCCCGCGGCCACGCCGTCGTTCTGTCCGGCGAACTCCCGAGCACGGGGGCGGCGCGACTTGCGGCGCGCGCGGCATTGCGAGCCGGGGCGGGGCTTGTCACCATCGCAAGCCCGACGAACGCGGTGGCGGTGAACGCGACATCCTCGCTTGCGGTCATGGTGAGGGAGGCGCAGGGTGCGGAGGGTCTATCCACCCTGCTGTCCGATGCTCGCCTCAACGCCATCGTGATGGGGCCGGGCGGTGGTGTAGGGGCGGAAATGCGGGCCAAGGTGAGGGCCGCAGCAACCGGGGACCGGGCATTGGTTCTCGACGCCGATGCTTTGACGAGCTTTGGGGAAAACCCGAAAGAGCTCTTTACAATCCTGGCGAATCAAAAGCTATCCACAGCCATACTCACTCCGCATACGGGGGAATTCTCACGTATTTTCAGTTGGATGAATACAATTCCTTCAGTTAATCAAAAACTTGAGGCGACGCTCGCTGCTTCACATGAAACAGGCGCGGTTGTGGTATTGAAGGGTGCGGACACCGTGGTCGCGGGGCCTGATGGTCGAGCGTCCATCGCGAACAACGCGCCCCCGTATCTTGCAACCGCAGGTTCCGGCGATGTCCTCGCCGGACTTATCGGTGGGCTTCGGGCGCAGCGAATGCCGGCTTTCGAGGCCGCCTGCGCGGCGGTGTGGCTGCACGGCGAGGCCGGCAATGTCGTTGGTCCCGGTCTGATTGCAGAGGATCTGAGCGAAGCTCTCCCGCAGGTTTACCGGAGTCTGTTCTCGACGTTGGTTCCGGAATGAGGGCGGCGGGCAGCGATCTCGATCGCATCCGCCGGTTCGGTTTGAGGGGCCGTTGCGCACAAGGCGCCGCTGCCACCATTTTTCTCGTGCGCTTCGCAAGCACCGTGATATAAGCCGCGCCGCTCGGCCGAATATACGCCGCGCGGTGCCCAAACGCGCGGGCGTGGCGGAATTGGTAGACGCGCTGGATTTAGGTTCCAGTGACGCAAGTCGTGGGGGTTCAAATCCCTCCGCCCGCACCACGTGAGGCCGGCCGAATTCATTCGAACGTGATCCCGAAAAGTGGGACCCGTTTCTCGGAAACGATTACGTTCACTAAGTCAGCGACAGCCGTTGGCGCGGCGACGAGGAGCCAAGTCTTTCCATGCAAGTGACCGAAACCCTGACCGATGGATTGCGGCGCGAATTCCGTGTCGTCATTCCCGCAAGCGAACTCGACACCAAGGTCGGCGAGCGCCTCGATGAAATGAAGGGTCGTGTGCGCATCAACGGCTTCCGGCCCGGCAAGGTGCCGCCGGCGCATCTGCGCAAAATGTACGGACGCTCCGCCATGGCGGAGGCGATCGAGACCGCGATGCGGGACGTCAATGCCAAGATCGTCGCGGACAACAATTTCCGGCTCGCAATGCAGCCGAAAGTCACGCTGCCTGAGGACGAGAAGGCGGTCGAGGCGGTGATCGAGGGGAAATCGGATCTTGCCTACACTGTCGCGATGGAGATCCTGGCGCCGATCGATATCGTGGATTTCAGCACCGTCGCGCTGACCAGGCTGACCACCGATGCGACCGATGAAGAGGTTGACGAGGGCCTCAAGCGAATCGCCGAACAGAACCGTCCCTTCGCCGCCAAAGCCGAGGGCGCCAAAGCCGAGAAGGACGATCGCGTCACCATTTCGTTTGTCGGCACCATCGACGGCGTCCCCTTCGAAGGTGGCTCAGCCGAGGACGTCGCCGTGATGATCGGCAGCGGCACCTTTATTCCAGGGTTCGAAGATCAGCTCGTCGGAATCGGAATTGGCGAGAATCGGAAGATCACGGTGACCTTCCCGGAGAATTATCCGGCGCCACCATTGGCCGGAAAGGAAGCGGTGTTCGACGCCACCGCGAAATCGATCGAGACTCCCGGGACGGTCGCGATCGACGACGAATTCGCCAAGTCGCTGGGGCTCGATTCGCTCGAAAAGCTGAAAACCGCAGTCCGCGAACGTATTCAGCGCGAGCACGATTCGGTGTCCAAGCAGCGCGTCAAGCGCTCGCTGTTCGACGCCCTGGACGAGCGGCATAAATTCCCATTGCCGCCGGCGCTGGTCGAGCAGGAATTCGAAAATCTGTGGAAGACCGTCAACTCCGAGATGCAGGAAAGCGGTCGGACCTTTGAGGACGAGAAAACGACCGAAGACAAAGAGCGCGAGGAATATCGCAGGATCGCGGATCGCCGCGTTCGTCTTGGGCTTCTGCTCGACGAGATCGCGCGCAAGAGCGAAATCACCGTCACCGAAGACGAAGTCCGCCGCGCGATCATGGAGCATGTGCGCCAGTATCCCGGCCGCGAGAACGAGTTGATCGAGATGTTCCGCACAAATCCGGAAGCCATCGCAAGCATCCGCGCGCCGCTGATCGAGAACAAGGTGACCGACTATATCCTCGCGCTCGCCAAGACGACCGACAAGAAGGTGCCGCGCGAGGAACTGTATCGGAACGACGACGAAAAGGCGGCCTAGCGAAAACGCTGGAGCGGTTTACCTAAGCGAAACCCGGCGGCCTCAGACTGCCGCGCCGTGCTAAGCATGCGCCGCGATTCGTGGGCGCTGGAGATTGTGATGAGAGACCCGGTCAATACCTTCATGAATTATCTCGTGCCGGTCGTGGTCGAGCAAACCAACCGCGGCGAGCGCTCGTATGACATCTATTCGCGCCTGCTGAAGGAACGGATCATCTTCATTACCGGTCCGGTCGAGGACGGTATGGCGACGGTTGTTGTCGCGCAGTTGCTGTTTCTGGAAGCGGAGAATCCGAAAAAAGAAATCTCGATGTACATCAACTCGCCTGGCGGCGTGGTGACATCGGGCATGGCAATCTACGACACCATGCAGTTCATCCGCCCGGCGGTATCGACGCTCTGTATCGGTCAGGCCGCGTCGATGGGTTCGCTGCTCCTCGCCGCCGGCGAAAAGGATCTGCGCTTCTCGCTGCCAAACTCTCGCATCATGGTTCACCAGCCCTCCGGCGGTTTTCAGGGGCAGGCGACAGATATCATGCTTCACGCCCAGGAAATCCTGAACCTGAAGAAGCGACTGAACGAGATCTATATGAAGCATACCGGGCAGCCGCTGAAGAAGATTGAGGATGCGCTGGAGCGCGACTACTTCATGACGGCGGAAGGTGCGAAGGATTTCGGCCTGGTCGACAAGGTGATCGACACGCGCCATGAAGATCCGCTGGCGCCAAAACCTTGAGCGGAGGCGGCCGGTCTGTCGGGCGGCGCGGTGTTCATATCGTCGCGGTCGACCTCAAGGTTGAGACCATGGTCCTAGCGATGCCGGCGCTTTGCGGTGGGATCGCTGTGTCAACAAGCCATCAGGGGGTCGCAAGGCCCGCAGGCTTCACGAATCGACGCGTTTCGGCACATGATTCACGGAACAGGTGCCGGTTATCGTTAATAGATTCTTGATTGTCGTGCCGCTAGCATGCTTGGCTAGAATGTTGGAAGGGGTCTGAGGGGGAGGAGTTTCGGGCATCGTGTGCCCAGGGTGCCACGCTTTGGCCGCCCGTCAGGTGTTAGGGTTTGTGAGCGCTGGTCGCTCACGCGAATTGAGACGGAGACTGGAATGACGAAGGTCGGCGGCAGCGATTCCAAGAACACGCTCTATTGCTCGTTCTGTGGAAAGAGCCAGCACGAAGTCCGCAAGCTGATTGCGGGGCCGACGGTCTTCATCTGCGACGAATGCGTCGAACTCTGTATGGATATCATTCGCGAGGAGAACAAATCCTCGCTGGTGAAGTCGCGGGACGGAATCCCGACACCGAAGGAAATCCGCAAGGTTCTCGACGATTACGTGATCGGCCAGGATCACGCCAAGAAGGTCCTCTCGGTCGCGGTCCACAATCACTACAAGCGGCTCAACCATCAGACCAAGCACAACGACGTCGAGCTCGCGAAGTCGAACATCCTGCTGATCGGTCCGACCGGTTCGGGCAAGACGCTGCTCGCGCAGACTCTGGCCCGCATCCTCGACGTGCCGTTCACCATGGCCGACGCCACCACGCTGACCGAAGCCGGTTATGTCGGCGAGGACGTCGAGAACATCATCCTGAAGCTGCTGCAGTCGGCCGATTACAACGTCGAGCGCGCGCAGCGTGGCATTGTCTACATCGACGAAATCGACAAGATTTCGCGCAAGTCCGACAATCCCTCGATCACCCGCGACGTTTCGGGCGAGGGCGTGCAGCAGGCGCTGCTGAAGATCATGGAAGGCACGGTCGCGTCGGTTCCGCCGCAGGGCGGCCGCAAGCATCCGCAGCAGGAGTTCCTGCAGGTCGACACCACCAATATCCTGTTCGTGTGCGGCGGCGCCTTTGCCGGCCTCGACAAGATCATCTCGTCGCGCGGCCGTTCCACCTCGATCGGCTTCGGCGCCACCGTGCGTGCGCCTGAAGATCGCAAGGCCGGCGAAATCTTCCGGGAGGTCGAGCCGGAAGATCTCCTGAAATACGGTCTGATCCCGGAATTCGTCGGCCGGTTGCCGGTGGTTGCGACGCTCGAGGATCTCGACGAGGCCTCGCTCAAGAAGATCCTGGTCGAACCGAAGAACGCGCTGGTGAAGCAATATCAGCGGCTGTTCGAGATGGAGAATATCGACCTGACGCTCGCCGAGGAGGCGCTTGGCGCGATCTCCCGCAAGGCGATCGAGCGCAAGACAGGGGCCCGGGGGTTGCGCTCGATCATGGAGAGCATCCTGCTGGACACCATGTTCGATCTGCCGAGTCTCGAAGGCGTCGAGGAAGTGGTGATCTCGCGCGAGGTGGTGGAGGGGACGGCACGCCCGCTCTACATTTATGCGGATCGCTCAGACCGCACCGCGGAAAGCTCGGCCTCGGCTTGATCTGCGACGCGCTTCGCATGTTGCGACAGCGCTGTCAGAATCGCCTAGGTCATGCGTCCGCGCTATGCGGTGGTGCTGTTCTTGCAGGGCTTGGAGAGGGAACTGGCGGTCCAGTTCCCTTGACAGTCCTCAGACCGAGCGCCACCTAATGCAGGCGAACGGATCGCGTACGAAGATATGAGTTCCATTCCGGGCAGGGTTCGTAGCGCCCTCGTGCATGGCCCAAGTGCTGACCTCGCCATGCTCCCCTCCCGGCCTCCCTCGGCACTCTGGACGGTTGCGCATGATGCGGGCCCACCGGAGGGGCACAAGAATGCACAAGAATAAGGAATGACGGCCAATGACAACCGCCAACAAGCCACGTCCCGTCCTCGTTGCGGGTGAAACCAAGGCTTACCCGGTTCTGCCGCTGCGCGACATCGTGGTATTTCCCCACATGATCGTTCCGCTCTTCGTCGGCCGTGAAAAGTCGATCAAGGCGCTGGAAGAAGTGATGCGTTCGGACACCTTCATCCTGCTGGCCACCCAGAAGAACGCTTCGGACGACGATCCGGCGACCGCCGACATCTTCGAGATCGGTACGCTTGCGAGCGTGCTGCAACTGCTGAAGCTGCCCGACGGCACCGTGAAGGTGCTGGTCGAGGGCGTACAGCGCGCCAAGGTTTTGAAATACACCGACCGCTCCGAATATTTCGAAGCGGATGCGATCGTGCTCGACGATCACCTCGGCGAACATGTTGAAGCCGAGGCGATGGCCCGTTCGGTGGTCAACGAATTCGAGAACTATGTGAAGCTGAACAAGAAGGTCTCTCCCGAAGTGGTGGGTGTCGTTCAGCAGATCGACGACCATGCGAAGCTGGCCGACACCATCGGCTCGCATCTGCAGGTGAAGATCGCCGACAAGCAGGCGCTGCTGGAAACGGCGAGCGTTGCGCAGCGGCTCGAAAAGGTCCTCGGCCTGATGGAGAGCGAAATCTCCGTCCTGCAGGTCGAGAAGCGGATTCGTACGCGCGTGAAGCGTCAGATGGAGAAGACGCAGCGCGAGTATTATCTCAACGAGCAGATGAAAGCGATCCAGAAGGAGCTGGGCGACGAGGACGGCAAGGACGAACTCGCCGAACTCGAAGACAAGATCAAGAAGACCAAGCTCTCCAAGGAAGCCCGCGAGAAGGCGCAGCACGAGCTCAAAAAGCTCCGGCAGATGTCTCCGATGTCCGCCGAGGCGACCGTCGTGCGCAACTATCTCGACTGGATGCTGTCGATCCCGTGGCAGAAGAAGACCAAGGTCAAGAAGGACCTCAAGGCGGCGCAGGATATTCTCGACGCAGATCACTTTGGCCTGGAGAAGGTCAAGGATCGCATCGTCGAGTATCTCGCCGTGCAGCAGCGGGCCAACAAGCTGACCGGTCCGATCCTGTGCCTGGTCGGCCCTCCGGGCGTCGGCAAGACTTCGCTCGGCAAGTCGATCGCGAAGGCAACGGGTCGCGAATTCGTGCGCGTGTCGCTCGGCGGCGTGCGTGACGAAGCCGAGATCCGCGGTCACCGGCGGACCTATATCGGCTCGATGCCCGGGAAGATCATCCAGTCGATGCGCAAGGCGAAGTCGTCGAATCCGCTGTTCCTGCTGGACGAGATCGACAAGATGGGCGCCGATTTCCGCGGCGACCCGTCGTCGGCTTTGCTTGAGGTGCTGGATCCGGAGCAGAACGCCACGTTCAACGACCATTACCTGGAGGTCGATTATGACCTCTCCAGTGTGATGTTCGTGACCACGGCGAATACGCTCAACATCCCGCCGCCGCTCATGGACCGCATGGAGATCATCCGGATCGCCGGCTACACCGAGGACGAGAAGCTGCAGATCTCGCGCCGGCATCTGATCCCGGCCGCGGTCGCCAAGCATGGCCTCACCGTCGCCGAATGGTCGATCGACGACGAGGCGCTGCTAACCGTCATCCGCCGCTACACGCGGGAGGCGGGCGTTCGTAACCTCGAGCGCGAGCTGTCCACGTTGATCCGGAAAGCCGTGAAGGAGCTGACTCTTTCCAAGAAGAAGTCGGTTGCCGTCACCGCGAAGGAGCTCGGCGATTATCTCGGCGTGCCGAAATACCGGTATGGCGAGGTGGAGGAGCTGGACCAGATCGGCGTGGTCACCGGTCTTGCATGGACCGATGTCGGCGGCGAGCTGCTCACCATCGAAGGCGCGATGATGCCCGGCAAGGGCAAGATGACGGTCACCGGGAATCTTCGGGACGTCATGAAGGAGTCGATATCGGCTGCGGCATCCTATGTCCGCTCCCGTTCGATCGCCTTCGGCATCGAGCCGCCGCTGTTCGACCGGCGCGACATCCACGTGCACGTGCCGGAAGGCGCGACACCAAAGGATGGTCCGTCCGCGGGCGTCGCCATGGTCACGGCGATCGTTTCAGTGATGACCGGCATTCCGGTTCGCCGCGACGTTGCAATGACCGGCGAGATCACGCTGCGCGGCCGCGTGTTGCCGATCGGCGGATTGAAAGAGAAGCTGCTCGCCGCCCTGCGCGGCGGGATCAAGACGGTGCTGATCCCCGAGGAGAATGCCAAGGACCTCGCGGACATCCAGGAGAACGTGAAGAGCGGGCTCGAGATCATCCCGGTCTCCCGCATGGACGAGGTTCTGACGCACGCTTTGGTGCGCAAGCCCGAGCCGATCACGTGGGAAGAGCCGCCGGTGAAGCCCGGCGCCGACAAGGCGGCTGATGAGGACGGATCGGCGCTGACCGCGCACTGACCGTCGTCCAAGTTACGACAAGCGGCGGCCTCTGCCGAATGGCGGGGCCGCCGTTTGATTTTCGGCGAGGGCGGGCGTATGTCAGCCCGCATCGGAGACGGGGACGCGGTTAGCACGCTGCGTCGTACCCGTTCGCCGTCGGGCGGTTAGCTCAGCTGGTAGAGCATCTCGTTTACACCGAGAGGGTCGGCGGTTCGATCCCGTCACCGCCCACCATTCCCAGATAAATCAATGCCTTAGCCTTGGGTTTTCCCCAGTGGGACATTCAAGGGAGGCTTTTGCCTTGTTCAATCCCACCTACCTCACGGTATCCCGACATCGGGTGTACTACTTTCGTTGGCCCATTCCCCGTGCACGTCATCCTCAGAACAGACCTTCGACGGTGAAGGTTTCGTTGCGTACGCGCGACCCCAAGACGGCTATACGGCTGGCTCGGCATCTGGCCTACGCCGGGACGGTGCTGACAGCGCAGGGAGCTGACAACGGAATGGATTTCGCCCAGATCAGAGCGTTGCTTACGGAACACTTTGGACAGCGTCTGATCAAGGCTAGGGCCGAGATGGACAAGAACGGGCGTCTCAATAGCGGCGATCAGGCTGCCCACCTCAACAGCGCGCATTTCGCACAGGAAGCCCTTTTAGAGGGTTGGACCCTTACCCCAGGCGAGCCTGATGACCGATGGGTCGCTGCCCTGATCGAGCGGTACGACCTGTCAATACAAAGCCTACGAGAGCTTGCGGGCTGAGGCGATACGAGCGCATCGGGACTATTGCTCCTCATTGCTGGACTATGACAGCTCCCTCGATCGTTACGAATTTACGGACGGACAAACCGCAGGGAAGTCTACGGAGCATATTGCGACGCGCTCTACAGCTCGCCTTACCTTGCAAGAATTGGCCTCACGCTTCACATCAGAACGCAACCGTGGCGAACACTGGGTGTCGAAAACCCAAGGCGAGAAGGCAGACCACATCGCTTTGCTCTGCGAGATACTTGGCGGAGATACAGATATTCAAACCATATCGTCTGCGGACGCTCAACGCGCAAAGGACGTGCTTGTCCGCTATCCAAAGAACAGAAAGAAGAATGCGCTAACGCGGACTTTATCATTGGACGAAGTGCTGAAATTAACTGAGTGTTCGTCGTCAGATAATTTGAGACTGATCGGGCATTTCGAGAAGGGAGGCTTTGGCTCATCAGGGGTAGAGGTTAAGCGGCCTGCATGCGGTGCTGCAAGCGGCGGTTTGCGATAGTGGCTTGTT